>Ga0209643_1000038_pt1 | contig 387348 bp, 391 predicted proteins | sample AutmiccBRH37_all_FD_187383 | JGI IMG/M metagenome (GOLD analysis project Ga0209643, IMG submission 187383) | Deep subsurface microbial communities from Mt. Terri, Switzerland - Autotrophic microbial communities BRH/37_all (SPAdes) (version 2) | ecosystem: Environmental > Aquatic > Deep... | reverse complement strand
TCAACTGTTCAGGTTGTAAAATGCTACAGCGGGCGGAGGATCAGGTGCCAGCCAACGGTCTCAAACGACCAGGACCCCGGACGACCTTCCGCCCGCACCTCTTATAACACAGCCACAATACACAGGACCCCGGATCAAGTCCGGGGTGACGGATGGTGGGGTTGGCGCTCCGGGGTTAGCCCTTTGGAGCGGTCAGCCCCTCGCCTTTTTGTCTTGGTCCGGATCAGGCTGCACACGCAATCCCGCCAGAAATGCCTCCAAATCCAGCGGCTCCGCCTCGCCCGAGGCATCTCCCGCGTCGATGGCGTGGCGGAGGTCGGCCAATCTTTCTTCGTCAGTCGGATTGGCCGGGCTCATCGCATCTTACCCGTTGACCACCGCCTTCAATTCGTCGCGGCCGCCCTTCATGCGTTCGGCGACGAGGAAGGCGAGTTCGAGCGCTTGGTCGGCGTTCAGCCGCGGGTCGCAATGGGTGTGGTAGCGGTCCTGCAGGTCCTCGCCCGACAGCGCCCGGGCGCCGCCGGTGCATTCGGTGACGTTCTTGCCGGTCATCTCGATGTGGATGCCGCCGGGGTGCGTCCCCTCGGCGCGGTGGATCTGGAAGAAGGAATCCACCTCCGACAGAATCCGCTCGAACGGACGGGTCTTGTAGTTGTTCATGGTGATGGTGTTGCCGTGCATCGGGTCGCACGACCACACCACCTTGCGGCCCTCGCGCTCGACGGCGCGGATGAGTTTGGGCAGGTGATCGGCCACCTTGTCATGGCCGAAGCGGGCAATCAGCGTCAGCCGGCCGGGCTCGTTGGCCGGGTTCAAGATGTCGATCAGCGTCAGCAGCTCGTCGGGTTCGAGCGAGGGGCCGCATTTGAGGCCGACCGGGTTCTTGATGCCGCGGGCGAATTCGACATGGGCATGGTCGGTCTGCCTTGTGCGGTCGCCGATCCAGATCATGTGGCCCGACGTGGCGTAGTAATCGCCCGAGGTGGAATCGACCCGCGTCATCGCCTCTTCATAGCCAAGCAGCAGCGCCTCGTGGCTGGTGAAGAAATCGGTCTCGCGCAGATTGGCGTGGTTGTCGGCGGTGATGCCGATCGCCTTCATGAAATCCATGGTCTCGGAGATCCGGTCGGCGAGCTTGCGGTAGCGCTCGGCCTGGGGGCTGTCCTTGACGAAGCCCAGCATCCACTGGTGCACATTGTCGAGATTGGCGTAGCCGCCCTGGGCGAAGGCGCGCAACAGGTTCAGCGTCGCCGCCGACTGCCGGTAGGCCATGATCTGGCGTTCCGGATTGGGGATGCGCTCGGCCTCGGTGAAGTCGATGCCGTTGATGATGTCGCCGCGATAGCTCGGCAGCGAAACATCGCCCTTGGTCTCGATGTTGGACGAGCGCGGCTTGGCGAACTGGCCGGCGATGCGGCCGATCTTGACCACCGGCTGCTGCGCGCCAAAGGTCAGCACCACCGCCATCTGCAGGAAGACGCGGAAGAAATCGCGGATATTGTCGGCCTCGTGCTCGGCGAAGCTCTCGGCGCAATCGCCGCCCTGAAGCAGAAAGCCCCTGCCTTCGGCGACACCAGCAAGCGCCGATGTCAGCCGGCGGGCCTCACCCGCAAACACAAGCGGGGGAAACTTGGCCAGCCGCGCTTCGGTCACTTTCAGCGCCTCCGCATCCGGATAATCCGGGACCTGCTGGATCGGCTTGTTGCGCCAGCTCGATGGGGTCCAGTTCTGTGCCATGATACTCACCGTGTTCAAATGGGCCTCGGCCCGGCTGTATCCGGGAGGCGCCAAGCCCCCGGATGGATAGATTTGACCGGGCTTATAGCGATCAAATGCCGGACTGCAAACCCGGGATTTCGATACTGCCGCCGCGGAGCCATGCATGCCGCGGGCGGCGGCTGACGCCAGGCTTGTGGCGAAGGACGCAGTCTGGCTACATATGGGCATTAAGCAATGAATGAACAGACCCTATCCGAACGGATGCCATGACCCAGATTTCCGACATCATCCAAACGCTGCGCGCCACATTTGACAGCGGCAAGATCCGGCCCGAGGACTGGCGGCGCGGGCAGTTGCACCGGCTCAAGGCGATGATCGAGGACAATGAGGGCGCCATCCTCGACGCGCTGCACGCCGATCTCGGCAAGTCCGGTTTCGAAGGTCGGCTGACCGAGACCGGCACCGTGCTGGCCGAAATCGGCCATGTGCTCAAGCATCTCAGCAGCTGGATGCGGCCAGGCCGGGTGTGGACGCCGCTGACCAACCAGCCCGGCCGCTCGATGACAAGACCGGAGCCGCTCGGCGTGGTGCTGATCATCGCGCCATGGAACTACCCTTTCAATCTTCTCGCCACGCCGCTGATCGGGGCGATTGCCGCGGGCAATTGCGCGGTGCTGAAGCCGTCGGAGATTTCCGCCCACACCTCGCGCGTGCTGGCCCGGCTGATCCCGGACTATATGGATCCTGAGGCGATCCGGGTGGTCGAGGGCGCAGCGGAAACGGCGACGGAGCTGCTCAACGAACGTTTTGACCACATCTTCTTCACCGGCGGCGAAAATGTCGGCCGGATCGTCATGACCGCAGCCGCCAAGCACCTGACGCCGGTGACGCTGGAACTGGGCGGCAAGAGCCCTGCCATCGTGGATGAGGATTGCGATCTCGCCCTGGCCGCAAGGCGGGTGGCCTGGGGCAAGTTTTTGAATGCCGGCCAGACCTGCATCGCGCCGGACTATGTGCTGGTGCAGGAAAAGGCGGCCCCGGCCTTTGTCGCTGGTCTGAAGACGGCGATCACGGATTTCTTTGGCGAGGACCCGAAATTAAGCCCGGATTATCCGCGGCTTGTCAGCGACCGGCATTTCGCCCGCGTCAGGGATCTGATCGCCGGTGGCGAGATTGCGGCGGGCGGCGAGACCGATCCGGACAGCCGCTATATCGCGCCGACGGTGCTGACCGGGGTTGACCCGCAATCGCCGGTGATGCGCGAGGAAATTTTCGGCCCGGTGCTGCCGGTGCTGACCTACCGGACGATCGAGGAGGCGATCAGCTTCGTCACCGCCCGGCCCAAGCCCTTGGCGCTCTATCTGTTTTCCAATTCGAGGACGGTGCGCCAAAAAGTACTCGACGAGACCAGTTCGGGCGGCGTCTGCATCAACGATGTGGTCATGCATCTGGCGGTGCCGGAACTTCCCTTTGGCGGCGTAGGCCCGAGCGGCATGGGCGCCTATCACGGCCGCGCCTCCTTCGACACCTTCAGCCATCAAAAGAGCGTGCTGGTGAAATCGGAATGGTTCGATCTGCCGCTGCGCTACGCGCCCTTTAGCAAGACCAAGATGAAATGGCTCAAACGGCTGATGTAGCGCGCGCCGCCGCAGTCAAGCCCGGCGCGGCAATTTCCGGCCGGTGTTGATCGATATCATGGCCACCGCCTGCGGATGCGTTAGCATCAGCGCATCAAACACTCCGCGGAGGACGCAGCATGCCGGAACTCTCAGCCTATTCGAACACAACCGAAGCCGTGGGCATTTTCCACACGGCGGAAGACCTGCAGGCGGCGATTGACGATCTTCTGACCCAGGGCTTCGACCGGATGGACCTGAGCATTCTGGCCTCGGAAACCGCGATCGAGGAGAAGCTGCATGACTCCTATGTGCCGGCGCGCGCGCTTGAAGACCGCGTCGAGGTGCCGACCACCGCCTATGTGGCGACCGAATCCGTTGGCGACGCCATGGGCGCGGTGATCGGCATTCTGGTCTATGTGCCGGCCATGATCGGCGGCGCCGCCGTCGTGGCTTCCGGCGGCGCGCTGGCCGCCGCCGTCACCGCAGCACTGATCGCCGGCGGCATCGGCGGATCCATCGGCACCGTGCTGGCCGGCCTGCTCGGCGCCGCCCATGCCCATCAGCTTGAAACCCAATTGCAGGCCGGCGGACTGCTGCTCTGGGTCCGCACCCGCGACGAGACCCACGAGCAGCGCGCGCTCGGCATTCTCGCCGGTCACAATGGCGAAGGCGTCCATCTGCATACGCTGCCCTCGCTGGTCGGCGCCGGCTACAGCAAACCGGTCGAGGACGTCGTCGAACTGAACGCGGCCAAATCCGAATGAGACGGCGATGACAGACATGATCCACATCACCTGCCCCGCCTGCCAGGCCAAGAACCGCATCCCCGCGGCCAAGCTCGGCGCCAAACCGACCTGCGGCGTCTGCAAGGCGGCGCTGTTTCCTCAAGCGCCCTTCGAGCTCGACGAGGCGCAGCTCAACAAGCATCTGAAGAATGACGAGGTGCCGCTGCTCATTGATTTCTGGGCGCCCTGGTGCGGGCCGTGCCGGATGATGGCGCCGATGTTCGCCGAAGCCTCCCGCCAGATGGCGCCGCAGGTGCGCTTCGCCAAACTCGACACCGAAAAGCACCAGGCTGTGGGCAACCGGTTCCAGATCCGCGGCATTCCGCTGATCATCCTGTTCGACAAGGGCCACGAGATCGCCCGCCAGGCCGGCGCCATGAATGCGGGCCAGATCACAGGCTGGGTGCGGCAGCATCTGAAGGGCTAGGTTTCCGGAGGCCCGGGTTTCCCCCGGGAGAAAAGAGCGCGGCGCGTCAGGCGCCCGGCGTCTGCCGCCGCCCCGCCGCGCCGTAGCGCAGGCCGTCGAGCATCAACTCCAGCATGCGCTCGGTGTGCTGGGCGCCCTCCTCGCCGGAAGCGACCGACAGGTTGCCCACCGCGCGCAGCAGATCGTAGGGCGCCACGCCGTCGCGGATCTCGCCGCTGGCCGCGGCCGCCTCGAGCAGTGCTGCGAGCGCCGGCTCGAATTTCGCCCGGAAATAGGCGGGCAGCGCGTCAAACACCTGATCGCCCGAATGCAGCGCCGCGGCGAGCCCCTTCTTGGTGGCGATGAAGCGGGTGTAGCGCCTGAGCCAGAGGCCGAGCGCTTCGCCGGGCGGATGCGCGGCGGCGAGCGCTGCGGCCTCGGCGGCGCAGGCGTCGACCTCGCGGCGGAAGACGGCGGCGACCAGATCGGATCGGTTGGGGAAGCGGCGATAGAGCGTGCCGACGCCGACGCCGGCCCTGGCTGCGATCTCCCGGACCGGTGCGTCGACGCCCGAGGCCGCGAACACTTCCTTGGCCGCCTCCAGCACAGCGTCTTCGTTGCGCTGGGCATCGGCGCGGATCCGCCGCCCGGGCTTGACCGCCTCGTCCCGCGCCGCTTTCGAACTCTCCGTCACCTCACGTCTCCCCGATTGGCTACAGGCCAATATTCACCATGCCCCTTGATATACGGAACATGGTTCCGTATATGCAGCTTGTAAACGGAACTTTGATCCGTTTATAGCGGACCGACGTTCCGCTTTCCCCTCTATAGGCGATCGGTTGCGGATTCGCCATCTTAAAACAGGACAAGAACCCCATGAACAACCTGATCAAGGACGCGGCCCGTATTCCGGTCGCCCCCGCCGTCCAGACGCTGTCGATCAACCCGGTCACGCTCGACGCCCCGGATCGCGGGATGCCGCTCGAGATGCGGATCACGGCGCCCGCGACCGGCACCGACCTGCCGATCATTCTGCTGTCGCACGGCCACGGCCCCTCGCTCTACATTCCCTCCAAGGACGGCTATGGCCCGCTCGCCAATTTCTACGCCGCGCACGGCTTCGCCGTGATCCAGCCGACCCATCTCAACTCAAAGGTCGCGGGCCTTCCATCCGATGCACCCGGAGGCCCGCTGTTCTGGCGCGCCCGCGTTCAGGACATGAAACGCATCATCGACTGGCTGGACGAGATCGAGGCGCTGACCCCTGCCCTCGCCGGCCGGCTCGACCATGGACGCATCGCCGCCGTCGGCCATTCCATGGGCGGGCAGACCGTGGCCATGCTGCTCGGCGCCCGGCTCACCGACATCAAGGACCCGGATGCGCAGGACGTGAACCTGATCGAGCCGCGCATCAAGGCGGGCGTGCTGTTGGCCGCGCCCGGCAAGGGCGGCGACAGCCTGAGCGACTTCGCCCGGGAGAACTACACGGCGCTGAACCCCGACTTCACCCCCATGACGACGCAGACGCTGGTGGTGGTCGGCGACGAGGATGTGAACCCGCATCTGACCTCGCGCGGCGCCGACTGGCATGTCGACCCCTACACGCACGGCCCGGGCGCCACGGCGCTGCTGACGCTTCAGGGCGGCAAGCACGGCATGGGCGGCGTGTCCGGCTATGACGCCAAGGAGGCCGATGACGAGGACCCCGAACGCCTGGCCGTCACCCAGCGCATGAGCTGGGCCTATCTCCGCTCGGCGCTCTATCCCGGCGATCCCGCCTGGGCCGAGGCCTGCACTGCGCTTGAGCAGCATGCGGGAGCCCACGCCCGCGTCGACAGCAAGTAAGGCAAGGGCATTGCCCTGTCGCATGATTCAGCGCCTTGAGGCGCTGAATCAGTTTGCCGGAAAACCCTGCAAGAGATTGAATAAAGCAGACAATTCGCGCGGACCAGGGCGACGACGGCGGACGTTCTGAACGCGGGCCAGATCACAGCCTGGGTGCGGCAGTGTCTGAAACAGCGGACGGCGTGGTTCAAGCGCTCAAAGCTGCGGCCAACACCTGTCTTGAAGCAGCGCGCCGTAAGTCTGTTCATCCACAAATGCGGAATGATCGAGAGGGCGGAACAACGGCCTCTCTGCTACTGGCGATCAGAAGAAACAGGCCGCAATGCAGAGGGCACTACTTCAGCGGCAAAAACACGGCCGCGACCGCCTCGTGTTCCGGCACCTCCGGGAGGAAGCTCAGCCGCTGGCAATAGATCGGAAAGTCCCGCGCTTCCTCGCCGCTGGCCGGAAGCCACTCGCGATACAAGTAGAGCGCAGCGGGCTCCAGATTGTGGGTGTCGCCGACGACGCGCAGCACCGCGCAGCGGCCGCCGGGGATCTCGCCGGCCTTGACCCCGTCACCGTCGGCTTCGATCGGCAAGCCGGTCCCGACACACAGATCCACGCTGTAGTCTTCAGGCGCCGCCGGACGCCGCTCGGACCGCCAGACATTGAACGTCGGACTTGTCCTGGGGTGGAGGCCCGCGGCCTTGCGCCAGGCGATGAAGCGCTGGATACTGGCGCCCAGCGTTGCCGGGTCGCCCCGGTGCTCGATGATCGCCACCGGGGTGGCAGACACATCGCGAATCGTCACGTCGTCACGGGTAAAAGTCTTCTGCATGAGTTTGCTCCTGGCGTTGTCGAGAGGCCCCAAGGCCGAAAGCCACGGCTCCCAGTCGGGAGACTTTCTAAACGTCGAAGGCGATTGCCCGAACCTTTGCCTGAAGGCGCGGGCGAAGGCATCTGGCGCTTCGTACCCGGCATCCATGGCGATCTCGGTCACGCTTTGCGCATCCCTGTAGGCCAGCCGGAATGAAGCGCGCTTCATACGGGCGAGCTGGACATAGCGATGTACAGACAGCCCGAAGGTCGCCATGAACTGCCGGTGGAAATGAAACTTCGAGAAGGCCGCAACACGGCTCAGCGCATCCAGGTCCAGATCGTCGTCCAGATGCCGATCAATATGATGCAGCACCCGCTGCATTCGGGCATGATAGTTTTCAAGTGCCGTCGTCATCGTCTCCTGGTCTCGTCCTCCGTGGCGACGCCAGCTAGCCCTTTCCCGAGATGCCGTGCTCGACCGATCTTGCTATTTGGTGTCGATCAACATGCGCCTGCCGTCAACTGATTGCAGGCAAGCACAGCACTGAGTAGCGCCCTGCTACATGATTCAGCGTCTCAACTCGATGCATCCGTTTGCGTGGATTTAGCTACAAGCAATTGAAAACAGGCGATGATCCGCTTCATCAATGACGGCTGCGCCGGCGCCGGCCAGTCGACCGCGCGTTCCGGCGGCCCGAATCCACGGTCCGCTCCCGCAGCCCGCAACGCCGCCTCGAAGATCTGGCAGTTGCGGGAGATCTCGTCGCCGATCAGGCCCGTGTCGCCGTTGACGATGTCGCGCGCGGCCGCGTAATCGAGCCCGTCGGCGGTGCGGAAATCAGCGAGCTTGCAGGGCCGGAACCAGCCCTCGATCATGCCGGAAAACGCCACATGGGCGGAGACCACCGGATCGAGGATCAGGTCGTAGTTCTCAGACAGCGGCACGCGGACGCCGAAGCGCTCGAAGAGTTTGTCTTCGGCGTTCACATAATTGCGGCGGTGGGTGAGCTGGATGTCGCCGCCGCCGACCGGGTGGCGGCCGGTCTCGTCAGGCAGCCAGTAGGGCGTCCTGACCCATTTGAGCCGCCCCGCGTCAAAAGCCTTCTGCAGCCGTTCGGCGGAGGTTTTTCGGTCTGGCGCAAAGGCCTCGAGCACCGGCTCCATCCGCCCGCCGGTCTCGCGAAAGATCTGGCCGAGCGCCGCGGCGAGATAGGTAAGCGGATGGTCCGCCGCATACCATCTGGCCCAGACATCGAGTTTTATCTCAAGCCCAGCCCTTTGCGCCGCGCTCATGCCGTCCGGGAACAATCGCGGATCGGTGCGGGTGAGATGGGTGAAGAAGGCGTCGCGGTTCATGGCGTCAGTCTGACTCCGATTCGGGGCGGGAGTGGAACATGGGGGTGATAGAGCGTCGTGCGATTAATAGGACGCTCTTGCGCACCGGGCGTCAGCCGAGGAACCGCGCCGAATGAAGCGCGAACAGCTCCGCCACCCGGTCGATGACCAAGCGCACCTCGGGCCTGCGCCGGTCGTCATCATTGGCGACGATCCACAAAGGATGATCAAGTTCGGCGATTGTCTCGCCCTCGCGCTCAAGCGCCGGATTGGCGTCGCCTGCAAACACCGGCAGCACGCCGCGCCCGGCGCCCGCCTGCACCAGCGTTTCCACGAGCCGCGTGTCTCTGGTCCAGGTCAGGATGCCGGATTCATGGTTTTCGAAAACGTACCGCTCCGCCGCCGAGCGGGCGATCTCGGTGCCGATCGAGATCCATGGCAGATCCGCAACCCCGGCCTGGGCCCGTGGCCGGTAGACCGCATAGCGCAGGGTGACGCCGCGCCGCTTGGCGAGATTGCCGGAGGTCGGCTCGGCGCCAAGCAGCGCCACATCGGCCTCGCGGAAGGTCATGTCGAGATCGGCGTCGGCGATCCTGACGCAGAGCCGGAACGGGTCCGACGGGGACCGGATCGCGGTGATGTTTTCGGCGACGAACGGCGCCAGGCCCGGTTCAGTGGCGATGGAGACGATCGGCAGCGCGAAGGCGTGCTTGTGCCATTCGGCGATGCCGTCGGCCGCCTGCCGCATGACCCGCACCCGCTCGAGCAGGATCTCGCCGTCATGGGCAAGCCGGTAACCCTGCTGGCTGCGCACGAACAGGGTCCGGCCGATGGCGCGCTCCAGCGCCAGCATTCGCCGTCCGATGGTCGGCGCGCTGAGCCCGGTGCCGGCGGCGGCGGCACTCAGGCCGCCCTGCTCCGCCACCTGCAGAAACAGCTGCAAATCCTCCCAGTTGGCGTCTGTCATATCCGGCTCCGCGAAAGATCTTCCGTCCCAAAGATAGGGAACGGTTTGGCAATTGCCATTTTTCACCACTGAAACGCCCGTTTCAATCCTGCCGCTACAGAACGGTCGCGCCAGCGTCTACCTGAGATCAATCGCAACAACAGGAGGCGAGACGATGCAGATGGCATGGATGATGATCTGGAAGCACGGCAGCGCCAGGCCGCCGCGCGATGCCTTCGCCGACCCGCTTGAGGCCGAGGAATGGCGCGGCCTCGAATGGACCGATCAGGTGTTTGCCTGGCTCCTGCGCGGGCGGCGCCCCGCTCCGCCGCCGGTGCGCTGCTCTACACCCGTTCGCCGTCCTTCACCCGGTAGCTCGGCTGGTACATCGTCACCAGTTCCTCGCTAGCGGTGGGATGGACGGCCATGGTGCGGTCGAAATCATCCTTGCTGCAGCCGGCCTTGAGCGCGATGCCGAGGATCTGCGCCATTTCGCCGGCCTCATGGCCGAGGATATGGACGCCGAGCACCTTGCGGTCTGCCGCATTGACGACTATCTTCATGATGGTCTTCTCCGACCGGCCCGACAATGTCGCCTTCATCGGTCGGAACTCGGCGCGGTAGATTTCGAGCTCGTCGAAGCGCTTGGAGGCCTCGTCTTCGGACAGGCCGACGGTGCCGATTTCGGGCTGCGAGAACACCGCCGTGGCGATCAGATCATGATCCGGCGAGGTCGGCCGGTCATGGTAGAGCGTGTCGATCAGGCACATCGCCTCATGGATCGCCACCGGGGTCAATTGCACCCGGTCGGTGACATCGCCGACCGCATAGATGCTCTCGACATTGCTGCGCGAGAACTCGTCGACCAGAATCTCGCCCTTGATGCCTGTCTTCACACCGGCGGCCTCAAGCCCGAGACCGTCTGTGTTGGGATCGCGGCCGAGCGCCAGCATGATCTGGTCTGCAGCCAGCGCCTTGCCGGCCGACGTGTGCGCCAGAAGCCGCCCGTCGGCGCCGCGCTCGATTTTCTCGAACACCTCGTGGCAGAGGATGCGGATGCCCTTTTGCTCCATCGCCGCATGCAGGCCGCGGCGCATGTCCTGGTCGAAGCGGGAAAGGATCTCCTTGCCGCGATAGATCAGCGTGGTCTCGACGCCGAGACCATGGAAGATATTGGCGAATTCGACCGCGATGTAGCCGCCGCCGGCGATCAGGATCGCCTTCGGCAATGTCTCGAGATGGAAGGCCTCGTTGGAGCTGATGCAGAGCTCATGGCCGGGCAGCGCCGCATGCGGATTGGGGCGGCCGCCGACGGCGATGAGGATGTGCCTTGCCGTCACCGTCAGGCCGGTCGACTTGATCAGCACCGAATTGGGTCCGGTGAGTTCGGCGCGCGAGGCGATGATTTCGGCGCCGGCGTTTTCCAGCCCGCGCCGGTAAAGCCCCTCCAGCCGGTCGATCTCGCGGTCCTTGCTGGCAATAAGGCTGGGCCAATCAAACGAGGTCTCGCCGACGCTCCAGCCAAAGCCGTGGCTGTCCTCGAAATGCTCGGAGAATTGCGAGGCGTAAACCAGCAGTTTCTTGGGCACGCAGCCGCGGATGACGCAGGTGCCGCCAAAACGGTACTCCTCGGCGATCGCCACTTTCTTGCCGAGCCCCGCCGCCAGCCGCGCCGCCCGGACCCCGCCGGAGCCGCCGCCGATGACAAACAGGTCGAAATCGAAATCGGTCATGAGCGGATGTCCTTCAAGCGGGCTTTGCCGGATCGGTTGGCATGGGGCGATTTGGCCGGGGTGGATGGGCCAGGCAGTTCTATTTAGCCATGCGCGCACAAAATAAAAGCCCGGATCTGTCCGGGCTTTCAAATGCGTGCGCCATGACGGCTTTACGATCGTGCTGATCAGAGGATGGTTCGCCGGCCTCGCCCAGAGGCCTCACCAGCGAAACCGGTCCATCCGCTCAGGGCTTCGGCGCAGGAGCGGGCGTGGCCTCGGGCGCGGCTTCGCCGTCCACCTTCGGACGCGCACCGATTTTTTCCTGCAGGGCCTTGTTGGTGTTTTCCGCCAGGTCGCGGCCAATGCCGGAGGACCAGATTTCGGCCGACTTGATCAGCTCGCGGGTGACCAGCGGCCCATTTTCGATCAGCTTGACGCCAGCCGGAGAATTGTAGAAATCGGCGATCGCGGTCAGTTCCTCCTGGGTGAAGGCCTTGGCGTAGATCTGCGCGGCTTCCTTTTCCAGATCGGCGCGGCGGGGCACGATCTTCAGCGCTTCCTCGTCGATGGTGGCGCTGATGATTTCCTGAAGATCGGCATTGGCCCGGATCAGATTGACCTTCAACTGCTCGGCGGATGCCGGAATGACAGCGTCGAACTGATCGGTGGACTTGAGCGCGGTGATGGCTGCGCGGGCGGCTGCGAGATGTTCGCTGCTGATTTCCTGCGCCAGCGCCGGTTGGGTCGCCAGAGCGAGGCTCGAGGCGACGATCATGCCCGCGCCGAAACGCTTGAGACCGGTAAAGATAGTCATGTTCGGTGTCACTCCTGTTTAATCCTTTGCAAGCAAGGTCCGCGCGCCGCTCTGCGAGGCGATGATGACGGCACTTGCCATATTAAGAAACAATCCGTGTTCAACAACGCCGGGAATTGCGGCGAGCCCGTTTGCCAGCGCTTCTGCATCCGGAATGCGGCCAAAAGATGCGTCGAGGATGAAATGCCCCCCGTCGGTGAGATAAGGGCCGTCCCTTTCGGGCCGCTGGACGATGTCGCCGCTCAGCCCAAGCCGCGCGGCGAGCCGTTCGACCGCGAGACGCGTCGCCGCCATGCCGAACGGCGCCACCTCGATCGGCAGCGGAAAGCGGCCAAGCGTCTCGACCAGCTTGCTCTCGTCGGCGATCACGATCATCCGCGACGAGGCCGAAGCGACAATCTTCTCACGCAGCAGCGCGCCGCCGCCGCCCTTGATCAGGCCAAGCGAATGATCGACTTCGTCGGCGCCGTCAATGGTCAGGTCAAGCTCCGGTAGGTCGTCGAGCGAAAACAGCGGCACGCCGAGTTCGACGCACAGCCGCGCCGTGCGTTCGGATGTCGGCACACCCTGAACATTGAATCCGTCGGCGACCTTTTCGGCCAGCAAGCGAACGAATTCATCCGCGGTCGAGCCGGTTCCGATACCCAGCCGCATGCCATCCTCGACATGTTCGAGAGCGGCTTGCGCGGCGGCGATCTTGAGTTGGCGGGCGTCCATGCCTGTCTGCCATCCTTGTTGATAGTGGTTTGCCTGTTAGCATGGAAGGCAGACAAGGCAAAGCCCGAGATGCCGCAGGACGCCGATCATATTCGCCGCAATCGCCTTGATCCGCTCCGCCGCGCCCCCGGCGGCGTCGGGTTTGGTCATGACGGCTTCCCTGCCGGCGCGGAACCGGCTAGATCGGGGCCGACTTCAACTGCGCCGCGCCCGCGCCGCCGATTCCCCTACCGGAGCCCGCATGACATCTCCCCTGGTAATTTTCGACCTCGACGGCACGCTGATCGACACCGCGCCCGATCTGATGGCGGGCCTCAACCATGTGATGGACCTCAATGGTCTTGAACATGTGACTTACGCCGACATGACCTGGCTGGTCGGCCAGGGTGCCAAAGTGATGATCGAGCGGGCCTGGGCGCTGCACGACCATCCCTCCTCGCCCGAACAGCTGGAAGCAGCCTTCGACGCCTTCCTGGTCCGCTATGCCGCCGACATGCCGGGCAAATCGCTGCCCTATCCGGGTCTGATCGACGCGCTCGACCGGCTCGAGGCGGCCGGTATGAAGCTCGCGGTCTGCACCAACAAGACCGAGGCGCTGGCGCGCCGGCTGCTCGACAGCCTGGAGCTGACACCGCGGTTCGCCGCGATCACCGGCGGCGACACTTTCGCGGTGAAAAAGCCGCATGGCGGCCATATTACCGGCACCATCGAGATGGCCGGAGGAAGCCCTGCCAACGCCGTGATGATCGGCGACAGCGTCAACGACATCCTGGCGGCGCAGAATGCCGGCGTTCCCACCATCGCCGTTCCCTTCGGCTATTCCGACAAGCCGGTGGAAAGCTTCAACCCCGACATCGTCATCGCCCATTTCGACGAGTTGGACGCCGAATTGGTGGAAAACCTGATCGCCAACGGCGCGACGGCGCGCTGAAACGCGAACACATAGGCGCTGAAGCGCGGGGACGGGCGCGCTGAAACCGGCGCGAGCGGAAAGATCGCCAATCTGCCGCTTGACGCCTGCCCGGCGCACCGCTTATACCGCCGCTCAGCCGTCCGGTTCGCTTTGCGGGCCGGCAACGGGCGCGTAGCTCAGCGGGAGAGCACTGCATTCACACTGCAGGGGTCACAGGTTCAATCCCTGTCGCGCCCACCATTTTTTCTTGTGTAATCCATCCGCCAGCGGCCGACAGGGCCTATCGCATCGCGTTCCACTCGGCGGCATCGTCGTTCCGACGAGCAGTCCGAATGCTCGATGATTCCGGCCGGTGGATCACCACGCGATTGCGGCCTGATTGCTTGGCAAGATAGAGTGCGGCGTCGGCATTGCGCTGCAACTGCTCCGATGACACCGCTTCGTCAGCCGGACCCTGAACCGCAACTCCGATGCTCAGGGTGACGTATCGCGACACAAGGGAGGTCGGATTGAGCAAACCGGCAGCTTCGACGCCTTCGCGAATGCGTTCAGCCACGAAAAGCGCCTCCTGTTCGCCCATCCCTGGCAGCAGCACGAGAAATTCCTCGCCACCGTAGCGCGCCACATGGTCGCGATTGCGCCGCACATGTTCCTGGATGATCCCGGCGACCTTGATCAGGCAGCGATCACCCTCGGCATGGCCCAGATGATCGTTCAGCTTCTTGAACTCGTCGATGTCGCACATCAGCATGGCGACACGGTCGGGGCATTTTCGGCCGTCGCCCCAGAGGTGGTTGATGGTTTCCGTCATCCAGCGCCGGTTGGCGATCCCGGTGAGCGGATCGGTTCGCGCCAAAAATTCCAGCCGATCGTTGACTTCGGCCAGTTCGGCAACCCTGTGCCGGTCCCGCAGTTCGAACAGGAACGTCTTCTGCGCCAGAATCGTCATGTTGCGCCGCGCAGCCACAGTGGCGAAGATGCCGGTGGCGAAAAACAGCGCCGCAGCCACGGCGCTGCCTATGTCCAGCGCCGGGTTCGCCAGTTGCAGAACGAGATAGAGACCGAATGCCATAGCGGCAATCATCGCCGTCCAGAGCAGCGGAACCCCGAAAATGATGATGGCAGTAATGGCCACGAACAGCATGATGTTCAAGCTCCGTTCGTAGTACTCCCCGCCTGCATTCACGCCGACGAGTGCGACCGACACCAAAATCACGAACATGCCTCCTATCAGCAGGCTCCCTTGCAGCCACGGCGCGCGTGGCCTTCCCCAGACAAGGGCGACGGCAAGGGCAACCGGGGGGATGACCATGCTTGGCAAGACCATTGTTATCGAAATCTCCGGTGGAAGCAGCAGCATGTTGAGCCCAAGCGTCATCACGCCCAGGATCGCCACCCAGATCATCCACGCACGAATGATCTTGGCCGTTTGCGGCCAGATGCGCGCCCGAAACAGCCGGTTGATCTCGCCGTTCAGGCGGATGTCGCGCGTGCGCCGCGACAGCTGGCGCTCAACTTCCGCCGTGATGGCAGGATCATCATGCGCGTCGAAATAGGCTCGATCCGCCGCAATCGACGGACTTTCAGCCATTTTCTTTCGATTATCCATCCACGCCATCCAATTCCCGCTACCAAGTCAGCTTGGCAGGTTGTCTTGAAGATTTCACTGCGGGCATGAATCAACTTGCAAGTTATATCTTTACCATTCGTTAAGCAGACACGACCCCTGCCCGCTTCAGCGTTTCAACGGGTTTGTCGAAGCCGGCTTGTGGGACGAAAAATTCCCGCCGGGCCGCGGCCGCGACCCCGGTCTTGATCAAGCGCAATGACAGCGGCGGCCGTTGCCGACTAATTAGACACGGAAGGCCACGCATCGCCGGTGTTTGCCAGCGGGTTGCGGGTTATATATGTCAGGTGCGGCGTGGCGGCCGTTGCGGTTCTCGCACATGCGGGCCGCATCCAGCGGGTCTGGCGGAACCATGACCGCCGCACGTGACTTTACGATATCATGCGAAATACCGGAGCCGATTGAATGAACAATCCCTATGAAACCCTCGGGGTGAAGCAGAAGGCGACGGATCATGAGATCCGGGAAGCCTTCAAAAAGCTTGCCAAGAAGCACCATCCCGACCTGCATCCCGACGACAAGCAGGCGGAAGCGAAATTCAAGGAAATTTCCGGGGCTTACGACCTGTTGAAAGACAAGGACAAACGGCGCAGGTTCGATGCCGGCGAGATCGATGCGACGGGCGCGGAAAAACAGCAGCAGTTTTACCGCGACTATGCAGGTCCGGGCTCACCCGGCAGCCATGCCAGGCAGGACGGATTTGCCGGCAATGACGATCTCGAGGATTTTTTCGCCCGGGCATTCGGCGGCGGGCGCGGCGGAGGGCATGCAGGCATGAAGGCGCGCGGCCAGGATGTGAGCTACACGCTGCGGGTCTCCTTCATGGATGCGGCCAAGGGCGCGGTCAACACGCTGCAACTGCCCGACGGCAAGACGCTGAAGGTGACCATCCCCGAAGGCGCCGAGGACCGGCAGAGCCTGCGGCTGAAGGGCCAGGGCGGACCCGGCTTTGGCGGCGGCCCGGCCGGAGACGCCTTCATCGAACTGCATGTCGAGCCCCACGCGCATTTTGTCCGCAAGGATGACAATATCCATTTGGAAGTTCCCGTCACGCTGAAGGAAGCGGTGCTGGGCGCCAAGATCGAGGTGCCGACGCTCACCGGGCCGGTCAGCCTGACGGTGCCGAAAGGCTCCAACACCGGCGCCAAGCTACGGCTGAAGGATCGCGGCATCCGCAACCGCAAGACCGGCGTCAAAGGCCATCTCTACGTCACGCTGAAGGTGGTGCTGCCGCAAGAAGAGGAACCGGAGCTCTCGGCCTTTCTCGAAGGCTGGACCCCTCGCCATGCACAAAATCCTCGCAAGGAGATACTGTCATGAAAAACCTGGAAGAGATCATCTCGCTGGTGCCTGACCTCAATCGCGAGGATCTGGAGCGATGGATCGAGGAGGCGCTGATCGAGGCGCGGCAGGAGGCAGGCGGCGCCACGCTCAATGACATGCAAATCGCCCGCGTGCGGCTGATCTGCAGCCTGCGCTATGACATGGATGTCGAGGAAGAGACGCTGCCAGTTGTGCTCGATCTGCTCGACCAACTGCACGACGCCCGCGCCCGGCTGTTCAGCCTGTGCCAGGCGGTGCTGTCGCAGCATGAGGATGTCAAGGCGGCGGTGCTCGAGGCGCTGTCGGACGACAAGCCTGCTCGCGGGAACTGATCCGCCTTTGACGTTAGCCGCGTGGCGCTGAAGCTTCAGCTCACGCGCAGATCTCGAACAGGCCGGCGGCCCCCATGCCGCCACCGACGCACATGCTGACGACGGCGAGTTTGGCGCCGCGCCTGCGACCCTCGATCAGCACATGGCCGGCCATGCGGGCGCCGCTCATGCCGTAAGGGTGGCCGATGGAGATCGCCCCGCCATTGACGTTGAGCTTTTCCGGATCGATGCCGAGCTTGTCGCGGCAATAGAGAAGCTGCGAAGCAAAGGCCTCGTTGATCTCCCACAGGTCGATGTCGTCGAGCTTGAGCCCGTGACGCGCCAGCAGTCGCGGGATGGCGAAGACCGGGCCGATGCCCATTTCCTCGGGCGCGCAGCCGGCCACCGCCATGCCGCGGAAAATGCCGAGCGGCGACAGATTGCGCCGTGCGGCCTCCTCGCCGGACATGACGATCAGCGCCGAGGCGCCGTCCGACAATTGGCTGGCATTACCGGCAGTGACCACCTTGCCCTCGCCCATCACCGGCTTGAGCGACTGCAGTCCCTCAAGCGTTGTGTCGGGGCGGTTGCATTCGTCTTTCGAAAGCGTGACCGCCTGCTCCGAGACGTCGCCGCTTGCCTTGTCGGTGACGGATTTAATGGCGTCCATGGCGACGATCTCGGCGTCGTAGCGGCCCGCTTCTTGTGCTGCGGCCGTGCGGCTCTGGCTTTCGAAAGCATAGATGTCCTGCGCCTCGCGGCTGACGCCATAGCGCGCGGCCACCAGTTCGGCGGTGTCGAGCATGCTCATGTAATAGCTGTCGGGCACGGAGGCGATCCGGTAGCGATGCTTGTTCCAGTGCTCGTTCTGCACCAGCGAAATCGAATCCATGCCGCCGGCCATGGCGATGTCGACGCCGTCATGCATGACCTGATAGGCGGCGTTGGCAATCGCCGACAGGCCTGAGGCGCATTGGCGGTCGATAGTGGCGCCGGCCACCGTATTGGGCAGCCCGGCGGCGATTACGGCGTGGCGGGCGGCGTTGACGCCGGAGGTGCCCTGGGTCAGCGCCGAGCCCATGGTGAAATCCTCGATCTCGCCGCCCTCAAGCCCCGCGCGGCTGACCGCGGCGCGGATCGCATGCGCCATCAGCACCGGGGCCTGGGTGACATTGAAGGCGCCGCGATAGGCCTTGCCGATCGGTGTGCGGGCGGTGGAGACAATAACGGCGTCACGCATGGGACGTTCCCTTTCAGATTTTTTCAAGACCGCACCAGCTGGCGATGAACAGGGCCGTGGCTTGTGTCACCCGCCGGACGGACTCAAGTTCGACCCGTTCATTGAAGCCGTGAATGGCTTCGGCGCGGGGACCATAGACCAAGGCGGGCGTATCGGCATAGAGGCCAAAGAAGCGGGAATCGGTGGTGGCGGTGATGGCGATCTTGTCGAGCGATGCGCCGGTGACGGTGTGATGGGCGCGCTCCAGAGCGGAGATGGCCTGCGCGGCGCCTTCGGAGCGGTCCTGCGACAGTGCGTAGCCTTCGGCGTGGAAGCCGTGATAGACGATTTCGGGAGCATTCTGGCTCAGGAACGGATGCGACCTGGCCGCGTCCTCAAGCACCGCCTCGATCTCGCGTTTGGCCTCTTCGATGTCCTGACCGGGAAACAGGCCCATGCGCACGTCAAAGACGCACCAGGCCGGTACCGAACTGGTCCAGTCGCCGCCCTCGATCTTGCCGATGTTGAGATTGAGCGCGTGAGTGTGTCCGGCGTAATCCGCGTGACGGCGGCCGGGCTCGTTCCAGCGGTGCTCCATCTCGTGCAGCGCCGCAATCAGCGGGATCGCCGCCTCGATGGCGTTCGAGCCGCTGCCGGCATAGGCGACGTGCACGGGAATGCCCTTGAGATGGACCTGGAACCAGATCACCCCCACTTGCGCGGTGACCAGCTGTTCGGAAAACGGTTCGGGGATCAGCGCAGCATCGGCGCGGTAGCCGCGCTGCAGGCAGGCGAGCGCGCCATTGCCGGTGCATTCTTCTTCCACCACGGACTGGATGAACACATCGCCCGCCGGCGCAAAGCCTATGTGGCTGAGCGCATCGAGCGCGAACAGGTTGGAGGCGAGCCCCGCCTTCATGTCGCCGGCGCCGCGACCGTACATCCAGCCATCGTCAATCCGCGGCGCGTAGGGCGGCGTCTCCCACATGTCGAGCGGGCCTTCCGGCACCACGTCGATATGGCCGTTGAGGATCAGGCTCCGGCCCGCACCCGAGCTGCGGTGGCTGCCCACCACATTGACCGCGTCGTCGTAGGCGCCGATCACCGGCGAGAACCCCGGCAGATGGGCGATGTCGGCGACATCGATCTGCCAGCGGTCGACGGCATAGCCGCGCGCGCTGAATTCCTTGGCCATGAGATCCTGCGCCGACTGCTCCTTGCCGCGGGTGGACGGATGAGACGTGAGCTCAGCCAGAAACTCGATCTCGCGGTCGAACACCGCATCGACGGCATGGAGAATCCGTGTTTCGTCTTCCGGGGTGATCATCGGTCTTGCTCCTAAAAGGTCGGGATCAGGCCATTGGGCACGATGAGGGCCGCTCCGGTGGCGTCGCGCACTTCACTGAGGCTCACGCCCTCGGCCAGTTCGACGAGATGCAGGCCGTCCGGCAGGACATCGCAGACCGCCATGTCGGTGTAGATGCGGTTGACGCATCCCACAGCCGTCAATGGCAGGGTGCAGCGTTCCAGAATCTTCGGATTGCCGTGCTTGTCGGTGTGGGTGGTCAGCACGCCGACGCGGCGGGCCTTTTGCGCAAGCTCGATGGCGCCGCCGACGCCGGCCGCGAATTTTCCGGGGATGATCCAGTTGGCGAGATCGCCATTGGCGGCGACTTCAAACGCGCCGAGCAAGGTGAGATCGAGCCGCCCTCCCCGCACCAGCGCGAAAGACACGGCGCTGTCAAAGAAAGAGCCGCCCGCAGCGCAGGTGATGTAGCCGCCGCCGGCATCAATCAGATTGCGGTTGGCCTGGCCCGGCGCCGCCAGCCCGCCGACGCCGGCGATGCCGTTTTCGGAATGCAGGCACACGGGGCAATCGGCGGCGACATGGTTCATCACCTGGGTCGGCAGGCCGATGCCGAGATTGACGGTCATGCCGGGTGTGATGTCGCGCGCCGCGCGGGCGAGCATTCGGCTTTTAGCGCTTGACGACACCATACACCTCCATCAGCTGTTCAGGCAGGGCGACCAGGTGATCGACAAAAGGCGCGGGCGTGTGCACGGCGTCGGGATCGATGCCGCCGATTGGCAGGATGATTTCGGCTTCGGCGATGGTGCATTCCGCCGCCATCGCCATCAGCGGATTGAAATTGCGCGCGGTCGCCGCGTAGACGAGATTGCCGAAAGTGTCGGCGCGGGCCGCGTGGATCAGCGCGAAATCGGCCTCCAGCGCCGGTTCGATCAGACAGGTTTCGCCGTCCATCTCCACCCGCTGCTTGCCCTCGGCCAGCAGCGTGCCGATGCCGATATCGGTGACGAAGCCCTTCAGTCCCGCGCCCGCGGCGCGGATGCGCTCGGCCAGAATCCCCTGGGCGACGAACTCGACCTCGATCTCGCGCGCATTCATCATGCGGATGGCGTTGCCGTTGAGACCGACATGGCTGGTGATCAACCGCTTGACCATGCCGGCTTGAAGCAGCCAGTCGACGCCCATTCCGGCTTCATTGGCGTCGTTCTTGATGATGGTGAGATTTCTTGGGCCGTGCCGGACCAGCTCCTCGATCAGAGTGAACGGCGTTCCGGGCACGCCGAAGCCGCCGATCATGATCCGCGCGCCGTCGGGAATTTTCGCGATGGCGTCCGTCAGCAACGTGGATTTGTCGAGAAGCGGCATTATCCGTTCACCGGCAGGTTCATTTCCCGAGCCATCACGTCGAGACACGCGATCAGCGTGGCGATGATTTCGCCGATCTGAGCCGGCGTGATGATCAGCGGCGGGCAGACCAGGAAATGATCGCCCTCCAGCCCGCCGCGGGTGCGGCGGGAATAGATGATCAACCCGCGCTCATAGGCGAGATCGACCAGCCGGTTGTAGGCGTTGAGCCCCTTGGGCAGCGGCGTCATGGTCTCGCGATCAGAGACCAGTTCGAAGGCGAGCAGCAATCCCTTGCCGCGAACGTCGCCGATGAAGGGATAGCGGTCCATCAGCCCGGTGAGTTCGGACTTCAAGAGATCGCCCATCACGCGGGCGTTGTCGACCAGATTGAGCCGGTCCATCTCTTCGAGCACGGCGCAGCCGGCGGCGCAGGCGAGCGGATTGCCGGCATAGGTGAAGCCATGCATGAAGCCGCCGGCGTCGAGCACCTTGTCGACAATCGCATTCTGCGCCACCATCGCGCCGAGCGGCGAATAGCCCGCGGCAAAGCCCTTCGACAGCGCCACGATGTCCGGGATCACGCCCCAATGTTCGGAGGCGACGAACTTGCCGGTGCGGCCCGCCCCGGTCATGACTTCATCGTAGATCAGCAGAATGCCGAACTCGTCGCAGATCTCGCGGATACGGCCGTAATAGCTGTCGGGCGCCACCAGCGCGCCGGTGGAGGCGCCGCCGACCGGCTCCATGATGAAGGCGAGCACCGTCTCGGGCCCCTGTGCGATGATCTCGTCGCGCAGCATGTCGGCATATTTCAGCCCGCGTTCCGCGTCCGAGAGATTGTCGCGGTCGAGATAGCACAGCGGCGCCGGGATTTTCGGCATTGCGCGGAACATCGGCTCGAACGGCTTGGTCAGCGGATCGTAGCCGGTCAATGCCACGGCGCCGAGCGTGCCGCCGTGATAGGAGGGAAACCGGGAGATCACCTTCCAGCGGCTCGCCTCGCCGATCGCCAGCTTGTATTGCCGCGCGAGCTTGATGGTGCTTTCCACCGCTTCCGAGCCGCCGGAGACGAAGAACACCCGGTCAAGCCCCTCGGGCATGCGCTCGGCGGTCATCCGCGCCAGCTTCTCCGCCGCCTCGTTCTGGAAATGCAGCCGGTAGCCGAAGGTGGCCTTGTCCATCTGCGCCTTCATGGCGGTAAGCACATTGGCGTTGGAATGGCCGATATTGGAGACCATGGCGCCGCTCGAGCCGTCGAGATAACGCTTTCCGGTGGTGTCATAGAGGTAGATGCCCTCGGACCGGTCGAGCATCGGCCGGGTCAGACGGGACTGGTAGAAGAGATTGGATTTCAGATCGGCGCCGCTGGTCTTCACGTTAATTCTGTCCTTTCAGGTGCTTTCGCAGGAAATTCTTGGTGCGGTCATTGGCAGGGTTCTTGAAGATGACCTCCGGCGGGCCTTCCTCGACGACGACGCCCTGGTCCATGAACAGCACCCGGTCGCAGACGTCCTGGGCAAAGCCCATCTCGTGGGTGACGATGATCATGGTCATGTGCTCCTCGGCGAGCTGTTTCATCACCAGATTGACCTCCTCGACCAGTTCCGGGTCGAGCGCCGAGGTGGCTTCGTCAAACAGCATCACCTTGGGCTTCATCGCCAGCGCCCGGGCAATGGCGACGCGCTGCTTCTGGCCGCCGGAGAGCTGCGACGGATAATAGTCAATCCGGTCCAACAGCCCGACCTTGTTCAGCTGCTCGACGGCGAGTTCATCGGCGTCCTCGTTCGAGATGCCCTTGAGCATCTTTGGCGCTAGCGTGATGTTTTCGCGCACATTGAGATGCGGGAACAGGTTGAAGTGCTGGAACACCATGCCGATGTTCTGGCGCACCGAATTGATATGCGCCTCATACTGGCGGGTGGGGAGCGCCTTGTTGACCTGGGTGTCCTCGAGCCAGACCTCGCCCGCCGTCAGCGGGTCCAGATCGTTGATGGCGCGCAAAAGCGTCGATTTGCCCGAGCCGCTGGGGCCGATGATGGCGACGATCTGGCCCTTCTGCACCTGCAGGCTGATGTCTTTCAGCACTTCCAGCGGCCCGTAGCTCTTGGCCGCGTGGCGGATGTCGATGATCGGTCTGTCGGTCATGAATGTCTCCCTTTGGGCGCTAGCGGGCGAGCTGGATGCGCCGCTCGATGCGGCGCAATCCGGCCTCGAGGCCAAGGTTGATGACGTAGTAGCAGGCGGCCGCCGTGACGTAGAATTCGAACGGCCGGAAGGTGCGCGAAATCGCCATCTGCGAGGTCAGCGTCAGCTCGGCCACGCCGATGACCGAGACCAGGGCTGAATCCTTCAAAAGCGCGATCATGTTGTTGCCGATCGGCGGGATCACCGCGCGAACGGCCTGCGGCACGATGATCTTGCGCAGCGTCTGCATGCGGCTCAGCCCCAGCGTGCGGGCGCCCTCATACTGGCCCTTGTCGACGGCGAGGATGCCGGACTGGATGATGTCGGAATTGTAGACGGCGAAATGCAGGCCGAGCCCGATGACGCCGGCGACAAAGGCCGGCAGGTCGACGCCGATCTGGATCAGGCCGAAATAGATCAGGAACAGCTGCAGCAGGAGCGGCGTTCCCATGAACAGCCAGGCAAACAGCCGGAACGGATAGCGGATCAGCGCCGGCGAATAGAGCGCGATGACGGCAAAGACGATGCCGCCGAAGAAGCTGAGCACGGCGGCCGAGACCGTGATCGCGATGGTCCACACCATGCCCAGCAGAAGCGCTCCGGCGAAGGCCGGAACCACGGAAAAATCAAGACCCATGACAGCCTCCGATGATCGGGAAAAACACCGTCATTTCAGCGCCGCGCGGCGGTCGAGCCAGGACACGCCATGTCCCGTGACATAGATGATCGTCATGTAAATGGCGCCGGCGAGGAAGAACATCTCGAACGGCTTGTAGGTGGAACCGATATAGCGCTGGGCGGTGTAGGTAAGTTCGACCACCGAGACCGCGGCGACCAGCGCGGTGCCCTTGATCAGCGCGTTGATGTTGACGCCCAAGGGCCGGATCATCAGCCGCATCGCCTGCGGCAGGGTGACCGCGCGGAAGGTTTCGAAGCGGCTGAGCCCCAGCGTGCGGGCCGCCTCGTTCTGTCCCCGGTCGACCGAGATGATGGCGCCGCGCATGGTTTCAGTCATGTAGGCGCCGATATTGAAGCCGAGCGCCAGCATGCCGGCTTCAAAAGCCTCGAGCTGGATGCCGATCTGCGGGCCGCCGAAATAGAGGATGAAGATCTGGATCAGCGCCGGCGTGCCGCGGATGACGCTGACATAGGTGGCGCCGACCAGACGTAGTACCGGCGAGCGCGACAGCCTTGCGGCCGCCCCCAGCGCGCCGCAAATCAGACCCAGCAGACAGGACAGCACCGAAAGCTGCAGGGTCACCCACGCCGCCTGCAGGAAATACGGGAAGACGCGCAGCATCAGGTCGGTGTCCACGGTTCCCCCCTTCCCTTTTAGTGATGGTCTTTGCGCGGCAGAAGCGGCAGAGCGCGGATTTCGCGCACCAGCTCGACCGTGGCGTTGATGGCGGCGTCGAGAAACAGCTTGCCGTTCTCGGCGGTGGCTACCGTCGGGTCGCCCATGGTGCCGTCCTCGGAGACCGAAGACCACCAGCGCATCAGCATCGCCTTGCCGCCGCCGCCGGCGAGATCCAGATTGAAGAACTTGCTGCCGGGATTGTGGGCGATCTGTTTGGTCGCCTTGCTTAGGTCAACGAGATCGGGATGCAGATGCATGTAGATCGCCGCCTCGAATTCGCCGGCGTGCGCTATGCCGCCGAGTTCCGACTTGCGGATGGCGTTGATCTCGTTGGAGATCAGGTTCCAGTAGGAACACGACACGCACAGCACTTCGGACTGAATGACGGTTTTCCGCGCGGCGAGATCGAGAACCGGATGATTGGAGCCGTGCGAATTCAAAAGCAGGATGCGGCGGAAGCCGTGATGGGCGAGTGATTTGGTGATGTCGGTGATGAAGGAAATCAGCGTTTCCGGCTCGATCCAGATGACGCCCGGAAAATCCTTGTGGTGCTCGTTGAAGCCATAGGGAATCGGCGGCATCACCAGAATGTCTTCGGGCGCCAGTTTCGCCGCGCCTTGCGCCACCGCCATGCCGAGCACCGTGTCGGTGTCGAGCGGCATGTGCGATCCGTGATCCTCGGTCGCCGAAACCGAGAGAATGACCACCCGGTCCTTGTCCGCTTCGCGGACTTCATCAATGGTCAACTGGCCGTAATTGGTCTTCATCGCAGTTTGTCCTCGCGGCCTGCATGCCGCAGGCGATCCTACACTGAAAAAAAGCCCCCGCGCAGGGACCTGACCGCCGCGCGAGGGAGAAGTCTGAATGTCAGCGAATGTCGCCGCCGACCCATTCATTGGCGATCTCGACATAGGTGCCGTCGGCCTGAATGGCGTCAAGGGCGGCCTGCATCTCGGCCTTGAGCATCGGATTGCCCTGGCGGATGGCGATGCCGGCGCCGACTGCTTCGGTTTCCAGATCGTTCAGCGCGACCAGATCCCGGCCGCTTTCCTTGGCGGCGAGGATGACGGCGACCGAATCGGCGATGATGGCGTCAACACGGCCGTTCTCGAGTTCGAGCAGCAGTTCCGGAAGACCCTTGTAGGTCTTGACCTTGTAGCCCTGCTCGTTGGCCCACTGTTCGTGGGTTTCGCCGAGCGTCACGCCGATGGTGACATCGCCCAGCTGGCTGACGCTGGTGATCGGCGAGCCGGCCTTGGTGAAGATCGCCCGCTTGGTGGTGTAATAGGGTCCGACGAAATCGACGACCTTCGAACGCTCCTCGGTGATCGACATCGAGCCGACGATGGCGTCGTACTTGTTGGCCAGAAGCCCGCCGATGATACCGTCCCAGGCGGTGGTGACGATTTCGGCTTCCAGACCCATGCGCTTGGCGATTTCGGTGCCGATCGCGGCGTCGAAGCCGACCACTTCGTTCTTCTCATTGACGAAGTTGAAGGGAGGATAGGCGCCGCTCATGGCGATGCGCAGCACGCCCTTTTCCTTGATGGCGTCCAGCTCCTCGGCCACGACGACGCCAGCAGACATGACTGCAACGGAAGCCGCAATAAACGCGGTGCCGATGATCTTGGTAAAAGCGTTCATAGGACGCCCTTTCTCTGTTGAATGGATTGCCGGACTGTCGTGCCGCGCGCCGCGATCAGCGTGCGCAGCATCAGCCCTGAATGATTTTGTCGCATGGCGCTTTACCATGGATCAAACAAATATTATCAATCCCAACTATAGAGGAGATTTATGATGCGGCCCTACGAGCAGCGATTCCCCTGGAACCTCGACTGGAACCTGTTGCGCACCTTCATGATCGTGGTCGATCAAAGGGGACTGACCCGGGCGGCGGATTTTCTCGGCGTCACCCAGCCCACCATCTCCAGCGCGCTCAAACGGCTGGAGGCGACGGTGGGCGTCTCGCTGATCGACCGCCGCCCCGGCAATTTCGCCGTCACCGACTCTGGCCAGGTGCTCTATCAGGAGTGCAATGCGCTGTTTGGCGCGGTGTCGCAGATCCCCGGCCTCATCAACAAGGCGCAGCGGCATGTCAGCGGCCACATCAACATCGTCATGACCAGCCATGTGGTGTCCGAACATCTCGACCGGGTGCTCTACCGCTTCAATGCCGAGAACCCCGACGTGACCTATTCGCTGTCAGTGGCGGAAAGTTCGGAAGTGCTCAACCGGGTGCGGCAGAACCGGGCGACATTCGGCATCTGCCTGATGCGCGATCCGGATCCGGCGCTCGACGCCACGCCGCTCTACCGCGAACGCTTCGCGCTCTATTGCGGTCCGCGGCACCGGCTGTTCGGCAAGACCCAGATCAAGCTCAGCGAACTGCAGGGCGAGAACTCGGTGTCGTTTCAGACCGAGGTCGAAAGCGGCCCGCTGTTCCAGCTCGGGCAGTTGCGCGAGCGCGCCCTGCTCAACCCGGCAATCAAGGGCATATCGGCGAACCTGCCGGAAGTGCGCCGCATGATCGTGGCCGGGATCGGCGTCGGCGCGCTGCCGGTGCACGTCGCCACCCGCGATGTCGACGCCGGGCTGCTGTGGCCGCTGCCGCCCTTTTCCGGTCTGCCCGCCGTCGACATATTCTTTGTCACCAATCCGCGCCGGAGCCTGAACCCGGCGGAAGCGGTTCTGGTCGCGGCGATTTGCGAACTGGTCGAAACGACGCCGATCACCGAACGAACCTATCCTTGAGTTCCCGGCAATCAGGTTTCGTCTCCGGTTTTCACCTTTCCTTAAAGCCCGGTGATTAGGGTTGGACTGGCGAGATTCCTGACCGGAAAGCATGATGCGCGCTCGCCCCGCCGGTTTGATCCCGACTGATCCCGGATGTTCAAAAACAGAATTTCACGGTGCTTGAGCGCCATCTGAGCGGATGCCCGGCCGGTGTTCCGGGCGCCAAGCGGTTATCAATCCAGGAGTTTGTTGTGGCAGTTCAAAAGACAGACAAGGGCAAGGCCCCGAAAAAGAACTCCGGCGGCATGATGGCCATGGTGGCGAAGAGTCTCGCTCTTTCAGCCGCGGTTTTGGGCACCCTGTTTTTTGCCGCGATGTTCGATCTCGCCCATCTGGGCCTGAAGGAGACGCTGGGCGGACTGGCCATCGTGCTGGTGCCGCTGTTCGCCATTCTTTCCATCGCCGGCATGGTGCTGTCGCCCAAGCCCGACGCCGACATCGAGGCGCAGGCGGCGCGGATCGCCGGACTGTCGGACTCTCTCGCCAAGGTGACGTCGCAGATCATCGCGCTGCAGGATCAGCTGGATTCGCTCAGCGGCCAGGACAATGAGACGCTGAAAGCCCGCAACAAGGAACTGCAGGCCCAGCTTGACGCGATCCACCAGATCGAACGCGACAAGGTCGACGGCGAAATCGAGGCGCTGCGCCGCCGCAATGAAGAACTTGAAGAGCAGATCAAGAAATGGGCGTTCCAGGCGGTCGGCAAGAGCATCAGTGGCGAACAGGTGCAGCCGATGAAGGCGGCCTGACGGCTTGGCTGCCTGGCTTGCGGCCGATGTTGAACTTGCAGAACTTCGAGCCGCGCGCCAGTGCGATGCGCTGCTTGAGCGGAGCCCCGGAGCGATAAGTCCGGTTCCCAAATGCCCTTTGCGAAACTCCATTTCCGCAGATACAAATTGCAACCGGTAACAAACCCGATTTGATGCTGGGCGCGATTGTGCGCGACACCGGCATGCTCGCCGGAGGCTGCAAGGGCAATTCCGATGCGGTGGAGCGGGATTGGGGCCCGTTGTCCGATCCGGACCCGGTGGGCGACGCGCGCCAACCGGGGCAATTGGCGGTCCATCGGGTTCAACTGAGGTGACGGCATGACAAAACTCAAATGGGGCATGATCGGCGGCGGCGAAGGCAGCCAGATCGGGCCGGCGCACCGGCTCGGCGCCGGTCTTGACGGTGAATTCGAGTTTACCGCCGCAGCACTTGACCACCGGCCCGAGGCGGGACGCGATTATGGCCAGAGGCTGGGGCTTGACCCAGCCCGCGCCTATGGCGACTGGCGCGAGATGCTGGACGGCGAGCGCGGCCGCGACGACCGCGTCGATCTGGTCACCGTCGCCACCCCCAACGCCACCCATTACGAGATCACCAAGGCTTTTCTCGAAGCCGGTTTCCATGTGCTGTGCGAAAAGCCGATGACCATGACGGTGGCTGAAGGCGAGGACATTGTCCGCACCGCGCGTGCGACGGGGAAAATCTGCGCGGTCAATTACGGCTATACCGGCTATTCGCTGGTCAGACACATGAAGGCGATGGTGGCGCACGGCGATCTCGGCGCGATCCGGCTGGTCAAGGCCGAATTCGCCCATGGCCATCATGCCGACGCGGCGGACGCCGACAATCCGCGGGTGCGCTGGCGCTATGATCCGGCCCAGGCCGGCGTTTCGGCGCAGTTCGCCGATTGCGGCATTCACGCGCTGCACATGGCAAGCTTCGTTACCGGCCAGGAGGTGACAAAACTCTCCGCCGACACCGTCTCCTGCATTCCAAGCCGGGTGCTGGAAGACGACGCCATGGTCAATTTCCGCATGGACGGCGGCGCGGTGGGGCGGCTGTGGACCTCGTCGATCGCCATTGGCCGCCAGCACGGGCTGACGCTGCAGCTGTTTGGCGAAAAGGGCGGATTGCGCTGGGCGCAGGAACAGCCCAACCAGCTCTACTATATGCCGCTGGGCGGACGGCTGCAGACCATCGAGCGCGGCGAGGCAAATCTCTCGCCCGAGGCCGACCGCACCTCCCGCGTCACCATCGGCCACGCCGAAGGCATGCCGCTGGCGTTTGCCAATATCTACCGCGATCTGGCCGAAGCCATCCGCGCTGAGAAGGACGGCCGGGAAATCGACCCCGCCGCCGATCTCTACCCCCGCGCCGAGGACGGATTGCGCTCGATGGCGGCGGTGTTCGCGGTGGCGGAATCGGGAAAGAATGACGGAACATGGGTGGACGCTCGACCGCCGATGTTCAGGTAGCGGGCGTCCGGGGAATGGCCGAATTCCCGGGCATGGTCTGATCACGCCGAATGGCGCGTTGATATGGATCAAGGCGCATATGCGTCAAACCGCATATTTATCCTTGCATGCAGGAAATACTGACAGCCCTTTCCGATCCGACCCGCCGCGCCGCGCTCGCCCTTGTCTGGGACGGGGGTGAGCATTGCGTCTGCGAATTGATGGCCCGCCTTGGCGCCAGCCAGAGCCGGATGTCGCGGCACATGAAGGTTCTGCGCGAGGCCGATCTTGTTCTTGACCGGCGCGACGCCCAATGGGTGCGCTATCGCCGCAATCCGCACCTTGCGCCGGAACTGGCAAGCGTGATCGACGCGGTGCTGGCCGCGGAAACAAAATCCGAAAGGAAGGTCGCATGACCATCGAGGCGCATGACCCCCATCGCGGGACACAGGACTGGCTCTGGTATCTGGGTGTGCCTGCGGCGGCAGTGGCGCTCTACCTTGTCTATGGCCAGTTGATCCCGTTCTCTGAGTGGGTCACATCGCTGTTCCCGGTGGCGCGTGACAGCCATACCGGCGAGGCCATTGCCTTTTTCGTCTACGACGTGCCGAAGGTGCTGCTGCTGCTGACCGGCATCGTCTTTGTCACCGGCGTATTGCGCAGCTGGTTCAGCCCGGAAAAGACCCGCGCGATCCTGGCCGGCAAGCGCGAAATCTGGGGCTACCCGCTGGCCTCGCTTCTGGGCGTGCTGACGCCCTTCTGTTCCTGCTCTTCGGTGCCGCTGTTCATCGGCTTCGTCTCGGCTGGCATTCCGCTGGGCGTGACCTTCTCCTTCCTGATCGCCGGGCCGATGGTCGGGCCGGTGGGCCTCGGTCTGCTTTACGGTCTCGTCGGCTGGGAAATCGCCACGATCTACCTTGTCTTCGGCTTCACCATCGCCACCGTTGCGGGCTTCGTGCTGGGACGGATGGGGCTTGAGCGCTATCTGCAGGACTGGGTGCGCGAGTTGAACGCTGGCCCCGTGGGAGACTTGCCGGAAGAACAATTCACCCTGGTGGACCGGCTGAAGCTCGGGCTAGAACAGGTCCGTGAGATCGTCGGCAAGGTCTGGATCTGGGTGCTGATCGGCATCGGCATCGGGGCGGCGATCCACGGCTATGTTCCCGAAGCGATGATGCTGCAGATCATGGGCGGCGAGGCCTGGTGGTCGGTGCCGGCCGCAGTGGCCGTGGGCGTGCCGATGTACACCAATGCGGCCGGCGTCATCCCCATCGTCGAGGCCCTGCTCGGCAAGGGCGCGGCGCTGGGCACGACACTGGCCTTCATGATGTCGGTGATCGCGCTGTCGCTGCCCGAAATGATCATTCTCAAGCAGGTGCTGAAGTTCCGGCTGATCGCGATCTTCATCGCGGTCGTCGCCAGCGGGATTCTCGCCACCGGCTTCCTGTTCAACGCCATCCTCTGAAAGGACACTTCCATGAAAACCGTCAAGGTCTACGGCCCCGGCTGCGCCCGGTGCGAAACCACCGAAAAAATGATCAAGGACGCCGCCGCCAAACTCGGCGTCGAGGTCGAGGTGGAGAAAATCACCGACGCCAGATCCATGGCCATGGCGGGCGTAATGTCGACGCCGGGCATTTCGGTCGACGGCAAGCTGGTCCATGCCGGCGGCCTGCCCGATGCGGCCAGGCTCGAAGGCTGGCTCAGCGCATGATCCGCATCATCGCCGCCGCCGCGGTTCTGGCCATTCCCACCCTCGCCCATGCCCAGCCGCTTGAGATTCAACCCGTCACCGACGGTGTCTGGGCCATTGTCGGCGAGACCGAGCAGCGCAGTCCAGAAAATCTCGCCAACAACGCCACCTTCGGCCTCGTCGTGACTGACGCAGGCGCGGTGCTGATCGATCCCGGCGGGTCCCATAAAGGCGCGAAAATGCTGCATGACGCCATCCGCGGCCTCACCGACCAACCGGTGATCTTTGTGATCAACACCGGCGGACAGGATCACCGCTGGCTGGGCAACGGCTATTGGCAGGCGCAGGGCGCCAGTGTGATCGCGTCCGAGGCGGCCGTGGCGGACCAAAAGGCCCGCGGCTCGATGCAGATGAGTGCGCTGGCGCAATTGCTCGGCGACGGGCTCGCGGGAACCGAGCCATCCCATGCCGACATCAGTTTTAAGAGCGATTACACGCTCGATGTCGGCGGCCTCAGCTTTCAGATCATGCATCGCGGCTCCGCGCACACGCCGGGCGATGCCTTCGTCTGGCTCGAAGACCGCGACGTGATGTTCACCGGCGACATCGTCTATGTCGACCGCATCCTCGGCAACGGGCCGGCGCGCAACATCAAGAGCTGGATCGAGGTGTTCGACGCCATGGCGGCGTTCGATCCGGCCCATATCGTGCCGGGCCATGGCAAGGCCACCGATCTGGCGACGGCGCGGCGCGACACCTATGATTATCTGGTGAACCTGCGCACCCGGATCGGCGCGCTGATCGAAGCGGGCGGCGACATCATGGAAGCCCCCGCAATCGACCAGTCGGCCTGGGCCTATCTGGAGCAGTTCGACAGCCTCGCCGGCAGCAACGCCCAGGCGACATTCGAAGAAATGGAGTGGGAATGATGCTGGAGTACCATGTCACCGCCCGCCGCATCGACAGCCATGGATCGGAAGCCGCAACAAAGGACGCGAAAATCCTGCTCGACACCGACATGGCGGGCCGGGATGACGCCTTCAATCCGGCCGAGATGCTGCTGGCGAGCCTCGCCGCCTGCATGCTGAAAGGCGCCGAGCGGGTGGCGCCGATGCTGGACTTCGACCTGCGCGGCATCGAGGTGAGCCTCCACGGCCAGCGCCAGGACAGTCCGCCGAAGATGGTGCGCATCGATTACGAGATTGTGGTGGAGACCGACGAAACCGATCAGCGGCTCGACCTTTTACATCGCAACATCCTCAAATACGGCACCATCTCCAACACGCTGGCCGAGGCGACGGAGCTTGCCGGGACAATCCGGCGAAAGGCCTGAGCAAAGGGCGTGATCCGGGAAAAGCGGCTGGGTCACCACGCTACGTCGAGGGCACGCCGTAGGCGGACAGAAAGATCCGCACCGCTTCGAGCGCATGGGCATGCAGCTCAGACTGAGAAGGGATGCCGCTGTCGCCCAACAGCATGGCGGCGTTTGTCGGCGCGCCCATGACCATCCAGTTGAACTGGGTGGCGGCGAGATGCGGATCGCACTCACGGATCTGGCCGATCGAGATGTAATGGCCGAGCGCCCGGGCGATCCGCCGGATCGAGACCAGCGGCCCGTTTTCGTAGAGCGAGCGGCCGAGCTCGGGAAATCTTTCGGCCTCGCCGATGACCATGCGGCGCAGTTGCATCAGCCGCGGCGTCATGACGATGCTGAGCTGGTCAAGCGCGACCGCGGTCAGATAGTCCCGCACAGGGCTATCATCGAGCGCGTCCTCGGTGTGTTCGCCGATTGCGCGCGCCGCACCGCCGGTCATCGCCGCGATTACCTCCAGAAACAGCGCTTCCTTGGACTGGAAACGGGCATAGACCGTCTGCTTGGAGACCGAGGCCGTCTCCGCGATCGCATCCATGTTGGCGCCGAGAAATCCCGAGTGCAAGAACACCTGTTCCGCCGCCGCCAGGATTTTCTCCCGGCTGCGCCGGACCCGTGTGGCTGCACCATTCGACATGTCCCGGCCTTTGCGGTTGCGAAGCCCCGAGCATAGCACTTGATCTTGACAAATCAAACTGGACTGTCCAGTCTAATCAATATCGAGACAAGGAGAGCATCATGAGCGATTATCAAGAAGTGGGCTGCGCCTGCGGCAAGGTGCGATTGCGCCTTGACGGGCCACCGATCGCCAGCGTCGAGTGTCTGTGCACGAGTTGCCGCGAGGCCGGAAAGATCCTCGAAACCCTGCCCGGTTCTCCGAAAATCGTCGATGGCAAGGGCGCCACGCCGGTCGTCATGCAGCGCAAGGACCGCGTCGAGATTGTCTCCGGCTCCGAGCATTTGAGGGAATTTCGCCTGTCGCCAAAAGCTGCGACACGACGCGTCGTCGCCACTTGCTGCAACACGCCGGTGTTCCTGGAATTCACCGGTGGCCACTGGCTCAGCCTCTATGCCGGGCTCTGGCCAGATAACGCGCGGCCAAAACTTGAATTGCGCACCATGACGGGCGATCTCGATGACCCCTCCGCCCTGCCCGATGATGTGCCGAACCTGAAACAGCATTCGCTGACCTTTTACGCCCGGGTTCTGGGCGCATGGATCCGGATGGGGTTCCGCAGCCCGAAATTTTCCGTCGAGGGAGAACTCAATGTCTGACAGTGCGGACAGGATCGAAATCGAAAGCATCACCTCGCCGCACCACACCCAACGGGTCAACCGCGCCAGATACATGGCCATGCGCGAGGCGCTGCTGCCCGTGCTACCCGATGGCCCGCCGGGGATCACTGTCGCTGAAGCGAAAGACGCGCTGCTCAAGCATCTGTCTGAAGAGCACTTCCCGGGTGGAGAAAAGGCCGGCTGGTGGCTCAAGGCGGTGCAGTTGGACCTCGAGGCCAAGGGGGTGATCGCGCGCGGGACGGCCAAACCGGTGCGACTCTTTCGCCGCGCCTAGGAACAGGTCCGGCTTTGGTTGCGTGGCCCGCTCCTTTCGGGCAAAGATGCCGCATGGCCAAGGAAATTGAGCGCAAATTCATTGTCGACAGCAACGCCTGGCGCGCCGCCGCCGCGACGTCGAAGAGCATTGTCCAGGCCTATGTCGCCATCGACGGCGACACCTCGGTGCGGGTGCGCATCAGTGACGGCGCCGAGGCGCGGCTGACGCTGAAATCCGGCTCTTCCGGCATGACCCGCGACGAATTCGAATACCCCATTCCGCTTGCCGATGCGCGCGAGCTGGTGGCGGCCAGCCGCGGCCGGCTGATCGCGAAGACCCGCCACATCGTCACGCTTGACGGTTTCGATTGGGAAGTCGACGTCTTTGAAGGAAGCCTCGCCGGCCTTGTGGTGGCCGAGGTCGAATTGGCATCCGAGGACGACGAGCCGACGCTGCCGCCCTGGCTCGGGCGCGAGGTGACCGGCGACCCGGCCTGGACCAACGCCATGCTGGCGACCGACGGCTGGCCAAAGGGGAGCCACCGATGAGCTACAAGATCAGGCCCGGAACGCCGCTGACTGCCGAAGTGGTTCGCATCGCCGAAAACCAGTATGCCCGCGCCATCGAGGTGCTGCGAGACCGGCCGGATGGCCCCTATGAAGCCATCCATGAGGCGCGCAAGCGTTTCAAGCGGTTGCGCGGCCTGTTCCGTCTTGTTCGTGACCCCGACCCGGAATTCTATGCAAGCGAAAACGCCCGGTTGCGCGACATCGCGGCCACGCTGTCGGCGGTGCGCGACGCCACGGCGCTGGTCGAGGCGCTTGACCACCTGTTGGCAAGTGATGTCACGGACGAAGATAAAGTGGCGCTCGGCGCCATCCGCACCCGGCTGGCGGAGCGGCGTGACCGCATCACCACCGAGGAAACCGATCTCGATGGCAAGATCGCGGCGGCGATTGCCGGCTGCGAGGACGGCGTCACAGCGCTCGGCAAGCTGCGGCTGCCGAAGCGCAACGACAAGGCCATCGCGGTTGTCGCCAAGGGCCTCGCCAAGAATTACGGCCGCGCTGTCTGCGCCCTGCAAACGGCGATCGCCAGCGGCAATTCCGCCGACTGGCACGATCTGCGCAAGCGGATCAAATATCATACGATGCATGTGCAATTGCTGAGCCCGGCCTGGCCCGGCGAAATGAAGCTGCGCGCGCAAACCGCCGATCTCGCCGGCGAGGCGCTCGGCGACGACCATGATCTGGCAGGTCTCGACGCGCTGATCACCCGGGAGCCCGACGCGATCGGCGCCGAGGCCGAAATCGCGACCTTGCGCACCGTCATGGCGGCGCGCTCGGCAGACCTGCACGAGCAGGTCCGCGACATCGTCAAGAACCTGCTCAAGGACGACCGCAAGCTGGTCGAACGAAGAATCGCGGCGCTGTGGCGGGATGCGGCGGGCTGAAGGGCCCGCGTTGCCGCGAGCCCTTGAGGCGATGCTCTATCTGAGGGCCTTCTCGCGCTCCCAGAAGCGCAGCGCCCGGCACATTTCGACGACACCGGCGGCATCCGTCTTCTTGCCGAGTTCGCGGCAACCATCATCGAGATCGGCCCAGATGCCGGCTTTTTCGAGCAGCGGACGGGCCGCCGCCGCATAGGCGATGAACTTGCAATGGGCGAAGGCGTCGGCGGCGAAATCGCGCGCCGGCGGCATTTTGGCAAGTTTTTTGGCGCCCGCTTCCGAGACCAGGATGGCGACCGCGTCATAGAGCACCGAGGGGCCACCATCGATCTTCTGCTGCGCCTCGATCCATGTGCCGTCGCTGGCTTCGACGCCGCCGATTTCCGGCGCCACGAACTCGATCATCGCGCCTTCCTTCGTGAGCGCCGCCTCAAGCGCCTTGACCAGATCGATGTCGACGCCGTCGCTCAGCAGCACGCCCATCTTGCGGCCCTTGAAGCTGACGGGGCCGTTGGCAATGATCGACAGTTTCGGCGATGGCTTGAGATCGGTGAGCGTCGGCCGCGCCGCGTCCGCAGGCTTCGGCATCGCCTTCAGCCGCAGGCCCTTGCCGACCCGGCCTGCCAGATCCTTGTCGACATTGAGGAGATGCGCCACCATCCGCTCGCGGATCGCCAGCCTGTCAACCTTGGACAGCTCGAAGATGAAGGCGTCGGCGATGTGGCCCTGCTCCACCTCGGTCTGCGACAGGTAGAACTGCCGCGCCTGGCTGTAGTGATCGGCAAAGGTCTCCGAACGGTGGCGGCCCTTGGCGCCTTCGAGATTTTCCGGATGGCTCGAAAAACCGGTCGCGGGGTTCTCGCGCGGTCCGCCGTCCTCGCCCCAGGAATTGGGCTCGTAATTGGCGCGGCCCTTGGGATTGTGGAAGGCCATGTGGCCATCCTGCTGGAAATGATGGAACGGGCAGCGCGGCGCATTGACCGGCAGATGGTTGAAATTGGTCGAGCCGAGCCGGCTCAGCTGGGTGTCGAGATAGGAAAAATTGCGACCCTGCAACAGCGGATCATTGGTGAAATCGATGCCGGGCACGATGTTGCCGGTCTGGAACGCCACCTGTTCGGTCTCGGCGAAGAAATTGTCGACGCAGCGGTCAAGCACCATGCGGCCGACGATGCGGACGGGCACCTGTTCCTCGGGAATGATCTTGGTGGCGTCGAGCACGTCGAACTCGAACTCTTCGGCGAATTTGTCGTCAAACACCTGCAGGCCGAGCTCCCATTCCGGGAAATCGCCCATCTTGATCGCCGACCACAGATCGCGGCGGTGGAAATCCGGATCGGCGCCGTTGAGCTTGACCGCCTCGTTCCAGGCCACCGACTGCAACCCCTGCTTGGGCTTCCAGTGGAACTTGACGAAGCTCGACTTGCCCGCCTCATTGATCATGCGGAAGGTGTGGACGCCGAACCCTTCCATGAAGCGGAACGAGCGCGGAATGGTGCGGTCGGACATGATCCACAGCGCCATGTTGACCGATTCCGGCGTCAGCGTGATGAAATCCCAGAAATTGTCATGCGCGGTCTGCGCCTGCGGAAAATCCCGGTCGGGCTCGGGTTTGGCGGCATGGATGAGGTCGGGAAACTTGATCGCGTCCTGGATGAAGAAGACCGGGATGTTGTTGCCGATCAGGTCCCAATTGCCTTGCTTGGTGTAGAACTTGACGGCGAAGCCGCGGACATCGCGGGCGAGATCGGCCGAACCCTTGTTGCCGGCCACGGTGGAGAAGCGGACGAACAATTCGGTTTTTTCGCCGGGGCGCTGGAAAATATCGGCCTTGGTGAGGTCGGAAAGCGACTCATAGGCCTCGAAATAGCCGTGCGCGCCAAAGCCGCGGGCGTGCACCACGCGCTCGGGGATGCGCTCATGGTCGAAATGAAAGATCTTCTCGCGAAAATGCTGGTCCTCGACGAGCGTCGGCCCGCGCTGGCCACTGCGCAGCGAATTCTGGTCGTCGGCCACCGGGGTGCCGACCTGGGTGGTCAGCGTCGGCGTGTCGCCGCTGGCTGTCTGATGGGTTTCCCCGCCCGCCCCGCGCTGATATTTCTGGTCTTCCAGCACAATGGTTTTCCGGGTTTCATGGGTCTTGCTCGCCATAATACTCTCCATCTCGTGATCAGGTTTGCCGCGCGGAAACGGCGCGACGGGTTGGTTCGATGGGAGAACGTGGGAGGGATTGGATTGTTCCTGAGCAAGCCAAAAACCCGTGTCTCAGCCTGCGAAATGACTGAGAGTCTTGTCGACGGCATAGAAAGCCCAATGAATGCCGAAGGCCCAGGTGTAGCCGGAGCGGACGCGCAGGATCAGCCAAGGCATGACGCTCGCCATAAGCGTCGCGGCGACGGTGTAGCGGGCAATGTAGAACGGGTCGTTGCCGTTCAGCACCAGGGTCAAGTGAAAGCCGCCGAACATCGCACCCAGCAGGATCGCCATCTTCCGCAACGGCAGGCCATGCTGCCAGAAGCCCATGATCAGCGTGACGATCAGGATCTGCTGGAACCAGATCTCGAGCGTCTTGGGCAGGAAATAGGGCGCCGTGGCCGCCATCAGCGTGGGCATGACGGCATCGGTCTGCCAGTTGATCGCAGGCAGCGCGGGCAGGCCGAGAAAAACGAAGGCCAATGCACCCGCAAACACGAGAACCTTGGGCCACGCCTCCGCCTTTGGGGCCACGCGTTCCCATCTGGCGCGACTGCCGCGGAACACCAGCGCGACACCCAGCGCAAAGGCCCCGTTCAAGGCCGCGAACAGGATCGGACGCTGTTGGTAGCCGTTGGTCAGGCCAAGTGCAGAGGAAAGGCCGTAATAAGCCAGCGAATTACCGGTCCAGATTGCAGCCACAAGGCCAGTCCGCAGCGGCAGAGTGGGCCAGTCCGATGCCATGGGAGGGGTATCCTGAAGTTTGTGTATCTGGCCGGTAAAATGGTGGTTTCAGATAGCTTGAAGCGGCAAAGCCCCACGGGGGCAGTATGGCGGAATGAATGCCGGCTGCAAACTGATTCCAGGCATGCTCTCCGTCGTTGTCGCAGTCTAAACCAACGAGATGCCGGCAAAACCGCTGCAATGCGCCATCATTCCCGCAAATCGCACGCAAAACCACCGTGCCGCGCGCCGCTCAATCCCTAGTCGCCCAGCCCGCGGCAATCGCAGCGGTCCATCCCCATTTCCTGCTCCGGCGTCATGCGGTTCCAACGTATCCGGTTTGATACGTGGCGACCTCTTCAGCAGGCAAGGATCCCACAATTTCACGTGCCGCCGGAAACATGAGTGAATTACTCTTGATTATTGCCGACCCTCTCTGTAGGGGAAACATGACAATTTTAGTCGAGATATGGAGACCGCCAGATGTGGAACAAGAGCCTTTTGGTCATGGGAACAGTCGCTGCGACGTTCGCCTGCACCGCGCTCAAAGCCGAGCCGACGACCTACCCTCTTGCCATCGAGAACTGCGGGCAGACCGTCAGCTTCGATCGGGCCCCTCAAAATGCCGTTGCGCTGGGGCAGAACAGTGCGGAGATCCTTCTGCTTCTCGGTCTTGAGGACCGTATGGCCGCCACCGCTTTCTGGCCAAACAAGGTGCTGCCCGAACTCGAGGAGGCCAACAGCAAGGTAGAGGTTCTCACCGTCGAATTCCCGACGCTCGAAGCGGTGTTGTCAAAACAGCCCGATTTCGTCGCGGCGATGCTGGTCACTTTGCTCGGCCCGGACAGCAAGGTCGCCAAGCGCGAGGATTTCGAGGCGCTCGGCATTCCCGCCTACCTCTCGCCCAGCGCCTGCTCGACCGCCAAGAATACGACGGACGCCTATGGCAGCCGTGACGATTTGTGGACCATGGACCTGCTCTACAAGGAAATCGACGATCTCTCCCGGATCTTCGACGTGGCCGACCGCGGTGCGGCCCTGATCGCCGACTTCAAGGCGCGCGAAGCCGCACTCAGGGCGCAGTTCGCCAGCAATGACGACCTCACCTTCCTGTTCTGGTTCTCCAGCCCCTCCCCAGCCGACGACGCCTATCTGGGCGGCGGCAACGGCCCGTCCGGCTATATCGCCGATGTGCTCGGCGGCTCGAACGCCGTCAAGACCGATGCGGAATGGCCGACTCTTGGCTGGGAAGGCATCATGGCCGCCGATCCGAAAGTGATCGTGGTCGCCCAGGTTGACCGCAATCGCTGGGATCTCGACAAGGCGGAGAACAAGATCGCGTTTCTCACCTCCGATCCCACGGTCAGCCAGATGGAGGCCGTGCGCGCCGGACGCATTGTCGTCATGAGCGGGGCGTCGATGAACCCGAGCATCCACACGCTCCACGGCGCCGAGCAGGTGGGCGAGCAACTCAAGGCTCTCGATTTGTTGCAATAATGACAACGGCAGAGACTGAACGCGGAACATTTGGGCTGGCGCTGCTTTTGACGTTTGGCCTCGTCGCGCTGGCCTTCGCGATCGCCGTGGCGACCGCAATCGGCGACTACAGCATCGGTCTGGGCACCGTGTTTCTCGCCGTAACCAACGGGCTCGGCCTCACCGGGGCCGAGATCTCCCCGATCGAGCAAAGCGTGGTCTGGAATCTGCGGCTCAGCAGGGCGTTGGTGGCGGCGCTGGCGGGCGCGGGATTGTCGATCTGCGGCGCTATTCTGCAGGCATTGCTGCGCAATGCGCTGGCCGAGCCCTTCGTTCTTGGCGTGTCGGCCGGCGCCTCCACGGGAGCGGTCTCGGTGATCGTTCTGGGGGTCGGCGCCGGCGGCCTGTCGCTGTCGCTCGGCGCTTTTGCCGGCGCGTTCTCGGCCTTCGCGCTCGTTGCGCTGCTGTCAAACGGCGCCACCAGCGGCCCCAACCACACGATCCTCGCCGGCGTCGCCGCTTCGCAGCTCTTCAACGCGCTGACTTCCTATATCGTCACCACCTCCGGCAACGCCCAGCAGGCCCGCGACGTCATGTTCTGGCTGCTTGGCAGTTTCGGCGGCGTGCGCTGGCCGGATTTCCAGCTTCTGCTGGTCGTCGTCGTGGTCTCTCTGGCGATCTGCATCTGGATGGCCCGCGCGCTCGACGCCTTCACCTTCGGCGACGAGGACGCCGCGGCCTTGGGCATTCCGGTGGCGCGGATCCGTTTGGTGATGTTCGCCGTGACCGCCGTCCTGACGGCCACCATCGTCAGCATGGTGGGCGCGATCGGCTTCGTCGGCCTGGTGGTGCCGCACGCCGCGCGCTACGTGATCGGGCCTTTGCATTTGCGGCTGCTTCCGGCCTGCGCCGTTGTCGGCGCAGTGTTCATGGTGAGCGCGGACATTGCGTCGCGGGTCATCGTGGCGCAGCAGACGGTTCCGATCGGCGTCGTCACGGCCCTTGTCGGGGTGCCGTTCTTCGCCATTATCCTTTACCGTGCGAGACCCCAGCCATGATCGTTGTCGCCGAAAACCTGTTCTGGGGCGTCAAGCGCAAGACAATCGTTTCCGATGTGTCGCTGTCGGTGGCGCGGGGCGAAACGCTCGGCCTGATCGGCCCGAATGGATCGGGCAAATCGTCGCTGCTTCGCCTGCTGGCGGGTCTCAGGCGCCCGGATTCCGGCCGGGTGGCGATCCACGGTCAGGACATCGCTCAGATTTCGCGCCGCGCCCTGTCGCAGCAGATCGCCTTCGTGCAGCAGAACGCCGCCACCGATACGAATGTCAGTGTGCTTGATGTCGTCCGGCTGGGCCGAACGCCACACCGCTCCGCCCTGTCGGGCTGGTCACCTGAAGACCAGACGGCGGTGGCGCTGGCGCTGGAAAGGGTCGACATGAGCGATCGCTTGGCACAGGCTTGGCAAACCCTGTCGGGCGGCGAGCGCCAGCGGGTCCATATCGCCCGCGCCCTGGCGCAGTCCCCGAAGATCATGTTTCTCGACGAGCCGACCAATCACCTCGACATTCATCATCAGATCGAAATCCTGCGGCTGGTTCGCGATCTCGATCTGACAAGCGTGGTGGCGTTGCATGATCTCAATCTCGCGGCCATGTTCTGCGACAGAATCGTGGTTTTGGACGAGGGGCGGGTCTTTGCCTCCGGAACGCCAGAAGACGTCCTGACCGAGCCGCTGTTGCGTGAGGTCTTCCGGGTCGAGGCCGGGGTAAGCTCGTCGCCGTATCACAACCGCCCGCACATTCATTTCATGGCCGGCTGAGCCCTTACCCAATCACCCCCGCCCCCACGCACGCGTGCCTGGCGCATTCCAGTTCCAGCGTCGTGTGACCCAGCCCGAACTCCTGTTTGAGCCTGTCCTTGACCGCCTGCTTGATGGCGTCGGCGTTGTCCCAGCGGCCGGCGTCGATGACGAGGTGGGCGTCCAGCGCTGCCTCGTGTTCCTGCATCTGCCACAGGTGCAGGTGGTGGACGCTGGTGACGCCGTCGATGGCTTCGATGGTTGTGATCACCTGGGCCGCGTTCAGCTCCGGCGGGGCGCCGAGCATCAGGATGCGGATGACGTTGCCGATTTCATTGAACGACATCCACAGGATGTAGCCGGCGATCATCAGCGTCACAGCCGGGTCGATCCACAGCCAGTCATAGAGGATGATCAGGGTGCCTGCGAAGATCACCGCGATCGAGCCCAGCGCATCGGCGACATTGTGCAGGAAGGCGGCGCGGATGTTGACGCTGTCCTTGGACAGCGAATAGGTGAGCATCGCGGTCACCACGTCGACGGCGAGCGCCACGCCGGCGATGATCACCACCAGCCAGCCGTCGACGCCCGAGGGTGTCAGGAAGCGCATCACCGCCTCGTAGATCAGATAAAGCCCGATCACCATCAGCGTGGTGTAATTGATCAAGGCCGCCACCACTTCGGCGCGGCCATAGCCGAAGGTCATGGCCCCGTCAGCCGGGCGGCGGGCGATCTTGCGGGCGAAAAAGGCGATGATCAGCGACAGCGCGTCAGACAGATTGTGGATGGCGTCGGCGATCATCGCCAGACTGCCCGAGAGGATGCCGCCGATGATCTGCGCCACGGTCAGGCCGAGATTGACGATGACCGCCCAGGCCACGCGCGCGTCGCCCGCATTTGGATCGACATGGTGATGATGATGGCCTGCCATTGGGGTCCGCCTGTGCGTGAATTTCCGGTTCGCGACAGTCTTACCCCCACAGGAGGCCAAAGGCACAGGTAAAATGCGGATGCGCTTTCTTGTCGCCCGGGCATATCACTCAGTCGTGTCACTGGGGCGAATTGCATTGCGGCAAACCACTTCCTAAATAGGCCGGACACATGAGAAATCCGGGCGAGCGCCAGACGGGCGCCGCGATGGCAAGGACGCGACGCGTGAACAACTACACCTATCCGCATTTTCCGACACGGCATGGCTATATGTCGGAGAAGATCCAGCAGGATTACATCCGCGCGGCGATCGCGCAGAAAGTCCTGCCCCATGAAGCGCACCGGATCGCGCAGATCATCTCGCTTGATGCCTCCAACGACCCGGCCAGGCCGATCCAGTTCTGGCAATTGTATTCGGTGCTGGGGCCGCAGCGGATCGTCGCCATTGTCAGGGATTTTTACAGCCGCGTGTTTGCCGACGAGGACTGGTTTGCCTCGGCTTTTGCCCGCATCGGCGGGGTGGAGCATCACGTCAATACACAAGCTTCGATGTGGGTCGATGTGATGGGCGGCGGCCCGGCCTACCATGGCGGCGACTTCCGCCTCAATTTCCACCACACCCACAACGCCATGGAGGTGATGACCGACAAGGGTGCGGCGCGCTGGACAGAACTGATGCTGAAGACCTTGGATTCCTGCGCCCGTCACATGACAGACGATCCGCGCGTGCGGCCCGCCATCAACACCTTCCTCACCCATTTCATGGGTAAGTACGCGTCTGAATTCGGCTTTGAAAACAAGAGCCTGTTCGGCGACATCAATCCGCCGATCCGGCGCAAGCTGAATTTCATGAACATGAGCACGGAGGCGATCGAGGCGCTGAGCGAAGATGAACTCCGCGAGGCGCTGAGCGAACAAGGCGTCGACACCTCACACTACCCGGCCAAGCAGGATCTGGTGAACAAGGCGCAGATGCTGTGATGTGAGGCGGGGCCGGCCGGAGGCAGCCCCTGCCCCGGATCAGGGCCGTCTCAGACAAGGGCGCGAGGCGCCCGCCGCCAGGAATTGGCCCCGATCGAAGCCTCATGCGTCGGCACCGTGTGAAATGCTCCACCACGGGGTGCAAGCCAAGTCTGCGCATTCGTTCAAGGTGCGGTTATCTTCCCTTGGTTTCGGTTTATTTGCACAAAAACTCACATCCATCACCGCCCGTTTTGCTTTTTTTGGCCCGGTTTTGGTCCGAAACCCCTTTTGCCTCCTGTTAAACCATTCGAAGGACTGAAGATAAGGGCTTGCCATTTGCGCCATGACCCAGAATAGTCGAGCCGAAAAACGAAAAAGCCAATTGGGAGGACTACCATGACTTTGAAATCCATTCTGCTGAGCACCATTGCCGGCGTCGCCTTGACGATCGCGGCGCCTTTGGCCGCATCCGCGGCCGAATGCGAGCGCGGCGCGCTCGACACCCGCTATTGCGATGTCGACGGCGACATGATCGCCGACATTCCCACCGATCCGGCCGAACTGTCCGATCCGGATGAGCTCGTTTTCGCCTATACGCCGGTTGAGGATCCGGCTGTCTACAAGGAAGCCTGGGCTGATTTCCTGACCCATCTCGACAAGATCACCGGCAAGAAATCGGTGTTCTTCCCGGTGCAGTCCAACGCCGCCCAGATCGAAGCCATGCGCTCGGGCCGCCTGCACATCGCCGGCTTCAACACCGGCTCCAATCCGCTGGCTGTCAACTGCGCCGGGTTCCGCCCCTTCACCATCATGGCCTCTGAAGATGGCGGCTTCGGCTACGAGATGGAGATCATCACCTATCCGGGTTCGGGCATCGAAAAGGTTGAGGACATCAAGGGCAAGGTCATGGCCTTCACCTCGGAAACATCGAATTCCGGCTTCAAGGCGCCGTCGGCGCTGCTCAAGGCCGAATACGGCATGGTCGCCGGCACCGATTTCGAGCCCGCCTTCTCCGGCAAGCATGACAACTCGATCCTCGGCGTCGCCAACAAGGATTATCCCGCCGCGGCGATCGCCAATTCGGTGATGAGCCGGATGATCGAGCGCGACGTGATCAAGGCCGACCAGGTCAAGTCGATCTACAAGTCGCAGACCTTCCCGACCACCGGTTTCGGCGTGGTCTACAATCTCAAGCCCGAGCTGCAGGAAAAGATCAAGGAAGCCTTCTTCACCTTCCCCTGGGAAGGCTCGTCGCTGAAGAAGGAATTCGAGAAATCCAACGAAGGCCAGTTCCTGGAAATGAACTACAAGGATTTCTGGGACGTCGTTCGCAAGATCGATGCGGCCAACGGCGTTCAGTATACCTGCGGCTGATCCGGTTCCGTGACGCCGCGCTTTAACCGGTGCTGCGTATCTCATCTGTCTGGCGCCGCAGCCCATCGCGGCGCCTCATTTCTGCCGATCACGGGGCCCCATGCTCGAACTCAAGAAACTGACCAAGACCTATCGCACCGGCGACAAGGCGCTTCAGGACGTCACCCTGACCGTGCCCAAGGGACAGGTCATGGCCCTGATCGGGCCATCGGGCGCCGGTAAGTCCACGCTGATCCGCTGCATCAACCGGCTGGTCGAGCCGACTTCGGGCAGCGTCATCCTCGACGGCGCCGACATCACCGCGCTCGGCGCCGGCGGTTTGCGCAAGATGCGCCGCAGGATGGGCATGATCTTTCAGGAATACGCGCTGGTCGAGCGGCTCACCGTGATGGAGAACGTGCTCTCCGGGCGGCTCGGCTATGTCGGCTTCTGGCGCTCGTTCCTGCGCAAATTTCCGCAATCGGATGTCGATGAAGCGTTCCGGCTGCTTGACCGCGTCGGTCTGCTGGAGATGGCCGACAAGCGCGCCGACGAACTCTCCGGCGGTCAGCGCCAGCGGGTCGGCATCGCCCGCGCCCTGATCCAGGATCCGCGGCTCCTGCTGGTCGACGAGCCCACCGCCTCGCTCGACCCGAAAACCTCGCGCCAGATCATGCGGCTGATTTGCGAATTGTGCGCCGAGCGCGACCTCGCCGCCGTCATCAACATTCACGATGTGGCGCTGGCGCAGATGTTCGTCGAGCGCATCGTCGGCTTGAAGGCAGGCGAACTCGCCTTTGACGGCAAGCCCACCGAGATGACCGAAGAGGTGCTGACCAACATCTATGGCGAGGAAGACTGGCAGGCCACCATCCGCAATGTCGATGACGAAGAAGCCGAAGCGGCGCTGGCGGCGTCATGACCGCTGAAGCCCTCGACAACAGGATCGGCACAGCCTGGAAAAAGCCGCCTCTGATTACCAACCCCGCGCTGCGCTGGACCCTGTTCATCGGCGGCCTGGCCTATGTCGTGCTGGCGGTCAGCTCGATCGACGTCAACTGGGCCCGCGTCGCCGAAGGCCTGAGCCGCGGCTGGGCTTTCATCACCGCGTTCTTCAGTCCGGATTTTGTCTCCCGCGGCGGCGACATCTGGGCCGGCATCCTCGAAAGCATCATCATCACCATCACCTCGACCGTGGTCGGCATCGCCATCTCGATCCCGATCGGGCTGGGTGCTGCGCGCAACATCGCGCCGCTGCCGGTCTATCTGGTCTGCCGGGCCATCGTCTCGCTGTCGCGGGCTCTCAACGAGATCATCGTCGCCATCCTGCTGGTGGCGATCTTCGGATTTGGCCCGCTGGCGGGGTTTTTGACCCTGTCCTTCGCCACCATCGGCTTCATGTCGAAGCTGCTCGCCGAAGACATCGAGGAAATGAGCAAGGCGCAGGCCGAGGCGATCCGCGCCACCGGCTCGTCCTGGCTGCAATGGATCAATTACGGCGTGCAGCCGCAGGTGATGCCGCGGCTGATCGGACTGTCGATGTACCGCCTCGACATCAACTTCCGCGAATCCGCGGTGCTGGGCCTGGTCGGCGCCGGCGGCATCGGGGCCACGCTGAACACCGCCTTTGACCGCTATGAATTCGACACCGCGGCGGCGATCCTGCTGATCATCATCGTCACCGTCATGGCGCTCGAATATCTCTCGGGCATCATCAGGGCAAAGGTGCAGTAATGCCGGTATCAACTGACGTTCATGGCGCCAAGATCTGGCAATTGCGCAACCGCAACCAGACGCTCATCCGCTGGGGCAGCTATCTCGCCGCCGTCGCCATCTTCATGTGGTGCTGGCAGCGGATCTCCGAGGCCACCACCTGGTTCTTCGTCTGGGACGCGCCGCGCATCGCAGCCGACATTGGCGGCCGCGCCTGGCCGCCGCGCTGGTCCTATATGGACAAGCTCTGGGGTCCGCTGTGGGACACGTTCAACATGGCCACGCTGGGCACCGTGCTGGCTTTGTTTCTGGCGGTTCCGGTGGCGTTCCTGGCGGCGCGCAACACCACGCCGAGCACGCTGTTCATCAGGCCGGTGGCGCTGTTCATCATCGTCTCCACTCGCTCGATCAATTCGCTGATCTGGGCGCTGCTGCTGGTCGCCATCGTCGGACCGGGCGTCTTTGCCGGGCTGATGGCGATCGCGCTGCGCTCCATCGGCTTCTGCGCCAAGCTGCTCTATGAGGCAATCGAGGAGATTGACGAGAAGCAGGTCGAGGCGATCACCGCCACCGGGGCCAGCCGCTGGCAGGTGATGGCCTATGGCATCGTGCCGCAGATCCTGCCCGCCTTTGCCGGCATCAGCGTCTTCCGCTGGGACATCAACATCCGCGAATCGACCGTGCTCGGCCTGGTCGGCGCCGGCGGCATCGGGCTGCAATTGCAATCCTCGCTCAACACGCTGGCCTGGCCGCAGGTGACCTTGATCCTGATCGTCATCCTGTTCGCCGTCATTGTCGGCGAATGGGTGTCCGCCAAGGTGCGGGGCGCCATCATTTGAGCACCGGATCAGCCATTCTCAAAGGCGCGGACACGGCCCTCGCCTTCGCGGAATATGAATCCGTGCGCCATCGGCTGCCTGCCGCCCGCGCACCGGCAGCCTCCGTTCGGGCTGACAATCTCGACGCCATCGCCGATGAGTTCGACGTGTTTCTGCTCGATGCCTTCGGCGTGCTCAATATCGGCGAGACCGCGATTCCCGGCGTGGTCGACCGCGTCAACGGTTTGCGCGAGCGCGGCAAACAGGTGCTCGTCGTCACCAATGCGGCGGGCTACCCCTCAAGCGTTCTGCACGCCCGCTACAAGCGGCTGGGCTATTCCTTCGCCACAGGGGACGTGGTGTCGAGCCGCATGGCACTGCTCAACGGCCTTAATGACCACGCGTACCGGACATGGGGCATGGTGGCGGCGCCGAAATTTGGCCGCGAGGAACTGCCTGACGGCGCCATCTTTCTCGAGGATGATCCGGACGCCTATGCGAGGGCCGAAGGCTTTCTGATGTTCGGCGCATCGGCATGGAGCGAGACTCGGCAGGCGCTGCTCGAACAGGCGCTCATCGCCAGGCCGCGCCAGTTGCTGGTCGGCAATCCGGATCTGGTTGCGCCGGTGGAAGCGGGCCTGTCGCTGGAACCCGGCCACTACGCCCACCGGCTGGCGGCTGCCACCGGGATCGACCCGGTGTTCTACGGCAAGCCGTTTCCGGCGATTTTTGATCTGGCGCGTGAACGCATCCGGCCCGGCACGCCCGACCACCGGGTGGTGATGGTCGGCGACACGCTGCACACCGATATTCTCGGCGGCAACGCCGCCGGCTTCCGGACCGCGCTGATCAAGGGCTACGGATTTTTCGACGGCGGCGATCCGGATAGCGCCATAAAAATATCCGGCATCGTTCCCGACTTCATCCTCGACCGGCCGTAAATCATCCCGGTCCGGATGGACCGGCAGGCATCGCCGTGCGCTTTTCCGCCACAGGTTCAATCGTTTTGCATCGTGCCTTGACGCACATCAAGGCGGTCAGGATTCCACCTCCTATAGTGGCAACTCAACTTGACCTGTCTTATCCAGCCTCCGGGAGCCCCCCATGTCCGCAGCCAACAAGAATGTCATCTGGTTCGAAGATCTGTCGCGCGGCGATGTCGCCCTGGTCGGCGGCAAGAACTCCTCGCTGGGTGAAATGGTGCAGCAACTGGGGCAGAAGGGCATTGACGTGCCGCCGGGCTTCGCCACCACCTCGGACGCCTTCCGCGCCTTCATCAAGGCCAACAATCTCAACCAGGTTATCGCCGACGCGATGACCATGTTTGACAGCGGCAAGCGCACGCTGGCCGAGACCGGCACGGCGGTCCGCGCCGCGATTGTCGCGGGTGATTTTCCCGACGACATTCGCGACGCCATTGTGTCGGCCTACCGCGAACTTTCCGAACGCACCGGCAACAAGGTGCTCTCCGTCGCCGTGCGCTCCAGCGCCACCGCCGAAGACCTGCCCGATGCAAGCTTCGCCGGCCAGCAGGAGACCTATCTCAATGTGCGCGGCGAGGCGGCGCTGCTGTCGACCTGCCGCCGCTGCTATGCCTCGCTGTTTACCGACCGGGCGATCACCTACCGCAAGATCCAGGGGTTCGACCACAACCAGGTGGCGCTGTCGATCGGCGTGCAGCTGATGGTTCGCTCCGACATCGGCGGCTCCGGCGTGATGTTCTCCATCGACACCGAATCCGGCTTTGACAAGGTGGTGCTGATCAACGCCGCCTGGGGTCTGGGCGAGAATGTGGTTCAGGGCGCGGTCACCCCGGATGAATACGAAGTGTTCAAGCCGCTGCTCGACAAGCCCGGCCTCAAGCCGATTGTGGAAAAAACCTGCGGCGCCAAGGAGATCAAGATGATCTATGCCGGCGCTGAAGGCGGCGAAACCAAGAACGTGCCGACCTCGAAGGCCGAACGCCAGGCCTATGTGCTGTCGGACGAGGAAATCCTCAACCTCGCCCGCCAGGCAGCGACCATCGAAAAGCATTACGGCCAGGCGATGGACATGGAATGGGCCAAGGACGGCGAGACCGGCAAGCTCTACATCGTCCAGGCGCGGCCCGAAACCGTGCAGTCGCGCATCGACGTCACGGCACTGAAATCCTACACCATCAAGAAGACCGGCAAAACCCTGCTCACCGGCTTGAGCGTCGGCGCCGCCGTGCGCGCCGGACGGGTCTGCCTGATCGAGCACGTCAAGGACATCGACAAGTTCATCGACGGCTCGATCCTGGTGACCTCGACCACCGACCCCGACTGGGTGCCGATCATGAAGCGCGCCGCGGCCATCGTCACCGATCATGGCGGACGCACCTCGCATGCGGCCATCGTCAGCCGTGAATTGGGCCTGCCGGCCATCGTCGGCACCGGCAACGCCACCCATATCCTGCATGACCAGCAGGAAGTGACGATCTCCTGCGCCGGCGGCGAGGAAGGTGCGGTCTATGAAGGCATCGCCGAATACGAGGTCACCGATGTGCATCTCGACCATGTGCCCAAGACCAAAACCAAGATCATGCTCAACCTCGCCGATCCGTCGGCCGCGTTCCGCTGGTGGCGCCTGCCCGCCGATGGCGTTGGCCTGGCGCGAATGGAATTCGTGGTCAATTCGGCCGTGCAGGTGCACCCGATGGCGCTGGTCCATTTCGACACGCTGAAGGACGAGGACGCCAAGGCCAAGATCGCCGAACTGACCCGGCGCTACAAGAACAAGGGCGACTATTTCGTCGAGACCCTGGCGCGCGGCCTGTCGCGCATCGCCGCCGTCGCCTATCCCAAGCCGGTGATCGTGCGGATGAGCGATTTCAAGACCAATGAATATGCCGAACTCCTGGGCGGCCGCGCCTTCGAGCCCAAGGAAGAAAACCCGATGATCGGGTTTCGCGGCGCCTCGCGCTATTATTCCGACGCCTACCGCGACGGCTTCGCGCTCGAATGCAGGGCGATCAAGATGCTGCGCGAGGAGATGGGCTTCGACAATGTCGTGGTCATGATCCCGTTCTGCCGCTCGCCCGACGAGGCCGACAAGGTGCTGGCGGTGATGGCCGAGAACGGCCTCAAGCGCGGCGAAAACGGTATGCAGGTCTACGTCATGGGCGAGATCCCGTCGAACGTTATCCGCGCCGCCGAGTTCGCTGAGCGCTTTGACGGCTTCTCCATCGGCTCCAACGACCTGACCCAGCTCACCCTCGGCGTCGACCGCGATTCCGGCGAACTGGCGGATCTGTTCAGCGAAGCCGATCCGGCGGTGATCTGGATGATCGAGACGCTGATTGCGCGGGCCCATGAGGCCGGCGCCAAGGTGGGGCTCTGTGGCCAGGCGCCGTCGAACAACCCGGCTTTCGCCAAATTGCTGGTGCAGGCGGGCATCGACACCATCTCGGTGACGCCCGACAGCTTTGTCGCGGTCAAGGAAAATGTGGCGGAAGCGGAAAAATCAGGGCATTGATTGCGGGAACCTGATCCGGGCCCGGCCTTCCCTCATGGGATGACCGGACCCGGATTTCCCTGTCTTAAAACCCGTGCTCCCGCGTGATAGTCTGCTGCCCATGCCCAAGATCCTGACCCTCACGCTCAACCCGGCCCTTGATGTCGCGTCCTCGGTCGCGACCATTGTGCCCGGCCCGAAATTGCGCTGCGCCGAACCGCGCTATGATCCGGGCGGCGGCGGCGTCAATGTCGCGCGCGCCATCCTGCGGCTGGAAGGCCGGGCAAAGGCCTTCGTCGCGCTGGGCGGCGAAATCGGCCACATGTCGCTCGCCATGCTTGAAGCTGAAGGCATTGATCTCATTCATTTTGCGGTTTCCGGCAACACGCGCCAATCCTTCGCCATTCTGGAAACCTCGAGCAAGAAGCAATACCGCTTTCAACTGCCCGGCCCGGCCTGGGCGGACGAGCAGACCGCCGAAATGCTGGTCCAGCTCCCACCGCATCTGAAGCGGGGCGGCATCGTGGTGATGTCGGGCAGCCTGCCGCCGGGCATGCAAGCGGACATCGCCTCAACCATCAACGGGATGGCGATCGAGGCCGGCGCGCAGCTGATCCTCGACACGTCAGGCAGGGCGCTCGCGGAAGCCGCCGCCAATTCCGGCCCGCCCTTCGCGCTGCTCCGGATGGACGGCGCCGAAGCCACGGAAGTCTCGGGCCGCAGCTTCGCCTCACCCGCCGAGCTCGCCGATTATGGCCGCGAGCTGATCGCCTCGGGCGCGGCGGAGCGGCTGGTGATGTCGATTGGCGCCAAAGGCACGGTCGGCGTCACCGCTGACGAGCGCTTCTTCTGCCAGCCGCCGAAGATCGAGACCCTGAGCGCGGTCGGCGCCGGCGACAGCATGGTCGCGGCCATCGCCATGCAACTCGCAGCCGGCGAAAGCTTCCGTAACGCCGTCCGCCACGGCGTCGCCGCCGCCGGATCGGCGGTGCTGACGCCTGCGACGGAATTGTGTTCGAAGCAGACGGCGGACGAGATTTTGGAGAAGGTGGTGACGAGCGGGATATGAGGCCAGCCTCAAAACTTCAGCTTCGACGAAAACCCCGAAATCACCTCGGCGCTTCTTTTGAGCGCCGCGCGTTCGTCGGCATTGAGGTCCGGCATCAGATTGGCGATGATGCCTTCGCGGCCGACGATGCGTGGCAGCGACAGCGGCACGTCCTTCACGCCTTCGATATCGTCATTGACCTGGGAGACCGAAAGCACGGTGCGCTCGTCGTCGATGATGGCGCGGACGATGCGGGCGAGGCCTGCGCCGATGCCGTACCAGGTGCCGCCCTTGCCTTCGATAATGGTGTAGGCGGCGCCGCGGACCTGGTCAGTGATCAGGGTTCGCGCCGCCAGATCGAGCGGGCGGCCGATCTGTTCGGCGAAAGAGACGATCGGCACGCTGCCGGCCATGGCGCTCGACCACACCGCCACTTCGCTGTCGCCATGCTCGCCCAGCACATAGGCATGCACCGAATTGGGCGCGATGCTCAAGTGATCGCCGAGCAGGTGTCTCAGCCGCGCGGTGTCGAGTATGGTGCCGGAGCCGATGACGCGTTCGGGCGGCAGGCCGGAAATGCGCTGGGCGGCAAACGTCATCACGTCGAGCGGATTGGTGGCGATCAGCAGGATGGCGTCAGGCGCCGCTTTCATGACGCCGCCGATAACGGACTTGAACACCGCGACATTGCGCTCAAGCAGCGCCAGCCGGTTTTCGCCGGGCTTCTGGCTGACCCCGGCGGCAATGATCACCACCGCAGCCCCCTTGAGATCGGCATACTCGCCCGCCTGAATGGCGACCGTGGTGGCAAATGGCGTGGCGTGTGAAATATCCTGCGCCTGGGCCAGCGCCAGCGCCGGATTGGAGTCGACCAGCACGATTTCGGTGCCGACGCCCAACAGCGCCATGGCGTAACCCGCCGCACTGCCAACCATTCCGGTTCCGACGATTCCGATTTTCATGTGATCCGTGCCCTGTCTCAGGAAGCCCGCGCGTCCTGCGTTGCGTCGATCGCGCGGCGCAAATAGGTGTCGCGGCCATAGACATCGGCGTAGTAAGTGACCACGCCCGCGTCATCGGGCCAGGCGGTGAAATAGGCAACGTGCACCGGGATACTCTGCGGCAAATTCACCTGCTTGTTCTGGCCGCCGCCAATGTGAGCGCCAATGTCATCCACCGAGGTGCCGAGCACCTTGGCGGCCATGGCGCGCGGGTCCTTCAGCCGGATGCAGCCATGGCTCAAGGCGCGGGTGTCGCGGTCAAACAGCGATTTTGACGGCGTGTCATGCATGTAGATGGCGTGGGAATTGGGGAACAGGATCTTCAGTTCCCCCAGCGCATTGTCACCGCTTGGTGGCTGGCGAACGCCGATCCCGCTGCCCTTGCCCACCGCATTCCAGTTGATCGCGCTCGAGGACACGGCGCTGCCAGCCAAGGTCACCTCATAGCCGAGCCGGTCGAGATAGGACGGATCAGCCCGGAGCTTGGGCAGCATCTCGTTGATGATGATCGACTGCGGCACGCCCCAATAGGGATTGAATTCGACAAGTTCGATCTGGTCATCGAAGAAATAGGTCTGGTTGGACTTGGTGCCGACCACAACCCGCATGGAGAGATCGGCCTTGCCGCCACTGTAATAGGTGGCGGTGTAGGCCGGCTGGTTGATGAAGACGCGTCGCGAGGCCAGCACGCCGGGCAGCCAGCGCGACCGCTCCATCGCCAGCCGGACCTTTTCGATCTTGTCGGAATTGGTGATACCCACCAGCGCCTGCCGCGTGGCGGGACCGACAACGCCATCGGGCTTCAGACCGGCTTCCTTCTGGAACCCCTTCACCAGCGTGACGATCTCGTCATCATAATCCGGCTTGCCGGCATAACTGGCGAGCAGAAGCGCGTTGTCGACCTTGAGCGCATCGCTGCCCTTGAGCACGATGGCAGCAACCACATTGGCGAGTTCCGGACTGGATTGCCCGGGCTTGAGCAACAGGTCTTCGGCAATGGTGATCCGCTCGCCGTCATCAAGCGCCTGGAGCCGCTTCAGTTCGGCTTTCAGCGCCTCGAAATGGGTGCCTTGCGGATTGTGCGCGAGCAGGGCTTCGGCGGGATCGGCGGATTTGGCCAGCGCTTCGATCCGGTCGGCCAGATCGGGGCTCTTGCGCTTGAAATCATGATATCCCGAGATCCGGTTGGGATCGACGCGTCCACGGGTGGCGTCAAGGATGTAATTGGCAACCGCCACCGACAGCTTCATTTCAAAAGCCATCAATTGCTTTTGCCGCTCCGTGCCGCGGGTGATGTCAAAAGCCTCGGCCGGCGCCTCGACCTTGTAGTCGCGGGCCGAAAGACCAACGGCATCGGCATCGTCAAGCACGGCCATTACCGCGCGCGCACGCTCCGTCATCGCAGTGCCAGCGACCCAGATATAGGCGGGATTTTGCGAATAGTAGTCCACCACCGCCTTTGCGGCTTCCGGCAGCGCCCGGAGCGACAATTCGGCCAGCACCGGGCGGCCTTCGGCAAAGGGATCAATCCCCAGCGGGGACAGCATCATGTCGCCAATCGCACCGGTGATGACGGGATCGGCGAGCTTGCTGAAATCGACCTTGACCAGGCTATCGGGCTTGTAGGTGCGGTATGTCGGACCGCTGACGCGGGCGACGGGCTTTGGCGCCCGCACCGCTGCTTCCGCTTCCGCTTCCTGCCGTGCCCGCTCCCGGGCGATATATTCGCGTTGCCGCTGGGCCGGGCGGTTGAACAGCGCGTCAAGCAGGCCCTGCGCCCGAACCGGTGGCGTTGGCGCGATCACGCCGGTAAAAGTAACAGCGATGGCGATCATCGCCACGCTTGCTCGCATCCTGAAATTCATGCCCTACCCAGATCGTTGTGCAAGGCCTGCCGAGCCCGCGCGTTCAAATCAAATCGTCCCGTGAGCGCGGACCGTAACAAATCGGGGTCATAAAGAAAAGAACGGCGGATCATTGCACAGGAATTTGATCCGGGGCCAGCGATCGGCAATTCCCTGCCCGCCAAACCAACCGGGGCCGCGGTCAGGCGGCGGCCGCCGCCGGACTATTTTGAGGTTTTGACAGCCGTTCGCCGCGACAGGGCGGGCGCCAATTCGTACCAGCCCTTCGACCGGTTGACGATCCAGACCAGCGACAGCATGACCGGAACCTCGATCAGCACACCCACCACCGTGGCAAGCGCCGCGCCTGAATTGAAGCCGAACAGGCTGATGGCCACGGCCACGGCGAGTTCGAAGAAATTGCTGGCCCCGATCAGCGCGGAAGGCGCCGCGATCACATGGGTCTCGCCGGCAACGCGGTTGGCGAAATAACCGATGCCGAAGATCAGATAGGTTTGAATGATAATCGGCACCGACAGCAGCACGATGATCATCGGCGAGGCGAGGATCGCCTGTCCCTGGAAGGCGAACAGGACAATGAGCGTCGCCAGCAACGCCGAGATTGCCAGCGGCTGCAGCTTTGAGAGAAAGCGCTCAAGTCCCGCCTCGCCGCGCGCCGCCAGAATGCGGTTGCGCAGAACCTGGGCGATGATCACCGGCACCACGATATAGAGCGTCACCGAGAGAAGCAGGGTCTGCCAGGGCACGGTGATCGCCGAAATGCCCAGGAGCAGCGCCACGATCGGCGCGAAGGCAAACACCATCACCAGATCATTGAGCGAGACCTGGCTGAGCGTGAACAGCGGATCTCCCTTGGTCAGATTGCTCCAGACGAAGACCATGGCGGTGCAGGGTGCGGCGCCAAGCAGGATCAGGCCGGCGATGTAACTGTTGATCTGGCCGGCCGGCAGCAGCGGCGCGAACAGCCAGCCGATGAAGAACCAGGCCATGACGGCCATGGTGAAAGGCTTGATCAACCAGTTGACGATGAGCGTGACCGAAATGCCGCGCCAGTGCCTGCCGACCTCTCCGAGCGAGCCGAAGTCGATCTTGACCAGCATGGGAATGATCATCAGCCAGATCAGGACCGCGACAGGCAAATTGACATTGGCGATTTCGGCGGATCCTACAGCCTGGAAAAAGGCCGGGAACAAATAGCCAAGCGCGATGCCGACTACGATGCACAGCGCGACCCACACGGTCAGGTACCGCTCAAATATCGACATTCTCATCTTCCTGTTCAACAAACCGGCGGCGCGCCGCCATGGCCGAAACCGTGATGCCGAGTTCTATGCGGTTCAGCCAATGATATCAATTCCACAAATCATGATATTTTGAATTATTCAAGCAGCCCTTCCCTCCGACCGCCCGTTTCCCTGCGACCTATGCCGCAATTGCATTCCGGCAATCTTCATCCTAAGACCCGGACTGACCTCAATCTGGCGACCGGAAAGGAAATCCGTGGCAAACGATCTGTTCCCTCTTGGACCCGACACGACCCCTTGGAAAAAGCTGACCGACCAATATGTCGGCGTCGAGGAATTCCGCGGCCAGGAGATATTGACGGTCGAGACCGACGGGTTGCGGCTGCTGGCCGAAGCGGCGTTCGGCGACATCAACCACCTGCTTAGACCCGCCCATCTTCAGCAGTTGGCGGCGATCATGGAAGATCCGGAAGCAACCGAGAATGACCGCTTCGTCGCGCTCGATCTGCTCAAGAACGCCAATATCGCCGCGGGCGGCGTGTTGCCGATGTGCCAGGACACCGGCACTGCCATCATCATGGCCAAGAAGGGCCGCAGGGTCTGGACCGAGGGCGGCGATTATGAGGCTTTGGCCGGCGGCGTGCGCGATGCCTACGAGCGGCGCAACCTGCGCTATTCCCAGCTCGCGCCCTTGTCGATGTTTGAGGAAAAGAACACCAAGACAAACCTGCCAGCTCAGATCGACATCTATGAGGAAGGCGTCGACAGCTATGACTTCCTGTTCGTCGCCAAGGGCGGCGGCTCGGCCAACAAGACCTTTCTGTTCCAGGGCACGCCATCGCTGCTGACCCATGACCGGATGATCGAGTTCCTGCGCGAAAAGATCCTGACGCTGGGCACCGCGGCCTGCCCGCCCTATCATCTGGCGATCGTCATTGGCGGCACCTCGGCGGAAATGAACCTCAAGACCGTCAAGCTCGCCTCCACCAAATATCTCGACGAACTGCCGACCAGCGGCTCGCAGGACGGCCATGCGTTCCGGGACATCGAGATGGAAGCCGAGATCCACAAGCTCACCCAGCAGATGGGGGTCGGAGCCCAGTTCGGCGGCAAATATTTCTGCCACGATGTCCGCGTTATCCGGCTGCCGCGCCATGGCGCCTCGCTGCCGATCGGGCTCGGGGTCTCCTGCTCGGCCGACCGGCAAGCCAAGGGCAGGATCACCAGGGACGGAATCTTCCTCGAACAGCTTGAGACCGAGCCATCGAAATACCTGCCCGATATCGACGAGGAAAAGCTCTCCGAACACGTGGTTCCGATCGATCTGAACCAGCCGATGAGCGAGATCCTCGCCGAGTTGTCGCGGCATCCGATCAAGACGCAGCTGTCATTGACCGGTTCGATCATTGTGGCGCGCGATCTGGCGCACGCGAAAATCCGCGCCCTGCTGGAAGAAGGCAAACCGATGCCCGCCTATTTCAAGGACCATCCGGTCTATTATGCCGGGCCCGCGAAAACGCCGGAAGGCTATGCATCGGGCTCCTTTGGCCCGACCACCGCCGGACGGATGGATTCCTATGTCGACCAGTTCCAGTCCTTTGGCGGCTCCATGGTGATGCTGGCCAAGGGCAACCGCTCGCGCGCGGTGCGCGAGGCCTGCGCCCGCCATGGCGGCTTTTACCTCGGCTCGATTGGCGGCCCGGCCGCACGCCTGGCTCAGGATTGCATCAAGAAGGTGGAAATCGTCGAATACCCCGAGATGGGCATGGAAGCGATCTGGCGGATCGAGGTCGAGAATTTCCCCGCCTTCATCGTCATTGATGACAAGGGCAATGATTTTTTCAAGGAACTGAATCTGGGCTGACCGCATGCTGATCTGGCTGAACGGCGGGTTCCCAGTAATGCCGCATGGTTTGCATGCGATTAACAATTCCCAAACAATTGTCTCGTAATAATTACCGATCAGTTTCGTGTTTGTTACGTTTGGGGACATAGGATGTCGGCTGTAACTGCAAAAAGAGTCCAGACCTTGGACACGCCCACAATGGTTCTCGCAACCATGCGCAGGCGTGGCATTTCAGGACTGCCCCGCAATTACGAGCTGGTCTATGAGGCTCTCAACGCCTCCAATCCGCGGTTGACCAAGATGTTCGACGCGCTGGGGCGCAATCCGGCGCAGGCCGATCTGGACGCGCTGGGCAAGGAGCATTTCCCCCACCATCACCGGACCGGAGTGGTCGAAGGCGCCCATGACAAGATTGCCGGTGAACTGGAGGGAATGCTGCGGCTGCTCAAACAGGAACAGTCCTCGCTCGAAAGCTACTCGAAATTACTGGGCGAAACCTACACCCGCATTTCCACCAAGAGCGCCTCGAGCGCCGACATCCTGACAAGCGTCATCGGCATTTTGAGCAACGCCACCGGCGACACCATGGAAAAAGGCAAGGTCGTGGTCGAGCATATGGTCGAACGCGCCCGCGAGATGGAGCAGGTCAAGCTCGAGCTCGATGAATACAAGCGCATCGCCAACACCGACCCGCTGACGCGGCTGGCCAACCGGCGCGCCTTTGATGAAGTGCTGTCGGGAATTTACGACGAGAAGCGCAACGCCATGTACTTCTCGCTGATCGTCGCCGACATCGACCACTTCAAGAAGTTCAATGACACCTATGGCCATCCGGTCGGCGACCGTGTCCTGGGCGTCGTCGCGGCGATCATGAAAAGCACGCTGCGCAAGGATGTGTTCATCGCCCGCACCGGCGGCGAGGAGTTCGCGGTGGTGCTTCGGGGCACTAGCCTGGAAGTGACCATGGAAATCGCCGAGCGCATCCGCAGGGCGGTTGAATCAACGCCGCTCAAGAACCAGAAAACCGGGGTTGATTACGGCCCGATCACCCTGTCGCTCGGCATGTGCATGGCCACCGAGGCGCACTGCGCCGAAGAACTCTACAACAAGGCCGACCTGGCGCTCTATGCCGCCAAGAACACCGGACGCAACCGGGTTCATCTCTACACCCCGGAACTTGATCACGAATCCAACAAGGCCTGGGTCATTTACAAGAAGTGAGGCGGGGAAAGTAATACCGGGCTGGCTCGCAATCGGTCATTGCCGGGTTTGCCGGCCGCGGAACGGCGCCTATTCCCGCCACATTTCCGCCTTGATGCTGGACAGCCAAGCGCGAAGCAGGTACCGATTGTCGACAGGCGGTCAAAGTCTGGTCAATGGACTGGCGCTGGGCGCGACTGAATTTCAACGAAAGCTCCGGAACTCGATATGAAACGCCTCATCTCTTCCGCAATTCTCGCAGTGTTCCTGCTGGCGCCCGCTTCCGTGCAGGCTCAGCCGGCCGGCCAGACCTCGACAGAGTCCAAATCCCTGCTGCAGCTGCTGTTCCCGCCATCGGACAATTACAACAAATTCCGCCGCTCGGACAAATCGCCGATCAAGCGCAAGGTCATCTCGTTCAAGGAGAACCACGCGCAGGGCACGATCATCATCGATACGTCCGACCGCCGGCTCTATCACGTGACCGGCAAGGGCAAGGCAACGGTCTACGGCATCGGCGTCGGCCGCGAGGGCTTCACCTGGCAGGGCCAGAACAAGATCACCCGCAAGGCCGAATGGCCGGGCTGGACTCCGCCGCAGGTGATGCGCGACCGGGTCAAGCGCCAGGAAGGCCGCGTTCTCCCCGCCTATATGGAAGGCGGCCCGGACAACCCGCTCGGCGCCCGCGCCATGTATATCGGCTCGACGATCTACCGGATTCACGGCACCAACCAGCCCTGGACCATCGGACAGGCCATGTCTTCGGGCTGCATTCGCATGGCTAACGAGGATGTCGTTGACCTCTATAACAAGGTCGGGGTCGGCACCAAGGTGATCGTCCGCCAGTAGTTTTTCTGATCACCGGTCAGACATCGATAAACCGGCCGTCCTGGCCGGTTTTTTTATCACCACATGCTGGTTTTCGCCCGTCCGGGCCATTCCTTGTCATAGCGTTGACTGTCGAAATCCGTCTTGAATTCCTGCAGCAACCGGCCCGGCGTCGGCAATGCGGCGCGATCGGGCCAGGCCTCGGGATCCCAGATCCTGGCGCGCATCAGCGCCCTGGCGCACTGGAAATAGACCTCGTCAATGCTGATGATGACCGCCGAACGAGGCGTCTTGCCTTCCCGTTCCAGGCTGCCCAGCAAATCAGCGTCAACCGAGATGATTGCGCGGCCGTTGACCCGCAGCGTGCTGTCCGATCCGGGGATCAGGAACAGCAGCGCAACCCGGCCATCGCGGACGATGTTACGCAGCGAATCAATCCGGTTGTTGCCGCGGCGGTCGGGAAGGATGAGGGTCCGGTCATCGCTGATTTCAATCACCTGCCCCGCATCGCCGCGCGGCGAACAGTCCAGTCCCTCCGGTCCCGAAGTCGCCAGCGCCATCAGCGGCGAGGCCTCGATCAATTGCCGGTAGCCCGCGGTCAGCCGGTCACTGACCTTGATAACCGCGGCTTCCGAGGTTTCCCCGTAAATTGCCTCCAGCTCGGCAATCGACGTGATGATGGTCATGCAAGCCTCCGGCGTCTCCCGTTTTCGCTGGCCGGCAGAGTAGTGATTCTGGCTGAACAGGGAAGCGGCAAATCGACAATGCCGGCGTCCTTGCCGCCGTCACTGAGAAAGTCCGCGACCGCCGCGGTCACCGGGGCCGCCGAGACAATGCGGCGATGGCCGAACCCGTTGGCCTTCATCAGGCTGACATGCGGACCGGTGCGGGCAATCGCCTCGGCGTTGGAGAAGGCCACTTCCTTGTCGTCCTCGGCATGGATGACCAGCATCGGAATCCGCAGATCATGCAGCATCCGGTCAACCCGGAATTCCGACAGCGGGCGCCCGGCAATCCTGAGCACCTGCCGCTCGAAAGCGCTCTGCGCCGCCGGGCCCAGCCCCATGTAGCCGCCGGCCCAGCGGAAAACATCGGCCATGTCCGACGGCGCCGCGATGGTGACAATGCGGTCTGGCGTCCGCCGCGGCACGTGCAGGATCGCGCCGACGGCGGCGGCCATCACCGAGGGGCCGCCAAAGGAGTGACCGACATAGGCCTCGAATGGCCCATGCTGGCGCCAGGCCGCATCGATGGCTTCAACCGCCTTGCCCAGATGCAGTTTGCGTCCGGAAGAGGCCCCGTGTCCGGGAAGATCGAGGCAAACCACCGTCTTGCCGCGCGCCACAAGCGCTTCCGCCATCGTCATCATGTGGTCGCTGCGCGAGCGGTATCCATGCACGATCAGCACCCGGCCGCCATCGTCGGTGTCCGGCTTCGGGCGGAACACATGGGTGGCGACAACGCCGCCGCCAATCACCAGCCTGACCGAATCCGCCTCGGCCATGCGGGTCCTGGCATTGGCGATGGCGCGGCGCTCCTTGTCGCCTTGCGGTTTGGCGCGTGGCGTCCGCGCGAACAGAAAAAACGCCAGTTCGCCAGCCTTTTCAGGCGATTGCGCCGCGACAAGCCGCAGCGCCGCACGGGTGACCTTTTCAACAAGAGATGCCATAGTGGGAATCCTAATTGGTTCAACTATGAACAGAATTGTACAACTATGAACAAAAATCAAGACCTGCCCTGGGACAAGCCGCGCTTTCGCAACTGGATCGCTGTCGCCCGCGCCTGCCATTTGATGGGCCAGACCCTGACCCGCGAGTTGCAGCCGCTCGACATCAAGACCCCGCATCTCGACATTCTGATCAATCTCTACAAGACGCCGGGAATTTCCCAGCAGGACCTGGCCAACAAGCTGCTGGTCGGTCGCTCCAACCTGTCGATGCTGCTGCCGCAAATGGAGACCCGCGGCTTGATTACCCGGCGCGGCGATCCTCAGGATAAGCGGATCCTGCGGCTTGAGCTGACGCCCGAAGGCAAGACCCTGACCGAGGAGGCAATCCGAATTCAGTTTGCATTGATCGACAGGACCATGAGCGTTTCGACAACTGAGGAATGCGATCTCATCGGAAACGTGATGACACGGCTCGTCCATGAATTGACGGCATCAGGCGATTTCGGCCTGGCATCGGATGCAAAAACCGAACAGGACGGAGCCTGAACAATCCCGGCGACCGGGTTTCACCTCAGGTCCGGGACATGCCCTTGTCCGCCAGTTCCTTCAGATATTCGGTCCAGCGCCGGTCTTTTTCGTCTCCCAGCTCGGACAGGAACGCCCAAGTGAAGATGCCGGTGTCGTGACCATCATCAAAGACCAGGCGGACAGCGTAATTGCCCACCGGCGCCACTTTGGAAATGGTCACATCCGCCTTGCCGCCGACAATCACCCGCTGCGCGGCGGAATGGCCCTGCACTTCCGCCGAGGGCGAGCGCACGCGGAGCAACTCGGCCTCGATCGCATGCGACCGGCCATCGGTGAAGGCGATCGTCAGCATCTTGCGATCCGGCGACACGCGCAATTCCTTCGGCCATGCAGTGTCGTGATCGCCCATCTTTCGCCCTTCCCTGCGTCATTGCAAGTGACGGCTGGTGTAGAGTTGATCCGGCCGCTTCACAAGCAGCAAGCCCGAAAACATCTCCCAAACCGAGCCTTTCTCTTGACGGAACGCCGGTGGATGACGACATTGACCTTGAAGCAATGCGATTTTGACCGCAAGGCAATCAAGGACCATCCGCAATGGACAACACCGCTGCCCCCATCATGACCGACCCGTTTGGCCGGGCGGTGACCTATCTCAGGGTGTCGGTGACGGACCGCTGCGATTTCCGCTGCACCTATTGCATGGCGGAAAACATGACCTTTCTGCCCAAAAAGGACTTGCTGACGCTTGAGGAACTGGACCGGCTCTGCACCGTCTTTGTCGACAAGGGCGTGCGCAAGATCCGGCTCACCGGCGGCGAACCGCTGGTGCGCAAGAACATCATGCAGTTCGTCAGGCAAGTCGGACGCCACATCGACGCCGGCCGCATGGATGAACTGACGCTGACCACCAACGGCTCGCAACTGACACGGTTCGCCTCCGAACTGTTTGACTGCGGCGTCCGCCGCATCAATGTCTCCATCGATACGCTTGATCCCGACAAGTTCCGCAAGATCACCCGCTGGGGCGACCTCGACAAGGTGCTGGAAGGCGTGCGCGCGGCGCAAGCGGCCGGCCTGAAGATCAAGATCAACGCCGTGGCGCTGAAAAACTTCAATGATGCCGAGATCCCGGAAATGCTGAGATGGGCGCATGGCCAGGGCATGGACATGACCGTGATCGAGACCATGCCGATGGGCGAGATCGACGAGGATCGCACCGATCAATACATGCCGCTGTCGCTGTTGCGCGCCAATCTCGAGCGGCAGTTGACGCTTGAGGACATCCCTTACCAGACCGGCGGCCCTGCCCGCTATGTCCGGGTGGCCGAGACCGGCGGCAGGCTCGGCTTCATCACCCCGATGACGCATAATTTTTGCGAAAGCTGCAATCGCGTGCGGCTGACCTGCACCGGAACGCTCTATATGTGCCTGGGCCAGAATGACGCCGCTGATCTTCGCGCGCCCCTGCGCGCCTCGGAAGGCAACGAGCTGCTGTCGAGCGCCATCGACGAAGCCATCGGCCGCAAGCCCAAGGGCCATGACTTCATCATCGACCGCACCACCAGGCAACCGGCTGTCTCCCGCCACATGAGCGTGACCGGCGGCTGATCCGCCAACGGATGACTCCCCAGGCGCCCGATCGATCAGTATCCGTGATGGATCGGCAATCCTGCGCGGCTGTGCCACAGCCTCCAACAATGCTAGCCTGCCTGTCGAGCCAGCGATTCCGCGCCGGCGTTTTCCGGAAAGATCATGGCCATTTCCCCCAACATGCGCGGCGCCTTGTTCATGTCCCTGTCGATGGCGGGATTCACGATCAATGATTCGATCATCAAGCTGCTGACCAACGACATGAGCATTGCGCAGGTGATGTTCCTGCGCGGCGCGGTGGCGTCGGTGCTGATTTATCTGCTGGCCCGGCAACGCCGCGCGCTGCGTCCGGTCCGCCTCCTGATCAACCGCTGGGTGGCGATCCGGATACTGGGCGAAGTCGGCGGCACCGTCACCTTCCTGCTCGGCCTCGCCCATATTCCGCTCGCCAATGCCTCGGCGATCCTGCAGGCGCTGCCGCTGGCCGTCACCATGGGCGCGGCGATGTTCCTGTCCGAACCCGTGGGCTGGCGGCGATGGGGCGCCATTCTGGTGGGGTTCGCCGGCGTGCTGATCATCGTGAGGCCCGGCATCGAGGGATTTTCGCCCTATGCCTTGATGATTGTCGGCACAGTCATCTTCGCATCGGCCCGCGACATCGCTACCCGCAAGGTCGATTCGGCGATTCCGTCGCTGTACCTGTCGACGGTGACGGCAGTCGCGGTGACGCTGGCGGGCCTTGCCCTGATCTGGCCGATGGGCGGCTGGAAGCCGGTAAGCGCCACGGATTTTGGCCTTATCAGCCTCGCCGCCTGCCTGCTGCTGGTTGGCTATCAATTCATCATCATGTCGATGCGGGAAGGCGAAATCTCGTTTGTCGCGCCGTTCCGCTACACCAGCCTGATTTGGGCGGTGGTGATGGGCATGGCACTGTTTGGCGAATACCCCGATGTTTTCATGATCACCGGCGGCGCTATCGTCATCGGATCGGGATTGTACACGCTCTATCGCGAGCGCATCAGAAGCAGCGCCAAGCCCGCCAGCCGCGCCGCACCGCGTCATTCACCATGAGTTTGTCAATTACCGGACGAATCGGCGGACCGCACCGGCGCGATCCGTTCCTCCAGGTCCGGCAGAAGCGGGTCATCAGCGGATGCGCCGCCGCCAAGTTCCGCCTGCGCTTCCCTCATAAGGGCATCCGCCTCCCATTCGATGAGCAAACGCACATGCAAACAATCGCCCCATGGCGCATTGCAAAACGGGCATTGATCGGCGAAGTCGTAGCCGGGCATGCGGTTCCCCACCCCTGTCTATCAATATTCGGAAATATAAAAACCCCTAAGGAGTGATGGCTTCCAATTATTGATATGGACTGTGCAAAGTATAATCTATCCGTTGCCAATGCAACCATCCGCTTAACCCCGCCCACAGGCATCGGCAGCCGCATCACCGGCGCGTCGGATTTCATTTGCATCGCCGCGCGCGACAGAACAAAAGACTGGCAATGACCAAGACCATATTCCTCAATCGCGCCACGCCGCCGCACATCGTCACGCTCGTGGTGATTTCCGGCCTCAGCGCGCTCAACATGAACCTGTTTTTGCCGTCACTGCCCGGCATCGCCACCTATTACCGGGCCGATTATGCGCTGGTGCAACTGGCCGTCTCCGGCTACCTCGCCTTTACCGCCCTGCTCCAGCTTGTCATCGGTCCGTTGTCGGATCGCTATGGACGCCGCCCGGTGATGCTGGCGGGCCTGGTTGTTTTTCTGGTGGCCACCGCGCTGGCGCCGTTCGCGCCGACGGTCGAGAGCTTTCTGGTGGTCCGGATGATCCAGGCCAGCGTCGTCACCGGCATGGTGCTGTCGCGCGCCATCGTCCGCGACATCGTCGGAACCGATCAGGCGGCCTCGATGATCGGCTATGTCACCATGGGCATGACGCTGGCGCCCATGGTCGGTCCGGCGCTGGGCGGTATCCTGGAAGATCTGTTTGGCTGGCAATCCTCCTTCGCGCTGTTGTTCGTGCTCGGTCTGGGAGCTTTGCTTCTGACCTTCGCCGATCTGGGCGAAACCAACCTCAACCGCTCCCCGAGCATGCTCAAGCAATTCGGCGCCTATCCCGAACTGCTCCGCTCGCGCCGGTTCTGGGGCTTTACGCTGACCGCCACCTTCGCTTCGGGCGCGTTTTTCTCGTTTCTCGGCGGCGGGCCCTTCGTGGCGACCGCGATCCTTGGCATGAAACCCACGGAATTGGGCTTCTACTTTGTATTCATTGCCGTGGGATATATGAGCGGAAACTTCCTCTCCGGCCGCTTCGCGCAACGGATGGGCATCACCCGCATGATGGTAAGCGGATGCATCATCGCCAGCTTCGGCATGATGCTTTCCTTGCTGCTGTTCCTGGGCGGAATCTGGCACCCGCTGTCCTTCTTTGGCCCGATCTTCTTCGTCGGCCTTGGCAACGGCATTTCGCTGCCCAGCGCCAATGCCGGCATTGTCAGCGTTCGCCCGCATCTGGCCGGATCGGCCTCGGGTCTCGGCGGCGCCATGATGATCGGCGGCGGCGCGGCCCTTTCGGCTTTGGCCGGCGCGGTGCTGTCGGTCGAAACCGGCCCCTATCCGCTGATCATCGTCATGCTGGTCTCGTGCATCCTGAGTATTTTTGCGACACTTTACGTCCTGAAGGTCGAGCGCAGCCTTCCCGCCACGGCCCGGACCCGTTGATTTTCCACTTGCTTACCCCGTTTGAGATTGGGTAAGCGGGATTTCCTGTTGCAATCCCCGACAAAACAGTGGGAATATTCCGACCAGCGCGATGAGCACCATTCGCGACATGATGGAATGCGGCGGCAACAAGCCGCAATCCGGCCAACAGAGAGGACACCTATGCGTATTTCCAAGCGTTTCACCCTGGCAGTCACCGCCGCAGCCCTTGCCTTGACGATGGGCGCCACGGCACAGGCCGCGAGCCATGGCGGCATGAAGAAGATCGTCATCGGCACCGAAGGCGCCTACCCGCCCTTCAACAATCTTGAATCCGACGGCAGCCTTGTCGGCTTCGACATCGACATCGCCAAGGCGCTCTGCGAAGAGATGAAGGTCGAGTGCGAATTCGTCACCCAGGATTGGGATGGCATCATTCCGGCCCTTCTCGCCGGCAAGTTCGACGCCATCATCGCCTCGATGTCGATCACCGAAGAGCGCAAGGAGAAGGTCGACTTCACCAACAAATACTACAACACCGGACCGGCTGTTGCCGTGCCGAACGACAGCGCGATCACTGACGCAACCGATGCCGGCCTGGCTGGCAAGGTAATTGGCGCGCAGTCCTCGACCACCCACTCCAACTATGCGGAAGCCAAGTTTCCCTCCGCCGAACTCAAGCTTTATCCGACGCCGGACGAATACAAGCTCGATCTCGCCTCGGGCCGTCTCGATGCGGCCATCGACGATGTCATCGTGCTGACGGATTGGCTCAAGACCGATGACGGCAAGGCTTGCTGCAAATTGCTCGCCGCCCTGACCCCGGATCTGGTCATCAACGGCGAAGGCGCCGGCATCGCCATCCGCAAGGGCGAAACCGAACTGCGCGACATGTTCAACACGGCCATCGCCGCGATCCGCGCCAACGGCACCTACAAGACCATCAACGACAAGTATTTCGACGTTGACGTCTACGGCGAGTAAGCCGACCGTAAACCGATAGGACAAGACAAGGCGGCGGGCGAGATTTCGTCCGCCGCCTTACCGCCAAGACCGTGAACAATACGGCAGGGGTCAGGGGACAGCATGGAACCAACGGCATCGCTGGGCGGGCAGCTTTACGCGCTCGTCTCCCTGTTTGATCCATTTTGCGGCCCGGTGGGCATTCTCAATCTGCTTCCGGACGGCTCGCTGCTCTCGTGCGGCGACACCGGATGGGGCGACGAGGTGGCGAGAGGTTTCTTTGTCACCATCACGCTGGCCCTGTGCACGCTGCCGATCGGGTTGGCGATCGGCCTGTTTCTGGCGCTGGCGCAGCAAAGCGAAATCCGCACGCTGAAGATCTCGGCCAATATCTACACCACCATCTTTCGCGGCCTGCCCGAACTGCTGACCATCTTCATGATCTATTTCGGACTGCAAATCGCGGTCCGCGAGCTGGCAATGGCGCTGGGGTTTGCGAGCGGCTTCGACATCAATTCCTTTGTCGCCGGCACCATCGCCCTGTCGCTGGTGTTTTCGGCCTATGCGGCGGAGGTGCTGTCGTCCGCCTTCAAGGCCATCCCCAATGGCCAGTATGAGGCAAGCTATGCGCTGGGCCTGCGCCCGGGCAAGACCATGCGGCTGGTGATCCTGCCCCAGCTTGTCCGCATCGCGCTGCCGGGGCTGGGCAATCTCTGGATGATCCTGATCAAGGATACCGCGCTGATCTCGGTGATCGGACTGGGCGACACATTGCGCCAGACCGGCATCGCCGCCAAGGTGACCAAGGAAGCGTTCTTCTTCTATGGCACCGCCTGCCTGTTGTTCCTGGCGCTGGCCATGGTGTCCTCGGTGGTGTTCTCCAAAATCGAAATGCGCGTGCGCCGCTCAGGGGTGAACCGATGAGCGCGGTCAGGGAACTGATCGAACCGCAGCCGGCGCCGCCGGTTCCGGCATTCGGCTGGAGCCGCGCCCGCATTGCCGGCGCCGCGCTGCTCTCGCTGTGGGTCATCGCCGGTATCGCGCTGGTGGCCTGGCTGATCGGCGCCTGGGACATCGACAAGGTCATGACCTACGGTCCGAAAATGCTTTCGGGCCTTGGCACCACCCTGACCCTGGTGGGGATCTCGATCACGCTGGGCGCGGTGCTGTCGGTCCCGATCGCGCTTGGCCGGATGTCTTCGAACCGCATCCTGTCGTCGATTGCCTATGGCTATGTCTATTTCTTCCGCGGCACGCCGCTGATCGCGCAATTGTTCCTGATCTATTACGGCTTCGGCACCTACCGCGAGGAACTCGAGGCGTTGGGATTGTGGGTGTTCTTCCGCGACGCCTGGAATTGCGCCCTGTTCGCCTTCACCCTCAACACCGCCGCCTACCAGGCCGAAATCCTGCGCGGCGCCATCGAAAGCGTGGCGCGCGGCCAGCATGAAGGCGCGGCGGCCCTCGGCCTGACCCGGTTCCAGACCTTCCACCAGATCATCCTGCCACAGGCGATGATCGTGGCGCTGAGGCCCTATGGCAACGAGATCATCCTGATGATCAAGGGCTCGGCGATTGTCGCCATCGTCACCGTGTTCGACCTGATGGGCGAGACCAGGCGGGCCTATTCGCGCACCTTCGATTTCCAGACCTATATCTGGGCGGCGGTGTTCTATCTCGTCATTGTCGAGACCCTGCGCAACATCTGGGAAAAGCTGGAACAGCGCCTGACCCGCCATCTCAAGCGATAACGCGGCTTGGTATAATCGGCGGCTGTGTATAGAAGAGCGCGAAAGCAATTCTGGAGGCTGACGATGGCCAAGACCGATGACGACGCTCTGGCGGAAGCCTACAACCGCGCGCTGGCGCTGGAAAAATCCGGCGATTTTGATGGCGCCGCCCTCGCCTATGCCGAAGTGCTGGCGCTCGACCCCGAGGACCATGGCGGCGCCTCGGTGCGGCTGGCCTCGATGAAACGCGGCGATGTGCCCCTGCGCGCCCCGGAAGCCTATGTGACGACCCTGTTCGATCAGCACGCCGAGGTGTTCGACAAGGTGCTGGTCGAGGATCTCGGCTACCACGTGCCGATGCTGCTGAGGCAGCGGCTGACCGAGCTTGGCGAAACCCATTTCGAGCGCATGCTCGATCTCGGCTGCGGCACCGGGCTCACCGGCGGCGCGCTGGAAGACATGGTCGACGACGCCACCGGCCTCGACCTGGCCGAGAACATGGTCGAAATCGCCCATGAAAAGGGCCTCTACGACACGCTCTACGTCGCCGACGCGCTGGATTTTCTTGAGGACAATGACGACGATCCGTTCGATCTCGTCGCCGCCACCGACGTGCTGCCCTATCTCGGCGAACTCGAGCCGCTGTTTGAAGCGGTGGCGAAAAACGTGCTGTCAGGCGCGCTGTTCTGCTTTTCCAGCGAAACCCTGCCCGAGGAAGATTTTCAAGGCCACCCCTACACCGTGGGCGGCTTCCAGCGTTTCGCCCACACCGAGGCCTATGTCCGCGCGGCGCTTGATAAAACCGGATTTGACTGCATCGAAGCCGGCGACATCATCGTCCGCCACGAACAGGGACTGCCAATTGCCGGGCATTTGTTTGTTGCGCGGAAGCGGTGAGGATCGGGCGGTTACAGCAGTCGTTGCGAAGTGGCGCTTTTGATCGCTGATCAAACCGGCAACCTAACTGATCTCCAGACATGTATTTGCGACAAGGTTCTACGGCAGCCAAGCCATTGAACCAACCTTGTGCATGAACTGATGCCGCAACGCTGGCCGCGCCCTCTTGCAGTATCCGCACGGGCCGTTCAGCTGGCTTTGCGATACTCAATATTTATCACCTGCATAGACACATCGCTCACACGTTTTGCGTGAAGAAAATATTTTCGCCAGAATTGACGCCCGTCAATTCTGGCGAAAATTTATTCAACGATACTTAAACGAGGAGGTGCTTCCATGAACTATTTGACCATTGATAACACCGGAGCAAACACCGCGGAGATTGAGATCCAAACAGGCGACAGCACTGTTCAGCACTACATCAATCCGGAAAAAAGCTATGAAACAGGCCAGGGTTATCTGTTCACGCTTCGGTCCGCCGAAGGCGGTGATTTGACCGTGGATATTTCGAATACGTCGGAGCAACTGATCCACCATGTTTACATCGCGAGCGCTTCGGTCACCAGGCGCCAACGGGCGCTCATGCCAGGCCAAAGACGGACGGTAAGGATCAACGGGGATGACAGGTTCGTCCTGCTTCCTGTTGGCTCGCGGGAAGAATAGACCACAAGGAGAAAGCACAATGACCACCGATGCCAGAATTGAAGAGATCTTTGAGCAGCTGGAAAAGGGCACTGCCAAGCTGAATATCGAAACACTCGGGCTGATGTCTGTTCCAAAACGGATGCTCCACAGCTCGTTGACCATTCAGAATGTGGATACCGGCGGTCACCTGCTGGGCGTGAATATCGATTTCTCCGGCAACAATGCCCGCCTCCGCATCCCGCCCAACGGCAGCCAGACCATCGAGAATTTCAGTTATCTGACGATGTGGTATATTGAGCTGCATGTAGACCCGCCCGTGCGTTTGACCAACAACGCCAACAACACATGCTATTACGAGGTCAACAAGCTTCTGACCAATGGCCAGAATATTCAACAACCGTTCATCAACCCCCATGCCGGCGCGACCTGCATCTACAGTCTCGATGTTAATGACCGATTGATCGTCGTACCCGTGTCGATGAACCAGTATTACCTGCGTCACGCCAACCACATTCAGTGGGATACTCCGGATCAAGACCCGATGATGAAAGACGAGAAGTAGGTCCTTCAGTGAAAAAGGCATCCGTTGAGATCGAAAACGGCACCGGAGCGGGGGGCGTCATTGTCGCCCGCTTCGAGACAGCCGCGGAAGCCGTCGGCACGATCCATATCCCCGGCGGCGGCAAGCAACTTTTCGAAGAGTTTGACCGGCTGACTGTGTCCGCGCCTGATGCGGCCGGCCATTTGCGTCTGCTCAACCATTCCCCGTGGCCATTTGAGCTGATGCACCAGACCAAATCCGGCCACACAGATAACAAGCAGGTGAGTGAGGGTGGTTTCCAGGACCTGACCGTTTCTCCGGGCGATCAACTCTATATCGTGCCGCACCCTCCGGTTTTTTCAATCCCCGACCAACCATTGCTGCATTTCGCTCAATTTCGTCTGCAACATCCCCAGCCCCTGTTCGCTCCAAATCAGAAGCCGCCGGATTTTGCGGTGTATCTGGAGTGGAGCCATCCGATGCAAGGTCACCCGGAGCTCTGGGGCTATAATGTCTACCGTTCGGTCTATGAGGGCAACCGGCCGATTTCCCTGGACTGCATGAACGGCAAACCCCAGCAGGGAACCGGCGCCCATATTTTCGAGATCCGGCCACCGAAGCCTTTCAACCATCGCTATGCGATCACAGCGGTCAACAGGGAAGGCATTGAAAGCCTGTTTTCCAACATCCGCATACTGGATTGGCGTACGCGCGTTGATCTCCATGATGCCGGATTTATCCCGCTTTAGTCCTCGTACAGACCGGACCGACTCTCAGACTTCCCGCGCCGCGAGAGCAGCGATGCCGGTCAGGTTGGGTTGACCGCCGGGACCGATGACAACATAGGCCGCCCCGTCAGCCTTCCACGACACAAAGTCGAAGCCCTTGATGGTCTGTTGCTTGAATTCCGGGGCCGGCGCTGCGCCGCCGTTGGCACTGCTTTGCAGGCACAGCGCGATGACGGTGCCGTCCGCCAGCCGGTACATCAGCTGCGCCACGGGCTTGGCATTGGCGACCAGAAGCCGCCCGCCTTCGAAGGTCAGGCCAAACTGGCTGAGATCAGGGATCGAAAACGCAACCCCGACGGTGCCGCCCAGCCATGTTTGAATATGATCGGCCTCGTCCGCCGCCACTTCGACAAGGTGACGCTGCTGGCCTGCATAGACCGCGTGGTAATCGGCGATGTCGCTCAACCAGCCCGCGCTTGCGACCTCAGTGCCTGACGGAGCGATCTGGTCCTTGAGCAGATACCCGCCTGCCCCGCCAAAAATGAACAGGGCGAGACCGGCCGCAAGCGCGCCCGAAACCAGGCGCGGCGCCGGGCGCGCGACAGGCATGCCCACAGGGGACGACTTGATCTTCTGCGCAAGCGCCAGCGGAACCGGCTCCCTCAGAACTGCCGCGAACTGCTCCTGCGCCATCGCATCGGCGGCCATCAGCGCATCCAGCTCGGCTTGCGCGGCAGGGTCGGCTTCAAGCAAGGCTTCGATCGCCAGGGCATCGCCCGCTTCCAGCTCACCATCCAGATAGGCGCTCAATTTGATCGAGAGATCTTTCATGATGTGATCCGCTCCGCCTGGCCAAGGGTGGATACAAGCAGCTTTCGTGCCCTGTGAATGCGGCTCATGACGGTTCCAACCGGTATCTCCAATAGCTCGGAAACTTCACGGTAGCTGTAGCCTTCGGTGCAGATCAGCAGCAAAGGCTGGGAAAGCTCCGCAGGCAGTGCACTGACTTTGCCCTGAACCTGTTTGGCCGCAAGGGAGTCATCGGCATCCGCGGTCTGCAGCTCGGTGGCCTCTTCCGCGGGGATCTGGCCCTGCCCCTGGCGGACCTGGCGCTTGCGGATTTCGCTGATCCAGAGATTGCGGATGATGCGAAACATCCACCGGTCCAAAGGTTGCGCCGGGTCGTAGTGATGCCACTTTTGCAGCGCCGCAGCACACGCATCCTGCACCAGATCATCGGCATCAGGACCCGAACGGCAGAGCGTCACGGCAAACCGCCGCAATCGCGGCAGAAGCCCGATCATCTCGGTCCTGAACTGATCTGGCCTGAACTGGTCTGGCCTGAACTGGTCTGGCGTTGTCACCCTTGCCTCGTCCTTACCGGCTGCGGAGTGGCCGCAGATGTCCCGGACAAACTGGCCTCGAAGGCCCGTATACATCGGTTGCGCTCGTATATTGACCAATTCCACCACGGTTGCAATCCGCCTTTCCCCCGGGCCTGAACCCGAGCCCGGGGGCCGCGCTGACCGGTCGCGCGGCCTCCGGAAATGTCAGCTTTAGCGGGCGACGTGCCAGACGCCGCCGACGCCATCGCCAGTGGCCTCACCCGGCGCGGTATCGCCAACCCAGAAATAGAGCGGCTTGCCGTCCTTTGCCCACTGCATGCTGCCGTCCTTGCGTTCAATGGCGCTCAGCCCCGGCATGGTGGCGCCAGATTCTGCGATGAACGGAGGCCAGTTGACGGCGCAATCATCATAGCAAACGGAGGTGCCAGCCGTGTCCTTGTCGAAGGTGTAAAGCGTCATGCCATTTTCTGCCGTCAGGTTCGCGTGGGCCGCGGCATAGGCGCCGGTGCATGAAGCAGCCAGAACCGCGAGAGTGGCGAGGGTTGTAAATCTCATGGAAATCTCCTGATGATGTGTGACTGAGCTGCCAGGAATGGCGCTCACAGGAGGACTACGCCCTAAGCAGCCAGTTTATTCCCGACGGAACATGAAAATCAAACAAACCATTGAAATATATATCCTATTTTTCATGAAGCGGCGGCGGAGCTTACTTTGAGATCACAAAATCGTGATCACCGGAAATTTTTTGCGGTGCCGGGACGTATGCCGGTTATCAACTCAAACCAAAGGAACTCACCATGCGCCACCTTATCCTCACAGCCGCCCTCATGTTCCCCATGGCCGCCTTTGCAGCCGGCTCTTCCGACAGTTCCCCACCCGAGCCGACCAAGACCACCAAGGTCTGCAAAGACGGCAAGATCTGGGACGAGACGACAAAGTCCTGTGCCGATGCAAAGGAAAGCCGCCTTGACGACGACACCCGCTACGCCGCCGTGCGCGAACTCGCCTATGCGGGCAAATATGGCGACGCGCTTTATGTTCTGGCTGCCATGTCCGATCAGAGCGAAAGCCGCGTGCTGACCTATTACGGCTTCACCCACCGCAAGGCGGGCCGGGCTGATCTCGGGATGCAGTATTATCAAGCGGCGCTGAAGGCCGATCCGGACAATTTGCTTGCACGGTCCTATATGGGACAGGGCCTGGTGGCAGCCGGCGACATCAAGGCCGCCAAGGTTCAACTGGCGGAGATTGAAGCCCGCGGCGGCAAATCAAGTTGGCCGGAAACCTCGCTGCGCAAGGCGATCCAGACCGGCAGGACCTACAGCTACTGACCTATCTCTCCCGGTAAAAAAATGATCTGACAGTCGGCGGTTTCCGGCGCTGGCTGTCAGATCACGTCTTGTAGATTGTTATCCTCTCACCCGCCCGGGCTCAAGGTCCACACGCCTTCCGGATCAGCCACATCTGTCGCCGGGATCTCGATCGACTCCACATCGGCCCAGAGCGGCGCCATGTCGTTGTAGTGGCCTGAGAAGACGTTGCCGGACTGGCCGGTGGTCTGGATGTAGGTGGCGCGGTCGAGGTCGGCCAGATCGAAGACGCCGCGATAGCTCGCCGCGTTGGTGTTGGCATAGGGATCCTTGTCATCCTGGATCTGGGTGCGTCCGCGATCGAGTGTGAACGGTCCGCCGCCGCTTTCGACCTCGACATTGAAGAAGCCTTTGAGAGCGCCGACCTCGCCGAACGGGCGATGGGCGCCCTTGGCGTAATGGGCCGCGCCCCAGCGCCATTTGCCCGTATCCTCGCCATAGCGGGACTTGAGATCGGCCACGGCCGCCTGAAACGCTTGAGCCACGATCTGGTCGCAGCTTTCCACCGCTTCGGTGGATTTGACATCGCACCAGTTGCGCGCGGTCTCGCCGTCAAGCAGCCGTTCGAGCACCTTGCCGCGCACCTTGAACCAGTCCTTGAACAGGAAGCCGAGATCGTCCTCAAAGGTCAAAGTCATCAGCTGCCGCACCCAGGCCATGACCAGCAGCGGCTCCATCCTGTCGCGCGCCATGTCGCCTTCCCAGGACGCAATCCTGGCGACGAGCGCCCGGTCGGCCTCCGAGAGCGTCGCGGCTTCCAGCGACTTGAGAAGACGTGGCTTCAACCCCACGAAAACAGGCGAGAAAATATCGGCCTGCGCCTGCCGCGACATCTCCGGCGTGTGTTTCCCGGTGGCGCCGTTGATCAGCGTTTCGATGCGGTTCTGGCGATAGGGTTCTTCCCAGTCAAATGTCAGATGCACCGGGAAATCCGGGCCGACGATCTTGGTGTTGGCGGTGGCGATCAGACCGCCTTCCGGATTGTTCTGCCGCGGCAGATCCTTGTAGGGCGCGAAGCCGCGCCAGTCATAAATCGCGTTCCAGCCCGGCGCCGGCGCCCGGCCGATCAGAGTGTTGGCGGGATCGCGCTGCGGCACCCTGCCCGCCGCCACAAAGCCGATATTGCCCGACCTGTCGGCCACCACCATCGACTGCATCGGGGTGAGGAATTCCTTAAACCCGGCCTGGAAATCGTCCACCGTTTCCATGGCGTAGAGCCGCGGGCCAACCATCGCCGTGGTGTCATCATGAGCCAGCGCCACCCATTGCAACGTCGCCACCGTGTTCTCCGGCAGCAGCCGGTCGAAATGCTTGTAGCCTGCGGGCAACACCGGCCCGTGCCGGGTCCAGCGGCGGGTGAAGCTCTGCGCCTCGCCGCCGCGGATCTTGATGATTTCCTCATTCTGCCCGAAAGCCGCCCAGCCCGTCGGCGTCAGATACTGATCCGGATTGTCGGGATTGACCCGTTCGATAAACACGTCCTGGGCGTCAGACGCGGTGTTGGTGAAACCCCAGGCGATGTCATTGCCGCGCCCCAACAGCACATAGGGCGTGCCGGGCAGCGACGGGCCGATCAGATGTCGCGGCTCGTCGAATTCCTGGGTCACTTCCAGATGCGCCAGATACCAGATCGACGGCGCCATCAGGCCCAGATGCGGATCATTGGCGAGCAGCGGCAGGCCCGATTGCGTCCGCTCTCCGGAAATCACCCAATTGTTGGAGGCGCCAACGCCAAGCATTGCGTCGATGCCGGTGAAGGCGGAGGATGCGTCAGCGGTGATGACGCCCTGGCCGAGCGGGGTTTTGTCCAGTCCAAGCAAAGCCGTCAGATCCGGCATCGGCGGCGGCGTGTCGGCGTCCAGATAGGGCATCAGGTCGATCACTTCGGCCTCGCTGAAGCCAAGCCGGTGGAATCCAAGGCGCAACGCCTCGTCGCCGATATTCTCGGCCAGCGAGATCGACATCATCTTGATCGCCGTCAGCGTGTGCGCCGCGGTCCAGGCTTCGGGCTTGACGCCGAGGATCAGATATTCCGGCGGCAGTCTGGCCGAAAAAGCCTGCGGGGTGCGCTCCATCCAGGCGTTGACGCCGCGCGCATAGCCTTCCAGCATCGCCATTGTATCGGCGTCCATGACGCTGAGCGAAGCCTCGGCCGCCTCATAGATGCCCATGGTTCGAAGCCAGATGTCGGTGCCGACAGTCGCCTCGCCGAACAGTTCCGACAACCGCCCCTGCCCGGCCATGCGGCTGACTTCCATCTGCCACAGGCGATCCTGCGCATGCGCAAACCCCAGCCCCGCCGCCACATCGGCCCGCGTCGCCGCCTTGATGTGCGGCACGCCATTCTTGTCGCGGGTGATGCTCACCTCGGCGCCGAGACCGGCAATGGGCATCGTTCCGTCAAGCGGCGCCTGGGACCGTGAGACCCACAACATTGCAGCACCCGCGGCCATCACCGCGAGCGGCGTCAGAATGAGAATGAGCTTGATAAGCCCTTTGAGGATGCGCATCATTGCTCTATGTCCCTCCCAGGAGTCGGCGTTCAGCATTACGTAACTTGCAAGAAGGTCAGGCGTAAAGCGCATTCGTGACAAAAGGATAGAAGATATGGCAACAGTTGCATTCATTGGTCTTGGCGTTATGGGCTATCCCATGGCCGGTCATCTCAAAACCAAGGGCGGCCACGACCTCCGTGTCTATAACCGCACCGCGGAAAAGGCCAAGAAATGGGCCGAACAGTTTGGCGGCACTGCCTGCGACCTGCCATCGGATGCCGCCAAGGGCGCTGATTTTGTCTTCACCTGCGTCGGCAATGATGATGATCTGCGCGCCGTCACGCTTGCCTCCGGCGGCGTGATTCACGGCATGAGCAAGGGCGCGATCCTGATCGACAACACCACCGCATCGGCCGAAGTGGCGCGCCAACTGGCCGGCGCCTGCGCTGACAAGGGCTGCGGCTTTCTCGATGCGCCGGTATCCGGCGGCCAGGCCGGCGCCGAGAACGGCGCGCTCACCGTCATGGTCGGCGGCGATGAAGCGACCTTTGAAAAGGCCCGCCCGGTAATCGCCGCCTATGCCCGCATGGTCGGATTAATGGGTCCCGTCGGCAGTGGCCAGTTGACCAAGATGATCAACCAGATCTGCATCGCCGGTCTCGTCCAGGGCCTGGCCGAAGGCATCCATTTCGGCAAGAAGGCCGGCCTCGACATCGAGAAAGTGGTCGATGTCATCTCCAAGGGCGCGGCCGGGTCATGGCAGATGGAAAACCGCTACAAGACCATGAATGCCGGCAAGTATGATTACGGTTTCGCCGTCGACTGGATGCGCAAGGATCTCGACATCGTGCTCAGCGAGGCCAAGCGCAACGGCGCTACCCTGCCGGTCACGGCGTTGGTCGACCAGTTCTATGCCGATGTGCAGGCGATGGGTGGCAAGCGCTGGGATACATCTTCGCTGCTGGCGCGCCTGGAAAAATAATGCTGACGCCGGCCTCCGATACCAAGGCGATCATTGCGCATCTCGAAACGCTGCGCGATGACGGCAACATCGCCGGCATGGCGCGCTACGGCATCGACACCGGTACGGCGCTCGGCATCACCACGCCGCAAATGAGACGTCTGGTGCGCGAGCTCGGGCACGATCACGGCAGGGCCCTGGCGCTCTGGCGGACCGGCCTGCGTGACGCGCGGATGCTTGCGATCATGACCGCCGATCCGAAGCAGCTGACCGAAGCCGAGGCGCGCGGTTGGGCGGATGATTTCAACTCCTGGGAAGTCGTCGATACCGCCGCCGACCTCTTCGTGGAGGCCGGGCTTGACGGACTGATTGCGAAATTTGCCGCCGACGAGCGGGAATTTGTCCGCCGCGCCGCCTTCGCCATGATCGCCGGCGCCGCGGTGCATCGGAAGACGGAACCGGACGCGACACTGCTCGCCTATCTGCCGCTGATCGAGGCGCACTCGACCGATCCGCGCAATTTTGTCCGCAAGGCGGTCAACTGGGCGCTGCGCAATATCGGCAAGCGCAATCTGACCTGCCATCAGCCGGCTTTGGTGCTCGCCGAAAAGCTGGCGGCGTCCGAAGACAAAACCGCCCGCTGGATCGGCAAGGATGCGGTCAGGGAACTGACCGACGCGAAAACCTTCGATCGCGTCAGCCGCAAGCAGCCGCTGTCTTAGTCGAGAGCGCGCTTCGGCTGAGGCGAAAGCGGCTTAAAACCCTTCGGCCGCCGCCTTGACGATGTCGCCAAGCAGGTCGTTGACCTGGTCGCGCGCGCCGCCTTCGGGCAATGTGCGGTAGCCGATGGTCACCTTGCCCGGCGTCGCGGCATCCTCATAGACAAACACCACATAGGGGCAATAGGCGATGTCGGTGATGTCGGCTTCCATCACCGAGCGCGACACCACCGCCGAGCAGAAGGTGAAGAATTCGGCGTCGGTATAGAGCTGCTTGGTGGCCCCGACATCGCCGGCGGTGCGCTTGAGCATGTCCCCGATGAAGCCGTGATAATCGATAGTGAAACCCTTGTTGACGATCGCATTGTTGACGCCCAAGGCGGCATCGGCAAAGGGGACATCGGCCACAACCGTGACGACATCCTCGCCCGCGGCCTGCGCCGGCACTGCGGCAAGGGCGGCCAGCCCCAGTCCGAAAACAAAATTTCTCATGACTTTTTTCCTTCCCAATGGTTCAACCTCCCCGGGAGCCAGAGCCCGGAAAACGTCACATCGAAATAATTGCATATTTCATTGACAAAGAAAAGGCGCGGTTTGTCGCGCCATCAGTTCGCTTCCGCCTTTTCCTTGGCCAGGATGATGTAATCGAGCGGCAGTTGCGTCGTGTACTTGATCTGCTCCATGGCGAAGGAAGACGAGACGTCGCGAATCTCGATCTTGGCGATCAGCCGCTTGTAGAAGGCGTCATAGGCGGCAATGTCGGGCACCACCACGCGCAACAGGTAATCGACGTCGCCGCTCATCCGGTAGAATTCCACCACCTCGGGGAATTCCGATATCACCTCGGAAAACCGCTTGAGCCATTCATTGGAGTGGGAATTGGTGCGGATCGACACGAACACCGTCACCTTGGCGTTGATCGCCGCCGGGTCGAGCAGCGCCACGCGCCGCTTGATGACGCCGTCTTCCTCGAGTTTCTGGATGCGGCGCCAGCACGGCGTCGTCGAAAGCCCGACCTTCTTGGCGATTTCAGCCACGGCCAGGGTGGCGTCTTCCTGCAGCAGGCGAAGGATCTTGCGGTCGAGGCGGTCCATGAGTGTCTCCAGAAACAGGAATATCCTCCCTGATATCGCGCCCGGGCGCGCATCACAAAGATATTTTTTCCTCAAAACAGCCTATCGTGAGGAAACAGTTCCATCAACCGGTGAAATCAGCGCAGCAACACGGGCTTTGAGCTCCGGCAACAGCTCGGCTTCGAACCACGGGTTCTTGCGGATCCAGCCGCTGTTGCGCCACGACGGATGCGGCAGCGGCAGCACCAGGCAGTCCGGATCACAGGCCTCGAGGATGGCGCGCCAGTTGCGCACGGTGTCTGTCAGCGACTTTTCCCGCAAGGGCCCGAGGTGCCAGGCCTGGGCATACAGTCCAATGGCCAGGACCAGGCGCACCTGCGGCATCCGCTCCATCAGCTGGCCGCGCCAGGCGGGCGCGCATTCGCGCCGCGGCGGCAGATCGCCGCCCTTGGCGTCATTGCCGGGAAAGCAGAAGCCCATAGGCACGATGGCGAAATTGTCCGGATCGTAAAATTGCGCCGCCTCAACGCCGAGCCATGTTCTCAGCCGGTCGCCGGACGGATCGGTGAAAGGCTTGCCGCTCAAGTGCACCCGCACGCCGGGCGCCTGGCCGGCGATCAGGACCGGCGCGCGCGCGGAGGCATAGCAGACCGGCCGCGGCTCATGCGGCAACGCCCGGGCTGGCCCGCCTTCCGGCATGTCGCGGCAGATCCGGCAGGCGGCGATGTCCTTAAGCAGGGACGCGAGGGCGCGCTCGCCGTCTGTCGTCATGCCCGGCCTGCCTCCATCATGCCTTGGCGCTCGGCCGGGCCGAAACAGCCTGATACCAGCGCATGACGTTGGTCAGATGCTCGGGCCTGTCGATCCGCGCCGGTTTCATGAAGTCAAAGCCGATCATGCCGGTAATGTCGGCAATTGTGTAGCGGTCGCCTGCGATGAATTCTCGGGTTTCCAGCTCCCGGTCCAGCAATTCCAGAAACGCCAAGGCCTTGGGGCGGTTGATCTCTCCCCACTCCGCAAGCTGCGGCACTTCCCATTCCTTCATCGCCGGATGGGTGTGGCGGAAGGCGTTGGCGACGGCACTGAGAAAATTGAGTTCCATGCGCCGGTTCCACATCTCGACGATTGCCTTGTCCTTGGCGTCCGTTCCCATCAGCGGCGGTTCGGGGTGGAGCTCTTCGAGATAGCGGCAGATCGCCACCGATTCGGCAATCACCGTGCCATCGTCGAGAACCAGAACCGGCAACCGCTGCAGCGGATTGAGCCCTGTCACCTCGGCGGATTTGTGGCCGAGTTGCGCCATGTCCACCGGCACCCTTTCGACCTCGACGCCCTTCTCCGCCAGAAATACGCTGACCCGCCGCGGATTTGGCGCGCGTCCGCCATCATAGAGTTTCATCTGATGCCTCCCTTTGGTTTTCCGGTCCAATCAGACACCAAACAGCCGCCGCAGGAAAGCCATCGCCGCGCCAAATCCGGTATGCAGATCCTCGCTCGGACCGCCGTGAATGACGCGCCATTGCTTCGGCGTCTCAAATTCACCGGCCCAGATCCCGGTCTCCTCTGATCGCGCAAGAGTCTCGGCCCGCTGGTAGTCGCCAAAAGCGATCGCATGGCCCGAGCGCACCATGGTCTCGTTGAGATCGATGCCGCCCGCCACGCAGCGAACCAGGTCGCGGCCATAGCGGTCAATTCCCTCGGTCGTGCAGTCGACCCGGCGGCTGCCGATCAGGCCGCGCAGATGGGACGCCGATTCAGTGCCGCATCCATACTCGAATGCGTCCCTGCGGCAGCGCTGTTTCAGCTCCGGAGCGTCAATTCCCTTGAGCCGCAAGCGCCGCTCGCCGATGACCAGACTGTCGCCATCGACCACCCGCGCCGTCCCGGAGACTTGGTCGCCGGCCAGGCGATCGATGCGCGTGGCAAGCCAGGCAACGGCGGCGATCACCACTATCGCCGCGCCCAAGTCCAGATATTTGCGCCAGCCGGACCGTCGCCTGGAAGCCGGTCGTGCTCGGAATCTCATGGCTCTATGATGACCTCATTTCGCCTCCCGGCTCAAGCGCTTAGGCGCGCGGTAGAGCGAAAATGCAAACAGCTTCTTAAACTTTGACAGTTAGATTTACTGGAAGAACTGGAGACATCGGAAGTCAGGTGCCAAATCCTCAGACCATGACCGACAAAAACATTGTCGACCGTTCGCGTGCCCACAAGAACGCGGCGGTGGTTAAAGCCGTGCGCGCCCAGCGCGAACGGTTGCAGCATGGCCGCGAGATACCGCCGGCCTTCGACAATGAAATGTTCCGGCACCACATCAATGCCATCCTGCAGGGCGCCGCGGCGCCGCCGATGCTTGTCATCCTGGTGGCGATCGGCGGTCTTTGGTTCGACCAGGCGATGTGGCTCCTGGCCTGGGCGCTGGTGACAATGATTATCTATGCCGGACTGGTGTTGATGGCGCGGCAGGCTTGGCGGCAGGGCACGGCCGACGAAACGGCTGAGCACTGGCGTCTCCGCTTCCTCGGCGTCTATGCCATCATCGGCCTGGCCTGGGCATTGTTTGCCTTCCAGGATTGCACCACCTGTCAGGGCGACACTTTCAATTTTTACAAGTCGGCCGTGTTGCTGATCGCGCTGGCCGCCACCGCGATGGCCACCTTCGCCATGCGGCACGCACTCTTTTATGCGACCATACCCGTGATTATGGCGCTTGCCTTGCGCGCAGCCATTTCGCGCGATGTGTCCGATTTTTCGGTGCTGGCGATGATCCTGGCGGCCGGGTTGTTTTTCATCTTCATGTCGCAGCGGCTCTACTCGACCAACCTGAAAATGCTCGGCTACCAGACCGAGAAGGACGATCTGATCGCTGAGCTCGAGGTTGCCAAATCCGTTTCCGACGAAGCCCGCCGCCGCGCCGAGGAATCCAATCTCGCCAAATCGCGCTTCCTCGCCTCGATGAGCCATGAACTGAGGACGCCGCTCAACGCCATCCTCGGCTTTTCCGAAGTCATGTCCGGCGAAGTGCTCGGCCCGATCAAGAACGCCAGCTACAAGGAATATGTCGGAGACATCCATCGCTCCGGGCAGCACCTGCTCAACCTGATCAACGAGATCCTCGATCTTTCGCGCATCGAGGCAGGCCGTTACGAATTGAATGAAACCGCGCTGGCGCTCTCCGATATCGCCGAGGATTGCATTGGCCTGGTGCAGCTCAAGGCGCGCAGCAAGAACATCCGCATCATCGAAGCTTTTGAGGAAAAGATGCCGATGGTCTGGGCCGATGAAAAATCGATGCGCCAGGTCATCCTCAATCTGTTGTCGAACGCGGTGAAATTCACCCCGTCCGGCGGCGAGATCACGGTCAAGCTGGGCTGGACCGTCGGCGGCGGCCAGTATCTGGCGATCAAAGACAATGGCCCCGGCATCGCCGAGGAGGAAATCCCGGTGGTGCTGTCGGCCTTTGGCCAGGGCTCGGTTGCGATCAAGAGCGCCGAACAGGGCACTGGCCTTGGACTTCCGATTGTCCAGGCGATCCTTGCCAAGCACGGCGGAGAATTCGTGCTCAAATCGAAATTGCGCGAAGGCACCGAGGGCATCGCCATCCTGCCGCGCGAACGCGTGCTCGAAAGCATGGCCCCGGTCGAAGGCATGCAGGGCGCCACGCAGAAGAAACGGCGCGCCTTCCGCTAAGACTGAGCAGTGGCTGGAGGCTCAATCCTTCCCCGCAACCCCGGCCTGGGCAAAAGTCGCCATTCCGGAATGACACAGCGCCGCGGCCTTGACGATGCCCGCCGCCAGCGCCGCACCGGTGCCTTCGCCCAGACGCATCCCCAGGGCCAGCAACGGCGTCTTGCCAAGCTTTTCGATGGCGGCCATATGCCCCGGTTCGGCGGAAACGTGGCCGATCAGGCAATGGTCGAGCGCGGTGGGATTTGCGGCGTGCAGCACAGCGGCCGCGGCGGTGGCCACATAGCCGTCGATCAAGACCGGGATCCGCTCCATCCGCGCCGCCAGAATGGCGCCGGCCATGGCGGCGAGTTCGCGTCCGCCGAGCCGGCGCAAAAGCTCCAGAGGATCGCCCAGGTGCTGCTTGTGCAAACGCACGGCGGCTTCGACCGCGGCAATCTTGCGATCGAGCACCTCGCCTTCGGATCCGGTGCCCGGCCCGACCCAGTCGACCGCCGAGCCGCCATAGAGGCCGTGGAAGATCGCTGCGGCGATGGTGGTGTTGCCGATGCCCATTTCGCCGATGCACAGAAGATCGGTTCCGCCAGCGATCGATTCCATTCCGAAAGCCATGGTTGCGGCACACGTGCGTTCATCCATCGCCGCCTCCACCGAAATGTCGCCGGTGGGCACTTCCAGCGCCAGATCGAAAATCTTGAGACCGAGATCATGGGCGATGCAGATCTGGTTGATGGCGGCGCCGCCCGCGGCAAAGTTCTCCACCATCTGCGCCGTCACCGACGACGGAAACGGCGACACGCCCTGAGCGGTGACGCCGTGATTGCCGGCAAAGATCGCCACCAGCGGCCGGGTGACCTGAGGCGAGCGACCGGTCCAGGCGGCAAGCCAGAAGGCGATCTCCTCAAGCCGTCCGAGTGCCCCGCCCGGTTTGACCAGCTGTGCGTCGCGCTCCCGCGCCGCGGCCAGCGCCTTGGTGTCGGGACCCGGCATGTTGCGCAGGAGTTCGCGAAAATCATCAAAAGGCAAACCGCTGGCACTCATTTTTCTCTCCTGGGCTGTTCTCGCGCATGACGCGCGACCTGCCCCCGTGTAATTGTCGAATCGTCCGGGAACAATAACGTTCGCGCCCCCTGATGTCGCAACCGCCAGGAGACTAAAATGCAGATCAGCGATTATCTCACCGACATCGCCCGCTCCACCGGCTTTTTGAGCCGCCTGCCGGTGCCCGCGCGCTATTTCAGCGATCACGACGGCTCCCTGTCGCGCGCATCGGCAATGTTTCCCATGGCCGGTCTCCTGATTGCGCTCTGCCCGGCGCTGGTGGTCCTGGTGCTGTCGGCCTTCGGCGCCAATTCGGCCCTGACCATTCTGCTGGCGCTTCTGGTCCAGATCGGCGTCACCGGCGCCTTGCATGAAGACGGGCTGGCCGATTCCGCCGATGCTTTCGGCGCGCGCGGCGGCCGCAACCATATGCTCGAGATCATGAAGGACAGCCACATCGGCACCTATGGCGTGCTGGTCCTGGTGATCGGTTTTGCCCTGCGCGCCACAGCACTCACCATCATCCTCTCCGTGACCGGCGGCTGGTACACCGGCCTCCTGCTGCTCGCGGTGGCGGCGGCCTCGCGCGCCAGCATGGTCTGGCATTGGAGCGAACTGCCCCCGGCGCGCCAGGATGGGGTCGCGGCCTCGGTGGGGGCGCCCGACGACAGCGCCAGGAACCTGGCGCTGTCGTCGGGCGGGATCCTGTTTTTGCTGATTGCAGCCATCGCTACCGGGCTGATGCCCGCGGTGCTGGCGCTCGCGGTGATGGTGGTTTTGGCCCATCAGTGGACCTCGACCGTGCGCAAGCTTCTCGGCGGTCACACCGGCGACACGCTTGGCGCAACCCAGCAAATCGCCGAGACCGCCGGCCTGGCAACCCTTGCCCTTTTGGTTTGAAGGTCCGATATAGACCGCACGGATATCTCAGGCTCAAGCGAAGGACCCAATGAGCATTCAATCCCCCTGCATCCTTGTCTGCTCGATGGACCTGGTCACCGGCTATTGTTTCGGATGCGGGCGCACGCGCGATGAAATCGCCGGCTGGATCGATTACACACCGGAATTCCGGCGCCAGGTCATGGCCGAACTGCCGGCGCGGCTGGAAACCGTCGAACGTAAGCCGCGGCGGGAAACCCGGCGGAGCCGCATGGCGCGCGAGCGTCAGGACGCCAATCCGGAATGATTTTCATTCTCGTCCTCATGGGGGCAACCCTGGCTGTGCTTGTTTACAACCACGAGTCCGGGGTCAGCTTCGGACTGCCCAACGACGATCTCGCCAGTCTGGTCTATCTCGGCCTGCTCGCGGCGGTGATTGGCGCCGGCGTCGTCGGCGCGCACCGCAATATGGGCGAGATGGTCAAGAACCTGCTGATCTGGGTCGTCGTTATCCTCGGCCTGGTCACCGGCTGGCTCTATCAGGACCAGGCCAGGGAGACCGTGTTGCGCGTTGCCGGCGGCCTGTCGCCGGGACGCCCGGTGAACATCACCGATGCAAACGGCCAGGCCGTCTCGATCCGGAAATCGCTGAACGGGCATTTCGAAGCCGCGGGTTCCGTCAATGGACAGGCCGTGGACTTTCTCATCGATACCGGCGCAACCTCGATCGCATTGTCGCATGAGGACGCCATGAGCATCGGGTTTTCAGAGCAAGATCTGAGCTATACGCTGGTCATCACCACCGCCAATGGCAGGGCCCGGGCAGCGCCCGTGCGGCTTGACAGCCTCGCCATCGGATCGATTGAGCGCACCAGCTTGCACGCCATGGTGACCGAACCCGGACGGCTCGATCAAAGCCTGTTGGGCATGAATTTCATCTCATCGCTGACCGCTTTCGAGATGCGCCGGGACGAGGTCATCCTGCGCGACTGAAGCAACTGTGGTTCCGCCGGGCGGAAGCCGTGCGTGACGCGAAGCGTCGACAGCTTCAGGCAAGCAGCCGCCCGCACAATGGCGGCAGACTCATCCGAACCATCGCTTTATCCCGAGATGCCCTATTGGAAATGCGACCTCCGGCGGCCCCATGATATCCAGTTATCAAACCTACACTTTTTACACCCGCGACATAAATGAAACGCTGCGCCGCGCCGCCGCGGATCCGATTGTCGCCAGGGACGCGCAGTATTATCGCGACACCATCGGATCGATCACGAGCGTTGACGAATTTCTGGCCGATGACCGCATCTACAACTACGCGATGGAGGCCTATGGGCTCGAGGAAATGGCCTATGCGAAGGCATTCATCCGCAAGGTGCTGGAAAGCGATCTGACCGACACCGACAGTTTCGCCAACCGGCTTTCGGACGTCAAATACAAGACGCTGGCGGCGGCTTATGATTTTGGCAACACGGTGACAACCGAGATCGTCCAGACCACCAGTCAGATCGACGCCCTGATCGGCACCTATGAGCAATCCATCGAAAACACCGATGCCACATTGCGGGAGGAAACCAATTATTTCACGGCGGTTTCGGCTTCCTTCACTGACGTCGACGATCTGTTCAGGAACACCCGCGCACGCGACTATGTTTTCGCCACCTTCGGCATCGACCCCAAGACCTTTGACTACGAGACCATCCGCAATGTCATCACCAGCGACATCGCCGATGCCAACAGCTACGTGAACCAGGAGCTTGCCCCGAAGGTCGCCGAATGGAATGCGCTGATCGATGATCTCTATGTTCAGCGCCAAACCGGGGAAAACACGGCCGAGGACGTCGCGAGAATTGACTATCTCATTGCCCAATATTCCAAGTCGGTCGTGACCGTCAGCAATTATTACGAACTGGCCGCATCCTTCAATTTCAATCCGGATGGCACTCTGGTCGCGGGCGTCGAGCCAATGACCGATGCCCAGCGAACGCTGGTGACCGAACGCTATGTGTTCTCCCAGCCGCGGCTGACCGCCACTGGGGCGCTGCTCAACAAGGCCTATTATGAAGAGACGATCTCCAGCATCAATTCGATAGATGACCTGCTCAACAACAGCCGGATGAGCATAATGATGCTGTCGGCCTACAATGTTCCGCTGACCACCAGCCGCGCCGACGTGGAGTGGGCGCTGCAACAGGATCCATCCGATCCCGACAGCCCGATCCATGAAAAAAGCGCGGCCTTGATCGCGCTGTCCAAAGCCTTCAATTTCGAAAGTGACGGCAGCCTGACGCCCGGAAAAGAGGCTCAGGATGCGGAGCAGCTCTACGAGACGATGGCCTATTACATTTCCAATTTTGATGATGCCGACCGCGAGGAAGACACCGCCAAGATCGAAAAATACAAGCAATATGTCGGCCTGACCACAAACCTCGATGATTTCCTGTCGAGCGCGGCGGCTGCCGTGGTGATCCGGGAATTCGCCCTGCAGGCCTTCAACATATCGCCTGACGAGGTTTCCACCTTCAAACTGAAACAGATATTTACGAGCGACCCCTACGATCCCAAAAGCTACGTCAACAAGCTGAAGGATGACAGGTTTGTGCAACTGGCGAAATCCTACAATTTCGCCGCCGATGGCAGTATCGGTTCGCCGCGCTACGCCCAGTCCGAAAACGAGATCACCCGGATCACCAAGGCCTATTATACGGCCTATACCAGGCTCGACCCGAGCGATGCGGGCAAGGAGGCGGCCGAAAAGGAGGTTTCCTATTACCGGACACAACTGCAGACGCTGGAGACCGTCGACGAGCTCGTCGGCGACAAGCGGCTGACCAATCTGCTGCTGGTTGCCGAGGGGCTGAAGCCGAAAGAGGTCACGGCGGCGACATTGAAAGCAGTGTTGACTTCGGACATCGACGATCCCAGCAGCTTTGCCAATCAGCAGACCGACATCGCCTTTCAGAAACTGGCCGGGTCGTTCAATTTTGACGCCGACGGAATCATCCAGACTTCCGATGTCAAAAGCATCCAGAACGACCGCGGACTGGTCGAAACCGAGCGGCTTTACCTGACCCAGGCTATCGAAGAGGAAGCCGGAGAGGACAGTGTCGGCGCGCGGCTGGCGCTCTATTTCGAACGCATGGCGCCAACGGTCACCAGCACCTATGAAATTCTCGCCGATGAAGCCCTGGCGCAGTTCATTCGCACCACATTCTCAATATCGGATGACACCGCCTCTAGCGACATTGATGTGCAGAAGGACATGTTTGAACGATATTTCGAAATCGACGACCTCATCGACCCCGAGAAGGTCGACACCATGGTTCAACGGTTTCTCGCGCTCTATGATGTCGACAACGGAATTGAGGATCCGATGCTGGCGATTTTCGACAACAACACATCCATCAGCTTTGAAACCGTGGCGACACTGACGCAACTGCGCAGTTCACGATACTAATTCCTGATCCGTCGTCATGATCGTCAGATCAGGCTGTAGAAAAACCGCACGGCGACAAGCAGCATGAACACCCCGAATGCGATCTCGAGTTGCCGCTTGTCAAGCGCATGGGCAAGACGCACGCCCAGCGGCGCGACGGCCAACGTGATCGGGATGATCAGCGCGACCGCCACCCAGTTGACATAACCTGTGGAAAACGGCGGCAAGCCCGCCGCACCCCAACCCGCCCATATGTAGCCAAAAAGGCCCGGGATCGAGATCAGCACGCCGACGCCTGACGATGTGGCCACCACCTGGTGCACAGGACGGTTATAAAGCGTCATGAAGGTATTGTTGAGCACGCCGCCGCCAATGCCCATCAGCGCCGACAGAAGTCCAATCAGCGCGCCGACGATGGCGCGAACCGGATTTGGTGGAATATCCGAGCCGAGCCGCCAGCTTTCCTTGCCAAACAGCATCCGCAGTCCGACGAGAATGGCGATGACGGCGAAGATCGCGCGCAATCCGCCGCTTGACACTGAAGCCGCTATCAGCGACGCCATGACCACGCCGAACGGCACCGGCAGGATCCAACTGCGCAACAGCTCCAGATCAACGGCGCCGCGCGCCTTGTGTGCCATGAAGGAGCGGATCGAGGTCGGCACGATGATGGCGATCGATGTTCCCACCGACAAATGCATGCGCACCGCCTCGTCAATATGTAGCAGACCCAGGACCTGATAAAACACCGGCACCAGAATGGCTCCGCCGCCGATGCCGAACAGGCCCGCCAGCACGCCCGCGATGCCACCCGCGCCAACGAGCGCCGCGGCAAACCAGATCAATTCCCCCACAGGTGGCATGCGCACAGATCCTTGTTCGGCTTTTTCGACTTCCGCCGGGCGCGCCAGTGCCGGCGAGCGAGCAGCCCGCGCCACCCGTCATCAAACCGAGACATTTTTCAAGCATTGTTTTGTTGGAACCGGCATTCAGATCCGCCGGTCCGGCTCCACAGTCCGGTTCCCGCCGCCGCTTCACGAACCGCTTGCTGTCGGAGACCCCGGATCCCTGGTGACGCCCCATCTCCCGGGGAGACGGTTTGAAGGCTGGCTTGTCCGGCCTTCTTTTTTGACTCAGTCACAATGACGGTAGTTGGTCTTGCGGGTCCTTAGATCAAAGTGAAAATGATCCTTGTGATGGATGTCGCTGCCCGGTCCGAGAACCGTGGTGAAATATTTGCAGCTGTCGGCACGGATATTGTTGAGCAGGCTCTTTTGGCGGAACGCAAACAATCCGGGCTGTTTCACCAGGATCTCCCGTCCATTGTTGAGCGTTATCTTGCCGACATCAATGGCGTTGCCCTTGGCATGCTCGGACATTGGCGCGCCGCGCTTGGAATTCATGGTGCGGCAGGAATAGGCGGAAAGCTGGCGGATCGACTTGACGCCCGACAGGTAGCGGGTGCGTGCCGTCGGCGCCAGTTCGTTCTTGACCCATTGCGCGAAGGCGTCGGTGATCTGGCAGTTGAGCTTTGCCACCGGCTTGATCTCTATCCCGCCCGAAAGCCTGGTCACCTCCACCGGATAGGGAATCGAGCAGCCCGGACCGCTGTTGATCGCCGGCAGATCACGGAATGTCACGCCCAGCCGCTTGAGGCGCTGCCGGCACGCCTTCTCGGCCGCCGGCAAGCCGCCCGCCCATTTCGGCCTGGAAAGCGGATTGCTGAACCTGGGCAGCAAGCCCGCAAGCAGCGCAGGCTTGTCTTGCCCCTCGGACACGCCGGTCTCCGGGGTCTGATCCGGGACGCCGGCCTCGGCAGACTCGGGAGCCGGTGCGGCAAGACGGAGCTCGTCGGTGCCAATTCCCATGACAACCGGCTGATCCACATTGCCTTCCGGCAAGGCCGACGTCATCGCGCCCATGTCGACGCCGGCCTGAACCGGGTAGGCAAGCACATTCTGCATCGGCGCATCCGGCCCGTTGGGCAACAGCGCCGCTTCCGGATCGCTGATCATGACCTGGCCGGCTGGCGGGCTGGCGATCATCGGCGCGGACGGCGCGCTGAACATGGCTGGGGCAGCCGGCTCGGCGCGGATTGTCGGGCTGACCTGCTCCATGGCGAGCAAATCGCCTGGAGGGGCCAGGCCGCCCTCGCCTGAACATCCGGCGGCGACAAGCGCGACCAACAGTGCCAATCCCGCCGGGAGCGGTCTGGAACGGTGGATTTCCGGTGGGCAAAGGGACATGGGCAGATCCGATACAACGCAAAACAGATGTTGATTTTCACACACAAGGGTAAACGAAGGCTGAGGCCTCGAGTTAACGCATGCGGCAACACTGTGACGCGGGCGCGCCGGGCAGCGAGCCGGACTTTCGCGGTCTTCCCCAGCTTCTGGCTCCGCATGACTTCAATTGGGCCACCAGCCCGGTTACACAGGAGGTTCAACAAGGATGAGGTCATGATCAAGCCAACGGGTGAACTGACATTGCGAACGCTGGCGATGCCGGCCGACGCCAACGCCGCCGGCGATATTTTTGGCGGTTGGGTGATGGCGCAGATGGATCTGGCCTGCGGCATCCGTGCCGCCGAGCGGGCGCACGGGCGCGTGGTCACCGCGGCGGTCAATGAAATGTCCTTCGCCATGCCGGTCAAGATCGGTGACACGCTGTGCATCTACACCGACATCGTCAAGGTGGGCCGCACCTCGATGACGCTGCTGGTCGAGGCGTGGGCCCAACGCTATCTGACGCCGCAGATGGACAAGGTGACCAATGCCCTGTTCGTCATGGTGGCGCTCGACGCCAACAACAAGCCGACCCCGCTTCCGCCCGACTGAACCCGGCCCCCCTGCCCGCGCCGGCGGCCTTGGAGTATCCGTCATCGTCAAGCCAGTCTTGACGATGACGGATACATTAAAGCCCGAACGGAAAGGTTTCGTCCTCGCCGCCGGCGACTTCCGTCGGCAGCGGGATCACGGCGCTGGTTTCATCGAACCAGACGAAGCCATCATACTGGTCGGCAAGACTTGCATGGGCATAGTGGCTCCAGCGCTCGGTCTCGGGCCGGTAGATGACGCCGATATACCGCTCCAGCCGCCGCGCCGACAGCGCCTGCCGGAGGCCGGCGTTCTGGCCGGGACGCAGATCGAACAGGAAACGTTCCAGCCCGACCTGATGGCAAAGCGCCTCGTAGCTGTCGGGGCGCGACGGGCGCACTGTCTTGACTTCCATCGGCGCATCCCAGTCGGACGCGGCGGCGACGGTGCCCGAATGGGTGCCAAAGCCGATCAACGCGGCGTCCCTTCCAAAAGCCTGACGGCAGAGCTGGCCGAGATTGAGTTCACCGCGCTCGGACCCCATGTCGGTGTAGCGTGCATCGCCAATATGCGAGTTGTGCGCCCACACCACCACCTTGCTGTTCGGGCCTTCCCAAGCCAGCAGGCGCTGCAGCGTGTCGAACATGTGCTTGTCGCGCAGATTCCACGAATGGTGCGCGCCGTAATACATGATGCGATAATAGCGCTCCGCGTCGGCTACCAGCCGGGCGTTCTGGGTGGCGTCGAAGAAGCGGTCGCCATCGTTGCGGACGTAATCGAGCTGCTTGCGGAGCATGTCCATCAGGCTTTGCGTCACCGGTTCCTCGCACATCGCGTAGCCCTGGGTCAGCGCTTCGCGCCCGTAAGCCGCAGGCTCGCGCGACCAGGGTTCGAGACACGCGTAACGCCTGCGCGCGATGGCCGCTGCTTCGGGATCGACACTGTCGAGATAGGACAGCACCGCCGCGATGGAGGCCGTCATGTTGTAAAGATCGAGGCCATGGAACCCGGTCCGTTCGTCTTGCGGTTTCCCCGCATTGTGCTCTCTCAGGAAGCTGACAAACGCATCCACATCCGTGTTGCGCCACATCCAGGTTGGAAACCGGGTAAAGGGCGGCGTGCGCATCGGCTGGTGCGGCAGATGCCGCACATGACGATCGATGGTGGCGGCATCCGGCCAATCGGCCTCGACCGCGACAATTTTGAAGCCGTGGCGTTCGATCAGGCGACGGGTGATGGCGGCCCGGGCGCGGTAGAACTCGGAGGTGCCGTGCGAGGCTTCGCCGAGCAGCACCACGCGGGCTCCGGCGAACCGGTCGAAGGCGGCGGCGAATTCGGGATCGTCCAGCGCCGGCAAGACTTCCGCAGCCGCACGCAGTGTCTCGACCGTCGTGGCCGGCGCGGGCGCTGGTGCGGACGGCTGCGGAGCTGGCGCAAGGTAGTGCTGAAACCACCCGCCGGCCAGCGCCATAACCTGCTCAAGCGTGCCCGGCTCCTCGAAGAGGTGCCCGGCGCCGGGGACAATCTTGAGCTTTTTTTCGCAAGTGAGCGCGGCCAAGGCTTTGCGGTTCAGCACGATCACCTGGTCGTCATCGCCACCGACGATCAGCAACGTCGGCGCCCGGACATCCGGCAGGCGCGGTCCGGCCAGATCCGGCCGTCCGCCGCGTGACACCACGGCGGAGATCCGATCCTGCAGTTCCGCCGCCGCCAAAAGCGCCGCAGCCGCGCCGGTGCTGGCGCCGAAGAGACCGAGCGGCAGTTCGGCTATGCCGGGCTCGGCCGAAATCCAGAGCGCCGCCTCGGCCAGCCGTTCGGCCAGAAGCGGGATGTCGAAGACATTGCTCCGGTCGCTGGCTTCGGCGGGCATGAGCAGATCCAGCAGCAGCGTGGCGAAACCGTACGCGTTCAGGCTTTCGGCGACGGCGCGGTTGCGCGGACTGAGCCGGCTCGATCCGCTGCCATGGGCAAACAGTATGATCCCGCGGGGATCGGCCGGAACGGTCAGGTCGCCCGCAAGGCCCAACGGCGGGATCCGGACCGGGCGCGTCCCGTTCTCTGAAACGGGGGCTTCCGCGTTCCAGCTTTGACGCAGCAGGCCAATGGTCTCTTCGTCTGTGAGCTGGTGGAAATCGGAAAAGAACCCGCCGACCCCGCGAAAGCTGCGCGACGGATTCAGACAGACGACATCGTCGGCGAGAGGCGCCAGTTCAGACAGCGTCTCCTCGGGTGCGACGGGAATGGCGACCACGATCCGCGCCGCACCTTGCCGGCGTACCGCGGCCAGTGCGGCTTTCATGGTGGCCCCTGTCGCCAGACCGTCATCGACGAGGATCGCGGTCCGCCCCGCCGGATCGATCCGCTTGCGATCGCCCAGATAAAGCGCGCGGCGGCGGTCCATCTCGGCCAGTTCGCGGGCGCGACTGCGCTCGATATAGGCGTCGTCGGCGCCCGATGCCCGATGGATGTCCTCGTTCAGGATCATCTGCGGCACCGTGCCCTCGACGACGGCGCCGAGCGCCACTTCGGGATTGTATGGCGCACCGATCTTGCGCACCATCACCAGATCAAGCGGCGCTTTCAAAGCTCGCGAAATCTCCACAGCGACCGGCACGCCGCCGCGCGGGAGCGCATAGACCACCGGCTGGCCGAGCGCCATGGCCGTCAGCCGGGCGGCCAGTTGCCTTCCGGCCTCTTCCCTGTTCGCAAAGGTCAGTTCCCGCTTATCCATGGGATATTGTTATCCCCCCGATCGCCAGGCGCATTGATTTCGCTCAATGTGGCGGACCAAGCGTCATCGATCGTGAGCGAGCTGGATCCGGCCATGCCGATGGACGCTTGCGACCGCCATCGCCCCGCGGCAAGTCTCTCGCCGGGCCTCTCTTCAGGCGGCGGCCTTCAGATCGGAAACATCGATTTCGGCGAAGGCCGCGGCGATCACCTGGGGTCCCGCGCCCGGACGGACCGCATCGGTCGACAGGATCTGCCTGAAACGGCGCGCGCCGCGCACGCCCAGAAACAGCCCGATGATGTGGCGGGTGACATGGATCAGCCGCCCCCCCGACGCCAGATGCGCCTCCGCATGCGCCATCATCGCGGCGCACACGGCCGACCAATCGGTCTCTTCCACATCCATCCCGTAGATCCGCCGGTCAACGCCGCCCAGCAGCGATGCATTGTGATAGGCGGCGCGGCCCAGCATCACCCCGTCAACATGATTCAAATGCTCAACAGCCTGAGTCAAATCATCAACGCCGCCGTTCAAACCGATGAAGAGATTCGGGAATTCCTGCTTGAGGCGATAGACGCGGCCATAATCGAGCGGCGGAACATCACGGTTTTCCTTGGGCGAAAGCCCTTCCAGCCAGGCCTTGCGGGCATGCACCCAAAGCGCATCAACCCCGGCGTCGACGACGGCATGGGCCAATCCGGACAACGCGATTTCCGGGTCCTGCTCATCCACGCCGATGCGGCATTTGACCGTCACCGGCACATCCGAGGCGGCTTTCATCGCCGCCACGCAGCGCGCCACCAGGTCCGGCTCGCGCATCAGACAGGCGCCGAAAGCGCCCGACTGGACCCGGTCGGAGGGACAGCCGACATTGAGATTGATTTCGTCATAGCCATAATCGCGCGCTATCCGCACCGCCTCGGCCAGCTTCTCTGGCTCCGACCCGCCCAGTTGCAAAGCAACCGGATGCTCGATCTCGTCATAGGATAAAAGCCGCTGTCGGTCGCCATGGATAATCCCCTCGGCCACCACCATCTCGGTGTAAAGCAGCGCCCGGCTTGACAATTGCCGGTGGAAATAACGGCAATGCCGGTCGGTCCAGTCCATCATCGGTGCGACGGCCAGAACGGGAGCCTTGAAATATCCATTTCTATATGTTTTTTCAGGCCCTTGCGTCACTCTGTTCTCCGTGTATTTTTCGCTCGTTTTGCGCCAAATCCGCCCATTTGTACGTTGGACTTGGCGCAAAGCATCACTTTGAATAGCCAGGTTCCATTTCATCGAACCGTCACAGACACTGTCACCGCGCGCAAGCGAAAAGATGGCGGCGTCGGCTACCGGGCACGCGTGCGGATTATGCGGGATGGCGCAACCTATCACGAGACCGAGACGTTTGACAGACGGCCGGTGGGCGCGTCCTGCACCCAATACCATGTGTCGGCGCCAGCGATCCAGTCACCACGGTAGCCGACTAAAAAATCCCGCCGGCACCTTGTCGCGCAGCCGGACATGCGGCCTGCGGTTGCGGTTCACCGCTTCCCTTCCTTTGCTAAACGCTTCAGCCCTTCAGCAGAGCCTTCAGATTGACCGATGCATCGGCAAGGTTGCCCGGATCCGGCATGATGCCACGCTCGATCATCATTTCGGCGAGACGGATATCCTTGGCCACCGCACTGCCTGTGCCTATGCCCGCGGCCGCGGCAAGACGGCCATTCTCGTCGGTCTGCAACAGGATGAATGCGCCACCGCCAAGATCGCGCCGAACGAAAGGCCTGTCCGGCTCGGCAAGGCCGGCGAACTGCAAGGTCAGTTCGTACTGATCCGACCAGAACCACGGCGTCTTGGCGTAAGCGGTCTCGTCGCCCAGCAAGGCACGGGCCACATGGTTGGCGTGATCTCGCGCGGCACGCCAGCTTTCCAGCCGTACATACTTGCCGCGATAGGGAAATGCACAGCAATCGCCCGCCGCAAACAGGTTCGGCACCGTGGTGCGAAAGGCGTGATCGACGATGACGCCGTTGGCGATTGCGGCGCCCGCCGCCTGCGCGAGGTCTATATCCGGCGCCGAGCCAACGCCGGCGACAACGAGGTCGCAGCGGATCATCCGGCCATCGGCCAGTTCGACGGAGTTTTCTGTTGCCTTAGCCACCTGCGCGCCAAGCATGACATCGACACCTCCAGCACGGTGGCGCTCGGCGGCGACTGCGGCGATCTCCACTGGCACGGCGCGGGCCATGAGCCGGTCCGCCGCTTCGACCACTGTGACCTTCGCGCCCAGCCTCCTCGCCGTCGCCGCCAGTTCCAGGCCGACAAAACCGCCGCCGATAATCGCCAGATGCGATTCCCCCGTGATTGCCCCCAGAATCGCCTTGGCATCATCCACCGTCCGCAATGTCAGCGCCTTTTCCAAGCCCGGAAACAGACGGGCCCGCGCGCCGGTCGCGATCAGCAGCTTGTCGTAGGCAAGCGATCGGTCGTCACCTAACAGCACGGTCCGCGCTTGCGGATCGATTTGCGCAACCGTCACGCCGCGCAGCAGTTCGATCCCGTTTTCCGCATATGCCCGCTCGGCCGCGATCGGCTTCGGCTCGACAGGAAACCCCTTGGACAACGGCGGCCGCTCATAGGGCAGATGCGGCTCGTTGCCGATCAGCGTCAGTTTCCCCGCATAACCTTCTTCCCGAAGCGCGAAGGCCGCCCGCACGCCGCACTCGCCAGCCCCGACAATGACCATGCCCGCCATGCTCATGTCAGCCGATCTTGATGAAGACGCGGCCGGCTTCCACCTTCACCGGATAGGTATTGAGGTTGACGCAAACCGGTGCGGCCAGGGCTTCGCCGGTTCGGTAATCGAAGCGGCCATTGTGCTTGGGACACTCGATCACGTAATCCATCACCAGGCCGCCCTCGAGATGCACCTTCTCATGTGTGCACAATCCATCGGTGGCGAAATACTCGTCATTCGGACTGCGATAGACCGCATAGGTCTTGCCGCCATGATCGAAGCGGATCAGGTCTTCCTCTTCGATATCACCGGCGCCGCACGCCTCAACCCACTGGCTCATCGGTCTCTCCCTCACATTGTTGGTGTTATGCCGCCGCGAGCATGGATGGCGCGAGCTGGTGATACTCGGCCTTGTAGGGCTTCGCCGTCGGCGGCAGTTCGCGCCGGACAAAGTAGTCCTCGTATCTCAACTGGCGCAGCACAGCCGGCCACATCTCGCGATAGCCGTCGAGAATGGATGTGTTCGGGGCCGGCAGGTCGTCCTTGATCAGCGCATGCAATTCTGGAAGCGCATGATAGGGGATCATCGGGAACATGTGATGCTCGACGTGGTAGTTCATGTTCCAGTAGATGAAGCGGCTCAACGGATTCATATAGACCGTGCGGCTGTTCAGCCGGTGGTCGATGACGTTCTCGGCCAGCCCGCCATGCTGCAGCAGACCCGTCATGACATGATGCCAGGCGCCATAAAGGCGCGGCAGACCCACCAGCATCAGCGGCAGGATCGACCCCGTGGAGATGGCAAGCGCGATCACCGCGGCATAGATCGCGAACCAGACGCGGGCGATGAATATCACTTTCGGCTGCTCGGTATCGGGAACGAAGGTTCTTTCCTCCGCGCTGATGATGCCGAAAGCATTCCTCAGCATTGCGCTCATGGCGTTGAAGGCATCGATAACGCCGAAAAAATTGAGTAAGATGCGCGCGAGCTCCGGCGGACGCATGAAGACGATTTCCGGATCGAGCCCGACAATGATCGTGTCGGTGTGGTGGCGCGTATGGCTCCAGCGCCAGGTCACCGGATTGCGCATGATCATGAAGGACGCGATTTGGTACACCACATCATTCATCCAGCGCGTCTTGAATGCCGTGCCGTGGCCGCATTCGTGCCAACGGGAATCCGTCGCCGATCCGTAGAGCACGCCATAGGCCAGGAAGAACGGCGCGGACCACCAACTCGGCCACAAGGCCACGCCAATGCCCGCCAGCACGATCATGGAGCCGAGCCAGATGACGGTGTCCCGGATCGCCGGGCCGTCCTTGCGCTTCATCATTTCCTTCATGGCCTTGCGCGGCACGTCGGTGTGGTACCACTCCGCCGAAGCCAGGCCGGTCTCGACCGCCCTTTGCGCGTCACGACCGGTCAGGCTGTAGTCACGATTATGCTGAGACATGGCGCGTCCTCCTCCTGGGGCACCCTAAATACGGACAGGAAACCGTCGCGATCAATACGAATGAAATCTAATCTATCATCGGCTTGCAATTCCTTGCGAACGCAATGATAGTTTTACCTCATAGGAGGCAAAGATGGGATCAAGACCGACCATCGCCGACGTGGCGGCAAAGGCGGGCGTCAGCGTCGCCACGGTTGACCGGGTGCTGAACGGACGCCACCGGGTGCGCGAGGAGACAGCGCGCCGTGTCTACGAAGCTGCCAGCGAGATCGGCTATCACGCCGCCTCCCTGATCCGCCAGCGCATGATCGCCGGCTTGCCGGAGATGACATTCGGCTTTCTTTTGCAAAAGCAGCATCAGGTCTTTTACCAAGCACTGGCCCGCGAACTGGCCGCGATCGTCGAAAAAACGCCGAAAATCCGCGGCCATGCGCGTGTCGAGTTTACCCGCAACCCGTCGGCGGAGGATGTGGCGGCCGGCCTTGCCCGCTTGAAGCGCGATTGTGACGCCGTGGCCCTGGTCAGCATCGATCACCACCTGGTTACCGAAATCGTTCTCGACCTGAAGAAATCCGGAATTCCGGTGTTTTCCCTGCTGTCCGATTGCGCCCAGGGCGTGCGCGAAAGCTATGTCGGCACGCACAATATGCGCGTCGGGCGCACCGCAGCCTGGTTCATCGCGCGCACCGCCCCTCGCCCGGGCAAGGTCGCCCTCTTTGTCGGCAGCCACCGATGGCATGGCCATGAATTGCGCGAGACCGGTTTCCGCTCCTATTTCCGTGAACATGCACCGGGGTTCGCGCACCTCGACACGCTCGTCAATCTCGACACGCGGCAGGTTACCTATGAGGCGACGCTGAGCCTGCTCGACCGGCATCCCGACATCGCTGGCTTTTATGTCGCCGGCGGCGGCATGGAGGGCGCGATCAAGGCGCTGCGCGAGGCCGCGCCCGACCCCATGCCCACAGTCGTCGTCAACGAACTGACCGACGATTCCCGTGCCGCCCTGCAGGACCGGATCGTCACTGCCGTGATCGGCACTCCGCTCGAAAGGATGTGCACCGCGCTGATCGATCTGATGATCCACGCCGTCCGCGACGGTCCCTCCGAAACGCCTGGACAAATTTTCCTGCCCTTCGACATCTTCGTCCCGGAAAGCGTGTGAGGGAAATGATGGAAATCGGGACTTCCGGATCGTTTTCCTATCAGCAATGATGGTTATTCCTGCAAATCAACATTGACCGCGGAATGTGGCGCTGACCATTCTTGATCCGGACAGCGCCCGCCAGGCGGCCGGCGCGACGGGAGAGAATTTCATGACCACCGAACTGAATTTCGCGCTCAATCACATGAGTGCGCCACGCCTTGATTGCCTGAGCTTTATCGACCTTGCCGCCTCGCTCGGATGCGTCGGCATCGAGTTGCGCAACGACCTTGCCGACAAGAAACTGACGCAGCGCCCATTCTTCGACGGCGCGGCGCCAGCGACGATCGGCAGCTACGTCCGCGACAAGGGGCTGCGGCTGTTGGGCCTGTCGGAAGCCTATGGCTTCAATGCCTGGTCCGACGCGATGCGCGTGAAAATCGCTCTCCTCATCGCTCAGGCGAAAGAGAGTGGCGCGGAATCGATCAGCCTCATCCCCAGCAATGACGGGGTAAAGATGAGTGACGAAGTCCGGTTGGGCAATCTTCGCGGCGCTCTGCGGGAAATCCTGCCGATGCTGGAGGAAGCGGACATGATTGCCCTGATCGAGCCGCTTGGCTTCACGACCTCGTCATTGCGTTTCAAATCGGAAGCGGTGGAAGCAATCGAGGGAGTTGGCGGAGCGGCGCGCTACAGGCTGGTCCACGATACGTTCCATCATCACCTTGCCGGTGGCGGCCCGCTCTTCCCCGATCATACCGGCATCGTCCACATCTCGGGCGTTGTTGATCCGTCGCTGGCGCCCGAAGCCATGCAGGATGGTCACCGCCAATTGGTCGACGAGAACGACCGGTTGGAAAACATGGAGCAAATCCGGGCGCTTATGGTCGCGGGCTACAAAGGCGCGTTCTCCTACGAGCCTTTTTCGCCGGCAGTCCATGCCCTCGACGATATTGCCGGGGCATTGGAGGAGAGCATGTCATCTATCCGGTCGCGCCTTTGAAAAGTATTCAACTCGCGCTCCCGGCGCAGAATCATGCTTGACGGTTCGAAAATTAATGGAATATATATTTCATTATTGGAGGACAATGCCAGATACATTCCATTGCGGACATCATCGGGCTCCCCAATACCGGCAGCACCGGCAGCCGGGTTCAGTGTCCCGAAGACGGGGCATCCGGTTCAGGAGGAAGGGTGACACCGGACACCCGAAATCGCGGAGGAGCGTGAAATGAAGAAAACAATTCTAGGCGCAGCAGTGGCTGTCATGATGAGCACTGCGGCGCATGCCGAGAACATCGGCGTCACCATGGCGCTGTTCGACGACAACTTCCTGACCGTTTTGCGCAACGGTATCCAGGAACTGGCCGACGGCATGGACGGCGTGGATGTCCAGATTGAAGACGCCCAGAACGACGTCGCCAAACAGCTCGATCAGATAAACAATTTCATCGCCTCGGGCGTCGATGCCATCGTGGTCAACCCGGTGGACACCTCGGCCACGCAGGCAATGTCGGCCGCGGCCGAAGCCGCCGGCGTGCCGCTGGTCTATGTGAACCGGGAGCCGGTCAACGTCGACTCGCTGCCGGACAACCAGGCATTCGTCGCCTCCAACGAAGAAGAATCCGGCACACTTGAGACCCTTGAAGTCTGCCGCCTGTTGAAGGAAGCCGGCAAGACTGAAGCCAACATCTATGTGATGATGGGTGAGCTCTCCAACCAGGCCGCCGTTCAGCGCACCAAGGATATTCACGACGTGATGGCCTCGGGCAATTGCGGCGTCACGCTGAATATCATCGACGAGCAGACCGCCAACTGGTCTCGCGACGAGGCGCAGGACCTGATGACCAACTGGTTGTCGACCGGCACGCAGTTCGATGCGGTGATCTCCAACAATGACGAGATGGCGATCGGCGCCATTCAGGCCTTGAAGGCCAATGGCATCAATATGGCCGATGTCATTGTCGGCGGCATTGACGCCACCCAGGACGCGCTCGTCGCCATGCAGGCCGGCGACCTCGATGTCACCGTCTTCCAGGATGCGCACGGCCAGGGCTCCGGCGCGCTCGATGCGGCGCTCAAGCTCGCCAAGGGAGAAGCCGTCGACCAGAAGGTCTATATCCCGTTCCAACTGGTGACACCGGACAACATGGGTGACTTCCTGTCGAAGAACTGACCTTCGACCATGTGCTATCGTGGGCGGCGTCCGGCGCCGTCCACATGGAAATGCTGAAAATGGCGCCACTTTCGGCGCTGTAATCGGGAGGAGATGACATGGCTGAGGTGTCGCACGGCATCGGCGGGCTGAAATTCGACGCATCCAAGAAAACCTGGCCCAATGAACTGAACATATTCATGGCGCTTGTGCTGATCGTCGTCATCTTCGAGGCGCTCGGCGCAATGTTGATGGGGCAGAGCTTACTGTTTGACTCAGCCGGCCGCTTCGACAGCATCTTCAATGAGGCGCGGCTCTACATCATCATCCTGCAGGTTTCGATCGTCGGCATCATCGCGATCGGCGTGACGCAGGTGATCATTTCGGGTGGCATTGACCTGTCGTCCGGCTCAATTGTCGGCGCCACCGCCATGATCGCCATGAGTTTCGCCCAGACCGAGCTGGTCAACGGCAACCCCAATCCGAAAGCCATTTTCGGACCGGCGCTGATGGACCTGCCGGTCATTATTCCGATACTGGTCGGGCTTGCCTGCGGATTGTTTGCGGGTCTCGTCAACGGATTGTTGATTGCCTATACGCGCATTCCACCCTTCATCGCGACGCTTGGCATGATGGTCACCGCACGTGGGATCGCCAAATGGTGGTCCAAGGGCCAGCCGATCTCATTTCCCACGCAGGACTATGCCGTTATCGGCAACGGGCTGGGCGGCTGGATGCCGGTGGTCATCTTCATCGTGCTGGCGATCCTGTTTCAGTTCATTCTGAAATACACGGTCTACGGCAAGCACACCTATGCCATCGGTTCCAACGAGGAAGCGGCGCGGATGTCCGGCATCAAGGTCGGCCGCCACAAGGTGCTGGTCTACGCCATCGCCGGTTCGCTGGCCGCGATCGCCGCCCTTGTGCTGAGTTCGAAGAACCTGACCGCCCAGGCCGGCATGGGCATCATGTACGAACTCGACGCCATCGCCATGGCCGTCATCGGCGGCGTGTCGCTGTCCGGCGGACGCGGCTCCATCGTCGGAACCGTGCTCGGCGCGCTGATCTTCGGCGTGATCATCTCCGGTTTCACCTTCCTGCGCCTGGACGCCTATTATCAGGAGATGGTCAAGGGCGGCATCATCGTCGGCGCGGTGGTGCTCGACCAGTGGCGGCAACGTCCGTCAGCGTCACGATCCTAGGAGAAGAACGATGAGCAAACTCAAGCTTCAAGATACGGGCGACATCATTCTCGAGACGCGCGATCTCACCAAACGCTATGGCGGCATCCACGCGCTTGAAGGCGCCAACTTCATCCTGCGCAAGGGCGAGCATGTCGCCATCATGGGCGACAACGGCGCCGGCAAATCGACCTTCGTGCGCCAGATCACCGGAGTCGAGCAGCATACCCGCGGCGATATCATCTTCAACGGCAAGTCGGTTCGGTTCGAAAATCCGATGGATGCGCGCGAAGCCGGAATCGAGACCGTGTTCCAGACATTGGCGCTGGCCGACGAGCTGGACGTTCCAGACAATCTCTTCCTTGGCCGCGAACTGGTGAAGTTCAGGCTCGGTCCGTTCTCCATCCTCGACTACAAGGCGATGCGCGAACGCACCCTGCAGGCGCTGGAGAAGACCGGCGTCAAGATCCCGAACCTGCGCAACACCATCCGCCACATGTCCGGCGGCCAGCGGCAGTGCGTGGCGATCGCGCGCACGGCGACCTTCCATTCGAAACTCACCATCATGGACGAGCCGACGGCGGCGCTCGGCGTCCAGGAAACGGCGCAGGTGGAAAACATCGTCCGCACGCTGAAGGAACAGGGCGAACCTTTGATCCTGATCAGCCACAACATGCGCCAGGTGTTTGACCTGGTGGACCGGATCGTGGTGTTCCGGCGCGGCCGCATCGTCGCCAATCTGAACAAGCACGAAACCGACGGCCAGGATGTCGTTGCCTACATCACCGGCGCCAAGACCGGTGAAGAGTACCAGGACGCGGCCTGACAGGGAAAAGCCTGACATGATAAATCAGCAGACACGGGCTCTCGTCGTCGGGGGAACCCAAGGCTTGGGATATGCGCCTATCCCGAACAGGCGGCGCCCCAAACTATAGTCCAACTCAATCGGAAACCCGAACATGACAATCAATTTCGCACTTCTCGGCGCCGGCCGTATCGGCAAGGTCCATGCCCGCGCCATCACCTCCAATGCCGACGCCCGGCTCGTCGCCGTCGCCGACGCGTTTGAGGCCGCGGCAAATATGATCGCGGACCAGTATGGCTGCGATATCAGAACCATCGAAGAGATCGAGGCGGCAAAGGACATCGACGCAGTCGTCATCTGCACGCCGACAAACACCCATGCCGACCTGATCGAGCGTTTCGCGCGTGCCGGCAAGGCCATCTTCTGCGAGAAGCCGATCGACCTTTCGCTTGCCCGCGTCAGGGACTGCCTGAAGGTGGTCGAGAAAACCGGCGCCAAGCTGATGGTCGGCTTCAATCGCCGTTTCGATCCGCATTTCGCCGCGGTGAAGCAGGCAATCGAAGAGGGGCGCATCGGCGAGGTGGAAATGGTGCAGATCGTCTCCCGCGATCCCGGCGCTCCGCCCGCCGATTACATCAGATCCTCCGGCGGCATCTTCCGCGACATGACCATACACGATTTCGACATGGCCCGTTTCGTGCTCGGCGAGGAGCCGGTGTCCGTCGCCGCGGCCGCCTCGGTGCTGACGGATCCGGAGATTGCCGGTCTGGGCGACTTCGACAGCGTCTCCGTCATCCTGACGACGGCGTCCGGCAAGCACGCCACCATCTCCAACTCGCGGCGCGCCACCTATGGCTACGACCAGCGTCTTGAGGTGCATGGCTCGAAAGGCTCGGTGGCGATCGAGAACCAGCGGCCGGTTTCCATCGAAATTGCCACCGGCGACGGCTACACACGGCCGCCACTGCACGATTTTTTCATGACCCGCTACACCGAGGCCTATGCCGCCGAGATCGCAGCCTTCATCGCCGTCATCCGGGATGGCAAGGCGCCCTCGCCCGATGGCCGTGACGGACTGCGTGCGCTTGCGCTCGCAGATGCCGCGGTCAGATCGGTGGAGCAAGGCCGAACAGTGCGCGTCGATGAAATCCTGAATTGACCAATGCGCCGCCGCAAACCGCGGCGTATCTCAATTGTGGCCGAAGCCGACCCGGCGTACTCCTCATGCGCGGCGACGGATTCCTGATTCCCTTGCGTCGCCGCGCCGCCAAAAGTGCAATTGTTGCAGCCGCCGCCAAATTATAGAATATTTGTTTCACCAACTGGAAAACGGGTCACGAATGAGTCAAACGTCAAAACAGGCGGACAGTGCATCAGGCGGCCGGAAGGCGCCGCGCAGTTTCGAGGCATTGCGCAACCATGTCGCCGCCAGCCAGGCGAGCCTTCCCAAACGGCTCGCCCAGGCAGCCCATTACGCCCTCGCCCATCCCGACGAGATCGCGCTCGGAACCGCCGCCAGCCTGGCCGACGCCGCCGCGGTGCAGCCCTCGACGCTGGTGCGGCTTGCGCGCCACCTCGGTTATGACGGTTTCACGGATTTCCAGACCGTTTTCCGCGACCGGCTGAAGGATCGCGCCTCCTCCTACGAGGAACGGCTGCAGAGTCTCGAGAAGGGCATCACCGGCGATTCCTACGAGGGCGCGCTCCTGAGCGGATTCCTCTCGTCGGCGCGGCAATCCATCGACAGCCTTTCCGAAGCGATCAATCCGGCCGATTTTGCCCGGTGCGTTAGCGTTTTGGCGGAGGCAGAGACCATCTACATCGTCGCCAAGCGTCGCGCCTATCCGCTCGCCGCCCTGATGTCCTACACTTTCGGCAAACTCGGCGTCAGGACCGTCACGGTCGATTCAGCCAACGGGATCGACCAGGAAATCGTGCAGATGGCCACGCCAAAAGACGCCGCCATCGCCTGCTCTTTCGCGCCCTACGCGCCGGCCACGGTCGAGCAGGCGCAGGCGCTCACCCGCAATGGGGTTCCACTGGTGGCGATCACCGACACTGCCCTATCGCCGCTCGCCTCCTGCACAAAATATTGGCTGGAAGTCTCAGAGCATGATTTCGCAGGCTTTCGATCGCTCTCCGCCAGCATGGCGTTGACCATGGCGCTGCCCGTCGCGGTGGCGGAGCGCCGCCGCTTGCGCGGCTGAGAAAGCGAGAATGCACAACAGAACCGTTTTGTTTCGTATTGACAACGAAATGGAATATATGTTTCATTTTGGTGGTAGGCGGCGCCCATTGACGTCGCCGGAGGTGCCAGATGCCCAGACGCGAAAATGACAGGCTTGACGTCATTACGATCGGCCGTTCCTCGGTCGATCTTTACGGTCAGCAGGTCGGCGGCCGGCTGGAGGACATGGCCTCGTTCGCCAAATATATCGGCGGCTCTCCGACCAATATCGCCGCCGGCAGCGCGCGGCTCGGACTGAAGTCCGCCCTGATCACCCGCGTCGGCGACGAGCACATGGGCCGCTTCATTCGCGAACAGCTGGAAAAGGAGGGCGTGGACACAGGCGGCATCGTCACCGATCCCAGGCGCCTGACCGCCCTGGTCCTGCTCGGCATCCGCGACCTTGAGCAGTTTCCGCTGATCTTCTACCGCGAGAACTGCGCGGACATGGCGCTGTGCGAGGACGATATCGATCCGGCCTTCATCGCCCGCGCGCGCGCGATCTGCGCCACAGGCACGCATCTTTCCCATCCCCAGACCGAAGCCGCCGTTCTCAAGGCACTGCGCCTGGCGCGCGAAACCGGTGCGAAGACGGCTCTCGACATCGATTTCCGCCCCAACCTCTGGGGGCTCGCCGGACACGGCGCCGGGGAAAGCCGTTTCATCGCGTCGGACGCGGTTACCCAAAAGCTGCAATCGACGCTGCACCTGTTTGACCTCATCGTCGGCACCGAGGAGGAATTCCATATCGCCGGCGGCTCGACCGACACGCTGGAAGCGCTGAAAGCGGTTCGCGCCGTCTCGGACGCGACACTCGTCTGCAAACGCGGCGCGCAAGGCGCTGTCGCCTTCGAGGGCGCCATTCCGGCCAGCCTTGACGATGGCCAGAGCGGGCCCGGCTTCCCGATCGAGGTCTTCAACGTGCTGGGCGCGGGCGACGGCTTCATGAGCGGCCTGCTCAAGGGCTGGCTCACCGGCGAGGATTGGCCGACATCGCTGAAATACGCCAATGCCTGCGGCGCATTCGCCGTCTCGCGGCACGGCTGCACGCCCGCCTACCCATCCTGGACGGAACTGCAGTATTTCCTCGAAACCGGCATCCGCAATCCGGTGCTGCGCAAGGACGCGGCGCTCGAACAGATCCACTGGTCAACCAACCGCAAGGGCGACTGGTCGACCATGCGCGTGTTCGCCTTCGACCACCGCATGCAGCTCGAGGCGATGGCCGACGAGGCTGGTGTGCCCCATGAGCGCATCGGCGACTTCAAGCGGCTCTGCCTGAAGGCGGCGCTGGCAGTTGCCGGCGGCAGGCCCGGTTACGGAATCTTGTGTGACAGCCGCCTCGGCCGCGATGCGCTCTATCAAGCGGCGGGCACCGGTCTCTGGATCGGGCGGCCGGTCGAGTGGCCCGGATCCCGGCCCTTGACGCTTGAGCCGGAGATCGGCCCGGATTTCGGCGGCCTTGGCGAATGGCCACTGGAGCACGTCGTCAAGGTGCTCTGCTTCTATCACCCGGACGACGATGCGGCGACCAGGGCCATGCAGGAAGACGTGGTCAAACGGCTTTTCGCCTCGACACGGCGCAATCGCCTCGAAATGCTGCTGGAGGTGATCCCGTCCAAGGTCGGCCCTGTTGACGAGACCACCACGGCGGCGGTGATCGAGCGGTTTTATGAGATCGGCGTCTATCCCGACTGGTGGAAGCTGGAGCCGATGAAGACCGACGCCGACTGGGAAAACGCCTGCGCGGCGATCGAGCGCCATGACCGGCATACGCGCGGGGTTGTCGTTCTCGGGCTCGACGCCCCGGCCGCCGAACTGGAGAAGAGCCTCACCAGCGCCGCCCGGCACCATCTGGTCAGGGGTTTCGCCGTCGGCCGCACGATTTTCGGCGATGCGGCGAAGAAATGGCTTACCGGACGTATCAGCGATGAGGATGCGGTCGCTTTGATGGTGACAAACTACCGCTCGCTTTGCGATGTCTGGGACAGGGCGAAGGCCTGACGGGAGGATGAAACGATGAAGACAGTACGGCTGACAGCCGCGCAGGCGCTGGTGCGCTATCTATCCAGCCAGTTCAACGAGGATGGCGAACGCTTCATCGCCGGCTGCTGGGCAATCTTCGGCCACGGCAATGTGGCGGGCATCGGCGAGGCGCTTTACGGCGCCCGCGACACCTTCCCGACATGGCGCGGCCACAACGAGCAGACAATGGCGCATGCGGCCATCGCCTACGCCAAACAGCTCGGACGGCGCCGCGCCATGGCGGTAACCTCCTCCATCGGCCCCGGCGCAACCAACATGGTGACAGCCGCCGCGCTGGCCCATGTCAACCGCCTGCCGGTGCTGCTGATTCCCGGCGATGTTTTCGCGGGCCGCGGGCCGGATCCGGTGTTGCAGCAGGTCGAGGATTTCAACGACGGCACCGTGTCGGCCAATGACTGCTTCAAGCCGGTCAGCCGCTACTTCGACCGCATTACCCGCCCCGAGCAATTGCTCACAGCACTTCCCCGCGCGATGCGCATCATGACCGATCCGGCTGATTGCGGTCCCGTCACGCTGGCCATGTGCCAGGATGTGCAGGCCGAAGCCTTCGACTGGCCCGCGAGCTTCTTCGAGACAAAGACCTGGCGCCAGCGCCGTCCCGCGCCCGACACACACGAGCTGGCGGCCGCGGTGGAGGCGATCCGGGTAGCCCGGAATCCCATCATCGTCGCAGGCGGCGGCGTACATTACTCCGGCGCTTGCGATGCGCTGAAACACTTCGCGGAAATGCTGACAATCCCGGTGACGGAAACCCAGGCCGGCAAATCCGTGCTGCCGTGGGACCATCCTCTCAATATGGGGCCGATCGGCGTCACTGGTGCTGCCAGCGCCAATGACGTCGCCGCCAAGGCCGATCTCGTCATCGGCGTCGGCACCCGATTTCAGGATTTCACCACCGGCTCCTGGTCCCTGTTCAGCAACCCGGACCGAAAGATCCTCTCGCTCAACGTCCAGCCCTTCGACGCTTTCAAGCACGATGCGCTGCCGCTGATCGCCGATGCGTTCACCGGCCTGCAGGCGCTCACCGATGCCTTGAAAGATCACAGTTTCGAAGCCCCCTCCGCCTCGTTGAAGCAAGGCTGGTTCGCGGCCGTGGACGCCCTGACCGCCGCCCCGCAGCCGGACGAGAACGCGCTGCCCACCGACATGCAGGTGATCGGCGCTGTCCAGCGCGCCGCCCGGGAAAACACGGTGGTCATGGGCGCGGCAGGCACGATGCCGGGCGAATTGCACAAGCTCTGGAAAGCCGGCCGGCCAATGTCCTATCATATGGAATACGGCTATTCCTGCATGGGCTACGAGATCGCCGCCGGCATCGGCATCAAGATGGCCGAGCCCGAGCGCGACGTCATCGTGATGCTCGGCGACGGATCTTACATGATGGCCAATTCCGAACTGGCGACAGCCGCGACGATGGGTATCAAGATTACCGTCGTCATCACCGACAATCGCGGTTATGGCTGCATCAACCGGCTGCAGATGGCGACCGGCGGCGCTGAGTTCAACAACCTCTTCGACCATTCCCACCATGTGAAGCAGTCCCATATCGACTTCGTCGCCCACGCCGGGTCGATGGGGGCTGACGCGAGAAAAGCGGGTTCCATCGCCGAACTGGAAGCCGCGCTCGCCCGAGCCCGCGACCTTGAGGGGCCGGCTGTCATCGTCATCGACACCGATCCATACCCCTCCACCGAAGCCGGCGGCCACTGGTGGGAGGTGGCGGTGCCGGAGGTCTCGGAGCGCGAACAGGTGCGCGCTGCCCGCAAGAATTACGAAGCCAACCTCAAGGCGCAGCGCGCCGATTGATCCCGAGGATATAGATGAGCATCAAGATCGGCATTTCCCCGATAGCCTGGCAAAACGACGACCTGCCCGAGATGACGGCCGGCTACACGATGGAGCAATGCCTGAGCGAAGCGCGCGAGATCGGTTACATCGGCGTCGAACGTGGCCGCCGCATGCCGCAGGACACCGAGGGCCTTCGCAAATATCTCGAGCAATATGACCTGGCGCTTTGCGGCGGCTGGTATTCCGGCAACCTTCTGGTCAACGATTTGGCCACCGAGCGCGAAGCCATCGCCCGGCAGGTCGAGCAATTTGCGGCTCTCAATTCGCCCTGCCTGGTCTACGCGGAATGCTCCAACACGGTCCAGGGCGACATCTCGGTCCCTGTCAACGACCGCCCGAGGCTCAGCCGCGACGAGGTGTTCGCCTATGGCCGCAAGCTGAGCGAAATCGCCAAGTGGATGGCGGACCAGGGCATGGTGCTCGCCTATCACCATCACATGGGCTCCTTCATCGAAGCCGAGCAGGAGATCGACTGGCTGATGCAGTCCTCCACGCCGGAAGTAACGCTGTGCTTTGACACCGGACACCTGCTGTTCGGCGGCGGCGACGTGATGGGCGTGCTCAAGCGCTGGAGCGAGCGCGTGCATCACGTCCATTTCAAGGATATCCGCCCCGAAATCGTCAAGGACGTCCGCGACAACGACCGCTCCTTTCTCGACGCAGTGATCGCCGGCGCGTTCACCGTGCCGGGCGACGGCTGCATCGATTTTCAGGCGGTCGCCGACCATCTGAAGAAAATAGGCTATGATGGCTGGATCGTGGTCGAAGCCGAGCAGGATCCAGCCAAGGCGCCGCCCTATGAATATTCCCGCATGGGATACAGCGAAATCCTGAAGGTCTGCGCGCAAGCTGGCCTGGCGATCGCAGACAAACCGTGAGGGAACCGCACAGTTGAAACTCCTGGATTTCAACAACCCGTTTTTCAAACCGCTGCCGCTGCGCGTCGCTGTGGTGGCGGTTTGCGCGCTGTGGGGCGTTTTCGAGTTCGTGTCGGGTGCGCCCTTCTGGGGCGTGGTGTTCGTCGGCATGGCCGCGATCGCCTTCCATGGGCTTTTCATCAGCTTTGAACCGCGAGAGCCGACATCGGACGAAACAAGCGAAGGACAGGACAATGGCTAACCTGCTGGTCAAACCAAAGGCAACCGAGGGCCGTGTCACCCATGTAACCCCCGAAAGCGCCGACTGGACCTATGTCGGCTTTGATCTTTACAGACTGAAGCCGGGCGAAACGGTTTCCGCCGAAACCGGGGATCGCGAAGTGTGCCTCGTCTGGATCAGCGGCAAGAGCACGGTCGAGGCAGGCGGCGCGCAATTCGGCTCTGTCGGCGAACGCATGAGCCCTTTCGACGGACCGCCATGGGCGCTCTATGTCCCTGCCGGATCGACCTGGTCGGCAACTGCCGAGACGGAGCTTGAACTGGCCGTCTGTTCGGCGCCGGGCGGAGGCGACCATCAGGCCAGGCTCATTCCGCCAGACACGCATCCGCCGTTGGTTCGCGGCAAGGGTTCGAATGTCCGCCATGTCACCAACATCATGCCGGAAAATGACGGCGCCGCGCATTCGTTGCTGGTGGTCGAGGTTGTCACGCCGAACGGCAACACATCGTCCTATCCGTCGCACAAGCACGACCGCGACGACCTACCCCATGAGAGCCAGCTGGAGGAAACCTATTACCACCGGCTCAATCCGCCGCAGGGTTTCGCCTTCCAGCGTGTCTACACCGACGACCGCTCCCTCGACGAGGCGATGGCGGTCGAGGACGGCGATGTCGTGCTGGTGCCGAAGGGTTACCATCCCTGCGCCACCATCCACGGCTACGACCTCTATTATCTCAATGTGATGGCGGGTCCGAAGCGGATCTGGAAGTTCCACAACCAAAAGGAACACGAGTGGCTCATTGGCGCGTGATGCCACTCTGTTGAAAATGTACCGGAAGGTTGCAGCTATCCTGGGCTGAACCTAGTCGAGCTGATATCCCGGGTCGGGCCACTCCGTGGGAGCTGCGGCATCCCTGGCGACATAGCTTCGGACGGCAAGATCGGTCATGTACCAGCCCCAATTGATCAGCATCCCTGCTCGCGGTCGCTGAAAGGGTCCAGTCTTGTCCGGATCGAAGCGAGCGCACCCGTCTTCGTCGCCGGCCCGTCGTCTCGGGCCGATCCTCCCGGGCATGAACGTCGGTTACTGCATCGGGACCACCCACAGGCAATGCGGCGCATGGAACCCTAACAAGGCCCAGGCATTGTAGGCAGGTACGTTTCAACTGCAAAGGAGAACACGATGCCGACCATGGAAAACGCCAAAATCCTCATCATGTCGACCCACGGCTTCGAACAATCCGAACTCGTCCATCCGCTCGAACAACTCAGAAAGACCGGCGCCACGGTCCATGTCGCCACGCTTGACGGCCAGCCGATCAAGGGTTGGGACAACGGCGATTGGGGCGATACGGTCGACGCCGATCTGAAGATATCCGACGTCAAGGCCGACGATTACATCGCGCTGGTGCTGCCCGGCGGCCAGATCAATCCCGATCTGTTGCGCGCCGACAAGGACGCCGTGAAGCTGGTCCGCGACTTCGTCACCCATGACAAGATCGTCGCCGCCATCTGCCACGCCCCCTGGCTGCTGATTGAAGCCGGCGTGATCAAGGGCCGCCGGGCCACTTCCTACCATTCCATCCGCACCGACATGGAAAATGCCGGCGCCAAGTGGGAAGACAGCGAAATCGCCATCGACAACGGCATCATCACCAGCCGTTCGCCCAAGGATCTGGAAGCCTTCATCTCCAAGATCATCGAGGAAGTGCGCGAAGGCGAGCATCATCGCCAGGCCGCCGACGCTGCCTGATCGGGCGATGCGACTGACGCCAGTCAACAGGGGTGGCCGCCGATGCGGCCGCCCCGACCCCGCCGCATCGGCGGACATATTATACCGACCCATTTTCATTCATATTCAGCGGGAGATCGCATGACCCACCCACCAGTCCCTCACAACACCCTCATCGTCGTCGGCACCGGCGAAGGCGCCACATTCTATCGCAATTCCGCAAAGGGCGGCGAGCTCAAACTGCAACACAAAAAGGATCTGAAGCCCGGCGATCTTGCCGATGAAGGTCCGGCCGGCAAGCAGGCGCCGGATGTCTCGCCGAAGGAATCTATGGAAGCCACCTTTGCCAAGATCCTGGCCAATCATCTCTACGACATGGCCCAGGCGCACAAATTCGACAAATTGATCCTCGTGCTTGATCCTGACACGCTGGGCGAAACCCGCCCCAGTCTGCATGTCAGCGTGACCGACAAGATCATGCTGGAATTGCCGAAAACCCTGGTCAACAACAGCATCGACGAGATCGAACGCTCGATTCTGACGGCTCTCTGAACAATGGCGCGATCCGGCCGGGCGCGACGCCCGGCCGCTTTTACATCAATTTCCGCGCACAAGACCCAAAAACCCCACCCGATCCTGCGGCGCGCCGGCCCGTTCTGAAGCGCCGCTTACGGTTGCCTCATCCCGCCCCGCATGCGAAACCTTGCTCGCACTGACTTTGATTGGGGGGAACATGACTGTCAGCTACACCACCGAGCGCATGCTGCATTTTGGCGATTGCGACATTTCCGGCACGGCCTATTACCCGTCCTATCTCAATCTCCTGAACGGCGTGATCGAGGAATTCTGGTCCTCGATCGGTTACCCGTGGCATGAAATCATCTGGAAGGAGCGCTGGGGAACTCCAACGGTGCACCTGACCTGCGATTTTTCAAAACCGTCGTTTTTCGGCGACAAGCTGACTTTCGAACTGACCATCACCAAGGTCGGCAAATCTTCGATGACCGTGGAACATGCCGTGCTGTGCGGCGGCGAGCATCGTTGGTCGGGCAAGCAGGTGCTGGCGGCAAGCTGGCTCGACAAGCACACATCCATGCCCTGGCCCGACCCGGTCCGCGCCAAGCTGGTATCATTCCTGCCGCAAGAGCCCGCGGAATAGGTTTCGGTCCGGCCGAGGCGCCTCAGTCGGACCTGATTTTCGGCGATTTCTCCGGCAGCAGCCCGGAGCGGAATTTCTGCAGCACGAATTGCAGCAGCAGCCCGACCAGCAGCATGCGGATATAGGAGGAGCGGGTCACCCATTCCGGCGGCAGCCGGCTGGTGAAGATCTCGGTCGCCGACCAGATGAACCAGATGACAAGCGCGCCGACGATGGCGCCGCGATTGTTGCCCGACCCGCCGGCCATCAGCATCACCCAGACCAGGAAGGTGACCAGCAGCGGTTCCGTCGCCGATGGCGACAGGAACTTGAAATAATGCGCCGACAGACCGCCCGCCAGCCCCATGATGGCGCAGCCTATGACGAAGGTCTGCAGCCGGAACCAGTCGACATCCTTGCCCGCGGCCCGCGCCGAATCCTCATTGTCGCGGATCGCCCTCAGCGTCCGGCCCCAGGGGCTGAGATAAAGCCGCTGGCACAGGATGTAGACTGAGAGCACGCAAAACCAGACAACGGCGAGATAGAGAAGGTCGGCCTCCCTGCCGTGCACCAGATCACCGAACGGGCGCGGCACGCCGGCGATGCCGAGACTGCCGTTGGTGAGCCAGGATTCGTTGACGATGACCAGCCGCAGGATCTCCGCAATCCCCACCGACGCCATCGCCAGGTAATCGCTCTTCAGCCGGACGCAGATCTTGGCCACCACCCAGCCGGTCACCCCGGCGACGATCATCGCCGCCAGCAGTCCGACAGGGATCGGCAGACCGAAGCCACCCAGATGTTTGGAGGATACCGCCGTGGTGACGATCGCCGAGGCATAGGCGCCGACGGCGAAGAACCCGGCAATGCCGGCATTGAACAGGCCGCCCATGCCCCATTGCACGTTCAGGGCCAGGCACAGCACCGCATAGATGCCGCCGGCGATCAGCACGCTGACCAGATAGAACAACAGGCCGGTCATTTCCATTACAAGAGCCTCCCCTTGAACAGGCCCTGCGGCCGGAACAGAAGCAGCGCCACCATGATGAAGAAGGCGACGGCGGATTTGTAGGACGGCGAAATCAGCGGCTCGTCGCTGAGCCAGGTAAACGTCGCGGTTTCCTCGGCGATGCCAATGATCAGCCCCCCGGCAATCGCCCCCATCGGCTTGCCGATGCCGCCGAGCACGGCCGCGGCGAACATCGCCAACAACAGGTTCCAGCCCAGATTGGGATGCATGCTGGTATCCATGCCGGCAAACACCCCGGCGGTAGCGGCCATCGACGCGCCGATCACCCAGGTCCAGCGGATCACCCGCTCGGTGTCGAGTCCTGCGACCGCCGCCAGTTCCGGCTCATCGGAAACCGCCCGCATCGCCCGGCCCAGCTTCGAGCGGGTCAGGAAGAAATGCAGCGCAATGGCGATGATCAGGGTGAGAATGATCACCTGCATGTGCAACTCGGAGATCCGGAACGTGTCAAACAGCACCACCGGCATGCGCACGCCCGAGATGAACACCTGGTTGCCCGAACTCCAGAACAATTGCGCCAGCGACCGGAAAATCAATGCAACCCCGAAGGAGGCGATCACCGTGTAGATGGTCGGCAGTTTGCGCAGCGGCTTGTAGAAGAACTGGTCCACCGCCAAGGCCGACACGATCGCCAGCGCGATGCCGAACGGCAGCAGCAACAGCGGATGTACCGGGATGAACCACACCGCCGTCAGCACGCCGTAGCCGCCGATGGTCATCAGATCTCCATGGGCGAAATGCGCAAACCGCAATATCCCGAAGATCATCGAGATGCCGACAGCGCCCAGCGCATAGACGCTGCCGATGGTCAGTCCGGGAACCAGATAGAGATTGATGAAATCGATCATGCCGCAGCACCCCCGAGGAACGAACGGCGCACCGCATCATCATTCAGCAGCGCCTCCCCTGCTCCCGATATGAAATTCTTGCCGCTGACCAGCACATGGCCGTTGTCGGCGATGCGCAAGGCCTGTTTGGCGTTCTGCTCGACCATCAGGATGGTCACTCCGCGCTTGCGGATATCGAGCAGCAGGTCGAAGATGATCTCGAGATAGGCCGGCGACAGGCCCGCCGTCGGCTCATCGAGCAACAGTAGCTTGGGCTCGCTCATCAGCGCCCGGCCCATCGCCACCATCTGCCGCTGACCGCCGGACAGTTCACCCGCCGGCTGGCCAAGCTTGTCCCTGAGATCGGGAAACAGCGCCAGCACGCTCTCGCGCACCGCTTCCTTGTCCTTGGGCGGCGCGGCATAGGTGCCGACGTCGAGATTCTCGTCCACCGTCAGCGTCGGAAACACGTTGCGGCTCTGCGGCACCATGGAAATGCCCAGCGGCACCAGTTCGGCGGTCTTCAGCCCGGTGATGTCCTTGCCGGCAAAATCTATGCCGCCCTCCGACCGGGCCGTCAGCGCGAAAATGGTCTTGAGCAAGGTCGACTTGCCTGCGCCATTCGGCCCGATGATGACGGAGATTTCGTGGTCCTGGACGTCGAGATTGATGCCCTCGATGATCGGCACGCCGCCGTAACCGGCGACCAGGCCCTTGACCGACAACAGCGCACTCATGGCCGGGCCTCGTATTTTCCGCCGCCGAAATAGGCTTCGATGACGCGCGCGTCCTGGCGCACTTCGTCCACGGTGCCTTCCATCAGCAGCGTGCCCTGGGCCATGACGATGACCTCATCGCAGAGTTTCGAGACATAATCGAGATCATGCTCGATCAGGCAGAAGGTCAGGCCCTGTTCCTTGTTCAAAAGCAGGATCTTGTCGGAAATCTTGGCCAGCAGCGTCCGGTTGATGCCGGCGCCGATCTCGTCGAGAAGAATGATCTTCGGCTTGCGCATCAGCGCCCGGCCGAGTTCGAGAAGCTTCTTCTGGCCGCCGGAGAGGTTGCCCGCCTTCTCGTCCTTGACCTGGTCGATCTCGAGGAATGTCACCATGTCGCGCGCGGCGCGGTAGGTCTTTTCCTCCTCCTGGGCAAATCGGCCGCGGCGAAAGATGACGTTGAAGACGTTCTCGCCGATCGGCGTGGCCGCAGCCGCCATGAAATTCTCGATCACCGTGAGCTGAGAAAATTCGTGCGGAATCTGAAACGTCCGCGCCAATCCACGCGCCGCGCGCTGGTGCGGTTGCAGCCCGGTAATGTCCTTGCCCTCGAGCAGGATCTTGCCGCCGTTGAGCGCGACATGACCGGCGATCGCATTGAACATCGTGGTCTTGCCCGCGCCATTGGGGCCGATCAGGCCGGTGATCCGGCCTGCGGGGATGTCGAAGCTGACGTCATCGACGACATTGGGGCCGCCATAACTCACCTTCACATGTTCAACTGAAATCATCTGCGCCCCATGTCGCGGCCTGGTTGGGCCGCCGGCGATGCCTTTCATGACCGGTCCGGCCTGATGGCTCGCGCTTTGTTTGTGCCCCTCCCCACAGATCGCAGGGAGGAGCTGACGTTTCAGTCCGGTTCAGCCCGGATTATTCGACAATCGCGATCTGCTTGTAGACTGTGCCGTCAACCACAAACTTGCCGATGAAGCCGGCAACATCGCCGTTCTCGTCAAAATCGTAGCTGCCGCCGGCGCCATCATAATCGATGTCCTTGCCGTCCTTGATCAGCGCCTTTGCCTTCTCCCATTCGCCGGGGCCGACCTTTTCGCCAGGTGCCGAGGCGATGGCGCGCAATGCTTCGGCCATCTTGGCGCGGTCAGCCGAACCGGCCTGTTCGATCGCCAGCAGCGCCAGGAAGGTGGCGTCGTAGGTCTGGTCGACGAAGGGCTTGTCGGCAGGCTCGCTGTATGCCGCGGTGTAGAGCTCGTGCAGCTTGGCCTGGTTCGGGTTGTCGGCTGGCGAGGTCGGCGCCGAGAAGAACGATGTTGCCAGCGCTTCCGCGCCGATGTCGGCGATCAGCGCTTCGTCGCGCAAACCATCGGTACCGACGAATTTGGTGAACAACCCACCCTCGATCGCCTGCTTGACAATCTTGCCGCCGGAATCGCCGGCATAGGCGATCACCACCAGCGCGTCGCCGCCGGCCTTCGACAGGGTCGCGAGTTCGGATCGGTAGGAGTTCTTCTTCTCCTCATGCTTGACCTCGGCCACCACTTCGCCGCCAAGCGCCTTGTAGGCCTCGACAAATGTGCCGCCGATGCCGACGCCGTAATCATTGTTGACGAAGGTCACGGCGACCTTGGTCAGACCTTCATCCATCACCATCTTGGCCAGAACCTCGCCCTGGAAATTGTCCGACGGCACGATCCGGTAGAGCAGGTCATTGTCCTTGATCCCGGTCATCGCCGGCGAGGTGGCAGTGGGCGATATCTGCACCACGCCGGCCGGAATGGCGGCAGCCTCGGCAGAGGCGATGGTGGTTCCCGACATCAGCGCACCCATGATGATCGGCACGTTCTCGATGTTAATCAGCTTGCCGGCGGCGTCGACCGCGCCTTGCGACGAACCGGTGGTGTCGCCATAGACCGCAACCGCCTGCCCGTCGAGCAGGCCACCCTGATCATTGACGTGGCTCACGGCCAGATTGGCGGCATTCTGCAACGGCGGAATGAAGCTTGCGATCGGACCGGTGATGTCCATCAAGAGGCCGATTTTGGTATCGGCGGCGAGTGTTGCCGCGCTGGACGCGAGCAACGCCGCGACAGCCAATGCATATGTTGTTTTTTTCATTTTACTGCTCCCATTGATTATTACGCCCTATGCTACGTGAGCGCCCCGCGGGCTACCATCAGAAAACGCTCAGATTTCTTGCATAATGTGTGTTTCGAACGAACCGGGAAGCGAAACCTCCAGCAGTTCGAGATCGCCGCTCATGTCACTGTAGCGCGTCGCCATCCGCGGCGGAATGACAAATGCATCGCCTTTTTCAAGACGATAGGGCTGCTTGCCCTCGCCTTCCAGCATCATGCTGCCAGACATGACGAAATTGAACAGGATATCGCCTTCATGCCGCGTCCAGACCGGCGCCGTTGCGCCCGCCGGCCGCACCACCATCACCGAGGCGACACCCTTGGTGTTGTCGTTGATCGTCGTGTCGCGCGCCTCAAAACCGGGGATGCGGAACGGCTTGAAGATCCCATCTTTGGCCAGGCTGTGAACAAAGCGCTGGCCGTCCCATTCGCGCTCCGGCCGTTCGTGTGCGGTCGGAAGCTCCATGTCATGATCGATTTCGGTGACATGGTCGGCCGGAACACCGATCTCGATCACCTCGATCCCGTCGGCCGCATGCAGCACCTTGTGGCGGATCTGCGGTGGCTGGATGAAGCAATCGCCGGCATGCAGCCGCCGCGGTCCGCCCTGGTCCTCATAGAGCACGTCAACCCAGCCGCTGATGCAGAAGATCAGCTGGAACCCGACCTTGTGGAAATGCACCATGTCGGGCACCGGCCCGTCCGGCACTCTTATGTGCGAGGCAATCATCGCGCCGCCAAGCCGCGAGGGCACCAGATCGCGGTATTCCATGCCGGCGCGGCCGATGATCCACGGCGCCTGATCGGCCAGGCGGCGGACCACGAAGGCGTGCTTGGTCTCGGGCATCACCAGCGGCGGATTGAGTTCGTCGATTTCGATGCGGGTGCCATTGGGCGCGGTCAGTTCGCGCTTTCCACCGGCAAACCCATCGGGATCATCGGTCAGGATGCGCAGCGTGCCCGGCGCTTCGGGCGCGCCCTTCTGGATGCGGATCCGAAGACCATGGCCCGACAGAACCGCCACCTCGGGATTGTCCGCCGGGTAGATCATGTCGAGACGCATTTTCAGCGTTTTGGTGAAGAACGGCAGATCGTCCCGCAGTTCATTGGTCGGCAATCTGATTTCCGCGCGTGTGTCCAACCTGCTCTCCCAATATCGGCCCGCCATCGCCATGCCGGTTCAACCACCAATTATGCTGCGAACCCATAAGTTTCGACGGTATTTGAAGACTATCCAACCGGATAGATATTTCAAGGCTAAAATATTATCTCCGTTCCGAGCCCGCCTGCTACAGCTCGGTCCGCACCCGCCACAGTTCCGGAAACAGCTCCACATCCAGCATGCGCCTGAGATAGCTGGTGCCGCCGGTGCCGCCGGTGCCGCGCTTGAGCCCGATCACCCGCTCCACCGTGGTGACATGGTTGAACCGCCAGCGCCGGAAATAATCCTCCAGATCGACCAGTTTCTCGGCCACTTCATAAAGCGCCCAGTGCTTCTCCGGCGCTTCGTAGACAATCTTCCAGGCGGCGGTCACCCCGTCATCAACCTCATGCGTGGCGCTGACATCGCGCGACAGCACCGCTTCGGGCATTGCCACCCCGCGCCGCGCCGCAAGCCTGAGTACCTCATCATAGAGGCTTGGCACAGCCAGTTCCGCCTCGAGCTTGGCCAGAATGCCGGGCAGATGCGCATGCGGCTTCATCATCGCGTGATTGCGGTTGCCCAGCGCATATTCGATCAGCCGGTACTGAAACGACTGAAAGCCGGAGGACTGGCCGAGCTTGCGGCGGAAATGGGTGTAATCGCTCGGCGTCATCGTTCTGAGCACATCCCAGGCGGAATTGAGCTGTTCGAATATCCGCGACACCCGCGCCAGCGTCTTCATCGCCGGCTGCAACTGATCGGTCTTGATCGCCTCGCGCGCAGCAAGGATTTCATGGATCACCAGACGCATCCACAATTCCGAGGTCTGGTGCTGGATAATGAACAGCATCTCGTCATGGGCGTCGGTTCTGGGTTTTTGCGCGCCAAGCACCTGATCCAGGCACAGATAATCGCCATAGGACATACGCCCGTCGAAATTCATCTCTGCGCCTTCAACGGAAGGATCGTAGTCCTTGTTCTCGCTCATGTAACCGCTTTCCGGACCTTGAAGACAGGCTGGTCCCATTCCCCCGTGGCAATGATCTCGCACAGCGCTGAAGCGGCATGGCTGACCTCATCGGGAGTGTTGTAAAGCGGGCAGAAGCCGAACCGCATGATGTCGGGCGCGCGGAAATCGCCAATGACGCCGCGCGCAATCAGCGCCTGCATCGCCGCATAGCCTTCGTGGAAGCGGAACGACACCTGCGAGCCGCGAGCTTGCGGGTCGCGCGGGCTGGCGAGTTTGACGTCCCTGCACCCGGCCTCGACCTCGGCGATGAATTGTTCCGAAAGTTCAATCGAGCGCGCGCGGATAGCTTCCATGGTGACGCCGTCAAAGGCGTCGAGCGCCGCGTCCAGCACCGCCATCTGGATCACCGGCGGCGTGCCGACCCGCATCCGGCTGATGCCCTCGCCCGGACGATAATCGAGGTCGAAGGCGAAGGGAGCGGCGTGCCCGAGCCAGCCCGAAAGCGCCGGACGGACCTGGTCAATCAGATCGGGACGGACATGGATAAAGCCCGGTGCGCCGGGGCCGCCATTGAGGTATTTGTAGGTGCAGCCAACGGCAATGTCGGCATTGCAGCCGGTCAGATCGACCGGCAGGGCGCCGGCCGAGTGCGCCAGATCCCAGATCATCATCGCGCCGGCAGAATGTGCCTTTGCGGTAATGGCCTTCATGTCGTGAACCCGCCCGGTGCGGTAGTCGACATGGGTCAGCATCACCGCCGCCACATCCTCGTTGATATGGTCCGCCACGGCTTCCGGATCAACGATCCTGAGTTCGTGGCCTTGCCCCAGGCTCTTGAGCAGGCCGTCGGCCATATAGAGGTCGCTGGGGAAATTGCCATTGTCCGACAGCACGATCCTGCGGCCCGGGCGCAATTCCACCGCGGAAGCCACTGCCTGGTAGACTTTGATCGACAGCGTGTCGCCGACCATTGTGCTGCCGGCAGGCGCGCCGATCAGCCGGCCGATGCGGTCACCCAGACGGCCCGGCAGGTCCATCCAGTGGGCCTTGTTCCAGCCGGTGATCAACATCGGACCCCATTCGTCCGCCATGGTCTTTCGGCCCCGTTCGACGGCGGCTTTGAGCAGCGGCCCGAGCGAATTGCCGTCGAGATAGGTGATGCCGGCGGGCAGATCGAACATCGCCCTGGTTGCCGCGAAATTCGTCATGGCGCTACACATCCTTCCGTGATTTGCCGATTTCGGCCGTCGCCTCGATCTCGACCATCGCCGCATCCTCGATCAGTCCGGCGACAACAATCACCGACATCGACGGAAAATGCCGGCCCATCACCTTGCGATAGGCAGCACCGACTTCGCTCTGGCGCGCGACATATTCGCTCTTGTCGGTGATGAACCATGTCAGCCTGACAATGTCGGTGACCTCGCCCCCCGCGGCGCGAACGATGGCCGCGATGTTGCTGAGCGTCTGCTCCAGCTGACCGACGAAATCGAGATGCTCGAAGACCTGATCCTTGTTCCAGCCGATCTGGCCGCCGGTGTAAAGCCGCTCGCCATCGACCAGCATGCCGTTTGCATAGCCCTTCGGCTTTTCCCAATCCGGTGGATTGACCGCTTCGATCATGATGATGTGTCCTTGCTCAGTGTCAGTATTGGGTCAGGTCAGACGGCGTCGGCGGACCGCAGGCGGAACCGCTGGATCTTGCCGGTCTGGGTCTTGGGCAGCGTCTGGGTGAAGATGATCGAGCGGGGATATTTATAGGGCGCAATCACCTGCTTGACATGGTCCTGCAGCACCCTGGTCATCAGCTCGCCCGCCTCGGCGCCGGGTTTGAGCACCACATGGGCCTGGACAATCTGGCCCCGGGCTTCGTCGGGCACGCCGATGACGGCGCATTCCGCTACATCTTCATGGGCCAGCAGCGCCGCCTCGACTTCCGGACCGGCGATGTTGTAGCCGGCGGAAATGATCATGTCGTCGCTGCGCGCGGCGAAATGGAAAAATCCGTCAGCATCCTGCGTGAAGGAATCGCCGGTCAGGTTCCAGCCATTGCGAACATAGACTTGCTGCTGGTCAGGGTCGGCGAGATAGCGGCAGCCGGTCGGTCCGCGCACCGCCAGCCGCCCGACCTGACCGCGCGGCAGTTCCTGCATGAAATCATCGACGATCCGCGCTTCATAACCGCTGACCGGCAATCCGGTGCAGGCGGGTTGCGAATTTTCAAACCGGTTGGAGATGAAGATATGCAGCATTTCGGTGGCGCCAATGCCATCAAGCATGGGCTTGCCGGTCTTCTTCATCCATTGATCATAGACCGGGCCGGGCAAGGTTTCGCCGGCCGAGACGGCGGCGCGCAGCGAGGACAGATCGGCTCCCTCCTCCATTGCCGCCAGCATGGCGCGATAGGCAGTCGGCGCGGTGAAGCACACCGTTGCCTTGTGGGTCTGGATGATCTCGACCATGTTGGCGGGCGTCGCCTGCTCGAGCAGGGCCGCCGCCGCGCCAAAGCGCAGCGGGAACACCGCCAGGCCGCCAAGCCCGAAGGTGAAGGCCAGCGGCGGCGAGCCGATGAACACATCCTCGGGCGTCACGTTCAGCACTTCCTTCGCGTAGCCGTCGGCGATGATCAGCATGTCGCGGTGAAAATGCATCGTTGCTTTCGGCATGCCGGTGGTGCCCGAGGTGAAGCCGAGCAGCGCCACGTCGTCGCGGCCGGTCCTCACCGTCTCGAAGCGCACGGACTTCGACAGCGCCAGCCGGTCAAGCTCGGCGTCATGATTGGCGGTGCCGTCGAAGCCCACGACGTTTTCAAGGAACCGGTTGTCCTTGGCGCAGGCCACCATCTCGTCCATCAGGCGGGTGTCGCACAGCGCCAGCGCGATTTCAGCCTTGTCGGCGATCTTGCCGAGTTCGGAGGCGCGCAGCATCGGCATTGTGTTGACCACCACGGCGCCGGCCTTGGTCGCCGCCAGCCAGACCGCCACCATGGCCGGATTGTTGGCCGAGCGGACCAGAATGCGGTTGCCCGGCTTGACGCCGTAATCCTCGACCAGCACATGGGCGATCCGGTTGGTCCAGTCGGTCAGTTCCTTGTAGGTCCTGATCCGGCCATTGCCGATCAGCGCGGTATGATCGCCAAAGCCCCTGGCGACCATGGCGTCGGTCAGCTCGTAGCCGCAATTGAGCCATTCCGGATAGTCAAAGCCGTCGAGCAGAAAATCCGGCCACTGCTCCGCCGGCGGCAGATTGTCCCGCGTGAATGTGTCGATATGGCCCGATGGTCCCAGCACTTTACACCCCCTTCGAGTTTGCCAAAGTCTGCCGCGCGATCACGACTTTCTGGACGTCCGAGGCGCCCTCGTAAATTCTGAGCGCGCGGATTTCGCGGTAGAGACTTTCGACGATGTGGCCCTTGCGCACGCCGTCGCCGCCATGCAATTGCACCGCCTTGTCGATCACGTCCTGGGCGTGATCGGTGGCGAACAGCTTGGCCATCGCCGCCTCTCGGCTCACGCGCGGCGCGCCCTGGTCCTTGAGCCAGGCGGCGCGGTAGATCAGCAGCGCCGAGGCGTCGACATCGAGCGCCATGTCGGCGATGTGGCCCTGCACCATCTGCAATTCGCTCATCGGCGCGCCGAAAAGCTGCCGTTCGGTGACGCGGTTGAGGCTCTCGTCGAGCGCGCGGCGGGCAAAGCCAAGTGCTGCGGCAGCCACCGTCGAGCGGAACACGTCGAGCACCGACATGGCGATGCGGAAACCATCTCCGGGATTGCCGATCATCGCCGAAGCCGGGATCCGGCAATCGTTGAACGCCAGGCGCGCCAATGGATGCGGCGCCACCACTTCCAGACGCTCGGCGATCTCCAGGCCCGGCGTGTCGGCAGGCACGATGAACACCGAAAGCCCCTTGGCGCCCGGCGCCTCGCCGGTCCGCGCGAAGACGCAATAGACATCGGCGATGCCGCCATTGGAAATCCAGGTCTTTTCGCCATTGAGAACATAGTCATCGCCATCGCGGACCGCGGTCATCGCCATGTTGGCGACATCCGAACCCGATGCCGGTTCAGACAGCGCGAAGGCCGACAAGGCTTTGCCTGCGCGGGTGAGCGTCAGCCACTCCGACTTCTGATCGGGCCGGCCAAACAGCGAGATCGCGCCGGTTCCAAGCCCCTGCATGGCGAAGGCGAAATCGGCCAGCCCGTCGTGACGGGCCAGCGTCTCGCGCAGGATGCACAGGCTGCGGACATCGATGCGCGAAGTCGCATCCGTGGGGTCGACCGCTGTCAGCTTGAGCCAACCCGCCTCGCCCAGCGCCTTGACCAGCGCCTTGCAGGTTACGTCAACATTGGAATGGTCGAGATCCGCGAGCGCGGCGCCGGCCCACTCATCGGCGCGATCGGCCAGGGTGCGGTGCGCCTCGTCAAAAAACGGCCATTGGAGAAAACTGCGGTCAGACATCAATCGCCCTCGAACACGGGTTTCTGTTTGGCGGCGAAAGCCTCATAGGCGCGGCGGAAATCCTGCGTCTGCATGCAGATCGCCTGCGCCTGCGCTTCAGCCTCGATCGCCTGCTCAATGCCCATGTTCCATTCCTGCGCCAGCATGGTCTTGGTCATCATGTTGGCGAAGGTCGGACCATCGGCAATGCGCCGGGCCAGTTTGCGGGCTTCGTCCGCGATCTCATCGGCAGCGACGACCTTGTTGTAAAAGCCCCATCGTTCACCTTCCTCGGCGCTCATCGAACGGCCGGTGTAGAGCAAATCCGCCGCCCGGCCCTGCCCGATGATCCGCGGCAGGATGGCGCAAGCGCCCATGTCGCAGCCGGCCAGGCCAACGCGGTTGAACAGAAATGCCGTCTTGGCCTCGGGCGTGGCGATGCGCAGATCGGAGCACATGGCAATGATCGCGCCGGCGCCGGCGCAGACGCCATCGACCGCCGCAATCACCGGCTTGCCGCAGCCGATGATGGCCTTGACCAGATCGCCGGTCATCCGGGTGAAGGTGAGCAGACCTTTCATGTCCTTGTCGAGCAGCGGTCCGATAATTTCGAACACATCGCCGCCCGAGCAGAAATTGCCGCCATTGGAGCCGAAGATCACCACATTGACGTCATCCCGGTAAACCAGCCCGCGAAACCAGTCGCGCAGTTCGGCATAGCTTTCGAATGTCAGCGGGTTTTTCTTTTCCGGCCGGTCAAGCGAGATTTCGGCGACGCCATCGGTCAGGGTCAAACGAAAATTATTCGGAACATCGGTCGGCATGGGTCAGGCCCCTCCCTTGCTGCTCTTGCGGGCGATGCGCTCAAGCTGATCGGACATGTCATGAACTTCGCTCGCGTCAATGCCGTCGAGCAGGCTGTCGACCCAGGCCTCGTGCTTTTCCGCCATCACCGCGAACTGCTCGCGTCCGGCCTTGGTCAGCCGCACCGTGGTGGCGCGGCGGTCATTGTCCACCGGTATCCGCACCAGCACGCCGTCATCGACCAGCCGGTCGACAATGCCGGTGACATTGCCGTTGGACACTCTCAGGACGCTCGACAGTTCGCTCATCTTCAGCCCGGATTCGGTCCGGTATAGCGCCGCCATCACATCGAAGCGCGGCAAGGTGGTGTCGAACGCGGTGCGAAGATTTTCCCGCAACTCGGCCTCGACATGCTTGGTGGCCTTCAACAGTTTCAGCCACAGTCTCAGCCGCGCCTTTGACGCGGCCTTGTCCTTGGCGCCGGACTCTGCTCCCGCCCGCCGTGTCGCCTGGCTCTCGTTCATGTTTCCCCTCCCGACAATGAGATCGCCTGGCCGGTCACGGAGGCCGCGGCATCGCTGCAAAGCCAGATCACGGTTTCCGCGATCTCGTCCGGCTGAATGAACCGCCCTTGCGGATTGACGTCGCGCAACGAGGCCTCCGCCTCCGCCCGTGACCGCCCGGTCTTTTCGACAATGGTGTCGATCGATCGCTGCAACATCGGCGTGTCGGTGAAACCCGGACACAGGGCATTGACGGTGATGCCGGTCTTGACCAGTTCCTGCGCCAGGCCGCGGACCAGACCGACAACCCCGTGCTTTGCCGCGCAATAAGCGCTGACATAGGGGTAACCCTTCAGCCCGGCGGTCGAGGCAATCGCAATCAGGCGGCCCGGCTTCTTTTGATTCATCTTCGAAAGACCGGACTGGAACGTGTTGAATACGCCGGTCAAATTGACCTCGAGTGTGGACTGAAACATCTTGGCGTCGGTGCGCAGGAACGGCGCGCTTTGCGCCGAGCCGGCATTGGCGATGACAAGCGTCGGCGCCCCGTGTTTCTCGATCGCCCGGGCGATTGCCGCGTCGAGCCCGGCGCGGTCGGTGACGTCAGCGGAAACCGCGAATATCCTGTCGTCCTTCTCCGCCAGCGCCTGTAGCGGTTCGAGCCGCCGGCCGATGGCCGTCACCCATGCGCCCCTGGCCGCGAGCGCCAGCGCAATCGTCTCTCCGACGCCTGATCCGGCGCCGGTGACAATCGCATGGTGCCCCAACAGTTCCGACATTTCAGACCTTCCCGAGCATGGTATCCGCCCGTTCCGCCAGCCGCCACATCTGGTCGCGGCCAGGCAGATAGGGATCGGGCCAGATCTCGTCATGATCGCCCAGGGCGCTGGCCGCATGCAAGGTCCAATAGGGATTGGAAAGATGCGGACGGCCCAGACAGACAAGATCGGCGCGTCCGGCCATCAGGATCGAGTTGACGTGATCGGGCTCATAGATATTGCCGACCGCCATCGTGGCCATGTGCGCCTCGTTGCGGATCTGGTCGGCAAACGGCGTCTGGAACATGCGGCCATAGACCGGCTGAGCCCGCTTCGAGGTCTGTCCCGCCGACACGTCGCAGATGTCGACGCCGGCATCCTTGAGCAGGCGCGCGATCTCCACCGCTTCCTGCGGGGTGATGCCGTCATCGCCGACCCAGTCATTGGCCGAGATGCGCACCGAGACCGGCTTGTGCTGCGGCCATGCCTCGCGCACGGCCCGGTAGACCTCGAGCGGATAGCGCATGCGGTTTTCCAGGCTGCCGCCATATTCGTCCTCACGGCTGTTGGTCAGCGGCGTGATGAAGGACGACAGCAGATAACCATGCGCCATGTGCAGTTCGATCATGTCGAACCCGGCGCGCTCGGCCATCTGAGCCGCGGCGACAAACTGATCGCGCACCAGATCCATGTCCGTGCGGTCCATCGCTTTCGGCGTCTGATTGTTTTTCGACCAGGCCACGGCGGAGGCCGACATCACCGGCCAATTGTCTCCGTTCAGCGGCGCGTCCATGGTTTCCCAGCCGAGCTGGGTCGACCCCTTGGCGCCGGAATGGCCGATCTGCATGCAGAGCTTCGCGCCGGTCTCGCCGTGGATGAAACCGGCGATCCGCTTCCACGCCGCCTCATGCTCGGGCGCATAGAGACCGGGGCAGCCGGGCGTGATCCGGCCCTCGGGCGAGACGCAGGTCATTTCGGTGTAGACGAGACCGGCGCCGCCCTTGGCGCGCTCGGCGTAATGGACGAGATGCCAGTCGGTCGGGCAGCCATCAACGGCCTTGTACTGCGCCATCGGCGACACCACGATGCGGTTCTTGAGCTCCATGTCGCGCAATTTGTAGGGCGCGAACATCGGCCGCCGCACCGGCGCGCCTTGCGCCACGCCGGCCTGGGTCTGGAACCAGCGCTCGGCGCCTTCCAGCCATTCCGGATCGCGCAGCCTGAGGTTCTCGTGGCTGATGCGCTGCGAGCGGGTGAGCAACGAGTAATTGAACTGAACCGGGTCGAGATCGAGATAGCGCTCGACCTCCTCGAACCATTCAAGGCTGTTGCGCGCCGCTGATTGCAGCCTGAGCACCTCGATCCGGCGCTCTTCCTGATAGCGCTCGAAGGCGCGCTCGAGCGTGGGCTCGGAATGTAGGTAGTCGGCCAGCGCAATGGCGCTGTCAAAGGCCAGCCGCGAGCCCGAGCCGATGGAAAAATGCCCGGTCGCCGCCGCATCGCCCATTAGCACGACATTCTCATGATACCATTTCTCGCAGATCACCCGCGGAAACTGCATCCAGACCGCCGAGCCCCTCAGATGTGCGGCGTTGGACATGAGTTCATGCCCGCCCAGGTGCGCCTCAAAGATCTTGCGGCAGGTCTCGACGGTTTCCTCCTTCGACATCTCCGCGAAGCCCCAGCGGTCCCAGGTCTCGGGCAGGCATTCGACGATGAAGGTCGCGGTGTTGTCGTCGAACTGGTAGACATGCGCCCAGACCCAGCCGTGCTCGGTCTTCTCGAAAATGAAGGTGAAGGCGTCATCGAAGCGCTGGTGCGTGCCGAGCCAGACGAATTTGCACTTGCGGATGTCGATGTCGGGCTTGAACACATCGGCATACTCATTGCGCACGAGCGAGTTGATGCCGTCGGCGGCCACGACCAGATTGAATTCCTTGCGGTATTCCTCGGCCGTCTTGAAATCGGTCTCGAACCGCATGTCCACGCCCAGTTCGCGGGCGCGCTCTTGTAGCAGGATCAGCATCTGCTTGCGGCCGATGCCTGCGAACCCATGCCCGCCCGAAACCGTGCGGCAGCCCTTGTGCACCACCGCGATGTCGTCCCAATAGGCGAAATGGCTGCGGATCGCCTCGGTGCTCTTGGGGTCGTTTTGCTGCATCCGGCTCAGCGCGTCGTCCGAGAGCACCACGCCCCAGCCGAACGTGTCATTGGCCTTGTTGCGCTCGATCACCACCACTTCATGGGATGGATCGCGCAGTTTCATCGAGATTGCGAAATAGAGGCCGGCCGGACCGCCACCCAAACAAGCTACCTTCATGATCCGCACCTCCAGTCCGATTGCCGTTGAGGCTGATCATATGCCGGACAGGAGATATTTCAAGCCTAAAATGTTTATGCCACAATAAATTCCACCGGCGAATGACGGTGGCAACGTACACGTTGTCAGGTGGGGCCGGAGCGCTTTACCCCAAGCTGGTGCGGAGGGTCAGCAAGGCGTCCGCCAGCCGGTCGACACCCGCCTGGGTGGTGACGAAACCCGGCGAGCAGCGCAGCAATGATCCGCGTGCATCGGCAAACTCCGACCGGGCGCGCAGATCGGCGAGCTGAATTATCGCTTCGGCCATGTCCGTCTCCCCGGCTTCAGCCGTCAACAAAGGCTCATCGCCAAATCCTGTTTATCGTTCAAATCACCAGTTGGCCTGCCGCGGATCCGGCAGCGGAATGGCATCGAGCAATTCCCGCGTGTAGGCCGCCTGCGGCGCATCGAACAATTGGTCGGCATCGGCATATTCGACGATGTTTCCCCGCTGCAGAACCATCACCCTGTCGCACAGCCTGCGGATCACCGACAGATCGTGGCTGATGAAGGCGAGCGTCAGGCCCAGCTCCTTGACCAGACCCGCCAGCACATTGAGCACCTGCGCCTGCGAGGAGACATCAAGGCCAGAGACAATCTCGTCGGCCAGAATGAATTCCGGCTTCAGCGCGATCGCCCGAGCGATGCCGACGCGCTGCCGCTGGCCGCCGGAGAGTTCGTGCGGATAGCGGCTCTTGAACCCGCGCGGCAGGCCGACATGGTCGAGAGCTTCGTCGATGCGGCCGTCAATGCAGTCAAAGCCGTGCATCTGCATCGGGTCGGCGATGATCGCGCCGATGCGCCGGCGCGGATTGAGCGAGGACATCGGATCCTGGAAGATCATCTGCATGCGCCGCCGGATCGGCCTGAGCGCGTCCTCGTTCAAGTGCGTAATGTCGCGGCCGTCGAACAGGATCGTTCCGGCCGTGGGTTCGATCAGCCGCAGCAGCGCGCGCCCGAGCGTCGACTTGCCAGACCCCGAGCCCCCGACGATGCCAAGCACCGAGCCGCGGCTGATATCGAGATCGATGCCGTTGAGAATGCGGATCATTGGCGCACGGCCGAACAGCGGCTTGGCCGCCATGTCCGGCAGCGCCACCTCCAGCGAGCGAGCCGAAAACAGGATGTCTTCCTGCGGAGCAACCGCCGCCGCGCCGTTCCTATCCGCCATGACGCCACTCCTTGTCGGATTCCAGCACTTCGGCGGCCACCGCCTCGATCACCGCCTCGTCGACCGGCAGCAGCGACGCATCGGGATCGGTGTATTTCGGCGTCGCCGCCAGCAGGGCGCGGGAATAGGCATGTTTCGGGCCGGCGAAGAAATCCGGAATGCTCGAGTTTTCGACGATCTTGCCGCCATAGAGCACCGACAACCGCTGGCAGACTTTCGAGACCACGCCAAGATCATGGGTGACGAACACCATCGCGGTCGAATGGCGCGCCTGCAGATCGCGGATCAGCCGGAGGATCTGTTTTTGCACGGTCACATCCAGTGCCGTGGTTGGCTCATCGGCAATGACCAACTTGGGATTGGCGGCGAAGGCCGAGGCGATCAGCACCCGCTGGCGCATGCCGCCCGACAATTCGTGCGGATAGCTCGCCATCACCCGTTCGGGATTGTCGATGTGAACCTCGTTGAGCAATTCCATTGCCCGCAGCCGCGCATCCGCCTTGGTCCAGCCCAGAATATCAACCAGCCGGTTGGTGATCTGCGGCTCGATCCGCCGCGAAGGATTGAGCGCGGTCAGCGGATCCTGCGGGATCAACGCCGCCGTGGCGCCGATCAGCCGGCGCCGGTCGGCGGGCTTCATCTTCTGCAGATCCTGTCCGCCGAGCAGGATTTCGCCCTCGACGATCTCGATGGCCGTCGGAAGAATGCCGAGGATCGCCTTGCCGATCATGCTCTTGCCGGCGCCGCTTTCGCCGACCAATCCCAGCACCTCGCCGGTGTCGATGGAAAACGACACCGAGCGCAGCACCCGCTGCTCATAGCCGTGCAGTGCGGCCGAGAGATTGTTGACCGTCAGGAACGCGCTCATCGCAGCACCGGGTCGAAACGGTCCTTGAGCCCTTCGCCAAACTGGCTGAAGGACAGGACGGTGAGGAACAGCACGCCCAATGGAAAGGCCAGCACCCACCAGGCCTGATGGATCGAGGTGCGGCCCTCGGCGATCATGCCGCCCCAGGTCGGCGCATCGGTGGAGATCGACAGGTTGACGAAGGACAGGATCGCTTCGACGATGACGGCGATGCCCATTTCGAGCGTCAGCAGCGCCACCATGGTGGGCAGCACATTGGGCAGGATCTCCCGCCACAATATATCGCGCCGCGGCCTTCCGGCGACAATTGCGCTTGAAACATAGTCCATCGCCGACTGGTTCATCGCCTCGGCCCGAACCACCCGGCAGAACCGGGTCCAGTCGATCACCACGATGGCGATGATGATCGAGGTCAGGCCAGTGCCCAGCACCGCGATCAGCAGGATGGCGAACAGAACCGGCGGAAACGCCATCCAGATCTCGACCAGCCGGGAGATCACCACATCGACCCAGCCGCGCATATAGCCCGCAAGCAGCCCCAACAGGGACCCCACGAAGGCGGTCGCAAGCCCGGCGACCAGCGCCACCGAAAAGGCGATCCGCGCGCCGTGCAGGATGCGCGTGAGCACATCGCGGCCCAGGCTGTCGGTGCCGAGCAGATAGGCCGGGTCCGCGCCTGCCACCCAGAACGGCGGCAGCCTGCCCGCAAACAGATCCTGCGCCAGCGGATCATGCGGGCTGATCAAGGGCGCAAACAGCGCCAGCACGGCCATGATGCCGAGCCAGGTTCCCGACAGCCACAGCCGCGCGCCCAGCTTCCGTTTCACGCTTCCGCGGCCATCAAGCATGACGCAACCTCGGGTTCAGCAGTGCATACATCATGTCGACGGCCAGGTTTATGAGGGTGAACAGCAGCGCGAAGACGATGACGATGCCCTGGATCAGCGGCAGGTCGCGGTTGATCACCGCATCGATCGCCATGTTGCCAAGCCCTTCATAGGAAAACAGCCGCTCGATGATCACCGTGCCGCCGATCAGGAATGTGAATTGAACCCCGATCAGCGTCAGCGTCGGCAGCACCGCATTTGGCAGCGCTTCGGACAAGATTACGTGGTTCTCGCCATAGCCCTTGGTGCGCGCCAGCGTCACGTAATCGAGATGCATGGTTTCCTTGAGCGACTGCTTGAGCAACTGGCTGATGATGGCCGCCAGCGGAATGGCCAGCGCCAGGGCCGGCATGAACATGTGCTTGAGCAGGTCCCACCACAGATCGAACCTGAGCCGCGCGACGCTCTCGAACACATAGAACTGGGTGACAAAGGGCAGATCCAGCGACGGCGAAATCCGGCCGGAAATATGAAACACCGGCATCAGCACGCCAAACAGCACGATCAGGATCAGCGCCCAGAGGAAATCAGGAATAGACAGCCCGACGCCGTTGGCCACATCGACGGCGGTTTCGGTGCGGGTCTCGCGGTGCCGGACGCCGGTGAGCGCCAGGGCGCCGCCGATCACAACGGCGATCACCAGCGCGAAGATCGCCAGTTCCAGCGTCGCCGGCAACCGTCCCAGCACCAGCGGCATCACCGGCTGGCGGAGCGAGATCGAGGTGCCGAAGTCGCCCTGCACAACGCCGCTGAGCCAGATCCAGAACTGCTCGATGATCGATTTGTCGAGGCCGTAAAGCGCGGTCAGGCGCGCGATATCATCCTCGGTCGCGCCCGGCGGCAGCATCATGGCGATGGGGTTTCCCGGCACCACGCGGATGACAAAGAACACCACCACCGCCGCACCGATCAGGGTGACGGACATGGTCATCAGGCGAACAAGGATCGCACGCAACAGTTTCAAATGATCATTTCCTGAAAAAGGGGCCGCCGCCCGAAGGCAGCGGCCCGTCCGGTCGCATTAAGCTTACGAAGCCCGCTTCATCAGATGCGGAAGCAGCGCGCCGGAGGCATGCGGCGTCACCGTCACGCCGGACGCGTGCAGGATCGGCTGCACATATTGCAAGAGCGGGATCACCAGCGCGTTGTCGGCGATATGCTTGTCCACCGCCTTCCAGCCGGCAATCCGCTTGTCCTCATCCGCCTCGCCCCAGAGCGGGCCGATCATGTCGATGAGTTCCTGGCCGTCCCACACCGAATGCGGCGACGGGCCGAACATGGCAAAGCCGGTCGATGTCGTCGGATCGCCCACCGAGTTGCCCCAGTTGTAGAAGGCTGCCGGCGCAAGCTGATCGGCGGCGCGCAGTTCGTAGTGCTTGGCGATCTCGTAGACCTCGATTTCAGCCTCGATGCCGACCTTGCGCCACAACCCGACGATGGCCTGGACCATTTCATAATCCTTGGGCTTGAAGCCGCGCGTGGTCTGGATCTTGAATTTCACCGGATTTTCCGGCGAAAAGCCCGAGGCCGCCAGCAGTTCCGTCGCCTTGGCTGGATCATAGGGCACCTTGATCGAGGCGTCATAGGCCGAGTACTCCGGCGTCTGCAGCGTGTCGATGGCAACACCGTAGCCCGACAGCAGACGGTCGATGATCAATTGCTTGTCGATCGACATCGCCGCCGCCATCCGCACATTGGGGTCGAGCATCACGTCGATGTCGTTGAGGAAGATCATGCCGATGTCGGAAATCGGCGCGTCGGTTCCCATGATGCTGCCGCCGCCCTTGAGCCGGTCATACTCCTCATAGGGCATTTCCAGCGTGACATGGGCATTGCCGGACTCGATTTCGGCGACGCGGCTGGCCGCATCGGTCACGAACTTGATGGTGACGGTCTCGAAATCGGGCTTGCCGCCCCAATAGGTCGGGTTGGCCTTGAGCCGCACGAAGGCGTTGCGTTCGAACTTGTCGACCATATAGGGGCCGGTGCCGATCGGGGCTGCTTCAAACCCTTCCGCGCCAACCTTTTCGTAGTACGCCTTGGGCAGCACATAGCCGGTGAGGAAGTACATCCACTTGAAAATGGTCGGCTCGAACCGGGCCACATCGGCAGTCACCACATTGCCTTCGGCCTTGATGTTGGCGAGCGTCGACCAGACGAACTGGATCGGGTTGCCGGTCGCCTCGTCGGCGGCGCGGGTGAGCGACCAGGCGACGTCCTCGGCGGTGAACGGCGAGCCGTCATGCCAGGTCACGCCTTCACGCACGGTCATCATCACCTTGGTCTTGTCGTCGTTCCAGCCCCATTCCGTGAGCAGGCCTGGCGCAGGCGAAAGATCCGGCTTTTGCAGGATGAACTGGTCGAATACCGACTGGTAAATGCCCTGGATGGTCGGGTTGACGGCCGATGGTCCCACGGTCGGGTCCCATGACGGCAAATTGACATTGTAGGCGATGACGAGTTCGTCAATAGCCTGGGCAAAGGACGGCCCGGCAAAGGCGGCGAGCGCGAAAGCCGCCGTCGTGCCCTTGAGCACTGTGCGACGCGAAATATGTGTCATGCTGTTCTCCCTGAGTTAAACTTCGTTGAGCTGAACTTCATTTGCCGCCCAGTTTCCGGGCAAGCATGTACCCCGCGCCCGCCCCGGTGCCCGCACCAGGCCAGACGCTGGCGCCGGTGATGTGCAGGCCCTCGACGGGGGTCTTTCCCGTGGCGTGGCCCAGGGCCGGACGGAACAGGAAATTCTGCGAAAGGTGATGGCTGCCCGCCACCTGGTCACCGCCGACAAGGTTCGGATTGTCGGCTTCCAGATCAAGCGGCGACACCACCGCCCGGCCGATGATCTTGGCTTTCAGGCCCGGCGCATGCCGTTCGATCATCTCGATCGCCCGGTCGGCATAGATCTCCTTGACGTGGGCCCAGTCGGTTTCAGTGATCGTGCCCGCGGCATCACCGCGGATCTCCGCCGGAACCATCCGCACTTGCACCCACAGCACATGCTTGCCGTCGGGCGCGCGGCTCGGATCAATCGCGGTCGGTTGGCCCACCACCAGCACCGGTTCGTCCGGCAACAGCCCCGCGACCGCCTGCTGATAAGTGCGCGCCATCTGATCGAGCGACGGCGCGATATGCACATAGGCAAAATTCTTGAGCTCTTCCCCCGCCGTCCAGTCCGGCAGGCCATCGAGCGCCAGATGGATCATCATGGTGCCCGGCGCATGGGAGAACTTCGTCATCTTGGCATCGAACGCCGCGTCGCCGGATTTGCCGTCGAGCAATTTCATCAGCCCGCCCGGCGCCACATTGGCGATCACCGCGCGGCTTGCCTTGATCTGCGTGCCGTCCTCGAGTTCGATGCCTGTCGCCTTGCCGCCCGACTTGAGCACACGGGCGACCCGCTTGCCGCAATGGATTTCGCCGCCAGAGGCTTCAATCTTCGATAGCATCGCCTTGATCGCGGTGTCGGCGCCGCCCTTGCCGATGACCATCCCGAAATGATGGCTGGCCATGGATTCGAGATAGGGAAACACCGCGCCGCCCGCCATGTCGGGCGCAAAATCCAGATGCATGCCCCAGGCGCCGAGCGTTGCCCGCACCTGGTCGGACTCGAAGGTTTCCGTGAGCCATGCGCGCGGCGAGGACAGCAGCGTGCGCGCCAGACCGGCGGTCCAGGCAAAGCCCTTGCGCCAAAGCGCCTTTGCCAGAAGCCGGCCTTGTATATGCATTTGCATGGGATTTCCGAGAAGCTCGAAGACATACTCGGCAGTGCCCGGGAAGTCCGCGCAAAGCCGGTCCCAGGTCTTGGCGTCGGCTTCGGAAAAGCTTGCGATCCGGGCTCGCGTCTCGCCCGCTCCGGTGCTGACGCCGAACCATTTGCCGTCATCGAAAACGCTGGCGAAACACTTGGAAGCGGGAACAAATTCAAGACCATGGCCGGTCAGATCCTTGCCGTAAGCCTTGAAAAACCCGGACCCCGCAAAGAGACTGAGGTTCATCGCGGCCCAGTCATGGTGAAATCCCGGTGCGGTCAGCTCAAGCGTCTTGACGGCGCCGCCGGGAGTATCCGCCTGTTCGAAAACGCCAACGCGCCAGCCTTTCGCGGCCAAATGAACAGCGCATGCCAGGCTGTTCACACCGGCGCCCACTATGATCGCGTCATACTCATTCGACACGGCTGGAAATCCCCATTCGAGATTTATAATTGCAAATGCATATTATTCTGTCTAGCATCTATTTGTTGCGGACACACAGATCGCCGCCCGGGCAGATCGTGGGCGCAACCGAAGCCACGCACACGCCTTCAGGGAGGATCGCTCATGAACGCCGCCGAAACACTTGGTAATCTTGCTGGACTGCTGCTTGAGGGAAAAGTCGAAGTCGTCGACCTCTCCGGTACGCTTGGTCCGGAGACGCCGCTTCTCAAGCTGCCGCCGGAATTCGCCAAGGACACGCCCAAGATCGAAGTCCACAAGATTTCCGAATATGACAAGGACGGTCCGTTCTGGGCCTGGAACTGGCTCAAGATCGGCGAGCATTCCGGCACCCATTTCGATGCGCCGCACCACTGGATCACAGGCAAGGATTATCCGGACGGCTACACGGATTCGATCCCCCCACAGAATTTCGTGGCACCGGTCAATGTGATCGACTGCTCCGCCGAGGTTGCCGAGAATCCCGATTTCCTGCTCGACGCCGCGGGCGTCAAGGCCTGGGAAGCCAAGCATGGCGAGATCGAGCCGGGCGAATGGGTGGTGATGCGCAGCGACTGGGACGCCCGCGCGAATGACGAGAACGCCTATCTCAACGCCGATGAAACAGGCCCGCATTCGCCCGGACCGACCGTCGACTGCATTCAGTATATCCTGTCCAAGGGCGCGATTGGCTGGGGCACCCAGTGCATCGGCACCGACGCAGGCCAGGCCGGCGGCATGGAGCCCCCCTTCCCGGCACACAATCTGCTGCATGCCGCCAACAAATATGGGCTCGCCTCGCTCGCCAATCTGAGCAAGCTGCCGCCCAAGGGCGCTGTGCTGATCGCCGCGCCGCTCAAGCTGGTCAAGGGCACCGGTAGCCCGGTCCGCGCCATGGCCCTGGTCGCCCGCGGCTAAGGCGCACCCTCGGCGGAGACCGGCTCAATGGCAGACCATGATCACATCATCGTCGGCAGCGGCATCAATGCGCTGGTTGCCGCGGCCATGCTTTCCCAGAAAGGAAAGCGTGTGCTGGTGCTCGAGCGGGAGGACCGTTTCGGCGGCTGTATGCATACTGCCGAAATCACGCTGCCGGGCTTTCATCATGACGTGATGGCGGCAACCTTCGTGCTGTTCCTCACCTCTCCCGCCCATGCCGCGCTCGGAGCCGATCTGGCCCGGCATGGACTGGAATTCTGCCACACGCCGCATCCGACCGCGGTGCTTCGCCCTGACGGCTCGTCGCTGGTGCTGAGCACAGACCGGGCCGCCAACATCAAGAGCTTTAACGCGGTGCGCGCAGGCGATGGCGACCGCCACGGCGCCGACGTCGGGGCAATCGAAGCCGATGCGCCGTTCCTGTTCGCGCTTCTGGGCGGCGAATTGTGGAGCTGGCCGACAGCCAGATTGCTGGCGGGCCAGGCCTGGAAACGCGGGGCCCGCGGACTGGCGGCCTGGATGGGCGAGGCCCTGCGCCCGACGCGCGCCTGGCTCGAGAGCAGCTATTCCTCCGAGCTTGTCCAGGCGCTGTGGGCGCCATGGGCGCTGCACACCGGCCTCACGCCTGAATCCGCCTATGGCGCACAGATGGGCAAGGTCATCGCCTTCGCGCTGGAAGCCGCCGGCGCCCCGGTGGTCAAGGGCGGCGCCGGCCAGGCGGTCACGGCCTTTAAGCGGTTGATCGAGGCAAATGGCGGCGAACTGCGCGCCAATGCCGATGTCGACAAGGTGCTTGTCCACAACGGCAAGGCAACAGGCGTCAGGCTTGCCGATGGAAGCGAAATTCCGGCATCGCATGTCATCTGCTCGATTGCGCCAGGACAGCTTTACGGCCGGTTGCTGCGCGACAGCACAAAAACGCTCACCGACAAGGAAACAACCGGCCTCAGCCAGTTCCGCCACGGCCGCGGCAATTTCCAGCTGCACTACGCCATTGATGGTCCGATAAGCTGGAAAACCACAGGCCTGGAAGACGTGGCGCTCATCCACCTGGCCGACAGCATCGACTCGGTGTCGAAATCCTCCAACGAGGCCGAACGCGGCATGCTGCCGGTGACGCCAACCATCTGCGTCGGCCAGCCGCACCGGCTCGATCCGACGCGATGCCCGGAGGGCAAATCGATCCTCTGGCTGCAGATCCCCGATGCGCCCCGCGTCCTCAAGGGCGATGCGGCGGGCGAAATCGATACCGCTGGCGGCTGGAGCGAGGTCACCCGCGAGGCCTTCGCCGACCGCATCGAGGCCATCCTTGCTAGCCATATCGAGGGCTTTTCCGAGACTGTTCTGGCGCGAAAGGCTTATTCACCGGCGGAACTTGAATCCATGAACATCAATCTGGTCGGCGGCGATCCCTATGGCGGATCCTGCGCGCTCGACCAGTTCTTCATCTGGCGGCCCTTCGCCCACAGCAGCAACAACGCGACCGTGATCAAAAACCTGCATCACATCGGCGCCTCGACCCATCCCGGCCCCGGGCTGAGCGGCGGCTCGGGCTTTCTGCTGGCAAAGAGGTTGGGCGGATGAACGAGATCAAACCTCCCGCCACCGAAAATTCGGAATCGCTGCAGCGGCTTGGCGAAATCGGCCTGTCGAATTTCGCGCCCTATCTGATGAACCGCATCATGGGCCGCTACAATGCCGATCTCAGGCAGGAAATGACCGGTCTCGGGCTGACAACGCCGAAGATGCGCGCGCTGGCGGTGCTGTCGGTGATCGATGCGCTGCCGATTTCCGAGCTTGCCGTTTATGCGGTTGTGGAACAATCCACCCTGAGCCGCTCGCTGGAGCAGCTTACCTCCGATGGACTGGTGCGGCGCGAGTCCGACGCCAATGACAGCCGCGTCACCCGCATTGCCATCACCGACGCCGGCCGCGCCGCCTTTGACCAGCTGTGGCCAACCATGGCGCGGGTCTATTCGCAGATGTTTTACGGCATAGCCGATGACGAACGGGCGGCTTTCGTCGCGACGCTGAAGAAAATGCTCCAGAACATCCGAAAGCACGATTTCTAATGACGGGAATTGCACGCCATGGCTGAACGCTCCTTCGCCAAGGAAGTCCAGAAACTGAAGATCGGCGAAGGCGAGACCTTCACCGGCGAGGGCATTCTGGCGCTGACGAAGGCGCTGCTGGAAGCCGGCGTCGGCTATGTCGGCGGCTATCAGGGCGCGCCGATCAGCCATCTGATGGATGTGCTCGCCGACGCCGAGGAGATCCTGATCGAACTTGGCGTGCGCTACGAGGCCAATGCCTCCGAAGCAGCAGCCGCGGCGATGCTCGCCGCCTCCGTGCATTATCCGATCCGCGGCGCTGTCACCTTCAAGGGTCCGGTCGGCGTCAATGTGGCGTCGGACGCGCTGTCCAATCTGTCCTCCTCCGGCGTCACCGGCGGGGCGCTGGTGATCATCGGCGAGGATTATGGCGAAGGCTCCTCGATCATGCAGGAGCGCAGCCACGCCTTCGCAATGAAATCGCAGATGTGGCTGCTCGACCCAAGGCCCAACCTGCCCTCCATCGTTCAGTCGGTGCATCAGGGGTTCGAGTTGTCGGAAGCCACCAACACGCCGGTAATGCTGATGGTGCGGATCCGCTCCTGCCATGTCACCGGCAGTTTTCAAGCGAAGGACAACAAGCGCCCGCCGTTCACGGTCAGGGACGCGCTCGCCAATCCGCGCAGCGACTATGCCCGCGTCGTGCTGCCGCCGATGTCCTATCTGCAGGAACACGACAAGATCAAGACCCGCTGGCCGGCGGCGCTGAAACATATCTGCGAGCACAAGCTCAACGAGATCTTCGGCCCCGGCGAGGCTCCGGTCGGCATCGTGCTGCAGGGCGGCATGTACAATGGCGTGATCCGGGCATTGCAGCGGCTCGGCCTCGCCGACATTCACGGCGACACCGAGATCCCACTTTACGTGCTCAACGTCACCTACCCGCTGGTTCATGACGAATTCTTCGAGTTCTGCGAAGGCAAATCGGCGGTTCTGATTGTCGAAGAGGGCCAGCCGGAGTTCATCGAACAGGCGCTGGGCGCAGCCCTTTACAAGGCCGGCAAGACCATCAGCCTGCACGGCAAGGACATGCTGCCGATGGCCGGCGAATATACCGGCCAGGTCATGCTCGACGGCATCGAGGCGTTTCTGAAGAAGGCCGCGCCAGAACTGCTGCCCGCCCGCCTGCGCGCACCCAACTCGGAAGAGAAACCGGCGCTGCCGGATCTCTCCAAGACAGTTCCGATGCGCCCGCCGGGATTTTGCACCGGCTGTCCGGAACGGCCGATCTTCGCGGCGATCAAGCTCACTGAAATGGAGCACGGCAAGCACCAGATCGCCGGCGACATCGGCTGTCACCTGTTCGCCACCCTGCCGCCCTTCGAAATCGGCGGCTCGACTATGGGCTATGGCCTGGGTCCGGCGTCGAACGCCGCCTTCGACGGCGGCGGCGACAAGCGCTCGATCTCCATTCTCGGCGACGGCGGGTTCTGGCACAACGGCCTGTCCTCCTCGATCGGCAACGCGGTCTACAACAAGTCCGACGGCGTCATCGTCATTGTCGACAATTTCTACTCGGCAGCCACAGGTGGACAGGACATCCTGTCGTCGCGCGCCGACAATCCGTCCAAGGCCACCGGTCATCCGATCGCCGATGCGGTCAAGGGCGTCGGAGTCAAATGGGTGCGCCAGCTCGATCGCACCTACGACGTTCCGAAAATGCGCGAAATCCTCAATGAGGCGCTGACCACCGATCATATCGGCCCCAAGGTCATCATCGCCTCATCCGAATGCATGCTCAACAAGCAGCGCCGCGAAAAGCCGCTGATGACCAAGGCGATCAAGGAAGGCCGCCGGGTTGAAAAGCCGCGTTTTGGCGTCGACGAGGACATCTGCACCGGCGATCATGCCTGCATCCGGCTTTCGGGCTGCCCGTCGCTGTCGCTCAAGAAGCTTGATGACCCGTTGCGCGACGATCCGGTCGCCAGGATCGACCAGAGCTGCGTCGGCTGCGGCAATTGCGGCGAAGTGGCTGACGCCGCCGTGCTCTGCCCGTCCTTCTACCGCGCCGATGTGGTGCACAATCCGGGCTGGGTGGAGCAGAAATTCGGCGCTTTTAGGACCCGCATCATCACCTGGCTGCAGAACCGCCGGTCGCGCGACCGCCTCGAATTCGCCCGGACCTGAGCAATGGCAAGCATGACCCATTCCGCATTCGCACCCAAACCGCACGATCCGGCGCTTGATCAGATCATCAAGCTCGCCATCATGGCTGTCGGCGGCCAGGGCGGCGGCGTGCTGACCAACTGGGTCGAGCACTGCGCCCGGAGCAATGGCTACGCGGTGCAGGCCACGTCGGTGGCGGGCGTGGCGCAGCGCACGGGGGCGACGATCTACTATATGGAAATGGCGCCCATGCAGGAGCGCGAGCCGGTGTTTTCGCTGCTGCCCGCCGCCGGCGATGTCGACATTCTGGTGGCCGCCGAAATGATGGAAGCCGGGCGCGCCATCATGCGCGGCTTCGTCACTCCAGACCGCACCACCCTGATTGCCTCCTCCCATCGCGCCCTGGCTGTGTCCGAAAAGATGATCCCAGGAGACGGCATCGCCGATTCCCAGGAAGTCATCGCGGCCGCCGAAATCGCCGCCCGGCGTTTCATCGCCTTCGACATGGAAAAGATGGCCCTCGACGCCGGTTCTATGATTTCGGCGAGCCTGTTCGGGGCGCTCGCGGGCTCCGGCGCGCTGCCGTTTGAACGATCAAGCTTCGAAGAAGCCATCAAGGCATCGGGACGCGGCGTCGAGGCAAGTCTGCGCGCCTTTAACGCCGGCTTCGAAGCCGCGGCCAGCGGCACCATCGAAACACCACGCTCGGCGCGCGCCCAGACTTCCGCCGGCGCGCCAGCCGGGCCAAAAACCCTTGTCGATCAGTGGAACGCACTCGCCGCACGCGCATCATCCCTGCCCGCCCCGGTGCGCGACATGGCGCTCAGCGGTTTGCGCGCCGTGGTCGACTTCCAGGATCTCGCCTATGGGCGCGACTATCTCGAACGCATCGACACCGTGCTTGGTGAGGACGAGCCGGCCAAGGGGTTTGAACTGACGCTTGAAGCCGCCAAGTACATCGCCAAGGCGATGGCTTACGACGACGTGTTCCGGGTCGCGGATCTGAAGACCCGCGGCAGCCGCTTCGCCCGCGTCCGCACGGAAATCGCGCCGGCAGCAGGCGCACAGATGAAACTCACCGAATTCATGCATCCGCGCGCCGAGGAAATTGTCGGGATGATGCCAGCAAGCCTTGGCCGAAGGCTGTCAGCGAGCAGCCGCGCGATGCGGCTGATCGACAGGCTGGTCAACAAGGGACGGCGTTTGCGCACCGACCGCCTGCTGCCCTTCGCCCAGCTCTATGTGCTGGGCGGGCTTCGCAAATACCGGCGCGGCACCCTGCGTCACGCCATCGAGACAGAACATCTGCAAGCATGGCTTGATCTGGCTCTAAGCTACCGCAAGATCGATTACGCGCTGGCCGTCGAAACGCTCCGCAACCGCCGCCTGGTCAAGGGCTATTCCGACACGCATGCGCGCGGCCTGTCCAAATTCGACCGGGTGATGGATGGCGTGGCGCTTCTGGCCGGCCGCGACGACGCCGCTCACTGGTGCCGGCTGTTGCGCGAAGCAGCGCTTGCCGACGAGAAAGGCGAGCAGCTCGAGGGCGCACTCAAGACCGTCCGCTCCTTTGCCGGACAGGCTGAGGCAGCGCTTCCGAACTGACACTCCGTCCTGAAATGGTCGTGATCGGAACAAAGGCGCCCGGGCATTCATGGTAGGGAGTGGTCCTTCGGCGGGTTTGCCGTCTGTGACATCATGACCTTGGGAAGAGATCCTGCATGAGCCGCAAATTGCCGCCCCTGAACTGGCTTCGCGCGTTTGAGGCCTCCGCACGCAGCCTGAGCTTTACCCGGGCCGCGTCAGAGCTCAACCTGACCCAGGCCGCGATCTCCAAGCAGGTCAAGCTGCTGGAACATTATCTCAGCGAACAATTGTTCATCCGCAACCCGCGCAGCCTCGAACTGACCAAGACCGGCGAAGCCTATCTGCCGAAGGTCCGCGATTGCTTTGACCGGCTTGCCGCGGGCACAAACGAAGTGTTCGGCCGCCGCCGCAGCGAGATGCTGACGATCCGCTGCATGGTTGGGTTTTCGGTCAACTGGCTGGCGCCCCGATTGCCCCGGTTGATGGCGCGCCATCCTGGCCTGACCATCCGGATCATTTCCAGCGTCTGGGGCGATGAATTCGACAAGGAGCATTTCGATTTCGACATCCGCTACGGCGCGGGCAAGTGGCCGGGGCTCAACGCGCAGCGCCTGTCCCGGGAGACGATCACGCCGGTCTGCAGCCCCGCCCTGCTGCAGGGCGATAACGCAATCCGCAAGCCCGAGGATCTGGCAGATCACGCGCTTTTGCATGTGCTTGGCTATGAGGAAGGCTGGGGCCTGTGGCTGAATGCGGCCGGGTTGCGCGCCGACATCGACAGGGGCCGCGGGCTGCACTTCGACACCTCGCTGATTGCCTTCGAGGTTGCCGCCAAAGGCGGCGGCATTGCGCTCGGCCGGCCTTCGATGACCGGCGAGGACATGGCATCGGGCCGCCTTGTGGCGCCGTTCGACCTGGCAGTGCCGATCGATGAAGCCTTCCACCTGATCACGCCGACCGAGGACATCGCCCATCCCGATGCGAGGCTCTTCCGCGCCTGGCTGCTTGAGGAAGCAGAGCTTGCATTCGGGCCGCTTGATCGTCGATAAGGTTCTGGCGAGGACGACCTCCCCATATGGGACGAACAGCCGGGACGACCCGGCAATCAGTTGGGAACCTCCATGCGGGACACCAAAGACAGAATCCGCCACGCGCTGAGTTTTGAGATCATCGCGCTGTTGGTGGTCACGCCGGCTGGCGCCTGGGCCTTTGGCCTGCCTCTTGAGGACATCGGCGTGGTCGCATTGATCAGCGCCACCATCGCCACCGGCTGGAACTATGTTTACAATCTGCTGTTTGATCATGCGATGCTCAGGCTCATCGGCGATGTCCGCAAAACCCTGATCGTGCGCGTTCTCCATGCCTTCATTTTCGAAGGCGGCCTGCTTCTGATCCTGCTGCCGTTCATTGCCTGGTATCTGAGCGTGAGCCTGCTCGCGGCTTTCCTGATGGATGTGTCGTTTGCGGCCTTCTACCTGGTCTACACCTTCGTCTTCAATTGGGTTTACGACGTGGTCTTTCCCGTGCCGCAAACGCCAATCACCCAAAAGCGGTAACAGCCGGTCCGAAAGCAAAAAGGCCGCGGATCGCTCCGCGGCCAATTCTGTTCAGTCCTTGCCTGGGATCAGGCGAACCACCAGCGTTCGGCAATCTTGTTGCCGTCGTTCTGCCAGTTGGCCGCAACCTGTTCGTCATGCGCAAGCGTCTTGGTATGGGCATGGATGAAATTCGCCCACATGCCGACTATGGCGCCGCCATCGTCCTGCAACAAGCGCTGGGCTTCCCAATACTGATCCTTGCGCTTGGCTTCATCCGTTTCCGACCGTGCCATGATCACCAGATCGTTGAACTTCTTTGCTGCCTCGGTGTCCTTCCAGGCCGTGTCGTTCCATTCGGTTTCGGCTGTGTAGGCTGACGAATACATCCAGTCCTGCGTCGGACGACCGCCCCAGTAGCAGGCGGACCAGGGCTTCTTGTTCCACACATTCGACCAGTAACCGTCGCTTGGTTCGCGCACGATGTCGATCTCGATACCGACTTCCTTGGCGGAGGCGGCAATCAGCTGCACGGCGTCCATGGCGCCGGCAAAGGCCGCATCGGAAGCCGAAAGCTGGATGGGGCCGGAATGGCCGGACTTCTTGTAGTGGAAGGCTGCCTTCTCGGCATCAAACTCATGCACCGGCAGTTCCGTATTGAAGAATGGCATCGATTCATTGACCGGCACGTCGTTGCCGGCCTTGCCATGGCCGAGAAGGATCTTGTCGACCAGTTCCTGACGCTTGATCGCGTATTTCAGCGCCATGCGCAGATCGTAATTGTCGAATGGAGCGGCATTGACCCGCATCGGGAAGGTGAAATGCTGCGTCCCGGTGGTTTCGAAAATTTCAAGAATCGGCACCCGGGCAAGCAGCGCCACGGTCTTGGGATCAACATTGTCAATAAAGTCAACATCGCCGTTCATGATGGCGTTCTGGCGCGCCGTGGTGTCGGACAGCGTGATCATCTCGACTTCATCGAAATGCGCCCGGCCTTCCTTGAAGTAATTCGGATTGCGCTTCATCTGGATGCGCACGCCCGGCTGGTAGCTTTCGACGATATAGCCGCCGGTGCCGACCGGATCATTGGCATCAACGATCTTGCCGTCGGTCGCGGGCATGATCATGATGTGGTAATCGGAAACGATGAACGGGAAGTCGGCATTGCCGCCCTCAAGTTCGAAGATGATCCGGTTGTCACCGTCCTTCTTGATTTCCTTGATAGCCGAAAGCAGCCCCTTGGCGGCGGATTTCGAATTCTCGTCGCGATGATAGTTGAACGTCGCGATCACATCGTCGGCGGTCATGGTCTTGCCGTTGTGGAATTCCACACCCTTGCGCAGATCAAACATCCAGGTTTGCGCGCCGTTTGACGATTCGAACCCTTCGGCCAGTTCCGGGATCAGCTTGCCTTCATTGCTGACTTCCGTCAGGTGGTTGCCGCGGGCATAGATGATGGACTGCGTCATGCCGTTTTCCGATGTGCCTGGATCAAGCGCATCGGTTGTCGAACCGTAGGATGAGCCCTGGCGCAGCTTGCCGCCACTCTTGGGTGTCGCAGCAAGCACATTCGTCGCCAGCGTCAGCGCGGAGGGAACCGCCAGGCCGGCGGCAATCGCAGCCTTGATGAACTGCCGACGGTCAATCTGGCCTTCGCTAAGCCAGCGCGCCTGTTTCTTCAGGTATTCGTCTCTCATGGTAGCCTCCGTTAAGTTCCCATATTTTCATTGGTTATCGTTTCGCGTCCACAGCCGGGCAACGTGGATGTCGTCCCTATCCTGTCTTCCTGAGCCCCGTTGTCAACAGCCACTCGGCGCGCCGATCATACTTTTGGCAACGCCAACGGCATGGCCAACAAATGTAGGGGCAAAGCCCCGCTGAAAATAACGCCAAAGCGGAATGGACAGCAAATTCATACCTTTGGATCGGAGGCTCGATCATTTCCGGAAATGTCCAAGTTTATCACGGCGCGCGCAATTACCGGTTTACAAGTGGACGCCCAGTGGCCAACAATGCGCTTACCGCATCCTGCTCTGTCAGGAACTTCAAGAAAATAGATGGCACAAGACCATCAGTGAAACAGGGGAACGCGCGGTTGAACGCTGTGCTGGCGACCATACTGAAACGCCTGGGGCTGGGCTTGGCCACGCTTTTTGTCGTCTCGGGCATTATTTTCAGCTCCATCTCGATGCTGCCCGGCGACTTCAGTGAAGCCGTGCTGGGTCAGGCCGCGACCCAGGAAACCGTTGCCGCCTTCCGCAAGGAACTCGGCTTGGACAAATCCGCGCCGGTTAGGTATTTCGAGTGGGTAGGCTCGGTTCTGCAGGGCGATCTCGGCACCTCGTTCTCCGGTCGCAACGCGTCCGGCCAGGACCGGTCCCGGCAGGTCAGCGACCTGGTCATGCCACGGCTCTGGAACACGCTGTTTCTCGCCGGCGTCACCGCGCTGATCGCCGTGCCGCTGGCGCTGTTTTTGGGACTGACTGCTGCACTTTACCGCAACACCGCTTACGACCGGATCGTCAATGCGCTGACACTGACGACGATCTCGACGCCGGAATTCTTCGTCGCCTATATTCTGATCCTGTTTCTGGCCTCGCTGTGGCCTGTGTTTCCCTCACTTGCCAATATCGACGCCACGACGGATCTGGGCGAAAGGCTCTACCGGGTGGCGCTACCGGCGCTCACCCTGACGCTGGTGATTGTCGCGCACATGATGCGCATGACCCGCGCCGCCATCATCAACCTGCTGGCCAGCCCCTATATCGAGATGGCCCGTCTGAAGGGCGCCTCGCAATCGGAGATTATCCTCAAGCACGCGCTGCCCAACGCCTGGTCGCCAATCGCCACCGTGATTGCCTTCAACCTTGCCTATCTGGTGGTCGGCGTCGTCGTGGTCGAGGTGGTGTTCGTCTATCCCGGCATCGGCCAGCTGATGGTCGACGCCGTTACCAGCCGCGACATCCCGGTGGTGCAGGCCTGCGCGCTGATTTTCGCCGCCACCTACATCCTGTTGAACCTGACCGCCGACATCATCGGCATCGTCACCAACCCGCGATTGCTGCATCCCAGATGAGCGAGCAACCCGAAACTTACACCGCCGCGGCCGAAGTCGGCGCGGTCCGCAAGCGCCGGACCCGGCTCGAGCGGGCCGGATTGCTGCTGAAATCGGCGCCTCCGAGCGCCTGGTTCGGGATGATCGTGGTCACGCTCTACATCCTTGTCGCCATTTTTGCCGATGTCCTCGCGCCCTATGGCGAAGCCGAGATTCACCCGGCGGCCTTTGCCCCCTGGAGCGACGAGTTCTTCTTCGGCACCGACCAGATCGGCCGCGATGTGCTCACAAGGCTGATTTACGGCGCCCGCAACACCATGGGCATTGCGCTGGCGACAACGTTTCTGTCGTTCCTGATCGGCGGCGGCCTGGGCCTGGCGGCGGCGATCAACCGCAGCTGGCTGGACCAGGCGCTGAGCCGGTTTGTCGATGTTTTAATGGCTATCCCGAGCCTCATCTTCGCTTTGATGCTGTTGTCGATCTTCGGGTCGACCATCACCAGCCTGATTCTGATCATCGCGGTGCTCGATTCCACCCGGGTTTTCCGGCTCACCCGCGCCGTCGCGGTCAATGTCGCGGTGATGGATTATGTCGAGGCGGCAAAATTGCGCGGCGAAGGCTTGAGCTGGATCATGCGCCGGGAAATCCTGCCAAACATCATGCCGCCGCTGGTGGCCGAATTCGGGCTCCGGTTCTGCTTCGTGTTCCTGACCATTGCGGCGCTGTCGTTCCTTGGCGTCGGTATTCAGCCGCCAACCGCCGACTGGGGTTCGATGGTGCGCGCCAACGCATCGCTGATCCAGTTCGCCAAATACGACATGACAGCAGCGATCACACCGCTTCTGCCGGCGGCGGCGATTGCGCTGCTGACGGTAGCGGTGAATTTCATCGTTGACTGGTTCCTGCAAAAAACCAGCGGGCTTCGCGATGACAAATGAGCCGGACGCCAGCAACGAAATCCTCCTGGAGATGCGCGGCATCCGCATTGACGGCTATTCCGACGAGCAATGGCATCCGATCATCAAGGGCGTCGATCTGACGCTGCGGCGAGGCGAGATCATGGGGCTGATCGGCGAGTCCGGCGCCGGCAAGTCCACGCTGGGCAAGGCAGCCATGGGCTACACCCAGCCAGGCTGCAAACTGACCGGCGGCTCGATCATGTTCGACGGCATTGATCTGGCCAAGGCCAGCGACCGGGAAAAACGCAAGCTGTGGGGAACCCGCATCGCCTATGTGGCGCAATCGGCGGCGGCGTCCTTCAACCCGGCGCACCGGCTGATTGATCAGACGGTGGAATCGTCCACTCGGCGCGGGATCAGACCAGACGCCGAATCGCGCGCCGATGCGGTGGAGCTGTTCCGGGCCCTGCAATTGCCCGATCCGGAAACCATCGGCAGCCGCTATCCGCATCAGGTCTCCGGCGGACAGCTGCAGCGGGTGATGACCGCCATGGCGATGTCGCCGCGGCCCGACCTGATCATCTTTGACGAACCGACAACCGCGCTCGACGTCACCACCCAGGTCGAGGTTCTGGCCGCGATGCGCAACATCGTCGAGGAATTCAACACCGCGGCGATCTACATCACCCATGATCTGGCCGTGGTGGCCCAGATGGCCGACTTCATCCAGGTGCTGCGCTACGGCGAAGAGGTCGAGCAGGCGCCGACCCGGCAGATGCTGACGAAGCCCGAAATGCCCTACACCAAATCGCTCTGGTCGGTCCGGGCGCTGGAAAAACCCGAGGTCAAGGGCGAGGACATCGTGCTGTCGATCGACCATGTCGACGCCGCCTATGGCCCGCTCAAGGTGCTGCACGATGTCAGCATCTCGCTGCCGCGTGGACGAACCGTGGCGGTGGTCGGCGAATCCGGTTCGGGCAAATCGACCACGGCGCGGGTGATGACCGGGCTGCTGCCGCCGCTCACGGGCACCATCATGTTCAATGGCGAGCCGCTGCCGCCGGCTCTGAAGGATCGCAGCAAGGATCAATTGCAGCGGATCCAGATGATCTATCAGATGGCCGACACGGCGATGAACCCGCGCCAGACGGTCGAAACCATCATCGGTCGCCCGCTCGAATTCTATCTCGGTCTCACCGGCAAGGCCCGCGAGGAGCGGGTGATTGAGCTGTTGAAGATGATCGAGCTCGACGGAAGCTTCCTGGACCGCTTGCCGTCCGAGCTTTCCGGTGGACAGAAGCAGCGCATCTGCATCGCCCGCGCGCTTGCCGCCAAGCCCGACATCATCATCTGCGACGAGGTGACCTCGGCGCTCGACCAGATCGTGCAGGAGGGCATCCTCAAACTGCTGTTGCGGCTGCAAAAGGAATTCAACATCACCTATCTGTTCATCACCCACGACATCGCCACCGTGAAGGCGATTTCGGACGAGATCGTGGTGATGTTCGAGGGCAAAGTAGTCGAACAAGGGCTCAAGAGCGAGATCCTGTCACCGCCCTTCCCGGAATACACCCAGTTGCTTCTGTCTTCGGTTCCTGAAATGGATCCGGACTGGCTCACCAACCTGCTGGCGGCGCGCAGCGCCTGACCGGCGACGCCATCAACTGAGCGCGGGCGCGCTTCTATTCCCGAATGAGGTCGGGCAGGTCCGCCACCGAGGCGATGCAGACATCGGCGAGTTCAGCCAGCGTCTGCAGCGTGCCGGTGCCCGAGAGCACGCCGATCGCGGCGCCTGCGCCTGCCGCGCGGGCCATTTCCATGTCATGCCGGTTGTCGCCAACCATGGCGATCTCTGCGGCATTAAGACCCAAATGGGCGGCGAACGCATGGATCATGCCCGGCTCGGGCTTTGGGCCATGCCCGCTGTCATAGCCGGCGATGAAACTGACATGGCGCGACAATCGCAACACCTCGACGGTCCGTCGAATGCTGGCTTCCCCGTCACTGGATGCGATGCCGACCGGCCGGCCGCCACTTGTGAGCCTTCCCATCAGCCCGTCCAGATCACAGATCGGCCACGGCGATTCCGCGCCGTCAACGAAGGCCTGGTCGAGAAGGCGGGCCAGCGTCCGGTGTTCGATCGGGCTGCCATGCATCACCATGTGGCGGGCGATCTCATGGGCGTTGGCGGCGGCAAACATGCTGTCGGCGCGGGTCTTGCCGGTCGCCGGGTCCATCCCGCAGGCTTCAAGCAGACTGTCGGCCAGGACGGCGTCGCCATCCGCCGCCAGCAAGGCCGCCCTGCGATTGATTTGCGCCCAGGTCTTGTCGAAATCGACGAGCGTCCCGTCCTTGTCGAACAGGATGGCCTTGATCTCGGGATCGAATTTCCATGTCATGACGGTTTTCCGGTTTGACAGATGCTGTGCATCGCGATTGCATGGCCGTCAACACCGATGTTGCGTGCCTTTGAGGAACCGCCCTTGCGCCCTGCCCCTTATGACCAATTGATCGACGAAGAAACCTGGGCCTTTGTCGACAAATCGCTCGCCCACTATCCCGCCGAGTCGACCAGTCTCGACCTAGCAGGTCAGCGCCGCGTCTATGACGACCTGTGCAAGGCTTTTGATCCGGGCAGGCCCGCCGGCGTGACGGTCAGCGACCTTTTCATTCCCGGCCCGATGGGCGCGATCCCCGTGCGGGAGTACAGGCCTGCTTCCGGTACACCATCAGCCTGCGTGCTCTATCTGCATGGCGGCGGCTTCATTCTGGGCGGGTTGGAAAGTCATGACAGCATTTGCGCGGAGATCTGCGACGGCGCCGGCCATCTGGTTGTTTCCGTCGACTACCGCCTGGCGCCGGAAAATCTGCATCCGGCCCAGTTCGACGATGCGCTGGCGGCGTTCCGCCATATCGCGAACGCCTGCAATCTCCCGGTGGTGCTGAGCGGCGACAGCGCCGGCGGCAATCTGGCCGCAGCGGTATCCTGGGCGACACGCGGCGAAACTCTGCTCCCGGCGGGCCAGCTGTTGATCTACCCCGCCCTTGGCGCCGACGTGAGCAAGGGCACTTTCATCAACCACGCCAACGCCCCGATGCTGACCACCGCCGACATGAGCCATTACGACACCGTGCGCTCGGGCGGCAGGCCGCCGGTCAACGACCCCAGTTTCACGCCCCTCGACGCAGATGATTACACCGGAATGCCGCCGACGCTCGTCTTCACCGCCGAGTGCGATCCGCTGTCCGGCGATGGCCCGGACTATTGCGCACGGATAGCCAGGGCCGGCGGCAAGGCGATCTGCATTGAGGAACAGGGCCTTGTTCACGGCTATCTGCGCGCACGCCATTCCGTGGGGCGCGCCCGCGACAGCTTTGCCCGCATGATCAGCGGTTTTACGGCGCTCGGCGCGGGAAAATGGCCCTATTAGGCGGTCGAAGTTTATCGTTATATTTCACCGCCTTGAGGAAGCTTTCCTGAATCAGCCTGTTAACGGAAGTGACCAGCAGCTCAGACAAAACGCCGCGCGATCCGTTCCTGCCAATCCTTGTCAAACACGGTCGCGTCGTCTTCCGTCGCCACCAGCCGGCCGGTGACATGGAACCAGTCCTTGTCGCAGCGCATCTCCATTTCCGCGATGGTATGGGTGCGCCACGCGTCCCGTCCGCCGGTCTGCTCCCAGCTTATATGGGCGCTCGCCGACAGCGGATCGCCGGGATCTATCGACCAGCGTTCCTGCGTGGTGCTGCCCGATATCAGGCCATGCTTGAGATCCCGGTTCTCACCGGCATCATTGAAAATGGTGGTCGTGACAACACCGGTGGCGGGATCTGTTTCGGATGTCCGGGTGGAGGCCGACGGTCTCAGGTTCTCATGCCGCCAGGGCGCGGCCCCCACCGGTTTTTCAAAGCTGCATTCATCCGCATCGGCATGGCGCGTGCGGCGGGGAAGCGCCAGGCTTCCCGCCTCAAGCGTCACCATGGCGCGCTCCGGCGATGGCCAGATGAACGGCCAATACGCCGTCGACACCGCGATCCGCAAGCGGTGACCGGCAGGGATGCGGTAGGCGATCTGGTCCAGCGTCACGGTGGCGTCGAACGCCTCCCCCGGCGCCAGCAATTCGGGCGCTTCGCTGGAGAGACGATGGGTCAGGTTGAGCACGCCCATGGTGATCAGCGCCGAGCTTCCATCCGGACGCAGGTCGCAAAGCCGCACCGCCAGTTGCGCCATCGGCTTGTCCGACCGGGCCCGGATCAGCAGTTCCGGCGCGCCGACAATGTCGAGCGGCTCGCCGAGCACCGCACCGTCAAAACACACCGAGCGCAGATCATCCGGCGTCTGCTCATCGGGCAGTTCCGGCCCGTAGGCGAAGGGGAAATACTCCCCGGCCTGGCTGCCGCAATCGGCGGGAGAATTGACCGGGATGGCCGTGCTGATAGCGTCCGCGCCCAGCGTATGGTCGCCAAGCGGAAGCTGCGTGATAACGACGTTGGGCGATGGCCATTCGGCCTCGGCAATCCACCGCCCGGGGCGTTCGTCCACCCAACGTGCAGGCGCGATGCTGTCCATCAGCCAGGCCCGATAGGCCGGCAGTGCCTCGGCCCCGTTCTCCGTCCCCTTGAGCCAACGATCCCACCAGCGCCTGGCCTCCTGCAGAAAACCGATGCGCGGTTCCGGCCCGGCGTAGTGCGGATATTTGTGGATCCACGGCCCGACGATGCCCTTGACCGGAGCATCGAGATTTTCGACCAGATGCGAGATGGTGTTGCGATAGCCGTCATGCCAGCCGCCGATCGACAGCACCGCGGCCTCGATCGCGCCAAAATCCTCGCAGACCGAGCCGTGCTTCCAATAGGCGTCGCGCGTCTGCCGTGACAGCCACTCACGCGCCAGAAACGGCATCGCCTCAAGCCGGTCGAGCCACATCTGCCGCCAGCGGTCGCCCACCAGCAGCGGATCGGGCGGCCGCGACGAATAGGACAGCATGTTGGCGGCCCAGCCAAAATTCTCGCCCAGCAGACAGCCGCCCTTGAAATGGATGTCATCGGCGAAACGGTCGACGGTGGAGCAAATGGTGATGATCGCCTTGAGCCCCGGCGGCCTCAGCGCCGCGACCTGCAGCGAATTGAACCCGCCCCAGGAAATCCCCATCATGCCCGCAGTTCCGGAACACCAGGGCTGTGCGATGGCCCAGGCGATCACATTGCAGGCGTCCTTGAGTTCCTGCGGCGTGTATTCATCCTGCATCAGCCCATCGGAATCGCCATTTCCGCGCATGTCGACCCGGATGCAGGCATAACCCTGGCCCGCCATCCACGGATGGGTGAGGCTGTCACGCACGATGGTTCCGTCGCGTTTCCTGTAAGGCAGATGTTCCAGAATGACCGGTACCGGATCGCTTGCGGCATCCTTGGGCATCCAGATCCGCGCCGACAGCCGGCAGCCATCGGGCATGATGATCGGCTGATCGGCGATCTCGACAATCTCGCGCGCAAATTGTGTGTCTGTTTCCGGCATGAACGACGCCAAGACGTGTCTCCCCTTTTGCAGGACTCAAGCGTCGAACCTGTCACGCCAGGGCGAACACGCGCAATGGCCTGGGGGCGTTAATCGGTCCACAGGGCGGTCACAAGTCCGCGCGGCCCCTTGCCATTCCGGGAAAGAGCGGATCCGGCGAAAGCCGAGACCACCTCGATCCCGTTTTGCTCGAGCAGGGCAAAGGCGGCGTGATGCTCTTCAAAAGCCAGGATGCGTCCCGGCCCCAACACGACCGGAGAAAGCGCAGCCAGTGCCTTTCCGGCTGTCCCGGAATAGTGGTTCGTGTCGATCAGGCAAAACCCGGCCACACCGACAGCTTTTGACAATTCCTCGATGAAGGCCGATCCGCAGGGCTCGACTCCGAGCACGGCGTTGTGGCGGCGGCCGCGCACCTTGCAGACAGGCGCCAGATTCAAGATCTCCATGTTGACCAGCAGGCAGTCACGGCTGAGCGGCAAAAAGCAATCGTCAAGACAGCCGCACTCCACCCCGGTCAGATCAATCCAGAACATGGTGTCGGCCTTGCCTTGCCGGAACAGCGATATCGCCAGCCGGGAGAGCGCCTGCGCGCTGGTGGCGCCTGTGATCGCCCCGACGCACACCATCCCGCCCGGCATGGCAATGTCATGTCCGTCAATCGGCGGGAATGACCGGTCGGCGCCATCGGAAGTGAGCCAGAACTCAAACCTGGATTCATCAAACAGCGGCGCGAAATTCAGCACCGTCGAGATGTTGATCGCCGCCGCATGGCTTGCCTCTGGATCAGGCAGGGCAATCACCGCGCCGCCGTCGAGAAACCGGACAAGTGCGCGGGGATGGATCACATCTCCAAGCGGGGATAAAAACCAGCCACCCGGGTTCCTGGCGCCGTAAGCTGTGCGATCGAAACCTGAAGGCAGCGCGGATAACCGCATGCCCTCCATCAGATATCGGGTCAGCGTCTCAACCGGCTTTTCGCTCAACCAGGAAATGATTTCGCTGGCCCTGCGCCGGTCATCCTCGCATTCCCCGACCCGCCGCTCGAGGATCCAGTCGCGGGCGTCGGCAAATTCGAGGGCGGAGTAAAGCAATGCATCGAAATGCCTGACAGTCACGCCCGCTGCCTCAAGCTCCCGGACCAGCCGCGCATGTTGCCGCACGGCGCTGGCGGCGCCATTTTTCGCAACCGCGACCGACCCGGTGAGAGGGCTGCAAACCGGCCCCTGAACCAGCGCATCGCGCAGTACGCCAACATCATTGCTCACCGAAATTCTTGCACCAGGCACGGCCATTTTCTGCCAACTCCAAGGCAATTTACCGAAGCAATCGTCTGCCCAAACCGGGCTGCAAACATTGATCGTCATCAACGCGACGGCTTGCCGTGATGAGATGGCTTAAATTGTCAGATTAGGAGAGTTCGGTTTGCACCGGTTCAAACTGGCCTGATGCACCAGTCGCGCCCAGTTCAACACGCCGCATTTGAGGCCGCGGGCCAGCGGCAAGCGCGTCGGCTTCCGGTCACACAGACGCGATTCGATCGAGATCGGCCCGCGATTCACCGGAATGCCTGATCAGCTCATTCATGCTGAGCAGCTGAAATTGCTTGGCGTTGATGATGCGAATGACCTTGCTCCGCGCCAGGGTCTGGATGTTGCGGCTCAGCGTCTCCGGCGTCGTGCCCAGATAGTCGGCAATATCACGACGGCTTAGCGGCACATGCACACTACTGGACGCCTGTGCCCCATCATCCAGATGCTGGTTTATCGAACGCCTTGAAAAGACATAAAGCAGGGTGGCGACACGTTGCATGGTGGTGTGGCCATTGGTGATGGCGGCCCATTCACGCACGGCGTCAAGTTCATCGAGCTTGGCCTTGAGCATTTCGTGTTCGACGGCGGGATGCTCGATGAGAAAGCGCTCGAAACCGGGCTTGTTCATCAGACACAGCGTCACATCGGTCGCCGCTTCATAGGAAAAACGCGATTCCTCCGCGAACAGCCGTCCGAAAAAATCCGAGGGGAACAGCAACCCGACAATATGCTCGGTGCCATTGACCGACGCGCTCGAGAGCTTGACCACGCCATCGACAATATTGCCGACCATGTCGCCGGCTTCGCCTTGCGCCTGAATGATGCTTCCGCGTGGATAGCTGCGCTGATGCGAAATGCGGTTGAGCTGGGCCAGGGCTTCCGGCGAGCCGACACTACACACGGTTCGATTGAATACGGCACAATTGCTGCATTTGCCGCACAGACAAGTAGCTTCCGCCGTTTTGTTCATTCGATGCCCTTGTATTGGGCCAGTCTGGCTTGGTCGTCCGCCAACTGACCGTCATAGTGTGCCAGTATCAGTTGTGAATGCGTCCACTCAACCCGAGCACATCTCAAGCGTCAAGGCATGAAAACCAATATTGGCTGCAAAGGTCAGCCATGCGCCAGTTTGGAGCAGCAGCCAAACAAGGAGCTGTTCAACAGCATGTCCGGCTGTATCGGGGAGCCTTCACACTCCGGCCATCCGGGCCTTCGCTTTCACCGCCGCGTGTCTCCGATCAAACCGGCTCCTTGAGCGCCTCGATTGCGGCGGGAAGCTCCATCAGGCTGGAAATCACCCGATCCGCGCCCAGTTCATCGGCGGGCACTTTGGTATAGCCGCCGCGCACCGCAATGCTTGCAATGAAGGCCGCCTTGGCGGCGCCGATGTCGGCGGGACTGTCGCCGACCATCAGCGCACGGCCCGCGGACAGTCCCATGGCCCGCAGCGCATGAGTGAGCATGTCCGGAGCCGGCTTGCGCTCCGGACCGGAGTCGCCGCCAACCACGACATCAACATGGGCATCGAGGCCGAAATGCGTGAGTATCTCGCGGGTGAAGGCTTCCGGCTTGTTGGTCACGACGCCAATCTTCACCCGGGCGCCGTGATAGGCGACGATCATCTCCATCGCACCGGGCATCATGGTCGTGTGTTGGGTCAGATGCTTGCCGTAGATGCCCATCATCCGGTCGGTCGCCTGATCGAGCCGGTCGCCCTCGACCGGCTTGCCCGACGCGGCACAGGCGCGCTCGACCAGCTTCCTGACGCCGTTCCCAATCATTCCGCGCACCGCATCCACCGACAGCGGCGGCAGATTGTCCTGAGACAAGAGTTCATTAACCGCGGCGGCGATGTCGGGCACGGAATCGATCAGCGTCCCGTCGAGGTCGAACAGAATGGCCTGCGGCCAGCCGCAGCGGTCTCCCGCCTCCGCGAAAATCCGGGTCACGCCGTTTCCTTCCATTTGATCGAGCATCCCATCGACGCCACCTGGTCGTCCGGCCCCTTGCCGGTCTTTGCGATCTGCCGCATCGCCTCGAAGAGGTCACGCCGCAAATCCTCAGGCCCCGATTGCTTGCGCGACGCATCAAGCCGGCCGCGATACTGCAATTCCATGGCCGCGTTGAAACCGAAGAAATCCGGCGTGCAGACCGCGCCCCAACTCCGCGCCACCCTCTGGTCCTCGTCATAAAGATAGGGGAAGGAAAACCCGTGCGCCTCGGCGAAGGCTTTCATGTTCTCGAAGGAATCCGCAGGGTAGGCCTCCACATCGTTTGACGAGATCGCCACGAAGCCAACCCCGATCGCTGCAAGATCCTGGGCGTCCCGGACGATGCGGTCGATCACCGCTTTGACATAGGGGCAATGGTTGCAGATGAACGCCACGACCAGGCCGTTATCGCCGGCCTGACCGAGAATACTGTGGCTCTTGCCGTCCACGCCAAGCAAGGTAGCGTCGCCCGGCTTCCATCCAAAATCGCACAAGGGGGGAATTGCAGCCATGTAACGTCTCCTTGGTCAGTTCCAGCGACTGTATCAGCGCATGGCGCCATCGGACGCGGCGCGGATCGCCTCTATATTGGCCTTATACGCTGATTGTGTACCCCCTTTGAACACCGCCGAACCCGCAACCAGCACATTGGCGCCGGCAGCCGCCACCAGCGGCGCTGTCTCCGGCGTGACGCCGCCGTCGATTTCGATGTCGATCGGCCGGGCGCCGAGCATCGCCTTTATCCGCGCCACCTTGTCGACCACCGCCGGGATGAATTTCTGGCCGCCAAACCCCGGATTGACCGTCATCAGCAGGATCAGATCGATCCGGTCGAGCACATACTCAAGCACGTTTTCGGGCGTTGATGGATTGAGCGACACCCCGGCCTTCTTGCCGAGATCGCGGATCGCCTGCAGCGAGCGGTCAAGATGCGTCGTGGCTTCCGCATGCACGGTGATGATGTCGCAGCCCGCATCGGCGAACGCCGCCAGAAACGGGTCACACGGCTCGATCATCAGATGACAGTCGAAAATCTTGCCGGTGCGGTTGCGCACCGCCTTGATGATCGGCGGTCCGAAGGTGATGTTGGGGACAAAATGCCCGTCCATCACATCAAGATGGATCCAGTCGGCGCCTGCGGCAACGACCGCCTCGATCTCGTCGCCGAGTCTGGAAAAATCCGCCGACAGCACCGACGGCGCAATGATGGTCGCCATGTCAATCTCCTCGTCTGGAATTGGTTTGCAGTCATCAATTGCGCCGTCCGCAGGGACAAGCACGGCTTGTCGGACCGGTCAGGCGGCGGAGTTGATCCGCAACCGCTCGCGCCAGCGGGGATAGAGCTTATCGGCATCCATCGGAAAACTCTGGAAGGCGCGGGCGAACTCGTAATGATCCTTGGCGAATTCGACCGGATCGGCGCCGGCGCGCCAGCACTCTTCCGCCTGACGCAGCGATATGGCGCCTGCCGCGCCGCCATCGATATGGCCGAAGGCGCCGCCACCGGCGGTCAGGATCAGGTTTGAGTGGCCAAGGTTTTCGAAGAAGCCAGGCATGCGCAACGCATTCATCCCGCCCGAAATGATCGGCGTCGTCGGGTTCATGCCCTGCCATTCCTGATGGTAGAACGGACCATCAGCTGAATCGTCGGTGATCATGTAGGCCATCAATTTGTCCTCGGCCTCACCCTCCATCTTGCCAAAGCTCATGGTTCCGGTGTGGATGCCCGAAGCCCCCTGCAGCCGCGCCATTTTCGACAGCACGAAAGCGGTGTAGCCGCGTTTCGACTGGGGCGAGGTGACCGCGCCGTGACCGGCGCGATGATAATGCAGATACTGCTTGGGGAAATTCCGCCGCGCGGTGGTGATCGCCGCCGGACCGGCGACGTAGCCATCGACAAGGAACGCCACATGGTCGGCGTTCTGCCCGAAGGTTTCCAGGATGTATTCGCCGCGCGCGATCATCTCGTGATGATCGTCGGCGGTGATGTTGAACGAGAACAGCTTGGGCTGACCGGTCTTGTCCTGGGCGCGGATCATGGCGTCATTGACGAGATTGACCGTCTCCTTGAATGGCGCGAACACCTGGTTGCCCTGGGGTTCGTCATTCTTGATGAAATCGCCGCCAAGCCAGAAATCATAGCAGGCGTCGGCGAATGGCTTGGGGCGCAGGCCGAGTTTCGGCTTGATGATCGTGCCGACGATGAATCCGCCATTGACAACCGGGCGGCCAAGCACGCGCCACAGATCCCTGATCGTGGTCGACGGTCCGTCAAACAGCCGCATCAGCGAGGGCGGCATGTAGAAATCGTGCATCTTGCCATATTCGACATCGCCCATGCCCTGGTTATTGCCGATCGTCAGCGTCAGGAACGACGCGATCATCGCCCGCCCGTCGATGATGTTGCGATCGAACAGCTCCACCGGATAGGCGATCTTCATGATCTCTTTCGCCTCGTCGATTTCGTAGACGATGGCATCGACGCCACGGGTGAAATCGTCGGTGGTGGAGACCTCGACATTGGTGCCGGTCGACGATTCGGCCGCGAAATGCGCCGCAGTTTCCAGATAGCCGCCAAAGCCTTTCTTCGGCTTCATCACATAGGCGCACAACACGTGACGGTCACCAGCGATGAGATCGGCTTCCTTGAGGTTGAGATTTGCGTATCGGTTTGACTGGTCCATGGTTCTGTCCTCGGTTTGGTGTTTGCTCAGGCGGCTTCGGCGGCCTGGCTTGATTGCGGATCGAGCGCGCCGCTCGCGTAGCGCGCCGCCATGTCGTCCATGGCAATCACCTTGATTTTCGACGCCTGTCCGGCGGTTCCGAACGCTTCGAACCGCTCGCGGCAAAGATCGCGCATCGCGTCCATCGCCGGCTTGAGGAACTTGCGCGGGTCGAACTCACTGGCCTTGCCGGTGGCGATCTTGCGGAACTGGCCGGTCATCGCCATGCGGCAATCGGTGTCGATATTGACCTTGCGCACGCCATGCCGGATGCCCCGGACGATCTCTTCTACCGGAACGCCGAAAGTCTGCGGCATCTCGCCGCCGAACTCGTTGATGATGTCCTGCAGTTGCTGCGGCACCGAGGAGGATCCATGCATGACCAGATGGGTGTTGGGGATCTTGCGGTGGATCGCTTCGATCACGCCCATCGCCAGAATGTCGCCATCGGGCTTGCGCGAGAACTTGTAGGCGCCATGCGAGGTGCCGCAGGCAATTGCCAGCGCGTCGACCTTGGTCCTGAGCACGAAATCGAGCGCCTGGTCCGGATCGGTGAGCAACTGATCGTGCGACAGCTTGCCCTCCGCGCCCGATCCGTCCTCGGCTTCGGCTTCCCCGGTTTCAAGCGAGCCGAGCACCCCCAGTTCGCCCTCGACCGAGGCGCCGACCCAATGGGCCATCCGCGCCACCCGTTCGGTGATGGTCACATTGTAATCATAGGACGCCGGCGTCTTCATGTCGGCTTCCAGCGAGCCGTCCATCATCACCGAGGTGAAGCCATGGCGGATCGCGCTCATGCAGGTGGCTTCGTTGTTGCCATGGTCCTGATGCATGCAGATCGGGTTCGCGGGGTACATTTCGGTCAGCGCGTCGATCATCTTGGAAAGCATGATGTCGCCGGCATAGGAGCGCGCGCCGCGCGAGGCCTGGATGATCACCGGAGCGTTGCAGGCTTTCGCCGCTTCCATGATGGCGAGCCCCTGCTCCATGTTGTTGATGTTGAATGCCGGCACGCCATAGCCATGTTCGGCGGCATGATCGAGAAGTTGACGAAGGGTGATGCGGGCCATGATGGTCTCCTGTCAGGCTGAAGGCGGTCGTGGTCTGACCGAAACAGATGGTTCCCATTTGTTTCGAAAAGTCAGCCCACAAGCTATTGATCGGGTGGGGCGATATGTCATGACAGATGGTTCCCGTCTGTCATGATCGCACCACGAGATCGGTTGTTGGTTCGGGCAGCAGTTTCGCCAGCTCCCGGATCCAGACGGATGCGGTTTCAGGCATGCCGCCGGGGATGGAAAAGAAATCGCCCAGAACGCTCAGCCTTATGGCGAATGTTCTGGAGTGGCGTTTGGCTTCGGGATGGAACCTCAGGTTCTCCAGAAGAGCGATCGCGCCGGCGGGCGTTGCCGCAAGCCCCGCTTCCGCGATCGGCCCGACACAATCGCCGACAAAATGCACCGGCAGGCCGGTCAATTGCTGCAGCGGCTGGATCAGATGGCGCAGCGACAGCGTCGGGTTCACATCCCCGCCGGGATTGTCATAGCCGGCGATCACCGCGACCCGCGCGCCGCGCCCCGCAAGATCGCGCAGATAGGCAGCGAATGCCGCGTCAAGGCCCTGGCTCAGATCGGAACGGACCAGCACGGTGTGGCCTTCAAGATCGCGCGCGCCACTCATGACCCGGACCTCCCCGCAATTTCAATGGCGACGCTCGCGACCCGCTCCGCGGTGATGCCGAAATGGGCGTAGAGCTCGGCTGCCGGCGCCGACGCGCCAAACCCGTCCATTCCGACGAATGCGCCTTTGGGGCCGATCCAGCGGTCCCAACCCATCCGGGCCGCCGCCTCGACCGCGATGCGCGGCGCTGTTCCGAGCACTTCGTTCTGATAGGCCGCGTCCTGCGCCTCGAATTTCTCCCAGCACGGCATCGAGACGACGGCGGCGCGGATGCCGTGTCCCGAAAGAAGCTGATCGGACGCATGGCAGGCGATCTCGATCTCCGATCCGGTCGCAATCAGCGTGACATCCCGTTCGCCGTCGGGCTTGCGCAGCACATAGGCGCCGCGCGCCGAAAGGTTCTCGGTTGACCCGGTTTCGCGCAACATCGGCAAGCCCTGGCGTGACAGCGCCAGCACGCTCGGCGTCGACCGGTCCCTGAGCGCCAGTTCCCAGCATTCGGCCGTTTCGATGATGTCGGCGGGCCGGTAGACATTCATGTTCGGCGTGGCGCGGAGCATGGCCAGATGCTCGACCGGCTGGTGCGTCGGGCCATCCTCGCCGAGCCCGATGGAATCATGGGTCAGGACATAGACCACCCCCTGCCCCATCAGCGCCGAAAGCCGCATGCCGCCGCGGGCATAATCGGAAAACACCAGGAACGTGCCGCCATAGGGGATAAAACCGCCATGCAGCGACAGCCCGTTCATCGCCGCCGCCATGGCGTGTTCGCGAATGCCGTAATGAATATACCGGCCCTTGAACCGCTTCGGCCGGATGCTCTCGGTCTGCGAGGTCTGGGTCAGATTGGAGCCGGTCAGATCCGCCGATCCGCCGATGGTCAGCGTGGTGGCATTGTTGATCACCTCAAGCGTCATCTGCGAGGCCTGCCTGGTGGCGACCTTGGTGGCCTTTTGCTGATGCTCCTTGCGGAAAGCGGCAAGTTTATCATACACGCTGTCGGGCAGTTCCCCCGACACCGTCCGGTCAAACGCAGCCGCGTTGCGCGCCGCCGCATGGCGTTTCTGCCACTGGCTGCGGGCGGCGCCGCCGCGGGTCGCCACCGCTTCCCAGGCGGCCTTGATGCAAGCAGGCACCGTGAAAGGCTCATGCGGCCAATTGAGCCCGTCGCGGGCCCTGGCGATTTCCTCCTTGCCCAATGGCGCGCCATGGGTCTTGTGCGAACCCTGCAATGTCGGCGCGCCCTTGCCGATGATGGTGCGGCAGGCAATCAGCGAGGGCCTGGAGCTCTTGCGGGCTTTCTCGATGGCTGTGGCGATGGCGTCGGGATCATGACCATCGATTTTCTGAACCTCCCAGCCCGCGGCCTTGAATCGCGCGGGCTGGTTCATCGACGTAGAGAGGGAGGTGGCTCCGTCGATGGAAATTTCGTTGTCGTCCCACAGGACAATCAGCTTTTTCAGCCCCAGATGACCGGCCAGATCAATCGCCTCATGGCTGATGCCTTCCTGCAGGCAGCCGTCGCCGGCAATCACATAGGTGTAATGGTTGACCAGCGCCTTGCCGAACCGCGCAGCCCACATTTCCTCGCCGATGGCCATGCCGACAGCGGTGGCTATTCCCTGCCCCAGCGGTCCGGTGGTGGTTTCCACCCCCAGCGTGTGGCCATACTCGGGATGACCGGGCGTTTTCGACCCCCACTGCCGAAAATTCCTCAATTGCTCCATGGTCATGTCGGAATAGCCGACAAGATGGTTGATGGCGTAGATCAGCATCGAACCATGACCCGCCGACAGCACGAAGCGGTCGCGGTCGGCCCAGTCCGGTATCATTGGGTCGATGTTGATGAAGCGGTTGAACAGCACCGTCGCCACATCCGCCATCCCCATCGGCATGCCGGGATGGCCCGAATTGGCGGCCTGCACCGCATCCATCGCCAGGAACCGGATGGCGTTTGCCATGTCCCGTTCAGTGGCGGTGTCCGCTGCGGCGATTGCTTGGGATACGTTCATTTCGACCTCCTCAGGACATGCGGCGCTTGCGCTCGACCAGCTTGTGGATCAGCGGCGTGAAAATGAGCTGCATGGCGATATCGAGCTTGTCGCCGGGCGCCACGATCGAATTGGCGCGTGACATGTAGCTGTTCTGGATCATCGACAGGAGATAGGGAAAATCGATGCCGCGCGGATTGGCGAAGCGGATCACCAGAATAGATTCAGCCGGCGTCGGGATCCATCGCGCGATGAACGGGTTGGATGTGTCGACGATCGGAACCCGCTGAAAATTGATGTCGGTCAGCGAGAATTGCGGGCAGATATAATGCACATAATCGGGCATCCGCCGCAGGATGGTGTCGGTCACGGCTTCGGTGGAATAGCCGCGGGCGGCCTTGTCGCGATGGATCTTCTGGATCCACTCGAGATTGATCACCGGCACGACGCCGATCTTCAGGTCGCAATGTTGCGCCAGATTGATGTCGTCGGTGACGACGCAGCCGTGAAGACCCTCGTAGAACAGCACATCGCTGTCGCCGAACTCCTCCCAGTCGGTAAATTTGCCGGGCGCCACGCCGTAGCGCTCGCCCTCCTCCTCATCATGGATGTAGTGGCGGGTCCGGCCTTTGCCGCGCCGGCCATAGTCCTCGAACACGCTCTCCAGGATCTTGAGTTCATTGGCTTCCGCGTTGAAATGGGTGAAATCGCGGCCCTTCGCCTTTTCCTCGGCTATCTTGTCCTTCATCGTCTGCCGGTCGAAACGGTGAAACGCATCGCCCTCGATGAAGGAAGCGGACACTTTCTCGCGGGCAAAAATCTTCTTGAAGGTCTGCTCGACGGTCGTGGTGCCCGCGCCCGAGGAGCCTGTGATGGAGATGATGGGAAATTTAGCTGACATGATGGATCAAACCCTGAAAAGACCGCGGTTACCGAACAAGGGCGAACGTTCACTGATCATCTCCGGATCGACATGATAGCGGGCGATCCGCTCGACCTTTGATTTGGAGCCGAAGATCAGCGGAACACGCTGGTGCAGGCTGACCGGCTGGATCTCGAGGATCCGGTTGACGGAATCGGTGGCGGCGCCGTCTGCCTGCTCGACAAGAAACGCAATCGGATTGGCCTCATAGACAAGGCGGATGCGCCCGGCGCCATAGCCCCTGCGCTTGTCGGCCGGATAGAGAAACACGCCGCCGCGAATGAGAATGCGGTAGCAGTCGGCCACCAGCGACGCGATCCAGCGCATGTTGAAGTCTTTTTCGCGCGGGCCTTCGCTGCCGGCGAAACAATCATCGATATAGAGCCGGATCGGCTCCTCCCAGTGCCGGTAGTTGGACACATTGATGGCGAACTCCGAGGCATGTTTCGGGATCGAGACGGACTCATAGGCTTCGATGAAATCGCCATATTTGCTCGAATGGATGAAAATCTGCGTGCCTGTGCCAACGGTCAGCACCAGAGCCAGTTGCGGCCCGTAGATGAAGAACCCGGCGGCAAGCTGGCCCGTTCCCGGCTGCAGAAACGATTGCTCCGGATCTGATTTCGGATCGCCCACAACCGGCATGATCGAGAAAATCGTTCCGATCGAGACATTGGTTTCGATGTTGGATGACCCGTCGAGCGGATCGATCGCCAGCGCCAGCGGCTTGGCCGGGTCGATCAGGATGGCTCCGGTGTTTTCCTCCGAGCCGTAAAGCGCGACGGGCACCTGGCGCATGGCTTCGAGGAAAATGCCGTCGGCCACGACATCGAGGTCTTTCTGGATGTCGCCGTCGGTGTTTTCGCTACCGCGCGAAGAGGCGAAGCCGGCATTGAGCGCGCCCTGGGTCGTGAGTTTGCGAACTTCGAGAGCAGCCTGCGCCAGCGCGCCGATAGTGGCTGCTATGGCTTCACTGTGCGGTGTGCGGGCAAATGAGCCCGATCGCAAAAAGGCTAACAGCGATTGACCTGACATTGTGGCATTCCTCCCAAGCCACAATGAATAGACAAATCCTTATGTTTGTAAATTTTAACTTATTGACAGTTTATATAAGAAATTCTTACATATCTCATGCTCAACATCTCGCTGCGCCAGATGCGCACCCTCCTCGCCATTCAAAAACACGGCAAGATCTCCGCCGCGGCGCGAGCCATGGGCCTGACGTCCCCGGCGGTGACGCTGCAATTGCAGCAATTGGAGCAGGAGCTTGGCTGCCAGCTGTTCCTGCGCACCAAATCAGGCGCCCAACCGACCGAAATCGGCGAAATCGCCATTGAAACCGCCTTTCGGATGATCAGTGAACTGACCTCGCTTGAGGAAACCGTCCAGGCCCACAAGGGCATTGCCGCGGGCACCATCCGGCTCGGCGTGGTTTCGACCGGGAAATATTTCGCGCCGCGGCTCATCGCCGCATTCACCGCGGTCCATCCCGGCATATCGATGACGCTGGTCGCGGCCAACCGGGCGGAGATTGTTCAGAAGCTGCATGATCATGACATCGATGTCGCCCTGATGGGCCGTCCTCCGACGAGCTTCAAGGTCAACGCCACCCTGTTCGGCGACCATCCGCTGGTCTTCATCGCCAATCCCGACCACCCGCTGGTCGGCAGACTCGACATCAGCAAGGAAGAACTGGCTGAGCAGAAATTCATTGTCCGCGAAAGGGGCTCCGGCACCCGCTCGTCCCTGGAGTTTTTCATGTCCGACACCTTGGAGGGCCTGCGCACCACGCCGACGGAAATGGATTCCAACGAAACCATCAAACAGGCCGTCATCGCCGGCCTGGGGATCGCCTTCATCTCCGGGCACACGATCGAGCAGGAATGCCAGAACGGCAAGATCGCCATTCTGGATGTGGTGGAAACCCCGATCCGGCGGCAATGGTTTTCCATAAGGCATGCCAGCCGGACCTCGACGCCGGCGCTTCAGGCGCTTGATGATTTTCTCAGGCTGCGCGGACCCAGCCTGCTGCCGGTCCTGAGCAAACCCTATCCGGCCTCGCCTTCCCAATCGTAGCGGATCACAAGTGCTTTTTGCGCGGTTACGCGATGGCCTCGCTTCGCCCGGCCTGCCGGCCCGAGAAAATGCAGCCGCCAAGGAAACTGCCCTCAAGCGCGTTGTAGCCGTGATAGCCGCCGCCGCCGAAACCGCTGACTTCGCCCGCGGCGAACAGACCCTCTATCCGCGCGCCTTGCGCGTTGAGAACCTGGCCATTGAGATCGGTCTCAAGGCCGCCCAGCGTCTTGCGGGTGATGATGTGCAGCTTGATGGCGATCAGCGGCCCGTTTTCGGGATCGAGAAACCGGTGCGGCCTGGCCGTGCGCATCAGCCGGTCGCCACGATAGTTGCGCGCCGCATGCACCGCCATCAGTTGCGCGTCCTTGGTGAAAGGATTGTCGATCTGGCCGTCGCGGGCGACGATCTGGGCGCGCAGTTTTTCCAGATCAATCAGGTTGCCGCCCTTCTCGTTCATCCCCGCGACCAGCTCTTCGAGCGTGGCCGCCACGACAAAATCCTCGCCATGGCTCTTGAACGCCTCCACCGCCGGCGTCGCCTGTTTGTTGAGCAGCCTCTGCCTGATCACCTGCAGCCAGCTCTTGGATGCAAAATCCGGGTTCTGCTCCGACCCCGACAGCGCCACTTCCTTCTTGAGGATCTTCTGGGTCATCACGAACCAGGAATACTCATGGCCCGTCGCGAGAATCGCCCGCAGGGTCGACAGCATGTCGAACCCCGGCATGCAGGGAGGCTTGAGCCGGTTGCCCTCCGCGTCAAACCACATCGACGAGGGTCCGGGCAGAATTCGTATGCCGTGATTGGGCCATATCGGGTTCCAGTTTTTCACGCCTTCGGTGTAGTGCCACATCCTGTCCGCATTGATCACCCGGCCGCCGGCCGCTTGCGTGATCGCCACCATGCGGCCGTCGACATGGGCGGGGACGCCAGCGATCATGTCCCGTGGCGGCTCGCCCAGGCGCTGGCGCGGCCAGGCCTTGCGCACCAGATCCAGATTTCCGCCGATGCCGCCGGAAGTGACCAGAACGCTCGGCGCCCGGAGCTCGAACTCGCCGCTGACCGCGCGCGTCGTCGACTCGCCGCGCGGCTTGACGTCATCCGCCAGGATTTCGCCGGAAACCCCTTTGACTGCATCGTTTTCCACAATGATGTGGGAACAGCGATGGCGGAACCTGAGCGTAATGCGTCCCGCCTTCACATGGGCGCGGACGCGCTGCTCGAACGGCGCCACAGTGCCGGGTCCAACGCCCCAGGTGACGTGGAAACGCGGAACCGAATTGCCGTGGCCATCGGCAAACGAGCCGCCGCGCTCGGCCCATCCGACGATCGGAAACCAGCGCATGCCCATTTGATGCAGCCATGGCCGCATCTCGCCGGCGGCGAAATCGATGTAGGCTTCGGCCCATTTGCGCGGCCAGTAGTCTTCCTCGCGGTCAAACTGCGCCGAGCCCATCCAGTCGCTGAGCGCGAGCTCGCGGCTGTCCTTGATGCCCATCCGCCGCTGTTCCGGCGTGTCGACCAGGAACACCCCGCCGAGCGACCAGAACGCCTGCCCGCCAAGCGAGTTTTCACCTTCCTGATCGAGGATGATGACGCTCTTGCCGCGGTCGGCAAGCTCCGCCGCGCCGACCAGCCCGGCCAGCCCGCCGCCCACCACGATCACATCGCAACTGTCCATGTCCTATCCCGCCCTTGCCTGATCCGCGCCAAGTCCCCGGTAGACCCAGATCACCGGCCCCGACACCAGATACATCAGGATCCCATAGACCGCGGCAGGCAGCGCGTAGGCCGAAAAGCCTGCCTCATAGCCGGTCAGGATCGCCGCCACCGTAATACCCAGCGTCGAGTTCTGGATACCGGTCTCGATCGAAATCGTCTTGACTTCCGCCGTCGACAGACCGGCGACGCGGGCAACGAAATAACCCAAAGCAAGCAGCAAGACGATCAGCACCAGTATCGTTGGCGCCAGCACCGGCAGATTGGCGATGAAGACATCCCAATTGACCAAGAGCGCCAGCCCGACGATGACCACGAACAGGCCGTTGGCCAGTTGCGCCACCACGGGCGCGATCCGCGCGGTCAGGGCGGGAGCGAAATGACGAAGCGCCAATCCGATGCCGATCGGCACCGTGGTGAGCAGGAACAATTGCACCGCGATGCCGCCAATACTGACCGGCTCGGCCTCCGCGCCGCTGAAATAGCTGATCGACAGCGCCAGCAATGGCGGCACCGTGATCATGCTGGCAAGGCTGATCACCGCCGTCAGCGACACCGACAGGGCAACGTCCCCCTTGGCGAGCCGGGTCAGGATATTGCTGGTAACCCCGCCGGGACAAAACGCCAGGATCATGAATCCCATCGCCAGTTCGGGGCCAAGACCAAACGCCAGCACCAGCAGAAAAGTGACAATCGGCAACAGCACCACCTGATTGAGCGCACCGATGACAAAGGCATAGGGCCGTGTGGCCATCCGCAGGAAATCCGCGGCCGTCAGGCCCAGGCCCAGTGAAAACATGATGAATGCCAAGCCCAAAGGCAGCACGACGCCGACCAAAGTCCCCATTTTCCCCTCCCGTTGACGCGGGCATTCTGCCCGCGTCCGGTGTTCGCCTCCTCGCGGACACCCTTGTGGCAACGGGACCACAAATTTCGGGCTCTGTCGATGGGCTCTGCCGGCCCATCCCCGGCTTGTCCGAGCTGGCCAACGGTATTGCGCCTGGAACCGGAGTGCGTCAAACAAGCAAACCCGCCCTCGCAGAAATAAACAGGCTCCTCATGGTCAAAGCCATCACCCCCGTCGCCGATCTTGTCGCCCAAGCCCGCGCGCGCATCGAGGAGATCGAAACCGTGGACGCGCTTGCCATGGTCGACGATCCGGACGTCGTGATCGTCGATCTGCGCGACATCCGCGAGCGTCAGCGCTCAGGTTTCATCCCGGGCAGCTTTCACTGTCCGCGCGGCATGGTGGAGTTCTGGGTGGACCCGCAAAGCCCTTACTTCAAGGAGGTGTTCGGCCTGGACAAGAAGTTCGTCTTCCATTGCGCCTCCGGCTGGCGTTCGGCGCTGACTGTGGCAACGCTCAACGACATGGGATTTGCCGCAGCTCATTTGAAGGAAGGGTTTTCCACCTGGGAAGCCCAAGGCGGCCCGGTCGAGTTCCCACCCGACCGGAAGTCTTAGGACTGCGCGGCTCGATTGCACCCGCCACGCAAAATCCAGGGGCGTCTCAATCGTCTTTCCACTTGACCTTGTCAGCGTCGAGGAAGTCGATCGAGTGCACCACGACGCTGTCCTCTTCAAGGAAACAGACATTGTAGTTCGGCGCCAGATCGCCATAGCCCATCCGGCCGGGCCGGCCGGAAAAATCCGGCCAGCAGCTGTGGTTTGTCGAACGCGGCGCCGAATAGGAAATGCCTGAGACAGCGCCGCTCAGCGTATAGTGACAGTGACCGAAGAACAGGTGCGCGACCGTGTCGCGGTACTCCCTGAGCAGCGATTGCAGTTCCTGCTCGTTGAGAATGCCGATCACGTCCGCATTGGCGACATGGACCCGAACCGGGTTGTGGTGCATGAACAGATAGGCTTTCTGCCCCTTGTCGCGCGCCGCATCCAGCACGCGCTTGAGCCAGGCCATGCGCTTGTCGCAATAGATCCCGCCATGCCGGCCCGCATCGACCGTGTCCATGTAGACGAACAGGCCCGCTGGCGTTTCCTCCGTCCATTGAACAAAACCGTCATCATCGCGGTTGGCGGCCGGAAACACCGAGGCAAAGGTTTCCCGACTGTCGTGATTTCCGATCATCAGCCGCGGTTCGAGCTTGCCCTTGAGCGAGCTGCCTTCAAGGATTTCGGCAAGTTGGAGGTAGCTTTCTTCCTGGCCGTAATGGGTCAGGTCACCAGTGATCACCACCAGGTCGGCGTCCTGGTCATTGGCCTCGACATAGGCCAGGCACTTCTTGAAATTGGCGATCGAATCGAGGCCGAGGATCGGCGCGTCATTGATATGAATATCGGAAATATGGACAAGTTTCATCGCGGTCTCCATGGCGGTTGCGGAGTGCCTATCAAGACTGTGTTGCCGCTCCATGACAGCGCACGAATCCCCCGCATTCCAGCGACGGCATATAAGGCCAATCGCCTCCGGGATGCCAGCCTCCGGCGTCGCGCCATTCTGGTCCGAAGGCGCCGCAACCCGGACAGCCACCCGGCAGAGGCGACAATCCGGGCTGGCGCGGTTGTTTGTGACAGGCGACATCCCTAACAATCCATATGCGACCCTGCAATTCTTGTCGTAGCGTGGAGCCGTGCATGCCGCAGAAAAAAATCCAGAAAATCTATGATGCCCTGCTCGAGGGGGCGTATCTCGGCCTGTCGGACGTCCAGTTGCACGATTATGTCTTTGAAAAATGCCCCAAAGCCACCAGCAAACGGCTGGTGCGCGCCTCTCTGCTGGCGCTCAGCGATCCCAACGTCGAGGACCGCAATGTTCTCAACGTGATCTACGCTCTTGCCATCAAGCACCGGCTGGATGGCGGCCCGGATACGGTTGAGGACGACGACGCATAGGGTGGTTCGCGCCGGTGCGCCCGGACGCTATCGGCCGCCGCTGTCGGCGCACGCATGGCGGATGTAATCGGTTAGCGCCGCGCCGGCGGTCTCGACCGCTCCGGAATTGTCGATGATAATTCCGGCCTCGAAACCGGCGGTCAGGTCCGAAGCGCGTTTGAGACGCGCGGCGATCTCTGCTGCGTTTTCCCGCCCCCTCGCTTCCAGTCTCCGAGCCAGAATCTCCGGATCGACCCGGATTTCAACCGCCACGGCGCTTGGAAAGACCTGGCGGATCACATTCCAGGCTCCTCTCGAGCCGTTCGCCACGGCCACCCTGCCCGCGGCCAGATGCGATTCAACATCGCGCGGCAGGCCGTAGCGCAATCCATTGGCCGACCAGGTCAGGGAAAACCGCCCGTCATCGATTGCCGCGTCGAATTCGGCATCGCTCATGGCGATATGATCTTCGCTGCCGGCATCGGCCGGCCGCGTGATCACACGCCGGACAAACAGCACGTCGGCCGAACCTGAGAGTTCACGGCGCGCATGAGAGATCAATGTATCCTTGCCCGCGCCGCTCGGTCCAAGCAGCACGATGAATCGTCCGAGCTCCGCTTCGGCGGCATCCGCCCGGCTGTCTACGATTGCCATCAGGCCACCCGTTCGCCCTGGCGCCAGACCGAGCGGACAATGGGAATGCCTGTCTCGCGGCGTACCCGCACGAGATCAGCGCGTTTTCCAGGCGTCAGGCTGCCGCGGTCATCAAGACCGACCGTATTCGCGGGCGTTGCCGTCACAAGCCGGATCGCCGTCGCCAGATCAAGCTCTTCGATCTCGTCGGCGAGCACGAAAGGAGCCTGGATCAGGCTGAACGGCACATAATCGGAGGACAGCACATCCAGAACGCCGGCCCGGGCAAGGTCGGTTGCGGCGATATTGCCGGAATGGGAGCCGCCGCGCACCACATTGGGCGCGCCCATCAGCACGCTCATGCCGGCCTTGTGCGACGCCTGCGCCGCCTCGATGCTGGTCGGGAACTCCGCCAGCCGGACGCCAAACCCGATCGCTTCCTCGACATGGTCAAGGGTGGCGTCATCGTGACTGGCAACCGTGATGCCGCGCTCGGCGCAGGCGCTGGCCAGGGCTTGGCGATGGGTATCGGAGTAACGCGCCGAAGCGGCTTGTCTGCGCGCGATGAAATGAGCGAAGGCCTCGTCCGTCAACCCGCGCTTGACTTTGTAATAGAGCGTGTACTGCTCCATGGTCTGGAACTGCCGCTGTCCCGGCGCATGGTCCATCAGCGAGGCAAGCCGGACCTGGGTGTCGGTGAGAAAATCGGCGAAATGATCGAGCACATCGGCCGCTGAAACTTCGCAGCGCAGGTGAATGAGGTGATCGGCCCGCAGCCGGTTTTCGGCCCTTGCCAGTGCCAGCGCATCGGCAATCGCGCGCATCTCGCCAACCTCGAAACCGTCATCAGCATCCGATCCCAGCCGCAGGCAGTCAAATACCGTGGTGATCCCGGATGAGGCAATCTGAGCGTCATGCGACTGTATCGCCGACATCGCGTCCCAGCGCACGCCGGGACGAGGCGAATAATGCGCTTCGAGATGGTCGGTGTGCAGTTCGACCAGTCCGGGGATCACATAGTCGCCCTCCATATCCACGCCGGTGGCCGAATTGCCTTCGGCGATTTCGGCGATGACCCCGTCCCTGAGAACGATGTTCCCGGATATGACCCGGTCTTCAAGCACCAGGCGCGCGTTAGTCAGGATTGTCTCGGTGGTCATTCAGGCGATCTTTCTTTGCAGGCCAGACGCCAGCGGCGTCCGGCTGTGGATTTCAAATGGCGCGCCGTGTTCGGGTTCGATGAACAGCGTCAGCGCATCGATCATGAACTGCTGTTCCGTCGTCGGGGCGAAATGCTCCCGCGCCGCGCGCAGAACCCGGTCGCGATCCTTGTCCGGCACCCGGCTCGTCAGCGTCATGTGGAAGCGGAAGCAATCAAACACGTAAGGATAGCCCCAGCGCATCAGATTGCGCAATTCGGCAAGGGACAATTGCTCGGGATTGCGCCGCTCGATTTCGGCTTCCGTCAGTTCAGCCCGGCAGGCATCGAAGGCGCTGACCACATCGCCGGCAAACTCACTGAGTTCGCTCACGTCGCCTTCAGGCAGCAGCGCCACGAATCCATCGATGGATCCAATCTTCAACCCTTCCAGCGCAAAGCGCGGCCGGCCGGCGCAGAACGCCGCCATGGCCTCGATCAGGTCGCTTTCGCACTTGTCTTCGGCGAGCCTGAATGGAGCCTTCAGCGTTCCGTGAAACCCGTAGCGCCGCGCCGGGCCGGTGATCCCGGCCAGTTCATCGGCGCCCATGCAATCGAAATCCGGCTGCTGCACCGTCCTGCCCGTGGCGGCATCCCTGCCGATCCAACTGGCGGCCAGTTCCGCCAGCTGCGAGGCGGGGTCGGGTGCAAAGTAGATCGCGTATCTCATGGGTGTCCCGTTCGTCCAATCAGGCGGCTTCGGAGCCAGCCCGACAGCGTGTCCATCGCCATCACCATAAGGACGATCAGGATGATGTAATAGCTCACCTCTTCCCAGTCCTTCTGGGTGGAAATGGCCTGGGTCAGCAACAGCCCGATGCCGCCGCCAACGATCGCGCCGATCACCGTGGCCGAGCGGGTGTTTGATTCGAAATAATACAGAACCTGGCTCAAAAACACAGGCGTGACCTGCGGAATAACGCCGAAACGGGCCTGCTGCATGCGCGACGCGCCGGTCGATTGCACGCCTTCCACCTGTTTGGCGTCAATGTTTTCCAAGGCTTCGGAGAAGGTCTTGCCGAAAGTTCCGGTGTCGGTGAGTAGGATCGCAAGCGCTCCGGTCATCGGCCCTGGCCCGAAGGCGCGCGACAGGATGATGGTCCAGATCAGCCCGTCGACGCCTCGCAGGAAATCGAAGATGCGGCGCAGCGTGAAAAGAATGGGCCGCGAAGGCGTAAAATTCGTGGCGGCGAAAAACGCAAGCGGAAAGGCGATCATCGCAGCGCCCATAGTGCCGAGAAACGCCATCAGCACGGTCTCGAACAGCGCCCATGCCACATCGCCATGCCGCCACATCGCGTTGGTCCAGAAGCCATCCGCCATGGCCGAAATATTCGAGCGCGCCGGATCGATCCGCTCGCCAATTGTGGCAAGCTGGACGAGTTCGACGAATGACTTGCCGTAAAACGGGCTGTCGAGCGTGAAGAAGAACAGCTCCCATCCTGCCTGGTATTTGAACACCTCGGTGCGGTTGCGGGTATAGCTGAAGCGTCCCTGTTCGGTGGTCACCGCCACACGCGTGTCTGATGCATTGATCCAGTCGGGAACGCCACCGTCCGGCAGCACCAGACTCAGCTTGCCGGCTTGAGGCGAGATGTCGACAACGCCATAGCCGGGGACCATGTAGCGCGCGCCATCGGCGTCGAAGATGACTTCATGGCCCTTGTCGAGGTCGATCCGCGTGACGCCGTCCACCATGGTCACCCAGTCGGGCAACATGCCTTCGGGATAGGTTCCCTTGTTCTCGCCTTCGATGGCAACCGTGACTTCGTTGATGCGGTTGTCGCGTGTCACATGGGTCTTGTGCGACCAGAAATCCGAAACCAGGATCGCGGCATTGTCGAGCCGTGCACGCGCCGCGATGCCGTAAATGTCAAAGGCAAAGAACACGTAAGTCAGATAGAGCAGGATCACCGCTGGTACGGCGAAGGCAGTTACCTGTTTGCGGTTGAACCCCTTGAGAACAATGAGCTGCAGGTTGGAGGCGGCAAGCGGCGCGGTGTCGGTGGAGGTCATGTCAGCGTCCCTTGACCATGCGGTTGCGGTAATGGCTCGACAACTGGTCGAAGAACACGATGGTCACGAACAAGAGGATGAAGATCGCCACCACCTGATCATATTTGCCCTGCCCCCATTGCATGGCGAGCCTGAGATCATGGCCGATGCCGCCCGAACCGACGAAACCGAGAATGGCGGACGCCCGAATATTGATCTCGAAACGCAAGAGCGCGTAGGACAACCAATTGGGCGCCACCTGCGGGATCACCCCCAGCCACATTTTCTGGATCCAGCTCGCGCCCACCGACGACAGCCCCTCGACCGGTTTCAAATCGGCGTTTTCGGCCACTTCCGAGAACAGCTTGCCAAGCGCGCCCGTGGTGTGGAAGGCAATGGCGATCATCGCCGGAACCGGACCGCCGCCGAGAATGAAGATCAGCACCAGGGCGATGACGATTTCCGGGATCGCCCGCATGCCGTCCATCATCCGCCGGAACAGCGGGATCAGTCGCGGCCAGCGCGCCAGCCCGCGGGTGGAGAGCAATGCCAATATCGTGCCAAATACCGCGCCAATAAATGTGGAGACCGCCGCGATGTTGAGCGTCTCGATCAGCGAGGGCAGGAATTCAGCCAGCAACCCTGGAAGGTTGGCTGCCTTGGCTGCCCCCTCGGTCAGCACTTCGGACGGGAACTCGAAAACCTGGGAGATGCCGTTCCAGAATCCGCCGGCATTGCGTGAATCGGCCAGGTGAAAACCGGAGGCCATCATGGCGATGAAGATGACGAGGAGAATCCCGCCATACATCTGCTTCCGGCGGGCCATCGCCAGATAATTGTCGCGGATGGCGATCGATGCGGCGGCGCCGCCGTGATGTGTCGTCATATCGCTCATCGGCGGGGATCCTTCCCGAAATGAAAGCGGGGAGCCGGATGGCCCCCCGCTATTGCTTGACAGGACCTTAGTTGGTCTGGGCCTGACGCACGGCGACAATCGTCTCGTAAGCGGCGTGGGTGATCGGCTTGAAACCGGCGGTTTCACCGGCCGCGATCGAATAGGCGCACTGCGGGTCCTTTTCGATCATGCCGCCGACAAGCGCGGTCATCTTGTCCTTGACATCCTGCGGCAGCGACTTGCGCAGGGTGACCGGGCCTTCCGGGATCGGCTTCGACTTCCAGATTTCGACAATGTCGTTCATGTCGACGATGCCGGAATCGACGGCCTTGCGCAGGGCGCCCGAATTGTAGCCGTCTTCCCAGTTGCCCAGACCATCGGCCCAGGTCACGCCGGCGTCGACTTCGCCATTGGCGACGGCGACGATGGTCTGCTCATGACCGCCAGTGAATTTCACTTCGCCGAAATAAGCGCCATTTTCCATGGTGGCGCCGGTTTCCTGCGGGATCTCGATGGAGGGGATCAGGTAGCCCGAGGTCGAGTTCGGATCACCAAAGGCGAAGACCTTGCCCTTCATGTCGGCCAGCGACTTGATGTTCTTGTCCTTGCGGGCAAAACCGATCGAATGATAGCTGTAGGAGCCATCGAGATTGGTCTTCACCAGAACCGGCTCGACCGCTTCCGGGTCGGTCAGATAGGCCTTGGCATAGGAAGAGGCGCCGAACCAGGCCATGTCGAGCGAGCCGCCGACCATTCCCTGGATCACGCCGTCATAATCGGCCGGGGTGAACAGCTTGACCGGCACGCCGAGGGCTTCCTCGGCATAGACGCGCAGGCATTCGTTCGATGTCAGTCGGTCCTGGGCGTTCTCGCCGCCGAGGATGCCGATGCGGAATTCGGTGATGGCGTCCTGAGCGAAGGCGCTTGTGGACAAAAGTGCCGCCGTGGCGGCCACGAGAATGGTCTTCATCATAGTCTTGTCTCCGTTTGTGAGTGGGCAGTGATTGTGAGTGGGTAGTGCGGGAACGGCGAAAACAGTCGCATCTCAGGCAATCCCGGCCGGAAACTTTCAGGCCGGCCTGCCAGGGTCAGGCAGGCTCAGGCACCATGTTGGAAGCGGTTGCCCTGGATTTGGCCGCGGTACGCGCGCTCTCGCCAAGGCTGGTGGAGGTGATCGATTCCGAGATTTCCTCGCCATCGGCGCCTGCGCCATAGATGGCGCGAACCGCGTCGGTGGTCAGTTCATCCGGCTTGCCGTCAAAGACAACCTTGCCATGCGCCATGCCGATGATGCGCTCGCAATAGCCGCGCGCGGTGTCGAGCGTGTGCAGGTTGGTCACCACGGTGATGCCTTCCTGCTCGTTGATGTCCTTGAGCGCGTCCATGACGATCTGGGCGTTGAGCGGGTCAAGCGAGGCGATCGGCTCGTCGGCGAGGATCAGTTTCGGCGACTGCATCAGCGCGCGCGCAATCGCCACCCGCTGCTGCTGGCCGCCGGACAGCGCCTCGGCGCGCTTGGTGGCGTTTTCGGCGACGCCGAGCCGTTCCAGGATCGAGATCGCCCGCAGGATGTCCTCGCGTGGAAACAGGTTGAACATGGTCGAGAACGTCGAGCGCATGTTCAGCGTGCCGTGCAGCACATTGGAGACCACATCAAGCCGCGGAACCAGGTTGAACTGCTGGAAGATCATGGCGCAGTCGCGCTGCCAGCTCCGTAACTCGCGGCCGCCCAGCGTCGAAACCGGACGTCCCGAATGGGAGATGACGCCGCCGCTCACGCCGGTCAGCCGGTTGATCATTCTCAGCAGCGTCGACTTGCCGGCGCCCGAGCGTCCAATGATGCCGACCATCTGACCTTCGGGAATCGACAGGGACACAGCGTCAACTGCGATATTGGAACCAAAGCGGCGGGTCACATCGTTCAATTCAAGCATGGACAAAATCCCCTGGGATCACGCTGGGTTTCGTGACTTTCGAGGATTGGACTAGCCCAGCCGTGTGAAGGGCCGATGTCGGTTTGATGTCAGATTTGTTACGATCCACAGGTCCACCGCGATACAGGCAGAAACCCGCAGGTTTCTGCGGTTTGTGGACTTGCCTTGCCGCCCCGGTCATGCCCCTATGCGCCTGTCTGGTGCCCGCAACACGCGGGAGAATCGGGAATCCGGTGAAAATCCGGAACGTGCCCAACGCTGTGAAGGGGATGGTCCGCGCGACACGCCACTGGGAAAGCCCGGGAAGGCGCGCGGGGCAGATGATCCGAAGTCAGAAGACCGGCCGGACGTCATAGCCTTACCGCGCATGGACAGCGCGGTGGGGTGTTCACGGATTGTTGGGGATCAAACAATGCCGAAGACATCGATGCTGGCGCAAGCCCAGCCATTTGCCGACGCCGAACGCGACGCCGTCTACAAGGCCATCTTCACCCGCCGCGACGTGCGCGACCAGTTCCTGCCCGACCCGTTTCCCGATGACGTGCTCCGGCGGCTGCTTCAAGCCGCCCATCACGCACCGTCGGTCGGCTTCATGCAGCCGTGGAATTTCATCATCATCCGAAATCAGGCGGTGCGCGACCGTGTCGCGGACGCATTCGGCCAGGCCAATGCGGAAGCCGCCCAGATGTTCCCTCAGGAGCGGCAATCCAAATACAAATCATTGAAGCTCGAAGGCATCCGAAAGGCGCCGCTCAATCTCTGCGTCACCTGCGACCGCGACCGCGGCGGAAATGTCGTTTTGGGCCGTACCCACAATTCCAGCATGGATCTCTACAGCACCGTCTGCGCGGTGCAGAACCTGTGGCTTGCGGCGCGCGCCGAAGGCATCGGCATGGGCTGGGTCAGCATTTTTCGCGACGCCGATCTCAAGCCGATCCTCGGCATTCCCGACAGGATCGAGATCGTCGCCTATCTTTGCCTGGGTTATGTCGATCAACTCTACGAACAGCCCGAACTCGAAGTCAAAGGCTGGAACAAGCGGCTTTGCCTCGACGAGCTGATCTTCGAGGAAGGCTGGCAGGGCGGGCTCTAACCGCCGTGCCGGTCGATGAATTCCTCGACCGGCAGCGCCCGGAAATCCTTGAGCGCGGCATGCAGCTTTTCATGCTCCCAGTCCCACCAGGCGAGCGCATCGAGGCGGCTGGCGATGTCATCGGAAAAGCGCTGCCTGATCGTGCGCGCCGGCACGCCGACGGCGATGGCGAAATCGGCGACGTCCTTTGTCACCACCGCGTTGGAGCCGATGATGGCGCCATTGCCGATGCTAACCCCCGGCATCACCACCGCGCCATGGCCGATCCAGGTGTCATGGCCGATGGTGATCCCCTGCCCGGCGCGCCAGTCAAAGAAATCCTGATCGTCGCTCTCGCCGTCAAAATACCAGGCCGAGCGGTAGCTGAAATGATGCAGCGACGCGCGCTCCATCGGGTGCATGCTGGCATAGATCCGCACATGGGCGGCAATGTTGGCGAACTTGCCGATGGTGGCATAGGCGATCTGGGTGTTCTCGACGCAGTAGGAATAATCGCCCAGGGTCGAATGCGAAACCGAGCAGTTGGCGCCGATTTCGGTGTAGCGGCCGAGCGTCGAGTCGACGATTTTGGCCGTGGGATGGACGAGCGGCGTGTCCGACAGCCGTGTCATGCCGCTGCCTTTCCTGCCGCGAAGGCAGAGACATCGATGACGTGATCCGCCACTGCGTTGCGCACGTCCAGATCGTGGAAAATGCCGAGCAGCGCCACGCCTTCCGCCTTCTTGCGCGCAATCAGGCCGATCACCACTTCGCGGTTGGCCGCATCCAGCGACGCCGTCGGCTCATCCAAGAGCAGAACCGGATGATCGGTGATGAAGCCGCGGGCGATGTTGACCCGCTGCTGCTCGCCGCCCGAAAAAGTCGCCGGCGGCAGCGACCAGAGCTTTTCCGGCAGGTTGAGCTCAGCGAACAGGTCGCGGGCCTGCTGATGCGCGGCCTCCCGCTCGACGCCGCGGATCATGAGCGGTTCCGCCGCCACATCGAGCGCCGACACCCTCGGCACCGCGCGCAAAAACTGGCTGACATAGCCGATCGTGTCGCGCCTGATCTCCAGCACCAGACGCGGACTGGCGCTGGCGATGTCGACATGCCGGCCGTGATGTTCGACCAGGATCTGGCCTCCGTCACAGCCGTAATTGCCATAGAGCATCTTCAGGATCGAACTCTTGCCGACGCCCGACGGGCCGCCCAGCACCGCGCAGGACCCGGCTTTCAGCGAGAACGACACATTGGCGACGACCGGCAGTTCAACGCCGCCGCGCATATGCATGATGAAGGTTTTTTTCACTTCCGAAGCGACAAGCAGCGTGATCATGGTCAGACCTGCAGGATGGAGGAAACGAGAAGCTGGGTATAGGGCGCGCGCGGATCGTCGAGCACCCGGTCGGTCAGACCCGCCTCGATCACCCTGCCCTCCTTCATCACGATCATCCGGTCCGACAACAGCCGCGCCACGGCGAGATCGTGGGTGACCACCACCACCGCCAGCCCGAGATCGGAAACCAGGCCGCGCAACAGGTCGAGAAGCCGCGCCTGCACCGAGACATCGAGCCCGCCGGTCGGCTCGTCCATGAACACCAGCCGCGGTTCGGTGACCAGATTGCGGGCGATCTGCAACCGCTGCCGCATGCCGCCCGAAAACGTGCGCGGCTGGTCATCGACCCGGTCCTCGTCGATCTCGACGCGGGCCAGCCATTCGATCGCAGCACCCCGTATGTTGCCGTAATGCCGGTTGCCCACCGCCATCAGCCGCTCGCCGACATTGGCGCCGGCCGAGACCGTCATCCGCAGGCCATCGATCGGGTTCTGGTGCACAAAACCCCAGTCGGTGCGCATCAGGTGCCGGCGCTCGGCTTCCGTCATCTTGTAGATTTCCGAGATTGCGCCGTCGCGCATGCGGTAATGCACGGTGCCGCAGGTGGGCGTCAGCCGTGACGAGATGCAATTGAGCAGCGTGGTCTTGCCGGAGCCGGATTCGCCGACAATCGCCAGCACCTCGCCCGGCCATAATTCAAAACTCACATCGGCGCAGCCGATGCGTTTGCCATAGACCCGGGTCAGGCCCTCAACTGTGAGCAGCGGCTTGACCGGCGCGGGGATTCCCGCCGCAGCGAGAGCTTCAAGAGTACTGGAATGGCTCATGCCATCGCCTCCTTGTCTTGGCCCGGTTCATCGCCGAGCAGCGCGCCGCGATGGCCGTCTGCCCGGCGGCTTTCACAATGATGGGTGTCGGAGCAAACGAACATCCGTCCGCCATGATCGTCGAGCACCACCTCGTCCAGATAGACCTGCTCGCCGCCGCACAGCGCGCAGGGCTGGTCAAAATGCTGGATTTCGAACGGATGATCCTCGAAATCGAGGCTGACCACGTCGGTGTGCGGCGGGATCGCGTAGATCCGCTTCTCGCGGCCCGCGCCGAACAATTGCAGCGCCTCGGATTGATGCATCTTCGGATTGTCGAATTTCGGCGTCGGCGACGGGTCCATCACATAGCGCCCCTCGACCTTGACCGGATAGGCGTAAGTTGTGGCGATGCGGCCGTTGCGGGCGATGTCCTCGTAAAGCTTGACATGCATGAGGCCGTATTCCTCCAGCGCATGCATCTTGCGGGTTTCGGTCTCGCGCGGTTCGAGAAAGCGCAAAGGTTCGGGGATCGGCACCTGATAGACCAGCACCTGCCCCGCATGCAGCGGCGTTTCCGGGATCCGGTGGCGGGTCTGGATGATGCTGGCGTCAGGCGTGGATGTTGTTGTGGCCACGCCGGCAGTCTTGGCGAAGAACGCCCTTATCGACACCGCGTTGGTGGTGTCGTCGGCGCCCTGGTCGATGACCTTGAGCACATCGTCGCGCCCGATGATCGCCGCCGTCACCTGCACCCCGCCGGTGCCCCAGCCATAGGGCATCGGCATTTCGCGGCTGGCGAACGGCACCTGGTAGCCGGGGATGGCGATGCCCTTGAGGATCGCGCGGCGGATCATCCGCTTGGTCTGCTCGTCGAGATAGGCGAAATTGTAGCTCGCCAGGTTCTGCGTTTGCGTGTCGGGCGCGTTCATTCGGCGGCCTCCTTGGCAACATCGGTCTCGTCATCCGCCTTGGCCGCGCTGGCGAAATGCTCCGCCCGCATGCGGCGGACCAGGTCGAGCTCGGCCTGGAAGTCGACATAATGCGGCAGCTTGAGATGTTCGACGAAGCCGGTCGATTGCACATTGTCGCAATGCGACAGCACGAATTCCTCATCCTGCGCCGGCGCCGTGATGTCCTCGCCGAGTTCTGCGGCCCTGAGCGCCCGGTCGCACAGCGACATCGCCATGGCCTTGCGCTCGGCCTGCCCGAACACCAGACCGTAACCGCGGGTGAATTGCGGCGGCGTCTTGGCCGAGCCCTGGAACTGGTTAACCATCTGGCATTCGGTCAGTTTCACCCTGCCGATCACCACCGCGAAGCCGAGTTCGGGGATCATCACTTCGACATCGACCTCGCCGATGCGGATTTCACCGGCGAAGGGATGGCTGCGAGCATAGCCGCGCTGGGTCGAATAGGCGAGCGCCAACAGAAACCCCTCGTCGCCACGCGCCAGCGTCTGCAGCCTTGCGTCGCGCTGCATCGGAAACTCCATCGGCGTGCGGGTGATGTCAGCCACCGGCCGCTTGGAGTCGGTGACCGGATCGTCCTCGATCAGCCCCTCGTCGCCGAGAATGTCGGAGACACGGGTGACCTTTTCGCCTGTGTCGACCCCGGTCTCGGGCGCTTCCAGCGGCGCGTCGCCGGCCAGCGCCGGATCGAGCAGGCGGTGGGTGTAATCAAATGTCGGCCCGAGCAACTGCCCGCCCGGCAGATCCTTGTAGATCGCCGAGATCCGCCGCTCGACGATCATTTCGCCGGTATCGATCGGTTCGGAATGACCAAACCGAGGCAGCGTCGTCCGGTAGGCCCGAAGCAGGAACACCGCCTCGATCAGGTCGCCGCGCGCCTGCTTGATGGCGAGCGCGGCCAGTTCGGGATCGTAGAGCGAGCCCTCTCCCATCACCCGGTCGACGGCGAGCGACAATTGCCCGGCGATCTGCTCCAGCGTCAGCCCCGGCACTTGGGCGTCGCCGCGGCGGCGCGCGGCGAGCAGGCGGTGGGCATTGGCGATGGCGGCTTCTCCGCCCTTGACAGCTACATACATATTTATGCCTCCGATCGGATCAGGCGGGTGCTGCGCGGCATCGCCGCCACAGAACCGGGAGCAGCCAGGATCAGATCAATGCCGCGCGGAAACACGGCCCGGTTGGCCATCCATTGCGCTGCGAAATGCTGCGGCATCGGATCGGGCGCCAGCGAGGACTGGCCCTTGATGCCGGGGCCTTCGAGCGTGAGCCGCGTTCCTCCGGTCAGCGTGGACACCTGCAGGATCACGCTCGTCGAGCGATCCGGGAACTCCTGGCTGCCGAGTGCAAATCCATTCAATGCCGAGAGATTCTGCGGCGCCGCAACAAGCGCGAAACTCGCCTCCGAGCGTTGGTCCGTGACCGGCGCGCCGGTGTGAAAGACGATCCAGTCGCGCACCGCGGCGGTCTTGGTCAGGGCCGGATCGAGCCATACCGGCGTGTCGGCGTCGGCCAATGTGGCGATCAGCGCCGAAGCCGAGGCCATCAGCGGCGCCGGCGGCGTGGTCACGTGCGGCACGGCATGGATCGAACCGGGCCGGGCAATGGCATTCATCAGTGCGCGGAACACCGCCTGCGATGCGCCGACCGGATCGGAAAAGCCGCCCTCATAGACGGTGGAACTGTGTGGGGCCATCGTCATCAGTCTTCTCCCCGCACCATCGTGAAAAAATTGACCCGTGTCGCCGCGGTCTCTTCACGCAGCTTCGCATCGGCTTCGCCGGCCAGTTGCTCGAGCGGCGCAACGATATCGCGCTCGATTCTCTCCACCTGGGCCGGATCCTGCGCCAGCGCATCGATGACGGCGACCAGTTGCGCCTTGCGCGCATCGCGGCCGGAAATCATCGCGTGCCCGACCTGGCCCGATTCGATCCGCACCGTCACCCGCGTGGCCGATACCTCGCCAACATGAAACGGCTGGCCGCCACCGCCAATGCGTCCGCGCAACGCCACCAGCCCCGATTCGGGGCCACGCAGCAGTTCGACAGCCGGGTCGAGGCCGGTCTGCTTCCACAGAGCCAGCAGGTCCTTGCCTTCCGCCTTGGCCAGCACCGACAGCCGCCGCTGCCGCGCCGCCACGCCACTTTCGTCCTGTTCCGCCAGCGCCATCAAGATCTCCTTATTTGTCTATTTATCTAGACAACCGTATGAATCACACTATACCTAAACGGATCGTATGACGAGCCTGTGACATCACGAAAGGAATCGCCGGTGAAAACGCTGCAAAGACGCACCGGAATAGCACTGTGGCGGCAGGTTGCCGACGAGATCCGCCAGTCGGTGCTTGCCGGCATGGCAGCCAATGCGCAATTGCCCGCCGAGGCCGAACTGGCGGCCCGATTCGGCGTCAACCGCCACACCGTCCGCGCGGCCATCGCAGCGCTGGAGAAGGAAGGCATCCTGCGCGCCGAACAGGGCCGCGGCACCTTTCTCAATGACCGCAAGCGGCTCAGCTACCCGATCGGCCGGCGGACAAGGTTTTCCGCGGGGCTTGAGAATCAGGCGCAGACCCTTTCCGGCAAGCTGTTGTCGAGCCGGACCGTGCCCGCCCCGCCGCACGTGGCGCAGGCGCTGTCGCTGCCGGCGAACGCACTGGTGATTGAAATCACGACGGTCTCGACCGCCGACGGCCTGCCGGTTTCCGCGGCCACTTCCTGGTTTGACGCGGGCCGTTTCCCGGCGATTGCCGAAACCTATGCCGCGACCGGCTCGATCACCGCATCGCTCATGCGCCTGGGCGTGGACGACTACACCCGCCAGACCACAGCGGTGGAGGCCCGGCACGCCAGCACCGAGGATCTTGACCTGCTTGGCCTGTCGCCCGGCGCCATCGTGCTGCTGACCCGCTCGGTCGACATCGATGCGCAAGCCCGTCCGGTTCAGTACGGCGAATCCCGCTTCGCCGCCGATAGGATCGAATTGCTGATCGACAACCGGCCCTCGGGCGTGCCGGAAGCGGCCTCCTGATCAGCTTGCCGGCATAGCAGCACCGCCACCGTCACAAAACTGAGAACTGAATCGTGTCTAAGCCTGCTCGCAGGACGATTGCTCAAGGTGCAGGCGGTACCCGTGACCACAAATTACCGGACCATTTTTCTTTCCGACATTCATCTCGGCACGCCCGATTGCCAGGCGGAAATCCTGATCGACTTCCTGCGCGAGCACGACGCCCCGACCATCTACCTTGTCGGCGACATCATTGATTGCTGGCGCATGAAGCGGAAGGGCTTTTACTGGCCGCAGTCCCACAATGACGTGGTCCAGAAACTGCTGCGCAAGGCGCGCAAGGGCACCCGCATCGTCTATGTTCCGGGCAACCACGACGAATTGCTGCGCGACTATCAGGGTGTCCACTTCGGCGGCATCGAGGTGCTCGAACGCGATGTGTTCGAGACCGCCGACGGCAAGCGCCTGCTGGTCATCCATGGTGACGAATTCGACATGGTGGTGATGAACCACCGCTGGCTCGCCCATTTGGGCGACATCGCCTACGGCATGGCGATGTGGACCAACAAATGGCACAACCGCTCACGCAAGCTGCTCGGGCTGCGTTACTGGTCATTCTCCCGCTGGGCCAAGCTGAAGGTCAAGAGCGCGGTCAATTTCATCTCGGATTTCGAGGAAGTGCTGGCCGAGGAAGCCCGCAAGCATGGCGCCGACGGCGTCATCTGCGGCCATATCCACCACGCCGCCAACGATATGCGCAATGGCATCCGCTACATCAACACCGGCGACTGGGTGGAAAGCTGTACCGCCGTGGTCGAGCATTCCGACGGCCGCATCGAGATCATCGACTGGTCGCGCCGCATTCCGCAACAGGCCGGCCTGGCGCCAAAGAGCGCGGTTGTTGAACAGATTGCCCGCGCACGGGACCAGGCGGCATGACCGCCGGCGCCAATTTCTCTCCCTTGGAGCATTCAAAATGACCATGATTGAATCCACCGCCATCGGCGCCCGCATCGACGGCGCGGTTGTGCGCAACACCGCATTGTCGTCGACGGGAATGCTGGAGCGCATATTCTCCGCCGCTTTCCGCGGTCTGGTCTATCCACAGATCTGGGAAGACCCGCTGGTCGACATGCAGGCCCTGGCGCTCAAGCCGACGGATACCCTGGTCACCATCGCCTCCGGCTCCTGCAACGTGCTGTCCTATCTGACCGCCGATCCGGCCGAAATCATCGCGGTGGATCTGTCGCCGGCCCATGTGGCGCTGGGCCGGCTCAAACTGGCGGCGGCCAGGCATCTGCCCGACCACACCTCGTTTTCCAACCTGTTCCGCCACGCCAATCTGAAGACCAATGTGGCGCTGTACGAGCGCCACATCCGCCAACATCTCGATGCCACGACCCGCGCCTATTGGGACGGGCGCGAAGCGGGTGGCAGGCGGCGCATCAGCCGCTTCTCCCGCGGCTTCTATTCCACCGGGTTGCTGGGACGGTTCATTTCCGTGGCGCACGTGGTCGGCAAGATCTACGGCGTCGATCCGCGCGAGCTTCTGCGGATGGACAGCGTCGAAAAGCAGCGCGAATTCTTCGAAACCCGCATCGCGCCGGTGTTCGACAGCAAGAGCTTCAAGGCGCTGACCTCGCTGCGCGCCTCGCTGTTTGGCCTCGGCATTCCGCCGGCGCAATATGAGGCGCTGGCCGGAGACGCGCCCGATGGCATGACCGGCGCCTTGCGGGTCCGCACCGAACGGCTGGCCTGCGGCTTTCCGCTCAAGGACAATTACTTTGCCTGGCAGGCCTTCGGCCGCGGCTACCAGCCGGGTGAATCCGCCAGCCTGCCGCCCTATCTGGAGGCCCACCATTTCGAAACCGTCCGCCGCAATGCCGGTCGGGTCACCATCGTCAATGAGAGCATCACCGCGCTGCTCGCCGCTCGCCCCGCGGCCTCGGTCGACGCCTTCGTACTGCTGGACGCCCAGGACTGGATGACCGACAGCCAGTTGTCCGAGCTGTGGGCCGAGATCACCCGCACCGCGAGCCCAGGCGCCCGCGTGATCTACCGCACCGCCGCTGCGGCCTCGCCGCTGCCCGGCCATGTTCCCGATGGCATTCTCGGCAAATGGGATTATCGCGCTGACGAGAGCCTGGCGCTGGGCGCGCAGGACCGCTCGGCGATCTATGGCGGCTTCCATCTGCACGTCAAACGGGATGTCGCGGCATGACCACTGTCTCCGCCAATGCCTCGGTGATGGATGGAATCTACCGCCATCAACGGCATATCTACGATCTGACCCGGCGCTATTATCTGCTCGGCCGCAATGATCTGATTGCCGCGCTCAAACCACCCTCCGGTGGGACCGTGCTTGAAATCGGCTGCGGCACCGCGCGCAACCTGATCCTGACCGCCCGGCGCTATCCCGAGGCGCAATTGTTCGGCATCGACATTTCCGCCGAAATGCTCAAATCCGCCGACGCCATGGTGTCAAAAAGCGGCCTGTCCGGCCGCATCAAACTGGCCCAGGGCGACGCAACCGGATTTGACGCCGGCCCCCTGTTGGGCGTGGCCCGGTTCGACCGGGTGTTTTTCTCCTACAGCCTGTCTATGATCCCCGGCTGGGAAGCGGCCTTGCGGCAAGCCATTGAGGCCGTGGCGCCGGGCGGCGAACTGCATGTCGTCGATTTCGGTCAGCAATCGGCCCTGCCCGGCTGGTTCGGCAAGGCTTTGAAAGCCTGGCTCGCGCGTTTTCATGTCACGCCGAGGGCAAATCTCGGCGACGCCATGGCCACGCTTGCACAGGAACATCACGGCGAGCTGAGCTTTGCCACGATCTACCGCGATTACGCCCGGATCGGCGTCATCCGCCTGCCCTGACAGCGCCTCAACCGGCGGCGCCGACATTGATCCGCGCCACAGCGACTGTCTTGACGATGGCGAAGCAGTCAGCGCCCGGCGCAAGCCCCAGCGCCAGCGTCGAACGCCGGGTGATCCGCGCCAGAATGAGATCGTCGCCCGAGCGCAACTGAACAATGGCTCCGGGTCCATTGCCGAGCCGTACCGCCGTGACGGTCGCTGGCAGCACATTGAGCGCCGACAATCCCTCGGGCCGGCTCCGTGACAGGATCACGTCCTGGGCCAGGATGCGGATCGAAAGCCGCGTCCCGATCGCCGCCTCCACCCTCGGCAGGTACAGCGGTCCCGCCGATGCCTCAAGCCGCGTCAGCCCATCCTCGTCCTGCGCGGCCACCACCGCGTGCAGCGACGCCCCGGCCGTGTGGATCCCCAGCGCCGGCACGCTGTCGGGGTCGGAAAGGATCGCCTCCGCCGGGCCAACGTTCATCACCCGGCCCGCCTCCATCAGCACCAGCGTCGTCGCCAGCCGCGCCACTTCGGCCATCGAATGGCTGACATAGAGCACCGGAATCGCCGTCTCCTCGCGCAGCCGTTCGAGATACGGCAGGATCTCCGCCTTGCGCTCCTCGTCGAGCGCCGCCAATGGCTCATCCATCAACAGCAGTTTCGGATTGGCGAGCAAGGCGCGGCCGATGGCGACGCGTTGCTTCTCTCCGCCGGACAAGGCGCCCGGCCGCCGCTCGAGCAAGCCTTCAATGCCCAGCATACTGACCACATGGTCAAAATCAGCGCCCGGCCCGCGCGGCGCGAACCAGCGTCCATAGGTGAGATTCTGGCGCACGCTGAGATGCGGGAACAATCGGCCTTCCTGAAACACGTAGCCAAGCCGGCGCTGATGCACCGGGATCGACACGCCGCGCCCGGAATCAAGCAGGACACGCCCATCGAGAACGATCCGCCCATGATCGGGCCGCAACAGCCCGGCCACCGCATTGACAACGGATGTCTTGCCGGAGCCGGAGCGGCCGAACAGCGCGGTGACGCCCGCCGGCGCCTCGAAATAGACATCGAGCGCAAAATCGCCGAACCGGTGCGACAGCTGGACCAAGAGGCTCATGATCCCGCTATCCTTCGCGCCACCGACCGGCCGACCCATTCAGACAAGAACAGCGCCGTGAGCGCGATCGCGATGGCGATCAGCACCAGCTGGAAGGCCTTGGCATCGCCTCCCGGCACCTGCAGGAAACTGTAGATCGCCGACGGCAGGGTCTGGGTCTGGCCCGGAATATTGGAGACGAAGGTGATGGTCGCGCCAAATTCGCCCATCGCCTTGGCGAATGCCAGGATCGCGCCTGCGATCACACCCGGCAGCATCAGCGGCAATGTGACGGTGGCAAAAACCCAGATGCGAGATGCGCCCAGCGTCGCCGCCGCCTGTTCGAGCTTCGGGTCCACCGCCTCGATCGCCAGACGGATGGCGCGGACCATCAGCGGAAACGCCATCACCGCAGCCGCCAGCGCCGCCCCGGTCCAGCGGAAGGCGAACACCAGCCCGAAAGTCTGTTCAAGAAAACCGCCGATTGCGCCGCGCCGCCCGAAGGTCAAGAGCAACAGGTAACCGGTCACCACCGGCGGCAGGATCAGCGGCAGATGCACCAGCCCGTTGAGCGCCTGCTTGCCCCAGAATTCATACCGCGCCAGCACATAAGCCACCGCGACTCCGAGCGGCAGGCTGAGCGCGGTTGCCCAGAACGAAACTTTCAGCGACAGCATTACCGCGCGCCATTCGTCCGCGGTCAGGTCGGGGAACAGGCCGCCCGTCAATCCATCCAGCATCCGGTTACTTCTTCACGACAGTGAACCCCTGACCTTCAAAGGCCATGCGAGCCTTAGCACCGGAAAGATAGGTCAGGAAAGCCTCTGCTTCGGGCATGGTTGTTTCAGCGGTCACGGCAGCGGGGTAGATGATCGGAGGATGGCTACCCGCGGGAAAGGCGCCAACAACGCTCACGCCCGGTTCCGCCACGGCGTCGGTGGCATACACGATACCGAACGGCGCCTCGCCCGTGGCCACAAGCGCCAGCGCCGCGCGCACATTGTCGGCCTGCGCAACCTTCGGCTCGACCGCATCCCAGACCTCGAGGCTGGTCAGCGCCGCCTTGCCATAGACGCCCGCCGGCACCGAATCCACCAGCGCCATCGCCAGCCTGTTCTGGCCCAGCATGCCCGCGAGATCGAAGCCCGGCGCGATCGCGACCGGAGCTGCCTCAGTGCCATGGGCGACCAGAACGATCGAGTTGCCCAGAAGATCGACGCGCGTCTCCGGCTTGATCAGCTTGCCCTCCTCAAGCGTGTCCATCCAGTTCACCGCAGCCGAGATGAACACATCGGCGGGTGCGCCTTCCTGGATCTGTTTCGCCAGCGCTGAACTGCCCGCATAGGAGACGACAGCTTTGTTGCCAGTCTCGGCGTTCCAGGCGGTGACGATCTCGTCCAGCGCATTTTTCATGCTGGCCGCGGCAAAGACGGTGATGTCTTCGGCAGCCGCCTGGACGGGTGCAGCCAGCGCGGCGGCAAGGCAAAAGGCAGTGGCGAGCGTCAGGCGGCGAGTCAGGGCAATCATCGGAATTCTCCAGAATCGTTATGTTTCACCAAACATAACCCTGTATTTCCGGATCTTGCAAGCACGTTGTCAAAGCGGTTGGTTTTTGAGCTGGTTCTTGATGCCGGCTATCGCGTCCTTACCCTCTGTGAGAGTGATTGCCTCCAGCTTGCGGTAGTGGGCAAGCACCGCTTCACCAGTCTCCGTGAGCCGCGCGCCGCCGCCACTGGCGCCGCCACGGCTGCTCTCGACCAGAGGCGCGCGAAACGCCGCATTCATCTCCTCGACCAGCATCCAGGCTCGCTTGTAGCTCATCTTCATGCGCCGCCCGGCGGCCGAAATCGACCCCTCCTCGGCGATGCCCTGCAGAAGATCGGCCTTGCCCGGCCCCATGGTCAGACCAGTGTCAAATGTCAGCTTCAGCCGCAGTTTCGGGTTATCCAAATCATCCTCCGTGCTTCGTCTTCAAGCATGACGGGAGATGACGCAGCAGACAAGCCGCACCCATCGGCATTGTCAGGACGAAAAAGCCGGAGGCAGGTATATCCCCTGCCTCCGGCTCCAGCATGCCTCGAAGCGGTTCAGCCGAACATGTCGGCGGTAATTCCCGCATACCAGCCGGTCGATTCCTCGAAATTGGACTTGCGCAATGCAGCATCCTCCGAGGTCTGGCTGACAAAGCCCTGGGTCGAGGCGATCTTGCCGTCTCCGGGGGCATATTGCGCGCCGACCTTTATGCTGTCGTCGGTCTCGATAAGGCTCCAGCAGGTATTGGCGTATTTGGCCGGGAACACCTTGGAATCGAGCAGATCGCCCCGGATGGTCATGGCGGCGACCTTGGCCTGGCTGTTGGCGGAGAAAGCGGATTTCGGCATGTCGCCGGCGATCGAGGCGTCGCCGATGACAAACACCGCCTCGTCGATGGTCGAGCGCATGCTTTCAGCCATGATCGGGCAGAAGCCGCTGTCATCGGTCAGCCCCGCTTCGGAGGCGATCGCGCCGGCCTTTTGCGCCGGTATGATGTTCAGCAGCGCGCCCTTGAAGGTGTCGAGGTCGGTCTCCACCGTGCCGGCATTGACATCGACGGCGCCGATGCCGCCATGGACGTCGGGACCATACCATTCGACCATGCCGGGATAATGCTTTTCCCAGCCCTCCTGGAACACGCCCTGCTTGGAGAACTTGTCCTTCGGGTCGAGAATGATGACCTTGGAATCGGTCAGCCCCTTCGCCTTGAGCACATGCGCCATCATCGACGCGCGCTCATAGGGTCCGGGCGGGCAGCGATAGGGGTTGGGCGGCGCCACCATGACGACCTGCTGGCCGTTCTCGATGGCGTCGAGTTTGGCCTTGAGCAGTTGCGTCTGCGGCCCCGCTTTCCACGCATGCGGGGCGATTTCGGACAGTTCCTCCGAATAGCCCTCGACCGAATCCCAGATCAGATCAATGCCCGGCGCCACAACCAACCGGTCATAGGGAACACTCGAGCCATCTTCCATCGTCACGGTTTTGGCCGCACGGTCGACGCTCGCTGCGCGCCCGGTCACCTTGGTGATGCCATAGCTCGATTGCAGCGCGTCATAGCTGTGGGTGATCGATTCAAAGCTGCGGAAGCCGCCGACATAAAGATTGGAGAAAAAGCAGGTGGTGTACATCTCCGACTGGTCGATCAGCGTGACATCGATGGCGCCGTCTGAATCCTTGGCGATGTAGCGCGCCGCGGTCGCGCCGCCGGCGCCGCCGCCGATGACGACCACGCGGGGTTTGCCCTGCGCGCGCAGATAGGTGGGAAGCGTGAGTGCAGCCGCACTCGCGCCGGCGAAAAGTCCGAATTGGCGTCTGGTAAGGCGTGTCATGGTTTCCTCCCGGTTGCAGTCTATTGCGGATCAAGCGAACTGAAATAGGCCGCCAGCGCAGCGATCTCGTCATTGGCGAGATTGGCGACGCGCAGCTTCATGACTTCATTAGAGCGAACATTGGTGCGGTATTCAAACAGCGACTTGACGAAATAGTCCTTTGGCAGCCCGACAATGGAGGGGATGCCGTCGGCATGACCGGTGGCCTGATGGCAGGTCACGCATTCGCCGGCGAGATATTCGCCATATTCTGGATCGCCGTCCATCTGCAGCACAATATCGGCAAAACTCCGCACCAGCCCGTCGGTTGGCGCTTCGCCGGTCACAGGATCGGCTGCCGGGGCCTGTTGGGTGGCGGACTCAAGCCAGGCAACAAGCGCCGCGCGTTCGGCGTCATCCGGCATGCCGCGGAACGACATCCGGTTGCCCTTGATAAAATCGCGTGGTCTCTGGAGGTATTCGTCGAGCGCTTCGGGGGTCCAGACAAGCCCGGCCTCGCCTGCGGCGCGCATGCCGTCCGAATAGCGGAAGCCCTCGAGGCTGCCGGCCTTACGGCCAAACAACCCGTCTAGGTGAGGCCCGACCTTGTGCTTGGCGCCCGATCCGATCTCATGACAGGTCGCGCAAGGCTTGAACACCGCATCGGTGGCGCCGGCCTGATCTGGTCCGGCGAGTATCCATGACAGGCTCAGCAAAAATACAGACACCACCCAGCGCATGATCTCGATGCGCCTGTGGTGTCTGCCCCGCTCAACCATTTCTGCCTGTCCTCCCGGGCGCCCTCCAGCGCCCTATCATCAGTCGATGCCGCCCCCGGTGTTTTCATCGCCCTCGCCTTCCGGCGTCACGTCGATGATCTGGGCGCGGGCGGTGATTTCCACCGGACCGGGCTTGCAATCGGTCATGCAGGGCTCCAGGCCCTTGGCATAATGCGGTTCGTTCAACCGGTCATCCGGGATGAAGTTATCCTCATTCGGCAAACGGATCGATGCGAAATTCTCGTTGGAGAGTTCGAAATCCTCATCGTCGACAATGTCGTTTAGATACAACAAATAGGCCGTCAGCGCATAGACGTCGTCATCTGACAACGAGCGGGCATCGCCGAACGGCATGGCGCGGCGGACATAGTCGAACACGGTCGACAGGTAAGGCCAATAGGAGCCGATGGTCTTGACCGGCCGGTCCTTGAGCAACGTGTCCTGTCCACCCGCCAGCACTGGCCAACGGCCAGCGCCCTCGCCAAAATCGCCATGGCAGACAGCACAATTGTCCGCGAACAAGGGTTCGCCCTCGGCGACGGTGCCCTTGCCCTCCGGCAAGCCGGTCCCATCGGGGCGGATATCGATATCCCAGGCCGCGATCTCATCGGCCATGGCGACGCGACCAAGCCCGAAGGCGCCTTTGCTTGTCTCGACGGCCATCGCCTCGACAGGTTCAGCTTCGGCGGCAGGGCTGGCCTCGGCGGTTTCAACCGGCGCTGCCTCGGCGGTCTCTGCAGCCGCCGGAGCGCTTGCTGCCTCGCTCTCGGAGAAGGATTTGAGATAGGCCAGCACATTGGCGATCTCGTCATCCTTCTTCAGCCCGGCAAAGGCCATCTTGGTGCCTTTGACCATGGCCTTGGGATTGGCAAGGTATTCAGTCAACGTTGTGTCGTCCCAGACCAGCCCGCCTTCGCCCGCGGCCATCATCGGCTTGGAATATTTATAGTCGTCCACACTGCCGGCGGTGCGCCCGAACACATCGTTGAGCTCGGGCCCGACCTTGTGCTTGGCGCCATCGCCAACCGCATGACAGGCCGCGCATTTCTTGAACACTTTCTCCCCGGCGCCGACATCGCCATCGGCCAGCGAAGGGCTGGCGAGGGCTGCGAACGCCAGGGCGGCAACTGCCGCGAACTTAGGAAACTTCAACATTTTCAACCACCCCGTCAGTGTTGACGTGCCATGTCTGGATGCCATTGTTGTGATAGATCGAATTTTCGCCGCGCGCCGCGCGCAGCTCGTTCTTGGTCGGCTGGACCAGACCCTGATCATCAATGGCGCGCGACTGCAGCAGCATTTCCGAGCCGTCCCAGTTTATGTCGAGATAGAACCGGTGCAGCGCCTTGGGCAGGCTTGGCCCGTCGATGCGCGCCGGCTGCCAGCTGCGGCCGCCATCAATCGTCACATCGACCCGTTTGATCGTGCCGCTGCCTGACCATGCCAGGCCCGAGATAACCAACGGCCCCTTGCCATGGGTCACCGGCGCTTGCGGGCTCGGGCTGGTGATGACCGATTTCACGTCCATCACAAAGGTGTGGCGGCGCGCTTTGCCGTCGGCCAGCAGATCGGTGTATTTCGAGGTCTCCTCGCGCTGGGCCCAGGGTTCGTCGCCAATTTCCAGGCGGCGCAGCCACTTGACCCACATGTTGCCTTCCCAGCCGGGAACGCACAATCTCAGCGGATATCCCTGTTCGGCGCGCAGCGCCTCTCCATTCATCTTGAAGGCCACAAGGCAATCATCCAGCGCCTTTTCGATCGGGATCGAACGGGTCATCGCCGCCGCATCGGCGCCTTCCGCCAGCAGCCATTTTCCGTTGGTCTTGACGCCCGCTTCTTCCAGCAGGTAGCGCAACGGCACCCCGGTATAGACCACGCAATGGATCATGCCGTGAGTGAACTGGCAGCCATTGAGCTGCGAGCCCCTCCACTCCATGCCGCCATTGGCGGCGCATTCGAGGAAGTAGACCCGGTTTTCCCGCGGGAACCGCTTCAAATCTTCCATGGTGAAAACCAGCGGCGTGTCGACCAGGCCATTGATCATCAGCCGGTGATCGGCGGGATTGATGACCGCCGTGCCGCCATGGTGCCGCTCGAAGCACAGACCATTGGGCGTGATGATGCCTTCGAGTTCATGCAACGGTGTGAAGTTGATCGACGAGACCGGATCGGACGTCAGCCAGGGAACGTTGCGGCGAACCACATTCGCCTCGAATTCGGACGGCTTGCCATAGGGGGCCACGTCAACGCCTTCGCCCAGATAGCGGTTCCAGTCCTGAATCTCGGTGATCAGCGGTTCACCCGCCGCCCGCGCAACGCCGGCGCTGGCGGCCACCGCGGCGCCTCCGAGCAGTCCGGCCTTCAGGAAGTCGCGCCGCGAGGCGGCCCGCTTGGTTGCTTGGGGATCGGTTTTATCTACCATGAGATCCTCCCGTGGCGCGTGTCCAGCATCTGCATCTTGGTCTCCGTATCTATCGCCCGGTCTTGCCCTCGGCGAAATCAAGCCTCAATCGGGATCACCGGATCACCCGGACCGCCGCAGCGTCCGGATCCAGTGAAACCACCGATTTTTTCGTGATGTAGTCTTCCATCAGATCGTAAATCGCGGGTCCTTCGACCCCCTCATTGACCGACGCCCAGCCGCCGACCGTGTAGGTCTTGTCGGCTTCCATCGGTTCGCCGCTGCCGGTGAGCCGCATGTCCGAGATCCGGCTGCCCATCTGCCCTTCAGGCGTACAGGCATAGGTAAATCCGCCTACCCGGACCATGTCGCCGCCCTGCTGCAGGAACGGATCCTTGTTGAACAGATTGTCGCAGACATCTTCCATGATGTCCTTGAGTTGGGCGCCGGTGAACTCGAGCCGGTAGACCTCCGGATAACTCATCGATGTTTCGGTGTAGAGGTCGTCAATGGTGATGTCGGCGCCCGGAAGCAGCGTCGTGCCCCAGCGGAACCCCGGCGACAGCGCGATCTCCGTATCCCGCTCTTCCATGATGCCCTGACAGATCAGATCATCCCACGTTCCGTTGAAATTGCCGCGCCGGTAAAGAAGTGTATCGGTGCTGCCGATGACCCGTTGCGTCTCCGCCTCGTAAGGCGCGCGGACTTCGGCGATCTTGGCGGCCATTTCCGGATCGGGCGTGATCACGTCGGCGAACACCGGGATCAGGGTCGAGCTGTAGCCCGCGACCTTGCCGTCCTTGATGTCGAGATCGATGCGGCCGAGATATTTGCCATGCGACCCCGACGACATCAAAAGAGTGCCTTCGACTTCCAGCGCCACCGGTGTTGCATCATGGGTGTGGCCAGTGACGATCACGTCCAGCCCGCTGACAACGCCGGCCAGCTTGCGGTCCACATCAAACCCGTTATGCGACAACAGCACCACCACTTCGGCGCCTTCGGCGCGCGCGGCGTCGACATTGGCCTGCAGCACTTCGGGACGAATGCCGAACGACCATTTCGGGAACATCCAACTTGGATTGGCGATCGGCGTGTAGGGCATCGCCTGGCCGATGACGGCCACCTTGACGCCACCGCGCTCGAAATAGGCGGTGTGCTCGAAGGCCGGCTCATCCCATTCCGAGTCGAAAATATTGGACGCCAGGAACGGATAGCCCATGGCCTCGACCAGTTCCAGAAAGCGGTCCTGGCCCAGCGTGAACTCCCAATGCCCGGTCATCGCGTCGGGCTTGAGCAGCTTCATGCACTCGACCATGTCCATGCCATTGGTCTTGAGCGCGGTGTAGGAACCCTGCCAGGTGTCGCCGCCGTCAAGAAACAGCACCTTGTCGTCGCCACGCTCGGCGCGGATCGCCTTGACCAGCGTCGCGGTGCGGTCGAGACCGCCGAGCTGGCCATAGGTCCGGGCCAGGTCGACATAATCAACCATGGTATGGGCATAGGCGTAGGGGCTGCCCTTCTCGATGTTGAAATAAGCAAGGAATTCTTCAGCCACCAGATGCGGCGGCAGGCCGGCATAGGCGCCGACGCCAATATTGGTGTCCGGCGGGCGGAAGAACACCGGCTTGAGCTGGGCATGGCAATCGGTGAAATGCAGCAGTGTCACCTGACCCTTGGAATCAAACCTCAGAAGGTCATCCTGGGTGAGTTTCTGCTGCGCCAGCGCGCGGGTCGGATTGGCGCCCAGCCCGGCAGCGCCAAGCACAAATCCGGCATTCAGCGCATATTGCAGAAAATCGCGTCTGGTGTGCATCTCTTTCTCCATTCGGCAAAAAGCGGACAAATTGTTCCGCTCCGGTTTTCGCCAGATTCGAATTTCTCTGTTATTTCAACTCGTTAACGCATTACCATCGAAACCAGAGCCGGTTTGACGGAGCGCCGAAGCGCAGTCATATGATGCGACGGCGGCCTCGCGGAAGGCATGGCCGTGGCGCCGGAGGCGTCTCAAAACGCCTCCGGCTGATCTTGTCCTAGGGACGGACAGCGGGGGTCTCGACCGAAAGGCCGGTGCCGCGCCATGTCACATAGGTCTCAAGCGCCATCAGCTCGTCCGAGAACGCCTTGGGCATTTCAGCGCGGGTATCGCGAATGCAGCCGCGGAAGCGGTTGTGCAGCGAGGTGAAGCCGCTCTTCAGCCGGTAGACCGGGAAGCCGTTGATCTGGCCCTGGCTCAAATGGTCGGCGCGAATGAACTTGCCGACACCAACTTCATGGCAACTGGCGCAAGCCAGATTCAACTGGCCCGTGCGGGTATAGTAGACCTCTTTGCCTCTTTCCCACCAGGACTGCATGTCGCCTTCCGCAAGATCGATACTAACCGGCATGCCAAGCGACTGGTGCTTGATATAGGCGGTCAATTCCTTCTGACCGCCCTTGTCAAACGGCAGCGCCTCTGCGCCCATCTGTTCGGTGCGGCATTTGTTGATCTGCAACTCGACATTGATGGGCTTCTTCGAATCCGCGTCCCATTTCGGAAAGCGGGCTCCGATACCCTTCATGCTTTCGGCGGCATCGCCATGGCAGGTCGCGCACGACTTGCCGGCTGTGCCGTCGACCTTGTTCCACAGAACCTCGCCATCCTCCACCGACACCATGGCCGGATTCTCGAAAGTATCGCGCTCCAGATCCCGGGTTTCGGTTTCTCGGTAATGCCAACCCGAAATCACTTCGTCAAACGGATGCCCCTCAGGCGCCTTGGTGCGCGTGATCATCGGTTTGCCATCAATTTCAAGCGTATCGTCAACTGGCTCGGCCATCGCCCAGCTGGTTGCGGCAAGTCCCGCCACCAGTGCAACTCCGGCAATCAAAAGTCTTTTCATAACGGTCTCCGTCCTCCCGGGATTGCACCTGCACGAATCTCCGGCCCGCGCAGGCTCCCTCTCGTTGTTACTTGACTTCGATCGGTTCCTCGGCCTCGTAGACCGACCCGTCATCATCGAGCCAGGTGAACTTGAAGGTCCCGCTGGCCGGTACCTTGGCGTTGAACTCGAAATAGGGATTGGCGGAAATCGCCGGATCCAGGTCGCACTCGAACACCGTCTGCCCTTCGAAGGCGCAGGTGAACTTGTTGATGATCTTACGCGGAATGGGGTTGCCATCCTTGTCCTTGCGCTGACCAGATTCCATCTCGTGGCTGATCAGGGTCTTGATGGTGATCACCTCACCGGCCGAAGCCGACTTGGGCACCTTGATGCGTGGTTTTGATGCCATGTTCGTAATTCCTGTACTGGCTCAGCCGCCGCAGCCGCCGATGGTTACCTTGACCTGCTTCTTGTCCATGAAGAAAGAACCGTCCTTCATCTTCGCAACCGCGACGACGTTCTGGGTCTTGGCAAGCCGCATGCGGGTCGTTGCGAGCGCAGCACCACTCATTTCAGTGAAATGAAAGGTGGCGACGGCCGGACTGGGGTTGCCGTCGGCGAAAATGATCACCGATTCTACCAGGTCATCGCCCTCCATGGCGCTTTCCACGCTCACCGAAATCGGCACCGTGTTGCCATTCTCCGCGATTTCCGGCGCGGTCAACGTGATCTTGCCTTCGCCCGGGGCGACGCCGCCGGTGAAATCCATGATCGATTTATCCGTGTCTTCGACCGAAGCGAGAGCCGGCGTGATCCGCGCTCCGGCAACCGCGAATGCCGCGGCGCCCACTGTCAGTCCTAAGACATGTCGTCTTGTCAGTTTCATGTGCTTCGAGCTCCTCTGCTCCAGATAATTACGTGCACGCTCACTCCTTGAGCGTGCCGAGATAGGCCAGAACATCCTCGACCTGCTGAGCAGTCAGGATCGTCTTGCCGACAAACTTCTCGGCGACATTCTTGCCGACTTCCATGGAATAGAAGCCAGGCATGAGCGTTTCCTCGGAGAGCGCCTTTTTCGAATTCACCAGAATGGCCCTGAGCTCTGGCTCTTCCCAGCGCGAGGCGACGCCATCCAGCGCAGGTCCCACATCACCGTGGAACTGCTCCGTCGCCATACTCGCGTTGACGTGACAGGCCAGGCAATTGCCCAGCGATTTGTTCTTGAATGCGTCCGCGCCGGCGACAGGATCGCCCGGCACGCCGGTCAGCGACATGGTGACGCCATCATCGGTGAACTCCACGGCGTCCGGCGCAACTTCGCTGGCCATCGCCGATGCCGACAATGCAATTGCCGCGACCGCCCCCAGTGTAAATTTCAATCGCCTCATCATTTGGCGTTCTCTCCTCCCGTTGTCCGGACACAGGCCGTCCGTATCTGCTCCATTTGCAAGAATAGTCATACTTTGCCGCACAATCAATGCAAAAATATGATTTCTTGAATGTATCTTTCGTCCAATTTCATTCCGCGTCAAGCCGACCCGCCGCGCGGAGCTCGTTTATGATACGGGCGTGATACTTCTGGAAGTGCTCATCGCCCTCATAACCCTTTTCGGCCACCCATTTGAACATATTGAGAAAAGTCCACTTGCCGAAGGCCCCTGGCATGGTCGCGACCGCGGCCTGCGCCGCATTGAGGCCCTCGGGCGCTTCCTCGGGCAAAAACATCAGCGTCGGGGTGAAGACATAGCCCCATTTGCGCGCAGCCGTCTTCTCGGTCAGCACCTCGCCATCGAGATCAGTGACCTCCTCGTCGCCGAACATGTTGTATTGAACGACCTTGAAATTGGCCTTGATGTAATCCGCGACTTCCGGATCCGCCAGCAGCACTTCATGCATTTTGGCGCAATAGATGCAGCCACGCTGCTCGAAGACCATGACCAGCCGCTTGCCCTCATCCTTCGCCGCGGCGATGTCTTCGGCGACATCGCGGAAGGTGAGCGAGAACCAGTCCTCCTTGTGCAGGCCATCCTCGCCGATTTCGGATGACAAGGCCTGAGCCGTCAGCGCCGCAACAGCGGCGAAAGCCAAAAACGCGCGTCTGAACATGATACCTCTCCTAACCGATAGTAGCGAATGCGGGAAACATCTCAAGCAGCCATTGCGCGATCCGCGACATCTGACCGGTCATGAACAGGATGCCGGTAATGACCAGAAGTACGCCCATGGCCTTTTCGATCACAGCCATGTGTTTCTTGATTCGGGTCGAAAACCGGATGAACCGGCTGGCGAAGACGCCTGCGACGACAAAAGGGATCCCTATTCCCAGCGCATAGAGACCGAGCAGCAGCGCGCCCTGCCCGGCGCTTTCCTTGGCCGCGGCCATGAACAGGATTGCCGCCAGAATCGGTCCCACGCAGGGCGTCCAGCCAAAGGCAAATGCCAGCCCCATGATATAGGCGCCGACCATGCCCGCGGGCTTGCGCTCGACGGTAACCCGCGCCTCCCGGTACAGAAGCGCAAACCGGAACACGCCGAGGAAATGCAGGCCCATCAGGAGGATCAGAACCCCGGCGACAATCGACAGCACGTCGAAATAGCGCGCCACCGACTGGCCGATCACGCTTGCCGTGGCGCCCAGTGCCACGAACACCGTGGTAAAGCCCAGAACAAAGGCGACGGAAGCCAGCGCAATGCGGCGCGACGCGACCTTGTCGGCATCGGCGTTCTTGACTTCATTGAAGCTGATCCCGGCCAGATAGGCGAGATAGGGCGGAACGATCGGCAGCACACAGGGCGAGAAGAACGACAGCAAACCTGCCAAAAAGGCGGCTCCATAGCCAACATCAATCATTTTCCGTCGTCCTCCCGCTGAAGCGCCTCAGGTTCAACCGAATCGCAAAAGCTGCTCCAGCACAATTCACAAAAGCCTGCGCGTCCCAATCATGATACCGATTTGGATGCAACATGCATGGATCGCATCCAGCCTCCTCATGACATGTCGCCGGTCAGAATGCGTTTGCAAGATATGCAAAATACAATATATATTGCAAATACTATTTTTCGGGAAGTGGACACGCGCCATGACGTCGCCTTTCGCAGCAGCGCTCGCCATCTTCATGACCCTGTCCGCGCCAGTCATGGCCGCCGAAATGGTCATGTTCGAGCAGCCCGGCTGTGTCTGGTGCGCTCGTTTCAACGAGGACATCGCGCCGGCCTGGCCGAACACCGAACAGGGCCGGCGGGCGCCCTTGCGCCGGGTCAACATTCATGAGCCGCTTCCCGCCGATCTGGCCGAAATTCCCATTGAACGGTTCACGCCGACCTTCGTTCTCGTCGATGACGGCCGTGAGATCGCGCGGTTGCGCGGCTATCCCGGCGATCAGTTCTTCTGGGCGCTCGTTGATGACATGCTCTCAAAGCTGGAGCCATGACAAGCCAACCGTCATCCGGCGAAACGTCATCAGGCCCGCCATCACCAGGCCAGGACTTCACCGGTCGGGACATCACTGTTCTCGCCGGTCAGGCCCGCAAGGCGAGCGACGTTCTCAAGGCGCTCTCGCATGAAACCCGGCTGCTGATTCTCTGGCTGTTGTCGGAGAATGAAAAATCAGTCTCCGAGCTCGAGGAACTGCTGGCGCTGCCGCAGGCCGCCGTGTCGCAGCAACTGGCCCGGCTGCGGCTGGATCATCTGGTCAGCACCCGCCGTGAAGGCAGAATAATTCACTATTCGATCACCAACCCGGAAGTCTCGGCCGTGGTGACCTCGCTTTACGATTTGCTGTGCGGCACGGCGGACCAGGAAAGCTGACGCGCTTGCGTCGCTTGCAATGGTGCGCAGCGATGCCTAAGCTTTGCCGGAAGGTCCGTGGGAAGACCTGCCAAGGGAGGAGACGACCATCATGATGGATTCTGGGTGGGTGCTTGCGCTGTCGGGCTGTCTCGTCGGCTCAATCATCGGGTTTGCCGCACGAAAGAGTCATTTCTGCACCATGGCTGCGCTGGAGCGCCATTGGTACGCCGGCGACGACCGCCCGCTCAGGGCCTGGGCGCTGGCTGCCTTCACCGCGCTCATCGTCACCCAGCTCCTGGGCGCCGCGGGCATCGCCAGTCTTGATCAATCCTTTTATCTGACCGAACCGCTGCCGCTGGCAGGCAGCATCATCGGCGGCCTGATGTTCGGCCTGGGCATGGCGCTGGTCGGCACCTGCGGCTTTGGCGCGCTGGTGCGGCTGGGCGGCGGCAATCTGCGGGCGCTGGTGGTTCTCACCGGTTTGGGACTGGCGGCGCTCGCGGCCCAGCGCGGCGTCACGGCGCATATCCGCGCCGCCCTGCTTGATCCGCTGTCGATTGATCTTTCAAGCTACGGCGGACAATCGGCGGGCGCCCTGCTGTCACGCGCCACGGGATTTGAGCTCGGCCTGCCGCTGGCGCTGGCAATCGGCGTACCGGGACTGTGGTGGGTGTTCAGATCCGCCAGTTTCCGCGCCGACCGCAACCGGCTGATCGCTGGCGTGGTCATCGGCCTGAGCATCGCCGCTGGTTGGGCCATCACCAGCCTGTTTGCCGCGCGGGCGCTTTACCCGGTTCAGGTCGAGGCCGGCTCTTTCGTCATGCCCGTCGGTGAAACCATCCTGCAGATCATCACGGTGACCGGCGAACTGCCCGATTATGGCATCGGCATTGTGGTCGGCGTGCTGCTTGGCGCGGCAATCTCGGCATTCCGCTCCGACGACATGCGTTGGGAAGCCTGCGACGACGCACGCGAACTGAGCCGCCATTTGCTCGGCGCATTCCTGATGGGAACCGGCGGCGTCTTCGCGCTCGGCTGCACCATCGGCCAGGGCGTCAGCGCCTTCTCTGTGATGGCGATCTCCGCCCCCATCGTGATGCTCTCGATCGCCGCCGGCGCGCGGATGGGCCTGGGCATGCTGGTGGAGGGCAATCCGTTCAGCTTTATCGCCGACTGGCGGGCGCCCAAGCTTCAGTCCGACGCCACGAAACGGTAGGCCGTCCCGTCGCGCTCGACCCGGCCCTCGCCGGGCTTGGGCAGATGGTAGGCGGCAAGCGCTGCCTTGTCCGCGGCCAGACGGTCGAGAAGCTTGAGCCGCGTGGCGATGCCCATCTCCGGATCCTGATCAGAACCGCTGGGCCAGGACGGGTGCGCAAACGAGATGGCTCCATGCGTGATCGCGTCACCGGCGATCAGCACCGGTTTCGGCCCGCCATGCAACATGAACGACATGTGCCCCGGCGTGTGCCCGGCGGTGTCGACTGCTTCCACGCCCGGCAGCACTTCGGCGCCGGGCTCGAACAGAACGACGATGTCCTCGAGATGCGCAAGCCGGTTCTGCGCGCCGATGGCGAAGGTCTTGCGCTCTTCCGGCATGGCGTCGACCGTGGCGGGATCGCGCCAGAACTCAAACTCGGCGCGCCCCATGTGGAAGCGTGCATTGGCAAACACCATCTCGTCGAAATCATCAATCAGGCCCCAGAGGTGATCCGGATGGCCGTGGGTGAAGACAACGTCGGTGACATCCGCTGGATCGATCCCGGCGTCCGCCATGTTGTCGAGCAGCTTTCCCGCCGATGGCATGAAATTGGAACCGGAGCCAACATCGAACATGATGAGCCGCTCACCGGATTTCAAAACCGGAACATTGCAGTCAGGCAACAATTGATCGGTCGGCAAGCCGTGCTTGACCAGCAGCGCCACAAGCTCATCCTGCGGCGCATCCGGATAGGAAAAGCTCATCGGCAGCACCAGATTGCCGTCGCTGACGCTGGTCAGAACGGCATCACCCAACTGAAATGCCTTGACCGGACGCAGCCCCCCCGGCACCAGCGCCGTCGCGGCAGCGCCGATGCCCATCTGCAAGAGTGTGCGTCGCGTCAGATCAAGCTGTGCCATGTTCCATCTCCCATATAGATTCATTTGAATATTTACTTTTGCCTTGACCGAGGTCAATGCCTGATCCCGGAAAACCGGCATAAATAGGAAAGTGGGAAATGGTGCGATGGAACTTGAACTGCTTGCCGACAGGTTTGGTGACAAAGAGGCGCTGCTGATCGGCGGCGCGGCGATTGGCGCGTTGTTTGGCGCTTTCGCCCAGCAGAGCCGGTTCTGCCTGCGCGCCGCCGCGATCGAATTCTCCCGCGGCAGTGTTGGCGGCAAGATGGCGATCTGGCTGATCGTATTCTCGACCGCCATCGCCGGAACCATGCTGCTCTCCTGGGCGGGCCTGTTCACCGCCACGGAAGCGCGTCAACTGGCCTCGCCGCAAAGCCTGTCCGGCGCGGCCATCGGCGGCTTGCTGTTCGGCACCGGCATGATTCTGTCACGCGGGTGCTCCTCGCGGCTGCTGGTGCTCTCGGCCACCGGCAATCTGCGCGCCCTGCTCTCCGGGCTGGTGTTCGCGGTCGTGGCCCAGGCCAGCCTGCATGGCTTCCTCTCGCCGCTGCGCGACGCGCTGGCGGCCCCGCTGACGACCCTGTCAATCGGCTCGAACGATCTGCTGGTGCTTTCGGGCGTTTCCGAACCGACAGCGCTTGCTCTCGTTGTGATCGGCCTCGTGGCCAGCCTGTCGCTGGCAGTCTGGCGCAGGATCGGGCTGTGGAAGACTTTTGCCGCCTTCGCGGTCGGCGCCTGCATACCGCTGGCCTGGTGGTTCACCAACGCCATGAGCTCGATCGCCTTCGAACCGGTGCAGCTGGAATCCCTGAGCTTCACCGGGCCATCCGCCGACACGCTGATGCTGTTTCTGTCCCCGCCCGGATCGATGATCGATTTCGATGTCGGCCTGGTTCCGGGCGTGTTCCTCGGCGCCTTCATTGCCGCCTTGCTAACCGGCGAACTCAAGCTCCAGGGGTTTGAGGGTGGAGGCTCGATGCGCCGCTATCTGGCTGGCGCTGCGCTGATGGGCTTTGGCGGCATGCTGGCCGGAGGCTGCGCCGTCGGCGCCGGCGTCACCGGCGCCAGTATTTTCGCGCTGACCGCCTGGGTCACGCTGTTTTCGATCTGGCTCGCGGCAGCGGCAACGGATTGGGTGGTTGACCGCAAATGGTCCGAACACAAGGCCCGGACTGACGCCATGGCGTCCCAGGCTCCGATCACCAGCTTTCAACCAACTGAATGAAAGGCCGCCAGGCCGGGCGCTGTCCGTACATCCGGGACTGCGCAATCCTGCCTGACGGCCTCTGCAAATGCGCTCTTTGCGAGCGTCGTTATCGATCCCCTCTGGATCTGTTTTCTACAAAGCAGGAACCGTGCCAGTTCGAGAAAACAAGCCCGGGCGACCTGTGACGGCGTTTCCGGCCAAACCATTGAAAACAATGCCCCGGCAATAAGCAGATCCCGCTCAAAATGACATGCATTCGCCCAAATCCTGGGCAGATGCCTGACGGCGGCGGGACGCAGGTCATACCGACACCGCCTGGCGCAAACTGTCCTTGCTCACCGACACCCGATCGCCCGCCATTTTGACTTCACCGCGCTCGATCACGCAGAACCGGTCGGCCAGGCCATAGGCAAACTCGAAATATTGCTCCACCAGCACGATCGCCATCTTGCCTTCGTCGCGCAGCAGCGCGATGACGCGGCCGATCTGCTGGATGATATTGGGCTGGATGCCTTCGGTCGGCTCGTCCAGCAACAGAAGCTTTGGCCGCGTGATCAGCGCCCGGGCGATGCTGAGCTGCTGCTGCTGACCGCCCGACAAATCGCCGCCGCGGCGGTTGCGCATGTCCTTGAGCACCGGAAACAGCTCGTAGATATGGTCCGGCACCTTGCGCTCCGAGCGCGGCAGGCAGGCAAAGCCGGTTTCCAGATTCTCCGTCACCGTCAAAAGCGGAAAGATGTCGCGGCCCTGCGGCACATATCCCACGCCCTTGGCCGCCAGCTGGTGCGGCGGCAATTTGCCGATCACCTCACCGTCCAGCCGGTAGTCGCCGCCGGAGCGGTGATGCACCCCCGAGATCGCCTTCAACAGGCTGGTCTTGCCGACGCCATTGGTTCCCATCACGCAGGTCACCTGCCCGACATCGGCTTTGAGCGAAATGCCCTTGAGGATTTGCGACTGGCCATAATGCAGGGTCAGGTCCTGGATATCGAGCATGCTCTAGCGCCCCAGATAAACGTCGATGACTTCGGAATTGGCGGTGACATGATCGAGCGTTCCCTCGGCCAGCACCGAGCCCTCGTGCAGCACCGTCACCTTGCAATCGAGTCGCCGGACAAATTCCATGTCATGCTCGACCACAACAACCGCGCGGGTCTCGGCGGCCCGGCGCAACAGATCGGTGGTGTGCTGGCGTTCGCCCAGCGTCATCCCGGCGGCGGGCTCATCGACCAAGAGCAGCTTTGGTTCCTGCGCCAGCAGCATGCCGATTTCCAGCCATTGCTTCTGGCCGTGGGAGAGCTGGCCGGCGGTCCGGTCGAGTTCGCTGGACAGGCCGATTTCCTCGGCAAGCGCGGAAACCCGGTCCGTGTCTGCAGTGGAGGGTTTGTACCGCAGCACCGCCAACGGCAGCCGGTCATTGCTCAGCGCCATCATCAGATTGTCGCGCACGCTCTGCGCCTCGAACACCGTCGGGCGCTGGAACTTGCGGCCGACCCCGGCGCGGGCGATCTGGCTTTCGGACAATCTGAGCAAATCCAGTTGCGGCTCGCCGAACCGCACCCGCCCCGCGTCGGGCCTGGTCTTGCCGGTGACGATATCCATGAATGTGGTCTTGCCGGCGCCATTGGGACCGATGATGGCGCGCAATTCCTGTCCGCCGATTTCGAAGGACAGATCGTTGATGGCCTTGAAACCGTCAAAGGAGACGGAAATCGAGGTGACTTCGAGAAGAGCGCTCACGACGCATCCTTTCTGACCAGCCGGTCAAACAGCCCGCCAATGCCCTTGGGGACAAACAGCGTCACCAGCACGAAGCCGAGGCCGAGCAGCACCTGCCACCAGTCGACCCAGTCAATGGTGTAGAATCCGAGCGGAATGCTCGGCGCCTGTCCGCCGGTAAACCAGGATGACAACAGCGACACCGTGGCCGCTCCGATGACGGCGCCATAGAGCCGCCCGCGCCCGCCGATCGCCACCCAGACCGCCAGATAGATCGAGGCGATGGGGGCGATCTCCGCCGGATTGATGATACCGGCCTGCGGGTAATACAGCGCGCCCGCGATCGCGGCGATGACGGCCGTCAGCGTGAACACCACCAGCTTGTAGGCTTCCACCGGATAGCCCATGAAACGGATGCGCGTCTCGTCATCGCGGATGGCGCGGACGACGCTGCCAAATTTGCCCGAGACCACCCAGGCGGCGACCAGATAGCCAACCCCGAGCGCGAAGGCAGAGGCGAGAAAGAACCAGACCGAGACCACCGCTTGCGGCAGATGGGTGAGGCCCGGGATGTTCTGAAGTCCGGACAGGCCGTTGTTGCCGCGCAATCCGCTGTCGTTCTGAAACAGATAGAGCGACAGCGCCAGCGTCATCGCCTGGGTGAGGATCGACAGGTAGACGCCGGTCACCCGGGAGCGGAACGCCAGCCATCCGAACACCAGTGCCAGCAGGCCGGGCACCAGCACCACCAGCGCCAGCTGCGCCCACAGACTGTCGGCGAAATACCAGACAACCGGAATCTCCGCGCCGCCGACCACGCCAAAAATCTGCGTGCCGATGCCCTCGCGGATCTCTTCCGCCGTTGCCGGCAATTCGGCGCCGGCGAGCGAGGCAATGACGATATCCTTGGTCCGCTCATACATCAGCCACATGCCGATCATGTAGCCGCCCAGGCCGAAGAAGGCGAAATGACCGAGAGACAGGATCCCGCAATAGCCCCAGACCAGATCCATGGCGATGGCGACCAGGCAGAGACACAGGGTCTTGCCGAGTATCTTGATGAAGCTGGTCGACACCAGCCCCAGGCCGAAACCTTCCGACAGCACCGTGATCGCGATGGTGAACGCGGCCAGAAGCCCGATGAAGATCAGAACCGACGGCTGTCTTACAAACAGGGAACGCTGCATGACCTAGTCCCCCGCGGCTCTGCCCTTGAGCGCAATGATGCCCTTGGGTCTGAACTGAATGAAAATGATGATGAAGATGATCATGTAGGTCTGCGCCGCAAGCGTGTTCGAGGGATTGAAGAACTCGATCACCTTCTGCAGCGAGCCGATCATGCCGGCGCCGGCCAGCGTGCCCCAGATATTGCCCACCCCGCCGACCACCACGGTCATGAAGCTCTGCACGATGTAGCCCGAGCCGAGTTCAGAGGTCACCTTGGCGAACAGGCCGATGGCGACGCCGGCGATGCCGGCGATGCCGGAACCCAGTCCGAAGGTCAGCATGTTGATGCGGTCCGGGTTGATCCCCATCGACGAGGCCATCCGCGGATTCTGCGTGACCGCCCTGACCTCGAGCCCGAGCCTTGTGCGGTTGAGGATGAACAGCAGCAATCCCAGGAACGCCAGCGCCAGAACAAAGATCGCGATCCGTATATAGCTGATCGAGACCACGTCATTGTAGACCCAGGCGCCGTCGAGCCAGGACGGCGAGGTCAATGGACGCGCCTGCGTGCCAAAAATGTTCTTGGCGATCTGCTGAAGCGCGATCGAAATGCCGAAGGTCGCAAGCAGGGTTTCCAGCGGCCGGTGCGCCAGATGGCGGATCACCAGCCGTTCCAGCGCCACCCCGGCGAGGAACGCGACGGCGAAAGCCAAGGGCAGCGCCACGATGATCGAGACCGTGTAGTTGGGGATGATCTGCTGGACCACATAGCCGGTATAGGCGCCGATCATGATGAACTCGCCATGGGCCATGTTGATCACGCCCATGACGCCGAAGGTGATGGCGAGTCCGATGGCCGCCAGAAAGTAGATTGACGCCAGCGACAGGCTGTCGAGCACCAGATCGGCAAACTGATAGAGACCGACCGTCGTGCTGATATCGGAGAGCGTCTCCCGGGCGGCGGTGGTGAGCGCCGGATCGGGTTCGGCATAGACCTCAGTGAATACATGGTTGGCGACAGCGGAGCGCTGCTCGTCACGGCTCACCAAAGGCGGCACGGCGCCGGTGGCGGCAAGCGCCAGATAGGCGCGGTCGCGCGCCTCCTGGGTCACCAGTTCGGCCACCGGCACACCGCCCACCACGCCATCCTTGATGTTGGCGATCAGCGCCTGCTTGCGCTCGGCCAGCGGCACGATCGGCCGCGCCTTGCCGGCGTCCACCAGCAATTGATAGGCCGCATCCTGCTCGATATCGCTGCCGGGCGTCAGGATTTTGGCGACATTGACGTCTTCGGGCGCCGTATCGAAGACTTTGACGCTGGTCGCCAGCAAAGGATTGAGCGCCGCGCGGGCGTCCACGCCGGGATCGCCGGCAAAACTCCTGATCGCAGCCACACGATTGGCGGAATCGCTGCCAAATTTGATGGTCAACAACAGTTGCAGCCGCACCTTGCGGGCTTTGATGGCCGGATCGGTTTCCTCTTCGATTGCGGCCCTGAGGATGCTCAAATGCGATTCATTGGCGTCGCGCTCAAGCGCGGTCAGCGCCTGCAACCGGCGCTCCGGATCCGGATCGGACAGTTGAAACTGGACCAGCTTGGCGGCGATCATGGCGCGCACGCCGCTGTTGGGTTTGAGATTGTCGAGTTCGGCCTGCTCGGCCAGTCCGGCTTCCGCGCCGGTGTCGACATCAATCAGCTTCAGCTTGCCGCCATCAGCCTTCTCGACATAAAAGAAGCGTCCGTCAGCTTTGCGCTGCCACAGCTGCTTTTCGCGCCATTTTTCCAAGAACACCGCGACACCGGGCGATTGGCTGGTCGCCAAGGCTTCCAGCACGGGACTGATCGTCGTTCGCGAGGGCTTTTCGATCTTGGCGCGGTGGGTTTCGAGCAGCGTGTTGAAATCGCTTTGCTGCGCGTGGGCAGGCGCCACCAAAATCAGGGCGGTCAGTAAAACCAAAATAATGCGGAGCATGGGAATCCGGAACCTTTTGGAAAAGCGGAAGGGGGCCTGAAGGCCCCCCTCCTTTCCGGGTGATCAATAATTGGAATTGAGCTGCACGCAGGTCTTGGTCTCGGTGTTGTACATGCCACACTCGAGCTCCGTCCAATTTGACTCCAGCACCTTGGATTCAGGCAGGAAGTCGGTCCAGGCGTCGCCGGGAACCGGCTCGGTCTGGCTGACGATGTCGAACTGGCCATCCGCCTGGATTTCGCCGATCAGCACCGGCTTGGTCAGGTGGTGGTTCGGCAGCATTTCGGATTCCGTGCCGGTCAGGTTCGGGAACTTCTGGCCGACCACTGCGGCAGTGACCTTGTCGACATCCGTGGTGCCGGCGGCCTCGACCGCGTTCACCCACATGTTGAAGCCGATATAGGTGGCTTCCATCGGATCGTTGGTGACCCGCTTTTCGCCAGCGAAGGCTTTCCATTCCTTGATGAACTCGGCATTCACCGGAGCATCGGCGGACTGGAAGTAGTTCCATGCCGCGAGGTGACCGACCAGGTTGGTGGTGTCGAGGCCGGAAAGTTCTTCCTCACCCACCGAGAAGGCCACGACCGGAATGTCGTCGGCCGAAATGCCGGCGGCGGCAAGTTCCTTGTAGAAGCCGATATTGGCGTCGCCATTGATGGTCGAGATCACGCCCACCTTCTTGCCGTCGGCGCCAAGCGCAACCACGTCGGCAACGATCTTGGACCAGTCGGAATGGCCGAACGGCGTGTAGTTGACGAAAATGTCTTCAGCGGCGATGCCCTTGTCCTTGAGATACTGCTCGAGGATCTTGTTGGTCGTGCGCGGGTAGACATAGTCGGTGCCCAGCAGCGCGAATTTTTCAACGCCGAGTTCTTCCAGGAAGTAATCGGTGGCGGGAATGGCCTGCTGGTTTGGCGCCGCACCGGTGTAGAAGACGTTCTTGGACGATTCTTCGCCTTCATACTGAACCGGATAGAACAAAAGGCCGTTGAGCTCTTCGATGACCGGCAGAACCGACTTGCGGCTCACCGAGGTCCAGCAACCGAACATCACGTCGACCTTGTTGACGGTGAGCAGTTCCCGCGCCTTTTCGGCAAACAGCGGCCAGTCCGAAGCCGGATCGACGACGACTGCCTCAAGCTTCTTGCCCAGCACGCCGCCCTTGGCGTTCTGCTGCTCGATCAGCATCAGCACTGTGTCTTTCAGCGTTGTTTCCGAAATCGCCATCGTGCCTGAAAGGGAGTGCAGCACGCCGACCTTGATTGTTTCCTCCTGCGCATAGGATGCGTGGGTCAATATGGTCGATGTAACAATTGCCGCCGCCCCTGCGATCCGCATTCTTGTCGTTATTTTCATGTCAGCCTCCGTGCTGTTCTGGTCTACGGAGCTGTGCAATGCAAACACCTTGCCAGTTGCGATTCTACAGGTTTTAGGGAGTTATTAATAAGTTCCGACGCCTGTCGCGCACAAATCATCCTCAATATTGCCTATATTTTGTTCATTGCACAGATATTGAACAAATTAGCCCGGATGGTGGGCAGGCAGGGTCCCTCCCGCCCGGCACACAACCATGCTTCATCCCCAGCCGTGGGGTCTCATCCCCAGCCTGCGCTTGCATACGCGCCGCTTTTCACCTCTTATGTGCTCAAGAGACGCCAATTCTTGTATCCTCGGTCGATGCACAAGACTGTGTCATCAACTGACAATCTGGGAGCTCCGTCGCACACATGACCCTGCCTCTACTCTTGCTCGCCACTCTTGCGGCTTTGTTTTCTTTCCTGGCGCCTTGTCTGGCTTCGACCTGGCTCAAGACCGGCAAGGAAACCTCCCGGCCCTATGGCCATGTGGAATATTGTTCGCGCAATGCTTCTGACTGCCGCAACCGATCAGCCGGCTCCAAGCTGCAGCCGGCCCGCATGGATGTGTTGCAAGGCGTCAACAAGGCTGTGAACCGGGCGATCAAGCCAACCTCGGACAAAGCCGCCTTTGGTCGCGAGGAATTCTGGACCGCCGATGCGCGGGCGGGCGACTGCGAGGATTTTGCGCTTGCCAAGCGCGCCAAATTGCTGCGCAAGGGTTTCGAGCCATCGCAATTGCTCCTGACCATGGGACACAATAGCGCCGAACCCCATGCAGTTCTTGTGGTCAGAACCCAGGATGGCGACTATGTGCTCGACAATCTTGATGATGATGTCCGGCCGGTGCAGTCGGCGCGGATGAGTTTCCTCAAGATCCAGTCGCCCGAACATGGCGGTCTCTGGCTGCGCGTCACCGGCAAGACCGGCCAGAAACCCTGAGTTCAGCGTCATTCGCTGGCAACGGCCGGGGCCGGAAACCGCGCCACCGCAGGCCAAATTACCTGTGATCACCGCGAATGTCTGTGTTATGGCTGACCGCCCCGCTCACCTGAACGGCAGTCAATCCGCCGGAGGAGCCGCCGATCGCCGCCTATCGTTTCATCCATACCGCTGACATCCATCTCGATTCGCCGCTGAAGTCGCTGGCTCTGCGCAATCCTGACCTTGCCGGCCTCATCGGCGCCGCCACGCGGCAAGCGTTCAGCGCCATTATCGACCTGTGCCTGGAAGAGCGCGTCGACGCGCTTGTCATCGCCGGCGATCTTTATGACGGCGACCAGACCTCGATGAAGACGGCTACGTTCCTGTCGGATGAATTGAGACGCCTGGCCGCCGCCGGTATCCGCAGCTTCATCATCCGCGGCAATCATGACGCCCTTTCCAGGGTCACGAAGGAGTTGGTGCTGCCGGATCTGGTCAAGCTGTTTGGCGGCCGGGCCGAGCATGTGCTGATCGAGCGCGCGCCGGGCGAGAAACCGGTGGCCATCCATGGGCTCAGCTTCGCCAATCCGACCGCGCCCGAAAGCCTGCTGCCACGCTATGGCCGGGCGATCCCGGACGCCATCAACATCGGTATCCTGCACACCAGTCTTGGCGGCGCGCCGGGCCATGATCCCTATGCGCCGTGCAGTCCCGCCGATCTGCACGCCACCGGCTTTGACTATTGGGCGCTCGGCCATATCCACAAACGCTCGGTGGCGACGCCATCTGGCGCTGCGGGCCGGAACATCGTCGTCATGCCCGGCATGCCGCAGGGCCGCGACATCAACGAGGACGGCGCCAAATCGGTGACACTGGTCGCAATCAGTGATGACGGGACCGTCAGTCTTGAGGAACGGCAGACGGCGCTGGCGGAATTTGCCCGCGTCACCATCGATGCGGGCGGGCTTTCGGACTGGAGCGAGCTGGCGCAATCCATCACCCATGCGCTCACACAGGCCCGCGCCGGTTCCGCAGCCCCCGAGCTTGTGGTGCGGCTCGGCTTTTCCGGCGCCACTGATCTGGCCTGGCGCATGCGCCGCGACGCGGATCTGTTGATGACCGAAGCCCACGACCGCGCCAGCCGCATCGGCGCTGTCTGGGTTGAAAAGATTGATGTCGGCTGCGTACCGCCTAAGGCCGAAGGCCCAGCCTCGTCCGATCCCCTGCACGAATTGCACGCGCTGATGCACACCGACATTCTGGGCTCGCAGGGCTATGGGACAGCACTCGCTGCCATGGCCGAGAATTTGCAAGGTCAACTACCACCCGAGCTTCGCGACCTGCTTGGAACCGACGAGATCCGGACTGCGCAAACGCTGGAAAATCTGGCGCGTGAAGGCGCCGAAGACGTGCTGGCGCGGCTGCAGGGCGGACCGGCGACCGGACCCGCGAGCGAGACCGCCTGATGCGCCTCAACCGCCTCGATCTGACACGCTACGGCAAGTTCACCGATCACGTCATCGATTTCGGATCGCGGACCGATGGCAGCTGCGACCTGCACATTGTCTATGGCCCCAACGAGGCCGGCAAATCCACCCTGTTCAATGGCTGGCTCGACCTGCTGTTCGGCATCGGCGCGCAGAGCAGCTACAATTTCCTGCATCCCTACCCTGCCATGCGCATCGGCGCGGCAATCGAGCTGGACGGCGAAGCCCGCGAATTCGTCCGCATCAAGCGCCCGCAAAACAGCCTGTTCGATGGCCGCGACCAACCTCTCTCCGAGACGGCGCTCATTGCCGGTCTCGGCGGCCTTGGCCGCGACGGCTACCGGACGATGTTCTCGCTCGATGACGAGACCCTCGAACAGGGCGGCGAGAGCATCCTCGCCAGTCGCGGCGATCTGGGCGAACTGCTGTTCTCCGCCAGCGCCGGGCTTGGCGATCTGTCGCAACAGCTTGTCCGGTTGCGCGCCGAGACCGAGGAATTCTACAAACCGAGAGCGCAGAAACGCCGGCTGGGAGAACTCAAGGCCGAACTGGCCGATCTGAAAGCCGAGCGCGAGCGCATCGACACCCAGGCCAGCAAATATGCCCAGCTGACCAAGGCGTTTGAGGACGCCACGGCGCGCCACGATGCGGCGAGTTCCGAGCGAAAGCGGCTTCGGGTCCGGCTGGCGGCGATCAACCGTCTGCTGACGGCGCGGCCGCGCTTCGGTGAACTGGAGCGTTTGCAGGGCCAGTTCGACCAGCTCAAGGACCTGCCCGAGGTGGCGCCGGAGTGGCGGGAACAAATCCGCGATCTTGGCAATGAAGAGGCCGCTCTGATGGCCAGCGGCGCGGCGCTGAACGACGAAATCGAGCGCCTGACTGCCGAACTGGAAAGCATCGGCGTCGATGCCGAAATGCTGGCCCTGCGGCACCGAATGGCGGAGCTTGACCGGCTGCGCACCCGCCATGACGCCGCCAGCGAGGATCTGCCGGAGCGGCGCACCGCCCTCGGCCGCATCGACGGCCGGATCGAGCAATACCTGGTTCGCCTCGGCCGGCCCGGAGAAGCCGAGGCAGCTCAACTGCTGCTCAGCACATCCACGACGGCAGCCCTGCGCGACCTCATTGACACCCGCGCAAGCCTTGATATCCGGCTGGCGGCAGCTCGAAAGGAAGCCGCCGACGCCAGCGCCAGCCGTGATGAAGCAACGGCGCAAATGCAGTCTGCCGGCGGAGACAGTGTGGACACCGCGCCTGAGCGAAGGCGCAGCCAGATAGCCGCATTGAGCGAAACGCTGGCTGCCTTGCGTCATGACGATCATGGCCTGCGCCGCCAGGCCGCCGAACGCGCCATTGCCGCCGCGCGGGACAAATCCGGCTCACTGCTCAAGGCCTTGGCGCCCTGGCAGGGCGACATGGCCGAATTGCACGCCATGCTGCCGCCATCCATTGACACATTGCGCAAATGGAAATCGGAAACCGGGGAGGTGGATCGCAAGCTCGCGGTTGCGAACGACGAGATCGCCCGCCTCGGCCACTTGCTCAGGCGGCTTGAGGCCGAAGCCGAAGCCGTCACCCAATCACGCGCCTTGCTGTCGGCCCGGGAGATCGAAACCCTGCGCGACGCACGTGATCGCGCCTGGGCCACCCACAAATCCGCGCTGACCCCCGACACCGCCGCAATCTTCGAGGCCGCGATGCAGGCCCACGATGACGCGGCGGACAAACGCGCCGCACACCAGGCCGATGTCGCCAAGCTCAACGAGATTGCCGTCCAGACAGCTGTTGCCCGCACCGACCTTGACGGCGCCACTGCGTCAAAAGCCGGACTGGAAGAGGCACGCGCCGAATTGCAGCGCCGCATTGCCGCCACCGTCAGCCAGATTTCAGTCAGCCTGCCCGCCACGATGACGCCCGAGGCGCTTGAGGACTGGCTCAGCCGCAGGCAACTGGCGCTGCAAGCCGATGATGCGCTTCGCACGCATGGGGAGGATCTTGAAGCCGCCGAGCAGGACCGCAAGCAAGCGGCCGCCCGGCTGCTCCGGGCATTGTCGCCGCTTGATCCTGATGCCGCAGCGGACGAAGACCTTGAGGCGCACGCCACCCGCGCCCAGCATTTGCTCAGCCACGAAACGCGGCTCGACGCCTGCCGCCAGGCCTTGGCCGAGCAGGAGCGGGTGCTCAGGCGGCGCGAGCTCGATCTGCGCAACGCCGAAGAGGAATCCCAGGCCTGGATGCTTGCCTGGAAACAGGCCTGCGCCGGCTGCTGGCTCGGCGAAGGACCACAGGCGCCGACCGCCGCCGAAGTCCGCGAGGCGTTGCCGCTGCTGGGCGAGCTTGCGGCCGCGCTGCATGATCGCGCGGGCCTTGCCGACCGCATCGCCAAGATGGAGCGGGACCAGGCGGAATATGTCGCAGCCCTTCAGGCAATCGCCGCCGAAGCCGGTGTTGAAACCGAAAACATGCCCCCCGCCAGTATCGCAAGGCAGCTCGCGGACCGGATGGCGGCCGCCGAAAAGGCCCGCAACCGGCACGAAGACCTGACGCGGCAAATCGAGGAGTCGGTCTCCCGGCAGCGCAACCACATCGAGGCCCGCGCGGCGCACACGGCCCGAAAATCGCAGATGCTGGATGCCCTGGGCGCCGAAAACCTGACGGACGCCGCCCTGTGCATCGACCAGGCACTCGAGCGCAAGCAGCTTGGCCTGCGCATCGAGCAAATCGCAGCCGAGATCCGTGAGGCGCTCGACGCCCTATCGCTGGAGGATGCCCGCGCCCAGCTCGACGCCGCGGATGCCGCCGAACTGACGCAAGAAAAGCAGGATCTCGAAGCCGCGCTCGAGACGCTCGACGCCGAGGTCCAGGAACTTTACGCCGCCCGCACCAGCGCCACCGGCGCGCTCAACGCCGTTGGCGGCGACGATGCCGTCGCCCGCATCGAGCAGCAGCGCAAGACCACGCTTCTCGCCATCGCCGAGGGCGCAGAGCGCTATCTCAGGCTTTCGGCCGGGATCATCGCCATGGAACAGGCGCTCACGCTCTACCGCGAACGCCACCGCTCGTCGATGATGGCGCGCGCCTCCGAGGCAGTCCGCATCATCAGCCGCGGCCGCTACACCGGGCTGGCCTCGCAGCCCGACAAGGACCGCGAAACGCTGATCGCACTGCAGAACGACGGCTCCTCCAAACAGGCCGCGGAAATGTCCAAGGGCGCCCGCTTCCAGCTCTATCTGGCGCTGCGCGTCGCGGGCTATCACGAATTCGCCGAGACCCGCCGCACGGTGCCGTTCATCGCCGACGACATCATGGAAACATTCGATGATTTCCGCGCCGAGGAAACATTCCGCCTGTTCGCGGGCATGGCGGGCGTCGGCCAGGTGATCTACCTGACCCACCATCGCCACCTCTGCGACATCGCCAAAGCCGTTTGCCCGGACGTCAGGATCCACGAACTCACCGCGTAATCACCCGCGCGAAACCGGCCTTTTTTTGCACCTGCGAACAGGTTTTGCTTGGCATCCCGGGCTTATCCCTTTAACGAAACCGCATTCTCGTTTGATCCGCGATCGGGTCACACTCCCTGCAGAACACAAGACCGGCGCGCCGCACACGTATTTTCCAAGTGGCCCGTTCTTGCAAGCTTCGCACCGCCAATCCACCGTTCAACCGGACAGGAAGCCCATCTCCATGATTTCATTCAACCGCTACCTCTCGCAATGGACCGGCAATATCCGTGGCGACATCCTGTCGGGGCTGGTCGTTGCCCTTGCCTTGATCCCTGAAGCGATTGCCTTCTCGATCATCGCCGGCGTCGACCCCAAGGTCGGGCTTTACGCCTCCTTCTCGATTGCCGTCATCACCGCGATCGTCGGCGGACGCCCCGGCATGATCTCGGCCGCAACGGCCGCGACCGCCGTGCTGATGGTCACCCTGGTCAAGCAGCATGGGCTTGAATATCTACTGGCCGCCACCGTGTTGGCCGGCCTCATTCAGGTGGCTGCCGGCATCGCCAGACTTGGCTACGTCATGCGCTTCGTCTCGAAATCGGTGATGACCGGCTTCGTCAATGCGCTTGCGATCCTGATTTTCATGGCGCAATTGCCCGAACTCATCGGCGTGCCATGGCTCACCTATGTCATGGTCGCCGCCGGTCTGGCCATCATCTACCTGTTTCCGCTGATCACCAAGGCCATCCCCTCGCCGCTGGTGACCATCATCGTGCTGACCGCGGTTACCCTGTTCTTCGGCTTTGATATCCGCACCGTCGGCGACATGGGCGCATTGCCCGACACATTGCCGGTGTTCCTGATCCCGCAGATCCCGCTGACGCTCGAGACGCTGTGGATCATCCTGCCCTATTCGGTCGCTGTGGCGGCGGTCGGACTGCTCGAATCGCTGATGACGCAATCGATCGTCGACGATCTCACCGACACCTCGTCCAACCGCAACGTCGAATGCGTCGGCCAGGGCATCGCCAACACCGCCACCGGCTTCATCGGCGGCATGGCCGGTTGCGCCATGATCGGCCAGTCGATCATCAACATCAAATCCGGCGGCCGCGGCCGGCTCTCCACCTTCGTCGCCGGCGCCATGCTGCTCTTCTTCATCGTCGTGCTGGGCGACTGGGTGGCGAAGATCCCGATGGCAGCCCTGGTGGCGATCATGTTCATGGTGTCGATCGGCACCTTCTCCTGGTCCTCGATCAAGAACCTGCGCACCCATCCCCGCTCCTCATCCATTGTGATGCTGGCAACCGTGGCCTTCGTGGTGTTCAGCCACAATCTCGCCATCGGCGTGCTGGTCGGCGTGCTGCTGTCGGGCCTGTTCTTTGCCTGGAAGATCGCCCAGCTGTTCGGCATCCGCTCCATCCTGTCCGATGATGGCAAAACCCGCACCTACATCGTCGAAGGCCAATTGTTCTTCGCCTCCGCCGATGATTTCATGCAAGGCTTCGACTTCCGCGAGGTGCTGGAGAAGGTCGTCATCGACGTCTCCCGCGCCCATATCTGGGATATATCGAGCGTCGCGGCGCTCGACATGGCGGTGCTGAAATTCCGCCGCGACGGCGCCACCGTGGAAATCATCGGTATGAATGAAGCCTCTGAAACCATCGTCGACCGGCTTGCCATCCATGACAAGCCGGGCGCGATGGACCAGCTGATGGCCCATTGAGGGAGAGAGAACCATGACCAACATAATTTTGGCCCTTGTCGACGGGTCCGCCTATTCAAAAAGCGTTTGCGATCATGCCGCCTGGGCATCTGGCCGGATGAATGCACAGGTTGAGCTGCTGCATGTTCTCGACCGTCTGGCAGGGACCGGAAAATCCGATCTGTCTGGCTCGATCGCGCTTGGTGCGCGCACCGCGCTGCTGGATGAACTTGCCACGCTCGATGAACAGCGCGCAAAGCTGCTGCAGCAGAAAGGCCGCGCCATTCTCGATGACGCCCGCGCCATCATCGAAGCCGCCGGGCAAAAAGTATCCGGCGCGCATCTTCGCCAGGGCGAACTGGTCGAGACTGTCATTGAACAGGAAAACCACATCGCCATGCTCATGATCGGCAAGCGCGGCGAGGAGGCCGATTTCGCCAGGCTGGGCGCCCATGTCGAGAGATTTGTCCGCGCCAGCCACAAGCCGGTCTTTGTCGCCTCCCGCGCCTTCAAGCCGATCAACACCGTGATCATCGCCTATGACGGCGGCGCCTCAAGCCAGCGGGTGGTCGATCACATCGCCCGCAATCCGCTGTTTGCCGGCCTGGCCATTGATGTGGTCACCGTCGGCCAGCGCAACCGCGAGACGGAAAAATCCCAGGAAGACGCGCGCGCCATCCTGCAGGGCGCCGGATTGACGGTGGAAACCTCCATCATCGCAGGTCAACCGGAGGCGGTTCTCGGCCAGCGCGTCGAGGAAAACGGGGCTTGCCTCGTCGCCATGGGCGCCTACGGCCATTCGCGCATCCGCAGCTTCGTCATCGGCTCGACCACAACCGAAATGCTGCGCTCCTGCAAGGCCCCGGTGCTGTTGATGCGGTAACTCCGCAGCAACCAGCACCCGGATGCGCGCTTACCAGGGCAGTCCCAGCGGTCGCTTGCGCCGCCAGTGATAAAACACCTTGGCGAGCGCCGCCGAGACGATCCGGGCGTCGACGGTGTCGGAGCGGCTGGTCAGCATGATCGGCACCCGCGCGCCCAGAGCTATTCCGGCTGAGGCGGCGCCGGCGAGATGGATCAATTGCTTGGCGACCATGTTGCCGCTTTCGAGATTGGGCGTGACCAGAATGTCGGCGTAGCCCGCGACATCCGAGACAATGCCCTTGGCGGCCACCGCGGCCGGCGAGATGGCGTTGTCGAAGGCCAGCGGCCCGTCAACCTTGCCGCCCACGATCTGGCCACGGTCATGCATCTTGCAGATGGCCGCGGCGAGCAATGTCGAGGGCAGTTTTGCCGTCACCGTTTCAACCGCCGACAGGAGCGCTACCAGCGGCGTTTCCACACCCAGCGCAATGGCCAGATCAATGGCGTTCTGGACGATGTCGCGCAGCGCCTCGAGATCGGGCGAAATGTTGATCGCCGCGTCGGTGACGAACAGGGTCCGGTTCTGCCCCGGCATATCCAGCGCGAAGACATGGCTCAACCGCCGCTCGGTGCGCAAGCCGTTTGCCCGGTCGAGCACGGCGTCGAGAAGCTCGTCGGTGTGCAGCTTGCCCTTCATCAGGGCGCCCACCCGTCCTTCGTGCACCAGAGCCACGGCGATCTCAGCGGCCGCATGACTGTGCGGTGCGTCAACGATTTCAAGCCCGCTGAGATCCAGCCCGGCCTGCTCGGCCGCCGCCCTGATCTTGGCTTGCGGACCGACCAGGACCGGCACGATCATGCCCTCGTCACGCGCCGCGATCGCCCCGCCCAGGCTGAGATCGTCGCAGGGGTGGACGATGGCGGTGATCAGCGGATCGAGCAACCGCGCCCGCTCCACCATCGCGCCGAACCGCACGCCCTGGGCGTGCAGCCGGGCGGAAGGCATGCGGGCGACAGGTCGTTTGACCTTCTCGCGCGGGGCTCGCACCTCGGCGGTTCCCGATACCACCGTCACGCCGTCGGCGTTGACGCAGACGCAATCCAGCGCGACATGGCCTGAGCTTGTGTCAACGCCGGTGACTTCAACACGCACCGTAATGCGGTCGCCGATACCGACCGGCTGGTGAAACTTCAGCGTCTGCCCCAGGTGCACTGTTCCCGGTCCCGGCAATCGCGTCGAAAGAATCGCCGAAATCAGCGCGCCCGCCCACATGCCATGGGCGATGCCCTGCTTGAGGCCCGAGGCTTCCTCATCATCTGAATCCACATCGACGGGATTGACGTCGGCTGATGCCGTGGCGAACAGGACAATGTCCTGGCGGGTCAACACCCGGTCGAGATCAGCCTTGTCGCCAATCTTGATTTCGTCAACTGTGCGGTTTTCAATCAGGTTCATGCAAGGCTCCAGAGGACAATCCGGCGACGGCTGCCCGATGATCAGGCTGATGCCCGGGGATGAGCTTCAGCGCACTGGCCGGACCTTGCCCCAGCGGTGCGACAGATACAAGACAGACAAAACGACCTGCCAGCGCGGGCGGCAGCTGGCAGGTCAACCTGAGCGTCAGGGGGGCGGTTGAACGCTCAGGCTATATCGTCGGGGCCGGCCGCGCGTTTTCTGCCGGTGATCATCGCACGAACCAGGTTTTCGCCGTGCTCAAGGCTGGCGACGATCACGCCGCCGATGTGCAGACCGATCAGGCCAAGAGCGGCGAAGGCGGAGGCCTCGTGCAACTCCTCGACCCAATCCAGACCCCAATAGGCATCGGTCGTCATCATCCATCCCGTGAGCGAGATGACCGCGATCACGATCAGCAGCGCGATCACCATCAGGCCGCCGGCCGGATTGTGGCCAAGATACCGCCGCGCCTTCATGCGAACCGTATCGCGCACAAAGCCCGCCACGGTGGCGGGCCCGTACAGGAAATTCGAGAACCGGGCATGGCGGGAACCGACGAAACCCCAGGCCAGGCGAACCGCAATCAGGCCCGCCACGACATAACCGGCCATTTCATGCGGCGTCTGCCATTCATCACCGGTGAGAAAGGCGAAGGCGAACAGGCCGACGAGCGACCAGTGGAAGATCCTGACCAGCGGGTCCCACACCCGGACGGTCGCCGGCGACTGAACGCCGCCGGTTTGCGTCATGGCCTTTGCCATTGCCATCAGTCGTCTGCCTTGACCCGCAGCACGTCGCCGGTGGCGGGATGAAAGTAGACCTCGACGCGGTTGCGCTGCTTGTCGAATGCATAGGCTTCAAGGCAGCCGTTCTCGGCCTTCAGCGAACGCACCTCATAGCCCAGGCCCTTGGCCTTCTCGGTGATCTGAGCATCGCTCATCCATTGATCCCGCGGCACGTTCGGGCAGCTTGAACTGGCCGAGGCGACCGATGGGGCGAGGACTGCGACAAGTGCGGCGGCGATAAACGTTGTTTTCATGGTTTGTCTCCTTTAAAAATGCGGTCGAGGCCATTGGCCGTTGACCCCGCCTTTTTCGCAGAGCTCTGATGACAAGCCGCTGAGGAGGTCCGTCAGCGATTTGTCATATTGCAACCGCGATGATGGAACCATGAAACCCTATATGCCTCTCCTTTTGTTGCTTGCCGCGATCACGCCCGCGTTGGCGCCGGCCTACGCGGACAATGACGACGATCATCGCGAACGCATCAGGCTTGATGCCGCTGTCGAGCGCGGCGAGATCCTGCATCTGTCGGAAATCCTTGAGAGGGTCAGACCGGACATCGAAGGCAAGATTCTCGAAATCGAGTTCGAATACTCAAAGGGGTCGCCAATTTACGAGATCTATGTCCTGAGCAGCGATGGCCGTCGCCTCGAATATGAAATCGACGCGCGCACCGCCGAAATCCTCAGCCTTAAAGACGACGATTGATGCGCATTCTGCTCGCCGAGGATGATGATCGCATCCGCAGGGATGTCACCCAGGCGCTGGAAGCCTCGGGCTATGTTGTCGACAGCGAAACCAACGGCGAAGAGGCCTGGTTTCTCGGCGATACCGAGACTTATGCGGCAGCAATCCTCGATCTCGGCTTGCCGGGCATGGACGGATTGGCGGTACTCAAGCGCTGGCGTGCCGACGGGCGCGATTTTCCGGTGCTGGTGCTGACCGCCCGCGGCGCATGGACGGAACGGGTCGAGGGCATTGACTCAGGCGCGGATGATTATCTGCCCAAGCCGTTTCGCATGGAAGAACTGGTGGCCCGGCTGCGCGCCATCATCCGCCGTTCCGGCGGACAGGCCAACCCGGTGGTCACGGTTGGAGAGGCGGAACTCGACACAAGGCAGATGCGGCTCAGCATCCGCGGCGTCCCGGTCAACCTGTCGCCTCAGGAATACCGCCTGGTGGCCTATCTGATGCTCAACAAGGGACGCGTGGTGAGCCAGCAGGAACTCTCCGAGCATTTGCAATCGGTCCATTTCGAACGGGAATCCAACGCCATCGAGGTGCTGGTCGGGCGTGTCAGGCGCAAATTGTCCATCGCCTTGATCGAGACGCGCCGCGGTTTCGGTTACATCGTCGCCGAGCCGGACAGCGCCCCATGAGAACCGGCCGCTCCCTGCGTTTCAGACTGTTCGCCTATGCCGCATTGGTTGTCGCGGCCGCTCTGCTGGTGACCGGATTCAGCCTCTCCGCCTTGTTTGCCCGTCATCTCGAGCGGCGTGTCGGCCAGGAACTCGACACCCATCTCAACCAGATCACCGGCGGCCTGCGAATGGACGCCAATTCGGTTCTGTCGCTTGGCCGCGAGCCCGTGGATCCACGGTTTCAGTCGGTTTTCGGCGGCTTGTACTGGCAGATCGACGATGCCACCGCCGGCACGCAGCTCAGGTCGCGGTCCTTGTGGGACACGTTTCTCGAGGTTCCCGTCGACGAATTGCGGCCAGGCGAGACCCATGTGCACGACACCGCCGGACCGCTGGCATCGGAACTGCTGGTGCATGAGACAATGGTTCTGCTTTCAGCGCCCGACGGGGATCACCGGTTGCGTATTTCCGTGGCCATCGACCGGGCCGAGATCAGCGCCCTTTCCACCGGTTTTTCCCGCGACCTTGCCCCGGTTCTGCTGATTCTTGGCGGAGTTCTGCTGTTGGGGTTCCTTTTCCAGATCGGCGAAGGCCTGAAGCCGGTCTACCGTGTCCTGTCGGGGGTCAGCGCCATCCGCTCCGGCGACAGTAAGCGTCTTGATGCCGATGGCGTGCCAAGGGAGGTTGCGCCGCTGGTCGAAGAGGTCAATGCCCTGCTTGACGCTCAGGACCTGGCGATCAGCCGGGCAAGGGACCGCGCCGCCAATCTCGCCCACGGCCTGAAGACGCCATTGTCGGCGCTGGCCGCCGACATCGAGCGGCTCCGGGCCAAGGGAGACACCCAGATCGCCAACGACATTGCCGAGCTTGCCCAGCGCATGCGCCGGCACATGGAACGTGAACTTGCCCGGGCCCGGCTGCGCCATGGCCGCAGCCATGACAAAACGCCGCTCAAGCCGATCGTCGATGGCATCCTGCGCGCGCTCAAACGCACCCCGGCCGGCGAGGAGCTCGATCTGGTGTGCGGCGTCAGCGCCGAACTGACGGTTCCCGTGGATCCCGATGACCTCCATGAACTCATCGGCAATCTCGCCGAAAACGCGGTTCGCTTCGCCCGCAGCCGGGTGACGGTGGAAGCCGAAAGAACGTCAAGCGCAACCCTGATCCGCATCAGTGACGACGGTCCCGGCCTTGATCCCGCCGGCATCGCCTCAGCGCTGAGATCAGACCGGCGTCTCGATCAGTCGGACCTCGGCGCAGGCCTGGGTCTCGCCATTTCCGGCGATGTCGTCGACTCCTTCGGCGGCCAGCTTGAACTGGGGGCCTCGCCGCTGGGAGGTCTCGAAGCGCGGATCTCCATTCCCCTTGTCTCGCCGCCGGGCTAGCGCCACCGATCAGCTTCAAGAACGAGAAAATCCCCTATTTCACAGGAATTAGTGCCATGAAAATATCCCGGCCTTCCGTCGGCAGCGTCGCCCTGAGCCTCTTTGTCGCGGCATGGATCATCCTTGTCCTCAACACGGTGTTCTGGACCAGGACAATCGCAGCCTTCGGGGACCACCGGGCAGCCCTGATCGCGTTTTCCGTCGGCATCTGCGCATTGCTGATCGCTTTGTCCACATCCGTGACAGTCAAGTATGTGACCAAGCCGGTCTTTATTCTGGCGGTTCTCAGCGCCGCCGCGGCCGCCTGGTTTATGGAAAAATTCGGAATCATCATCGACATCGACATGATCCGCAATGCGGCGCAGACCACTCCGGCGGAGGCCGGGCATCTGATGACGCCGGCGTTCCTGCGTCACATGGCGCTTTACGCGATCCTGCCTTCGCTGCTGATCGCGTTGGTGCGGATCGAGCATCGGAGCTTTGGCGCCAAACTGAAATGGAACCTGGCTCTTATTGTGCCGCTGCTGCTTGTCGCGCTGACAATGGGCCTTTGGCAGTACCCCGCCATTGCCTCGACCATGCGCAACAACCGCATCGTCATCAAGACACTCAATCCGATCTGGCCTGCAATCAGCGCCGTGAATTTCGCCGTTCGCAGTGGCCGGGAGAAAAACATCGTCGCCATGGCCCTCGACCCGGATGCGAAGCAGGGGCGGCAGGCCGCAACGTCCGCCAAGCCGGTGTTGACCATCATTGTCGCCGGGGAGACCGCGCGCGCCCAGAACTTCTCGCTTGGCGGTTATGAGCGCAAGACCAACCCGGAACTTGAAAAACGCGAGATTGTCTTTTTCCGCAACTCATCCTCATGCGGGACCGCCACCGCGGTTTCGATTCCCTGCATGTTCTCGCTGCTTGACCGTTCTTCCTATTCAACCGAGAAAGGCCTGGCGCAGGAAAACCTGCTCGATGTGCTTGTCCATGCCGGCGTTGCGGTTGAGTGGTGGGAAAACAACACCGGCGAAAAGGGCGTGGCGCGCCGGGTGAGCCTGCGCAATTTCTCAGCCGAAAACGACCCGCGTTTCTGCGTCAACTCGGAATGCCGCGACGAAGTCATGATCGATGCGCTTGGGCCCTGGCTGGACGCCATCGAAGCCAACACAACGCTTGTGCTGCACCAGTTGGGAAGCCACGGTCCCGCCTATTACGCCCGCTATTCGGAGCAGGAACGGGTGTTCCGGCCTGATTGCCGCACCGCCGAGTTCGCCGATTGCACGGACGAGGAAATCCGCAATGCCTATGACAACACGATTTTCGCCACCGACCGCATGCTGGCGCGAATCATCGACATGCTGGCCGCACGTTCCGACCGGATCGCGTCTTCGCTGATCTACATGTCCGACCATGGCGAGTCGCTTGGCGAAAAAGGCATCTATCTGCACGGTATGCCCTATATGTTCGCTCCCGAGGAACAGACCCATGTTCCGTTCCTGATGTGGTTTTCAGAAAGCTATTCGAGGCTTTTCGGTGTCGGAACCGCTTGCCTTGCCGCGCAGGCCGATGAACCCGTCTCCCATGACTACCTGTTTCACACGGCCCTCGGGCTGATGGACGTCGAGGCCGCGCATTATCAGCCGGCGCTGGATGTAACAGCCCGCTGCCGGGCGGCTTCGAATCCGCCCAGATCCGAGCTGCACTCGGTTTTGATTGCCCCGCGTCAGCCATGACAGGGTGGCGCTGATTTCAAACGCGTGCGGGGCGCTCAGGTCAAACCTGGCGCCCCGCTTGGGTCTTGACGATGTGATCAATCTTAGTGGAAGCGCGGCGAGCCGTCGTTGCCGGCGCGGTCATAGGTGACCCGGTCATTGGAAACGTTGCCGATCGAAGCCGTCGCGGTGTAGTCGATGCCGCCCTGCGGCGCCTGGAAGACCGGTGAGCCGTCATTGCCGGCCCGGTCATAGCTGACCAGATCATTGGCGGGCGCGGCCACAGTCACGGCGGCGGAACCGTCAAACGACGGGATATTGTAGGCGTCAAGTGCGCTCGACTGGGCAAACGCGCCGGTGGAGGCGGCCAGCGTCAGGCCGAGGGCGATGAGGATCTTGTTCATTGTGATAGTCCTTTTGAATTTGGTGGCGTGTCTTGGGAGGACAGCTTTGGTTTCATAACAGGCAGGCCGTCCCAGCGGCGGCGGAGCATCTGCTCCACCGCCTGCCGGAGCGGTTTAATGGAAGCGCGGCGAGCCATCGTTTCCGGCGCGGTCGTAGATGACCTGGTCATTGGAAACGTTGCCGATCGAAGCGGTCGCGGTGTAGTCGATGCCGCCCTGCGGCGCCTGGAAGACCGGTGAGCCGTCATTGCCGGCGCGGTCATAGCTGACCAGATCGTTGGCGGTTTCGACTACGGCGATGCTTGCCGAGGCGCCGGCGGACGGCAGATTGTAGGAGTCCATGGCGGTGGAAGCGGCAAACGCGCCGGTCGAAGCTGCGAATGTCAGGCCGAGGGCGATGAGAATCTTGTTCATTGTGATAGTCCTTTTGATGTCAGAGCTTGTCTTGGGAGGACAGCGTTTAGATTGGAGGTCGGCGGGTCTGTGAGGGGCGGATCATTCCGCCCCCCATCAGAATGGCTTAGTAGAAGCGCGGCGAGCCGTCGTTTCCGGCGCGGTCGTAGATGACCTGGTCATTGGAAACGTTGCCGGTCGAAGCGGTCGCGGTGTAGTCAATGCCACCCTGCGGCGCCTGGAAGCTCGGCGAGCCGTCATTGCCGGCGCGGTCATAGCTGACCAGATCATTGGTGGTGCCGACAACGGCGACGCTTGCCGAAGCGTCGGCGGATGGCAGATTGTAGGCATCCATGGCGGTCGAAGCGGCGAAGGCGCCGGTGGAAGCCGCGAATGTCAGGCCGAGGGCGATAAGGATCTTGTTCATTGTGGTAATCTCCGTCTAGTTTTGTTTCTCGTTCAAATTCTCTGGCGGAGCGGCGGGGGCGTTGGGAGGCGCTTGTTCGCCGCGTTCCGATGAGCAACAGATGGGCGGGTGCAATCGCAATTACCAACCACACTTTTGTGAGAACCTGTGCTGAAACTAAATCTTGAAAGATCCGTATCGGATTCATAGCAAGGTTTTTTATCGTTAAATATCAATGCATTATAGAATTCACGGGAACCCCGGACGAGTTAACGCGAACCGTGACTGTGCACAACGTGGTGTCCGCAGCGTTCACAAAATGGCGTCTTAAAACTGTAATATTCGGGATCTCAACCACCCCGAACTGGCCGATTTGATAAGCCGGAGAACAAAATCGGCATGCTGGAGGGAGCCACTGTCGGCCTAAGAACGCGTTGATCGCACCAATTCGGGTTTGCGGACGCCCCCAAACAAATCCTAGTCCAATGTCCGGCGGAATCGGGCCAGCGCCAGCAGCATGAACAATGCCACAAAGATCACCAGCGCGATCAATGGCGAAGCCACGCCCTCGAGGTCTGCACCCTTGAGCATCACCGCCCGGATGATTCTGAGAAAATGCGTGAGCGGGAAGATTTCGCCAAGGGTCTGCGCCCATCCAGGCATGCCGCGATAGGGGAACATGAAGCCCGACAGAAGCAGCGACGGCAGGAAAAAGAAGAAAGTCAGCTGCATCGCCTGCATCTGGGTCCGCGCCAGCGTCGAAAATGCATATCCGAGCAAGACCAGCGCCAGCACGAACACCAGGATGCTCGACAGCAACAGCGGCAGCGAGCCGACGAACGGCACGCTGAACAGGAATTTTGCCGCAACCAACACGAATATGACCTGAAACCCGCCGACAACCAGGAACGGCAGCACCTTGCCAAGCATGATCTCCAGCGGGCTGACCGGCATGGACAAGAGATTCTCCATGGTGCCGCGTTCAGTTTCCCGCGTCAGCGCCATCGAGGTCATCATCACCATTGTCAATTGCAGGATCACGCCCAGGAGCCCGGGCACAATATTGTACTGGGTTATGCCCTCGGGATTGTAGAGCCTGTGAACAACCACCTCGAGCGCGGCGGTGGATTGCCGCGCGGCCAGCGCTTCGGCGGATTGTTCGCGCAACAGCGCCTGCGCCGCCACCGTGCCAAGCGTCGAGATCGCGCCGGACGCCACCGACGGATCGGTGGCATCGGCCTCGATCAGGATTTGCGGATGGTCGCCGCGTTGCACCCGGCGGGCGAAATCGGAGGGAATGGTGACCACGAAGGACACCGCGCCGGACTGGATCAGCCGGTCAGCCTCCTCGGCGCTCGCCACGACATGGTTGAACCGGTAGTAGCCGGTGTTCTCCATCGCCGAAACCATGGCGCGGGTGTAGTGATCCTGACTGGTGGTCACCAGCGCCGCGGGCAGGCCCTTGGGATCAAGGTTGATGGCATAACCGAACAGCACCAGCAGAATCAGCGGCACGCCCAGCATCATCGCAAATGTGATCCGGTCGCGCCGCATCTGGATGCTTTCCTTGCTGATGATGGCCATCAGGCGGCGAAGCGAGAACATCGTGTTCATGCCATGTTGTCCGTCGATTTGCCCATGAACTGGATAAACACATCCTCAAGGCTGGTGGAGCCTTCACGGTAGCTGACGCCGGTCTCATCAGCCACTTTCGCGACCGCCGCCTTGAGCGCCGCCTTGTCATGACCGACGACATGCAGGGTCAGGCCGAAGGGCGCCACCTGGTCAACGCCGGCCACGCCCTGCAGCCTGTGCGCGGCTTCGATGATGTTGCCGCCTTCCAGAATGAAGGTGGTCAGCGCCGCGTCGCGGATGACTTCCGGCACCGTGCCGCTGGCGAGCAGCTTGCCATAGGAAATGTAATGGATGCGATGGCAGCGTTCCGCCTCGTCCATGTAGTGGGTGGAGACCAGCACCGTCAGGCCGGAACTGGCGCGGAGGTGAATCTCGTCCCAGAATTCGCGCCGCGCCTTCGGATCAACACCGGCGGTGGGCTCATCCAGCAACAGAAGCCTGGGCTTGTGCATGACGCAGGCAGCCAGCGCCAGCCGCTGCTTCCAGCCGCCCGACAAGGTGCCCGCCAGCTGGCGTCGTCGCGAGGACAGCCCGAGATCCTCAAGCGTATCGCGCACCACTGTTGAAACAGAATCAAGACCATAGAGCCGGGCCACGAATGTCAGGTTCTCTTCAATTGACAGATCCTCGTAAAACGAGAATTTCTGCGTCATGTAGCCAACTTCGCGCTTGATCCACACGCCTTCCGTACGGATGTCGCGCCCCAGCACCCTTCCCTCCCCTTCATCGGGGGTGAGAAGTCCGCACATCACCCGGATTGTGGTGGTCTTGCCCGAACCGTTCGGCCCCAGAAAGCCCGAGATCTCGCCTTGAGCCACCTGCATCGAGACATGGTCGACAACGGTCTTGTCGCCAAAACGCTTGACCAGCCCGCTGACCTCTATGGCGTTCATCGCTCCGCGCCTTCCAGTTCGACATCGACGATCTGCCCCGGCGCCAGCGCCCAGGCACCATCCTCCGGACGGGCCTCGATCAGATAGACCAGCTTCTGCCGGTTCTCGAGCGAGTAGATCACCGGCGGCGTGAATTCCGGATCTGAAGATATGTAGCTGACCGTCGCCCGCATGCCATCGCCGCATCCGTCGCAGAGCACGCTCAGATGGGCGCCGACGCTGACGGAGGACAGCGCGAATTCTGGCACATAGAGCTTGAGCTTGACCGCCCCGTCCGGCAGCACCGACAGCACCGGCGCCTGCGGCCCCGCCACCTCGCCGGCATTGCGGATGATATCGGAAACGACGCCCGGCAGCGGAATCGACAGCGTCCGTTTGGCCAGCCGCCACTCGGCCGCCTCGAGAACGGCTTTCGCCTGTTCGACCGCGGCCTCTGCCGCCTTGATCTCGTTGGCGCGGGCGGGGAGACGGGCGACAGCCAGATTGGCTTCAAGTTCGGCCACCTTGGCCTGGCTCAGTTCGACCGTGGTCGAGGCCGAATCAAAGGCTGCCCGGGTGGAAATGCCCTGCTTGAGCAGATCGGCCTGCCGTTGCAGCACACGCCCGGCTTCCTCCGCCTGCGCCTTGGCCGAACCGAGCGCGGCCACAATACTGGCAATCTCCTCGGGACGCCGCCCTTCCTTAAGATTGGCCAATTGACCCTCGGCCTGCGCCAGCCCGGCCTCGGCCTGAGCGACGGCGATCTCGGCGTCGCGCCACTCCAGCCGGCCCAGCGGTTGCCCGGCGGAGATATGATCGCCGCGCTTGACCGCCAGATCGACGATCTGGGCCGTCTCGATCGGCGCCACCAGCACATACTCGCCCTCGACATAGCCGACGGCCAGTGGCCCGGCGCCACCGCAGGCGGAAAACAAGGTTGCGAGCATCGGCAACGAACAGATGAAGGACATCATGGCACCGGTTTCCTGTTGGTGGCTATAAAGGCGCGAATATTGCTCAGGAGGACCGTCTTGATCCGTTCGATCTCCTCCGGCCCGGCGGATTGCCACTCCATGCGGCGGGCCACGATCACGTGCGCGATGCGAAAATAGATGACCTGACCCGCGATGCTGAAGGCGCCAAGGCGGATCAGGTCGCTCTCCGGATCCTGGCCCGTGGCCAGTCCCAGAAGAGAGCAAAGGCTGCGATGCACGGGCAGGATCAACTCGGCATAGACCGCGTCGAACACGCCGCCGGGAATCCCCAGTTCACGCACCAGGAATCCGGCAATGTCCTGGGCTTCAGCCTGGCCCAGCAGGAAATCGGCCACGCCCATCATGACCATTTCGAACGCCTGTTGCGCCGCAGCCGGGTCATCACCGGGATCGATTGTCTGCAGGGCCGGGCCGACGGCATTGTGAATGCGGCGCGCCACCATCTCGGCGCAGGCAAGCCGCAAGCCGTCCTTGCCGCCGAAATGATAGGCGATGGAGGCGATATTGGCGTTCGCCAAAGCGGCGATCTCGCGTGTCGATGTCGCCTCGAACCCCTTGGCGCCGAAGAGCCGGACGCCGGCCATCATCAACGCCATCCGGGTTTGATCGCCGGCCTTTCCGGAATCGGTGGGTGGTTTGAACGGCATGCTTCACCTCGGCAGGCTTGGTATGTCCCGCAGATTAGCACAAATCAGGATTTAATCAATCGATTGATTTAATTTCACAGAAGCCACATGCCGCCAGCCAGCGGGCCGAGGTCAGCTCTGGATTTTCCGCATCATCAGCCAGCGGTAGAGCGCTGGCGACAGCCGGTTGATCCACCAGCTGAGCCGGGCAACCCGACCCACCGGGATAAAGCTCTTGCCCCGCCGCCATCCGTTGAGAATGATTTCGGCAGCGCGCTCGGGACTCAATTCGTCAAACCCGTCACTTGCCGCCCCAGGCCGGCCGATCCCGTCCGCCCCGGCATTGAGGCGTCCCGGATTGGTGGCGACGAAGGACGGCGCCGCGATCACGACCTTGACGCCATGGCTCGCCTCTTCCGAGGCGAGCGAGGAGAAAAAACCGTTGAGCGCGTGCTTGCTTGCCGCATAGGCCGTGCGCTTGTAGAGCGGCGCAAACCCCGCCACCGACGAGATTGCCAGATGCGTCCCCCTGCCCGCCCGCACCGCATGAAGCAGACCCGCGGCCATCCGCACCGAGCCGAAGTAGTTGATCTCCATCACCCGCCGGTGCGAGGAGAGTGTCACCTCGTCAAACAGCCCGATCTGGGTGACGCCGGCATTGTGGATGACCAGATCGATGGCCGGGTGCCGGGCTACAATCCCGGCGCAGACCGCGGCAACCGCGGCTTCGTCGGTCAGATCGCAGCCGATCCGCTCCACCCGTTCGTCCTGCCGCGGCAGCGCCGCCAGCGCCGCCTCCAGATCGACCAGCACCACGCGCCAGCCGTCACTGAGAAGAAGTTCCGTGAACGCCCGGCCGAGACCGCCGGCGCCGCCGGAAATCACCGCGACCTTGCTCATAATCCGGCGGCCTTCTTCCACAGCTCGAATGTCTCGGCGCTGGTCAGGTCCGGTTGATAACCGAACACGGTTTTCAGCGCGGTGTTGTCGAGCACCGGGCGGTATTGCAGGAACCGCACCTGTTCCGGCCCGTAACGCGACAGGCCGATGGGCTTGGCCAGCGCCAGCGCCGCCTTGAGCAGCCAGGCCGGCAGCGCCATCACCTTCTTGCCGAGACTGGCCGCGATCTGATGCACCGACAACGCGCCGTCGCCGCAGACATTGAAGATGCCCGCCGGCCCGCCGGTCGCCGCGCGCTTCAGGATGCGGGCCAGATCGCGGGTCCAGATGAACACGAACGGACTGTCCGATCCCCTGACCGCGATCAGCCGCTTGCGGTGAAACAGCTCGGTGATCTGGTTTTCCAGCCCCTCGCCCAGCACCGTGCCGACCCGCAGCACCACCTGCTCAAGGCCGGGAAACTGGTCGCGCGCCCGCGCCAGCATTTCCTCGACCTGCCGCTTGTGATCAGAATAGGCAAATTCGGGATTGCCGCGCAGCGCGTCGCTTTCCCTGAGCGGCACCGGATTGTCGGCGTGATAGCCATAGGCCGCCCCCGACGAGGTCACCACCAACCGCCTGACCCCATTGGTCAGCGCCGCGTCGAGCACGTTGCGCGTGCCCTGGACATCGACATCATAGGCGAAGGCGCGCGTCATGCCGCGCGACGGCGAGACGATCGAGGCCAGATGGATGATCACCTCCGGCTTGAACGCCGCCACCACGCGGGCCGCGTCATCGCCGCGCACGTCAAGCGATTCAAACCTCATGCCTTCGGGCAGCGATTGCGGCTGCCGCACATCGGTGGCGAGCGTTTCGCAGCCGGACGCCGCAAGCTCATCGAGCAGCACCTGGCCGACGGCGCCCGCCGCCCCGGTCACCAGAACGCGGCTCATCGCCGCGCCTCGCCGCGCGACCAGACGCTTGCCAGCGCCAGCCCCGATATGGCGTGCCAGATGCCCCAGAACGCCGCCGCCACCGCCATGCCGCCGAGCCCGCCGAAAAAGGCGAAGATCAGCACCAGGCCAAGCCCCGAATTCTGGATGCCGGTTTCAATAGTGATGGCCCGCCGGTCATAATCCGACAGCCCCATCGCGGTGGCCGTCAGATAGCCGCCCGACAGCGCCAGCCCATTGTGAAGTACCACCAGCCCGGCAACGGCCGCCACATAGCCGAGAAAGAAGCTCCAGTTTGCCGCCAGCGCCAGCACGATGAAACCAATGAAGATCGCCATCGACAGCCATTGCATCGGCTTGCGGATCCGGGCAGTCAGCGCGGGCCTTTTCAGATTGAGCACGATCCCGAGGATCAGTGGCAGAACCAGCATGAAGAACACGGTGATGGCGATCGACACCGGATCAAGCGTCGTTTCCCTGAGCAACGCCCGCGTCGGAGCATAGAGATTGCCCCAGAAGGCGACATTCAGCGGTGTGAACAGGATCGCCGCAAGCGTGGCGATCCCGGTCATCGACACCGACAGTGCCGCATTGCCGCCGGCGCGGTGGGTGATGAAATTGGAGATATTGCCGCCCGGGCACGCCGCCACCAGGATCAGTCCCAGCGCGATCGACGGCCGCGGACTGGTGACCAGCAACATCAGATAGGTCAGCGCCGGCAGCACCAGGAATTGTGAAAACATGCCGGTCAGCAGCGCCTTCGGCGCGCGCATCAGGTCGCGAAAATCCGCTGGCTTGAGATCCAGCGCAATCGAGAACATCACCACCGCCAGGATGGCATTGAGCAGGATCAGGCTTTCCGGGCTGAAATTGAGCCGGACGGCGTCGATATCGATCATTTCCCATCCCCCTTGAGAGCCGCGATCCAGCTGGTCACGGCGTTGCGGTAGGTGGCCTTGTCGACATAATAGGCCATGCGCGGCAGGTCGATATAGGTCATGCCGCCGGTCATGCGCTTGAAGCCCGCGCCCTTCTCCTGCTTCAGCGCCTTGGCCGCCATGCTGCCTTTCCCGATCCCAAAGATGTAGCGCGCCACCATCTCCGCCTGCTCATGCCGGCCCTGCCAGCCGAGCCCCGAGGCCTCGACCATGCCCAGAACGAACAGATCGTCCCGCTCCGGGTGCAGGCAGTTGAGGAACAGATGCGGCGCGTCGCCCTGCCAGTTGAGCAGCGACTTGTCGACAAAGGGATAATGCAAAAGGTAGCCGGTCGCCGCCAGAATGAGATCATAATCGGCCTGGCTGCCGTCCTTGAAATGCACGGTGTTGCCGTCGAACCGGTCGATGTCCGGCCGCACCGTGACGTCACCATGGCCGGCATGAAACAGGATCAGCGAATTGACCACCGGATGGGATTCGTAGAGCGCGTAATCGGGCTTCGGAAACCCGTATTTCGCCGGATCGCCGGTGAACCATTTCAGGATCATGCCGTCGATGCGACGCTTGAGCCACATCGGCAGCTTGATCGCGCCGCCCAAGGTGTCGGCGGGGCGGCCGAAGACATATTTCGGCACGAAATAATAGCCGCGCCGCATTGAGATGTCGCAGCTCTTGCCGTGATGGATCGCATCCACCGCGATGTCGCAGCCCGAATTGCCAGCGCCGACGATCAGCACCCGCTTGTCCTTGAAGATTTCGGGTTCGCGATAGGCGCTGGAATGGATCAACTCGCCCGTGAACGTTCCCTTGAATTCGGGCATGTTCGGCTCCGACAGGGTGCCGTTGGCAATCAGCAGACCGGCGAACTCGGCCTGGTGCGTCTTGCCGCCCGCGTCACGCCATGCAACCCGCCAGCCCTCGCCCGGCTTGCCGAGCGGCACAGCCGAAACGACCTCGGTGTTGAACAGGAAATGCTGCTTAATTCCAAAGTGATCGGCGAATTTCTGAAAGTAGCTTTTGAGCTCGCGGTGGGACGGGTACTCGGCCACCCGTTCATCCATCGGGAAATCCGAAAACTCGGTCATCTTCTTCGACGAAATCAGATGCGCGGTCTCGTACATGGTCGATTTCGGCCCGTCGATGTCCCACAGGCCACCGACATCGGAATGCATCTCGAATCCCTGGAAGGCGATGCCTTGCTCGATCAGCGTCTTGGCCATGGCAAGCCCCATAGGCCCCGCGCCGATCAGCGCGTAGCGCGATCGCGAAGTACCCTTGTCAATGTCAGCCGTTTCCGCCGCGGCCCGCGTGGTGTGCTTGTCCAACTGTCCCCCTCCCTGGCTTCAGTCGATGTGTTCCTCGCCACACAATTGAACGATCGTTCATAATAAGGCAAGATGAATCATGAGCGAACCACAATCAATCCCCAACCCGCCGCGCCGCCGCGCCATTTCCAAACGTGCGCTGGAGACCCGCCTCAACATCCTCGACGCCGCCGAAAGACTGTTTGCCGAACGCGGCTTTGACGGCGCCTCGGTGCGCGACATCGCCAGCGCCGCCGGGGCGCAGATTGCCTCGATCAGTTTTCACCATGGCGGCAAGGAAGCGTTGTTTGAACGCGTCGTCGAACGCCGCGCCAGCCAATTGTCGCAAATGCGGCTCGATGCGCTGGCGGCGGTGAAGACGGGCGGCGCGGAGCCGGCGCTCGAAGCGGTATTGGCGGCCTTCCTGCGCCCCTATCTGGAAAAGGCTGCGAGCGATCCGCAATGGCTCGCCTATGCGCGGCTGGTGGCGATGGTGTCGGCGGACGCCCGCTGGCATGAAATCTCGGAACGCTGCTTCGACCCCACAGCCGGCGCCTTCATCGCCGAAATCGCCAGATTGTTTCCCGACGCCGACCAGACCGCCATCGCCGTGGCCTTCGTCTTCTCGGTCGCGGCCATGCTGTCGCTGTCGACTTCGAAATGGCGCATCGAGGCGCTGTCGGCGGCCTCAGGCAATCCGGCCGACATGAACCGCCTCAGCGACGATCTGGTCCGCTTCTGCGAGGCCGGCATGCGCGCCGCGATCAACCGCTGATGTCGAGTGGACCCCCGGCATTGCCTATTCGCCGGTCTGGTCCTCGATATCATGTTTCTTGCGGATCGATCGCACCACCATCCATGTGAATCCGATGGCCAAAGGCACGAACAGAGCTGTCAGCGTTCCGGTCTTCACCGGCAGATGCAACTCGTCCACGGCCTTCACAAAATAGCCAAACAGGCCGACGATATAATAGGAGATGGCGGCGACCGAGAGCCCTTCCACGGTCTGCTGCATCCTGAGTTGCAGCTTGACCCGGCGGTTCATTGAACTTAGCAGCGCGCTGTTTTGCCGCTCGAGCTCGACGTCGATCCAGCTGCGCAACAGCGCGGTGGCGCGCGACAGCTTGCGCGACAGGTTCTCCTGCCTCTCCTCGATCGACTGGCAGGTGCGCATCGCCGGCGCCAGCCGTTTGTCGAGAAACGCTCCGATGGTCTCAAAACCCGGTTGCTGGGTTTCATCCAGCGCGGCGATGCGCTCGCGCACGATGGTGTAATAGGCGCGGCTCGCGCCGAACCGGTAGAGGCTGAGCGCCGCCCCCGCTTCGAGTTCGGCCGCGAGAACGGTGATGTCGGCCAGCAGAGTGTCGGCATTCTCGCGCGCGCCGGACTTCATCGCCTGCGTGATCCTGGTCAGGCTGTCCTCGATCCGCCGCATCTCCGGCGACAGCGAGCGGGCGAGCGACAGTCCCATCGTCGCCAGCGTCCGGTAGGTCTCGATGTCGAGCAGCCGCTGCACCACCGCGCCGCGACCGGCGTCGGTCATGCCCTTGTCGATCACCAGAATCCGCGTCAGCCCGTCGCCATCCTGCCGGAAATCGGTGGCGATCATCGCCTGCCCGCCCTTGACCTGGCTCAGGCACAGGCTGGTCGGATCAAAACTGTCGAGCGCCGCTTGCATTTCCGGCGACTCCGGCCGCACCTCGAGCCTGATCCCCGATATCATGCTGCCCGGCGGCGAAAACTGGTCGCCGAAAGGGTGCGTCTCGACGCTGTCGCCAAACCGTTCCGGCGCCGGCGCATCCCAGAAATAGGTCGAAAACTCCGTGTGCCGCTCCCAGCGCAGGCTGCCCTGACCCCAGGCCATGGAAAAATGCGCCGAATCTCGACCGGGCACCGCCAAGCCACGCGCCCGCGCCAGCCCGGCCAGCACCGCATGGTCGACCACCGCGCCGCCCTCGGTCAGGAACGCCAGCTGAAAGATCACCCGGGACTGGCCGACCAGCGCGAAAGGCCGCGCATGGATCTCGCCCAACGCCTCGGCCCGGCCCTGAGCCATCGGAAATGAAAACCTGCCCATGATGCAACCAGTTCCCCGTCAAACCCACCAGGCGGTCAGCCCACCTGACCTGACGGCCGGCGCGTGACCGCTGCAAACCCGTTTGTAAGGCTTCCGCAACTTCAAGGTAAAGGCTTAATGCGGAAGAACCGGCCGATGGGATGAGGTGTCGCACCCGCCTGATGGATTGCGAGATCATTAGGCACCATGTCCGCCCCCAACGGTTCTGTCCTCGAGCAAATGCGCAAGGGTCATCTCAAATCAGGCGCTCAAACGTGCTTCGGCGTCAGTATTGCTTTGCTCGGCAGCCCTCGACAGCACCTCTTCCGCCCATTGATTGAGGCTCTTGCCGGCAAGATCAGCGGCGATGGCGGCGGCACGATGGGTTTCCGGATTGATCCGGAACATCACCTTTCCGGAATAGGGTTTTTGCGGATCCTTGCCGATCTCGGCGCAGGTCTCGATATATCCGTCCACGGCCTCATGAAACGCCGCTTTGAGCTCGGTCACGCTGTTCCCGTGAAAACCGACAACATCCTGTATCCCGGCAAGCCGGCCGAAGAATATTTCGTCATCGCCATCATACTCGATACGGGCAAGATAGCCCTTGTAAGTCATTGTACTCATGGCTTCACTCCAATCTGTTCAAGAAACGCACGCGCATCCCTGACCTGATACCGTTTGGCCTCCTTATCCGGATGCGGCGCACCATGGGAAAATCCGCGAGCGCCTTCGTCTTGACCTCCATGATCCTAGTCTTTTCGGCGGCAACCGCAACGCCGCTTATGGCGCGCAACGCTTGATCCGGATCGGCCCGGAGGCTTCGGCCCCGAGCGTTTCACAGCCGCCCGCGTGGCAGAGCCGCCAGGCCGACACGGTGGCGCCTGACGCGGCCAGCACCAGCTCCGGCGCCAACGGGGTCTCAGGCGTCCACACCCACCAGCCATCTTCGAGCCGCGCGCCTTCGCCCGGATCCATGCCGGCGCCCGATCCCTTGACCCGCGCTTCGGTCAGCTCCAGCCCTTGCTCAGTGATCCGCCAGTTCTCCCGCCATTCGGTCTTTTCAACCGAATGGGACCAGGACAGGCTGAATACGGCCGTTGCGATCGTCATCGCCTTGCCGCCCGCCACGATGCAAAGCGCCAGGCCCATTTATGCGGTCTCCATTTGCCCGCGCATGTTCCGGAAGGCCAGGAACGCAAACAGCGCCGCCAGCGCAAAGCCGATCTCGTCGGTCAGCGGCAGCGCCGCAACCAGCGTGAAGGCGGCGACCATCGCCAGGCCGCGCAACGGCCAGCCGAGCCGGCCGCCAAGAAAGCCGATAACGGCGCCGCCCCACAACCCGATTGCCAGCACCACCTTGGCGACGATGTAGATGACCGCCGGCACGTAGCCGATCTGGTCCGCCAGCGGCCCGCCGTCCTGCAGCATCAGCGCCGGCGTGTAGACCGCCATGAACGGGATGACGAAGCCTGCGGCGGCCACCTTGATCGCCTCCATCGAGATCTTCAGCCCGTTCTCCTTGGCGATCGGCGCCGCGGCGAAACAGGCCAGCGCCACCGGCGGCGTCAGATCCGCCAGAATGCCGAAGTAGAAGACGAACATGTGGCTGACAATCAGCGGCACGCCCAGTTCCAAGAGCGCCGGACCGGCGATCGACGAGGTGATGATGTAGTTCGGGATGGTCGGGATCCCCATGCCGAGCACGATGCAGGTGATCATCGTCAGCACCAGCGACAGGAACAGGCTGTGCGCGCCCACCGAGACGATGAACTGGCCGAATGTGTTGGCCGCTCCCGTCAGCGTCATGGTGCCGATGATGATGCCGACGACGGCGCAGGCGACGCCCACCGGCAGCGCGGTCTTGGCCCCTTCGGCCAGCGCATCGCGGCAGATCACCAGCGTCTCACGCCCGCCCTTCGAGAGCGCGTTCCAGGCGATCAGCGCCAGCACCGCGGCGAGGATCACCATGATGCCGAATTGCAGGAAGGCCGCGGCAACCAGACCCAGCCCGACCCAGAAGATCATCCGGATCACGCCTGAAGGCAGGCCGAGCGCAATCGATCCGCCGAGAATGAGCAGCACCGTCAGCGCCAGACCGACGGTTCCGGCAAACAGCGGCGTATAGCCCGAGAAAAGCAGATAGATCAGCATCAGCAACGGCAGCACCAGATACCATTGTTCCCTTAGCGCTTTCAGCGGCGACGGCAGCTCGCTCTTGGGCAGGCCGACCAGATTGTGCTTGCCCGCTTCCAGATGCACCATCCAGAACGCCGAGGCGAAATAGAGCATCGCGGGAATGATCGCCGCCTGCACCACTTCGTAATATTCGACGCCCAGCGTCTCGGCCATGATGAAGGCCACCGCCCCCATCACCGGCGGCATCAATTGCCCGCCCATCGAGGCGGTCGATTCCACCCCGCCGGCAAAGGCGGCGCGGTAGCCGAATTTTTTCATCAGCGGAATGGTGAATTGCCCGGTGGTCACCACATTGGCGACACCCGAGCCGGAAATCGTGCCCATCAGCCCCGAGGAAATCACCGACACCTTGGCGGCGCCGCCGCGCTTGTGGCCGACCATGCCGAGCGACACGTCGGTGAACAGCTGGATCATCCCGGCTTTCTCCAGAAACGCGCCGAAAAGGATGAACAGGAAGATGAAGCTTGAGGAGACGAAGATCGGGATGCCGTAGATCCCCTCGGTGCCATAGGCCATGTGATCAATGACCTGGGCGAAATCATAGCCGCGGTGATCGAACGGCGCCGGCAGATATTCCCCGAACAGGCAATAGGCCAGGAACGCGCCGGATATGATCGGCAGCGCCGGTCCCATGATCACCCAGGCGGCGGCAAACACGGTGGCAAGCGCGATCACGCCAAGCACGATGTCGCGCTGCAGCGGATCGCCGGCGCGCAAAAGCAGCTCGGTGTATTCATACCATTGATAGAAGGCGACAACGACACCAAGCCCGCCGAGGAACCAGGCGGCGGTCTTCACTGCCGGGCCTGATTTGCGCGCCAGCGCGACCAGCGGAAATGTCAGCAGAATGAGAAACCCGACATGGATTGCCCGCACGATCTGGCTGGCAAAATCGACAATATGGGCGGCGGTGGCGATCTGGAACACCGAAAACACCAACGCGATCCAGAACAGCAAACGGCCTTCAAACGACTGCGGAAAGCTTTCCGCCAGGGGATCATGCAGACCCAGATCAGGCCTGTCCGCGGGCGCCTGGTGCGGCGTTTGATCATGAAGCATGCGATATCCTCCCCAATGCGCAGATGCCAAACAAGGCGGGGTGAAATCTCCACCCCGCCTCGATTGCGCTGACGTCAGTCCGAACTTTCGCCCGGTCTTACATCATGCCTTTTTCCTTGTAGAAGCGTTCCGCGCCTGGATGCAGCGGCACCGGCATGCCGTTGAGCGCGTTTTCCAGCTTGATCTGCTTGGCGGCATTGTGGGCTGCTTCCAGCTCGGGCAGGTTCTCGAACAGCTGCTTGGTCATCTCATAGGCGAGATCGTCGCTGACATCCGAATGGGTGACGAGGAAGTTGACCACGGCGACAGTCGGCACATCGGCGTCCTGGCCATTGTAGGTGCCCGCTGGAATGGTCGCCGCAATGTATGGTGCGCCAAGGGCTGTCACCACCTCTGCTGGCACCGCCACCATCTGGATGTCGACCGATGTCGACAGGTCCTTGATCGACGACACGCCAAGACCGGCCGACTGCAGCGTCCCGTCGAGCTGGCGGTTCTTGATCAGCTCGACCGATTCCGCGAACGGCAGATATTCGGTCTTCGACAGATCGTCATAGGACATGCCGGCGGCCGCGAAAATGGCGCGCGCATTGAGTTCCGTACCCGATTTGGCGGCGCCCACGGACAGACCCTTGCCCTTGAACCCGGCGAGATCGGTGATGCCCGACTCCTTCGAGGCGACGATCTGGATGTAGTTGGGATAGACCGCCGCAATGCCGCGCAGCTTGTCGAGCGGCGCCTTGAAGCCGGCGTCCGCATTGCCATCCCAGGCAAGCTTGACCGAATCGCCCAGCGCCAGCGCCAGTTCGCCCTTGCCCTGCTGCAACAGGTTGAGGTTTTCCACCGAGGCCTTGGTCGACTGCACCTGGGTGCGCACGCCCTCGATCTTTTCGGCATAGATCTTCGACAGGCCGACGCCGAGCGGATAATAGACGCCCGAAGTGCCTCCTGTGAGAATGTTGACGAACTGGTCGGCCTTCGCCGGTGCGAGCATCAGGCCCATGGCGGTCGCCGCCATAAGGGTAACAAGGCTTCTGCGATTAAGTGTAATCATCGGGTTCTCCTCCATATTCCGATACAGGCGAAACGCGCTTCTCCACCGCGCTTTGCTACGGCTTCTCACTAGCAACGCGCGTGCCAGACTCTGCTCTACAGGATTTCCACGGCCTTGGCCAAATGAGAACCGCAATATCCGGCAATATTTTGCCAGGAGGCAGGCGAAGACCGGCAAGATCTTGCCAGTTCCGGTTCCGGACGGCGGGCCCGGAATTGCCGTGAAAGGGGGATCGTTTTTCAGACGGTCGAGGGTCGGTTTTTGCGGATTTTGCAGTCCTGAAAATACTTTCATTTGCTAAGCCTGATGCTAACATATCAAAATCGGCATAGGTGCTGATAGCCCCTCCGGGGAGGGAGAGGCTCACATAACTGGGAGGAGTCAGCGTATGAAAAAGCTATTTTTATCTGTGGCAGTCGGTGCCTTGATGACCTCAAGCGCCTTGGCCCAATCCGCGAACGTACCAAGCAATCTGGAAAAGCTGTCCGGTTTCAAGACAACCGGCGTCACCGAGTTCACATTCATTGAACAGGGTGGCGACTACGCCGAAGGAATCAAGAAGAACCTCGAGCGCATTACCTTGCCGGAGGGATTTAAGATCGAGTTGTATGCGGTTGTTCCCGATGCCCGTCATATGGCCGTGGGTCCGCAGGGCATTGTCACCATCGTTGGAACACGGAAAGACAAGGTTTGGGCTGTCACGGACCGGAACAAGGACCGCGTCGCCGACGAGGTAAAGGACTTTGCCCCGTCGTTGACATTTTCAATTCCGAACGGTCCTTGCTTTTCCAAGGACGGGTTCCTCTACATAGCCGAGCAGAACCGGGTCCTGCTGTTTCCGGCCGCCGAGTTTTTCTATGAAAGCCCGGATGTCGCGGCATTCAATCTGGTGGCGCAAGGTGATCTGATCCCGGCGGATCAGGAAAGTTTCAACCACACCGCCCGTGTCTGCAAACTCGGTCCGGATGGAAAGATCTACATCTCGCTGGGTCAGCCGTTCAACGTTGCTCCGCCCGAGAACATTGAGATCAACACCAAATTGGGGATCGGCGGCATCATCCGCATGAACACCGATGGCACGGGCCGTGAGGTCTACACCAATGGCATCCGCAACTCGGTCGGTCACGACTTCCATCCGACAACCGGCGAACTGTGGTTCACCGACAACCAGGTGGACGGCATGGGCGACGACATCCCTCCGGGCGAACTCAACCGCCAGACAGCCATGGGCCAGCATTTTGGCCATCCGTGGTTTGGCGGCGGTGATGTTCGCACCAATGAATATGCCGGGCAGGATGTTCCGGTTGAAGTTGTCATGCCAGCCGTTGCAACGGCTGCGCATGCTGCGGATCTTGGAATGACCTTCTATACGGGCAATCAATTCCCGGCCAAGTACAAGAACGCGATCTTCTCGGCGCAGCATGGGTCCTGGAACCGGACAACGCCGGTTGGCGCCCGGGTGATGGTCACCACCATCGATGATGAGGGAAATGCCACCATGGAGCCGTTCGCGGAAGGCTGGATCGACGAAAACGGCGAGTATCTCGGTCGCCCTGTCGATATCGCGCAATTGCGTGACGGATCGATCCTGGTTTCAGACGACCTTGCCGGTGCTATCTACCGGATCAGTTACGGCGAATGAGAGCGGTTTTCATTCTTGGTCTCGGCGGGCTTTTGCTCGCCGGGACTGCCCAGGCCCAGCAACCTGTTGAGGCCATGGCCGCCGCCGGCAAGAAAATCGCCGGGCAATGCAGAACCTGCCACGGCATTGATGGCTATGCCAAAATCCCGATCGCGCCGCATATCGGCGGCGAACCCGCATCCTATATAATCCGCCAGCTGACCGCGTTTCGGGATGGAACGCGGACGCATGAAATGATGTCGGTCGTCGCCAAAATGCTGACCGATCAGCAAATCGCCGATGTCGCGGCCTGGTATTCCTCACATAGCGCAACGGCAACCCTGACCGCAGATGCTTCAGGCGCGCCTGAGCTGTGCGCGGCATGCCACGGCGTGGACGGCATTGCGGCGGTGGAGGACGCGCCGAACCTGGCTGGCGAAACCAACATCTATATCGACACGCAGCTCAAGGCATTCCGCCTTGGAAAGCGCAAGCATGAGGTGATGAGCGCAATTGCTGCGGATTTGACCGATGAACAGATACGCGCCTTCGCCGATTGGTATGGCAGCGTGAAGCTCGAAATCAAGATGGCGGACTGATCAGTCCAACCTGTTGCCACGTCCTTTGCACATCCACTTGGGTGCGCGGCCGGTTGAGCCGATGAACCATTGCGGACCACTCAAAAACTTTGGTCTTGAAGCCACGGCGACAGCGTGCCGCCAACAAAATTATACCGCGCATTGTGTGTCGCAAGGAACGCGACAAATCAACCAACCAGCCGGTGGCAAGTCTCACCACTCCGCCAGCGCCGTCCCCAGCCGTCCCGCCGGCCGCGTCCAGCCCATCGCGGCGTCGCCGATGCTCAGCGGCGGCCGCAGCCTGAGCGCAGGCCCCCAGCCGGTCGGCTCGATCGCATCGGCATAATCCGCCGTCTCCGGCTTGCCAATTTCTGCCGCCGCCTCACCCTGCGGCCATCCGGCCAGAAACCCGCCGACCCGGGCCAGCGAGGTGCGCCACCTCGATCCCGCAGCCCGGGTGTGGCGCAGCGTCAGCCCGCGCACCGCGGCGGACGCCATCAGATAGCCCGCGCCGTGATCGAGCGCCTGTACCGGCAGCGGCACCGGCCGGTCTGCGCCAGCTTGACGCATTCCCGCCTCGGCAATGCCGCAACTCATCTGCACCAGACTGTCAAAGCCGCGCCTTTTGGCCCAGGGTCCGGTCCAGCCATAGGCATCGAGCGACACATCAATCAGCCCTGAGCGGAGGGAAGCGCGGACGCTGGCGCCCAGCCCCAGCGCCTCCAACGCGTCCGGGCGGTAGCCATGCACCAGCACATCGGCCTCGGCCAGCAGGGCCTTGAAACGATCCCGCCCGCACGGCGCCTTCAGGTCGAGCCGGGCGCAGCGCTTGCCCGGCGTCACTTCCGGGATCACCGCCCCCTCGTCCCAACCAGGCGGGTCGATCCTGAGCACATCGGCGCCAAAGCCTGCCAGAAGCCGCGTCGCCACCGGCCCGGCCAGAACCCGGGTCAGGTCCAGCACCCGGACGCCCGCCAGTGGCCGCGCCGGGTCGAACTCAGGAGCAATCGGCGGCGCGGCCGTGCCCCATTCCATCCGCATCAGCGGCTCGGCCAGCACTGCCCGGCCCTGCGGGTGATCGGCCCAATCCCGCCGGCTGCGCATCGCCGCCGCACAGCCGCCCTCAGCCACGATCGCCGCCTCCAGATCGTCCGCACGCCATGCCGCCACCCGCGCCGCCACGGCGTCACGCTCCGCGTTCGTTGCCAGCACCTTGAGCGCCACCGCACGGTGATGCGGCGCATTGGTGTGCAGCCGGATCCAGCCATCGGCGCTCGCATAATCCCCGGCAATCGGGTCCCACACCGGCGGCAGTTCCCAGCCTTGCGGCGCTATGGAAAAGGAAAACCACTGCGACGCCAGCCGCCGGTCGACGCGGACATCCGAAGCAGTCCCCGACCGGGCGGCAGTCCATTCGGCCAGCGCCAGACCGGCCGCGGCAACCGCCGCGGTGGCAAAATCGCTGACCGCGAAGACCGAAGGCAGCGCCCCCTCTCCTGTCACTTGCACTTTTTCAGTAAGCTCCGGCGCGCCGCCGAGCGCGCACCACAGTTCGGCAATCATCCGGTCGGGTGTCGCAGCATTACCACTTTCAAAACTTGGCATGGCAAGGCTCCTTTCAAAACTCGCGTCGACAAATCAGGGCTTCACACAAGCGCCGGATTTGGATATCGTCAATATTGATCATATCAATCAACCATAAGGTTTTCGCCATGGCGGACTATATCGACGCCAAACAGGCCGCCCTTCGCCTCGGCGTGTCGCGGCAGACCTTGTACGCCTATGTCAGCCGCGGCCTGATCAAGGCCGTGTCCGCCGACGACCCGCGCCAGAGCCGCTATCTCGCCGCCGCCGTCGACCAGATCGCCGCCACCCGCAAGCGCGGGCGCAAGCCAAAGGAAATCGCCAAGGCGACGCTCGACTGGGGTATGCCGGTGCTCGAATCCGGCTTGACGCTGATCGAAAACGGCCGCTGCTACTATCGCGGCCGGGACGTGGTGGATCTCGCGCAAACGGCGTCACTGGAACAGGTCGCGGGCCTGTTGTGGCAAGTCCCGCAAGAGGCGGCGTTTCCGCGCCGCGCGCCGGAAAACCTCAAGGCCTATGCCAGCCTCATCGATCGGACGGGCGGCGCGTCCGCCAGCGACACGCTGCTGCCGCTGTTCACGGTGGCGGCGCATGACGGCGCCACATCGGCCTGGCGCACCGACCCCAGGCACATGGCGCGCGGCGCCGGCGATCTGGTCCGCATCCTTTGCGCCGCGGCGCTCAGGCAGGCGCCGCAATCAGCCCCGGTTCATGCGCAACTGGCCTCGGCCTGGGGGCTCGGCTCCACCCAGGCGAGCCTGATCCGCCAGGCGTTGGTGCTCTGTGCCGATCATGAGTTGAACGCCTCGAGCTTCACCGCCCGCTGCGTCGCCTCCACCGGCGCCTCGCTGAAAGCCTCGATTGTCGGGGCGCTTTCGGCATTGAGCGGCGTCAAGCACGGCGCCATGACCACCCGCATCGAGCTTGTCTGGGACGGCCTCGACCCGCAGGATCCGGGCAAGGGCCTCAGCCACCGGCTTGCGGTCGGCGAGGACATCCCGGGCTTCGGCCATCCGCTCTACCCGGATGGCGACATTCGCGCGCAAGCGATGCTGTCCGCCATCCTGCCGGAGTTCCAACCCGCCGCCCGCTTCGCCATGGCTGCCAAGGACCTCACCGGCGCCGAGCCGTCGATCGATTTCGCGCTTGTTGCGCTCAGGCGGCAATTGCAATTGCCCGAAGGCGCGGCCTTCCTGCTGTTCGCCCTCGGCCGCTCGGTCGGCTGGATCGCCCACGCGCTCGAACAGCGCGCCACAGGCCAGCTCATCCGCCCCAGGGCGATCTACACCGGGCCACGGCCGTGAAGAGGCAAAAGTGCGGACAGTTTACTTTTGGCGATCTACTCCGCGGACTGACCTCATTGGCCAAAACGCCGGAAGTACACTGTCCCCGACATCCCCATGCTTTCCCGGCTTGTGAAAGCCGCCTCTAGCTGGCACGTTGCATGTGTATGATTCACATCGCATGGGGAGAAAACACATGGCCCACAAGTTTGAAATCTACAAGGACAAGGCTGGCGAATTCCGGGTTCGCTTCAAATACAACAGCGAAATCATGTTTTCGACGGAAGGTTATTCGAGCAAGGCCAGCGCTCAGAACGCCATCGACTCGATCAAGAAAAACGGCCCCGACGCGCCGGTCGAAGACAACAGCTGAATAGAGGCCGGGGACGGTTTACTTTTGGCGCCTTGAACATCGAGAACAGTCTGCATATGAAGGGCGCCAAAAGTAAACCGTCCCCGAAATTCCGAAATTCCTACTCGCACACCGCCGGCAGGCCGCCGATGACCAGATCCGCAACAATGTCGGCATAGGTGTCGCGGTCGACCGGGCCGCCCGGCTTGTGCCAGAGATAGAACCAATTGAGCATGCCGAACACCGACATGGTCACCGGTCCCAGCAGTTCGGGCTGGCTTGAAAACCGCTCCGGCGCGATCGCCCGCACGCTGTCCGACATGCAGGCCACCAGCCGCCGTTGCAGCGCGCGCAGATGCACCTGGTTCTCCTCGGGCAGCGATGACAGCGCGTCAAGCTGGACCTTGTGTTCGGCGTCGGAATCCCGGTAGGCGATCAGGATCGCGCGGATCAGCGCGCGCAGCCTGGACTGCGCCGATCCAGGCCCGGCCGCTTCCCGCTCCACCACCTCCACAAGCGCGGTCAGATGGGTGTCGAGAATATCGAACAGCAGCGCGTCCTTGGATGGATAATAGTGATAAATCAGCGCCTTGGAGACGCCGCAGGCCTGCGCCAGCTTGCCCATCGAGGCCCGGTCAAAGCCCTGCTCGGCGAAAAACTCCGCGGCGGTTTTCAAGATCGCCTCGCGCTTGGCCTCGTGGTCCTTGGCGATGGTGCGGGCCATCAGCTCAGGTCCGGTTCCGGTTGTCGACCACGCGCTTGGCCTTGCCTTCCGAGCGCGCCACGGTGCCGGGCGCGGCCACGTCAATCCGCGCGGTCACCCCGACCGTGCTCTTGATATGGTGCGCCAATTCACGCGCCGAGGCCGCGCGGGCTTCGTCGCCGCCAGCCGCGAGCGTCGATTCGACATGCACGGTCATGTCGTCCATCCGGCCGGTGCGGCTGAGTTCAATCTGGAAATGCGGCGCCAGCCCTGAACATTTGAGGATCTGCTCCTCGATCTGGGTCGGAAACACATTGACGCCGCGCAGGATGATCATGTCGTCCGACCGTCCGGTGATCTTCTCCATCCGCCGCATCGAGCGCGCCGTGCCGGGCAACAGCCGGGTCAGGTCGCGGGTGCGGTAGCGCACCATCGGCAGCGCCTCCTTGCTAAGCGTGGTGAACACCAGTTCGCCCATCTCGCCGTCGGGCAGCACTTCGCCGGTGACCGGGTCGATGATCTCGGGGTAGAAATGATCCTCCCAGATATGCAGCCCGTCCTTGGTCTCGACGCATTCATTGGCGACGCCCGGCCCCATCACTTCCGACAACCCGTAAATGTCGACCGCATGCATGTCGAACGCCTGCTCGATCTCGCTGCGCATCGAGTTGGTCCAGGGTTCCGCGCCAAAGATGCCGACGGCGAGCGAGCAGTCGCGCGGATCAAGCCCCTTGCGGCGGAACTCATCGAGGATCGACAACATGTAGGACGGCGTCACCATGATGACGCGCGGCTTGAAGTCGGTGATCAGCGAGACCTGCCGTTCGGTCATGCCGCCCGAAACCGGCACCACGGTGCAGCCGAGCCGCTCCGCGCCGTAATGGGCGCCCAGCCCGCCGGTGAACAGGCCGTAGCCATAGGACACATGCACGATATCGCCCGAACGCCCACCCGAAGCGCGGATCGATCGCGCCACCAGGTCCGACCAGGTGTCGATGTCGCCAGCGGTATAGCCCACCACCGTCGGCTTGCCGGTGGTGCCCGACGAGCCATGCAGCCGCGCGATCTTTTCACGCGGCACGGCGAACATGCCGAAGGGGTAATTGTCCCTCAGGTCCAGCTTGGTGGTGAACGGAAACTTGCTGAGATCCGCCAGCGTGTTGAGATCATCCGGATGCACGCCCTTGGCATCGAACGACGCCTTGTAGTGCGGCACATTCTCATAGGCATGCGCCAGCGACCATTTCATGCGGCTGAGCTGCAACGCGGCAATCTCGTCGCGCGACGCAATCTCAATCGGATCAAGGCTTGCCCGCTCGGGCGTCAAATCAAGCATCAAAATCTCCTGCAATTCCCGGGCGGCAGACCAGATCGGTCCCGCGCGCGCCGCTCACCAAATTGACACCGGCCGCTCAGGCAGCCGGCTCCTCGAAATGCGTGCCGGACACCGTGCGCGACAGCCCGCGGAACTCGGCGATGGCGACGCCGTCATCGCGCGTCACCGTGACATCATAGACGCCCGAGCGGCCGGCAAGCCGCACCTCGCGCGCAGTGGCCGTCAGCCGGTCGCCTTCGCGTCCCGGCGCTAGGAACGTCACCGAACAATGCTGCGCCACGGTCATCGTGTTGTGGCTGTTGCAGGCAAACGCGAAGGCGCTGTCAGCCAGCGTGAAGATCGCGCCGCCATGACAGGACCCATGGCCGTTGAGATGGTCCTTGCGCACCACCATCGAGATCGCCGCCACCCCCGGTCCCACCGATTCGATGGTCATGCCGAAGGCCTGACTGGCGTGGTCGTCCTTCCACATCGCGGCCGATGAACGTTCGGCACGTTCCTGATCGGTTATCCCGCTCATTGCACGCCTCCGAACTTTGGCTCGCGCTTTTCCAGGAACGCCCGGACGCCTTCGGCGTAATCGGCTGACCACCCGGCGGCGCGCTGGGTCTCCGCCTCAAGGTCCAGTTGCTGATCGAGCTCCTGCCCGGCGGCCGCCTGGATCAGGCTTTTCATCCGCCCCAGCCCGAAGGTCGGCCCGGCGGCAAGCTTTGCTGCCAGCGCACGGGCCTCTTCCATCAATTCCGCGTCGTCATAGACCTTCCAGATCATGCCCCAATGCTCGGCTCTCTCGGCGGTGACCGGTTCGGCGGTCATGGCGATTGCCTTGGCGCGGGCCTCGCCGATCAGCCGCGGCAGCATCCAGGAACCGCCGGCATCGGGAATGAGGCCGACCCGGGCGAAGGACTGGATGAACTTGGCGCCGCGCGCCGCCAGCACGATGTCACAGGCGAGCGCCAGATTGGCCCCGGCGCCGGCGGCCACGCCATTGACGGCGCAGACGATGGGCTTTTCCAGTGCGCGGATGCGGCGGATCAGCGGATTGTAAAAGCGGATCAGGGTGTCGCCGAGATCGGGCGGGCCGGACATCTTGTCGGGATCACGGGCGCTCAGATCCTGGCCGGCGCAAAAGCCGCGGCCGGCGCCGGTCAGCAACACCGCCCGGCAGCGCGCGTCGTCGCGCGCCATGTCGAAACACTCGGCCAGCGCCACATGCATCTCGTCATTGAAGGAATTGAGCCGGTCGGGCCGGTTCAGCGTGATTTCCAGCACGCCGCCGCTCCAGGAATGCAAAACCGTTTCACTCATCGCAAGGGTCCTCCTCAAATTAAGGGTTGCATAAGCCGACCGGTTGGTCAATTAATAATTCCATCGCCGTTTACCTGCAAAATGCCAAGCCTTTTCGAGGAGCCGCCATCGTGACCACCGCTTCCGCCACCCCAGAAACCGGATCGGAACAGAAGGTCGTGCATGTGCGCATCGACAATGGCCACGCGGTGGTCACCATCGACAATCCGCCGGTCAATGCGCTCGCCGTCAGCGTGCGCAGAGGATTGATGGCGGCGCTGAAAGCGGTCAATGAGGCACAGTGCAAATCCGCGGCCATCGTCTGCGCCGGGCGCACCTTCGTCGCCGGCGGCGACATCTCGGAATTCGCCGGTCCGCCGCCGCTGCCGCATCTGCCCGATGTGCTCGACGCCATCGAGGCGAGCCAGACCCCGTTCATCGCCGTCATGCACGGCACCGTGCTCGGCGGCGGGCTCGAACTGGCGCTCGCCTGCGCCTGGCGCATCGCCGACGGCAAGACGAAGTTCGGCCTGCCCGAGGTCAACCTCGGCCTGATCCCCGGCGCCGGCGGCACCCAGCGTCTGCCGCGCGTCATTGGGCTCGAGCAGGCCGCCCGCATGGCGGCCAGCGGCAAGCCGGTGAACGCGAGCGCCTTCAAGGATTTCGGCGGGCTTGATCTCATATTCGAGGGCGATCCGATGACGGCCCTTGCCGCATTCCGGGACTCCCTGCCCGAGCGACCAGTCAACACTTCCGGGCGCCCGGTCGAGGACGCCGATCTGTCTGCGCTGAAGGCGGAGATCGCCAAATCGGCCAAGGGCGCGGAAGCCCCGATGATCGCGCTCGAAACCACCGCGCTCGCCGCCACCCTGCCCTTCGCTGAAGGTTCCAAAATCGAACGGCAGACTCATCTGGAGCTGCGTGACAGCGCCCAGTCGCGCGCGCTCAGGCGGCTGTTTTTCGCCAGCCGCTCGGTCACCCGCCCGGCCCGGCTCAAGGCACACGAACCTGCCCGGATCAGCCATGCCGTCATCGTCGGCGGCGGGTTGATGGGCGCGGGCATTGCCGCAAGCTGCCTCGCGAGCGGCCACCGGGTCACCCTGCTCGAACGCGACGTGGAAAGCGCGGAAGCCGGGCGCGGCCGGGTCGAAGCCATCATCGCCAGGGATCTCGCCTCCGGCCGCATCACCGGTGACAAGGCCGAAGCCCGCCGCGCCAATCTCTCAGCCGGCGCCAATTACGCCGCGGCCTTCGACGCCGACATCGCCATCGAGGCGGTGTTCGAGGATCCCGACATCAAGCGTGCGGTGTTCAGCCAGCTTGCCGCGGTGATGTCGGAAGAGGCCCTGATCGCCACCAACACCTCCTATCTCGATCCCAATGTGATCAGCCAGGGCCTGCCCGGTCCGGGCCGTTTCCTCGGGCTGCATTTCTTCTCGCCCGCCAACATCATGAAGCTGGTCGAAGTGGTGGGAACGTCGGTCACCACCGATCAGACCATGGCCACCGCCTTCGCCTTCGCCCGCGGCCTGGGCAAGATCCCGGTCGAGACCGGCGTCTGCGACGGCTTCATCGGCAACCGCATCCTCTCTGCCTATCGCCGCCAGGCCGACTACATGGTCGCCGACGGCGCCTCGCCCTACGAGGTCGACGCCGCCATGCGCACCCTCGGCATGCCGATGGGCCCCTATGAATTGCAGGACCTCACCGGCCTGCAGATCAGCTGGGCCAACCGCAAGCGCCAGCGCGCTGCCGGAACCTGGCCGGGCCGTTACGTCGATATCGCCGACAGGCTCTGCGAACTCGGCCGTCAGGGCCGCGGCAGCCCGATGAAGAAGGGTTGGTACGACCATTCGGGCGGCAAGGGCGAACCTGACCCGGAGATTGAGGCCATGGTCTCAGCGTGGCGCCAGGAGCACGCCACCGGCGGGCAGACTTTTAGCGCCGACGAGATCGTCCTGCGCATCATGGCGGCCATCGTCAACGAAGCCAATCTGATCCTCGAACAAGGCATCGCTGACAGCGACACCGCCATCGATATTGTCTGGACCGAGGGCTATGGCTTCCCCAAACACCTGGGCGGCCCGATGTTCTGGGCCGAAGAGACCGGCATCGACCGTATGCGCGCGGCCTTTGGAGCAATCGACGCGCAAAGCCCCGGGTCCTGGACAGCCTCACGCGCGTTCAAGCGATAGGTCCGGGCGATAGGTCTGGGCGCGTAAGAAAAGGCGGCCCGGCCGCCGTGAAGGAGAATGACATGGATTTGATCAATGTGCACAGCTACCTGGCCGGACACTGGGTTGCCGCCGATGACGGCGCCCGCCCGATAGAAAGTGCGGTGACCGGCAAGCCGCTCGCCATCGCCGGCCAGGCCTCGCTCGACACCAAGGCCATGATCGATTTCGCCCGGACCAAAGGCGGACCGGCGCTCCGCGCCATGACCTTCCACGACCGCGCCCGCATGCTGAAAGCGCTGGCGCTGGAACTCGGCAAGTTCAAGGACGAGCTCTACGCACTTTCGCACACCACCGGCGCCACCACGCCCGACGCCATGATCGACGTCGACGGCGGCATCGGCACCATGCTGGTCTATGCCTCCAAGGGCCGCCGCGAAATGCCCGACGGCCATATCTATGTCGACGGCGAGCTGGAAATGCTCTCGCGCAACGGCACCTTTGTCGGCCAGCATGTCGCCACCTCGCTCAAGGGCGTCGCCGTCCACATCAACGCCTTCAATTTCCCGGTCTGGGGCATGCTCGAAAAGCTCGCGCCCGCCCTGCTCGCCGGCATGCCGGCCATCGTCAAACCGGCGACATCCACCTGCCACGTCACCGAGCAATGCGTCCGCCGCATGATCGGATCGGGCCTCCTGCCCGAAGGCGCGGTGCAGCTTGTCTCCGGCGGGTTGGGCGATCTGCTCGACCACCTCGACTACCAGGACGTGGTCGGCTTCACCGGCTCGGCCAGGACCGCGCTGATGCTGCGCTCCAATCCATTGCTGCTCGAAAAAAGCGTCCGCTTCGTCGCCGAGCAGGACAGCCTCAACGCCTCCGTGCTCGGCCCGGACGTCACCGAATCCAGCCCGGAATTCGATATCCTGGTCAAGGAAGTGGTGCGAGAGATCACCGCCAAGGCCGGCCAGAAATGCACCGCCATCCGCCGCATCATCGTGCCGCAATCGCTGATGGGCGCGGTCGGCGATGCGATTGCCGACAAGCTCGCAAAAATCCGCATCGGCGATCCGGCGCTCGAAACCACCCGAATGGGCGCGCTCGCCTCCGCCGCCCAAAAATCCGACGTGCTCGACAAGGCCCGCCAGATCGCCGCCGAATGCCGTGTGCTTTCTGGCGATCCCGACAGCTTCGAGGTCGATGGTGCAGACCGCACCCAGGGCGCCTTCGTGCCGCCGATGCTGTTTGCTTGCGACGATCCGGACGCGGCCGAGGCCGTGCATGCGGTCGAGGCTTTCGGCCCCGTCGCCACGCTCATGCCCTACCGCGATCTCGATCATGCCGGCGCGCTGATGAACCGCGGCAAGGGCAGCCTGGTGGCCTCGGTGATCACCCATGATCCGGCGGTCGCGCGGCACTTGCTGATCGACGCCGGCGCCTCGCATGGCCGCATCTATGTCAACAACCGCGACAGCGCCAAGGAAGCCACCGGCCACGGCTCGCCGCTGCCGCACATGATCCATGGCGGTCCGGGACGCGCCGGCGGCGGCGAGGAACTGGGCGGCATCCGCGGCGTCATGCACTATATGCAGCTGACCGCCATCCAGGGCAGCCCGGACATCATCTCCGGCATCACCGGAACCTGGGTCAAGGGTGCGGCGAAGCCCAAATCACCGGTGCATCCTTTCACCCGCACTTTCGATGAACTTTCGATCGGCGACACAATCGAAGCTGGCCCGCGCACCGTCACGCTTGAGGACATCGAGACTTTCGCCCATTTCACCGGTGACACTTTCTACGCCCACATGGACGAGGAGGCGGCCAAGGCCAACCCGTTCTTCCCCGGCCGGGTGGCGCATGGCTATCTGCTTCTGTCCTTCGCCGCCGGCCTGTTCGTCGAGCCCAACCCCGGCCCGGTGCTCGCCAATACCGGCCTTGATGGGCTTAAATTCATGAAGCCGGTCTCGCCGGGCGACGCGATCTCTGTCCAGCTCACCGTCAAGCGCAAGACCCGCCGCACCGACGAGTATGGCGAAGTCCGCTGGCACGTCGCGGTGCTGAACCAGGACGGCGACGACGTGGCAGAATATGAATTGCACACGATGAATGCCTATGAGTGATGCCGGCTTGCCGCGCCGCGTTCAGCCGAACGCCGGCTGACGCCGCCCGCCTCACACGCCCCTGCGCTCACCTTCATTCAGACTGTCCATGGCCGAACCGACCGTGAACCCGTGCAGGATGGTCGACATCAGGATGACCAGCGCGATCAGCGACCAGAGCTGGGTCTCGTTGGTGAACTCCATGTGGCTGCCCGCGTAGCACAGATAGTAGATCGAACCGATGCCGCGCACGCCATAGACGGAAATCACCGCCCTTTCGCGCCGCCCCAGATCGGTTTTCCACAGCGCGATCCATCCCGACAGCGGGCGGATCACCAGGATCAGCAGAATGGCCAGCGCGAAATGCGTCCATGTCAGATCGGTGAAAAGGATCGGCAGCACGCTGCCGAGCGCGATCAGCAGCAGCGCGGTCAGCGCGTGCTCGATGGATTCGGAGAAATCGTGCAGCTGCCGGTGGAATTGGTGTTCCGCCTTGATCCGCCGCAAGGTCAGCCCCAGCACCGCGACGGCGATGAAGCCATAGCCTTCGATCAGCTCGGTCGAGCCATAGCAAAGCAGCACGCCGGCAAGCGCTATCACGCCGGACCCGGTTTCGGCGAGAACGGCGCCCTTGGGCACCTTGAACAGGACATAGCCCAACACCCTGCCGCCGAGCCAACCCATGGCGATCCCCAGGGCAATCCGGTAGACGACATCGTGCAGGAACCAGTCGAGCGCCCATGCGCCGGGGTACAGCCCTTCGGCGGCGACGATCAGGCCAAGATAGACGAAGGGAAACGCCAGCCCGTCATTGAGGCCCGCTTCCGTGGTCAGGGTGAACCGCACCGGGGATTCCTCGCCTTCATGCGGCGGACCGACCTGAACATCGGCGGCCAGCACAGGATCCGTCGGCGCCAGCACCGCGCCGAGCAGAATGGCGCCCGCCACCGTCAGCCCGGCAAGCCCCATCCCCAACAGCGCCACCGCCAGGATGGTCAGCGGCATGGCGATCGCCAGCATGCGGACCGTCGGGATCCAGCGTTTCCAGGGACGCAGGCTGTCAATGCGCATGCCGGCGCCGAACAGCGCCACGATCACCGTGAGTTCGCTCACCAACTCCCAGGGCAGCGGCGCCTGGCGCGGGTCGGGCATCGTCGGCATTCCGGGAATAAGCCATGCCGCCCCGGCGCCAAACAGGATCATCAGCGGCGCCGCCGCCGGTTCGCGTTTGGAGACCAGCCGCGGCAGCCACCGCGCCAGGATCACGATCACGCCGATGACCGCCAGCGCGATGTGATAGGAATTGAAGCCGAAGAATGGTTCTTGCTGCATTATCTGATCCCGTGCCGGAGCTTGGCAAGCGTTCTCCTACAATGAAAACCCGCAAGCGGCCAGTTTGGCGTTAACGCGGACGCGGAAACTGGTGCGCCTCCTTACCCATAGCGCGCCGCCGTCAGCCCCTCGAACGAAATCTCCGGTTGCTTGCCCAGCACCAGATCGGCCACCGCGCGGCCGGAGCCGCAGGCCATGGTCCAGCCCAGTGTGCCGTGACCGGTATTGAGATAGAGATTGTCGTAGCGCGAGGGGCCCAGCACTGGCGTGCCGTCGGGCGTCATCGGCCTCAACCCCGTCCAGCCTTCCGCCTTGGAGATGTCGCCGCCCTTGGGGAACAGGTCGGAAATCACGTGTTTCACCGTGTTGGTCGCGTGCGGTCCGAGACAGTTGGAATAGCCGGCGATCTCGGCGGTGCCGGCGACGCGGATGCGGTCGCCCAGACGGGTGATCGCCACCTTGTGGGTCTCGTCCATGATCGTCGATTGCGGCGCGAAGGCGTCGTCGGTCACCGGCAGCGTCACCGAATAGCCCTTGACCGGATAGACCGGCAGATTGACGCCGATGGGTTTCAACAGCCCCGGGCCATAACTGCCGAGCGCGCAGACATAATTGTCGCCCGTAATCCGCCCGGCGATCTCGGTGTCGACGCCGGCGATCCGTCCGTTCTCCACGGCAATCGCCCGGATCGACTGGCCATACTGGAACTCGACGCCCATTTCGGCGCATTTGTCGGCCAGCGCCATGGTGAACATGCGGCAATCGCCGGTGCGGTCGGCGGTCAGCCGCAAGCCGCCGACGAACTTGCCCCGCACCTCGGCGAGCGCCGGCTCGACCGCGATACAGGCGTCGCGGCCCAGCACCTCATAGGGCGAATCATACTCGGCCAGGATCTCCTGATCTGCTTTCGAATCCTTCATCTGCTTGGCGGTGCGGAACAGCTGCAGCGTGCCCTGCGCCCGTCCGTCATACTCGATCCTGGTCTCGGCGATCAGATCGGGCATCACGTCGCGCGAATAATTGGAGATCCGCACCATCCGGCCCTTGTTGATCCGGTAGCTCTCGTCATTGCAGTTGCCGAGCATCTGCAGGCCCCATTTCCACATGGTCGGGCTGATCAGCGGCCAGATGAACAGCGGCCGGCGCTTCATGAACAGCCATTTGAGCGCCTTCACCGGCACCCCGGGCGCAGCCCAGGGCGAGGTCATGCCGTAACTCAACTCGCCGGCATTGGCATAGCTGGTTTCAAGCCCCGGTCCGGATTGCCGGTCGAGCACCACGACTTCGGCCCCGCCCTTGGCCAGATAATAGGCCGTGGTGACGCCGATCACGCCCGCCCCCATAACGACAACTCTCATGACTGGCAGTCCTTCCCGGGTATGTTCATGCACTCACCCGAGCCTACCCGATCCCCGCGCAAACCACCAACCGCGTTAGGACCTTATGGGCAATGAAATCCCTCCCGATAAATCCCAGGCAAGTCCAGGCGCTCATGGCAATCATCCCCGATTGACACTCCGCCCGGGCTCGCCTACACAGCGGCCTGCCGAAAAACGTCAGGCCGGTACGGTTATCCCGGCCCTCGCGATCCTCGCGGGACTTAGTCGCTCGACCTGAGCGAACCCGCGGCACCAACCCCTTGGCGGGGTGGTGCTGGACGGATTAAGCTCCCCCATGCTCCACCCGTATTTAACGTGGAGACTTATGTGACCGACAAGAAAACCCTGATCCTCGCCCAGGCGCTGATTGCGCTGATGATGGCCACGCTGATGACCGGCATTTTTAGCGCCTTGCATGTTGGCCTGACCGGCACATGGCTCGTCGAATGGGGCCGTGCCTTCGTTATCGCTTTTCCCCTGGCCTTCCTGCTCTCGCTCGCAGTCAGCCCCATCGCCTTTCGCCTGGCGCGCGCCTTCACCGGCCATTGAACTGTCAAAGGGGTGGGCGGACCCAGGTCCGCCCCTCCTGCAACTCCGCCAGCTCCAGAATGAACTTCTTGCGGATCATGTCGCCGAACGAGGCATAGCCCTTGGCCACTTCCACGAACGCGCCGGGGCCGCCCACCACATTGGCCTCAAAATAGCTGACAAGTCCGCCGATTGGCCGTGTGTGGGTTCCATCAGGAAACGGCGAGAGCGAATCCTCGATCGCCAGCGCGTTGATCACCACCCCCTGGCTCACGGCCAGGTCGCGGACATGGTCGATGCGGGCGCCGACATTGTTGGTGCCGTCCGAGGAGATGTCGATGACCCTGCGCCGCGACACTGCCGGCGCGGTGGCAAACCGCCTGAGGCAATACTGCACCACCTCGCTGATCGAGGTGTTGCGCACTTTCCGGCCGATCCAGGGCGGCGTCGCCGCGGTTCTGATTTTTTGGGCAACATCCCGCGCCGAGGGCAGATCGCCGACCACCTGCCAGTCGATCCCTTCATGCTGCTGCTCCTGGTCGGCCCATTCGACATAGAGGACGGCAATCCGCCCATGCGGCCCGGAGGCGATCAGATCGACCACGTCGGGGTCCTCGATGGCCGAGGCATGACCCTCTTTCTGCAGATCATATTCGCTGGCGGTGACGCTTTCCGACACATCCGCCGCCAGGCACAACAGAATATCCACCGGCTCGCCACGCGCCGGCATCGCGGCGCAGAGAGCCAGACCCAAACCCATCACGCCCCTTCGCAGCACGGAAACCTCCCGCATCGATGGCCAAGGGGAACAGTGTGCCACAAATCGCGAAACTGTAAATTGGCGGGGGATAGGGCGGTGTGCGAGAGCCCGCCCCTCGCCTCAGCAGGCCAGTCCCAGCGCCTCGAGCCGCGCCACGGTGGCGGGCAGCCGTGGCAGGTCGGTGCGCACTTCCAGCAGCAGGCGCGGGCGTTCCTTGAGTGCGGCCAGCGCCTCGAACACCGGACGCCAGGCAATCCGCCCGTCGCCGGGGTGCCAGTGGCGGTCGGCGTAGCCATCGACATCCTGCAGATGGACATGGCCGAGAAGGCCGCTGGCGGCGGCGATGTAATCCACCACATGCGGGGCGTCGTAGCGGCCATGCACGATATCGGCGTGGCCGGTGTCGAGCGACACCTTCAGGTTGGCGTGCCCGATGTGGCGCACCATGTCGACGCGGGCGGCCGGATCGGTGTCGTCGCAGTTTTCCAGCATCAGCGTGCAGCCGATTTCCGCCGCGCGGTCGAGCACGGGCGCGAGGCAATCGGCGGCGCAGTCCATCAGGCTCGGATAGACGGCGGGATAATTGGCGCGGTTGAGCTGGTGCCAGTGCGTGAACGGGCTGTGGATGACCATATGCGTGGCCTCAAGCGCCTCGGCCACCGCCAGCCCCTGCATCATGCGCTTTTGCACGATCATGCGCACCTCGGTGTCGATGGTCGAGATATCCAGTCCGAAGAAGGGGCCGTGAATGCCGCGCTCGGCCGTATGATCAGGCAGCGCCGCCTGCCAGGCGGCGATCAGATCGGAGTGATCCCGCTCCAGCACCCCGATCTGGCAGAAATCCTGAATCTCGATGGCGCGGCCGGGGCCGCAGATCCAGTCCTTGATCGAGGCGAAGGTGGGAAGCGTCACGGCGGCGCCCAGCAGCGGAAGGGTCATGATATGTCCTTTACTTGATGCCCGCGCGCAGAAAGCTCTGCACGAACTGGCGTTGAAACAGCAGAAAGCCCAAGAGCAGCGGCGCCGACGTCATCAGCGTCGCCGCATTGATCACCGCCCATTCGATGCCGCTGTCGGTGGTGGCGAAGATCGACAGGCCAACGGTCAGCGGCCGCGTCTCCACCGAATTGGTGATGACCAGCGGCCAGAGGAAATTGTTCCAGTGATGGCTGACCGAGACCAGGCCAAAGGCCAGCATCGCCGGTTTGCCGAGCGGCACATAGACGCGCCAGAGCAGACCGAGCAGCGAACAGCCCTCCACCCGCGCCGCCTCGTCGAGTTCCTTCGGGATGGTGCGAAAGGTCTGGCGCAGCAGGAAGATGGCGAACCCCGAGGCGAAATAGGGAAGGCCGATCGCCAGGATCGTGTCGACCAGCCCGAGCCGGAACATGGTGCGGTAATTCTCGACCAGCAGGATGTCGGGCATGATCAGAAGCTGCACCAGCACCAGGCCGAACAGCAGCGACTTGCCCGGAAACTCCAGCCGCGCAAAGGCGAAGGCCGCCAGCGTGCAGAGCACCAGTTGAACCGACAGCACCAGCGTCACCAGGAAGATGGTGTTGAGGAAATAGCGCGCGAACGGCGCCTTGCCCCAGGCGGTGACGAAATTTTCAAGCGTCAGCGGCGCGGTGATATCGAACCGTGCCTCAAACGCCGCGGGGTGAAAGGCCGACCACAGCGCGTAGAGCAAGGGTACGATCCACAGCGCCGCCAGCATCCAGCCGGCCGTGCGCATCAGCATCTTATCAAGCGCGCTCTCCCGGATCATCGGTAATGCACCTTGCGGTCGGCGGCGAAGAACTGGCCGATGCCGACAAGTGTCAGGATCGCCACCAGAACCACGGTGAGCGCCGCCGCATAGGCCGTGTCCCAGAAGCGGAAACCGTTCTCGAAAATGTAATAGAGCATCAGCATCGAGGCATTGTCGGGTCCGCCGCGGGTCATGACGAAGACATGATCGACCAGCCGGAAGGCGTTGATCGTGGCGTTGACCGAAACGAACAGCGTCGTCGGCATGATCAGCGGCAGCGTCACCCGGCGAAAGAAGGTGAGCCGCGAGCAGCCCTCGATGGCGGCGGCTTCTTTCAGCGACAGCGGAATGGTCTGCAACGCAGCCAGATAGAAGATCATGAAGAACCCGGCCTCCTTCCACACCGTCACCGCCGCCACGGCGTAAAGCGCGGTCGCCGGCTGGCCGACATAATTGGCCGAGCCAAGGCCAAAAAACATCCGCACCTGGTCGATCAGGCCGAAGCCGGGGGCATAGAAGAACAGCCAGATATTGGCCACCGCGATCAGCGGCAGCACGGTGGGGGTGAAGAAGGCCATGCGCATCAGAGCGACGCCGGCGAAGCGGGCCTGCACGAACAGCGCCATGGCGAGCGACAGCACAATCGAAGTCGGGATGGTCAGCGCCGCATAGACCGCCGAATTCCACATCGCCTTGGCGAAGATCGGGTCGGCCATCATTCGTGTGTAGTTCCCGGCCCCGACGAAGGCGGCAGGCCGCCGCCCCTTCGGCGTCGACCAGAAACTGTCGATCAGCGTCTGCACCGCCGGATAATGGGTGAAGGCGATCAGGAACACGAACGCGGGCAGCAAAAGCAGCCAGGCGTGGATCCATTGGCGGCGGGGCATGGGATCAGTCCTTCAGGAGGAAAGGGCCGGGGTTGCCCCCGGCCCCCGGATACTTAGTGGTAGGCGGCGAGGATTGCTTCAGCTTCGGCCTGGGCGGCGTCGAGCGCCTCCTTCGGCGACTTCTGCAGCGTGATCGCCGATTCCAGCGCCGAGTTGAGAAGCTGCGTCACCCGCGGCCCCTCAAACGTCGACAGTTCCGCCACCGCGTACTCCAGCTGGTCGCGCGCCACCAGCGCCTGCGGGAAGTCGGCGGTGTAGGCCTTCATCTTGTCGGATTCCCAGACATCGGGGCGCGGCGCGACATAGCCCGTGGCGATGGTCCATTCGGCCGCCTGCTCGGGTGCGGTCGCCCATTTGACGAAATCGACCGCGGCCTTCAGTTCCTCATCCGAAGACCCCTTCATCAGGTAGAAATTGCCGCCGCCGGTGGGTGCGCCCGGCTGCTTGAGGCCAGGCAGCATGCCGACGCCGAACTCGAACGGCGCGTTGGCGCGCACATTGGTCAAATTGCCGGTGGTGGTCCAGATCATCGCGGCCTGGCCTTCGAAGAAGGCTTTCGGCGTTGCGCCCCAATCAAGAATGCCGGGCGCCTGCACGCCGTCGGTCTCCGACAGGGCGACGAGCGCTTCCAGCGCGCCGATGGCTTCGGGCGAATTGAAGAAGACTTCGGTGCCGGTGTCGTTCTGCAGCTTGCCGCCATTGCCGGCGACGATGCCCGACCAGAGCCAGGACGGGAAACCCGAGGACGGGATCTGCACGCCCCACTGGCTGACATTGCCGCTGGCGTCCTTCTTGGTCAGCTTCTTGCCCATCTCGACCATCTCGGTCCAGTTGGCGGGGCCCTTTTCCGGGTCGAGGCCGGCGTCAGCAAAGGCGGCCTTGTTCCAGTAAAGCACCGGCGTCGAGCGCTGGAACGGAATGCCCCAGGTCTCGCCTTCATACTGGCTGTTGAGCATGAACGAGGGATAGAAGCCGCCGATCCACTCGGCCTTTTCCGCGTCGGTGACGAACCGGTCGAACGATTCGACCAGTTCCTCGTCGATGAACTTGTACATGTCGGTCGACAGCGAGATCACCAGCTGCGGCGGGTTGCCGCCGCGCGCCGCGGTGATCGCCTTGGTGGTCGTGTCGGCGTAGGAGCCGGTGTAGATCGCGTTGATCTTCACATCCGGATTGGCCGCCATATAGGCGTCGGTCAGGGCCTGCACGGTTTCGGCCGGCTTGCCGCCGACGGCGACGGGGAAATAGAATTCAAGGTCGATGGCCTGCGCGGGGGCGGCAAGGCCCACAAACGCGATCGAGGCAAAAAGAGCGGCACGCAAATTCATGTCATATCCTTTCGGGAGGCTTTCAGGAGGTTGGGACGAGAAGATCCTTGCCCTTGGCGGGCTCGGGGGTGGAACCGGCAAGACGGCGGCCCGTGACGGCATCAAACAGATGCAACGCCCCGGTCGGCCAGGTGAGATGGAAAGTTTCGGGCAGCGCGTCAGCCGAAGCCGCCAGCCGCAGGATCAGCGTCGACGCCCCGGCGCGCACCGTCACCAGACGGTCGGCGCCGAGATATTCCTCCGAGACGAAGCTGACCGGCAGCCCGGTCGCGGCAAGTCTCAGGTCCTCGGGGCGCAGTCCGGCCAGAACGCCGGGGCCGGCCAGCACGCCGGGTTCCAGACCGGGCAGCGTCATCGCGCCCGCACCCTTGAGATCGGAGAGCGGCGCGAGGTTCATCGGCGGAGTGCCGATGAAGCGCGCAACGAAGGCCGTGGCGGGTGTGGAATAGATCTCGCGCGGCGTGCCCACCTGTTCGATGCGGCCCGCATTCATCACCACGATCTGGTCGGCCATGGTCATCGCCTCGACCTGGTCGTGGGTGACGTAAACCACGGTCAGCCCCAGCCGCTGCTGGATCTCCCTGAGTTCCACCCGCATCTCGGCGCGCAGCTTGGCGTCGAGGTTGGACAGCGGCTCGTCCATCAGGCAGATCGGCCGTTCGGAAATCACCGCGCGCGCCAGCGCCACGCGCTGCTGCTGGCCGCCCGACAATTCATTGGGTTTGCGCTTGAGCAGGCTTTCGAGCCCCATCATCCGCGCCACGCGGTCGAGCCGCGCTGCCTGGTCTGCCTTGGCCACGCGGCGCACCGACAGGCCGAACAGGATGTTCTCAGCCACATCAAGATGCGGAAACAGCGCATAGGACTGAAACACCATCGACAGGTCGCGGTCGACCGGCGGCAGCCCCGACACATCGCTCCCGCCAATCTCGACCCGGCCCTCCGTCGGCCAGTCAAGCCCGGCGATCAGCCGCAAAAGCGTGGACTTGCCGCAACCCGAAGGCCCGAGAAGCACTGAAAATTCCCCGCCCGGCAGGCTCACATCAACCTGATCAAGCGCGGTTGCCGTGGCAAAGCGGCGGGTCAGCCCCGCACAGTCAATCGCCGGAGCGGGACGCGAAAATGGAATGTCTGCTGTCATCATCCGCACCGCTTAGCGCGGGCCGATGAACCTTTTGCGACAGCGTGCGGGGGACGGGACGGCAGGATGGGGACAGTTTGATTTTTCCCGGCAATACCGGGGAAAATCAAGCAGCCCTACTCCGCCTCGATCGGCAGCGCGGAGAGCTTGAGGCCCATCGCCTTCATCAGTTTGAGCACGGTGGCGAATTCGGGATTGCCGCTCTCGCCAAGCGCCTTGTAAAGGCTTTCCCGCCCAAGCCCCGCCTCCTGCGCCACCGCCGCCATGCCGAGCGAGCGGGCAACACTGTTGAGCGCCCGACGAATCTCGGCGGCGTCACCCTCCTCAAGTGCCGCAGCCATGTAATCGGCACGGGCGTCCGGGCTGTCGAGATAGTCCGCCGCGTCAAATCGCGGCAGGTCCTTAATGGATGTCATCGGGCCAATCCTTCAATTCCCTTACGAGCCGCCTGGCTGTCGCGATGTCCCGCGCCTGGCTGCTTTTGGCGCCGCCGCAGAGCAGGATCACCACAAGTGCGCCGCGCTGAACATAGTAGACCCGGTAGCCGGGGCCATGGTCGATGCGCATCTCCTGCACGCCCTGCCCGACCGGTTTATGATCGCCGAAATTGCCGTCGGCCACACGCTCGATCCGCAGCAGGATTTTGGACAGCGCCCGCCGGTCACGCAACGCGCGCATCCAGCGATCAAAAACAGGGTGCCTGCGAGCATCCATCGAATGTATTCCAAAGGATACAAATTGACAAGCAATTGTGAGCCGTGAGCCACGAAAGTTTCGGTCGGGTCCATTTCCCAGAACGGTCTACCATTCTACTCTATCTTGAGGACAGCACCAATCTCGGGTTGAGGACTCCTGAATCGTAATACCACGTTCCGGGCCCCAACACTCCACCTACCTTGACGCCGCCCCGCCCTCGCCTATCAGTTACATGTAACAAACCGCACGGAGATTTCGCCATGGCCAACCTTGTGACCAAGCGGGTCCAGAAGCACCGGGACGCGATGCGCGCCGCTGGTTTGCGGCCGGTGCAGATCTGGGTGCCGGACACGCGCCGTCCGGGCTTTGCGGAGGAGTGCCGCCGCCAGGCGCGCGCCGTCGCAGCGGCCGATGCCGTCAATCGCGATCTCGACGCCTTTATGGACGCAGCTTTCACCGATCTCGATGACGCCGGCGCGTGAGGCGTGGCGATCTCGTCGCCGTTCCGGGCGCTGACGCCCCGCCCCCTTCCCGCCAGCCGCCAAACCGGCTATTGCCTCTTCCCCATGTCCGATCCGATTGCGCACGCCATCGCCACCCGCCTTGCCGCACTTCAGGCCGCACAGCGGCTGTCGGCGTGGTCGCTGATTGTCAGTTTTCTGGGCGACGCCATCGGGCCGCGCGGCGGGGTGGTGTCGGCGGGCACGGTGCAGGCGCTGATGGGGCGGCTCGGCATCGGCCATGGCGCGGTGCGCACGGCGGTCTCGCGGCTTTCAGCCGATGGCTGGATCGAGCGCTCGCGCGAGGGCCGCAACGGATTCTACCGGCTCGCCCCGGATGTGGCAGGCACGGTGCTCTCCGCCGAACGGCGGATCTATGCCGCCGCCTCGCTGCTGCCCGCTGAGACGCCCCGGTCGCTGGTCATCGCATCCGACCCCTTTTCCGGCGCAAGCCTGCGCGCGCTTGAGGCGCTGGGCGCGCTGCAACTGGCGCCGCTTCTGGCGTTGTGTTTTTGCCCCGCGTCAGACCTGCCCGAATCGCTCAGCCCGCCCGGCGCGACGATTGCCGCTCAGCCGGCGCTGACGCCGGGCGCCGCCATGCTCGACCGGCTGGCCGAGGCGCGGCAGTCTGCGGAGATCAAGGCCCTGAATGCGGCCTATCTGCCGGTCCGTGCCGTGCTCGACCGGCACCCGGCGCCATCGCCCGAGGACGCCATGGCGCTCAGATGCCTGATGATCCATGAGTGGCGGCGCGTCGCGCTCAAGGTGCTGCCGATTCCCGCCGATCTGCTCCAAACAGGCGATCCCGAGCCAAAAACCCGGGCGCTGATCGCCGCCATCTATCAGCGCCTGCTTGCCCCTTCCGAAGCCTGGCTCGACGCCAACGCCGCCACCCCCTCCGGCCCGCTGCCGCCGCCCGACAAGCGGCTCGGCGCCCGCTTCGGCCGCGCGTGATCCGGAATACCGGTGGGCGGGCAACGTGTTACATCTTTAGCTTGACTTCCTTCAAGCTTGTAACATATATTCCGGCTCAGAGCGGAGGTTCCCCATATGTACAGTCAAGGCCTGATCGGCGCGGATTCAAGCACCACCGAATCGGACGAGTTTCTCGCCCTGTTCCAGGCGCGCATTGACCGCGAGGAAAAGATCGAACCCAACGATCCCATGCCCGAAGGCTACCGCCGCACGCTGGTGCGCCAGATCGGCCAGCACGCGCATTCGGAAATCGTCGGCATGCTGCCCGAAGGCAACTGGATCACCCGCGCGCCGACGCTGAGGCGCAAGATCGCGCTTCTGGCCAAGGTGCAGGACGAAGGCGGCCACGGCCTCTACCTCTATTCCGCCGCCGAGACGCTGGGCGTCTCCCGCGAGCGGATGACCGGGGAACTCTTATCCGGCAAGGCGAAGTATTCCTCGATCTTCAATTACCCGACGCCAACCTGGGCCGATATCGGCGCCATTGGCTGGCTGGTCGATGGCGCGGCGATCATGAACCAGATCCCGCTCTGCCGCTGCTCCTTCGGCCCCTATGCGCGGGCCATGATCCGGGTCTGCAAGGAGGAAAGCTTTCACCAGCGCCAGGGCTACGAGATCATGATGACGCTGGCCAAGGGCTCGGACGAACAGAAGCAGATGGCCCAGGAGGCGCTTGACCGCTGGTGGTGGCCGTCGCTGATGATGTTTGGCCCGCACGACAGCGAAAGCACCCATAGTGACCAGTCCACGGCCTGGAAGATCAAGCGCTTCTCCAACGACGAACTCAGGCAGAAATTCATCACCGCAACCGTGCCGCAGGCCGAATATCTGGGCCTTACCGTCCCCGATCCGGATCTCAGATGGAACGCGGAAACGAAACTCTACGACCATGGCGAGATCGACTGGGCCGAGTTCAAGGCCGTGGTCTCCGGCAACGGCCAGATGAACCGCGACCGCCTGCGCGACCGCAACAAGGCCCATGACGACGGCGCCTGGGTGCGCGAAGCAGCGCTCGCCCACGCCGCCAAACGCGCCCAAAAACAGCACATTGCCCAGGAGGCCGCAGAATGACCACCGAAAATCTGACGCCCCTGTGGGAAGTCTTCATCCGCCCGCGCAACGGCCTGCACCACCGCCATGTCGGCTCGCTGCATGCGGCTGATTCGGATATGGCGCTGCAGGCGGCCCGCGATGTCTACACACGGCGCGGCGAAGGCAATTCGATCTGGGTGGTGCGCTCGGCCGAGATTTCCGCTTCCGACCCGTCCTTTGCCGAACCGATGTTCGAGCCCGCCGACGACAAGATCTACCGCCACCCGACATTTTACGACATCCCCGATGAAGTGGGGCACATGTGATGGACGCGGCAACAGCTACGCAGGACACAGCCTTCCAGGCCATCATCGAGCTGGCTGACGATTGCCTGATCCTCGGCCACCGCCTGTCGGAATGGTGCGGCCATGCGCCGGTGCTCGAAGAAGAGCTGGCGCTCGCCAATATGGGTCTCGACCTGCTTGGCCAGGCCCGCGCGCTTTATGCCCATGCCGGAGAGATCGAGGGCAAGGGCCGGTCCGAGGACGATCTCGCCTTCCTGCGCCGCGAGCGCGACTATCGCAACTGCCTGCTGGTCGAGCGCCGGAATGGCGATTTCGCCGCCACCATGCTGCGCCAGCTCTATTTTTCGGCCTTCATGCAGCCGTTCTGGCGCGCGGTCGCCGCCAGCTCCAACGACGAGATTTTGCGCGGCATCGCCGCCAAGGCCGAGAAGGAAATGGCCTATCATCTGCGCCATTCCGGCGAATGGGTGATCCGCATGGGCGACGGCACCGAGGAAAGTGCGTCCCGCATGGCTGACGCGGTCACCGAACTGCACCGCTACACCGGCGAATTGTTCCTGGCATCGCCCGCCCGCGCTGACGCCATCGCCGCTGGCCTGCTGCCCGACCCGGACTCCTTGCGCACTGAGTGGGACCGGACCATCGCCAGCGTCTTCGCCGCCGCCCACCTGACCATTCCGGAAGTCCGCGTCCCGCAAAAAGGCGGCCGCGACGGCAGGCATGGCGAAGACATGGGCCATCTGCTGGCTGAACTGCAATTCATGCAGCGCGCCTATCCGGGCATGTCCTGGTGAGCGGCCAGGTGAGCGCTATGTCCGCCCCAATTGAGGCCAGCCCCCCTGACGCCGCCGGCAAGATCGTGGATCTCGAGCTTGCCCGCGCGCTTGAAGCCGCAAGCGCCGTGCCCGATCCGGAAGTGCCCTGCGTCACCGTCGCCGATCTCGGCATCCTGCGTTCGGTCGACCGCGATGCGGATGGCGCCATCGTCGTCCGGCTGACGCCGACCTATTCCGGCTGTCCGGCGGTGATCGCCATCGAGATGGCGGTTGAGACAGCGCTTCTGGAAGCAGGCATCGATGCCAGGATCGAGCGCATCATCGCGCCGGCCTGGACCACCGACTGGATCAGTGCGGAAGGCCGCGAGAAGCTGCGCGCCTATGGCATCGCCCCGCCGGTGGGCGCATCCGGTGGCCGCCGCGCCTTCTTCGCCGAAGATGTGATCGCCTGCCCGCGCTGCGGCTCGAGCGCCACGTCGAAAATCTCCGAATTCGGCTCCACCGCCTGCAAGGCGCATCACCGCTGCGACGATTGCGCCGAACCGTTTGACTATTTCAAGTGCATCTGAGGAGCCCAGTCATGGCCGCACCGCGCTTTCACACCCTCGAAATTGAAGCCGTCCGCCAGCAAACGCCGGACGCCGTCGCCATCAGCTTCGCGATCCCTGAGGATCTGAGCGACGCCTTCGCCTTCACCCCCGGCCAGTATCTGACGCTGCGCGCCGACATTGACGGCGAGGACATGCGCCGCTCCTATTCGATCTGCTCGTCGCTTGATGAGACCGGCCGCCGCACCGTCGGCGTCAAGCATATCGAGGATGGCCGCTTCTCCGGCTTCGCCCAGGGGCTGAAAAAAGGCGACCGCATCAAGGTGATGCCGCCGCAGGGCCGCTTCACCGCGCCGATCGGCGGCACGCATGATTATCTGCTGCTGGCGGCGGGTTCCGGCATCACGCCGTGCCTGTCGATCGCCAAATCGGTGCTGGCGGGCGAACCCCACTCCACCGTCACTCTCATCTACGCCAACCGCAATTCCTCGAGCGTCATGTTCCTCGATGAACTCAACGATCTGAAGGACCGCTACACCACCCGCTTCACGCTCTTGCATGTGATGGGCCGGGAAATCCAGGACGTCGAGATCATGAACGGCCGCCTCGACGCAGCCAAGCTCGAAACCCTTGCCGCCCACGGCCTGATCGATCCGAAGCACGCCGACGCCATCTATGTCTGCGGCCCCGAACCGATGATCCGCTCGGTCTCCGCCGCGCTTGCTTCGATGGGTGTCAGTGAGGACCGGCTCAAATTCGAGCTGTTCACCCCCGCGCCAGGATCAGCGCCAGCGCGCAACCCCGCCATCGCCAAGGACGCTCCGCTCAACGGCGCAAAGACCAACGGCGGCGCCCACGGCTCGTCAGTCGAAATCATCCTCGATGGCGCCCGCCGCATGATCACAGTCGACGCCAACGCCGACACGGTGCTGACCGCCGCCACCCGCGCCGGCCTCGACCTGCCCTATTCCTGCGCCGGCGGCATGTGCTGCACCTGCCGCTGCAAGATCGTCGAGGGCACCGCCAGCATGGACGAAAACTACTCGCTGGAACCCTGGGAAATCGCCGCCGGCTTTACGCTCGCCTGCCAGTCCCGGCCGACGACGGAGCGGCTGGTGCTGGATTTTGACGCGCAGTAAAGCTGCACACCTGTTTGCTACGTCATCACTCCAGTCCGGAGCGTCAGCGGCCTGCCGGTGACGCCTTGAGCGGGAAACGGTCGACCGCGAGGCCGCCGGGGATGGGATGGCCGGTCTCGCTGACGCCATTGCCGTCCGCATCAGTGAAACCTTCGGACGCCTCGTCGAAATCGGAATGGTGATTGCCCTCCACTCCGTCGTCCCAGCGGTTCACGGCGGCCGGATCCTCGGGCAGATAGCCCCCCGCCGGTCCCTGGTCGGCGACCGGGCCCCGGGCAGCGGCCGTATCCTTGCCCGACGTGTCGAAGGCGTTGACGCCGTTGTCCGTCAGGTCGTTGCGGACGACGAGATTGGCGACCGACGGCGGCAGCATGGCAGCACCTCGTTCGATGAGGATGCCGTGGCCGCTGTTGCCGGTCACCGTATTGGCCTCGAACGTGTTGCTGTGCGAGCCGATCACCAGCATGCCGAGTTCGCTGCCGGTGACGCTGTTGCGGCCGAGCGTGTTGGCGTAGGACCGGTCAAGCAGGATGCCGGTATTGGCGTTGCCGGCAACCTCGTTGTCGACGACCTCGTTGTCGTGGCTGTTGCATTTGAGCGCAATGCCGTAGCCCCTGACGCGGGCGCTGAGCGACAGCGACACTTCCGGGAACGATTTCGGCACCGGCGCGCCGCCATTGCCAGACACCGTGTTGGCGACGATGCGGATGGCCCGGCCGTAGCCGACCGAGATGCCGCCATGCTCGTGGCCGGTCACCGTGTTGGAGGCAATCTCGATGTCATGCGACATCAGTTCGGTGTCAGTGCGGGTGTCGGTGGTGATCGTCCACCAGGGGCCGGCGATCTGGCGGAACGCCTTCTCGGCGCCGGGCGGGAAGGCGACGGTGCCGACGCCGATGCCCTCGTAGCCGTTCGCCTCGATCGTGTTCGACACCACGCGGTCGCCGTGACTGTTGCGGATGAAGACGCCGCCGAAGCGGTTGCCGGAAATCCTGTTGGCCTCGATTGCCGTGTCGTGGCTCTCGAGCAGGTAGATGCCGTAGTGGCAACCGGAAATCACGCTGTCGCGGATGACATGGCCGGCGGTGCCGCGGGCAAGGATGCAGGCTTCCTCGGCATAGGCCGAAAAGATGCCCCAAGGCCGCGCCGGCGAACCGCCGGAGGTGACCGTGACGCCCTCGATGGTGACGCCCGGGGCCGAAAGCAGGATCGCCACCGGCGCGCCGTCGCCGTCGATGACAGGCATGCCCGCGCCGGTGTCCTTGCCGGAAAGCGTCAGGCTCCTGTCGATCACCAGCGCGCCCTTGTAGCTTCCGCTGCCGAGTTCCAGCGTGTCGCCTGCCGACGCCGCGGCGACCGCGTCGACCAGGCTGGAGAATTCCGCCCCGCTTGAGGCATTGCGGACCGGACCGGCCAGCGCTGGCTGCGGCGCCAGCCCGCACAGGAGCAGCAGGGAGGCCAGCAGGCGCGGATATCGCCGCCCGTGGCGGTGGGTCAGATGGCAGATCATTTCCGGACTCTCCTCCAGCCGCATGAACCCCATCCAGATCGCGCAAAAAGCGCCGCCGCGCATTGATCTGCGACAAGTCCGCGTCTGACGCACGGCCCCGGCCCGTTTTCAGCGGACAAGGCGGGCAGAAAGCAGGCGCGATCTGTCGGGAGGGGTGGGACTGTCCGGCTGGCGCCGGATTTCGACGCGCTGTAGGCGTTCGGGGCATGTCGATCCGGACAGCCGCAAACCTCGCCGCGCGACAATGCCGCCGGGGTGTGGGAAAAAACGGTCCGGAGGGCTGCGCGCGGGCAGTGCCTCTGGGAATGGTAGCAATGTGCATGTGAGACACATGCACTGGGTGGCGCTGCTCGCGCGCGGCCCGGAACTCGCCGGATGGCGTCCCCACCCGACAGGCGGCGGCCTCGCAAGCACACGGAGCCGGCTTATCCACCTGCCCCTCTTCAGGGCTCTCCGCCCGGGTTGCCCCGGCCGCGGTCCGGACTCGATCCGCGGGAGCTGCTTTGGGCGCAAGTTCCGGCACGGACCCTGACGCGGAGACGCGCCATGTCCGCCACAGGCCCGGACCGGTGGCCCGCCCCGCCCGCTTGCGCAGATAGGAAGCGGAACCCGACCCGGTGGCTGGCTTGCGGCCTTCCCGAAAGAAAGCGCCGCCAGCGGAACCGCGTTGGCCATCGCCTCCCCGGACGCCGCGCCCTACGTTGGGACAGGACACTCCGGGGCATTCCCTCCCGCTTGGCTCGAAACGTTCGCGATCCATCCGGCAGCGGGAGCAGACGCAGTATGGCATGGCGGCGGGAGGTGGGGATAAAACCGGCGGGATTTTGCGCGGATTTCAGTTGTTTCGTCATCCTCGGCCCCCGAGCCGAGGATCCATGCCGTGATCCATCCGCGCGCTAACTGTTTGAGAAACATCACGGAATGGATCCTCGGGTCGGGGCCCGAGGATGACGACGGAGGGGACTGGCGGGTGACGATGGAGAGGACGGCAGCACGATTTCTTCCACGGATTTGGGCGGGTTGGCCGGGATGCCGAATGCGGCACCCTCCTTCTCCCGACGGGAGAAGGGAGGGCCGCGGCGGGCGCCGCCCTGCATGCCTCTCAAGCTCAGCGCACGGCCCCGCGCCGGTTGCGCGCAAACGCCCAGCCCAGCGCCACGCCGACCGCGAACACCGGAACCCAGATCGCCGCATCAAATCTCATATAGCTCAACGCGCTTTGCAGACGGGTGGTCCCATCCGGGTTGACGCCCGGCGAGACCTGCAGAAAGAACAGCGCCAGCACGACGAGCAGCAGCGGAACCAGCGCGTAAGCGGTCCCCCGCGCAGCGCCCCATCGCCAGGCGAACCAGACGCCGATGATCAGCGGCGCGATGAAATCGGCCAGCAACGCCATCGGATTGGATAACCAGAATGCCATCTCGTCCCCCTTCCAGGCTCTGCAATCGACGCGCCTGCGATAACGTGTCTCAATTTACTGCCTCAAGGCCGGTCAGGCAAGAACATCAGCGACTGCCCGTCGCACACCGCCACCTGCCCTGCTCCTGCGCCGGCCTGCCGCTGCAAGATAATCGAAGGCGCAGCCAGCATGGACGAAAACGTCTCGCTCGAACCCTGGGAAATCGCCGCCGGCTTCACGCTGGCCTGCCAGTCACGGCCGACGACGGAGCGGCTGGTGCTGGATTTTGATGCACAGTAGGGGGTCAGTTGCTTTCTCGGGCGAAGCCCAAACAGAGTCCATAAGCCTTATTGAACCGGCTTAAACCCTTTGCGTCGTTCGAGTCGGATTCCTATTTTGGTACTTTCGCTCCAACGCTTGCGTTCGACTATCCTGAGAAGTGAGGGGACGGCATTCCCCCAACCGCCAGCTCATGAAGTGGCCCCCATGCAAAGGCACCCAATTCAACGAATTCAGATCGCAGTACGATTGACACATGAAGTGGAACAGTTGCGGCAAGAGGTTCGAGCGCTTGGCGCAGACGATCACAATCCGCAGGCACTGCTGCCACGAGGAGAATGTCAACGTCAGCCCAACTGGACCCACCAGCAAGCACGGAGCCAAACACATAAACAGTGAAGCCACTCACGAACTCAGGTTGTTTTTCGAGCACGGCGCAGACGTTCTCTAAGATCGTCGTTGCCTGCCTGTCCGCCTCGCTTGGCAAGGTAGCCAAACAACTCTCCCCATTTCAGAGTCTGGAACCCCAAACGCTCCACATTTTCTTCTCCATCCGAAGTAATCGATCCGTTCGGGTTTGTCTTCAAGAGAACGTCAAAATTGCCCAACGTGCGTGCCGCATCGCGTGCGACCGCCATAGTAATGTCATACGCGTCGTCCAACGCGACCATGATCTTCTTATTGTTTCGTAGGATAACCTCAACTTTCTTGCTCTCGATCCATGCGAGGTCTGCAACACGAGAGTGTCGACGCAGGCCATCGTCTACGAACTCTAGCGTCTTGTTGCGGTGGGTCGACATGTCGTCATCGTAGCTGGTTGCGCTTAGCAGATCTCCTACACCTCCGAACGCAATCCCTTCAGATTGGAGCCAACTCATTGCCGCCCCAGACCATCGAGCACCGCGAGGGATGGCAATCATCATTGCCATGTCGGGACTCTGTGCGCGAACATGCTTCGCTTCATCTAAACTCACCAACGGAGTTGAATCCTTTGGCCTAGTCGAAACGATACCGACAAAAGCGTCAGGCCTATTACTACGTTCGACGAAAACGATACTTTCGCCCTCGACTGTTGCCTTAACTTCCTGATTGTTCGAAGAATTTATTTTCTCGGCAATCCACTCGGCTCCGGTCATACGCGTGCCTCAATTTCAAAGAGTTGCTGCATTCCTTTAGGGTACATTGGTGCTGATGGAAGCGGAGAGTTAAATATATGTCGTTGCTCCACACCATCAATGTGTTGGCGGAATAATTCGACGGTTTCCATCTCGTTCTCCAGAAGAAGATCACGATTGCGATCTAAAAGAGCGAGGACAGAGCGGTTGGTTGGGATAATGGTTTCGCGAACGTGGTGCTGCCATTCAGCCGCTTCGTCTGCCTCTGGGCTCCATTTATACTCATTGTCAGGTCCCACGCGTCGGTGGACGGCACCTGTTCGGGCGATTAGCACCAGAAATGCCTTACGGGCGTCGGCACGGGTCTCATAGGCGACCGACCCGAATACTGCTGCGATTCGCGCCTCGTGATCGCTCTTCCACTTTATGATAGCCGTATCCGGGAAAGCTTCAGGTGCCTTATCTATGACAGTATGGCAGTTTGCGCATAATAGGATGAGGTTGGAAAATGTCCCTCGCTCTTCCTCCGTGAACTCTGGATTGGCGCGCGGACCATCATCCTGTGCGGCAAAAATGTGCGCCATCTCCGCAACCGATACATTTTTCGTTTCTACTTCAACGAAAAGGGCCTGGTTGCATCTTGGATTTTGGCAATAGCCGCCGGACGCCGCGAAAAGGCGCCTTTGAGTATTTGTGTCGGGACTAGCCTTTCCCCTACTGCAACCCAATGCATCCCCCTTAACAAACGCCCTAGGACGTTCAGCAAATCAACGATATCTATAAGATATGCACTGCACTCTTGAAGGAGTACAGTCATTTTCAAATCTCCTTGCGTCGGCCAGACTTTCTGTGACGGATGAGATGTAGACCGGCGATGGTCCGCGAAGTCCGCTGAACCACCCAATAAGGTTTGCGAACGCGACCTTTATCGCTCCCCCCCTCACCGCCCCATCCCCCTACCCCATCACCGCCCCATACACCGCATGCGCAATCATCACATCCAAATGCGCCCCGCCCCCATTCTTGAACACCGTAATCTCGTCGGCCGACTTGCGCCCGGCGCGGCCATGGACCAGGTCGTGCAGGTCGCCCTCGATATCGGCCTTGCTGATCGCGCCGGACGCCATCGGGATCATTACCTCGCCGATATGGCCGATTGTGGTGGCGAAGCTGTCGACGAACAGGCGGCCGCGCGTGAGCGCCGCGTCGTCGGCCTCGCGCATGTCGGGCGTGTAGGCGCCGACGAGGTCGACATGGGCGCCGGGCTTGAGCGCGTGCCCGCGGATCAGCGGCTGTTTTGACATGGTGGCCGACGAGATCAGGTCGGCGCGGGAGACGGCCTCGTCGAGATCGGCGACGATCTCGGCCGCCACGCCGTCAGCGTCGAGCGACGCCGCCAGTTCCTCGGCGCGGGCCTGGCCGCGGTTCCAGATCAGCACGGTCTCAAGCGAGGGCCGAACCGCGCGGTGGGCGTCGATCAGCGGCCGCGCCATCGAGCCGGCGCCGACCATCAGCATGGTTTTGACATCCGGGCGCGACAGGCAGGACGAGCCGAGCGCCGAATCCCCCGCCGTCTTCCAGGCGGTCAAATCAACGCCTTCGAGCACCGCCACCACATGGCCTTGGGCCTCGTCAAACAGCAGCACCTGGCCCTGCACCGAGGGTTTTGGCGGCTCGGCGGACGGATTGTCCGGATAGATCGTCACCGCCTTGACGCCGGAGGCGAGGCCGGGGATCCAGGCGGTGCGCACCAGCATCTTGCGGCCTGAATTCTCGATGAGCGAATCGCACAGATCCGCCGGCGGCATCAGATGTCCGGCCCTCAATGCCTCCACGGCAAACGGCCAGGAACAGACCGAACGGATATCGTCTCCGGTGACAATGCGCATGTTTCATCCTTGTCTTGGTGCCGCCCGCGGGGCCGCGTTCATCGTGCCCGCCCGCAAGCAGGCGTCAAGCCCGCGCCTGGCGGGCGTCAGCGAAAGGCAGCCCGGCATCGGCGGCCTGGCTTGGCTCCGGCGGTGCTATTTCCTGGTCGCCTGGGTCATCGCCTTGCGCGCTTCCTCCAGCGTTTCCTGCATGTTCTGCTGCAGCACCTTGAAGGCGTCGGCGGAGGATTTTTGCGCGAGGCCTGCGATCTCGGACGTGTTCTTGATCGCCATCTCGAACGAGCGCTTGGCGAAATCCGCCTGCGCCGCCACCATCGATTGCGGATCGCTGCTCTTGAGCGTGCCGGCCATGGCGGAAATCTCGTCGAGCGCTTCCTGCACCATTTCGCGCTGCCGGGTCAGGATGGTGCTGGCGCCGGAACCGGCGGTCTTGGCGGCCTGATCGAGCGCCTCGAGGTTCTTCTTGTGGCGCGCCACCAGCGCTTCCAGATCCGGCGACGGCAGCTTCATGTCCTTGCCGAAATTCATGAACATCGAAACCAGATCGTCAGTGGCTTTTTTCTCGGCCATGGTTTTCTCCTGGGGTTGCGGCGGCCGGTTGACCGCCTGATGTCGTGTCCACCACTATACAGATCCTGCCGCCGGACCCACAGGCAAATTCAAAAAAATATGCGTGTTCCGGCCGGCTGCTTCCCCCGCCCCCGGACCATCGCCCCCTTGAAATTCATGCTGCAACGCAACATATATTGTGCATCGCACATGCCGTGCGAGACGAAATCCAGGCCCCGGGCCGCACCGGACGGGGCGCGCCATTGCTCAAATTCGAGGATGACTGACATGACCAGAACCACCAAAACCGCCAAGCCGACAGGCGCCGCCGCCAACGAGGCGAAAGCCGCCATCAAGGATGCGGCCGCAAAGTTTCAGGAGCAGATCGCTGGTCCGCAAGCCGCGCGCGACTTCGTCGCCAAGCAGGCAGCCAGCGCCAAGGAAGGCGCCGCCGCGTTCAATGAACAGGCGGAAAAGGCCACGCTGTCGATGATCGCCAGCTATGCCGGCTTCACCAAAAGCATGATCGACATGACCGCCGCCAATGTCAGCCACGCGCTGGCGACCGCCGAGAAAATCACCGCCGCCAAGTCGCCCACCGATGCGATCAGGATCCAGGCCGCGTTCGTGCGCGACAGTTCCAAGGCCAATCTCGAGCGCATCAAGGATGTCTCCGAAACCGCGATGGCGCAGGCCACCGCCACCGCCCGCGACGCAGCAGCCAAGGCCTTGGCGCAGGCCAACAAACTGGCCTGACCCCGCTTTCAGACCCTGCCGGCAGCAAGGCCCGGGACGTATCGCGTCCCGGGCCTTTTGGCGTTGATGCCGATGCAGGCGGCGCAAAACCGCGCGGCGTTTCTGCGATGACGGCAGGCAAGATCAAAGTGAATGTCGCGCAAAATGCTGTGGCGGTTGCGCGACGGCGACAGGCAGCAACACAGAGTCATATGGAGTTTCCCTTTAATTTCAAGGTACTTGCCGGAAGTTCCGGATTCAATCCGGCAACCGGTTGACTCAATGTCTCAACTTGCCGCCGCCATCGCCGCGGGGCGTCCGGCCACCGGGATCGGCAGCGCCGGAAAATTCCGGTCCTTCAGCCTGCGGCCAGCAAGCCTCAGACCATCGGCGACATTGATGCGGCCGATCGACTGATCGACGGCAAACTGCATCCTGGCGCCAAACCGGCGCGCCAGCGCCTTCATCGCATGGTTCTGTGCGCCGGTCTCGACGATGATGGTGGAGATGTCGTTCTCCGACGCGGCCCTGAGCAGCGCCTTGAGCAGGATCGTGCCGAGCCCCTTGTGGCGCCAGTCCGAGGCCACCGAGAAGGCTGATTCGCCCTGGCCCGGCTCGATCCGCCCGCCGGTGTGCAACTCGGCGACGGCGACCAGATGGTCGCCGGCGAAGGCGCCGATGACAATGGCCTCGTTGAGCGAGCGCGCGATGTATTTCTCGAGCCAGGTGTCGGACACCAGGCCGTTGAAACGATCGCGAAAATCCTCGAAATGCAGTTCGTGAATATGGTCGCGGAAAGCCACCGCATCGGCGGGGCCGAGATATCTCAGCCGGACGTCGTCGCCCAGATTGAATTGCGGTTCACGCGGTTTGAACAGAAACTTCAAGACCATGATCGACCTCCAAAGGTCATTCCTCCCGAAATCTCCAGACCCTCATCTAATGCTGCAGCGCAACAAAATCAAGACACGCTTCTGTGACTAAAGTAATATGCCGTGTTCGGGGCAAACATACAATCGCGGCGCGGCCAACCGCGCCGCCGGTCACCCCGCCAGCCGGAGCGCCCGCGACAGGCTTTGGGCCAGATCCCGCGCATAGGTGGAAAACGCCATGATCTCGAAACTGTCCGGCCCAAGCCGTGTCAGCTGCACCGGCACGTGGCCGAACAAGGTTGGCGCGCTGTCCCCGGTGTTGAAGACGGACGGGTGCAGGTCGATGCCGGACTGGGTGGCGATGATCCCGTCCGCCGCCGGTCCCGACAGCAGGAAGCGCACGCGGGCGTCCGACAGATCGCACAGGCTCAGCCCCTTCGGGGTCTTGAGCCGCTCCGCCAGTTCCGCGAAACTTTCCCCGGCCCTGCCCACCGCCAGCGCCTGGCCGGGCTGCACCACACGCATCACTCCGTCGCCCAGCCTGGCCGATTTGCGCACCGCCGCGTCCTTGTTCACCGGTCCCGCGACAAGGCACACCGGCGCGCCGGGCAGAAGCGTGAGCACGGCCTTGCCGGAGGCATTGACCGTCAGTCCGTCGAGCCAATCCACCGCGCCCGCCCCGGCTGGCGTCACCGCGGGATAGTCCCGGTCCGCCGTAATCGGGCTGCCGTCGCCGCTGACAAACACCGGCGCGCCGACAATCGCCCGTGTCTCGATCCCGCGCAGGCCGTCCCACACAACAAGCGTCTCGCCATGGCGGATGCGGCCACCCTTCAGCATGGCCAGCGCGATGGTGGAGTTGACATGCGGCGACCAGCAGGCCGAGGTGACGTGGCCCTGGTCATTTCCCATGCGCGGCTCGGCGCCGGGCTCGAGCAGATGCCCGCCGGCCAGGATCGGGTGCTCCGGATTGACCGGCCTGAGCCCCACCAGCTGCGCGCGGTCGGCGCGTTGCAGCCCCTCGCGCGACAGCATCACCCGGCCGATGAAATCCGCCTTCTTGCCGCTTACCATCTTGCCCAAGCCCAGATCGCCCGGCGTGGTGCGGCCATCGATCTCGGAATGGGTGATGAACCCCTTCTCGATGCGGAGCACATTCAAGGCTTCCAACCCGTAAGGCACGATGCCGAAGGGTTCGCCGGCTGCAAGGATGGCATCGGCCACCGCCGCGCCGTGGCGCGCCGGCACCGCCAGCTCGAACGCCAGTTCGCCGGAGAACGAAATCCGGAACAGCCGGGCTTCAAGCCCGGAATGCAGCGTGACCTCGCGCGCGGCCAGAAACGGGGCCGCTTCCTCCGACAGATCGTCAGCGACAACGCGGGCCAGCACATCGCGCGCGAGCGGCCCGGCGACTGTGATCTGCGCCCATTGGTCGGTCACCGAGGTGAGCCGCACATCGAGCTCCGGCCAAAGCGCCTGCGAACAGAACTCCATATGCGCCATCACTTCGCCGGCCGCCGCCGTGGTGGTGGTGATCAGATAATGGTGCTCGCCCAGCCGGCTCACCGTGCCGTCATCCATCAACAGCCCGTCCTCGCGCAGCATCAGCCCGTAGCGCGCCTTGCCGACGGCCAGCGTCGACATCGCGCCGGTGTAGATCAAATCGAGAAACCGCGCGGCGTCCTTGCCGGTCAGATCGATCTTGCCAAGCGTCGAAGCGTCGGAAATGCCGACGCGGGCGCGCACGGCCAGCGTCTCGCGGTCGCAGGCCTGTTTCAAGCCGGTCTCGCCCGCGATCGGGAAATGCGAGGCGCGCAGCCAGGCCCCGGCCTCGATGAACACCGCGCCCTGTTTCTCGGCCCAGCCATGCAGCGCCGAGCGCCGCACCGGGCGGTAATGCGCCCCCCTGTGCTCGCCGGCCAAGGCCCCGATGCTGACCGGCGTGTAGAACGGCCGGAACGTCGTGGTCCCTACCTGATCGGGCGTCACGCCGCGGTTTTCCGCCAGAATGCCGATGGCGTTGACGTTTGACAGCTTGCCCTGGTCGGTCGCCATGCCGGTGGTGGTGTAGCGCTTGGCCAGTTCGACATGGCCATAGCCCTCGCGCACCGCCAGCCCCAGATCCTTGACCGTCACATCATTCTGGAAATCGACAAAGGCCTTGCCGCGCGCTTCCGCCACATGCCAGAGCGTCAAAAACCCGGTGGAGCCGCCACAGGCTTCGCGCACCGTCAGCGCATCCGGCTTGCGCGGCTTGAAGCCGAGATCGCCTGCCGCCCGCGCGCCGGCCTCCGCCCCGCTTTTCAGGCACAAGCCGAGATCGAGCACGCCCGCCGCACTGCCCGCGGCGATCAGCCCGTCGCGCTCCTTGGGCGGCAGGAACATGCCCGAGGGCGCATCCCACACCGGCCTGTCGCCGCGATGACAAGTGAGACCCACCACCGGGTTCCAGCCGCCGGCCATCGCCAGCGCATCCGCCTTGATGCTTTCGCGCTTGCCCGACGCCCGGTCGACCGCCTCGACGCCCGTGACCGCCCTGCCGCCCAGCGCATCGGCCACCACATGGTTCAACAGCACCCGCGCGCCTTTTGAGGCCGCAAGCTCCACCGCCGGAACCTCGCTCCGCGCGTCGACCAGCGTCACTTCGAGCCCGCGCTTGAGCAAATCCCGCGCGGTCTCGTGGCCGGATCCGCCGGTGGCAAACACCGCGACATGATCGCCGGGCCTTATTGCCTGGCCGTTGACCAGACCGCGCATGGCGGACGCCGTCATCACCCCGGGGCGGTCATTGCCGCCAAACACCAGCGGCCGTTCTTCCGCACCCGCCGCCAGCACCGCGCGCCTGGCGACAATGCGCCAGACCCGCTGCGCCGGACCCGAATCCGCCCCATCGCGCCGCTCGACCGCGCCAAACACGCCGCTGTCATAGGCCCCGAACACGGTCGTGTTGGCCAGAAGCCGCACATTGGCGTTGCCGGCCAGTTCGGCGATCACCGAAGCCGCAAAGCCCGGCCCGTCGGCGTCACCGATCTCGACCCGGTCCTTGATGAGCCGTCCGCCGAATTCAAAATTCTCGTCGCAGAGCACCACCCTTGCGCCGGCCCGCGCAGCACTGAGCGCCGCCATCAGCCCGGCCGGCCCGGCGCCGATCACCAGCACGTCGCAATGGGCCCAGCGCTTCTCATACTCTTGCGGATCGGCCGCATGGCTCGCCCGCCCCAGCCCGGCCGCGCGGCGGATCACCGGCTCGTAGAGCTTTTCCCACAACGCCGCCGGCCACATGAAGGTCTTGTAGTAAAATCCCGCGCCGAGAAACGGCGACAGCGCCTGGTTGACCGCGCCGACATCGAACCCCAGCGACGGCCAGCGGTTCTGGCTTTCCGCCCTGAGCCCGTCGCGCAAGCCCACCATCGAGGCGCGCAGATTGGGCTCGCGTGTCTCCCCGTCGCCGAGCGTCACCAGCGCATTGGGTTCCGACGCGCCGCCGCTCAACAGCCCGCGCGGCCGGTGATATTTGAACGACCGCCCCATCAGGCTCACGCCACCCGCCAGCAGCGCCGAAGCCAGCGTGTCGCCGCCAAACCCCGAGAGCGCGCGTCCGTCGAAGCTGAACCGCAAGATCTCGGAGCGGTCGATCAACCCGCCATCGTCAAACCGGGAAAAGCTCATGGCTTGCCCCTCCCCTTCGCCGGTTTCGGGGCGGCGGTCGCCGCTTTTCCCGGTTTCACGGCGGTCGCCGCCTTGCTTGCCGTCGTAGTCCTGGCCGGCTTCGCTGCCTGCGCGCGGGCAAACTCAGCCGCATCCACCACGGAATGCACATCATGGGTAAAGGTGTCCCGCTCCACCACCAGCCAGCGCCGGCAGCCGCCGGAATGCTGCCAGTGCTCGGCCATCACCCCGCGCACATTGTCGCGCAGATGCACATAGGCGTCCCATACCTCGAACGCGGCCTCCGGCGCCGGCCGCATTGGCCCGGCGTCGCCGCGAATGGTGAATTCTTCCTTGGGCCGTACCCCGCAATGGGGACAGGTGATCAGACTGGCCATCATATCCCCCTAATGCAGGTTTGCCTGGGCGCCATGCCCGGTTTCATCGATCTGGTAGCCGCGCGTGAACCGGTCCAGCCGGAAGGCTTTCGCCAGCTCGTGGGTCTCGCCGGTGGCGAGCAGGTGGGCAAAGCACCAGCCCGAGGCCGGCGTCGCCTTGAAGCCGCCATAGCACCAGCCGCAATTGAGATAGAGGTCGTCGACCGGCGTCCGGTCGATGATCGGCGAGCCGTCCATCGACATGTCCATCACCCCGCCCCAGGACCTGAGCACCTTGACGCGGGAAACGGCGGGCACCATGGCGCAGGCCGCCTCCATCACGCTTTCCACCGTCGCCAGATTGCCGCGCTGGGCGTAGGAATTGTAAAGATCGAGACTGCCGCCGAACACCAGCCCGCCCTTGTCCGACTGCGACATGTAAAACAGCGCCGCGCCAAAGGTCACTACCTGGTCGATGAACGGCTTGATCCCCTCCGAGACGAAGGCCTGCAGCACCTGGCTCTCCACCGGCAGCCGCATCCCGGCCATCTCCGCCACCCGGCCCGAGTTGCCTGCCGCAGCCAGTCCCAGCTTGGTGCAGTCGATGAAGCCGCGCGAGGTTTCGACGCCCACAGCCCTTCCGCCCTCGCGGCGGATGCCGGTCACCTCGCAGTTCTGAATGAGATCCACGCCACGACTGTCGGCGCCCCGCGCATAACCCCAGGCGACGCCGTCATGGCGCGCGGTGCCGCCGCGCCGCTGCATCAGCCCGCCATGGACGGGAAACCGCGCATTGTCGAAATCGAGAAACGGCACCAGCGCCCGCACCTCTTCACGCCCCAAGAGTTCCGCATCCTCGCCCGCCAGCCGCATGGCGTTGCCGCGCCGCGCAAAGGCATCGCGCTGCCCGTCGGAATGATAGAGATTGATCACGCCCCTCTGCGACATCATCGCGTTGAAATTCAGCTCCTGCTCGAGCCCTTCCCACAGCTTCAGCGAATACGAATAGAACGGCTCGTTGCCCTCGAGCAGATAATTGGCCCGCACGATGGTGGTGTTGCGCCCGACATTGCCCGAGCCGAGATAGCCCTTCTCCAGCACCGCCACATTGGTGATGCCGTGGTTCTTGGCGAGATAATAGGCCGCCGCCAAGCCATGCCCGCCGCCGCCGACAATGATCACGTCATAGTGGCCCTTCGGCTCCGGTTGCCGCCACGCTGGCTGCCAGCCCTTGTTGCCCGAAAGCCCCTGCCGAAAAATCGAAAATGCGGAATATTTCATGGCTGCGCCCGTGCTTGAAACCCGCGCCATAGGAAGGCCGCAAGGGGCAGGCTGTCAATGGCTGGAATGAGCGGAACCAGAATAGCGCACAGCCTCGCGGCGCCGGCCGCGCCAGTCCGGCCGGGCGATTGCGGCTCGATCCCGTCCGGAGATCGAGCCGTTACCAATTCAGGGCTTGATGTAAGTGTAGCCCATTTGCTGAAGGTAGGAGAGTTCGGCCACGCCGCTGGGGACAATGTCTTCCTTGAACACATCGAACAGATCGTTCTGATAGCTGATCTTGCGGCCCATCAGCGTGTTGTTGCAGACATTGAACTCCACGTTCTGGCCCTTCAGGCTCAACACCTGTCCCTGCAGCTTCTCGTTGCTCTTGGCGCTCGCCAGCAGCCCCAGCCCGTTGCCATGCATCACCACCTTGATTTCCATGTTTTCGGCGCCCACCGCATTGATGTGGTTTTGAATGTTTGTCAGCGCGCCGCGATAGGCCTTGTCGTCCTCGCCGCCGGTGTCGTTGATATGATAGACAACCTTTTGCTTGCCGTATCTGTCACCGGCACTGGCGGCGCCGCCCACGGTCATGACCAGTCCGAGTGTCAGTGTAACTGCCGTGAAAAGTCTGGTAAAAAGTCGCATGTTTTCCTCCCATGAATGACTTCGCTGCGTGAAGCGGATCAACCGCTTCGTGCAACAAATTGTCACATGCCGGGCCAATGAAATGAACTGGAAGCAATGTGGGGTTTGGGCCGCCTTCAGCCTGGGGAAAACCCTTGGTCATAGCCCAGACGGGTGGCGATCTGCACCAGATGCGCCATGGTTGCCGCCTCCGTCTTGTGCAGCAGATTGGTCCTGTGGAACTCCACCGTTTTCGGGCTGATCCCGAGCGTGGCTGCAATGGCGCGGGTCTGCTTGCCGCTGCAGATCAGTTGCAGAATCTCCCGCTCCCGCAGGGTGAGACTTTTCATCCTGTCCTGGTATTTCTGGAATTCGGCCGGCGCCGGCTGCCCGGCCTCGGCTGTCCGCTCCACCGGCAGGCCGGCGCCGCCGCGCCTCAAATAGGCAAGCGCCAGCGCCAGCAGCGCCAGCGCGGCGAACGCTGTCAGCGGCAGCAGGGAAGAGGACGCGGGGGCGGAACTGGCGGCGGTCGCGGCCAGGCGCGTTTGATAATTGCCGACCAGCTCCCGGATGCTTTCATAGGACAGCGGCGCCGACCACAGATCGCGCAAATTGTATTTCGCCGAAATATCAGGATCCTGGCTTGCCAGCAGCGCGGTCAACACCTGCTCGCGCAGCCTTTTCTCCGTCGCGGGCAGCGCGGCGAAGGGCCACTCGGCAAACAGCGGACTGCTGACCCGATAGGGAAAGCCGGCATGGGTCTGGGCATTGAGCACCCGGAAATCCTTGATATCGATCTTGCCTTCGCCGGCCAGGATTTCCAGCAGACCGGCGCGGATAATGCCGGCGTCGACCTCCTTGCGCGCCACCGCGGCGATCACCTCGTCATGCGGAAAGCCCATGAAGCGCAGCGAGGCAAGATCGCGAAACGCATCGACGCCCTGTTTCTGCATCTGGCTCCAGGCAACCTGGAATCCGCCGAAGGCGTCGGGGCTGATCGCGGCCACCTTTTTGCCCTTCAGATCATTGAGCGAGGCGATCGGGCTGTCGCTTGCGACAATGATCGCGGTGCCGAAACGGGACAAATGCGCGTTGGAGATGTCCGCCCAGCGTTCGCGCGTGGCGAGAACGCTCAGATCATGCCGGGCGGCGAGCGCCACGTAATGGCCCGGATTTGTAATGAGAAAATCGAGCCGATCGGCCTCGATCTCGCCCTCCACCGAAGCCAGCGTCACCGGAACCAGCTCAAACCTCCAGCCCTCGACGCTGCTGCTCAGATAGGCCGCCAGCGGCCGCCACTCGGCCATGGCGGCGGCGGTGCCGCGATAGGCCAGCACGCCGATCTGGGCGGTCCGCTCGCGCGGCGCAACGCCCTCGCCGGCGCCTGATTGCGCAAGGCTTTCGCCCACGCCCAGGAGCGCCAACAGCCCAATGATCGCGCCGGTCAATCCCTTGGCAAACTGCAAGATCCATCTCCTCCGAAGTGCATCCTACCTGTGCAATTCGGCAAATGCCATTGCCCCGAAGGCAACGCCGCCTGATCCGCAGGCAGGTGGAATGGGCCCCGGGCTCCCGACGCATAGGCGAGCCGGAACCCAATCTCCCCTGCAAGGGGGAGATTGGCGCCGCGCGCGCCCCGCATTCCGGTTTTCGCCGGAAACACTGATTGCCTCATGCCGCCGGCAAAAGTCGGGCGCGGGATTTTGGCGCGCTGTTACGCATCATTGACCCGCCGTCTGCCAGACTATTATATAGGTAAATCTGAATATTTCCCGGAGCCCGCTGAGGCGCGGACCGGGCCAGCGAGGAGGAATATGATGGACAGGATTATCGCCCTGGCGGCCGCGATCGGGCTGTTGCTTGGATCAAGCGCGGCATTTGCGGACACGGAGAAGCAGGTCAATATCCGCCCCGATGTGGCAAGCGTCGTGGTTGAAACCGCCGATGGCCCGGTCACCATCGAGCGCATTCAAGACACCGAGCACGAGATCACCGGTTATTACGCAAAAACCTCGCGCGCGTGCCCGCCCTTCTGCATTCAACCGGCCCAGGCCGCCGAGGGTGTGGCCACTATTGGCGAACTGGAATTGCTCGACATGCTCGCCGACAAGGAGGCCCGCGTCGTCGACGCCCGCACGGTGGACTGGCATGCGGAGGAAACCATTCCGGGCTCGCTCAACATCCCCTACACCGAAATCGCCGGACGCCTGGATGAACTCGGCTGCGTCAAGGACGGCGGCGCCTGGGACTGCGCCAACGCGGTTCGGGTCGCGCTCTATTGCAACGGGTTGTGGTGCGGCCAATCCCCCACCGCCATCCGCGCCATGCTGCGCGAAACCTATCCCGCCGACCGCATCTTCTATTACCGCGGCGGCATGCAGGCCTGGAAAATCCTCGGCCTGACCACGGTCGAAGGCGGGCTTTGATGTAAGTCATGACCGGATGGCGATGGGGAGGCCCGAAGATGCAATGCCCCGAAAGGCGTCCCCGCGAGTCCGGCTCCTGCACGGAACCCAACCTCCCCCTTGAGGGGGTCTGAAGGACGGGACGAGTCCCGTGGCTCGTCCCCGGGCGATTGGGGCGCGGAGCGCGACAGAGCCGGGTGGGGGTTTTGCGCGGCCGCTGCAAGGGTCTCCCGGCGCATGGACATGCGCCGACCCCCACCCGGACCTGCGGTCCGACCTCCCCTCAAGGGGGAGGTAAAGCCGTCCGGCCCAGCGGCAGCCCTCAGAAAAACGCCTGGATGCCGGTCTGCGCCCGGCCGAGGATCAGCGCGTGGACGTCGTGGGTGCCCTCATAGGTGTTGACGGTTTCCAGATTCTGGGCGTGGCGCATGACGTGGTATTCGGCCTGGATGCCGTTGCCGCCATGCATGTCGCGGGACTGACGGGCGATATCGAGCGCCTTGCCGCAATTGTTGCGCTTGATCAGTGAGATCATCTCCGGCGCGAAGCGGCCCTCGTCCATCAGCCGGCCGACGCGCAACGAGGCCTGCAGCCCCAGCGCGATCTCGGTCTGCATGTCGGCGAGCTTCTTCTGGAACAATTGCGTGCCGGCGAGCGGCTTGCCGAACTGGTGCCGGTCAAGCCCGTATTGCCGCGCCCGATGCCAGCAATCCTCTGCCGCCCCCATCACGCCCCAGGAAATGCCGTAGCGGGCCCGGTTGAGGCAGCCGAACGGGCCCTTCAGGCCCGAAACATTGGGCAGCAGCGCGTCATCCGGGACCTCGACATTGTCCATCACCACTTCGCCGGTGACCGAGGCGCGCAGGCTGAGCTTGCCGCCGATCTTCGGCGCCGACAGGCCCTTCATGCCCTTTTCCAAGACGAAGCCGCGGATTTCGCCGCCATCGGCCTCGGATTTGGCCCAGACCACGAAGACATCGGCGATCGGCGCGTTGGAAATCCACATTTTCGCGCCATTGAGCACGTAGCCGCCGTCGACCTTTTTGGCGCGGGTTTTCATGCCGCCGGGATCGGAGCCGGCGTCCGGCTCGGTCAGGCCGAAACAGCCGACCCATTCGCCGCTGGCGAGCTTGGGCAGATATTTCTGCCGCTGTTCCTCGCTGCCGTAAGCCTGGATCGGATACATCACCAGCGACGACTGCACGCTCATCATCGAGCGGTAGCCCGAATCGACCCGCTCGACCTCGCGCGCCACCAGACCGTAGGAGACATAGCCCGCTTCCGCGCCGCCATAGGCTTCCGGTACGGTGACGCCGAGCAGGCCGGCAGCGCCCATTTCGGAAAAGATGTCGCGGTCGACGGTCTCGTTGAGATAGGCCTGTGTCACCCGCGGCGCCAGTTTGTCGGCGGCAAACGCCTCCGCCGCGTCCGCAATCATCCGCTCTTCGTCGGTCAATTGCTCATTGAGCAGGAACGGATCGTCCCACTTGAACGGCGATTTCGCGGATTTGATCGGAACGGCGGGGGACACGGACATCAAAAAAACTCCAGTTTGTTCGATAAAGGCGGCCTTCAATCCTTGGCCAGCGGGCACTCTACAGCCGCTCGCCTCTCTTTAACATGGATTTTCCGGGATACTATAGGCTTGAACTATTTTTCGCCGCGCCACGCGATCCGCCGTTCAGAGCGCCACTGGCGGCTCCATCACTTCCCACAGCGCGATCAGCTCACGTCCGGCGCCGGCGGCAATCGGCGCCACCAGCCGCGCCAGCGACAGCGAGCGGCCGCCATGAAACCACGACGTGGTCTCGAAATAATCCGGGATGCCGCTCTCAAGCGTTTCCCGAAAGGCGTCGGCGACGCGCTTGACGCTGAGCGCCGGCACCGATTCCGCCACCGGCCCGTTCTCGACCGGAGGACCGAAAGGCCACAATTCGGTGGCGGCGAGCTCGCGCCAGATCAGCTTCTTCTCCGGCCCTTCCACGCCGATGCGCGCCAGCAAGGGATAGTCGGCGCTCAGCGCCGGAAGGTCGAACTCGGAGGACTGAGGCAGGCCGCCGCCGGCCTTGGCAAGCCACAGATCGTGGAAACTGCGGATGCGCTCCGGCGTTTTGTCAGGCAGTTGAAAAACGGACGCCGAAGCTTGTCTATCCATTGGAAAATCACTCAATACACGCAGGTTTTAGCGTATCATAGCTTTGAACTCGACAGCCATGCCACTTCAGCGTTTACTTGGCGCGCCGATCTTTTTACCTAGGACGCCAACTGGATGAAATCGTCACTGGCAGATCAGTTTGAAGTCGCCGCCGGACTGGCCTCGGGCATCAGCCGTTTCGCCGCCGGTCTCGGTATCGACGCAGATCCGATCGCGCGGGCCTGCGGCCTGGAGCCGGCGCGGTTTACCGCCATCGGCGAACGCATCAGTCTTGACCGGTTGTGCCGCTACATGGAAGCGCTGGCACTGATCTCCGGCGACGATCTGTTCGGGCTCAAATCGGCCTCGGAATTCCAGAAAGGCGCATCCGGGCCCTTCGGCTACGCCATGATGAATGCGGCCACCGTGCGCGATTGCCTGATCTTTCTCGGCCGCAATCTTCAAAAGATCAGCGAGACCAGCATCTGCACGCTGGAAATCGGCCCGCGCACGGCGCATTTCGAGTGGACTTATTCTCCGCTGATCCTGCACCGGACCCAATTTGTCGACCTGGGAACGGCGCAAACATTCACGCATTTGCGCGCATTCCTGGGAGATGACGTCAGCCGGATAGGGTTGCAGCTCGAACGCAAGAAACCGGCAAATACAAATTTACACAAACAGTTGCTAACGCCCCATGTCAGCTTCGGCGCCGCGGTCAACGCGCTGATCCTGCCGGTGGAGCTTCTGGGCAGAACCAATCCCCAGGCCGATCCGCAGCTGTTTGCCATGATGGCGCAGCAGGTGGAGGCGATGGAGCCGCGCCGCCCGCCCGCCGACGATCCCGTCGCCGCGGTTCGCCTGTATGTGGCCGCGAACCTCGAAAACAAGACGCTCACGCTCGCCAGCGAGGCCGAAAGGCTTGGCATGAGTTCGCGCACGCTGCAGCGCCGGCTGGCCGACGCCGGAACCAGCATGCAGTCGATCCTCGATGACTGCCGCAAGGAGATGGCCGGACGGCTGCTGCTGGAGACCAATCTGACCCTTTCAAGCATTGCCTACAGGGTCGGGTTTTCGGCGCCCGCCGCCTTCACAAGATCAGCGATCCGCTGGTTTGGCATGACCCCGAGCGAGTACCGCCAGAAGCACGCAACCGCCGTCTGACGCCAGCCGAACATCCCGCCGCAGGCCATCCCGCCATCCCCGACAGACGGATCGGGTGGCCTTTTTGGCGCGCAGTGTGAAGGCAGCGATGCGGCCGATGGCCCATATGCTCGAAAGAATATCAAACACAATCTGGGGGTGTTTCGCGGTGGGCCTGTGGCCACGCCGCGATTTCCGGTTCGGCGGCGGCGGACCCGGGCGCCCGCGAAAGGACTTGCTGATGGATCTCGGAAACGATCGAGGGTTTCTCCCATTGACCAGAACGGAAATGGCTTGCCTGCGCAAATGCGCCGAAGGCCGCACCGATGCGGAAATCGGCGCCGAGCTGGAACTGACCGCCGGCGAAGTCAATTCGGTGCTGTCGGTGGTCATGCTGAAACTGCGCGTCCCCAACCGCATGGCCGGACTGGCCAAGGCCGCCAGGCTTGGCCTGCTTCCAACCAGGCAGGACTGATCCACGCGGTCAAACGATCCTTCTGACCGGTTCGGTTGGCAAAAGCCTTATTTCGCGTCGATCGGACCGGACTTCAAGACCTGATCTTCGCATGGCGATTGATTGAAGCGCGCTTTGCCCCTATGTCGGCATGGTTACATTCGCAACGATCATGGACATGATGATGGACCGCAAGGCTGACATTCCCGCACATGACGTGCTGGCGCTGGAGAATTTCCTGCCCTACCGGCTGGCCCGCGCCGCCGAAATCGTCAGCCGCCAGTTCGCCACGCTCTACCGCGAACGCCACGGCCTGACCCGGCCGGAATGGCGCACGCTCGCCACCATCGGCCAGTTCAACCGCATCACCGCGACCGAAATCGGCGCCCACTCGTCGATGCACAAGACCAAGGTCAGCCGCGCCATCCGCGCGCTGGAAGACCGCAAATGGATCACCCGCCAACCCGACCAGACCGATCGCCGGGTCGAACACATCGAACTCACCCGCGAAGGCCGCCAACGCTACCGCGACCTGGTGGCGCTGGCCCGAACCTACGAGGCCAGGCTCGCGGGCCAGCTGGGCGAACCGGGAGCAGCAAGGCTGGAGGCCGGGATTGCGGCGATCGAGACGCGGCTTGGGGAGGGGTGACGGGACCCGGGCGTCCGGCAACTCCGCAAGGCTCACCATGGAGCCTCAATAAATGCACGGACGCCGCGCAACGTGGCGCGGCGTCCGATGCATACTTTGCGATCCAGGTCAGATCGCTGCCGGATCGTCACTCACCGCCGAATTCGGCCTTGAAGGTGTCGAAGTCGATCTGCAACCCGTTGAGGATCGCGCTCCAGTTGCGTGTCAGTCCGGCCTGCGCGACGGCGGCGGCGATTTCGTCGTCGGTCGCCCCCATCTGCTTGGCGAACTTGGTGTCGAGCCAGACGCAGTACCGGCACGGGATCTGGGCCGCGACCGCGATATTGATCAGCGACTTGATCTTCGGGTCGAGCGCCGACGATTCGTCGATCTCCAGCCCCTTGGTCATGGCCCAGGCGCCGGCGATGCCGTTCTTCGGATAGGCCTTCATGAAGCCCGGCAACACGCCGTAGGTGGCTTCGATTTCCTTGTAGGTTTCTTCGGCGGTGGGCAGTTCTGCGGCAACCGCAAGGGCGGTCATCGAAAGCAATGCGGCAGCCGCAACGGCCGCCAGTCTGGTGGTCATGGTCATGTCAGTCTCTTTTCTGTTTTCTTGAATTTGGGGCTGTTGATGCGTCATCCATCCTGCCCCGGCGGATGGCCGCGTACCGGCCGGCGCGATCGGGCGCCGGTCCGGAATTCCTGCTGTTACTGAAAGATGTCCCGGCTGGCAGGACGCTCATCGGCCTCAAAGAGGCCGATGTCGCGCATCAGATAGCCATCCAGCCCTTCCAGCTCGACGAGGTCGAGATCGAGGCCGGTCCGGCCGGGCTTGCCAAGTCCGAGCCAGCCGCCGATCAGACGCAGCAGTCCGCCGCGTCCGCGAGTGTTGATGTTTGTCATGGTCGTTTCCTTTGGTGATGGCGCCGGTCAGGCGCTCAGTTTGGTTTCCGGCAGGCAAGCCTCGCAGATCGCCGCAATATGCCGGTGGTCGGTGCCGCAGCAGCCGCCAAGCACGCGCACATGCGGCATCTGGCGGGTGAGTTCACGGTAGCGCCGCCCGAGATCGGCCGGATCGCCATCGTCCAGCGTCTCGCATTCGTCGAGTTCCGCATGGCTCATCATCGAGGCGTTGGCGCGGATGCCGCCGATACGCTTCAACCAGTCCTCGCCGCTGTCGACAGCCTCGGCGAAATGGCTCGGATGGGCGCAGTTGATCATGTAGTAATGCGGATAATTCCCGGTCGCCGCATCCACCGCCTCGATTGCCTGCTTCAGCGTTCCGCCGGTGATCAGCTTGCCGTCAGTCTCCACGGTGAACGAGATCGCGCAGGGCATGGCCAGCCGCTTGGCTGCACGGGCGATGCCGATTGCCTCGTCGACATTTGTCAGCGTGAAAGCCGTCACCATGTCGGCGTCGGTGCCGGCAAAGCTTTCGATCTGTTCGGCGTGATAGGCCTCGGCTTCGTCCGCCGTCATCCGGCCCGCCTTGTAGCCGTCGCCGCGCGGACCGATGGTGCCGCTGATGACGATCGGTGCGCCGGGCCTCTGATAGTGCGCCCGAAGCTCCGTGAGCAGCTCGATGGCATCGTCATTGGCTGCGCGCAGGGCTTCGGTGGAATAGCCGAGCTTGGCGCCCCAGTCGGCGTTTGCCCGCCAGGTCGGCGTGTCGAGGATGAAGCCGGAGCCGTGGCGCGCGGCGATTTCAAGGTAACGCCGGTAGTAGGCGGCGGTCTGCTGGCGCCCCTCCTGTGTTGCCAGCAAGACGAAGGAGGCGAAGTGCGGGAGGTCTGCGCCTTCATGGAAAATCAGCGTGGTTTCCATCCCGCCGTCGGTCAGGAACGCCCCGCCCTTCAGCTGTGGAAGATTGTGTCTGTAGTTTGTGGTCATCCTATCCATCCCAAATGGTTGTCTCGCTGGCCCCGTTTTGGACCGGCGTTGTGGGTGGATTTCTGCCGTTTTGGACTGTTTGAAACTAGCGGACTTGCGGTATACTGGCGCAAGAAACTATATTGCCGTTTGAAATCATGGATTTGCATGAAACCCGGAAGGATGCGCGCAGCTCTTGGCCATGCGTGCGTGCTTTAAAACCATACCAACGGTACAGGAGATCAGGATGCGAAAGGGCGAGGAAACGCGCGGCCGGATTCTGGACGTGGCCGAGGCCGCCGTTCTGGCGAAGGGTTTCGGCGCCACCTCGATCGAGGAGCTGATCGTCGAGACCGGCATCACCAAGAGCGGCTTCTTCTACCATTTCAGGGACAAGAACCAACTCGCCAAGGCTCTTCTCACGCGCTACATCGAGGCGGACGAGCGGATCTACGACGACATCTTCGGCCGCGCCCGCGAATTGATGGACGATCCGCTGCAATCCTTCCTGCTCGGGCTGAAGCTCCTGGCCGAACTGCTGTCGGACCTGCCCAACGGTCATCCGGGCTGCCTGGTGGCGACCAGCTGCTACTACGAGCGCCTGTTCGACCGCGAGATTCAGGACATCAACCGGCAGGCAGTGTTGCGTTGGCGGACACGGTTTCGCGGCATGATCCAGCAGATTGTTGAGGTTTATCCGCCACGCGAGCCCGTCGATCTCGACCAGCTCGCCGACATGGTCTCAACCGTGCTGGAGGGCGGCATCGTCATGTCGAAGGCATTGAAGGAGCCAGACACGCTGGCAAACCAGTTGCTGGTGTTGAGGGCATTCATGAAGCTGATGTTCCAGCCCTCGCCGCGAGCCTGACAGGCTGGCGGAATAGCTGCGGGCTTCGTGATGACTGATTGCCGCGTGGTCGGCACCCGCAGGGGCCAAATGACGCAGCAAGATAGCTGCTGGCCGATCCATTAGATCACCGCGACATCACCCCGTCCCGCCCCAGGGCCCATGATGATCCCCGCCCTCTTGATCCAGCCGCGCAAAGCCATGCGCGCCAAAGAAGTCGCGTTGGGCCTGGATCAGGTTGGCGGAGCCGCGGGCGCGGCGGTAGGTGTCGAAATAGGCGAGCGCGCTTGAGAGCGCCGGGATCGGCAGGCCGTTGAGCGCCGATTCGGCCACCACCCGGCGAAGGCTGGCGTCGGTGTCCTCGATGATTTTGGAGAAGGCCGGGGTCAGCGCCAAATTGGCCACGTCCGGGTCGGTGGTAAACGCGGTGGCGATCTCGCCGAGAAACCGCGAGCGGATGATGCATCCGGCGCGCCAGATCCGGGCGATGGTGGCCATCGGCAGGTTCCAGCCAAACTCGCTCGACGCCGCCGCCATCACCGCGAATCCTTGCGCGTAGGCGGCGACCTTTCCCGCCAGCAGCGCCTTTTCGAGGTCCTCGATCACCTCCTGCCCGACCCGCCGGCCTTGTTGAGCGGGAAGGCCGAAACGGGCTTGCGCGGCCGCCCGCTGGTCCCGCATCGCAGAAAGAGAGCGCGCGGCCACCGCCGCCTCGATCGCGGTGGCCGGCACGCCCATCATCTGGCTTTCGATCACCGACCAGCGGCCGGTGCCCTTCTGGCCGGCGGAATCGACGATGATGTCGGCGAGCGGCCTGCCGGTGGCGGCGTCCTGCACCATCAGCACGTCCGCCGTGATGTCGACCAGATAGGAATCGAGCGGCCCGGTCGACCAGGCGGAAAACACCGCGGCGATCGTCGGCGCGTCCATGCTCAGATGATCGCGCATGATGCCGTAGACCTCGGCGATCATCTGCATGTCGGCATATTCGATGCCGTTGTGGATGGTCTTGACGAAGTGGCCGGCGCCGTTCTCGCCGAGCCAGGCGGCGCAGGGCTCGCCCTCGAACTTCGCCGAAATGGCGGTCAGCACCGGCTCGACCCGCTTCCAGGCGGTCTCGGCGCCGCCGACCATGATCGACGGCCCGTGCCGCGCGCCCTCCTCGCCGCCCGACACGCCCATGCCGATGAAGGTCAGCCCCGAGCCGTCAAGCTCGGTGAAGCGGCGCATGGTGTCGCGGAAATTGGCATTGCCGGCGTCGATGATGATGTCGCCCGCCGACATCAGCGGCCTCAGCAGCGCGATCTGCTGGTCCACCGGATCGCCGGCCTTGACCATGATGATGACCGGGCGCGGCGGCCTGATCGCGGCGACGAATTCTTCCAGCGTGGCGCAGGCAGTGACCCGGTCGGACAGAGCCCCGGTCGAGGCCGCGAACGCATCGGTGCGCGCCGTGGTGCGGTTGTAGACCGCGACATGATAGCCATTGTCGGCGATGTTGAGCGCAAGATTGGCGCCCATGACGCCAAGCCCGATGACGCCTATTTCCGCTTCAGCCATGGCCGGTTTCCCCCTTCAACACATTTCCGAGTTGATGTTGTGGCCCAAGCCGGAGCGGGCGGCAAGCCTCAAGCACTGAACCGACAGTGGACTTGTCACCGGTTTTCAGGCTGGCGCGGGAATGACTGGAGATCAGCCGGGCCGGTTCAATCCGGCTTCGGCTTGTCATCATCATCGTCGAGAATGCGCCAGGCGGCGCCCTCGAGATCATCATACTGGCCGGATTTCATCGACCACAGGAACCCGGCGAGCCCCAGCGCGCCTAAAAACAGCGCGATCGGAATGAGATAGATCAGGTTGCTCATGCCGATGTTCCAAGACGGGTATCCGGACCTGCATCGGTGATCAGTTCCGCAGCGATCCGGCCCGGCGTCGAGCGGGCGAAATTCTCCACCCGCGTCTTGCGCCGCAATCTCAGCGAATTCAGCACCACGATCACCGAGGACGACGACATCGCCAGCGCCGCGATCAGCGGCGTGGCGTAGCCCATCACCGCGATCGGCACGGCCACCACATTGTAGATCACGGCGAGCGCGAAATTCTGCCTTATCAGGCTGCCCGCCTTGCGCGACACCTCGATGGCCAGCGGCACCGCCTCGAGCGACTCATGCAGGAAGACGAAATCCGCGGCCATCCGGCCGACATCGGCCGCACTTGCCGGCGCCATCGAGACATGCGCGGCCGACAGCGCCGGCGCGTCATTGAGGCCGTCGCCGACCATCAGCGGCCTGCCGCCCGCCTGAGCCAGCGCCTTGACCCGGTCAACCTTGCCGCGCGGACGCACGCCCGCGACATAGGCGCTCACGCCCAGTTCCGCCGCCAGCGCCTTCACCGGCGCCTGCCGGTCGCCCGACAGGATTTCGGCGTCGATGCCCATCGCGTTCAATCGCGCCACGGCCTGAACGGCTCCGCGCCGCAACTGGTCGGAAAACAGGAACACGTCCATGAACGCGCCGTTCCGCGACAGGATCACCTGGCTGGCGTCGGCCGCCTCGCCAAGCCCCTGGTCGCGGCCCTCAAGCGCGAACGCCGCCCGGCCCAGCCGGTAGACATCGCCCGCGGGGGACACCGCCTCGACGCCGTCGCCGGGCATTTCGGTGACTTGAAGCTCCGGCAGACTGCCGCCAGCGCTGTCATGGGCGGCCAGAGCCTGGCTCAGCGGATGGCGCGAGGCGCGCGCGATCCGCGAAGCGATCGCCAGATGATCGGGCGCCACCGAGGCGGCATTGATCAGTTGCGGCTGGCCCCGCGTCAGCGTTCCGGTCTTGTCGAACACCACATGGTCGGTCTGCGCCAGCCGTTCCATCGCCGAGCCGTCCTTGACCATGATGCCGTTCTCGAACAGCCGCCCCGCCGCGATCACCTGCACCACCGGCACCGCCAGCCCGAGCGCGCAGGGACAGGTGATGATCAGCACCGCCACCGCGGTCATCATCGCCATGCGCCAGTCGCCCGACACCATCATCCAGCCGATGAATGTGCCGAGCGCCAAGAGATGCACCGCCGGCGCGTAGATCGCCGAGGCCCGGTCAGCAATCCGCCGGTAGCCGGCCCTGCCGCTCTCGGCGGCCTCCATCATCGACACCATTTCGGCCAGGAACGAATTGCGGGCGGCACGCGTGGCCTCCATCACCAGCGCTCCGGTCAGGTTGAGCGTGCCCGCCGGCGTCAGCGATCCGGCCTCGACCAGTTGCGGCGCGCTCTCGCCGTTGACGACGGCGAAATCCATGTCGGAGCGGCCCGAAACGATGCGGCCGTCAACCGGGATCCGGTCGCCCGGCGCGATCGCCAGACGCATGCCCGGCTCGATCTCGTCGAGCGCCAGATAGTCGCGGCTGCCGTCGTCGCGGATCACCATGGCGCCGCGTGGCGACAGCCGCACCAGATTGCGCACCGCCGAACGGGCTTTTTCGCGCATCATGTGATCGAGCGTGCGTCCGGCCAGCAGAAAGAACAGAAGCGTCACCGACGCATCGAAATAGGCATGCTCGCCATGGGTGATGGTTTCATAGAGCGACATCGCATAGGCCAGGATCACGCCGAGCGAGATCGGCACATCCATGTTGGCGCGGCCATGGCTGAGCGCGCCCCAGGCCGAGCGGAAGAAGATCCGGCCGGAATAGATCAGCGCCGGTGCGGCGATCAGCGCCGAGATCCAGTGAAACAGGTCGCGCGTCGCCGCTTCCGCCCCCGACCAGACCGACACCGACAACAGCATCACATTCATCGAGGCGAATCCCGCCACGGCCAGCGCCTTGAGCAGTTCGGCGAATGCCGGATCCGCGCCCTCCTCGTCGCCGCCGGGCAGATGCGCCGGATAGCCCAGCGCCTTGAATTTTTCGCCGAGCGCCGTCAGCACGGTTTCGGCATGGTTTTCGCTGGTCAAGGCACTGATCTGGGCGCCGGTCTTGCCGCTGGTCTTCACGCCGGCTTTTTCATTGAACACCACCGACACCCGCCGGGTCGACAGATTGACCCTGGCATGGTCGATGCCCGAAGTCTTGGGGAGTTCCTTTTCCAGAAGCGCGATGCAGGCGCCGCAATGGACGCCGGGCACGATCAGGTCGACCTGCCGCATTCCGTCTCCGAGCGGCCGGCTCGACAGCCACATTTCCTCGGCCGACGGTCCCGCCGTCTTCAGCGCCTCGAGTTCAGTGGCGCTTTCCGTTCCCGCCGCGCAACAGCTCACCGCCTGAGACTCCCGTCCGCGCGGACATGAAACCGCCGCCCCCGCTTGTAGAGCGTCTCGCCAGCCCGGGTGGCTGTCACCGTGGCGATCCATTCTCCCTCGGCGAGCTGGCCCGGAGCGCGGTAGATCCCGTCGCTGCCGCGCGCCATTGTCAGTTCGCGGTCCTGATGGGTGCCAACCGGCCGGCGCAACTCAGCGATCATGCTATCGGCCAGCGCCGGCGCGCCGGTGCGGTCGGTGAAGATGATCGACAGACCGTCTGCGCCGGAATCGAAATCAAGCTGGTAGCCCAAGGCGGCAATTTCGCGCGATTGCGCCGCCTTGCCGTTGAATTCCTGGCTCGCCACATAGGTGTTGGGCACCACCAGTCCGCTCCAGGTGGTGATCGCGAACCGCGCCATGATCAGATTGACGGTGATGATCACGCCGAAGAAAGCCACCATCGCGCCGAGCATGTGCTTTCCGGTGAATTCCTTCGGCTGGAAAATTGCCCGTATCATCTGCATCACTTGCTCTCCGGCGCATGGAAATTGGCTTTGTAGCTGTCGCGCTCGGTGCTGGCCTTGTCTTCGGCGATGAAGCGGAACGTCGCGGTCTCGGTGGCGACATACTCCTTGGGCTGAAGCACGTTGACCCGGAGTTCACGCAAGCGGTCAGGCTCGACCGGAATTGCGAAGGACACGCCTGCGGGCTGGTCGATGCCCGGAATCCGCATGGTCGCGCCCGGCAGTCCCTCGATCGACAGGAAGATCACGCGCGGTTCGGGGATCATGTTGAGGATCTTGACCGAATAGCCGTTGCGGATGTCGCCGTTGGATTCGAGCACGAATTGCGGATTGCGGTCATGCAGCACATTGACCTCCAGCCGGTCGCGCGACAACAGCGCAACCAGAAGGCCGATGCCGACCAGCGACCACACACCCATATACAATAGCGCGCGCGGCCGGAAAATGATGCGCCAGTTGAAATGCTTGACCGCGTCGGAAAAGCCGCCTTCGGTGCGCGTGCGCCTTGGATCAATCGTGCCGGTCTCGGGATTCTGGGCAAGCGCCATGTTGTCGGCATAATCGGCCAGCGTCGCGTAGGAAATCAGTCCGCGCGGCCGGTCCAGCTTGTCCATGATGGCGTCGCAGGCATCGATGCACAGCGCGCAGGTGATGCATTCAAGCTGCTGGCCGTCACGGATGTCGATGCCCATCGGACAGACCGCCACACAGGCATTGCAATCGACGCAATCCCCCTGGATCAGGCCCTGCGCCGCAGCCTTCTTGGCGTGGCGTCCGCGCGGTTCGCCGCGCCAGTCATTGTAGGTCACCACCAGCGAATTCTCATCCAGCATCGCTGCCTGAATGCGCGGCCAGGGGCACATGTAGATGCACACCTGCTCGCGCATCAGCCCGCCGAATGTGTAGGTCGTCGCCGTCAGCACCGCCACGGTGATATAGGCGACCGGCGCCGCCTGGCCATGGATGAAATTCATCAAAAGCGTCGGCGCGTCGGCGAAATAGAAGATCCAGGCGCCGCCGGTGGCCACCCCGATCAGGATCCAGATCGCATGCTTGGCCACGCGCTTGGACAGTTTGGACACGCTCCAAGGCGCATCCTCAAGCTTCATCCGCTGATTGCGGTCGCCCTCGATCCAGCGTTCGACGACCAGGAAAAGGTCAACCCAGACCGTCTGCGGACAGGTGTAGCCGCACCATGCCCTTCCGACCGCCGAGGTGATCAGAAACAACCCGAAGCCGGCCATCACCAGAAGCCCGGCGACGAAGAAGAACTCCTGCGGCCAGATCTCGATGAAGAACATATAGAACCGACGGTTGGCCACATCGAGCAGCACCGCCTGGTCCGGCGCGAACGGTCCACGGTCCCATCTCAGCCAGGGCGTGATGTAGTAGATGCCAAGCGTGACCAGCATCACCAGCCATTTGAACCGGCGGTAGGTGCCCTCGGCCCGCTTCGGAAAGATCTTCTTGCGCGCCTCATAAAGCGGCTTGCGCTTCCAGGCGGCATTCACCGATTCGGCTTCAAGCCGTTCGATCTGCTCAGCTTCATCGGTCATGTCGGCAGGCGTTTGCGTGTTCATAGGGGGCACCATTAAATGAGACTGCACCATGCCCGCGCCATGCCGCAAACGCCTTGATCAAGATCAAGCCGTCACGACCGGTTTAGCAGCTGCGGCGCCCTTCAGGTCGCGGCCCATTGTCGCAAAGCGCAGCAAATCCGGGAGATTCCAGCACCGCAGCAAGTCAGGCAACCAGGCCGATTCGCTCGACAAACCACCAGGCCGCCATGAAGGCGATCGCCAGCGACATCGGCATGGTGACGCGTGCGCGGTACCAGCTCTTGTCCGAGAACCAGGCGCCAAACAGCGCGTAGCATCCCGCCACCACCGCCAGTTGGCCAGCCTCGACGCCGACATTGAAGCCGATCAGCCCGCTCATGAAATGCGCCGGCGACAGGCCGAATTCGCTCAGAACCCCGGCGAAGCCCAGCCCGTGCAGCAGGCCGAAGCCGAACACCACGAAGGGCCGCCACGGGCTCAACCGGTTGGTCGCCAGATTCTCGATCGCGATATAGACAATCGACGCCGCGATCAGCGGTTCGACGATGCTGGCGGGCAGCGAAATAACGTCGAGCATGGCGAGCGCCAGCGTCACCGAATGGGCCACCGTGAAGGCGGTGATCTGGATCAGCAGCGGCTTGAGCCGCGGCGACAACAGGAACAGCCCGACGACAAAAAGAATGTGATCGAGACCCTTGGGCACGATATGGGTGAAGCCGACGCCGATATAGTCGAGGAACACCTGGCCGGCGCTCAGCGTCAGCCCGCCCTGCACAGGAATCGGTTCGCTCGGACTGCCATCATCGAGATAGCTGGAGAAACTGTAGGCGCCCTTGTCATCGGGGACGCGAATGACGCTCGGACCGAAGGCGGGATCGAACGAATAGGCGACCTCCGTGACCCCCGGCGGCAGCGCGCCGGCGAGCGTGATCCGGCTCAGCCGGGCAAAATCGGTGTCGCCGACCGGATCGAGCTCGACCGAAACGACATCAAGCGGGATCCGGGCCTCACCCGCCTTGAGCCGGACGCCCTCGAGAAAGCGGGCCTTGAACCGGTCGAACTCCGCCGCCAGTTGGGTCTCGTCGAGCAGCCGCAAGTCGTCGTAGCGCCGGGCGTTGGGACTGTCGTTGGTGTCGGCATGTTCGACGCCGATTTCCGCCAGCGCCGCCTCCAGGATCAGCGACATTTCAAGCCGCACCGTGCCATCGCCGGCAAACGTGAGATCGACAATCGCCGGCCTGATTTCATGGGCGCGAGCGCTTGAACCCGCCGCGGCAATCAACCAGACGGCGATGACCAGACTTGCGGCCGCATGGGCAACCAATTTGAGCGTCAAACGGGAAATCAGCTGCATCATCAGGACCCAGGCTGGAGAAGGCTCAACAGCCGTCTCGTGGCTGCGAGACTGCCTTTTTGGACCGCCACCGGCGCCCAGTCCAGTGCCTGAGCCGGTTCGGGACCGGTTTTTCAGGCGGGACGGGCGGAGCGGCAACCGCGCTTCCGCTGGTGTCACCTTACTCGGGGTCAAGTCCGGCGGCTGCGGCGCCGCCCAGCCGCCGGCGCCAGAACGGCGCTTCCGGCCAGCGCCGCTCCATGCCGTAATAGGTTGCGTGATGGGCCTGGTAGGCCTGCCAGATCCGTCCGGCACGCGCCGCATGGGCGTGCATGGCGGTCTCCTCGCCTTCGAGAAGCGCGCGGGCCGCCTCGCCCACCTCCATACCGGTCACCAATGCGTTGAACAGACCCTGTGAGGACAACGGGTCGAGCGCCAGGGCGCTGTCGCCGGCAGCGAGCCATCCCTGCCCCGCAGCGCTCCCCGCCGCACTGTGGGCGGCGCAGGCTTGCGGCGCTTCCATCTCCGCATGGTCGAGCGGGCCGATCATCTCGGCCAGGCCGTCAATCCACCGCGCAACCGCCACCGGTCCGTCGCGCAGAATGGTGCGCAGCTCAGGCTGGTCATTGTCGCCGTGAAAGGCGACGATGCGCCAGCCATCGGGCAGCATCGCCGTGTACCACCAGCCCTCGGCCGTGGAATGGGTGTAGGTGGACGGGTCCGCTGCGCCGCGCGGACGAACCCGCTGATGGACGCAGACCAGCCGGTCCATCACCACCCGGCGCTGGCCAAACGGGCGCAACAGCCGCGAGCGCCGGCCGCTGGCGTCGATGACCAGGCGCGCGCCGATCACCTCGCCGCTGTCAAGCCCGACCACCCAGCCCTGCGCCGCGCGAGACACTGCCGACACGGTCGCTGGAGCTACCAGACGAGCCCCGCGGGCCACGGCGTCGGCACGCAGATCCGCCTCGAAGCGCGCCCGGTCAAGCCGCCAGCCGACGCCATCGGGATCGCGAAAGGCATCGAGCGCCACGGCCTCGTCCGAGCCCCAGCGGCTGATCTTGAGGGGTGCTGCGCCATGGCCGGCCGCCTCGAATCGCGGCAAGGCGCCGATCGCCGCCAGCACCCGCCGGGCGGCGCCCGGCAGCGTTTCGCCAATCCGCCACACCGGTATTTCCACCCGGTCGATCAGCGCCACCGAGACATGGGGCGCGAGACTGGCCGCGGCCGCGGCGCCCGCCGCCCCTGCCCCGATGATGGCGACATCGGCCTTCACCGCTGCGGCGGCAGGCCGCGCGGAAACCGGTTGACCAGATCAATGGCGGACAGATCGACCTCGGTCGCCGAGCGGACGCCGCGGCGGCGCGCCTCCGGCAGCGACGACACCGCCGGCACGGGCGACGTCGCAGTCATGGCGAGGCTTTCGCGTTCCCGGTAGTGCTCCGCTTCCGGCGTGATCAGCCGGGCGTAATCCTCGACCTCGATCTCGGCGGGGAAATCGGCGTCGCCCGGGCCGCAGCGCACCTCGACCACGCCCAAGAAATCGAAATGCTGGATCATGTTGTTGATCTGGTGGGTGTAGCCATCAGCGCCCAGCGGTTCGATCCATGCCTCGCGGTTGGCAAAAGCCTTGCGCCGTTCGGACAGCGGCCGGCTCTTGTCCATGACGATGTCGTAGTTCTCCCTGGTCAGCACTTCATTGGGCACCCGCGCCGGCCAGAAGCTCGGCACATAGGGATCGTAGGCCGGCGTATAGCCCGAGCGGCAACTGCTGGTGTCGGTCTGCCACGGCACCGCCATCCACCTTGTGATGCCGCCGGGCAGCTGCCCATAGAGCGGGCCGTTCGGGATGGTCACCGAATCGGTGGTCAGGATCTCGCTCTGTTGCGGCTCGATCCAGCCTTTTGGCGCGTGCAGGAAGCGGAACGGCGCCATGTACATGGTGGCGGCGCGCACCGGCCAGGTCATCTCGCAGCCCGGGTGGAAGGCGTCCGCCAGGCAGAATTCCAGCGCCGCCCGGGTCAGCATCTCACCCTGCTCGGCCACCGGCAGATCGTCGACCTCGCGCACCGGCAGCCTATCCGGATCGTAATCGGGCTCGAAATTGCCCTCGGCCCAGTGTTTGAGCATGGCCATCTGGCAATCGCTCAACACCGCATTCTGCCGCGGCGTATCGGCGGGCGGCACATTCATCGCGTCGCCATAGAGCCATGGCCAGGGCACCGGCGAGTAGCTGTCGCGGGCGAAATTGCGGAAATTGTTGTAGATGACCCGGCGTTGCTCTCGGTACACCGGGCTGGTGCTGGAAAGCCGCGCAAGCGCTTGGCCGCTGGTCAGGTCAAACGCGCCTTCCCAGCCAAACCCGCCTGCAAATCCGGCATTGGTCCACTGCAGTCCCGCCATCCGCTCGAAGATCGGCAGGATCTCGGCGGTGAACGACGGACGCGACGGTCCCGGCAGCATTTTGGATTTGATGGCGATGTCGCGCATCAGGTCCCACATGGTGCGCACCGATTTGCGCTGCGGCCCGTAATTGGGCGGCGCCACCACCACCCAGGCTGGCACAACCTGCAGCGGCTCTCCGTTGAGGATCACCTCCGCCGTCACCGGTCCGTCGGAGACATCGTCATACCAGCCTTCATTGTTGGCGAATGTGATCGCGGCGCTGTCGTCATAGCTTTGGCTGCGCCCCATGCCGCCAAGCACCGTCAGCCGCGCCGCCGCATCGGTCGCAATCTCGCCGAGATAGACCGGGATGTCCATGAACGCGCCTTCGAACCGCTCGGGTCCGGCGTCGGGGCCCGCCACAGACCGGGCGTCAGGCGTGATCGCCAGCCGGCTGCGGTCGGCGACGCCCGGATTGCGCAGCGTCGTCGGCGGCGCGTAATTGGCCTCCGGAATGTCGAGCGCCAGTTGGAAGCCGTACCAGGCAGCTTTCTGGTTGGCGAGTTGCACCGACCACCGGATCTCCGCGTCGCGGTCCTCGCCGGTCAGTTCGCGCACGATCTCGCCGCGGGCGTTGCAGCCATAGATGCGGAAGCGCGCGGCCTGGCGCTTGAGCTTCTTCTCCGCGTCGCGGTAGCTGCCCGGCGGCAGCGGCGCCGGATCGATCACTTCGGGCCCGTAGAAAAATTCCTCGCTCGAGCCCACCCTTGCCACGCCGATGGCGGGATAGATCACCGCCTGGACAATGCAATCGTCCTTTTCGTCAGGCGCGGGCTCGGCGGCGCGCGGCTGGACCGGGTCGCTGATCAACTGACCATTGGCGGTCTGGCGCAGCGCGGCGCCTGCCGCATAGACCTCGCGGCGGACCACCGCGATGGAGGACTCCTCGCTCGGCCGGTTGGCCGGCGGCACCCGCCAGATGTTGAAGGACAGGTTCTGGCCATAATCGGACTGCCCGCGCGCATCAATGCGCTGGCGCGGGATCACCAGCGTGGCGACGGGCCGGAACGGGCTTGCCTCTTCCGGCCACTCCACCATCGCCTGGTCGAGCGGCATCCGCTTGGGATCGGTGCGCAGCTGCACCGACAGCACAAAGCGGTACTCCCGTTCGGCCAGCCGGTTGAGCATGTCGGTCTTGAGATAATCGGTAGCGTCGTCGGCCACGTTTTCCGGCGGCGTCTCCGGCTCCAGCCGGTACTTGATGATCTCGTCACCCAAGTGAAACGGCAGCAGCGCCCAATAGGTGGTGGTCAGCACCGATCCCTTGGGCGCCGTCATCGCATTGAGGATGGCGTTGGTTTCCTTGTGCCGGGCGAGATAGGCGTCGTAATTCTTCTGCACCACCCCGGCATAGGTGAATTCCACCATCTGGCGGGCATCGTCGACGAAGAAACGCGACGCCGCCTGCATGATCAGATCGGCGGTTTCACCCTCTTCCCCCAGCGCGTTGCTGCCCGCAACGCCGAACAGTTTGATGCCGATGCCGAGCGTGCTGCCAAGATCGGGCGAGGTTGGCCCGGTGTCGCTGGAAAAGCGCATCCAGGCCTTGAGCCGTTCATGGGCGAAAATGCCGGCGCGCAGATGGTCGGGCATGTCCGGATGGCGCTCCAGATAACCATGGGCGACGCCGTGCAGCTTGCGGAACACCGCCCGCTGCGCCGGAGGCGGGTCGACGCGCGTGCGCCGCGCCTGGCCCATTTCGACGAACATCTCGACCAGCCGTTCGGTGGGCGTGGCTTCAGTTTCGAAACATTCCGGTACTGGCGGTTCCTTTTCCATGCCGACCCCCTCATATTTTATGGGTAATTGTTATCCATTTGCCAATTTTCAACAATTTACCCGAAAACCAGCCCCGGCGAAACAGCAGCATGCATGAATACCGGCGTTTTTATGAGGGTCTTTGCTTCATTGAAGCCGATTATCGGCATGGTTAATTATTTTATATATGGACTATATTTCAATGATCTCTGGATTGTTCAGATATCTCATTGAATAATATTCGGATTCTCGGCATGCAAAGGCATCCGTCCCGGCCATGCCATGATCGGACTTGCCGGCGCTTGATTGATCGGGCGGGAGATGGGATGGATCAGGGCTGCCAATCCGGAGAACGACCATGAGCCGACGGCCTGCAATCGCGATTGCCATTCTTGCACTGATGCTGGCTTTCAATCCGGCAACGCCTGTATCCGGGCATGAATTCTGGATCGAGCCGCAGGCGTTCGCAATTGCCGGCGATGGAGAATTCCGCGCCGACATCCGCGTCGGGCAGGATTTCAAGGGCGACGCCTTTCCCTATATCCCGTCCCGCTTCGTCACGTTCAAGCGCCATGACCGCGAGGGCGAGAGCGATGTGGAAGGCACCACCGGAGACCTGCCGGCGCTGGCGCTTGAACCCCGCGCCGAGGGGCTCACCATCTTCACCTATGTTTCCGTGGCCGAACGGATCCGGTTTCAGGACTGGCAGAAATTCGCCGGTTACCTCGACTATGAAGGCCTGACCACGATCCCCGCCCGGCACGACGCCCGCGGGCTTTCCCGCGACGATGTCCGCGAACTCTACACGAGATGCGCCAGGACGCTTGTGTCGGTCGGCGATGCATCAGACGAGCAGGACCGCGCCACCGGCATGCGGCTGGAACTCGTCGCCGGACAGAATCCGCTGGCGCTTTCACCTGGTTCGCAAATGAGCTTCACCCTCCTGTGGGAAGGCGCGCCGCTCAAGGACACGCAAGTTGCCCTATTCCAGCGCGGCAAGGATGGCGGCGACGCGACCAGGATTGTCACCCGCACCGACGCCAATGGTGTGGCCCGCTTCACGCTGCCGGCGCGCGGCCCCTATCTGGCGTCGGCCGTGCACATGATCGAGGCGCCCGCGGACCGCAATGCCGACTGGGAGAGCTATTGGGCGTCGCTGACCTTCGGGGTGGAATGAGTAAGGGGGCGAACGCTTCTCACCCCAGCGGCATCCGCTTTTCGGCCATCGTCACATACCAGCTGCAGCCGAGCGGAATCGCCTCGTCGTTGAACTCATAGGCCGGGTTGTGCAGATCGGCGCTGTCGCCATTGCCGATGAACAGATAGGCGCCGGGGCGTTCGAGCAGCATTTCGGAAAAATCCTCGCCGCCCATGATCGGATCGAGATCGCGGTGCGCCACGCCGCACACGCTGAGCGCCGCCTCGGCGGCCAGTCCCGCCTCGCGGTCGTGATTGACCAGCGGCGGCGGCCCCGACACATGGGTGACCTCCGCCACCGCGCCATAGGCCTCCGCCGTCATCGTCGCCAGCCGGTCGATGCGGGCGCGCACCAGCTGCTGCACCTCCGGCTCGAAGGTGCGCACGGTGCCGCGCAAGAACACGGAGTCGGGAATCACGTTGTAGGTGTCGGTTTCGGTGCGGAAGCCGCACACCGACACGACCACGTTCTTCAAGGGATCGACATTGCGCGAGGCGATCGATTGCAGCGCCACGACGATGTGGGAGGCGACCAGCGTCGTGTCGACGCCCTTGTGCGGCATCGCGCCATGGCCGCCATGGCCGCGCACGGTGATCTCGAACTTGTCGGGCGAGGCCATCTGCGGGCCGCTGCGCACCGAAAACTCGCCCAGCGGCAGGCCGGGCATGTTGTGCATGCCGTAGACCTCCTCGATGTTCCAGCGGGTCATCAGGCCGGCCTCGATCATCGCCCGCGCGCCGCCGCCGCCTTCTTCGGCGGGCTGGAAGGCGAGCACGATCCTGCCGTCGAAATTGCGGGTTTCAGCCAGATATTTGGCCGCCCCCAGCAGCATCGAGGTGTGGCCGTCATGGCCGCAGGCATGCATCTTGCCGGGTATGGTCGAGGCATGCGGCAGGCCGGTCGCCTCCTGGATCGGCAGCGCGTCCATGTCGGCGCGGAAGCCGATGGTCCGGCCCGACGAGGACGACCGTCCGGTGATCACGCCCACCACGCCGGTGCCGCCGAAGCCGGTGACCACCTCGTCGCAGCCGAACTCCTTCAGCTTCTCGGCCACAAGTGCTGCGGTGCGATGCTCCTCGAAGCGCAGTTCGGGATGGGCATGGATGTCACGGCGCCAGCCGGCAATTTCCGGCAGCATCTCGGCAAAACGGTTGATGACGGGCATGGGGGTCTCCGGTTAAGCTCGGATCAAATCTGCGCCGAGTTGGCGGCAGTGGCAAGGGACCGGTGGCCTGAAAAAGGGTCCGGCAGAGGGAGACCGGCGGGAGCGAGGATCCGCCGTCAAGCGCTCATCGGCTGGCGGTGCAGCTCGCGAGATCGACTTCTCCCGCCGCCAGCCGGGCAAGCAGGTCGACATGGACATCGAGCGCATCGATCACCCGGTAGCCCGGGTCCTGACCGTCGAAGGCAAGGTTCATATCGGTTCCGGCGAGCACGATTGCCTCCGCGCCCAGTGTCTCCACCATTTGCCGGCCGGCATCCAGGAACCGCTGCCTCTGGGCTTGCGTGCACGCGCCCGAGACCGCGACTTCCTGATACATCTGCCCGAGTGTCTCGATCTCGTCATCCAGGGCAACCGCCTCGGTCCGCGCCAGTTGGCCATAGAGACGGGTGCGCATCACCACGCGGGTGCCAAGCAGCCCGATGCGCCGCACGCCCTGGGCCTGGAAATAGGCGTCGAGCGGAGTGACACCCGAGACAAGAGGCAGCGGCGATATGGCCTCCAGCTCGTCGAAACAGTAATGCGCGCCCAGTGAGGTGAGTGCGACCACCTCCGCCCCCGCTCCCTTGAGCTGCCCGACCTGACGCGCGAAGATTTCGGCCTGAGGTTTACGCCGGTCGGCGAGATTGTTGACGATAAGCGTCTGGATGTCCCCATGCGAAATGGTCAGTTGCAAGGGCGCGCCCTTGGCCTCCATCGCCGCCGCAAGGCGTTGATAATACGCCACGGTGGCGGCAACACCGATCCCGCCGATAAGCCCGATATGCATGTCTCTCTCCGAGTCTGTCCGGGCGCAGGTGAGCACAAAATCCGGCACCCTTTCAAGCCACCGCGCTTGAACCCGGCATGGGCCGGTGCGCCTAAAGCGCCGCGCATCCAATTGGATGCGCAAAGGTCGCTGTAGCACTTTGAATCAATGCATGTACGTTATCGTTCAAACGAATCCGTTTGAACGCGACATGCATTAGTCGGACATCCGGACAAGCTGCTCCCCGGGGGCATCGGGATCCGGGATTGCGACGCTGGTCATGTTCCACAAGAACCATCAATCCGCTGTCGACTTGCGCTTTGCGACCCCATCAAAAACCCGCCGGACTTTCATCCGGCGGGTTTCAGGTTTCGCATTCGATCAGGCCCCGGGTTCGGAATCCTGATCAGGCACTACTGCCCGCCTCCCAGCGTATGCACATAGACGGCAAATGCTTGATTCCGCCAATGGCGGAACGACGCTGGAGACGCTGATGCGCGCGGCCAAGGTCGTCGGCCGCCAGTTGCGGCTCGAACTGGTGTGGCGGCGCATGGCCGTTAAACTGGAAATGACCCAGCTTTTGCTCAGCGGGACTCGGGCGTCTTGTGCTTGACCAATCGAAGCATGGCGAAAACAGCGAGCCCGGTCACGACACCGGCATAGACGATCAAATTGGCGATCCGCCCCAGGTCCGGAAGCGGCGCCGAGAGCGGCCAGATGTCGAGTTTGCCGTACCAGTTGAGCAGCGCGAACAGGACAATGGGGCTGAAGATGCACGCGGTTCGATAGCCGCGGATGCCGGGCAGATAACGCGAAAAATACGCAGCGACCAGGGTGGCGGCCCACATCAGGATCAAGGCAAAAGTGTACCCTTGGTCCGCCATGATCTCTCATCCTTCGTCTCAAACGAGTGCCCAAGCTTGAATGGCAATCATAATCGAAGTCCGCCGAAATATCAATCTGGAGCTGCGGCAATTGGATAATACTACTGCGCGCCCGCCGCTGGTCCGGTCGCCATGCCCCATGACAAAACCCGCCGGACTTGCATCCGGCGGGTTTCATGTATCGCATTCGATCAGGCCCTGAGTTCAGCGCCGGATCTTACTGACCGCCGCCCAGCGTATGGACATAGACGGCGAGCTGCTTGATCGTCGGTTCGCCGAGGCGGCCCACCCAGGCGGGCATGACGCCATGCTTGGGGTTGCGGATCTGCGATGCGATCTGGGCTTCGGTCGAGCCCTTGAGCCAGATGGCGTCGGACAGACGCGGCGCGCCGAAATCGATCAGGCCTTCGGCATTGTCGCCGTGACAGGCGGCGCAGTTTTCAGTGAACACCACCTGGCCGGGTTCGACCAGCGCCGGATCGGATGGCGTATCGCTCAGGCTGACCACATAGGCGGCGACCTGGTTGATCTGCTGGGGTTCAAGCAGATCGGTAAAGGCAGGCATTTCGGACACGCGGGTATCCTCATCGGCCTCATAGCGGATGCCGTGGGCGATGGTGAGGTAGATCTGGTCGATCGTGCCGCCCCACAGCCAGTCATCGTCATTGAGGTTGGGATAGCCCGCCGAGCCTGCGGCGCCGGAGCCATGGCACTGGGCGCAATTGACCTTGAAGGCCGAAGCCCCGCCGGCAATGGCGAACTGCAGCAGTTCCTGGTCGCTAGCGATCTCCTCGACCGGAGTGGCGGCGACTTTTTCGAGCAGCACGCCCTGCGCCGCCTTGGCGTCCGCCAGTTCGGCGACCACGTCGGCCCGGCTCGAATAGCCGAGATAGCCCTTGGTTGCGCCATTGATCAGCGGAATCGCCGGATAAAAGAACATGTAGCCGATGGCCCAGATGATGCAGAGATAGAAGGTCCACAGCCACCAGCGCGGCAGCGGGTTGTTCAACTCCCTGATTCCATCCCAGACATGACCGGTGGTTTCGACGCCCGATATTTCGTCAATGTGTTTTTCGGACATAACTCAGTCCTCCTTCAAGGGGATTTGCGCTGCGTCCTCGGCGGCTTTCCTGGCGCCGGGCCTCAGCGTGAAGAGGATCACGCCAACGAACACGACAAACATGAAGACGAGTCCCCAGCTGTCGGCGAAGTGGCGCATTGCGGTGTAGGTTTCCATCACGCGTTCTCCTTACCGGTAGCCAGCGGCTTCGTCGTAGGTCGAGAAATCGACCAACGTGCCGAGCATTTGCAAATAGGAGATCAGGGCGTCCATCTCCGTGACCACTTGTGGATTGCCGTCGAAATCACCCAGCTTGGCCTTGGGATAGCGCTCCTCAATGCCCGCGGTGTCCGCCGCCGGGTCGGCTTGCGCCGCCAGATCGGCTGCGGCGTTGGCGATCATCTCCTCGGAGTAAGGCACCCCGACGAGCACACTCGCGTTCAGATCAGCCGTGACATTGGCCACCTTGAGCGGAGTCGTCGCCAGGAACGCATAGCTCGGCATGATCGATTCCGGCACCACCGAGCGAGGCTCGGTGAGATGCCCGACATGCCATTCGTTCGAGTAGCGGTTGCCGACGCGGGCGAGGTCCGGCCCCGTCCGCTTCGATCCCCACTGGAACGGATGGTCGTACATCGATTCCGCCGCGAGGCTGTAATGGCCATAGCGTTCGACCTCGTCGCGGAACGGACGGATCATCTGGCTGTGGCAGACATAGCAGCCTTCGCGGATGTAGATGTTGCGGCCGGCCAGTTCCAGCGGCGAGTAGGGACGCATTCCGTCGACTTTCTCGATGGTGTTCTCGAGATAGAAGAGCGGCGCGATCTCGACGATGCCGCCGATGCTGACCACCAGCAGGGAGCCGACCATAAGCAGCGTCGCATTGCGCTCGATGATACCGTGTTTTTCTAACAGTGACATGGTCTTGTCTCCTACTCTGCCGGCTGCATGATGGGTTCGCTGCCCGGGATCGGCAGCTCGTTGCGCTGGTGGCCAAGGATGGTCATCAACACATTCCATCCCATGATGATGCCGCCAGTCAGGTACATCAGCCCGCCAATGGCGCGGAGCAGATAGTAGGGGAACATCGCCGCCACGGATTCAGCGAAGGAATACACCAGGAAGCCCTGATCATTGTATTCGCGCCACATCAGGCCCTGCTGGATGCCTGCGACCCAGAGAACCGCCGCGTAGACGACGATGCCGAGAGTGGCGAGCCAGAAGTGCCAGTTGACCAGACGCATGGAATAGAGCCGTTCGCGGCCCCACAGCCTCGGCGTCAGGTAGTAGATGGCGCCAAACGAGATCATGCCGACCCAGCCAAGCGCGCCGGAGTGAACGTGACCGATGGTCCAGTCGGTGTAGTGCGACAGCGAGTTGACCGCCTTGATCGACATCATCGGACCCTCGAAGGTCGACATGCCGTAGAAGGCCACCGCGATCACCATCATCCGGATGATCGGATCGGTGCGGATCTTGTCCCATGCGCCCGACAGCGTCATCAGACCGTTGATCATGCCGCCCCAGGAGGGCATCCACAGCATGATCGAGAACACCATGCCGAGCGTCTGCGCCCAGTCCGGCAGCGCCGTGTAGTGCAGATGGTGCGGACCGGCCCAGATGTAGAGGAAGATCAGCGCCCAGAAGTGGATGATCGACAACCGGTAGGAAAATACCGGCCGGCCCGACTGCTTGGGGATGAAGTAGTACATCATGCCCAGGAAGCCGGCGGTCAGGAAGAAGCCCACCGCGTTGTGGCCATACCACCATTGCGTCAGCGCATCCTGCACGCCCGCGAAGGCCGAATAGCTCTTGACGCCGAGGAACGACACCGGAATGGCCAGATTGTTGACGATGTGCAACATGGCGATGGTGACGATGAAGGCGAGATAGAACCAGTTCGCCACATAGATATGCGGCTCCTTGCGCTTCATGATCGTGCCCATGAAGACAATCAGATAGGCCACCCAGACCAGCGTCAGCCAGAGATCGACATACCACTCGGGCTCGGCGTATTCGCGGCCCTGGGTGATGCCCAGAAGGTAACCGGTCGCCGCCATGACGATGAACAGCTGATAGCCCCAGAACACGAACCAGCCCAGATCGCCGCCAAACAGCCGGGCGCGCGAGGTGCGCTGCACCACATAGAGCGATGTCGCGATCAGCGCGTTGCCGCCAAAGGCGAAGATCACCGCCGAGGTGTGCAGCGGGCGGGTGCGGCCGAAATTGAACCAGGGTTCGATGTTGAGGTCCGGATAGGCCAGCTGGAAGGCGACGATGACGCCGACCAGGAACCCGACGATACCCCAAAAAGTGGTGGCGATGATGCCGTAGCGGACCACCTCGTCAAAATAGCCGGATGTATCGTCAGCGGACTGGCCGGTGACCGGTGAAAAATTGATCCGGCGCATCAACAGTACGGTTCCCGCCAAAAGCACGACGAACAAGACCCACATATGGGCCTCGAACAAATCGTCCTTGGCGAAAGCCACGCCGAGCAGCGCCAGGAAGGCGCCTATGCCCACGGCGATAGTTTCGAAAGCGTATTTCATGGTTGGTATCCCCCAGGGGTATCAAGACTGAACCGGGCCAAATCCGCAGCCCCTGCCCCCTTTGGACAAGCTGCAGGCCGTGCCGAGCTGATCAACAAATCGCAGAACCAACCGCGTGCCGCCTTGATCCAAGTCAAGGACGAGGCCTGATCCCGCTCCTAGTTTCGACGCCTAGAGAGAGACAAGAACCAACAACAACAACAACCGCTCTTTGCACTGGGATCATTGCTTCATGACAGACGATGCCACAATCAGGTTGGCACATGGGGAAAACCCGATTGCCGCTTTGCGCAAGGCACACAAGGAACAGCTGCTGCTGTGCGACCGGCTGGAAGAGATCGCCGATTCGCTGCCCGACAGCGTCAACCGGCAAAAATGCATCTATGCCGCCCGCGCCCTTGGTCCGATGATAAGGGGCGTTCACCGCTTCGAGGAAGAGGTGGTGTTTCCGCTGATCGCCGAGCGGCTCAAGGGAGACACGCAAATCGAGGCGACGCTGAACCGCTTGCGATTCGAGCATTGCGAGGATGAGTGTTTCGCCGAGGAACTGATCGAGGCCCTGCACACGCTGGGCGCCGGAAACGCCGATATCAATATCGAGGCGACCGGCTACATGTTGCGCGGCTTCTTTGAAGCCATGCGGCGCCACATTGCCTTCGAGAGCGAACATCTGCTCTCCAAGGAGGCGCTGACCGAAACCGATTATCCGAAGGACGGCGGCCACCCGCAGCCCTGATGGCTCCGGTGATGGCCCCGGGCGGCGGATTCTGCGTGCATTTTATCCTGTTCTCTGGTTTGCCAATGCCCCGATCCTCTGTAAACCCGAGGCATCATTTCAGGGAGATCCAGCATGACCGACACAGCCCTTGTCCTCGTTGACATTCAGAATGACTATTTCGACGGCGGCCGCTGGACGCTGAGCAAGATGGACCAGGCCAGCGACAAGGCGGCCAGGGTTCTCCAGCATGCCCGCGAACATGGGATCATGGTGGTTCACATCCATCATGAAATCCCCTCCGATCAGGCGCCGTTTTTCAGGCCTGGCAGCAAGGGCGCCGAAATCCACCCTAAAGTGGCGCCGATTGCCGGCGAAGACGTGATTCTCAAGCACAAGCCCAACAGTTTTCTGAACACCCGCCTGCATGACGCACTCGGATCGCGCGGTATTTCCAAACTGACCATCATCGGCGCCATGAGCCAGATGTGCGTCGACGCCACCACCCGCGCCGCCGCCGATCTGGGCTACAAGGTGACCGTTGTTCACGACGCCTGCGCCGCGCGCGACGCCGGGTTTGATGGCGTCACCGTGCCGGCGGCTCAGGTCCATGCCGCGTTCATGAGTGCGCTTGATGGCACCTACGCCACGCTTGTTGATTGCGAGACGTACCTCGCATCCGGTTGAAAACCCCACCACCGATTCGGCCTCTGAAACAAGCCGTGGCGGACGATTTTTCGCCGATCTCAGCGCATTGCCCGTCACCCGCTGTGGACAAGTGTGGACAACGTGCACAACATGAGAACTTCGGCGAATCGCTTGCGAATAAGACTGGCCATGCGCTGACACGGCCGGTGACTGTTGCTATGCCAAGCGACCGCCCGCACCAAGTTCAGGACCGTTCCGACAATGAATGACGCCGCCCGCAAGATAGAGCCGATTCCGGCCCGTGCCGAGAAAAGTCCGCTGTTTCGCGAGGCGCCGTCCAACATCGAGGCCGAGCAGGCGCTGCTCGGAGCCATGCTGGTCAACAATGACGCGTTTTACCGCGTTTCGGATTTCTTGAAGCCGACCCATTTCCAGGAACCGCTGCACCGCAAGATCTACGAGGTCGGCGGCGACATCATCCGCATGGGCAAGACCGCCAACCCGGTGACGATCAAGACCTTCCTGCCCGCCGAGTCCAAGGTTGGCGACATGACGGTGGCGCAATATCTCGCCCGGCTGGCGACGGAAGCCGTGACCATCATCAACGCCGAGGATTATGGCCGCGCCATCTATGACCTGGCGCAGCGCCGGTCGCTGATTTCGATTGGCGAGGACATGGTCAACATCGCCTATGACGCGCCGCTGGACATGCCGCCGGGAACCCAGATCGAGGACGCCGAGCGGCGCCTGTTCGAGCTCGCCGAAACCGGCCGCTATGATGGCGGCTTCCAGTCGTTCAATGACGCCGTCTCGCTCGCCATCGACATGGCCGGCGCCGCCTTTCAGCGCGATGGCGGGCTGTCCGGCGTTTCCACCGGCATTTCCGCGCTCGACGCCCGCATGGGTGGCTTGCAGCAGTCCGATCTGATCGTGCTTGCCGGACGTCCGGGCATGGGCAAAACCTCGCTTGCCACCAACATCGCCTTCAACATCGCCCAGGCCTATGAGGGCGAGGTGCAGGCCGATGGCTCGATGAAGGCCAAGAATGGCGGCGTCGTCGGCTTCTATTCGCTGGAAATGTCGGCCGAGCAGTTGGCCACCCGCATCATTTCCGAGCAAACCGAAATCTCCTCGTCGAAGATCCGCCGCGGTGAAATCACCGAGGCCGATTTCGAAAAGCTGGTCGGCTGCTCGCAGATGATGCAGAAGATCCCGCTTTATATCGACCAGACCGGCGGCATTTCCATCGCCCAATTGTCGGCCCGCGCCCGCCGTCTCAAACGCCAGCGCGGCCTTGACGTGCTGGTCATCGACTATATCCAGCTGATGACCGGCTCGGGCAAGTCGAGCGACAACCGGGTGCAGGAGATCACCCAGATCACCACCGGCCTGAAGGCGCTCGGCAAGGAGCTCAATGTGCCGATCATCGCGCTGTCACAGCTGTCGCGTCAGGTCGAAAGCCGCGAGGACAAGCGCCCGCAGCTCTCCGACCTGCGTGAATCGGGCTCGATCGAGCAGGACGCCGACGTGGTGCTGTTCGTCTATCGCGAGGAGTATTACGTCAAGAATGGCGAGCCGCGCCGGTCGCCCGACGAGGTTGTCGCCGACATCAAGACGCCGGAATATCTGGCCTGGGAGGAAAAGATGCTGAAGGTCAAGGGCACCGCCGACGTCATCATCGCCAAGCAGCGCCATGGCCCCACCGGCACGGTGCAATTGGGCTTCCAGGCCGAATACACACGGTTTGCCGATCTGGCCGACAATTCCTACAACCAGTTTATCCACGACGAATAGGCGCGCGCTTTGACGTCGCCCTTCGCCAGTTCCCACTCCGCCGCCACCACGCGCCTGACGGTCGACCTCGGCGCGCTTGCCGCCAACTGGCGGCTGATGCGCGATCTATCCGGCGGCGCGCGCTGCGGAGCGGCGGTGAAGGCCGATGCCTACGGAACCGGCGCCGAACAGGCGGCAGTCCGGCTGGCGCGCGAGGGCTGCCGCGATTTCTTCGTCGCCGACGCCAATGAAGGGGCACTCCTGCGGCCCTTGCTGCCCGCGGCCCGCATCTACGTGCTCAACGGCGTTTTTGACGCCTCCTTCGCGCTGACCCTGGCTCACGACCTGACCCCCGTCATCAATTCGCCGGAACAAGCGGCCTTCTGGCGCGACAACGCCGGCGACCGCGCCCATGCGCTGCAGATCGACACCGGCATGAACCGGCTCGGACTGAGCCCCGAGCAAGCTGTCGCCCATGCCGAAGCCGGCGGCCCTCCGCCGTGTCTGGTGATGAGCCATTTCGCCTGCGCCGACGATACGGACCATCCGCTGAACGCGCGCCAGATCGCGGTTTTTTCGGCGTTGCGCGACTGTTTCCCCGGGGTCGAGGCCAGTCTCGCCAATTCCGCCGGCATTCATCTCGGAGCCGGGGCGCACCATGATCTGACCCGTCCCGGCATTGCGCTTTATGGCGGGGAGCCGGTCCATAAAAGCCCCAACCGCATGAACCCTGTGGTCACAGCCGAAACCCGCGTCCTTGTCATCCGCCATGCCAAGGCCGGCCAATCGGTGAGCTACGGCGCGGCCCATAAACTAAGCCGCGACAGCCGCATCGCCGTCTGTGGCGCGGGCTACGCCGACGGCTATCACCGTTCAGGATCCGGCGCCGGCGTTCCGCTCCGGCAGGCTGTGCCGCAAGGCGCCTGCGGCGCGTTCAACGGCGTGCGTGTACCGGTGATTGGCAAGATCACCATGGATCTGACCATGTTCGATGTGACCGATATCGCGGAAGACGCCATCAGCGCCCGCGACTGGATCGAACTGCTCGGACCAACCATCTCTCTCGAGGAGGCGTCACGCGCCGCCGGAACCATCAGCTATGAGATGCTGACATCGCTCGGACGAAGGGCCAATCGACACTATATAGGCTGAGCCCGATTCGGCCGCCCGTACTTCGCCCGACCCGTTCTTCACTTGAAAGGAAGTTTCTTGGCCAAAGCCCGCGTTCAATTCGTTTGTCAGGCCTGCGGCACCGTGCATGCCCGCTGGGCCGGTAAATGCGACGGCTGCGGCGAGTGGAACACCATTGTCGAGGATGACCCGACCGGCGGCATCGGCGGCGGTCCGGGCACGGCCCAGCGCAAGGGCCGGCCGGTAGCGCTCGCCAGCCTTTCCGGCGAAATCGAGGAAGCGCCGCGCATTTCCACCCTGATCAATGAACTCGACCGCGCCACCGGCGGCGGCTTTGTGCGCGGCTCGGCGGTTCTGGTCGGCGGCGATCCCGGCATCGGCAAGTCGACATTGCTGATGCAGGCCGCCGCGGCGTTGGCCCGCCAGGGCCACCGGGTGATCTATGTCTCGGGCGAGGAGGCGGTGGCCCAGGTGCGGCTGAGGGCGCAACGGCTGGGTGCTGCCGATTCGGGCGTGCTGCTGGCGGCCGAAACCAATGTCGAGGACATCCTAGCGACGCTCGCCGACGGCAAGCGGCCGGACTTCGTCATCATTGATTCGATCCAGACGCTGTGGAGCGATCTCGCCGGTTCCGCCCCGGGCACGGTGACCCAGGTCCGCACCGGCGTCCACGCCATGGTGCGCTATGCCAAGCAGACGGGCGCTGCCATGGTGCTGGTCGGACATGTCACCAAGGACGGCCAGATCGCCGGCCCGCGCGTGGTCGAGCACATGGTCGATGCGGTGCTCTATTTCGAAGGCGACCGCGGCCATCACTACCGCATTCTGCGCACCGTCAAGAACCGCTTTGGCGCAACCGACGAAATCGGTGTCTTCGAAATGTCCGACATGGGGCTGCGCGAGGTTGCCAACCCGTCCGAATTGTTCCTGGGCGAACGCAACGCCAAATCGCCCGGAGCGGCGGTGTTCGCGGGCATCGAGGGCACAAGGCCGGTGCTGGTGGAAGTCCAGGCGCTGGTTGCGCCGTCAAGCCTGGGGACGCCGCGCCGCGCCGTCATCGGCTGGGATTCGTCGCGGCTGGCGATGATTCTCGCGGTGCTTGAAGCCCATTGCGGGGTGCGGCTTGGCAGTCATGACGTCTACCTCAACATCGCCGGCGGCTACCGGATCACCGAACCGGCGGCGGATCTGGCGGTGGCCGCGGCCCTGGTTTCCTCACTCGCCGGGCTTGCCCTTCCCGCCGATTGCGTCTATTTCGGCGAAGTCAGCCTGTCGGGAGCCATCCGGCCAGTGGCGCAAGCAGGGCTACGGCTGAAGGAGGCCGAAAAACTGGGCTTCGCCAACGCAGTGTTGCCATCGGGATCTGCCGACCTGCCTTCCAAATCGGGCGCGGGTCTGGCACTGATGGAGACGCTGGCGGATCTGGTGGTGCGCATTGCCGGATCGAAGGCCGCCAAGCTGACCGAAGGTGACGAGGACGAAAACTGAATTCAGCCCATCCAGCGCGCAAAGCGGCGGCGGAGGGCAGCGACTGAACGGAACGCGATTTCATGCCTATTACCCTTCTTGACGCCATCCTGCTTGGGATCACGCTGTTTTCGGCGGTGCTTGCCATGGTTCGGGGATTCTCGCGCGAGGTTCTGGCCGTCGCGTCCTGGGTCGCGGCCGCCGCGGCCGCCTATTTCCTCTATCCGGTCCTCACCCCTTTCGCGCTGAAATACACCTCGTCCGACAAGATCGCCATGATCGGATCTGCCGCGGTGGTGTTCCTGATCGCGCTGATCATCGTCTCCTATATCACCATGCGGATCGCCGATTTCATCATCGACAGCCGCATCGGCGCGCTCGACCGGACGCTCGGCTTTGTCTTTGGCGCCGCCCGTGGCGTTTTGCTTGTGGTCGTCGCCATGCTATTCTTCAACTGGCTCGTGGCCGCGCCCAAACAGCCCGAATGGGTGGCGACGGCGAAATCCAAGCCAATGCTCGATTCGCTTGGGCTCAAGCTGATCAACATGTTGCCCGATGATGCGGACGCAACGATCCTTGAACGCCTGCGCGGCGGCGGTGCGGAAGACCCCGCCACCGACGAGGTCCCCGCCACCAGCGGATGACTGATTCCTGTCGGGATAAATCCGGCCGGTCTATAAAAAGGTTCGACAGCGATGATGGACACTGGCTTGAAACCGGTCGACAATGAAGCCGACTGTTTCCATGACGAATGTGGCGTATTCGGAATATTCGGCAAGCCCGAGGCCGCCGCCGTCGTGACGCTCGGATTGCACGCGCTTCAGCATCGCGGCCAGGAAGCCGCCGGCATCGTCGCTTTCGACGGCCAGCAATTCTCGGTCGAGCGCCATGTCGGCCTGATCGGCGATACTTTCACCAAGCGCTCGGTGATGGACCGCCTGCCCGGCGACCGCGCCATTGGCCATACAAGGTATTCCACCACCGGCGGCGAAGGCCTGCGCAATGTCCAGCCGTTCTTCGCCGAATTCGCCGGCGGCGGCTTCGCCATCGCCCACAATGGCAACATCACCAATGCGCTCACCGTGCAGCGTGAATTGCAGAACCGGGGCTCGATCTTCTCGTCCACCTCCGACACCGAAACCATCCTGCATCTGATCGCCACCAGCGAGAAGACCCGGATCGTGCCGAAATTCATCGATGCGCTGTCCCGGCTCGAGGGCGCCTATTCGCTGGTCGGCCTGTCGGAGAAGAAGATGATCGGCGCCCGCGATCCCCTGGGGATCCGGCCGCTGTGCATCGGCGATCTCGATGGCGCCTATGTGCTGGCGTCGGAAACCTGCGCGCTCGACATCATCGGCGCCCGCTTCGTCCGCGATGTCCAGCCCGGCGAAGTCGTGGTCATCACCTCCAAGGGCATCGAGAGCCATTTCCCCTTCGAAAAGCAGCCGCCGCGGCTGTGCATCTTCGAATATGTCTATTTCGCCCGTCCGGACTCGACCATAGCCGACCGCAATGTCTACGAGGCGCGCAAGCGGATCGGCGAGGAACTGGCCAAGGAATGCCCGGTCGACGCCGACGTCATCATTCCGGTTCCCGATTCGGGTACGCCCGCGGCGATCGGCTTTGCCCAGCAGGCGGGCATGCCGTTTGAGCTCGGCATCATCCGCAATCATTATGTCGGACGCACCTTCATCCAGCCCTCGTCGGCGATCCGTCACATGGGCGTCAAGCTCAAGCTCAACCCCAACCGCCACATGATTGAAGGCAAGCGCGTCGTTCTGGTCGATGATTCCATCGTCCGCGGCACCACCAGCCAGAAGATCGTCAAGCTGGTGCGCGAGGCCGGCGCCCGCGAAGTGCACATGCGGATTGCCTCGCCGCCGACCATGTCGTCGTGCTTTTACGGCGTCGATACGCCGGAAAAGTCCAAGCTGCTCGCCTCGCGCATGTCGGTGAGCGCCATGGCCGATTTCATAAGGGTCGACAGTCTCGGCTTCGTCTCCATCGACGGGCTTTACCGCGCGGTGCGCGAACCGGGCCGCAACGCCGAGTGCCCGCAATTCTGTGACGCCTGCTTTACCGGCGAGTATCCGACGACGCTCACCGATCAGGAAGACCAGGGCAATGTGCGCAGCCTGTCGCTCCTGGCCAACAACGGATAATTCAAAGCATGACTTCTCTTGACGGACGTATCGCGCTTGTCACCGGCGCTTCCCGCGGCATCGGCTATTGGACAGCGCTGGCGCTGGCCAAACAGGGCGCGCATGTGATTGCCGTGGCCCGCACCACCGGCGGCCTTGAAGAGCTTGATGACGCCATCCAGGCCGATGGCGGCAGCGCCACGCTGGTGCCGATGGACCTGACCGACCTGCCCGCCATCGACCGGCTCGGCGGGGCGATCAACGAGCGCTGGGGCAAGCTCGACATTCTGGTCGCCAATGCCGGCGTGCTGGGCACGATTTCGCCGGTCGGCCATGTCGAGGCCAAGGTGTTCGACAAGGTGATGGCGGTCAACGTCACCGCCACCTGGCGGGTGATCCGCTCGGTCGAGCCGCTCTTGCTCAAATCCGACGCCGGCCGGGCGCTGATCCTGTCGTCGAGCGTCGCCCACACCGCCCGCGCCTTCTGGGGACCCTACGCGGCCTCCAAGGCTGCGGTCGAGACCCTGGCGCGGGTCTGGGCGGCGGAGACCGAAAAGACCGCGCTCACCGTCAATTCGATCGATCCCGGCGCCACCCGCACCGCGATGCGGGCCCAGGCCATGCCGGGCGAAAACCCCGACACCCTGCCGCACCCGTCCGAGGTTGCCGCCAGGCTGGCGCCGCTCTGCGGACCCGGTTCGACCGAGACCGGCAAGCTGTTCCGCGTCACGGAGAACCGCTTTTTCGACTACCGCCTGCCCGAATAGCCCTCCCCCCTCTTCCACAACCAACTGACCGGTTTCCTTTCGCTGAAATCGGTTCTAGGCTTGTTGGCGGGAGCAGTTGGCTGATCCGGGCGCGACAAGCGCGAGGGTCGGACACAAGTGGAGGAGACCGCTCATGGCGGGTTTGGCGGCAACCCTGATCATCATCGTGCTGGGTGCGGGTCTTGTGGCCGCCGTCTGGACGGCGCGGCACCGCGGCATCGGCCTGCCGCAGGCCATTGCGCTGGTCAAACTGACGACATTGTTCCGGCTGCGATTGCCTGAAAACCTGAGGGGTGAGGCTGCTGATTTGAGCTCCGACGGACCGGTCATTCATGTCTATGCGCGGCAGTCCGGTCTCGACGCCGCGGTGCTGTGGGCGGTGCTCGGGCGCAATTGTCTGCATGCGCTTGCTGATGAGGACCGGCGATCGGTCAGCCTTTCCGTGATGCGGTTGTTTGCCCGCACCGCAGCGGCCGGCAACACCGTCGCAATCGAAGCCGCGCTCGCCTCAGGCGCTTCTGTCAGCATCGCCTTCCCGCACCAGGTCGAACCCACGCCGGAAACGCTCATCCGCTTCGCCGCGGTCGCAGCGCTCGCGCGCAAGCACAAGGCCCGGCTCCGCGCCCTGCATGTCGCCGGATCAACCCTGTCGCTCTGGTCGGCCCGTCCGCGCGAGGAAGCGCCGCGCCAGCTGATGCCTCGCCTGATCCTGGCGCAATCGGACGATCTCGACCTGAACGACATTGCGCTACCCGGCAATGGCGCAACCGCGCCGCGCGACGAGGACCGCGTGCATGATCTCCTGGCGCTGGCGCGGTTCAACAGCAACGATCTCGATCGCGGCCTGTTCCTGGCCTTTCGCGACGCCGCCGACCGCTACGGCAAGGCCGGCCCGGTGCTCGAGGACGCGCTCGGCGGCAAGCTCAGCTACAAGAAACTCTTGATTGGCGCCCGCGCGCTCGGCGTCCGCTTCGCACAAATGAGCAGGCCGGGCGAAGCGCTGGGCATCATGCTGCCCAATGCCAACGCCGTCATCGTCACCTTCCTGGCGCTGCAGTCGGCGGGACGGGTGGCGGCCATGCTCAACTACACCGCGGGGTCGGCGGCTCTTGTCTCGGCGCTTTCCACCGCTCAGATCCGCATCGTGCTGGCGAGCCGCGCTTTTGTCGACAAGGCCGGGCTTGAGGATCAGGTTGCGGCAATCGAGCAGGCCGGCGTGAAAATCGTCTGGCTCGAGGATCTGCGCGAGACCATCTCGCCGATGGAGAAGCTGAGCGCCTTCCTCAACTGGCGCAGGCCGTTGCGGCCGGTCACGGCCAGCGATCCGGCGGTGATCCTGTTTACCTCCGGCTCCGAAGGCACGCCCAAGGGCGTGGTGCTGTCCCACGCCAATCTGCACGCCAACGCCGCCCAGGCCGAAGCCCGCATCGACATTTCGGTCAGCGACAAATTGTTCAACGTGCTGCCGGTGTTTCATTCCTTCGGGCTGACCGGCGGCGCCATCCTGCCGCTGCTTTATGGCGTCAGGCTGTTTCTCTACCCCTCGCCGCTGCATTACCGGATCATTCCGGCGGTGGCGCGCGAGGTCAGGCCTTCGATCATGTTCGGTACCGACACGTTTCTGGCCGGATATGCCCGCACCGCCAAGGACACCGATTTCCAGAGCCTGCGGCTGATCGTGGCCGGCGCGGAAGCCGTGCGCGCCGAAACGAGGCGGATCTACCGGGAGCGCTTCGGCGCGGTCATCGTTGAAGGCTACGGCATGACCGAAGCTGCACCGGTAGCCGCCGTCAATTCCGGCAGCCATTTCCGGGACGGCACCGTCGGCCGCTTGCTGCCGGGAATGGCGCTCAGGCTCGAACCGGTGGAAGGCATCAATGACGGCGGGCGGATGTTCGTCTCGGGCCCCAATGTCATGCTCGGCTACATGCTGGCGTCAGATCCGGGCGCGCTGCATCCGCTTGCGGGTGGCTGGCACGATTCGGGCGATATCGTCGCTGTCGACGAGGATGGCTATATCTCCATTCGCGGCCGCGCCAAACGCTTTGCCAAGATCGCCGGCGAAATGATCTCGCTGGGCGCCATCGAGATGATGGTGCAGAAACTCTGGCCGGAATATGTCCACGCCGCCGTCGCCGTCGAGGACACCCGCAAGGGCGAGCGCATCGTGCTGGTGACGACGAAAATGCCTGCCCTGCGCGAAGAACTGCGCGAATACTCCAGACACTTCGGCGCCACCGACCTGATGGTGCCGGGCGAGATCGTCAATGTGCCGGAAATTCCGGTGCTGGGCTCCGGCAAGACCGACTATGTCACGGCGCAGAAGATCGCCGACGAGTGGATAAGTTCACACCGCGCCGGAAACAAGGCCAAATAGGACCGCGCGCTCAGCCTTTGCGGTCATCAGCCGCTTTTGACCCGCCATCGGCATTGTTCATCTTGGCCTTCTGGCGCGACAGCGGTCCGTATTTGCGCGACCAGGCCCGCGCGCCGAACGGCAGCGAGACCAGATAGGCGATCGCCGTCACGGTCAGCGTCTCCCAGGTGAAGCTCATCAACAGCGACACATAGACCACCGCCACCAGAATGAACGGCATCACCAGATCGCGGCGGACGCCGCCGCTGATGCCCTTGCCGGAGAAGACCGGCACCCGGCTGACCAGCAGAAACCCGATGAACATGGTGTAGGCGGCGGCGAGGAACCCGGTGCCGCGATCAATCGGAAAACCGAGAAAACCCAGATAGACCGGCAACAGCACCAGCAGGGCGCCGGCCGGCGCCGGGACGCCGACGAAATAATAGCTCTGCCAGGCGGACTTGGCCGTGCTCTCGGAAATGACGTTGAACCGCGCCAGCCGCAAGCCCGCCGAGATCGCAAACACGATCGCCGCGATCCAGCCGAAGGAGCGGGCCTGATCGAGAATGAAGACATAGAGCACCAGCGCCGGAGCGACGCCGAAATTGACGATATCGGCGAGCGAATCCATCTGCGCGCCGAATTTCGACTGGGCCTTGAGCAGCCGCGCCACCCGGCCGTCAAGGCCATCGAGAAAGGCCGCGATCAACACCATGGCAACGGCCAGTTCGAAACGGTTTTCGAATGCCAGCCGAATGCCGGTCATGCCTGCGCAGATCGCCAGCACCGTGATCAGATTGGGAATGAGCATCCGGAACGGGATTTCGCGCAGCCGCGGGCCGCGCCCCTCATCCTGCGCTGCGTCATCCAGGCCCTGTTCATCCAGGCCATTCGGGTCATAGGGCGGAAACGGCGTCTGCATAGATGTCTCTCTTGTCTTCGGGGTCACCGCCTCAATCGCGGCGGCTGACCACCGAGCCCTTGGTCGATCCAAATTCAGCCAACATGGTTTCTCCGGCAATCGCCATCTGTCCGACGCTGACCATAGGCCGCGCCGAAACCGGCAGGAACACGTCAAGCCGCGAGCCGAAGCGGATCAGGCCAAAGCGTTCGCCCGCATCAAGCTGCTCGTTCTGTTCGGCCCAGCACAGGATGCGGCGCGCCACCAGACCGGCGATCTGGATCACGCCGATCTCTCCATGACGGGCGGTTTCCAGCACCAGCGCGCTGCGCTCGTTCTCGGTGCTGGCCTTGTCGAGTTCGGCGTTGAGGAACGAGCCTTGCGAATGGATCTTGCGCACCACCCGGCCTTTGACCGGCGCGCGGTTCACATGGCAGTTGAACACGTTCATGAACACCGAAATGCGCAGCATCTCGTCCGTCCCCAGCCCGAGCTCCATGGGCGGCGTCATCCGCACCACCGATGACACCCGGCCGTCGGCGGGACTGATCACCAGATCGTCGTCAAGCGGCGTCACCCGCTCGGGATCGCGGAAGAAATAGGCGCACCATACCGTCAGCACCAGACCGATCCAGAACAGCGGCTCGGCGATGAACCCGAGCAGCACCGAGGCGGCAAAGAATGCGGCTATGAATTTGTAGCCTTCCCGGTGAACCGGAACCAGCGCGTTGCGAACGCTGTCGATGATGCTCATGGCGTTTTCCCTGAATTGTCCGTTGGGCCGTGACTACAGCAATTGCCGCGAAGGGGAAACCACTTCGCGGTGGCAAGTGCAATCTATCCACCTTCACCCGGACCGATGAGATGGGGCCGGGCCGGTGACAGTCAAGCCAACGGAGCGGTCAGGCCCTGCTCAGACTTCGCCGATTTCCGGCGTGCGCCGGCGGGTGACGATGCCGAATTCGTCGTCTTCGCGCATCCGCTTGAGCTGTTCCTCGGCTTCGGTGGCCTCGCGCTGGCGATCCCACATCGAGGCGTAAAGGCCCTTCTGCGCCAGCAGGTCGGCATGCCCGCCGCGCTCGGCGATCTGGCCATCCTTGAGCACGATGATTTCATCGGCGCCGACCACCGTGGACAGCCGGTGGGCGATCACCACCGTGGTGCGGCCCCTGGAGACGAAATCGAGCGCTGTCTGGATTTCCTGCTCGGTGGCGGTATCGAGCGCCGACGTCGCCTCGTCGAGGATCAGGATCGGCGGCGCCTTGAGGATGGTGCGGGCAATCGCCACCCGCTGCTTTTCACCGCCCGAGAGCTTCAGCCCGCGCTCGCCGACCATCGACTTGAAACCTTCGGGCAGCGAGCGGATGAAACCGCCGATCTGGGCCAGATCGGCAGCCTGGTTGACTTCATCCTCGCTGGCGTCAATCCGGCCATAGCGAATATTGTAGGCGATGGTGTCATTAAACAGCACCGTGTCCTGCGGCACCATGCCGATGGCCGCGCGCAGGCTCTTCTGGGTCAGATCGCGGACATTCTGACCGTCAATGCTGATCGAACCCGACTGGATGTCATAAAACCGGTACAACAGCCGCGAGATCGTCGACTTGCCCGCCCCCGAGGGCCCGACAATGGCGATGGTCTTGCCGGCCGGCACCTCGAAGGAAATGCCCTTGAGGATCGGCCGCGCCGGGTCATAGCTGAAATGCACATTGTCAAAGCGGATCGCGCCCTTGTCGACCACAAGCGGCTTGGCGCCGGGCGCATCGCGCACCTCGGGCTCGACATCGAGCAGTTCGAACATCTGCTCGATGTCGGTGAGACCCTGGCGGATTTCCCGGTAAACGAAGCCGATGAAATTGAGCGGCACCGAAAGTTGCATCAGCATGGCGTTGATGAAGACAAAATCACCGATGGTCTGAGTGCCGGCCTGCACCGCCAGCGCCGACATCACCATCATCACCGTCATGCCGACGCCGAATATGACGCCCTGCCCCATGTTGAGCCAGCCGAGCGATGTCCACACCTGGGTCGCCGATTTCTCGTAGGACGCCATCGACACGTCGAAGCGGCGCGCCTCCATCTCCTCGTTGCCGAAATATTTGACCGTCTCGTAGTTGAGCAGCGAATCGACGGACTTCGTGTTGGCGTCGGTGTCCGACGAGTTCATCGCCCGCCGGATGCCGATGCGCCAGTCCGACGCCCTCACCGTGAACCAGATGTAGAGCCAGACGGTGACGGCGGTGACGGCGACATAGGTCCAGCCATAGGCGACGCCAAAAATCACCGCGGTCAGCGCGAATTCGATCAGCGTCGGCGCGGTGTTGAGAATGGTGAAGCGGACAATGGTCTCGATGCCCTTGGTGCCGCGCTCGATGACGCGCGACAGGCCGCCGGTCCGCCGCTCAAGGTGAAACCGTAATGACAATTCGTGCATGTGAACAAATGTCTTGTAGGCCAGTTGCCGCACCGCGTGCTGGCCGACCCGGGCAAACAGCGCGTCGCGCAGCTGATTGAAGCCCCATTGCACGATGCGCACGACATTGTAGGCCACCACCAGCATCACCGGTGTGGCGATCAACGCCGGAATCCAGCTTGCTGCCGTCGGGTCGCCATTGAGCGCATCGGTGGCCCATTTGAAGAAATAGGGCACCGAGATGAGCACGAGCTTGGACAACAGCAGGAACAGCGTCGCCCACAACACCCGCAATTTCAGGTCGGGGCGGTCCGCCGGCCACATATAAGGCCAAAGGTTTTTCAGGGTGCTGAACGGATTTCCCTTGTCAGCGGAGACTGTCTTGGTCGTCAAATCACATGTCCTTGTGTGCGGTCAGGCCGCCGTTCGCCTGCCGTTCGAAGTCTGAAGTCTTGCCCTCGCCCGGAGCGCAGCATCCGCCGCAACAATGATCGAGCGTCTGTCCGATGACGCCTGCCAGTTCGCGCAGGGCGCTCGCGTTGATGGAATAGCGCGAACTTTGCCGCTCCGGCCGGAAGCTGACCAGATCCGCCTCGACCAGCACCTTGAGGTGCTGCGACACCGTCGATTGCGCCAGTCCGCCCCGCCGGACAAGATCCTTGACGCAACAGCTGTCGGCCGCGCCCAGATGCCTGAGCAGCCGCAGCCGCGCCGGATGCGCCAGCGCCGCCAGTTTGCGCGCCACCGCCTCATCGCCCGCGTTGATGTCCGGTTCGGATATATTCATCGTTCATCGGCGATATACGATGAAGTCCGCCGGGTCAACCTGTGTGAAGACTCATAATATCAAATCGATCGCATTGCCGCGTCAACCGGGCGGCCGGAACCCGGTTGGAACCGGCGCGCCTCAGGATTTTTTCGTGGCATCCAGCAATTGCTTGTGCAGTTCTTCGGCATTGTCGAGCGGGCTTTCCGGAACTGAAAACACCTGCCCCGGCTTGATCCGGTCCGGGTTTTCGATCTGCGACCGGTTGGCGACGTAAATCGTCGTATAGCGGACCCCCTGGCCATAGGTCCGGCGCGAAATCTGCCACAGAGTATCGCCACGCCGGATGATGACCGCGCCGGGCGACGAGGCCAAAGGCGCCTGAACGATGGTTCGCGGCTCATCGGATTGACCGGTGACTTCCGCCGCCGGCGCCGGCGCGTCTGCTACCGTAACGGCATCGCCGGACGGTTCGGAAGGCACCGCGTCTTCAGGCAATTTGGACAGGCTGGCGCTATCGGACGGGGTTGCCGCGCCCGGCGTGGCTTCCGTTGGAGCATCCGCGGGCGCAACGGCGGCGGTTTCCGCCGTCGTCGCAGGGTCACTGCCGGACATCTTCGCTGTCGCCTGTTCAGCAGGCGCCACGGCGGCGAGTGTTTCGCCCTCCGGCCGGTTGAACGGCACGGTGGCGCGCAACAACACGCTCTGCCCGGACTTGTCCATCAGATCGGCGCTGATGATGTGATCGCCAACGGCGAGTTCGCCGGTGGCTTCGATGATGAAGCGCCCGGTCGCATCGGCCTTGTCGGCGCCGATCACGACGCCATCTGCCGACACCCTGACCGGATAGCCAGGCGTCGCCGATCCGGCGATGAAGATCTGATCTCCCTCGATTTCAACCGCGTCGACGCGGACAGTGGCGTCCGCGGGAATCGCAACCGAAGCGGCGTCCGGTTCAGGCGCCGCCATGGCGACTTCCGGCGCTGTTTCAGTCGCGGACTGAGGCGCGACTTGTGGTGCGGCGGTGCTCAGAAGCGCCGAGGCGTCGGGAAGCGCCGGGGTCTGGATGGAAGGCGATTCGCCGCTGGCCGTCTCCGCCATCGCGACCAATTGCTCGTCCTTGGCTTCCGTCGCCGCGGTGGCGGTATTTGCTTCCCCGGTCCCGGTCTTGGCTTCCACGGGATCTTCGCCAGCCGGTTCGGCGGCGGACTGTTCGAGCGCCGGCGCCACCGGCTGAGCCATGATGCGGCTCGCCTTGCCCGGCTTGCTCACCATCGCCAGCAATTCGCCGCCGGGAGCGCTGGGAACCGAAACGGTGGCGACCTCTTCGGATTGCCGGACCGCGCCGCCGTCGCCGGTATTGCGAAGCGTCAGGGAATGGTCGCCTGCCGCCAGCGGCGTGTCGAGCACGGCTGCGAAATCTCCGCTTTCCCCAACCGCGATCGAGGCGATAACGGTCTCACCGCTCATGATGTCAAGCCTGGTCCCGGGCTGGGCCTTGCCGGCAATCACCGTGGATCCATCGGGCTCGACCCTGAGCAGGTCGAAACTTGGCGTGACTAAATCATCCACAGCAATAGCTTCAGGGGCGGCAAGTGACGCAGTCTCGGAAGGCGCCATCTCGGATGGAGGCGTGGCGTTGTTGGCGGAACCATCAATCAGTCCGGAAACCTGCGCCGGTTGCGGCCCTGTCTCCTCGACCGAATTCAACAACTCTGGTGCGATGATGTAAGTCCCGACAGTCACGGCAACAATCACACCTGCAAGTGCCGGCAAACCCGTGCCCATTTTCACCATACCGGCGGCCTTTGCCAAACCGGCGCCAAAATTGATCATCGTCCGCTCCGCATTCCCGGCGAAAATCGCCGTTATGACTTTAAAACCTATCTGGTTTGAATCCCGCGCACAAGAAAAAGCAAGCTGCAGTGCAGCACCGGGCTTGACCATATTGCCGGGCGCATGTTCTTTCGCCTGATGAACACACCTACAACAGGCATCAAATCCATCTGCGTCTATTGCGGCTCACAGCCTGGGCATGATCCCGCCTATCGCAAGGCGGCGCAAGTTCTGGGCCGCGCCATGGCCGAAAGCGGCATAGACCTCATCTATGGCGGCGGAACCAAGGGCATCATGGGGGCGGTCGCCGACGCAATCATGTCGAGCGGCGGCAAGGCCATCGGCATCATTCCGGAATTCCTGATGGACAAGGAGGCCTCACGCCATTCGCTTGGGCAGTTGAGCGAATTGCATGTCACCAAGGACATGCACGAACGCAAGCACATGATGTTTGAACGCTCGGACGCCTTCGTCACCCTGCCCGGCGGCATCGGGACACTGGAGGAAATCATCGAGATCATGACCTGGGCCCAGCTCGGCCGGCACACCAAGCCGATGGTGTTCGCCAATATCAATGGCTTCTGGGATCCGCTCAACCTGCTGCTCGGTCACATGGCCGAGGAAGGTTTCATCCACACCGCGCATCTGGTCCGCCCGATGGTGATCGATGCGGTCGAAGACATCGTGCCCGCGATTCTCGCCAAGGCGCGCGGCGACGCTGATGACGGTGAACCGGAGCTGATCAGCCGGATGTAAGCGCCGCCGCCGCGCGCCGCTTCTTGCGGCTGCGCATGAGCGATGAGGTGTAGATCGCCAGCGCTGTCCAGATCAGCACGAAGGCCGCGAGCTTGTAGGGGCCGAAGGGCTCCTTGAAGACAAACACCGCGATGATGAAGATCATCGTCGGCGCGATATATTGCATGATGCCGATGGTCGACAGCCTGAGCAGCTTGGCGCCATTGGCATAGATCATCAGCGGCACCGCCGTGACCACGCCGCAGCCGAGCAGCAACCAGACATCCGTCATCCCCGTATCGCCGAAATGGCCAGTGCCATTGACCTCGACATAGGCGATGTAGCCAAGGGCAGGCACGGTCAGGATCAGCACTTCCAGAAAGAACCCCTGATTGGGACCAACCGGCAGCGATTTCTTGAAGAACGCGTAAAAACCCCATGTCAGTGCCAGTCCAAGGGAAACCCAGGGCAAGCCGCCGGTCTCCAGGGCCAGCAGCCCGACCGCTACAACCGCCAGCGCGATCGCGGCCTTCTGCCGGCCGTCGAGCCTCTCCTTGAGCAGCACCGCGCCCAGAAAGATCGAAAACAGCGGGTTGATATAATACCCAAGCGCCGTTTCGACCGCCCTGCCCGCTCCGATCGACCAGACGTAAATGCCCCAGTTGATCGTGATCAGGGCCGCCGTGATCAGGGCCATCGCCATCGTGCGCGGCGACTTCAGGGCAGCGCGGATGTCCTGGGTCCGGCCCAGCAGGATCAAGACCATTGCGGCGATCGGCACCGACCAGATCACCCGGTGCGCCACCACCTCGACCGCCGGAATATGCGCCACCGCCTTCATGTAGAACGGCAGGAACCCCCACAGCAGGTAGGCCGCCAGAGCGAAGGCGAAGCCGCGCGGCGTGTCCTCGTCGTAAGCAGCCGGAGCCGTTTCAGTCGCCATGATGCACTCCAGCCGTTGCTTCGTTCAGGGGTGAGACGCTTATGGCAACCCGCGTGAATGAGCAAATTCATTCCGCTGAACAATGCCTGAGACTGAGGCAACGGCCGCTCCCGGCGACGGCGATGGAAACCGCCTGCCGCCCGCCCGCGCCCTATTCCGCCGCCACCCTTCCCGCCAGGTCGCGGTTCTTCATCAGCTTGTAGACGATCGAATCCATCAGCGCCTGGAACGAGGCGTCGATGATGTTGTCGGAGACGCCGACGGTCCACCAGCGCGCGCCGGTGCCATCGGCGGATTCGATCAGAACACGGGTGATCGCCTCGGTGCCGCCATTGAGGATGCGGACCTTGTAGTCGACCAGTTCCAGGTCGGTGATCTCGGCCTGGTAGACGCCGAGATCCTTGCGGAGCGCAATGTCGAGCGCGTTGACCGGGCCGTGGCCTTCAGCCACCGACATCATCTCGACGCCGTCGACAACCAGCTTGACCACGGCTTCCGAAACCGTCCTGATCCGCCCGGTGGCATCGAAGCGGCGTTCGACCATCACCCGGAAACTGGTCACCGAAAAGAACTCCGGCACCCGGCCCAAGGTGCGGTGCGCCAGCAACTCGAAACTCGCATCCGCGCCTTCATAGGCGTAGCCGCTGGCCTCGCGCTCCTTGACGATGCCGATCAGTTGATCGAGCCTGGGATCGTCCTTGCCGACCACGATGCCGCGCCGCTTGAGCACATTGATGAAATTGGATTTTCCGCCCTGATCGGAGACCATCACCTTGCGGTAATTGCCGACGCTTTCGGGCGGCACATGTTCATAGGTGCGCGGATCCTTGATGAGCGCCGAGGCATGGATGCCAGCCTTGGTGGCGAAGGCCGAGGCGCCGACATAGGGCGCCTGGGTTGAAGGCGAGCGGTTGAGCAATTCGTCGAACGCGTGGCTGAGCGGCGTCAGCCCCTTGAGCCCGTCTTCGCTGATGCCGGTTTCAAATCGCGCCGCATAGACCGGCTTGAGCGCCAGCGTGGCGATCAGCGTGATCAGATTGGCGTTGCCGCAGCGCTCGCCGATGCCGTTGAGCGTGCCCTGGATCTGCCGCACGCCGGCCTCCACCGCGGCCAGCGAATTGGCCACCGCCTGGCCGGTGTCGTTGTGGGCATGGATGCCGAGCCTGTCGCCGGGGATGCCCTCGGCGATCAGCGCCGCCACGATCGCGCTGATTTCGGAAGGCTGCGTGCCGCCATTGGTGTCGCACAGCACGATCCAGCGGGCGCCCGCCTCATGGGCGGTTTTGGCGCAGGCCACGGCGTAATCGCGGTTGGCCTTGTAGCCGTCGAAGAAATGCTCGCAATCGACCATCGCCTCCTTGCCGGCCGCCGCCACGGCCCGCACCGAGTCCGAGATCGACTCGAGGTTTTCCTCGTTGCTGCAGCCAAGCGCCACCTGGACATGATAATCCCAGCTCTTGGCGACCAGGCAGACGGCGTCGCCCGCCGCCTGGATCAGCCCGGCCAGGCCCGGATCATTGGACGCCGAGACGCCGGCGCGCTTGGTCATGCCGAAGGCCACGAACTTGGCATTTTCGGTGCGCTTTTCCGAAAAGAACGCTGTATCGGTGGGATTGGCGCCGGGATAGCCGCCCTCGACATAATCAATGCCGAACTGATCCAGCATCCTGGCGATGGCGATCTTGTCCTCGACGGAAAAATCAATCCCCGGCGTCTGCTGGCCATCGCGGAGCGTGGTGTCGAAGAGATAGATGCGGTCGCGGGTCATTCTTCCCATCCTGGCAGGCAATTCCAATTGTTTTCGATCTTCATCGCATCACCCCAGTTGAAGCCGGTAAACCGGTCATCATGCTTGATGCCGCTGTTCTTGTAGGTCTCGAGCATCTCTAAGATCATCTGGTGGCTTGCGACGAAGAAACGGGATTTCAAAACATCATCCATGTCGACGCGAACCAAAATGTAGAACAGCTTTTCCACCAGATCCTTTTTCTTGATCATCCAGAAATTGTTCGACATCTGTCCCTTCACATCTATGAGGAAAGCTTCATTCCTGTCTGGCCGGGCAGCGAACAGATCAGCCAAAGGCGTGCTGTTGCCCATGGTAAAAGCCACTTCGAAACCCCGGCTCGCAAGTTTCGCCGCGGTGAGAAACTGGGCGGCCCACTGGCTCTGGTGTTTTTTCGAGGCGGTCACGTTTTCCCCGCAAACCTGTCCGTCGCGCGGATCAGCTGGTCGAGAATTCCGGGTTCGGAAAACGCGTGGCCGGCGCCCTCGATGAGGTGGAACTCCGCCCGCGGCCAGGCCTTGTGCAATTCCCAGGCGATGCGCGCCGGGCATGGCATGTCGTAGCGGCCGTGCACGATAACGCCGTCAATACCCGACAGCCGTCCCGCGTCGCGCAGCAACTGCCCCTCCTCGAGCCAGCCGCCATGGACGAAGAAGTGGTTCTCGATGCGGGCAAAGGCCAGCGCGAACTGGTCCTCGTGAAACTTGTCGCTGGTGGAAGGCTCGGGCAACAGCGTGATGGTCTCGCCTTCCCAGGCGCTCCAGGCCTTGGCCGCCGCCATCTGCCGGATCGGGTCGTCGCCCACCAGCAGGGTGCGGTAGGCCGCCATCAGATCGCCGCGCCCGGATTCCGGGATCGGCGCCAGGAACCGCTCCCATTTGTCGGGAAACATTTCCGAGACGCCGAACTGATAGTACCAGTCGAGCTCGGCCCTGGTCAGCGTATAGATGCCGCGCACCACCAGTTGGCTGACCCGCTCCGGATGGGTCTCGGCATAGGCCAGCGCCAGGGTCGAACCCCAGGAGCCGCCGAACACCAGCCATTGCTCGAAGCCCGCCATCTCACGCAACCGCTCGATGTCGGCGACCAGATGCCAGGTGGTGTTGTTTTCCAATGACGCAAACGGCGTCGAGCGGCCGCAGCCGCGCTGGTCAAACAGGATCATGTCATAGAGCGCCGGATCAAACAGCCGCCGGTGCACCCCGCTGAAGCCGCCGCCGGGGCCGCCATGCAGGAACACCGCCGGCTTGGCCCCCTTCGTGCCCGCCCGCTCCCAGTAGATCCGGTGACCGTCGCCGGTGTCGAGGAAGCCGGTCTCGAACGGTTCAATTTCGGGATAATACTTGCGCAGTTCACTCATTTCACATCACCCTGTAGAAAAAGACAAAGCCGGCATAGATCACCGCCAGACACACGATTGCCGCGCCGATCAGGCCCCAGGGCGGCTGTTTCGGCCCTGGCGTTCCGGGTTTGGGCGCGCTCATGGGCGATCCCCTGGCGGCCAGGCCTTGGTATCATGGTCGGGATGCTGGAAGGATGTCAGGCTAGCGTTCCAGGCATCATTCCTGGCCGCGTCGGCGGCTCCGACCTGCGGCAGACTGCACAACCCGTCAAAAAACGGCTGGCGATAGGCCGCATTGACCTGCGCGACCGGGGCCGCCAGCGCCGGGTTGTCCAGCGTTCCGATGGAGATTTCCATTCCGTCTTCGGCTTCATAGCTCAGCGGCGTGCCGCAATCGGCGCAGAAGCCGCGGCGGATCTTGTCGGAGCTTTGAAAATGCGCGGGCGCACCACGGGTCCATTCCGTCTCGTGGGCGGTGACCAGCGGCGCGAAAAAGCCGCCGAAGGCCTTTTGACACATGCGGCAGTGGCAGATGGTCGGCCGGCCAAGGCGGCCGATGCGGTACCGCACCGCCCCGCATTGGCATCCGCCGGCGATCAGTTCAGCATTCATGATCTCATCCCCAATTGACCCAGATGACGACGGCGGCGGTGACCGCCACCACCAGCACGGCCTTGCCGATCAGGCCATAGAGCAGCCATTTCGGCATCTCCGTTCCGGGCTTGCGCGCGTTCATGCCCGGTCCTCCGGTGGCCAGGCATCGGTGTCGTGGTCGGGATGCTGATAATTGACCAGGGTCTTGAGAAACGCCACCGCGCCCGCATCTTCCATGGTGCCGCGCTCGGGCAGAGCGGGAATCGCGTCGCACCAGACGCGCTTGCCCTCGACGCCATAGGCAATCGTCGGCGGCACCGCGTCGGGATCGTCAAACGCCAGCACAGACAGCGCCAACCCGTCGGGCGCGTCATAGGCGAGCGGCGTGCCGCATTCTTGGCAAAAACCCCGCCGCGCCGCGTTCGAGCTTTGAAACCACGATGGTTCGCCGCGCGTCCATTCAAAGCTGGCCTCGCCGAGCGAAACCAGTGCCAGCGCGTGCCCGGCCGAGGCCTTTTGGCACATCCGGCAATAGCACACCGACGACACGCCCGGCCTTCCTGAGAGCCGGAAGCGCACCGCGCCGCACTGGCAGCCGCCGGAATGGATCTGTGTGCTCATGCCGTGTCCTCCATCGGCCAGATGCTTGTGTCATGATCGGGGTGCTGGTGATTGCTAGCGGCAACCTCGGCGAGTTTGACGCCATCCTCCTCCGGATCGTCCATCGAGACCGTGGCGGGGATCGCCAGGATCTCGCAAAGAAACGGCACCCGGCTTTCGGCGCCGAACTGGTGGCGCGGGCGGATGGCGCGCGGATCGTCGAGCGAACCCAGCGTCACATTGGTGTTGGCGCGGGCGATCTGTTCGTAGATCAGCGGCGTGCCGCAATTGGCGCAGAAGCCGCGCCGTGACGGTTCGGACGAGCGGAACCAGCTGATGGCGCCACGGGTGACGACAAAATCCGCCTTGCCGACGCTCGCCAGCGCCATGAAATAATTGCCCCCCGCCTTCTGGCACATGCGGCAATGGCAGGTATGCGGCAGAAAGGTCTCGCCCTCGATGCGGTAGCGCACCGCGCCGCACTGGCAGCCGCCGGTGAGGATGCTGTTTTGTTTCTGCGGCTCAGTCATCGAGATACCTGCCGATGCTCTTTTCGATTTCCAGGAAAACATGGTCTTCGGCGTCGGTCAGATCCGCATTGTCGAACCGGAGCACGGTATAGCCCTGCTCCCGCATCCAGGCATCGCACACCCGGTCATGGGCCCGGCCTTCGTCGGTTTCATGACTGTCGCCATCCACTTCCACAACGATCTTCTTCGACAGCCAGGCGAAATCGGCGATATAGGGGCCGATCGGCGTCTCCCGCCTGAAGCGCGCCCCGCGGGGACGGAAATCGCGCAGCAGATTCCACATACGAGCCTCGGCCCTGGTCAGATCCGTGCGAAGTTTCCGGGCCCGGTCGCGGGTCTCTGGCGTGATGTTGGAATGGGGCATCATGCTTCCCCCGGCATCAAACTCGCGGGGACAAAAGACCCCTCCCCAACCCCTCCCCACAAGGGGGAGGGGCTAGACGCGGCAGCCATCCCGCAAGACCGCCAAAGTCTCCACCTGGACGCAAGCCTCATGCGTGGGAAACCCCGAGACCAGGACTGACGCAGGAGAAATGCACGGCATGCTCCGGCAGGAGTGGAAAAGCCGTTAGGATTGAAAGAAGTACAAGAATCGTAAAAATCAACAGCATGGGAAGCGCCCACACCTGCTGAATGGCGAGAGGGCAGCATGGCGCCGCGGGCAAGCCCCTCCCCCTTGTGGGGAGGGGTTGGGGAGGGGTCCTTGCCCAGCCACAAGTTCACCGCCGGACCTCCCAGCTCGTCACCCGCGCACCGGTCTCGGGATCCTTGCCGTCCTTGAGCTGGATGCCCTGCGCCAGCAACTCGTCGCGGATCCTGTCGGCCTCGGCCCAGTTCTTGGCGGCGATGAAGGCGAGTCGTTGATCACTAAAATGCTGGATCTCCGCATCGGTCAACTGAATAGTAGCTTTCGCATATTGGTTCATAAACGTATCGAAGTTGGGCTCGATCAATACTCCCATTAGGCGAACGCTTGCCGTGAAAGTTCGCTTCTTCTCGATGGATATAAGTCCACCAGTTGCATTGATTTCAGACTTCAGAAAATCAAGTCGGGAGAAAGCTGAACTCAAATCCAAATCATCACGGAGTGCGTCTAAAAACATTAGGTCGATCTCAGTATCGGGGTCAGGCAACGCCATCGCTCGATACCAAGCAATCAGTTTGTTTTCCGCCTCCTCCAACCTCCGCACCGAAAAATCGATCGGTTCGCGGTAATGCGTCATCAGCATGGCCAGCCTGAGCACCTCGCCCGGCCACTTCCGGCCACCAAACTTCTCCGTCTCCAACAACTCGGCAATCGTGACGAAATTGCCTTCCGACTTGGACATCTTCCTGCCCTCGACCTGCAAAAATCCGTTGTGCATCCAGAGATTGGCCATCCGCTCGGTGCCGTGGGCGCAGCAGGACTGGGCGATCTCGTTTTCGTGGTGCGGGAAGATCAGGTCGAGGCCACCGCCGTGGATGTCGAATTTGTGCGGTTCGGCCAGGCCCGCCTGCGAAAGCAGTCCCTTCTGCAAAGGCTCCTGCCAGAGCAGCTGATCAGACATCACCGAGCATTCGATGTGCCAGCCGGGGCGGCCGTGGATAGTGGTGGTCTGGCCGTCCTCGGTGAAGCGCCCCTCCCAGCCGGGTTCGTCGGCGGCCGATTCCTTCCACAGCACGAAATCCGCCGGGTTGCGCTTGTGCTCCTCCACCGCGATGCGGGCGCCGGCCTGCTGGTCCTCGAGCCTGCGGTTGGAGAGCTGGCCGTAATCGGGCATCGAGCTCACGGAGAACAGCACCTCGCGGCCCTCGCGGCCCGCCGTCACATAGGCGTTGCCCTTGTCGATCAAGGTCTGGATCATGGTGACCATGCCGTCGATATGGGCGGTGGCGCGCGGCTCGTGCGTGGGCGTGAGGCAGCCCAGAGCCGCCGCGTCCTTGTGGAAGCGGTCGGCGGTCTTCTCGGTGACCCTGGCGATCGCCTCGTTGAGCGGCAGGTCGGGATAATCGCGGAGCGCCCGGGCGTTGATCTTGTCGTCGACGTCGGTGATGTTGCGGACGTAAGTCACATGGGCCTCGCCATAGACGTGGCGCAGCAGCCGGAACAGCACGTCAAACACGATCAGCGGGCGCGCATTGCCGATATGGGCGTAGTCATAGACCGTCGGACCGCAGACATACATCCGCACATTGTCCAGATCGATCGGCACAAACTCTTCCTTGACCCGCGTCAGCGTGTTCCAGAATTTGAGCTCGCTCATGTCAACTCCCCGATGCCGGCCCCCGGGCCCGGGTCGTTTGTCCTGTTTGTGAAGAAGACGAAAACGGCCGAGCCAGCGGTGAGCTAGCGAATAATGATGCCGCAAATGCAGGTGGCGCGCGCGCCTAGTGCCGTGTTCATGCTGGTCTTATCCCCGATTGCGCCGGTCCGGTCAAGATGGGGTGCGGCCGGCTCAGCTTGTGAAAAAACGATAAAGCAGCGAGACCGACAGGGCCGCCATAACAAAGGCGATCAGCCCGTCGAGCACCCGCCAGGCCGAGGGGCGCTTGAACAGCGGCTCGAGCACGCGGGCGCCATAGCCGAGCCCGAAGAACCACAGGAACGACGCCGACATCGCGCCGATGGCAAAGGCCAGCCGCGCCGCACCCTCGTAGCGCCCGCTCAGGCCGCCGACCAGCAGCACGGTGTCGAGATAGACATGCGGATTGAGGAAGGTGAAGGCGAGACACATCAGCACCGCCGCCTTCAGCGATCCAGGCCCGGTTCTGGCGGCTTCAAGCCCCGAAGGCGAGAGCGCGCGCCTGAGCGCCATCACCGCATAGACCGCCAGAAACGCCGCGCCGCCAAGCGTGACGACGGCAATCAGCAGCTTTGATCCCGAAATGATCGCACCAAGTCCGGCGACGCCAAGCCCGATCAGCACGGCGTCCGACAGGGCGCAGATCAGGCAGAGGATGAACACGTGCTGCCGCAAGAGCCCCTGGCGCAGGATGAAGGCATTCTGGGCGCCGATGGCGATGATCAGCGAGCCGCCGAGCAGAAGCCCGGCGATGGCGGGAGCGAGTAAAGGGGTCATGAGGGCTAGAACAACTTCATCTGGTCGGGCGGACCATCCGCCGGCTTGGGTTTGGGCGCACGCCTGGCGGGCTTGTCGGCAGGACCGTCAACAGGCGCGGTATCCGTCGCCGGCGCCTGCACCTCCGGTCCGGTATTGGCGACCTTGTTGACAAGGTCGGAGACGCGGACCGCCTCGAAATAACCGTCCGGCGCCGGCGCCATCAGATCCGCCACATGGCGCGGCTCCTGGTTGAGGCAATCGAGCCAGCGGGAGAAATCCTCTGGCGCTATCACCACCGGCATGCGGTCATGGATGGGTGCTACCTCGCGGTTGGGTCCGACCGTCAGGATCGCCGCAGTATCGATCTCCGCCCCGTCGGCGCTCATGTATATTTCCATCAGCCCGGCGAAGGCGACGATGCCGCCTGCCCGCGGCCGGATCCAGTAGGGCGTGGATTTCTGCTTTGCGCCCTTCGGCGGCCGATGCCATTCGTAAAACCCGGAGGCCGCGACCAGCACCCGGCGGTGCCGCATGGCGGCGCGGAACGAGGCTTTTTCAGCCGCCGTTTCCGACCGCGCATTGATCAGCAGCGGAAACTCCGCCGGATCCTTGACCCAGCCGGGCAGAAACCCCCAGCGCGCCAGCAGCGCCCGGCGGTCGGTGCGGTTGTCGCCCTCGCCGCGGCTTCGGTCGCCGGCAATGATCAGGATCGGCTGCGTCGGCGCGATATTGTAGCGCGGCGGGAAATCCTCGATCTCCTCGAGCCCGAACAGTTCCTGCACCTCTTCAGGCGTTGCTGTCAGCGAAAAACGTCCACACATCGCCAATCCATGCCGCAGGAATCCGCAAGGGTCAAGCAAACAGCCGCAAGAGGCAAAACCGCCAATGCCTACGCCTTAAATGCGATGCCGAACCTAGCCGGGAGCGCCCACGATCCTGTCGGCGACGATCCGGCCGTCCTCCAGCGTGATGACGCGGTCGGCCAGCTCGAGGATGCGGTTGTCGTGGGTGACCATCACCGTGGTGGTGCCGCGGCGTTCGCCCAGCTTCTTCAGCATCGCCACCACATTGTGCCCGCTCTCCTTGTCGAGCGCCGCCGTCGGCTCGTCGGCGAAGACTATATCGGGATTGCCGACCAGCGCCCGGGCCACCGCCACGCGCTGCTTCTGGCCGCCCGACAGATTGGCCGGCAGATAGTCCATGCGGTCGTCAAGCCCGACCAGCGACAGGGCGTGGCGGGCGGCTTCCTGCTCTCCCTTCGGATCATTGAGCTGGTGCACCTGTAGGCCCATCTGCACGTTCTGCATGGCGGTCAGGCTGCCATGCAGATTGTGCGCCTGGAAGATGAAGCCGAGCCTGCGCCTCAGCGATTCGTTGAGCGCATTGCCCGCGCCCATCAGCTCATGGCCGAGCAGGCAGATCGATCCGTCCTGCAGGTCGCGCAGGCAGCCCATCAGCGTCAGCACCGTTGTCTTGCCCGACCCCGAAGGCCCCATCAGCACGGTCAGGCTGCCGCGCGCCACCTTGATATCGACGTCGAACAGCGCCTGCTTGCGGGCTTCGCCGGCGCCGAACCAATGGTTCAGGCCAACGACATTGATCGGCGTGTCATCGCTCATCGCCCGCCCCTCAAAACAAGTCCGCCGGATCGGCCGCCGCCAGCCTGCGGGTGGCGATGGCGCCCGACAGCGAGCACGCCGCCAGCGTTCCGATCAGCACGATCATGGCCATTTCCCAGGTCATCGCCAGAGGCAGATTGGTGGCCTTCTTCATCCCGAAGAGCAATCCCGTGCCGACCAGCACGCCGGGGATAAACCCGAAGACCGCCAGGATCAGCGCCTCCTCAAAGACAATGCCGAGAAAGAATTTCTGGGGATAGCCCATCGCCTTGAAGGTCGCATATTCGGACAGATGATCGGCCACATCGGTCGACAGCACCTGGTAGACGATGACGATGCCGACCAGCACGCCGATGATGACGCCGAAGCCGAAAATGATTCCGGTCGGCCGCTTGGTCTGCTGATACTTGAGATCGTCGGCCTTGGCCTGGGCGTAGGAGCGGATCCGCAACGATTTGTCGGAAATCAGGTCGCGCAACCGGGCCGACACCGCTTCCGGATCCGCCCCCGGCTTCACCTTGAGCAGGATATGATCGGGCGCCGCCGAGCTGCGCGCCGGATACAGTGACAGGAAGGTCTGGTCCGACATGATCAGATAGCCGTCGCCGCCAAACCCGCCGCCGCCCTGGAACGTGTCATACAGCGTCAGCGTCTTGCCGGTGACCTCAAAGCTCGCCGGGGTCTGCGGCCGGATCGCGGCGGCCTCCTCGCGCGGCAGGCCGCGGGTGGCCATGTCAAGAATGCCCGAATCATTGAGTTGCAGCGTCGCCAGTTTCGGCTTGAGCGCCGGGCTTAGGAAATCCGGCAGCGTCGGATCGATGCCGAAACTGGTCAGCCCCAGCGTCTTGGTCGGGCGCGGCCAGCTGGTGTTGCCGACAAAAATGCCGGTGCCGATCGTCACCTCCGGATCGGCCTGGGCCTGGAAAAGCCATTGCCGCGCGACATTGCCGCCCTCGGTCATCGAATTGGCGTCCGAGGCCGAGATCATGATGTCGGCGTTAAAGAAATCATAGGGCTTCAGCGTCGCCGTCGCCATCGAGTTCATGATGCCCAACTGCACGAACACCAGCACATTGGCGAAGGCCACCCCGGAAATGGCCGCGGCGAAGCGGGTGCGGCTGTGGGTCAGTTGCAGCCAGCCGATCGGCAGGCGCCCGAACAGCCATTGCAGCAAGGAGTTCATGGATTGCTCTTGGCAGCGGGCGCCAGGGTGCGGGTGTCGATGCGGGCGATCACCTCGAGATTGGTGTAGCGCGCCGCCACCTTGGAGGAGGCCTCGTCCAGTTCAACCATCACCTTGATCACCCGCGCATCGGTGTTGGCCGCGGTATCGTCCGACAGCAGGCCCTGGCGGCCGACGGTCAGGCCGATGGATTTGACCCGGCCCTGCAGCGTCTGGTTGATGGCGACGGCCGCCAGTTCCACCGGCTGGCCAATCGCGACATTTGCGATCCGGTCCTGATAGACCTCCACCTCGGCCATCATGAAATCGATGTCGCCGATCTGCATGATGCCGTCACTGGGCGGGCGCTCTCCCGGATTGGCCATCGAATCGAGCACCACGCCGCTGATCGGCGCCAGAACGGCGGAGCGGATCAGGTCCTGCTCGGCGCGGGCGAGCTCCGCCTTGGCGGCGTCGAGATTGCGCGCGGCGACGATCACATCGGGCTGCAACTCGGCCGCCTGACTGGCGAAGCGCGACAGAGTCGCCTGGGCCTTCTGCACCGCAAGGCCTGCCTGGCGTTCGGCCGCGGCGAGCGAATCGAGCGACGCCTGGGTGATCACGCCGCGTTCGAACAGGGCCTTGGAGCGTTCATATTCGGCAGCCGCCTCCGCGCTTGAACTGCGGGCTTGCTCCAGGGCGGCGAGGGCTTCGGCTTGTGAGTTCTTGACAGACTCGGTGGTCTGCACCAGCGCCGCTTCGCGCACGGCGACATTGGCCTCGGCCTGAAGCACCGCGCCTTCAAGCTGGCCCCGATTGTCGAGCCGCGCCACCACGGCGCCTTTTTCAACCCGGTCACCGATGCTGACCAGCACTTCGGCGATGCGCGCGTCGCCAGCGCCAAAGGGCGGCGCCACGATCGACACATCGCCACGCGGCATCAGCCGGGCCAATCCGACGACATCGCTGACCTGCATGGTCGCCGCCATCTCTTTCGGCATTTCCATATCGGGCGGCAAGGCAATCGGCTTGGCCGCGCCGCCGCCGGGCTGCAGCCCGGTCAGCGCGTAGAATTTCTGCAAGGCGGTGGGCTGGTAATACATGCCGATCACCCCGCCCGAGAACATGAACACCGGAATCAGGAACACCAGCAGATAGCACTTGTGAAACCGGAACCGCCGCCGGGCAACTTTCGGATTGTCGGAATCATGCCGGATGACATGCAGTGGCAGCTCGGCGTCGGGTGGAGTGGTCATCGTTAATTCCAATTCTCATGTCCCGGCGGGATCATGTTCAATACATAGTATTATTTATATGTTTTCGCAATGCGGAATCCTGCCGTTGCTACCGGGCAACGGGAAATCCCGGCCCGGCTCCACCCGATACAGCTTGGCCCGTTTTCAGGGTTGCCGCCAGTAGAAAATTCCGCACATTACAAATCGCTGACACTGCGCGCGAAAAGGGGCCAGGCAATGAAAGTACAGAATGGCGCAACCCGGCCCGGCCCGGCGTTTGCCGTGTCGGTGGCGGTGGAGCGCGACGGCAAGTTCCTGCTGGTGCTGCGCGCCAATCCGCCGGCCCAGCACATGTATGCCTTCCCCGGCGGCCGGGTCGATCCAGGCGAAACCCTGGAAGCGGCGGCCTTGCGCGAACTGGAGGAGGAAACCGGGCTGAAGGCCGCCAATCCGCGTGTGTTCGCGACATTCGATCTGAGCCTAGACGATCCCGGCGCAAGCGATTCCCCTCATTTTTTTCTGACCGTGTTTCTGGCCGAGGATCCAGGCGGCGACCCGGTGGCGCTGGACGACGCCAAGGAAGTTGGCTGGTTCACGCCGGAGCAGATCCGCTCCCTGCCCGCGCCCGAAAGCATGGTGACCTGCATGGACATGCTGGCGCGCGGCGAGCACCGGGAAGTGCGGTCGTGACCGCCAAGCCTTGTTTCGATCACCGCGGCCCGCGACAGCGTTGCCTGGGATGAAAGTTCCGGCTACGGCATCGTAATGGATCAATTGACGACCGGAACTGGAGATATGGCGTGACCGGAAAGATTACCGTGCTGGACGGCGGAATGAGCCGGGAGCTGCTGCGGCTCGGCGCAAGGCTGGTTCAGCCGGAATGGTCGGCGCTGGCCTTGATGGAAAGCCCGGAGATCGTCCGCCAGGTCCATTCCGAATTTATCGAAGCCGGCGCCGACGCCATCACCACCAACAGCTATGCGCTGGTGCCGTTTCACATCGGCGAGGACAGGTTCCGCGAACAGGGCCCGGCGCTGATTGCGCTGTCGGGACACCTCGCCCGCCAGGCCGCCGACGCTTGCACGGACCGCAAGGTGCTGGTCTGCGGCTCGCTGCCGCCGATCTTCGGCTCCTACGAGCCGGAGAACTTCGATCCCGCGACCGTGCAGGATTATCTCTCCGTGCTGGTCGCCAATCTGGCGCCCTATGTCGATATCTGGCTTGGCGAAACATTGAGCCTGATCGCGGAGGCCGAAGCGGTGCGGACCGCAATTCAGGCCACCGGAAAACCGCTGTGGATCTCCTTCACGCTGGCCGATGGCGCGGCGGCGCAGTCGGCCTCTGAACCGCGATTGCGCTCAGGCGAACCGGTCGCGGAGGCGGCACAATGGGCCGCGAAAGCGGACGTCGAGGCGCTATTGTTCAATTGCAGTCAGCCGCAGGTCATGGAAGCGGCGGTCAGAACCGCTGCAAAAACCTTCACCGAAACGAACGCAAAGGTCGAGATCGGTGTCTATGCCAACGCCTTCGAGGCAAAGACCGACACGGCAAAGGCCAATGAAGGCCTGAGCAAGATCCGTTCCGATCTCGACGCAGACGCCTATCTGCGGTTTGCCCGCGATTGGGTGGCGGCCGGCGCGACGCTGGTCGGCGGATGCTGCGGCATCGGCGTCGAGCAGATCGAAAAGCTGGCTTCCGATCTGAAGGGATAGCCCGCCACAGCCGTGATTGGCCGTTGTCCGCCGGGATTTCATCGCGGGCTATCTTGGTGTATGGCAACAGCCATGTTCCGCCGCCTCGCCCTCATCGTGACTGTCGTGCTGCCCTTTGCATTTGTTTGCGGAGCGCAATTGGCTGTGGCGCAGACCGAGGATGAAGCGGCAACCGTTGTCGTGCCGGACCTGCCGCCACCGCCCTATGAGGCGAGGTTGTTGCGGCTGGCCGAGATTCTCGGTTCGGTTCACTATCTCCGCAATCTCTGCAATGCCGAGGGAGAAACCGGCTGGCGCGAAAGCATGCAGAGGCTGCTCGACAGCGAGACCGCCGGAGAGCAGAATCGGCGCGAGCAACTCACCGCCGGCTACAACCGCGGTTTTCGCGCTTTCGCCTCGGTTTACACCGCCTGCACCGACGCCGCCGTGGTCGCCGAGGAGCGATACCGTCGCGAAGGCGCAACACTTGTCACGGAAATCGTGGCGCGCTACGGAAATTGACGATTTGTTAACCGATATCGTCGCAGCCCCGTGCCGAAACGCTCCAAGGCATGTTACGGTGTTAACAAGATGGTAAGTAAAAGTTGGTCCGCATGACACACCCGACACCACATACGCCTGACGAACTCGATGACCTGATCATCCAGGAAAAGCTTCAGGTGGCGATGGAACTACAGCATGACGCCTGGGCTGAAAGCACGGCTGACGGCATTGAGCCGGAAATCATCGCCGATGCCGCCATGATCACGGCCATAAGGGAAACGGTGCGCGCCCTGGGCGAGGATCAGGCGGAAGCACTGGTGGAATCACTGCGGGGCCGTATTCTCGCCGGTGAGTTTTCTCCCGGCCGGGTGCTTCAATAATTTATGCCGCGCAGAACCGTGCGGCGGCGTAGCGGTCACGACAGGCAATAACACTGAGCCAAAGCGCGGGGGGACAGGTGGTCGACAAGCGCAAGAGCGGGTTTTCAACCGGCGGTGTTCGGGCCGCATCAGCGCTTGCAGGTGCGCTGATCCTGGTTACCGCCGCAAGTCCGGCGCTGTCCCTGAGTGAACTCAAACCATCCGAGCCGTCCTCGACTGAGGTCGAACAGGGTCCGTCGCTGCCACCGCTCGACGACCCCCAGATCGGACCCGATGGCGGATTGCCCGAACCGGCCCCGGTGATCCGCGGCGCGCCCCAGTCCGACGAAGAGGTTCTGGAACCGGAGTCCGAATCGGCGCCAGAACCGGCGATAACCGAAGATCTTGCGCCCGTGGAGATCATCACCGACCTCACGCAATTGCCCGAACCGGCGCGACGCATGCGGCAACTGATTCTGGAGGCCGCCGCCACCGGCGAAATCGAAAACCTCCGGGCGCTGCTCGGGTCCGGACCCACCGCCGCCCGGCTGTCATTCGGCGACATCGAGCTCGATCCGGTTGATTATTTGCGCTCGATCTCGGGCGATGGCGAGGGTCAGGAAATCCTGGCGATTCTGATTGACCTGCTCAACACCGGTTTTGTCCGGGTCGACGCCGGCGAAGCGGGTGAAACCTATGTCTGGCCCTATTTCGCGGCCATTCCGCTGGAAGGGCTGACGCCGCCGCAAAAGGTCGAACTGCTCAGGTTGGTCACCGCGGGCGATGTCGAGGACATGAAAGCCTATGGCGGCTACAATTTCTACCGGGTCGGCATCACGCCGGACGGTGAGTGGCGGTTCTTCGTTGCCGGAGACTGATCTGGGCCGGAGACTGATCCTCCGATCGTACTTCCACCCTTGCCCGCCGCCGCGCGACCGCCTACCTGTTGATCAGTCCTTGTTTCCGACCAAACCGGAGTGCCGCGCTGTGCCAGCCCTGATCCTTGCCGACCGGAAAATCATACGCGTGGACGGCGCCGACGCTGGTCATTTCCTGCAGAATCTGATCACCGCGAACATCGATGCCGTTGAGCCCGGAGAGGCAAGGCCCGCGGCCCTGCTCACCCCGCAGGGCAAGATCCTGTTCGACTTTCTGATCTCGAAAGCCGGCGAGACCGGTTATCACTGCGATGTCCGCGCCGATATCGCCGACGATTTCGTCCGCAGGATGACCATCTACAAACTGAGGGCGGCGGTCAGCATCGAAAAGCTCGATGACATCAAGGTGATTGCCGGCTGGAACGAGGCTCCTCCCACCGGCGCGCTTGCCGACAAGCGCTTCCCCGGTGAAGCCCAGGTCTGGAGATTGCACGGCGGCGATGCTGTTGCCGATGCGAACCGGGCGGCCTGGGATGCCCTTCGCATCAGCCATGGCGTGGCCGAATCCGGCGCCGATTTCGCCCTGTCCGACATTTTTCCGCACGACGCCATGATGGACAAGAATGGCGGCGTCGATTTCCGCAAGGGCTGCTATGTCGGCCAGGAGGTGGTTTCCCGCATGCAGCACCGCGGCACCGCCCGGCGCAGGGTGGCGATTGTCGGCAGCGAGACCGAACTGCCGCAAACCGGCCCGGACGATGCGGCCATCGCCATACTGGCTGGCGAAAAGCCGGTGGGCAGCCTGGGCACGGTTGTGGGCAAGACGGGCCTTGCCATGGTGCGAACCGACCGGGTCGCCGAGGCGCTGGCGCAGAACATCCCGCTGACGGCCGGCGGCTCCCCGGTCAGCCTGGCGCTGCCTGGATGGACCGGCCTGTCCTTCGACGCCGCCCCGGACTCCTGAGCCATGGCGCTCGTTGAAAAAGCTCCGCGCGCCTGGCAGCGCATGCTCTCGGGCCGCCGGCTCGACCTGCTCGATCCCTCGCCGCTTGACGTCGAGATTTCCGACATTGCGCAAGGGCTGGCTCGGGTGGCGCGCTGGAACGGACAGACCCGTGGCGACCACGCCTTTTCCGTGGCCCAGCACTCGCTGATGGTCGAGGCCATCGTCGGCAGGCTGACTTCCGCCTCGCCGGCGACCCTGCAACTGGCGCTGCTGCATGACGCGCCGGAATATGTCATCGGCGACATGATCTCGCCGTTCAAATCGGTGGTCGGCGGCGGCTACAAGTCGGTGGAAGCCAGACTTGAGGCCGCCATCCATATCCGCTTCGGGCTTCCGCCGGTCATGCCCAAGACCATCAAGGCGCTGATCAAGCGGGCCGACCGGATCGCGGCCTATTTCGAGGCAACCGAGCTCGCGGGGTTTGACGACGCGGAAGCGCGCGCCTTTTTCGGCGCGCCGCGCGGCATCAACCGCGACATGCTCGATGTGCCGCCGCGACCGGCGGCGGAAATTGAAAAGATGTTTCTGGACCGCTTCCAGGCCATCGAGGCCCTGCGCCGCGCGAAGGGAACCTGATCCATGTCCTATCTCGTCGTCTGCCGTCTCAACCAGATCGCCGAATCGGCTGTCATGCACGGCGCCCGCGAGATGGTGAGCCTGCTCGCCGAGAACCAGGATTTTCACCGCCCCGCCGTGATCGACCCGAGCCGGCACCTCAAGCTCGGTCTCAATGACATCTCGGTTGTCCGCACCGGGCTGACCGCTCCGGGCGAGGCCCATGTCGAAAAGCTGATCGGCTTTGCCCGCGGCTGGGACCGGTCGGCGCCACTGGTGGTGCATTGCTGGCTCGGGATTTCCCGGTCACCCGCCGCCGCCGCGATCATTGCGCTGGCGATCGCACCCGACCAGGACGAGATGGCGCTGGCGGAGCGATTGCGCCGGGCCTCGCCCTTTGTCACTCCGAATCCCAAGCTGATTGAAATCGGCGATTCCATGCTCGGGCGCGGCGGTCGTCTCAAGCGCGCGATCAGGGCCATCGGGCGCGGCGCCGACGCCTTTGAGGGCGGCCGCTTCTGCCTCGCCATCCACCCCGGCGATGCGCTCCCGGATCTGGCGGCAGGCGGGCGGGCGGCCCGCCGCGCCAGGGACTGACCGCGCCATGCAGCCGCAAGCCACGGACTCCGGCGACATCCCGCCCCTGCGCATCGGCCTCAACGCTGCGATTGTCGCGGTGAGCGGACGCTCGCCGAAGATCCTCTGCGTGCCGGCCGAATCCGGCATCGGCGAAGCCGATGGCCTGCCCTATGATTTGTTCGATCCCACGCGCCACCGCACCTTCGAGGCAGCCCTGCGCCACTCCGTCGAAACCCAGACGGCGCTGCACCTTGGCTACGTCGAACAGCTCTACACCTTCGGCGACCGCGACCGCCATCGCCGCCCCGGCGACGAGAACGTGCACGCCGTCTCCGTCGGTTATCTGGCGCTGACCCGCACCGACGCCGAGCCCGGAGAGGCGCTGGCCAAGACCGGGTCGCGCTGGCGCGACTGGTACAGCCTGTTTCCCTGGGAGGACTGGCGCGACGGCAGGCCGCCGGTGCTCGATGCAGTGGTTCTGCCGCGTCTTGCTGCCTGGACTTCCGCCTCCGACACGCCGAACGGGACGCTGCGGCGACAGGCGCGGGTGCGGCTTTCCTTCGGCCTTGACGATTTTCCCTTCGATGACGAGCGAGTGCTCGATCGCTACCAGCTTCTCTACGAGGCCGGGCTCGTGGAGGAGAGCGTGGCCGACGGCCGCGTCGCAGCGACCGGGCTTTCGGTGCCGCTGGGCCGGGCCATGCGCTTTGACCACCGCCGCATCGCCGCCACCGCGGTTCAGCGGCTTCGCGCCAAGATCAAGTACCGGCCGGTGATCTTCGAGCTGATGCCGCCCGACTTCACCCTGACCCAGTTGCAGACGACGGTGGAGGCGATTTCGGGCCGTCACCTGCACAAGCAAAATTTCCGCCGCCTGGTCGAGGGCGCCGAACTGGTCGAACCCACCGGCGCCTCAAGCTCGGCCACCGGCGGCCGCCCCGCCGCGCTCTACCGCTTCCGCGCCAAGATCCTGGAGGAACGCCCGGCGCCGGGGCTAAGATTGGGCGGAAGGGGATAGAGAGGCGCTATACAGCTCCTGTCAGGCCATGACCCAGAGCTGGAACAACAGTCCCGAAGCGAAGGCGCCTGCCAGCGACAGCCCGATGTAGAGCGCGAAGACCTGCGGCCGGGCCAGCGCCCAGACCGCCATCGCCGCGGGAATCGAGGTCACTCCACCGGCCACGAGAAACGCCATGCCGGCGCCAGGCGCCATGCCCCGCTCGATCAGCCCGCTCACCAGAGGCAGCGCGGCATAGCCATTCAGATAGGCCGGCACGCCCACCAGCGTCGCCATCACGATGGGCATGAGCCCTTCGCCGCCCAGCGCCGCCGTCACCGTCTCGGCCGGGATCCAGGCCAGCATCAGGCTTTCGAGCAGGAAGGCCAGCGTCAGCCATTTTGCCAAAAACAGCGTCGTGGTCAGCGCCGTCATGCCGAACTTCGCGCGGCGCCCGGCATCTTCCCAGAACCGCCAGACGACGGGTTTGGGCGCGCGGATTTTTGACCCGCCGCAGCCGCCATTGCCGATCCCATCGCGCAGCGGATCGGACAGAGCGCCGCCGCGCGCCATGAGATGGACCACCAGCCCGCCGAACAGACCCAGACCGACGGCAGCCAGCGTCTTGGCGATGGCGAATTCCATGTTCAGCACACCGGCGGTCAGCACGAACATCGACGGATCCATGATCGGCGACGCCAGCCAGAAGGCCATCACAGCGGACAACGGAACCCCCATCGCCAGAAGCGCCGCAATCAGCGGGATCACCCCGCAGGAGCAAAATGGCGATACCCCGCCCGCCAGCGCGGCCAGGACGATCATCAGCAGCGGCGCGCCTGTGAAAGCCTTGGCGATCAGATTGTCCGCTCCTGTGGCGCCCGCCCAGGCGGCAATGGCGATCGACAGGACAAGGAACGGCGCGGTGTTCACCAGCGCACCGCCTGCAAACAGCGCGCTTTCGGCTGCCTGGGTCGGGTCGAACACCGCAAGCACTGCAAGAATAAATGCCGAGGCAAGCCAGACGCGCTGATCCCGCCATAGATGCCGCAGATTGGCCCATGGGCCGGGTGTGGAATGGGTTGCGACAGACATAACTAAACCTCCGGATTTATGGTTGTATTAGGGGCAAAAAAACGGGCCGGGCGCATCAAGCGGCATCCTCCGTCGCCTGCACGCGGACGCCCGAACAACATTCAGAGGTCAGAAAAGACAGCACCCCGCGCATGGCCGGATAGTCGACCCGGTTGAACACTTCGCGCCCCTGCTTCTCCTGCACGACCAGTCCCGCGTCCACCAGGATGGAGAGATGATGCGCCAAGGTCGACGGCGCGAGCGCCAGATGATCGGCGATGTCGCCCACCCGCAGCCCCTTATCCCCCGCCCTGACAAGCAGGCGAAAGATCGACAGTCGGGCGTCATGGCCAAGTGCGGCAAGCGCGCGGGCGTGGGGTGTGGATGTTGTCATCGGATCAATATAACCATAATTCTAGTTTTGTAAATATTTTTGATCAACCAGCCTTACGCCCCGCCCTGTTGCCCTATCAGATACGGTTTTACCTGGCACGGCCCAAGCCCACTCAGCGCGCGCCGGCGGGACCCCTTGTTTGCAACGGTACGTTCGCTGCGCTAGGCTTGCGTCGTAATCGGAACATCATTCACCGTTTGCGACACAGCAACAGCCTGCCACGGTCGGCAGTCTGATGTGCTAGAATAAGTATCGGCGCCCAACAAGCCGGTCGGACACAAGGCGGGGAGAACCAATGTACAAGAAAATAATGGTGCCTGTGGATCTTGCGCACGCTGACAAGCTGACGCTCGCATTGGACACGGCCGCAAATCTTTCCAAACTCTATCACGCGCCAGTGACTTATGTCGGAGTGACATCGGCCGTGCCCGGACCACTCGGGCACAATCCGGCGGAATACGATCAGAAACTTGCGGGCTTTGTTGCCGGGCAGGCCAAGACCCATGGCATCGAAACCCATGGCAGGACCTTGGTCAGTCATGATCCGGCGGTCGATCTCGATGACGCGCTGATCAAGGCGGCGCGCGAAACCGCAAGCGACCTCATCGTCATGGCGACGCATATTCCCAATGTCGCCGATCATTTCTGGCCATCGAACGGCGGTCGGCTGGCGACCCATACGGATGCATCGGTTTTTCTCGTCCGCGGCTGAGCCCGGACCGGCGCCACTTGCAATAACCATAACATAAGCGGGAGAACACGCCATGAGCGACACCAGCGGACAGGGAATTCCGACGCCGGAAGGCCCGGCCAACCTGATCGAAACCGAATACGAGGTTGGACAAGACAATATTTCGATGTCGGTGGGGCCGTTCGGCCTCGACATCCACAATCCGGTATTCGCGATCTCCGGACTGACCATCGTCGCCTTTGTCTTCGTCACGCTGGCATTTCAGGAAAGCACCGGCGCGGCGTTCGGCGATCTGCGCGACTGGCTGACCGGGACCTTCGACTGGTTTTTCCTCACGGCAGCCAACATCTTCGTGCTGCTCTGCCTGTTCCTGATCGTCTCGCCCTACGGCAAGGTCCGGATCGGCGGCAAGGATGCGACACCGGACTATTCCTACGCCGGCTGGTTCGCCATGCTGTTTGCCGCCGGCATGGGCATCGGCTTGATGTTTTACGGCGTCTCGGAGCCGATCTCGCACTTCTCCGCCTCGGTGGCCGACGGCGCCGGCTCGCCCGACAGCTGGGCGCCGCTCGGAGGTGCTGCGGGAGACACCGCCGAAGCGCGCAATCTCGGCATGGCCGCGACGATCTTCCACTGGGGCCTGCATCCCTGGGCCATCTACGCCATCGTCGCGCTGGCCTTAGCGCTGTTTTCCTACAACAAGGGCCTGCCGCTGACCATGCGGTCGGTGTTCTATCCGATCTTCGGCGAGCGCGTCTGGGGCTGGACCGGCCACATCATCGACATTCTGGCGGTGTTCGCCACGCTGTTCGGGCTCGCCACTTCACTGGGCTTCGGCGCCGAACAGGCCATGGCCGGCCTCAACCACATCTTCGGCATTCCGGTCAATGACGTGACCAAGGTCCTGCTCATCGTGGGCATCACCGGCATCGCCCTGCTGTCGGTCGTCGCCGGCCTCGACGCCGGCGTCAAGCGCCTGTCCGAGATCAACATGGTGCTGGCCGCCCTGCTGCTGGTCTTCGTGCTGATCGTCGGACCGACGCTCGCGATCTTCACCGGCTTCTTCCACAATCTCTACGAATATGCCCGCTATCTGCCCGAACTCTCCAATCCGTTCGGGCGCACCGATGACAATTTCCGTCAGGGCTGGACGGCTTTCTACTGGGCCTGGTGGATTTCCTGGTCGCCCTTTGTCGGCATGTTCATCGCCCGCGTCAGCCGCGGCCGCACGGTGCGGGAGTTTCTCACCTGCGTGCTGATCATCCCGTCGCTGGTCTCGGTGTTCTGGATGACGGTGTTCGGCGGCACCGCGATCAGCCAGCTCGTCAATGACGGCTACCAGATCGTCGTCGACGCGCCGCTGGAACTCAAGCTGTTCGCCATGCTCGAAGCGCTGCCGCTGCAACAGATCACCTCGTTCCTCGCCATCGTGCTGGTGATCGTGTTCTTCGTCACCTCGTCCGATTCCGGCTCGCTGGTGATCGACACCATCACAGCCGGTGGCAAGATCGACGCGCCGGTGCCGCAACGCGTGTTCTGGGCCTGCTTCGAGGGACTGGTCGCCATCGCGCTGCTGCTGGGCGGCGGGCTGGGGGCGTTGCAGGCGATGGCGGTCTCGACCGGCTTCCCGTTCACCGTCGTGCTGCTGCTCGCCTGTTTCGCCATCCTCAAGGGACTGCACAGCGAACCACGCTGACACGAAAAGGGCCGCCCCGACATGGCGGCCCTTCTCAGTCTGGTCCTGGCTCCACCCGCTTCCCGTTTCACCTGGAGGGTTGACGGTGACGGTGGAGCGAGGCCCCTCGACCCGAGTATTACTCAGCCGCTTCGGCCTGCATCACCGCATCGCCGAACGGCTGATCGATCACCATTTTCCAGCTGCCGTCGGACTGCTTGCGCAGGACGGCGACCGAAAGCGCGGTGGCGTCGCCTTCCGGCGTTGGCGCCGTCCATTTCATCAGGTGCAGGGCAACATCGCCGGCCATGACGACATCGTGGGCGCCGTAGGTGAACGTCACACCCTGGGCAATGAACTGCTGAAACATCGCCCGCAAAGCGGCGTCGCCGCTGACCGGCACGCCGGGCGCGGCGACAACCGTCGCCCCGGTCTCGTAGGTGGCCAGGATGGTGTCGACGTCACCGGCGGCAAACGCATCCGTCATGGTTTCAATGGTCGCCAGAATTGCTGCATTTTCCATTCGATTGGGCTCCGTTTGCGCCTGTGCGGCCGTAAAGCTGATGAGAAACATCGCCGCGGTCACGACGGTGAATTTCAGTTTCATTTCACGCTCCTTGCTGTTGATTTCCTGCAGCATAGCGAAGAGTCATGCCAGAAAATGGCAGTGGGCCGTCAGCTTTCCAGGAGGACCGGCCGCCACAAAAATTCATTGCCGTCACATTCTGTGAATTGACAGCATACCAACTGGTCGGTATGAACCGTATCAAGCAAAAGGATACTGAAAATCAGCGTTGAAATCAGTCCAAGAGGAGAACAACATGCCCAGCACGATCCGCCTCCACCGCGTCATCGCCACCAGGCCGGAGAAGATCTATCGCGCCTTTTTGGAGGCCGACGCCGTGGCGAGTTGGCTGCCGCCATACGGCTACCTCTGCACCGTCCATGAAATGGATGCAAAAGTCGGCGGTGGCCATAAAATGTCATTCCGGAATTTCACCACGGGCGACAGCCACGCCTTTGGCGGCACCTATGTCGAACTCGTGCCCGGACAACGGCTGGTCTACACCGACAGCTTTGATGACCCGAACCTGCCGGGCGAGATGCGTGTCACCGTGACATTGAAGGCGGTTTCAATGGGGACCGAAATCAATATCGAACAGGAAGGCGTGCCCGACATAATCCCGCCCGAAGCCTGTTACCTCGGGTGGCAGGACTCCCTGCAAAAGCTCGAAAAGCTGGTGGTGCCCGAAATCAATCAATAGGCGGATACGGCACGGAGCCATGCCATGACCCCGAGGAGACAGACATGCTGACTTTGCCCGAAAACGTGACGCGCGCGGCGCAACCTTACGCCTACATGACCTTTACGGTGCGCATGGACGAGATGCAGAAGCCGGCTCGGGAAGGGTTCCCGGCCGTGTTCAGCTTGCTTGCCGAGCAGAACATCGAACCGGTGGGTGCGCCGATCTACAATTACCGGCGCATTGACATGGCCGATACGCTCGATGTGGAAGCCGGCGTGCCGGTGGCGCGGATGGGACAGGACAGCGACAGCGTCAAGTTTGGCGCCCTGCCGGCCGGGCGGTTTGTGACGCTGCGCTGGCATGGGCATCCGGACAGACTGGAGCCGGTCACCGGCATGCTGATCGGCTGGTTGCGCCTGAGCCAGCAGCCGCTGGACATGGAAGAAGCGCCCGATGGCGACCATTTCGCCTGCCGGCTGGAAATCTACGAAACCGACCCGGATCAAGAGCCGGACATGGACAAGTGGGTGACCCAACTGGCTTTCAAGCTCAAGGACCAGTCCGGCACCGCCTGACAACGGCAAACGCGACGGAGGAGCTGCCATGCCCCCCACCATCACCGCCTTCGAACGCTCGCCCGATGGCGGCAAGGGACTGGCGCGCGACACCCGCGCGCGTTGGGCGCTTGAGGAGGCTGGCCAGCCTTATCAGGTTCGTCTTGTTTCGTTTACGGCGATGAAGCAGCCCGCACACCTTGCGCTTCAACCTTTCGGGCAGATTCCGACCTATCAGGAAGGCGATCTTGCGCTGTTCGAAACCGGGGCGATCGTGCTCCATATCGCTGACCGCCATTCCGGACTGCTGCCCATTGAGGCCAATGCCCGGGCGCGCGCCATCGCGTGGATGTTTGCCGCGCTCAACACGGTGGAGCCGCCGATCCTCGAGCGCGAACAGACCGCTTACGTTGTGGGCGGCAAGCCCTGGCTTCAGGAACTCCTGCCCATCCTCCACGACCGCATCCGCGCCCGGCTCAGCCAATTGTCGGCGCGGCTCGGCGATGCCGACTGGCTCGATGGAGGGTTCAGCGCGGGCGATCTGATGATGGTGTCGGTGCTGCTCCGGCTGCAATCCTCGTCCCTGCTGGATGACTATCCCAACCTTGCCGCCTATGTCGCCCGCGGCGAAGCGCGGCCCGCCTACAAGCGCGCCTTCGCCGCGCAATTGCTGGTGAACGCGGGCTAGCGTCGGACAGGCGAAGCCCGTCAACGTCGCACGGATTGAAAATTTGAAGAGAAGGAGAAACCGACATGACCGAACTCGTTACTTGCGTGTGGTTCGACCACGGAGAAGCAAGCAAAGCGGCCGAATTCTACGCCGCGACCTTTCCGGACAGCCAAATTGGCCGCGTCAACGCGGCGCCCGGCGATTTCCCCGGCGGAACCGAAGGCAGTGAGCTGACGGTGGAATTCACCGTGCTGGGCCGAAAATTCATCGGCCTCAACGGCGGCCCCATTTTCAAGCCGAACGAAGCGGTAAGTTTCATGGTCATCACCGAAAACCAGCAGGAAACCGATCACTACTGGAACGCGATCATCGGCAATGGCGGCATGGAGAGCGAGTGCGGCTGGTGCAAGGACCGCTGGGGCTTCTCCTGGCAGATCACCCCCCGGCTTCTGCTCGACCTGACCACGAGTGCCGACCAGGACAAGGCAAAGCGCGCCTTCGAGGCGATGATGACAATGCGGAAAATCGACATCGCCACACTTGAGAAAGCCGTGCCGTAGGAGGGAGCGGCAGCGGCGCCCAACGCCTCTTCCCTCACCCGCCCGCCCGCACCGCAAGTTGCACGCCGGTCGCCTTTTGCAGGTGATGGATGACAGCGAACAGATTGTCCGCCCGCGGATTGCCCTTCAGGCTCAGCATCCGCATCAGGCTCTTGGGATCCTTTCCGGTGTCCGCGGCCAGTTCCTCAAAGCCGATGGTGGCGTTGATGTAGTCACGCAGCACGGCCTTGCCGGTGGCGGTGTCACCCTCAAGCAGGGCTTCGACAGCCTCGGAGAGAAGCGCCGCCCGAAAGCCGGCATCGGTCTCGGCGCGAGCCTTGATGGTTTGCTTGAAATCACGTGTCAGGGGCATCAGTTGCCCTCCTTCTTTCGCTGCTTGTAATCTGCCCACCGTTGCCGGGCCTGCGTGATGTCTTGCTGTTGGCGGCGCTTGGTCCCGCCGGCCGGAAGAATGACCAGTTCATCGCCGTCCTGACCGAAGTAGATGCGATAACCCGCCCCCCATTGAATGCGAAATTCGGCAACGCCGCCGCCGACGGGCTTCACGTTCGAGAGATTGCTAGCTTCAATACGGGTGAGCGCCACGGCGATTTTAGCCGCCGCTTGCGCATCGAGTCCGTCGAACCAACCCGCAAACGGGCTGCGCTCCGCCTCGTCAAGATATTCGACTATCCTCATCAACGATTATGGTATCATATACGTTACCATAATCGCAATATCCATCGACCGAGTCCATCCACCCCTTCACGAAATCGCGATATCCAGCCCGATGTCCAGCGTCGGCGCGGCCATGGTGATCTTGGAGGTGGAGATGAAGTCGACGCCGGTCTCGGCGATGGCCCTTATCGTGTCGAGCGAGACATTGCCCGACGCTTCAAGCGTGATCCGGCCCTTGTTCATCGCCACCGCCTGCCGGAGCATGTCCGGCCCCATATTGTCCAAGAGACACACATCCGCGCCTTCGCTGAGCACCATTTCGAACTGGGCGAGCGTGTCGACCTCGATCTCGATCTTGGTGAGGTGCCCGGCGAACGCCTTTGCCGCCTTCAGCGCTTCAGTGATGCCGCCAGCCACGGCTATGTGGTTGTCCTTGATCAGGATCGCGTCATCGAGCCCATAGCGGTGCGAGGAGCCGCCGCCGCAGCGCACGGCGTATTTCTCCACGGCGCGCAAGCCGGGAATGGTCTTGCGGGTGCAGGTGACCCTGGCCTTGGTGTGGGCAATGGCGTCGGCAAAGCGCGCGGTATAAGTGGCGATGCCAGACAGATGCATGAGAAAATTGAGCGCCACCCGCTCGGCTGACAGCACCCCGCGCGCCGGGCCGGAAATGCGTGCGATCATCGCGCCGGGCTCCACCCGCGCGCCGTCCGCAACCAGAGCTTCGAAGTTGATCGCCGGGTTGATCAGCCGGAACGCGGCTTCGGCCAGCGGCAGACCGGCGATGATCCCGGCCTCGCGGCTGCTCATCCCGGCCGTCGCCTGCCGGTCGGCGCCAATGGTGGCGTTGGAGGTGATATCGCCGGCGCGGCCGAGATCCTCGATGAGCGCCGCGCGGACCTGATCCTCGATCATCAGATGCGGCAGTTCGGGAAGCAATGCGGCGGTCATGGCTCAACCTTCCAGAAGCGCGGGGATGATGGCGTGGGCCTGCTCAAGCGTGACCAGCGTGCGCCGTTTCCAGTCCGCATTCTCCTCCGGATAGTCGGTGCGGAAATGCCCGCCGCGGCTTTCGGTGCGGTTGAGCGCACAGACCGCGATCAGTTTCGCCGTGGTGATCACATTGTCAAACCGGACCGAATGGCTTTCCCGCGCCAGATGCAGGATCGTGCCGAGCGCTTTGCGCATGCCCTCGCCGTCGCGCAGCACGCCCAGATTGGCGCTCATGGTCTTGCGCAGGGCCACCATGTTGGGGTGATCGTTTTCGGTGAGATACTCGCTTGTCGTCACCGAGCCGTCCTGCCAGTCGGCGGGCGCATCAGGTTTGATCCGGGCTTTCAGCGTTTCGGCGATGCGGGCGGAAAACACCACCGCCTCCAGAAGCGAGTTCGACGCCAGCCGGTTGGCGCCGTGCGCCCCGGTCGAGGTGCATTCGCCGCAGGCCCAGAATCCCGGCAGCGAAGTGCGGCCGTCGATGTCGGTCCAGATGCCGCCCATGAAATAATGCGCCGCCGGAATGACCGGGATCATCTCCTTCGCCGGGTCGATGCCCGCCTCCCGGCAATAGCCGTACACGGTCGGAAACTCGGCCGCAAAATCATGCACCGCCGTGCGGCAATCGAGAAACGCGCCCCTGCCCGCCTTGACCTCGGCGAAGATGCCGCGCGCCACCACGTCGCGCGGCGCCAGTTCGGCGTCCTTGTGCAGGGCCAGCATGAAGCGTTCGCCGGCGGTGTTGTGCAGCGTGGCGCCATGGCCGCGCAGCGCCTCGGTGGCGAGCGGCGCCGGATCCTTGCCGAGATCTATTGCCGTGGGGTGGAACTGCACGAACTCCATGTCGGCGAGCCGTGCGCCGGCGCGCGCGGCCATGCCGATGCCGCCGCCGCGAGCTTCCGTCGGGTTCGTCGTCACCTCGTAGAGATGGCCGACGCCGCCGGTGGCCATCACCACATTCGATCCGGTGACCTCGTGCAGTTCCTCGCCGCTGCCGGCGTGATCACGAGCGACGACGCCGATGACCTCTCCGTCCTCGACGATCAGATCCTCGACCACATAGCCTTCCAGCACCCGGATCGACGGCGTCTTGCGCACCGAAGCCACCAGCGCTTCCATGATGGCCCGTCCGGCCATGTCGCCGCGCACGCGCACGATCCGGCTTTGCGAATGCGCCGCCTCGCGGCTGACCGCCAGATGGCCTTCCAGATCGCGGTCAAACGGCACGCCATAGCCCAGGAGATCATGGATCCGGTCCGATGCTTCCGACGCCATCATCCGGATGATGGCTTCATCGACAATACCGTCGCCGGCGATGATGGTGTCGCTGACATGGCTTTCGATGGTGTCGCCGGGACCGACAGCGGCGGCAATGCCGGCCTGCGCCCAGGCGGAGGACGCGCCGCGTCCGATCGGCGCCGCCGCCAGCACGGTCACCGCCTTGGGCGCAAGCTTGAGCGCGCAGAACAGCCCCGCCAGCCCGCCGCCGATGATGATGACCTCATCCTTGCGCTGGCGCGGTTGCGGCTGATGGATGGCGATCGCGGTCGACGTCATGGCATGCTCCCTGCTGGTCGCGACCGGAACCCCGGCGCTGCGCCAGACGTCAGTTCTTCAGATTGATCATCCGCTCGACCGCCAGCCGGGCGCGACCGGCGATGGCCGGGTCGACCAGCACTTCCTCGGTCATGAACAGCAGGCTGTCGAGGATCTTGGGCAGGGTGATGCGCTTCATGTGCGGGCACAGGTTGCACGGCTTGATGAATTCGACGCCCTCGACCTCGCTCTCGATGTTGGAAGCCATCGAGCATTCGGTGACCAGCAGCACCCGGGAGGGGCGCGTGTCCTTGACGTAGTTGATCATGCCCGCCGTCGATCCGGAATAGTCGCACACCGCGATCACATCCGGATGGCATTCGGGATGACCGATGATCTCGATGGTCGGATCGGCTTCCTTGTAGGCGAGCAGTTCCGCCGCCGTGAAGCGCTCATGCACTTCGCAATGGCCCTTCCAGGTCAGGATCTTTTTCTTGGTCTGCTTGGCGACATTCATCGCCAGGTATTCGTCCGGGATGCACAGGATCGTGTCGGACTCGAAGCTTTCGCACACCGCAACCGCGTTGGACGAGGTGCAGCAGATGTCGGTTTCGGCCTTCACATCGGCCGAGGTGTTGACATAGGTGACCACCGGCACGCCGGGATAGCGCTGTTTGAGCAGCCGTACGTCCGCCCCGGTGATCGAATCCGACAGCGAACAGCCGGCCTTGATGTCGGGGATCAGCACGGTCTTGTCCATGTTCAAGAGTTTCGAGGTCTCGGCCATGAAATGCACGCCGCACTGGATGATGATCTCGCCGTCGACCAGCGACGCCTCGCGCGCCAGTTGCAGCGAATCGCCGACGATATCGGCGACGCAATGATAGATGTCCGGGGTCTGGTAGTTGTGCGCCAGGATCGCGGCGCCGCGCTCTTTCTTGATGCGGTTGATGGCGTGGATATAGGGCGCGTAGACAGGCCACTCGATTTCCGGGATATGATGGCGGACGCGCTCGTAAAGATGCGCCGTTTCGCGCGCCACGGCCGGGGTGTATTTGAGCTCGGGGCGATCCATCACGCCGAACCGCTCCGCCGCGCTCTGGGGCCGCATCGCAACCGGGGTGGCGGCGTTTGTTTCCAACCGGGTCATGGCAAACCCTCCTGTCCCTCTTTATTATGCTCAGTTTGAGCATAATAACTCCTCAAAAGAACCCGGCAATGCCGGGGAACACTTCACATAGGACTTTGCATTTGCGATTGCAAGCGGGCCACGCGGGCGCATCGCCGTCGCCACGGTTGCGCTTCACTCAAACAGCTTGCTCTTCTCGGCGTCCTCGGCAGGCGCCGCCTCGGGCATTTCGGCAAGCCCTTTCTCCACTGCATGTTGAGCCTGGGCGGCAAATTTCTGCGCGGCATTGATGCCAAATTCGAAGGCCTTGGTGACGCCGCCAAGCATATGCTCGATTCGCACAGAGCCGTTGCTTTGCGCGTCGGAGACAAACCTGACCGACAGGTGCTCTGCCTCGCCTTCCGCGCCGATCACATCGCCGATCGGCTTGGAAAACAGCCCGACCTTGTTCTCTACCGCGACTTTGGCCCAGTCCGGCGCCTTGCGCAGCAGCGCCACGAATGTCCACGCCTGCTCCACCGTCATCATCATCGAATGTCCGCCGCCCTCAGTGCCGTCCTGGGCGGGAATGACGATGGACGCCATCAGCAACAGTCCGCGGTTCTTGTCGGGCGTTGTCGCACAATGGGTAAAGCCGACCCGCCCGGATCCGAGTTCGGTCAGTTGCGCCGGATCGCCGATGATCGCGCCATAGGGCGTGATCACGAATTGGATTTCGGGATCGAAACTGGCCCGATCCGGATCAAAATCCTGCGAATGGGCGCCTGCGGCCAACCACAGCACCAACACCGCCGAAGCAACAATTCGAAACAGACCGTAAGCCATCGCCAAGTTCCCCCGCCGCACAGCATTCCTGCCGCGCCGGTGGCTGTCAACAACTTCGCAAAACATAAATGCAGAAGGGCTGATTCTGGCATCATCCATCAATTTTGATGATCGTTACGTTCAAGCAAAAGCACTTGCTCCCGGCACGGCAGTGGCTAAAGTCGCCGGACACTTCTGGAGCGCCCGATGTCCGACACCCGTCCCGCCGCAGCCCTTCCGCCCCTGCCCTGGCTGATCATCATCGCCGGCGGCCTGATCGCGCTTTTGTCCTTCGGACCACGCTCGGCCATGGGCTTTTTCCAGCTTCCCATGCTCGCCGACACCGGTTGGGACCGCACCACTTTCGGCCTGGCCATGGCGATCCAGAATCTGTTCTGGGGGCTGGGACAGCCAATTTTCGGCGCCATCGCCGACAAGTTCGGAACCTGGAAGGTGCTGGCGCTGTCCTCGCTGCTTTACTCGAGCGGCCTGTTCATCATGTCGGTGGCGCCGAGCCCGGGCTGGTTCTATATCGGCGGCGGCGTGCTCGTCGGCTTGGGCATCGCGTCGGCCTCCTTCGGCATCATTCTGGCGGCCTTCGCCCGCAATGTCGCGCCCGAACGCCGCTCGATGGCCTTCGGCATCGGCACCGCGGCGGGTTCGGCCGGCATGTTCGTTTTCGCGCCGCTGAGCCAGGGCCTGATCGACGCCTATGGCTGGCAGGAGGCGCTGATCTGGATGGCGGCGATGATGTTCATCATCCCGTTCCTGGCGATTCCGCTGCGCGGCAATTCCAATTCCGGCTCGCAGCAGGCCATCCAGTACAAGCAGTCGATCGGTCAAGCCCTGCGCGAGGCGCTCGGCCACAAGAGCTACGTGCTTCTGGTCTCCGGCTTCTTCGTCTGCGGCTTCCAGGTGGCATTCATCACCGCGCATTTCCCCGCCTATCTGGGCGACATCGGCATCGACAGCTCCTACGCCGTCTTGTCCTTAGCGCTGATCGGCTTCTTCAACATCATCGGCTCGCTCGCGTCGGGCTATATCGGCCAGCACTATTCCAAGCCGATGGCGCTGGTCTGGATCTATATCGGCCGCTCCATCGCCGTGACCGCCTTTCTGCTGCTGCCGCAGACCGGCATTTCCGTCGTCATCTTCGCTATTGTCATGGGCCTGTTGTGGCTGTCGACCGTGCCGCCAACCAACGCGCTGGTGGCAATCATGTTCGGCACCCGCCATCTTGGCATGCTTGGCGGCATCGTCTTTCTCTCGCACCAGATAGGCTCGTTCCTCGGCGTCTGGCTCGGCGGCTATCTCTACGATATCTTCGGCAGCTACGATCCGGTCTGGTGGCTGGGCGTGGCGCTGGGGCTGTTCGCGGCCATTGTCCATTGGCCGATCCAGGAACGCGCCGTCGATCGTCCTGTGCTGACGCCGGCGGAGTGATAGTCCTCGCCGCGCGATGAAGAAGGCCGAGATCACTCCCGGCCTCCTCAGTCTCAGTTCCCTGGCGACAATTAGCCGACCAAGGCGTTGCCGTCGCGCTTGACGGCGATGATCGACGAGCGCGGCAGGCCGTCGGCATCCGGGAAACCCTTGCCCGGATGCTGGATGCCCACGAACATCGTGCGCCTGTCGGCCGACCAGCACAGGCCGGTCACTTCGCAGCCGTTCGGGCCGGTCAGGAAGCGGTGGATCTCACCGGTCACCGGATCACCCGCCAGCATCTGGTTGTTGCCCATGCCGGCAAAGTCGCCCTCGTTGTCGTCATCGCCATCGGTCTGGATCCAGATCAGGCCGGTGGAATCGATCACCATGCCGTCGGGCGAGTTGAACAGATTGCCGCCATTGATGTTGGATGACCCAGCCATCGGGCCTTCGGCATGAACCGCCGGATTGCCGGCCATCACGTAGAGGTCCCATTCGAACACGTTGGCGGCGTGGTCGCCGCGGACCGGGCGCCAGCGCACGATCTGGCCGTAGCCATTCTCTTCGCGCGGGTTGACGGCATTGACGGTCATGGCGTCGCCACCGGCATTGGTGCGCACCGAGCCGTCATCATTCTTGACGCCGCGGCGCGAATTGTTGGTGAGGCAGCAATAGGCCTCGATCGAGACCGGATTGACAGCCACCCATTCCGGACGGTCCATGGTGGTGGCGCCGACCTTGGAGGCCGCCGTGCGGGTGAAGATGGCGATTTCAGCCGCCGACATGCCGGTGTTGTCTTCGGTGAGCGCGATCCAGCTGCCGGTCTGGTCGTCGTTGAACTTGGCAACGTGGAGAACGCCCTCTTCCAGGAGCGTCGAGGTATCGCCGCCCGGCACGTAGATATCGCGCGAGACCCACTTGTAGAGGAACTCACCGCGCTCGTCGTCGCCGAGATAGACGACCACGCGCCCGTCGGCGGCAACGGCACAGGCGGCATTCTCGTGCTTGAAGCGACCCAGTGCGGTGCGCTTGACCGGTGTCGAGTCCGCATTGGCCGGATCGATTTCCACGATATAGCCGGCGCGGTGCGGTTCGTTCGGGGTCTTCGATACGTCAAAACGCGCATCAAAACCATGGTAGTTGTAGCGGCCCGGCTCAACCTTGGTGTTGATGCCGTAGCGCTTGTAGCCGGCCAGAACAGCCTCGTCGCCGGACACTTCGGCAGTGGCGCCGAAATAGCCGTTGAAGTTTTCCTCGCAGGTCAGATAGGTGCCCCACGGGGTCTTACCGGAACCGCAATTGTTCATGGTGCCAAGCGAGGTCGTGCCGGTCGGATCGGCTTCGGTCTTCAACAGGTCATGACCGGCGGCCGGACCGGAAATCTGCATCGGCGTATTGTGGTGAATGCGGCGGTTGAACGGGCTGTCGACGACGACCTTCCAGCCATCGGCGTCCTCAGTGATTTCGAGGACGTTGACGCCCTGGAACTGCTGCAGGCGCAGCACTTCGTCAGCAGAAGCCGGGACGCCTTCCTTATTGCCGGCAAGGTTGAGCTTGTTGTTGGTGTATTCGCTGTTGACGACCAGAACTTGGTTGTCGCCGATCAGGAACATTTCCATGCCATCGGTGTTCTCACCAAAGACGCGATCGGAACCGGCGGTCGGAACGCCATTGGCAGGATCGAAGGCCGGAGCATCGGAAAACAGCGGATCGCCCCAGGAAACCAGGCGCTGCCAGCTGTAGCCTTCCGGCACATGCACCGTGCTGTCGGTCTGGGCGGCGATCGGCGTGAATGCGAAACGGGTCTGCTGGCTGGCAAGAGCTGTCGAGGATTTGAAGCCCGCTGCGCCGAAGACGGCAGCTGCCGAACCCATGACAAGAAGACCGCCCATAAAGCCGCGGCGGGAGATCGCGCGCTCGACGACCCGGTCGAAGTCCTGCTCGGCCGGGCGCGGGAACATCAGTTCGTCCCACTCGTCTGCTGACAGTTCATTGATGTCGATGTTTTCCATGAAAATACTCCCCTGTTTGGAATGGTTCCAAACTCATAGCGAGGCGGTGTGACACAACGTTTACACTTCTGTGACCGGCCGGCGACACCTGGATGGATACAACCAAAAAGACAGTGACGGATCACCGGGAACTGCGCTGGTCCCTCACCGCATCAATTTGTCGATCGGAAAAATCGCGCAGGTCTCGGTGCCGTGCGCCAAGAGCTTGCCCGCGGAATCGCGCAGATAGGCCTCCGAGGTGGCGATCGTCCGGCCGCGATGCACCACCTTTCCCTCGCAAACCAGCTCGCCCATGCCGGGCAGGATCGGCCGGGTCAGGTTGAGCTTGAATTCCACGGTGGTGTAGCCCTCGCCCGGCGCCAATGTCGTCATCACCGCGCAGGCAAGCGCTGAATCCATGATGGTTGCCGCCCAGCCGCCATGGATCGTGCCCAATGGGTTGAGGTGGTCCTCATTGGGCACGCCGGTGAAGGCGATCACGCCGTCCTCGACCTTGCTGAGCCAGAAATTCAATGTTTTGGCCATCGCCGCGCCCGGCAGGCGGCCTTCGAATATGCCCTGCATCACTTTCAGCCCGCCTTCGCTCGCCACCAGATCGAGCGGCACCACGCCGGCGAATTGCCGGTTGTTGTCGGGGTTGGCTGTCATGAAATCGGTTCCTCATTACGGATGGGGGCAGGATCAGCTTGCGGCATGGCGCGCAGCGCGGCGGTGCAGAAACTCTCGCGGCTGATCGGCGGTTCAACGCCGCGCGGTTCAAACACATGCCGGTCCAGGAAATAGCCGGTCAGCCGGAATGCCTGGCCAAGTGTCTCTCCATCCGTGCAGGCCACGTCCCTGTCGGCAAGGAAATGCGGCAGCGCCAGCAGCCGGTCGGCCCAGGGCGCGCCGGCGCTGGCCGAAACCGCCCGCCCTGTCTTGGGCGACACATAAACCAGATCGGTGCGCGCGCCGGTGGCGGCGCAGGCGCTCAAGTCGAGCCCGAAGCCCAGATCCTCCAGGATGGCAAGCTCGAACCGGACATAGAGCGCACCCGCCTTGTCCGGCGTGTCGAGACTGTCGAGAATGATGGCGAAGGCATCGTGAAGTCTTGCGTGAGAATCGCGTTCGGGAAGCAACCGCAACAGCGCCGCCATGGCTTGCACGCCGTGCAGGCCGATGGCGCTCTGCATCAGGTGCCCGGCGCGGCCATTCAACAGTTCGACCTGGTATTGCCCCAGATGCTCATCCAGCCGCGCGCGCCAGACCAGATCGACCGAATTGCCCGGTTGCAACACCGGCTGCAGCCGTTTGGAGCGGCCGCCGCGGACGATGCCCATATGGCGGCCATGGGCACGCGTCATCACCTCGGCGATCACCGAGGTTTCGCCATGCTTCCTGAGACCCAGGATAATTCCTTCGTCGCGCCATTCCATCGGCTGACTTTGCCCGCTCAGTGCGGAAATTCAAGCCCGATCTCGCGGAACCGCTCGGGATCGTCACCCCAGTTGCTGCGAACCTTGACGAAAAGGAACAGATGCACCTTCTGGTCGAGGATTTCGGCGATCTCCTTGCGGGCGGCCTGTCCGATCGCCTTGATGGTTTCGCCCTTGTGGCCGAGAACGATCTTTTTCTGGCTGTCGCGCTCGACATAGATGACCTGCTCGATGCGCACCGAGCCGTCCTTCTTCTCTTCCCAGCGCTCGGTCTCGACATGCGAGGCGTAGGGCAATTCCTGGTGCAGCCGCAGATAAAGCTTTTCACGGGTGATCTCGGCCGCCAGCTGACGCATCGGCAGATCCGATATCTGGTCCTCGGGATAGTACCACGGGCCTTCCGGCAAGGTCCGCGCCAGGTAGTCCATAAGGTCCTTGCAGCCCGACCCGTTCAGCGCCGAAATCATGAAGGTCTCGGAAAACTCGGCCTTGGCATGGCAGGCGGCGGTCAGTTCCAGCAATTTCTCACGCTTGACCTGGTCGATCTTGTTGAGCACCAGAACCTTGTTGTGGCGAACCTCGGCCAGCGAATCCAAGAGCGCCTCGGCGTCGCCCTTGACGCCGCGCTCGGCGTCGATCAGCACCAGCACCAGATCGCCATCCTTGGCGCCGCCCCAGGCTGAAGTCACCATGGCCCGGTCAAGCCGCCGCTTCGGCGTGAAAATGCCGGGCGTGTCGATGAAGACGATCTGGGTGCGGTCGTGAATGGCGATGCCGCGCACGATCGCCCGCGTGGTCTGCACCTTGTGCGAGACGATCGACACCTTGGCGCCGACCAGCTGGTTCATCAAGGTCGACTTGCCTGCGTTGGGCGCGCCGATCAACGCGACGAAGCCCGACCGGGTGGGGCCGAGCGGTTCAGACGAAGGTGTGTCGCTATCAGGTGTATCAGTCATCATCTTTTCCTGCGCCGGCTTGCCAGACGCCTTCGCGTTCGAGGAGAGCGGTCGCGGCGACCTGTTCGGCGGCGCGTTTGGATTGGCTTTCGCCGGTGGCGGGCTCGGTGCCCTCGATCTGCACGACAACGGAAAAGACCGGCTCATGGTCGGGTCCCGACCGGTCGGTGACCTTGTAGACCGGCGTGACGCCAAAACGGGCATGCGCCCATTCCTGCAATTCTGTCTTGGCGTCGCGGCGGGCGGCGTCCTCGGCAAGCGCCCGCTTCTTCCAGTGCCTGTGGATGAAGGATCGCGCGGCCTCCAGACCGGCATCGAGATAGACCGCCGCGATCAGCGATTCCACCACGTCGGCGCGCACATTGGCCATCCGCTTGTCGGTCATCTTCTTGACGTCGGCGCCGGTGCGGATGAACTCGTGCAATCCCAGTTCGTCGGCGACTTCGCCGCAGGTCTGGGCGCTGACGAGTTGATTGAGACGCACCGACAATTCGCCCTCGCTGGCATCGCGGAAATGCGTAAACAAGAGCTCCGCCACGCACAGGCCCAGCACCCGGTCGCCCAAGAACTCCAGCCGTTCGTAATTGCCGCCGACAGGGTTGCGAATGCTGGCATGGGTCAGCGCCCGTTCGAGCCGCACCGGATTGGCGAAGACATGGCCGATCCGCTCCTGAACCCGGGCCACGATTTCCGTCTGTTTTTTCAGCGCGCGCTTCATCGCTGTGCGGATTTGAAGAACCGGTCGAACCGCAGGTCGGTCGGCCATTTCCAGATTTCGAGCGGAGACGACTCGTCCGCGATCGAGAAGAAGATGATAGTCGCCCGGCCGATGAAGTTTTCAAGCGGCACATAGCCCACTTCGAAGCGGCTGTCCTGGGAGTTGTCGCGGTTGTCGCCCATCATGAAATAATGGCCCTCGGGCACCACGAATTCACGCGTGTTGTCGCCAGGTGAATTGGGGTTGAGGTCGAGCGTGGTGTAGCTCACGCCATTGGGCAGGGTCTCCCTGTAAAGGGGAACATCGGTGCCCTGATTGTAGCGCCCCTCGGGCGTATAATTGCCGATCAGTTCACGCTCGACAGCCTCGCCATTGATGTAGAGCGCGCCGTCGGTAACCTGGATGCGGTCGCCCGGCAGCCCGATCACCCGTTTGATGTAATCGACCTTGGTGTTGCTTGGCAGCCGGAACACCGCAACATCGCCGCGCTCGGGCGCGTCACCCCAGATTCGGCCGGAAAACAGGTCCGGCGAAAACGGGATCGAGTATTTGGAATAGCCGTAGGAATACTTCGACACGAACAGATAGTCGCCAACCAGCAGCGTCTCCATCATCGAGCCGGACGGAATGCTGAATGGCTGGAAAAACAGGGTGCGGATGATCACCGCAAGCAGCAGCGCCTGGGCAAGCACCTTGACGTTTTCCCAAAGTCCGCCGGATTGGCTCTTTTTTGTCTCGGACACGCGTTGATTTCCTTCGGTATGGCGCAGATGGGCTTTCTCTAGCGGTTTGCATCGTTCGCGGCAACACCGCACGCGCAGTCCGGCAAACACTCTTGGGTGTCCCGGTCGCGTCCGGTTTTGGAGCGTCGTGCTGTCAGGAACGCGCCAATGCTTCGATGATCACGAAGGCCTGCGCCATCGGATAATCATCCGTTATTGTCAAATGAATGGCGCAGACCATGCCTGCTGGCGTCATTTGCTGCAACCGTGTGGCGGCGCCGCCGCTCAATTGCATCGTCGGCTTGCCGCCGGGCAGATTGACCACGCCCATGTCGCGCCAGAACACCCCGTGTGACAGACCGGTCCCGAGCGCCTTGGAACAGGCTTCCTTCGCCGCGAACCGTTTGGCGTAGGATGCCGCACGCGCTGCCCGCCGGTCAGATCTGGCGCGTTCGACCTCGGTAAAGCAACGGTTGGTAAAGCGCTCGCCATGGCGCGCCAGCGTTTTCTCGATCCGTCTGATGTCAATCAGATCGCTGCCAATGCCGATGATCACGCCCGCTTCGCCTTGTCAGCCGCTCTTTCGGCCCGCGCCGCGGCGATTTCCCGGATCCGGGCCGTGGCGCGCGCGGCCAATCGCGATTTGCGCCGCGTCTGAAACGCCCGAACGCCCCAATAGGTAAGAATGTAGAATCCGACCGCGGTGATGATGCCCGGCGGAATCGCGCCGATCAGCATCGGCTTGAGCACCGGATCCCACAACTGGCTGACATCAAGACGGCTCAGCAGGGCATGCAGGTCGACATGCTTCTCACCCGGGCCTACCTCATTGCCAATCAGCATATTGCCGATCTTCAGCGTCAGCGCCCAGATAAACGGAAACGAAAGCGGGTTGCCGAAAGCGGTTCCCAGCGCGGCAGCCACCATGTTGCCCGCCAGCACGAAGGAAACCGCGAAAGCCAGGATGAAATGAAACCCCAGCAACGGCGTCCAGGAGGCGAAAACGCCAGCCGCCACTCCGGCGGCAATCGCATGTGGCGTCGCGGTCAGCCGCAGCACGCGTTTGATGAAATAGAGAAACGACCGGCCAAACGACCTCCTCGGCCAGAGCGCGATGCGCATCCGGTCAAAGAATCCCTCTGGTTTTCGGCGGCGAAACAACATCTTGCTGTCCGTATATCGCTCTCTTTGTGTCAACCCTAAGTCAGTTGAGCAAAAAACACCGGCGCCGGCACGCCTGCCCAATCTCCGGAATTAAAGCATGCCAGACAACAGCGAAGAACTGGTAAAAACCCGCCCGGAAAATTCAATTGCGGAATAGTCGCGCGATGGCCGCGCGGCGGGCTTGTCCCTGTGCGTCACCTTCCAGGGGCGTTGAAGGGAAAACGACGCCTATTCGTAGATCCGCTCGATCGTGGATACGGATCCCAGCCCCTTGAGCTGGGTGATCAACTGGTTGAGATGCTTGAGGTCCCATACCTGCAGATCAATCAGCATCTCGGTAAAATCCGCGGCGACGCGCACCATCGACAGGTTCTGGATATTGGTCTCGCTGGTGGCGATTGTTTGCGCCACGTCGGCAAGGGTTCCTGGCGCATTGATGGCGGTCACCAGAATTCGCGCCGGAAACCGGTTCTTGTTGCTCTCATCAATATCCCAGCGAATATCGACCCATCGATGCGGTTCATCGTCGAACTTGGTCAATCCCGGCGACTGGATCGGATAGATGGTGATTCCGGCGCCCGGCTCCAGAATGCCGACGATCCGGTCCCCCGGAACCGCGCCGCCCGGTCCGAACCGCACCACCGCATTGTCATCCATGCCGCGGATCGGCATGGCGTCCATGTCTGGATCGGCCCCGTGCCGGCGTGACGCCTTGGCGGTTTTTGTCGCCTTGCCCAGTCCGGGCAGTTTGAAAATGAGCCCTGCGGCGCTGCGCAGGTTGAACCAGCCCTCATCGGCCGGCTTGCGCGGAGAAACCCGCGTCTCCTGATAATTGGGATAGACCGCGCGAATGACGTCCTCCGAGACCAGCTCGCCGCGCCCGACGGCGGCCAGCATGTCCTCGACATCCTTGTGGCCGAGCCGGTGCAGCACCGGCTTGAGCCCGTCGCGCGACAGCGGTTTGCCGGCGCGGTTGAAGGTTCGCTCCAGAATCCGCATGCCGAGGCCGGAATATTGCTTGCGCACCGCGGCCTTGGTGGCGCGCCTTATCGCCGCGCGCGCCTTGCCGGTGACGACGATCTCTTCCCAGGCCGGCGGCGGCACCTGGACGCCCGAGCGCAGGATCTCCACCTCGTCGCCATTGGCGAGCCGCGTCACCAGCGGCATGATGCGGCCATTGATCTTGGCGCCGACACAGGTGTCGCCGATGTCGGTATGCACCGCATAGGCGAAATCGATCGGCGTCGCGCCGCGCGGCAAGGCGATCAGCTGGCCCTTGGGCGTGAAGCAAAACACCTGGTCCTGAAACAGTTCGAGCTTGGTATGCTCGAGAAAATCCTCGGGATTGTCGCCAACGGACAAAGCTTCAATGGTCTGGCGCAGCCAGGAATAGGCCCGCGAATCCTTGGACAACAGCTCCGCATCGCCGCTGGTGGAGGCATCCTTGTAGAGCGCGTGTGCCGCCACCCCCCGTTCGGCGATATCCTGCATCAGCCGGGTGCGGATCTGCAGCTCGACGCGCTGCCGCGACGGCCCGACAATGGTGGTGTGGATCGAGCGGTAATCATTCTGCTTCGGCGTTGAAATATAGTCCTTGAACCGTCCCGGCACCACCGACCAGCGCATGTGCACGATCCCCAGCGCCCGGTAGCAATCCGCCTCGGTGTCGACAATGATGCGGAAGCCGAACACGTCCGAGAGCTGCTCGAACGACAGCGATTTGGACTGCATCTTGCGGAACACCGAATAGGCCTTCTTCTGCCGGCCCTTCACCTGGGCCGCCAGCCCCTGCTGCTTGAACAGCGTCGACAACTCGTCCTCGATCGTGTGAATGAGGTCGCGATTGCGTTCGGAAAGTTCCGCCAGCTTGCCCGTGACCGTGTCATAGGCTTCGCGGTTGATGGTCTTGAAGGCGAGTTCCTCAAGTTCCTCGCGCATTTCCTGCATGCCCATGCGACCCGCCAGCGGCGCATAGATATCCATGGTTTCCTCGGCGATGCGGGCGCGCTTTTCGGGCGGCACATGCTCGAGCGTGCGCATGTTGTGCAGCCGGTCGGCGAGCTTGACCAGCAGCACCCGCACATCATCGGATATGGCCAGCAACAGTTTTCTCAGGTTCTCGGCCTGCTTGGCCCGCTTGGTGACGAGATCAAGCTTCTTGATCTTGGTCAGTCCCTCGACCAGCCGGCCAATGTCCTCGCCGAACAGTTCATCGATTTCGGCCCGCGTCGCCGACGTGTCTTCAATGGTGTCATGCAGGAGGGCGACCGCGATGGTCGATTCATCCAGCCGCATTTCGGTCAGGATCGCGGCGACCTCCAGCGGATGCGAAATATAGGGGTCGCCGCTGGCGCGCGTCTGCTTGCCATGTTTCTGCATGGCATAGACATAGGCCTTGTTGAGCAGGGCCTCATTGGCGTCCGGCTTGTATTGCTGCACGCGCTCCACGAGCTCGTACTGACGCATCATCGGATTGGTACTCCACGACAAGAAAATGCGCCGAATCCAACGACCGGCGCATCATTTCGCATCAGTTGTCCATCGGCATCCGGCTCAAATCCCGCCAATCCAGTGCAAATCAGCGGGCGTTCGTCCGGATGATCAATAGTCGTCGCTTTTTTCCGGCGGCACAAGCCCTTCGATACCGGCTAGCAACTCTTCTTCCGACATCGAACCGAACGAGACCGCCTCGGGCTGATCGTCCTCGGCTGCTGCTTCCTCCACTGCGGCGCCAGCCTGGAGGTAATGGGCCGGATCGGGCTCTGGCTCATCAACTTCAACATGCTTTTGCAGCGAGTGGATCAGGTCTTCCTTGAGATCGCCGGGCGAAAGCGTCTCGTCCGCGATCTCTCTCAAGGCAACGACCGGATTCTTGTCGTTGTCGCGGTCGATCGTGATCTGACCGCCTTGAGAAATCTGGCGGGCGCGATGGCTGGCAAGAAGAACCAGTTCAAAACGGTTATCGACTTTGTCGATGCAATCTTCGACGGTGACGCGGGCCATTGCCTGTCCTTTGCAAACTGCTGTGGGGAGGTTGGCCCTGCGATAAACACATTGTGTGGCTAATTCAAGTCTTTTGGATCAATCCGCATCGTTTAAAGATGCAAAACCGTAAACAGCCATGGAACAAGAGTCCGCTCCGCGACTTGTGTATCATGGCGGATTTGCAGGCCGTGGCACTTGAAAATGGCCACGCAGCGCAGCATTTGGTATCAAATCAAGAAAGCATGCGTCTTCGCAAACATCGAAATGAAAATTGGCCTGTGAAATACGACAATGATTGACTGGTTCGTTCTCGAACCAAAACTGCCGATTAGACCTGTTGAGGTCAACATGCATTCACCGCAATTGATTGAAAGGAATATCCAAAATGTTTGATCCCAGAGAGAAAATTGCTTTGTTCATTGACGGGGCGAACCTCTATGCCGCATCGAGAAGCCTGAATTTCGATATTGACTACAGAAAGCTTCTCAAGGCCTTCCAGTCTCGCGGCTATCTCCTGCGCGCCTATTACTATACGGCGCTGATTGAGGACCAGGAGTATTCTTCGATCCGGCCGCTGATCGACTGGCTTGACTACAACGGCTACAAGGTGGTGACCAAGCCGGCGAAGGAGTTCACCGATTCCATGGGACGCCGCAAGATTAAAGGCAACATGGACATCGAACTGGCCATTGACGCCATGGAACAATCCGACGTGGTCGATCATCTGGTGATTTTTTCCGGCGATGGCGACTTCACCTCGCTGGTCGAGGCGCTTCAACGCAAGGGACGCAAGGTGACCGTGGTCTCCTCGCTCTCCTCGCAGCCGCCGATGATTGCCGACGATCTGCGCCGACAGGCCGACTATTTCATTGACCTGACCAGCCTGAAAGCCGAAATCGGCCGCGATCCGTCGGAGCGCCCCAACCGGCCCCCTCTGCCTGGCGATGATGACGAGGAAGAATTCGACGACTGACCGGCGCCAAGGGCGGTTGGATCTGAACCGCCCTACCCCCGATCGCGCAGCAACCGCGATTTATCCCGGTTCCAGTCGCGTTCCTTCTCGGTCTGGCGCTTGTCGTGCAATTTCTTGCCCTTGGCCAGGGCCAGTTGCAGCTTGGCTGTGCCTTTGTCGTTGAAATAGACCTTGAGCGGCACCAGCGTCATGCCGTCACGCTGGACGGCCTGACCCAGCCGGGCGATTTCCCGCGCTTTCACCAGAATCTTGCGGCGACGCCGGGGCTCATGGTTGAACTGGTTGGCCTGGAGATATTCCGGCACGTAGGAATTGATCAGCCACATCTCCCCGCCCTCTTCATTGGCGTAGGAGTCGGCGATGTTGGCCTTGCCTTCGCGAAGTGATTTCACTTCGGTGCCGGTCAGAACCAGACCTGTTTCGAACGTATCGACAATTTCGTAGTTGAACCGCGCCTTGCGGTTTTCAGCCACGATCTTTCCATACTGCGATTTGTCTTCTTTTTTTGGAGCCATGATCAGCCGGCCACGCCTGCCTGAGCCATCGCCTTATCCAGCAAGGCGGCAGTGCCTGGTTCAACCGTGGTCAGCGGCGAGCGGACGATATTCTTGATCAGGCCCATCTTGCCCAGGCAATATTTGACGCCGGCCACCCCGGGTTCGGTGAAGATCGCCTTGTGCAGCGGCATCAACCGGTCAAGCATCGCCAGCGCGCTGGTGTAATCTCCCCGCAGTGTCGCCTCCTGGAACTCGGCGCATTGCCTTGGCGCCACATTGGCGGTGACCGAAATGCAGCCAACGCCGCCATGGGCATTGAACCCGAGCGCGGTGGGATCTTCGCCCGAAAGCTGGATGAAATCCTTGCCGCAGGCCTGGCGCTGCTCGGGCACCCGGGCGAGATTGCCGGTGGCGTCCTTGACGCCAACGATGTTGGAAAAATCGCGGGCAAGCGCCGCCATCGTCTCCACCGACATGTCGATGACCGAACGCGGCGGAATATTGTAGATGATGATCGGCAGGCTGGTTGCTTCGGCGACAGCCTTGAAGTGCTGATACAACCCCTTCTGCGTTGGCTTGTTGTAGTAAGGCGTCACAACCAGCAGGGCGTCGGCGCCGGCGCGTTCGGCGTGAACCGCAAGCTCGATGGATTCCGTCGTGTTGTTGGAGCCGGCGCCGGCGATCACCGGAACCCGCCCGGCGGCGACTTCGACGCAGAGTTCGACAACCCGCTTGTGTTCGGCATGCGACAGCGTCGGCGATTCGCCGGTGGTGCCGACGGGGACCAGACCGCGGCTGCCGGCATCGATCATCCGCTCGACATGGGCCGCAAAGCCATCCTCGTCCACCGCGCCAGTTTCGGTGAATGGGGTAATGAGGGCCGGAAGGGAACCCTGGAACATGCTGATCTCCAAAAAACTGTCATTCCACGCCGCAAGGACGCGGTTAATCATCTGTCCCTGAGCCGATACAGGAATTCTGCGCCGGCGAAAAGCCTTGCGAGACTTCAACCGCCGCTTTTGCGCGCAATCGCGGCCAAACCAATGGAACCGCCGCAGATTACCCGCAATTGCAGGCTTATGCTTCAATCCGAGGGAAGCTGATAAGCTTTTGTTAATTCTTGCTTCACCGGCGCCGGATAAAACCAGACAGGGTTTTGGCGGCACGGCGGCTTCCATGCGGGAAGCGGGTCAGCCGCCAGCAGACAGGCTCACAGTTCGAACGGAATGCCATCATGTCGAAGATCGCTCTTGCCGCGCTGTTCACGCTTTCCACAGTGCTTGCCACAGCCGCGCCGCTGCCAAACGGCGCGATCCCCCTGCCTGCGCCCAGGCCTGAGGTCATTGCTGCTGAAACCACGGCGTCGGTGCTCAAGGCCAGCGTGACGACACCGGCAAGCCTTGAACTCAAGGCAGGTTTGGAAGCGCTTGGCGACAACGACGCGGCCGGCGCCCGGGCGATCCGCGATTCCATTCCGCGCAACACGCTTGATCATCATATCCTGACCTGGGCGATCGCGGTGTCGGGCCTGGAAGGCGTGCCCTCGGACGAGATCGCTCTCGCCGCAACCGAGCTGAAGGGCTGGCCCGGGCTCACGTCGCTGCGCCAATTGTCGGAACGCGCCCTGTTCTTCGAAAACCCCGCGGCAGACAAAGTGCTCGCCGCATTTGGCAAATCGGCCCCCGAAACCGCCAAGGGCGCCATCGCGCTGATCAGGGCCCTGAAGGTCTCGGGCGATACCAGGCGCGCCCGCGCTGTTGCCGCCAGCAGCTGGCGCAGCCTCACCATGGACGACCGCGACGCCAGGATTTTCCTGGCCGAATTCGACGGCCTGCTCGACAAGACCGATCATCTGCGGCGAATGGAGATGCTGCTTTACCGCGACCAGGTCAGCGCCGCCAAACCTGTTTCCCAAAAAGCCGAGGCCCAGTCGCTCTACCGCGCCTGGGCTGCGGTGATCGCCAATCCGGCCAAGGCCGCCGGCGCCATCGCCGCGGTTGACCGGTCCTGGCACGACAAGCCATCCTACCTCTATTTGCGCATAAGGCACTTGCGCGAACTCGAACGTAACAAGGAAGCCGCGGAGCTGCTCGCCAAAATGCCGCGCGACCGCGCCGCCCTGGTCGACCCGGATGAATGGTGGGTCGAGGCGCGGGTGGTCAGCCGCGGTCTCTACGAGAAAGGCAACGCCAAGGCGGCCTATCGACTGGCCGCGGCGCATCTGGCGGAGAGCCCGGAAGAATTCGCCGAGGCTGAATTTCACGCCGGCTGGTATGCCCTGAGGGGGCTCAAGGACGCCACCACGGCAGCGAAGCATTTCGCCGCCATCCTCACCGTTGCCGACGGCCAGATTTCCCGGGCCCGCGCCCATTACTGGCTGGGCCGCGCCGCGGAAGCCGGCGCCGATGGCAAGTCAGCGGAGCACTACGCCCAGGCAGCCGTATATCCTTCGACATTCTACGGCCAGCTTGCCAGCGCCAGGCTCAAGCGCAAATCCCTCAACATCGCCTATCCGTCGCCGTCCGAACCGGACCGGGTGCGGTTTGGCGGACGTGAAGCCGTGAGCGCCATCCGCAAGCTCGAGGACGCCGGCTTCGAGTGGCGCGCCGACATGCTTTACCGTGCGCTCGCCGCTGAACTCGACAGCCCCGGCGAACTGGCGATTCTCGCCGCCATGGCCGAGAAACGCGGCGATCACCGGGTCTCTTTGCAGATCGGCAAGATCGCCTGGAACCGGGGGATCGATGTCGCGGCATTGGCCTATCCTCTCGGCGCCGTGCCCGCCAACGCCAATATCACCGGCGCCGGCAAGGCGCTTGCCTATTCGATTGCCCGCCAGGAAAGCGCGTTCAACACGTCAGCCGTCTCCCCGGCCAATGCCCGCGGCCTGCTGCAGATCCTGCCGGGAACCGCCAGGGGCGTGGCGGCGCGCCATGGCCTGCCCTATTCGCAGGACCGGCTGACCACGGACGCCGGATACAATGCGACGCTGGGCGCGCATTTCCTGGGCGAGCAGATCAGCGGTTTTGGCGGCTCCTACATTCTCACTTTCATCGCCTACAACGCCGGCCCGCGCCGGGTCTCGCAATGGATAGACCGGTTCGGCGATCCGCGCGGCCGGCCGCTCGACGAGGTGATCGACTGGATCGAGATGATCCCCTTCACCGAGACACGGCACTATGTGCAGCGCGTGATGGAAAACTACCAGGTCTACAAGGCGCGTCTGGGCCAGGCGGCCAGCATTGAAGACGATCTGAGGTTCGGCCGCCGATGAGGCCTGTCGCATTCTACGGAAAATGCGCTATAGGCAGGGTCTTGTGACAAGCAAGATCGGGCAGCAAGATCAGGATCTGACAATGGCGGATGACAAGCGCGGGACGGCCGCGATCAAGACACCGGCCGGGTGCGAGGACGTGTTTTTTTCGGCCAGTGACGGGCTCAGGCTGCATGCCGCCGACTATGGCCGCCATGATCTTGCCACCCGGGATCGCCTGCCGGTGGTCTGCCTGCCCGGACTGACCCGCAACACCCGCGATTTTCATGATCTGGCGCTGCTGCTGTCGCGCGATGAAGCCGCGCCCCGGCGCGTCGTCAGTTTCGATTATCGCGGCCGCGGACAGTCCGGATGGGACAAGGATCCGGCCCGCTACACCATCCTTGTCGAAGCCGAGGATGTGCTCGCCGGCATGGCCGCGCTGGGGCTGGAGCACGCCATTTTTGTGGGCACCTCGCGTGGCGGCCTGATCATGCATGTGCTTGCGGCGATGCGGCCCGGCGTCATGGCGGCCGGCGTCCTCAATGACATCGGACCGGTGATTGAAGGCGCCGGCCTGGTCCAGATCAAGGCCTATCTGTCGCGCACCCCCACCCCGAGGAGCTGGGCCGAGGCGGCGGAAATCCTGGCCGACGCCCATTCCAAGAGCTTTTCCACTCTCACACCGAAGGATTGGGAAGACTTTGCCCGCGCCATCTTCATTGAGAAGAACGGCAAGCTGGTGCCCGATTACGATCCGTCACTGCTGCAAGGGCTCAAAGGGGTCGATCTGAGCACGCCGGTGCCAACGCTGTGGCCGCAATTTGAGGGTCTCGGCGTCATGCCGCTGATGGCGCTGCGCGGCGAGCATTCGACACTGCTCTCGGCCCAGACGCTGATCGAGATGAAACGCCGGGTCCCGTCGCTGCAGACCGTCACCATCCCCGGCCACGGCCATGCGCCGATCCTGCATCTGTCCGGCATTCCGGCGATGCTGAAAAAATTCTTCGCCGCGGTCGACAAGCAGCGCCGCCACTGAGACAGGCCTGACGGAGGCGCTGCGGGCGGCGGTCACACGACGGCGCGACCCCGTGGACTATGGCTTGCCGCGCTTGGGCGCCGCTGAACTCGCGACCTCGCCCTTGGCGACACGTTTGGAGAATTCGGTGGCGCCGCCCTTGGCCAGCAGCTTGGCCTGACTGACCCAATCCTCACGCTCGATCCGGCCCGCGAACGACAATTGCTCGGAAAATTCGGCTTGTTCCTTCTTGGTCCAGGCCGCGATCTGCGCGAAACTGTTGATCCCGGCGGCATTCAACTTGGCTTCAATCGTCGGGCCTACACCCTTGATTTGCTTGAGATTATCAGGAACATCAGCCGCCACCGGCTTGGCTTTCGCTGCCGGGGTTTTCGTTGCCTTGGGCTTCACAGCTGTTGGTTTGGCAGGTGCTGCTTTGGCTGCGGCCGGTTTCGCCACGGCAGGTTTTACCGGCGTCGCCACAACGGCCGGAGTGCCGGCGGCTTTTTCGGTGCGTGGCCTGGAAGCGGCAACCGGTTTTGCCGTGGTTGACGTAGTCGCCGATTTGGCGGCGGCCGGTCTGGTTGCTCTCGGCTTGGCAGCTTTCGGCTTGGTTACACTTGGCTTGACTGGCTCTTTGACCGGCGCGGGCGGCGTCACGACCGCCGCGGGTTTCGCCTTGGTTTCCGCCGCAGGCGTCGACGTCCATGAAGCGGAAGACGTGCTTGACGGTTCATAATGCGGCATCGGCGCCGCCAGTTCGCCCGATGTCACCGTCCTGGCGGCGCCCTCGTGGGTGACAGCGCCGGCGGCCCCGGAGTGATGCCGGGGGTGCCCCATCCTGCCTTTCAGCCAGCAGCCGAACAGGCATCCCAATCCGAATACAACAGCGATAAAAATCAGCGCTTGTAAAAAAAACATTGTCATTTCTCCGCCTCCAAACCCGAGCCACATCCAACTGGACGGGCAAAGCACGCTCCGTCACTTTGCTTCCACGCCACTTCATCCGGATCAGCCAATCCCGCCGCACGGCGAAACCGACTGACCAACAAGGTGATCAAGTGCGCTTGCCGCCGCATGTCTTCCAGCCAACAAACGAGCCGATGACAAAGGCGCACAACAGCCAGAACCAAAGATGCGAGAACATATACCACATAGTGACCTCCCCGGGCGTGGGCCCGTTAGTTGAGAACGCGGAATTCGATCCGGCGATTTGCCGCCTTGCCCGCGTCGCTTGTGTTGCTTGCCACGGGTTTGCCTTCACCATGACCGATCGCCGTCATCCGGTCCGCCGTAACACCGGCGGCGATCATGAATGCTAGCACCGATTTGGCCCGGCGTTCGGACAAATCAAGATTGGCCGCCGCCGCCCCATCGGAATCAGTATGACCGGATATTTCCAGCCGCGCCTGGCCGCACCGCCGCATTGCAAAAGCCACGCGGTCGAGAAACCCGTAGGAATGGTCCTGAATCGCAGCCTCCGCCGTGTCAAACAGCACAGTGTTGGTCGCCGCCAGCCGGTTCAGTTCCGCCTGGCAAGCGGCTGCCGATAACGGCGCTTCCGGCGCGGCGGCAAGATCGATGGCCGGCTGGCCGGCAAACCCCTCGGGCAACCCGTCTTCCAAAAGCCGGGCAATCTCGCTTTTGGCTGACTGGTTCAAGGCGGCGCCCCGCAAGATCAGTGTTTGATCCTCGATACGCGCCACCGCATCATCGTCGAGCCGGCTCAGCGCCTGCAGCGCCGCCAGCGCCGCGGCTTCAAATCCCTCCGGCGCGCCGGCCGCGATTTCCTGCGTGTCGACGATCCCAAGCGTGCCGAATTTCAGACGCGCAATCTGCGACAGCCGGGCGCGAACCGCTTCGTTGGGAAGGACCCCGGACAGGACAATCTCAGTGTCATCCCGCGTTGCCGCCCAGACATAGGGTGACGTCACGGCCAACCCGATATCGGAGGTGCCGAGAACCAGCCCGCTGGCAAATCCCGCCGAAAGCCTCTCCTGAACCCGCCGGAAAGCCTTGCCGTCGATGGCCCGGCCCGAGACATCGAGAACCCTGCCCCGGATCGAGACCGTGCCATCGGACAATGACGACGTCAGACCCAAGGCTTCCGTCGCCGCAGCCTGCCAATCAATGCCCGCCGGAACGCCCGTGGCGAACCGCATCCGGTCGTTGACCGGCAGCTCCGGTCGGGATGCTTTCGCCGCGGCCAGAATTGCGTTGCGCGCATCGGCATCGGGCGCATAGCCCGAAAGCTCCATCCCGTCCGCTTCCATGAGGACCGACCAGATATAGTCTCCCGCCACCGACGCGGGCGCTATGTCGACCGATTCCAGAACGCCGCCAGCGGGAGGCTCGGCCGAGAGCGCCGCCAGCGCTGCTTCGTGATCATCCGGGTTGAGCGCCTGGCCCGTCACCCGCAATGTGGCATCGGTGAGTTCAAGCGACCCGGTTGAAAACCGCGTCAGCGGCGCCATTCCATAGCTGACGAGCTCGACCAGACCATCGGGCGCGCCGCGCGCCAGTTTCATCTGGTCGGTCACGGCAATTCCGGGAAGCAAATTGCTCAGCGCCGCCACGATATTGGCGCGCGCGCTTTCATTGGGGACGAACCCGCGCAACGCCACGCCATCCGCCGTCTTCTCAACGCTCAGACGATAGGGTTTTTCCTCAGGCAGCAAGGTTGAAGCGTTATTGGCGACACGGACGCCATGAATTGACCGGACAGTTTCGAGAGCCTGGTGTTGGCTCGCCTCATCGGGCGCCAGGCCGGTCAGGGTCAGATCGCGGCCTTTGAGCGACACTTTCGCCCAGCCATTGTCCTCACTCAGCGCTGCGAGCGCCCGGGACTGCAGATCACTTTCCACGATTCCGGCTTGAAACCAGATCGCCAGAGCGGTGAGGCATGCGACAGTGGCCAGCCCGGGCCATATCCAAAGCTTCCAGTTGCGCATGAGGTCTCCGCTGCAATGATGATGCGCGCAAACCTAACACCCTTGCTCCGGGCAGGCCAAGCCAAAAGCGGGGGAGCCCGCTAGGAGGCCGCCATGGCCGGAATCAAAAAGACCCGGCAGCTGAGCTGCCGGGTCCAATCTGATCAAACCGTGGTTTGATTAGAACGAGCGCTGTACGCGGAGCATTGCGCCGAAGGAACCATCGACACCTGCAACGCCGCTGTCGACGTAAGCCACTTCAGGAGTGACAACGAGGCCAGGGACAACGGTGTAGTTGACGTTGGCAACTGCAGCCCAGTAATCGCTGTTGGCAGCAATGTTGGATTCAATCCACTGGACCTGACCGTTAACTGTCAGCTTGTCGGATGCCTTGAACGATGCACCACCGATGACCGACCATGCGTCGCCGAGGCCGTAAGGAGCCCAGGTTGCGTAAGCGGACGAGTCTTCGCCGTACATGACCATTGCGAATACCGAAGCGGCATCGTTGATCTTCACGTCAGCGCGAACCTTGGCAGCCCAGCCACCAACGTTAACCGGAATGGTACCGATGATATCGTCGCGGGTGTCGTAAGCGAAGACCGCGCTGAGGTCGACCATGCCGGCATTGTAGCCGAGACCGACAACGATGTGTGGCATGTAGTCGTCAATGCCCCAGCCGGTACGTACGCCGGCGATGAGCTGATCGTCGTCACCCTGTTCAAGAGCGATACCGGCCCGGAAAGCGCCGCCATTATAGGTGTAGCTGATCAGGTTGGTGTCGAACGGGCCGTAGTTGCCGTCGTTGATGACTGCGCCAGCATAACCGGTCCAGGTGGTGAAGAACGATTCGTCCTTACCGATGCGGAGGCCGCCGAGCTGGATCCATGCGAAGTTGACCGAGAATTCGTTGTCGTTGGTGTAACCAGCGGCAGTGTCGTTGGTATCCCACTGGAAGCGAAGCTCAGTGTAGGTGCGCAGGGTGCCGAGTTCGGTTTCCGAAGCAGTCGAGGTGCGGAACGAGAAACGAGCGCGCTTGTTGTAGGTTGCGTCGCCGGTTGCCGACGTCACAGCGAAGAGATCGCCAACGCCGATGTCGTAACGCAGGTAGCCGTGGATGCGCAGGCAGGTTTCGGTGCCCGGGATGTAGAAGTAGCCGGTGCCGAAAGCGTCGCAAACGCGAACGTATTCAACGGGCTCAGGCTCAGCTGCAACAATGGCGTCTGCAGCGCGAGCGCCGGATACAGCGACGAGGGCCGCTGCGGAGCCGAGGAGAAGGCTCTTAATGTTCATTTTCTGACCTCCAGTCAAAAGTTGGTACGATCTGGGTTGTCGCTGAAGGACAGTATTCCCTGTCCCATCCCCACAATGGAAGAAGACAAGTGGTTGTCCCTTGGCTTCGAGAGTGAACATACTCGCCAGCGCGGGCCGCGCAACGCTCATCACTCGCTTCACCGGGTCGGCGCCATGCCTTCACATAGGCCTGTTGCACAAATGACACGAAATCTCCGGCGGCAGGCCGTTTTGTTTACCTCTCGTTAGGAAGTTGGCGGCTTTGCATCGGAAAAATCCGGGATCTGACCGGCGGGAATCATTGCTCGCGCAGGCATTCGGGATGGAATCGACGGGAATCGGCGGAGCGCCGCCGCCTGGCAGGGAATCACATCGACCCAGCGCGCGCACTCCGCAATGCCCGATACCGCAGCCACATTTCAGTGCGAACGGCCGGCGCGAAGCTCATCCCCTCCATGGACTATATATGCGCTATATATAGAGGCGCGCTCGCGCGACGCTGCCCGCGCCTCAAATGGGGTTACGCAAAGGAGGCGCGAACACTTTGAAATGATGCAGGGACGTTACCCCCAAAACAATCCATTCGGGCGCGACATACGCATGAGGCGGTTTGCCCCCACATGGCAAGCATTCCCCGGGACAAATCCAAAGGCCAAACGGGTTTGGCAACTCGGCTTGTTCCAGGGCCACCTGGCCGCGAAAAAGCCGGCCGCGCGAAGCGCGCGCACAGCGGGGTGAGCCGGCGCCATCGCAATGCGCCGGCATTGATGAAGCAAGGCCTGAATTCCGGTTGATTACCCGGCCACGCTAGGGTAACAGACGGGCAACGGAGAGGTGGCCGAGTGGTCGAAGGCGCTCCCCTGCTAAGGGAGTATACCCGGAAGGGTATCGTGGGTTCGAATCCCATCCTCTCCGCCATGCCCTATTCAAACTATTGTTTTCCAAGATGAATAGAGCTTTGCGGGTTCGCTCCAAGGCCTCTTGCCACCATAGCGCCGCGAATCCAATCGCAAGCTCAGCTCGACATGCGCTCGCCGCTCAGCAGCAAGGTGACGATCGCGCCGCCTTTTGACCATTCATAGCTGACCGATCCGCCGAGCTGGCCTTCCAGCGTCTTGCGCACAAGGCTGCTGCCATAGCCGCTGAGATCCGGCGGAAAAGCCACTTCCGGGCCGCCTTGTTCCGACCAGGAGATCTGCACATCCTCGCCCGCCATAGCGCCGGAGACATCCAGGGCGCCGCCTTCCACCGAAAGCGCGCCATATTTCACCGAGTTGGTCGCCAGTTCGTGCACGACCATAGCCAGTGCGGTCGCGGTGACCCGGCCCACCCCCATGCGCGGCACCGCCACCCGGATACGCCCCGAAAACGCGCCTTCATCGTCATAGGGCGCCAGGAGCACGGTGAAGATGTCGCCGAGCAGGGCGGTCTTGCCTTCCTCGCCGGGCAAGGGCCGAACCAGGTCATGGGCACGGTCAAGCGCCGTCAGCCGGCTCATCAGCTGTTGCGTCATGTCCTCGATCGAGGTCGAGGAGCGCGACGTGATCCTGGTCAGGCCGGTCGCGATCGCCAGCAGGTTCTTGACCCGGTGGCTCATCTCGCCCGCCAGCAGCTCATGGCCCTCTTCTGCCTGCTTTCGATCGGTGATGTCGAGGAAGATGCCGGTGACCACGCGCTTGACAATGCTGGCGTCGTCGCCTTGCCCCCGCGCGGAAATCCAGCGGACACGGGGCCCCACCTTGGTGCGGAAATCGATCTCATAGGAGCCGACGGTCGCCCTTGTGGCGGAGAAGGCCGCGCTCACCCGGTCCCGGTCCGCGGGATGGATCTTCTCGGACAGGAGCTCGAAAGTGAGTGTATGGCCTTGAGGTATCTCCCAAAGCTCATAGCCGCGCGGGTCCATGGCGAACTCATCGGTGTCGACGTTCCAGGTCCATAAGGAAACCCCTGCCGAATCTATGGCGCGCCGCAATGCGTCATAGTCCCATTCAGGATGGTCAGTATCATTATTGGACAAATCGCCTCGCCTATCCGGAACAGGGGTCAACCATGCAAATTTCGCAATTTGTCACCAGTACACCACGCAGAGTGTGGTGTCAGCATTGACATGACCCCGGTTTTTCGAAGGTTGCGGCCGTAAATTCGCTGAAACGCGCAGTCCGGGCCGCTTTCTTGCATTCTCTGCGATGGCGAATGTCTCAGGCGGGCCTGCCGGTGATCGCCGGGCTGAACACCATCAGGCTGAGGATCTCGAACAGCACCTGCGCGCCAGCCTGCGCCGTGTTGGTGGTGGAATCATATTGCGGGGCGACTTCGACGACATCGCCGCCGACAATGTTCATGCCCTTCAGTCCGCGGATGAGATCCAGCACTTCGCGCGTCGTCAATCCGCCGATTTCCGGCGTTCCGGTTCCCGGCGCGAAGGCCGGGTCGAGAC